>ENA-ORTL01000001-ORTL01000001.1-human-gut-metagenome-genome-assembly--contig:-NODE-1-length-654398-cov-14.1769_pt1 | contig 654398 bp, 517 predicted proteins | sample MGYA00241916_ERZ509196 | MGnify/ENA primary metagenome ERZ509196 (study PRJEB26280, sample SAMEA2338844) | human gut metagenome | biome: human gut; feature: human-associated habitat; material: faeces... | reverse complement strand
CCACATTGCTGCATACAGAAGCCTTGCAGAAGATTATCCGCAGCAACCGCAACCGGTTGGAGATAGAAATGTCGGAACTGCTGCTTGACATTATGGTTGCAATGGATGTGGATAGCGTTTCATTCTGCCTTAACGACCTTGTCGTACTGCTGATGCACTCGCAGGTAAAGGCGGAAAAGCACCAAGTGCGTAAGGTGGTGCAGGAGTGCTGGAAACTGACACCTGCACCAAACGGGCTTACCTACACCACCTATCAGGGCAATTACAACAGAAGTTGTCATTATGAGCCGATAAAGAGGGTGGGACGCTTCTACACCGTCACAAGGGAACAACTCGAATCCCTGTAATATTATCATTTTTCTGTTGAATTGTTGAATATGGGTATAAATACACTGACAATAAACGATATACATTCTCAACAAAATCTCAACAAGCCTAAAGAGAAGTTGAGAGACCACCGACACCCGTTTGTGGATTTCTCTTTTGGCGAGCGGTTTGTTGAGAAGATGTTGAGAGGTTACGAGGCTGTATATAAATATATTACATTAACAATTCATCAAATCAACAAATTTTCATCAACTTCAAAACCGTATGTAATATGACAATCCAAGATGTAAAGCAAATCAAACTGGCAGACTATCTGCAAAGTCTGGGCTATACGCCTGTAAAGCAACAAGGCAAGAACCTGTGGTACAAATCACCGCTACGGGAAGAAACGGACGCATCGTTCAAGGTAAACACCGAGCTTGAAAAATGGTATGACTTCGGCATCGGCAAAGGCGGAAACATCCTCGCATTGGCAGCGGAACTTTACTATTCGGAAGATGTAGCCTATCTGCTGAAACGCATAGAGGAGCGGACAGCATACATCCGCCCTGCATCGTTCTCTTTTGGCAGACAGCATTCCGACAATCAGCCTTATCAGGGATTAAGGGCTGGTGAGTTGTCCTCTCCTGCTCTTATAGCCTATCTGCAAGAAAGGGGAATAAACATCGGACTTGCCAAAAGAGAATGCAGGGAGCTTCGGTTTATGAATGCCGACAAACCCTATTTTGCCATCGGCTTTCCGAACATGGCAGGAGGATATGAAGTGCGCAACAGATACTTCAAGGGATGTGTCGCCCCGAAAGACATCACCCATATCCGACAGCAGGGCGGACAACGATGTATGTGTTACCTGTTTGAGGGGTTCATGGATTACCTTTCATTCCTTACCATCCGAGTAGAAAACAATCCGCAACACCCGCGATTGGACACACAGGACTATATCATATTGAACTCCGTTTCCAATCTTGCAAAAGCGGAAAGCTTATTGGAGACCTACACCCAAGTCGGCTGTTTCCTTGACAACGACACGGCAGGACGGAACACCTGCAAGAAGCTGAAAGAGAAGTTTGGGGAACGGCTGCTTGACAAGTCAATGTACTATCGTGAGTATAAGGACTTGAACGACTACCTGTGCGGTAAGCCCTTGTCCCAATCGGCAGAGCCGATAAAGGAGAAGAAGCAAGTCCAATCCGCAAGGCGGATGATGCAGCCACCGAAAAAGAAAGGGGGATTTCATCTGTAATATGCACGTCCGCTCTCCCAAGGTATTTATAGACAGAAATACCATAGCTCAATAGGGCGTTTTCTTCACGCATTACTCCGTAACGCTAAAAACACCCTATCGAGCCAAAGGGAAATCCCTTTGGAAACCCTGTGCAAACGAGAGCAGAAGCCAAACTCGTTTGGATTATGCCGAGTGCAGTAAGGGTTCATTTGCATAATAAACCCTGTGAGCCGATGCCACAGGCAGAGAGAAGAAACATAACGATAACCGCAAAATAGAAATAAAATGGGATATTTTTCATTGGACATTAAGAAAGCAAAGGGTACATCGGACACCACGCAGTCCGACCATATAGAGAGAAAGATAATACCTAAAAATGCAGACCCGACAAGAACACACCTGAACAGGGTGCTTGTCGAATACCCTGATGGCGTTCACGGCAGGGATGAAGCGATTGCCCACAGGCTGAACACGGCAGGCATCAGACGGAAAATCACACACGACCAAGTCCGTGTCGTTCGGGTGGTCTTGTCGGGTACGCACGAGGACATGATGAACATACAGGAAAAAGGAGAACTCGATGAATGGTGCAGCGACAGCATCCAATGGCTGCAAGCCACATTCGGCAAAGACAATGTGGTTGCCGCACATCTGCACATGGACGAGAAGACTCCGCACATCCACGCAGCCGTTGTTCCCGTCGTGACGGGTGAAAGGCGCAAAGCCAAGAAAGAGCAGACGGACGGTAAGCGCAAGTACCGCAAGAAAACAAATTCCGTCCGTTTGTGTGCCGATGACCTGTTCAACCGCCAGACCTTGGTCGCCTACCACGACAATTACGCAAGGGTGATGGCGAAATACGGATTGCAGCGTGGGGTACGGGGTTCGGAAGCACGGCACACCACCACCATGCAGTATTATAGGGACTTGAAAAAGAAGAATGAAGTCCTCGAAACTGAAACCAGACTGTTGCAAGAGAAGAAGACCGAAGCGCAGGAGGAACTAAAGCAGGTGAAAGCGGAAATCCGTACCGACAAGCTCAAAAGCGCAGCCGCCGATACGGCAACCGCCCTTGCAAGCAGTGTGGGTTCTCTTTTCGGAAGTGGAAAGATGAAATCGTTGGAACGCAGGAACGAGGATTTGCAAGACCGCATCCTTGAACTTGAAAACGAAGCCCGACAACGGGAACGGCAACAAGCCAAACAGATACAGGAGATAAGAAACGCTTACGAGCAACAGCACCGCAAGCTGTCGGAGTTTGTGGATTTTGTCAGACGCTACTTTCCGTATGTGGAGAAGCTGATGCCCGTGATAAGTTTCCTGCGTGAACGTTTGGGCTTTAATGACGGGATAATCAGAAGACTGTGCGAGTTCAAGGAGGTCGGGATAAAAGGTGAACTCTATTCTTCCGAGTTTAACCGAAGTTTTGATACCCGACATTCCGTCTGCTCCATCAAACAGGATGAAAACGGTAAATTCGATTTCAAGATAGACGGGGTTTCTCACGTGAACTGGTTCAGAAAGAAGATGAATGAGTTCAGAGAAGCCATCGGAATACCGAAGCCAAGACAGAATAGAAGTATGAAACTGTAAATCAAAAAAATCCGTGATAGTAGAATGGTATATCACGGATTTTTCATACTTTTGTATTGGATTGAGGCAACTCTTTCCAAGACATACGAAAAAAAAGAAGCGTTATGCTTATCTTGTACTTGAAAACGTAGGAAATTTTCAATTAGATGCAAGGATAGCATAGTGGTTCTCACGCATATAGCGTGGGCTGCTATTGTTACATCTGCATCTATGGTTTCCTACGACCTTCAAGTAAAGAATGTGGCATACAGTTCCACGCTTCTTTAATAGGTTAAATTCCTTTGGGAACTGGAGATTAAAAAATGTAGTGTATGAGCGTAATAAAAAAATGGTTATTAGTTATTTGTGCCATTATATTAATGAATGGATGTGCACCACTTCGAATGCCTGTAATAGTAAGGAATGCTCCTATTGAAATGTATAAATACGCATACATTTCCCCAACAAAGGAATTGACATCAAGCACAGGAGGTACATATGGTGGGCAATATGGTATCTATGGTTCTTCAACCACCAAAAGTGTTAATCCAAGTGATGTAATAGCAGGAATACTAATAAAAGAAGGATATATCATATTACCCGAACTTAAACCCGAATTATCTAATGAAACTCTAATCGTCAATTATGGTGAGAGTGGCAGGCGTAATAGAGGTTTAGGTTACACAATAGAAGTAACTATACAGTTTAGCTCTGCAAAAACCAATGAAATGATATGTTCTTGTACAGCAGAAGGACAAGGCGAAACAGAAGCTGATGATATCCGTCAAGCCATTAGAAGAGCCTTAACAAGTTTATTCCCTGAGAAATAACCCAATAATACGACAGATTATGAAAAAGTTTTTAGTATTATCCGCTTTAGTTATAACTTCTTGTACACTCTCTAACGAGGAAAAAGCTGAGAAATTGGTTAAAGAGACGCTTAAAGACTATCTCTATCACCCTGATTCTTATGAGCCAATATCAACAAGAGTTGATAGTATGTTTATTGATGTAACTACTATCGAGCCTATTATGAAAATTAGCGATGAAATCAAGAATTTGATATCTAAAATAAATCGCTGTGAGAGAAAAATTGAATCAGCAGAATCTTCTATGGATATTTTTGCCCCCAATGGTTATTCTTCTCAATACTCTCGTGGAGAGTATTCACGAGCAAAAAAAGAAAAGGAAGAAGCCAAATCTGATTTGAACAAATACACCAAGAAACTTTCAGAACAACTTGCTTTTCTAAAAGAAAATGTCGCTAAATATCACAAAGGAGAGTTTACAGGTTGGGCAGTAAGCCATAGATTTAGGAGTCTTAATGGAGCAGGCTCAATGACCATTCCGGGAGAAATGATTTTCTTTTGCGATGAAGAATTTACAACTTGTGGGGGTTATGAAACAGATAAGTTTGAGGACTTCGTAAAAATTTTAAACGCAGTAGATGAAGCAACTTCGGATGAAGATGTAATAGATTATTTTAAAGAAAATAATTTTTTGCTATAAATTCCGTATTTCCGTAGTACGCTAATTTTTATGCAAATCAAATATTATCAACTGCTATTTTTTTAATATGCAATGGGCGTTTATTTTGGTTATTTGTATAATTGCTATTTCGGTTATTGTAATAGCGATGGTACGAACACGCCTAAAAAACAAATCCAAAGAGCTTGCAGAAAAGCTAAACCATATATCTGCATATAGCGAGAAATCAAATTATGAGCAAGCAAGAGAGAGATTATCGGCTCTTAATGAGGGGGCGTTTATAGATATTCCCTCAGACTTGAATAATGGCTTTTATGGCAGGGTAATCTCCGCAACGCAAGAAAAAGATTTCATCAATCATTATAAGGTACATTTCCAAGAGGCATATTCACTTCTGAAGAAACTTGAAGCCTTTAACATCACTCCATCAGAAACCATATCCAAATTCATTAACGACTTTGGAAGAATCAACAAACTTGTAAAACAACATAATGATGGTGTTATAACCTTTCTACTTGACACGCACAGGGACTTTTTCGACCATTGCCTAAAATACCCATTAGACAAGCAACAAAGACGCTCAATTGTTTCAGAAGAGGATAATTGTTTAGTAGTCAGCAGTGCAGGTAGTGGTAAAACCTCTTCAATTGTCGGTAAGGTTAAATATCTCACCGAAATCAAGGGTATAGCACCTGAAAGAATTTTACTTATCAGTTATACCAACAAAGCAGCAGCCGAACTAACCGAAAGAATGGCGACCAATGGATTGAAAGGTTACACATTCCATAAGTTAGCCATTGATATTATAGGCAAAACAACAGGCACAAAACCATCGATTTGCGACAATACAGATTCATTGTTTGTTGATATATATCACAAATTATTAGATAAATCGTCTTTCAAGAAAAATATAGTGGAATACTTTATTGATTACCAAACGAATGAAGCCGATTGGGAACAACGCAAGAATGAAAGACGAGAGCAATTATCAGAGCAAAAGAATGTGCAGCTAAAGGCGATGTTCCCCGATATGGACGGCAGAGCCATATATGTGAGAAGTGAACAAGAACAAAAAATATGTTTTGCTTTGTCCTCGCTGGGAGTGAAATTCAGATATGAAGAACCATACGAACATCAATTAGCAGATGAGATGCACTCACAATATCGTCCCGACTTCTCAATATATTTTAAGCAAGGAGGAGTAACCAAACGCATCTATCTTGAACATTTCGGAGTTGATGAACACGGGCTTGTTCCTGCTTGGTTCGCAAAAGATAAGGGTATAACCTACGAAGAAGCCAATCAGAAATACAATGATGGTATAACTTGGAAAAAAGCGGCTCACGAGAAATTTGGTACACAACTTTTAGTGACATCAAGTGCAGATTTCCATTATTCTGATATTAGGGATAAACTCCGTAAACTATTAGCTGAAGCAGGTGTGCCAATTCAAGAAAAGACCGATGAGGAGTTATACGATTTAGTACTACCCAAAGGCAGCAAGCAGGAAAAGGCGTTTATACGACTTGTTGTTACTTTCGTTACATTGGTAAAATCAAGTTGTAAATCAGTTAAAGAGGTTTTGAAACAAGCCAAAAATGCAGATGATGAACGAAGTGTGTTTATCATCAAGAATATATTTCAACCTGTATATGAACGCTACATAAATGCGTTAAGCGATAGTAACCAAATTGATTTTACCGATGCTATTCTTCAAGCCACTGAGATATGTCGTACTTCACACCCTGTTGAATATGATTATATCATAGTGGATGAGTTTCAAGATATTTCTGTTGACCGTTACAACTTCTTGAAAGTATTGCGAGAGGGTAATCCTCCTGCAAAGTTGTATTGTGTGGGTGATGATTGGCAGTCTATTTATCGTTTTTCGGGAAGTGATATGGCTCTATTCAATCAATTCCCCGAATATTTTGGAGCAACGGAGATAAACAAGATTGAAACTACATACAGGTTTGGAGAGCCTTTGGTTTCTTTGTCGTCGAACTTTATACAACGCAATAAAGCCCAAATACAAAAGAATATCCATTCGTTCAGCTCAGAAATGAGAACCGAGTTGGAATTCTATGCTTATGATAGACGAGATTACTGCAATACGATAGGGCAACTTGTGGCTTCTATTCCATCGGATAAATCAATATTCCTATTGGGGCGTTACTCTTTTGATGATTACTACCTCTCTTTTATGTACCAATCAATTAAAGAGGGTAATAGATTCTACTATGTGATAGGAGGACGAAAAATAGAGTTTTTAACCGTACATAAGTCAAAAGGTCTTGAAGCGGATTATGTAATACTCTTACAATGCAATAAAGATACATACGGTTTCCCATCACAGGTGAGTGACGACCCTGTGCTTAACTATGTGCTCACTAAGAGCGACCAATTCCCATACGGAGAAGAAAGAAGATTATTCTATGTTGCAATAACAAGGGCTAAGGTAAAAACGCTTGTATTATACGATAAGCGTTTCCCGTCTGTATTTGTGGATGAATTCTTGCACCCCGAAAAGGTGTCAGAAGAAAGCTATGTAAAGCACCCTAACGCCAATAAAAGATGGACAAGAAGTGCAGACCAATTTTTATTGAAACTGCACAATGAAGGTAAGAGTGTCAAATATATTGCAAACAAAATGGGTAGAAGTCAAACTTCGATTGTAATGCGATTAAACAAACTAAACAAATAGTCGAACTTTTTCTTTGATGTACCTTGTGTGCATCGGACTATTCTATTATTTTTGTACACAGAAACGAGTTACTTGAAAGCAATTCAAGGCAGAACGCAGCATACGGCACAGTTGCCAAGTCATTACCTCAAAATCGGGTAATTCTTCCAAAGTCCTTTGTATAAGGCACAAACGAAAGTTTTCCAGAATTACAAAAAAATTTCTAACGCCGCGGCCTGATATTCAGTTTTACGGGACGGATCATGTTTTCGGGCTTCAGCACCTCGTCCAGCTCCTCGCGGCTCAGGATGCCGTGTTCGAGCACCAGCTCGTAAACGCCGCGCCCGGTTTCCAGCGCCTCCTTGGCGATTTTCGTCGAATTCTTGTACCCGATGATCGGATTGAGCGCCGTCACCACGCCGATACTGTTGTGCACGTACTGCAGGCACTTCTCCTCGTTGGCCGTGATGCCCTCGACACAGCGGATGCGCAGCGTGTCGAAGCCGTTGACAAGCAGTTCGGCGGACTCGAAACAGCACTGGGCCATCACCGGCTCCATGGCGTTCAGCTCCATCTGCGCAGCTTCGTCGGCCATCGTCACGCAGAGTTCGTTGCCGATGACCTTGAAGGCGATCTGGTTCATCACTTCGGGAATCACCGGATTGACCTTGCCGGGCATGATAGACGAACCGGGCTGACGGGCCGGCAGGTTGAATTCGCCCAGCCCGCAGCGGGGTCCCGAAGAGAGCAGACGCAGGTCGTTGCAGATTTTGTTCATCTTCGAGGCGATGCGCTTCATGGCCGAAGAGTAGCCGACCATGCAGACCGTGTCCGAAGTGGCCCCCACGAGATCCTCGGCCTGTTTCACGTCCCAGCCCGTAATCTCCCGGATGGCGGCCGTACAGCGCTCGGCATAGCCCGGTTCGGCGCAGATGCCCGTACCGATGGCCGTGGCGCCCATGTTGATAGACAGAAACTCCGAAGCCGCATGGTCGAGATTCTCGACTTCGCCCTGCAGGACGCTCGCAAAGCCGTGGAAAGTCTGGCCGAGGGTCATCGGCACGGCGTCCTGCAGCTGCGTGCGGCCCATCTTGAGCACGTGGGCGAACTCTTCGCCCTTGCGGGCAAAGGAGGCGATCAGCTCCATGAGGTGTTTGCGCAGTTCGAGGTGCGTGGCATAAAGTCCGAGGTGGATCGCCGAAGGGTAGGCGTCGTTGGTAGACTGCGAGCAGTTGACATGGTCGTTGGGCGAGCAGTACTGGTATTCGCCGCGCGCGTGCCCCATGATCTCCAACGCACGGTTGGCGATCACCTCGTTGGCGTTCATGTTGGTGGTGGTGCCCGCACCGCCCTGAATCATGTCCACGGGGAAGAATTCGTGGAATTTGCCCTCCATGATTTCACGGCAGGCCTGCGAAATGGCGTTGAAAAGCTCGTCCGAAAGCAGCCCCATGTCGTGATTGGCGACGGCGGCGCCCAGTTTCACGATCGCCAGCCCCCGGATAAAGAGGGGATACTCGCACAACCGGAACTTGCTGATCGGGAAATTCTCCAGCCCGCGCATGGTCTGCACGCCGTACAATACGTTTTCCGGCACCTCAACACACCCAAGCAGGTCGCACTCGGTGCGTGTCTTTTTCTGTTCTTTTTCCATGTATCGTTTACATAAAAGTTATTTATCGAATCGGCAGTCGCCGATTCTTCGTTATATCCAAACCCGATGCCCATTTTTCAGGCCCGCCTATTTCGCGGCTCGATGCCGCAAGCCGGACCGTACCGTCGATATCGTTCACTACGCCCTCGGCATGCAGCGTATAGTCGGCACCGTCGTCAGCCGTATAAAATTCAACCACGGCACGTCCTTCCGGCGATATCTTCACGGCGGGATTCCAGTAGAGAGTCGTCCGCAAGTCCCGCTCCGGAGCGCTGCGCTGTCTCGGCGTCTCGTATTTCGGGGAATAGAATTCAGCCGGTTTCTGATAGCCGAGCGGCATCAAGACCTGCATATGAAGCCGGTCGAGATTTTCCCGTTTCTCGTTCAGAAGTTCGGAGCCGTTTTTGGTAGTAATGGCTATAACGCCGGAACCTTTCGCCCGCATGCCGAATAAAGTCGAATTGACCGGAGGAATGATATCGATTCTTTTTATCATATCAATCGGTATAAAAGAGGGTATCGTTTCAATACTTAAAGGTGCCGATGCCATTGTCGGATCTATCGTCAACGGTTCATACGGCTCCCAGATTATTCCGTCTATCACATATGTCGCACTTCTCCCAAAAACAAATATTTCATCTCCTTTCGGAGTGGTTCTGACACTCACGCCATGCTTGCTTCGTAATGCCTCCATAAGATTCCCGTAATGCTCCTGCTCGATCTTTTTATAATCGACCGAACTGCTCGCCAGCACCTCATACGGGGATTCGATCCTTTTCCGCGGCGTACCCGAAATAACTACCTCTTCGATCAGGATATGTTTCAGACTGTCGGTAAACTGTGACAGGTTGTCGTTATAGTTCCGCATACGTGCAGTCCAGTCTGGGACCGGCAGGAGGTTATCGGAACCGGAATAATCCTCCTCGTCGACGATAAGTTCAGCGTCGGCCCTGCCGTCCGGCCCTTCGGCCTGCAGCACATAGAGCGTACTGTCGGGATAATCGAATCCGTTCAGCACGAAACGGCCCGCAGCGTCCACCTCGGAAACCGCAAAATGCCCGAACTGCGGAATCAGGGCCGAAACCCGGTAGTCCTTGAAATTCCGTTTGCGGAAGATGCCGGTCTTGCGGATGCGCCCCGAAATTTCCTGACCTATTTCCAGCGGTTCCGACGGTTCGGCATATTCGCCCAACAGGACCGCGGGAATATCATACCGCCGCCAGCCTTGCGTAAGCATCAGGGCATCGGCCGCCTGCCGGCGGGCAGGCTCCCGCTCATCGAAGTAAAAAGCCGGATCTTCGACATAACCCCTCAACTCGGATTCCAGCAAAAGGGAGGTGCGGATGTCGTTCGGACGGCGGGACGCGACAATGCGGTTATCCGTCACCGACACCGAGAAATCACCCGTCAGCGGATTGCCTCCGGCATCTTTGAAATCCAATGTCAGCGACACCTTTTCCCGCCGGCCGTACCGGGGCTTATCCTGCGTCGCCGTAACCTGCGGTTGCCGGTCTTCGTCGTAACAGAACAGCAGGCGTTCGCTCAGCGGACGATTTTCCCGATCCAGCAGCAGGAATTGCAGCACGCCGTCCGGGAAGTCGTTGCGCATAAAGGTTAGGTGTTCCTTCGAAGCACCCCAATCCTTATAGTAGCACAGTTCGCCTCGGCAATGGACAAGCAGGGCCAGCGGACCGGGATCGTATTCGCGGGGAACAGCGACCTGCACGGAAAAACGTTCGGAAGCCGGAAATATCTGCAGGACACAAACGTCCCTCCGGGCCGCAGGCAGCCGAAACTGCTTGGTAACACCCTGAGGGTTGGTGCATTCGGCATAATAAATCCCGGCATGCTGCGGGGTGAAAGAGACTTTCCCCATTCCGGCATGCAGGCTTTCGGCCGCGGCTGTTTCCCGACCTTCCGCATCGACGATCCGGCACGAAACAAACGTCGAATTGCCGTCGGGTTTCAACGCTTTGAATCCCAGCGTACACGGAACGCCTTCGACCAGATAACCTCCTTCGGGGAAAAACGAGACATCGAAATCCCGTTCGGCATTCCGCTTCGATGCCTGACGCTCGTAACGGCGACCGTACGCCGAGACATGCACGGGTGCACGGAAAAAATAATCGGGTCCCGCATTGCGCATAAAAGCGGTATAGGCCGTCAGGGTGTAATCACCGCTTTTGGCGGTCATGGGCAGCGGCAGATAACCTGCATAGACGCCCTCCCGCTCCCGAATCCGTATCCGCAAAGGAGCGGAAGGCGGCTCGTCGAAGGCGGGCTTTTCCATGCTCCGGAGTTCGACATAGACGTATTTGCTCAGCGCCGTCCGGACATGCGAAGAGGCATCGACCACATGGGCGCGAAGCCAAATCGTATCTCCGGCCATGTAATACGGTTTATCGGTATGCACATACACCTTTTCCTGTGGAAAGACCTCGGTTTGGGCGGACAAATTATGAACGGCCCGCTCCTCGTTTCGGGAAACAGGCTGAGCCGCAATACTGCCGACAGACAGCAACGGGACAGACAGAAAAAAAAGGAGGTGGAGGTTCATAATTTCTATTTTTATAGTGTGGGCAAGCAAACGCAACGCAGGAACTATCAGGAAAGTTAATAAATATTTCCCGAACAGAAAAATATTTTCCCGTTCTTCGTCCGTTCAGCGTCCATTGGAAAGACAAACGCGCCCGCGGCGGCGGTTGAAAAATTTGGCAGTGCGGCCGGGTTGTATTATCTTTGTACGAATTTGCACGACAATAAAGACGGAAAGCATGAAAGCAGCTATCATAGGTTACGGCAAAATGGGCCGCGAGATCGAAAAAATACTCATCGAACGCGGTCACGACGTGACGCTCGTGATCGACACCGACAACGCCGCGGACCTCAACGCCGCGAATCTCGCCGGAGTGGACGTGGCGCTGGAATTCACCATGCCCTCGACGGCCTACGCCAATATCCGCACCTGCATCGAAAACGCGACTCCCGTGGTGAGCGGCACCACGGGCTGGACCGACCGCTTGGGCGAGTTGCAGCAATTGTGCCGCGAGAAGGGCGGGGCGCTGTTTTATGCATCGAATTACTGTCTGGGCGTAAACCTGATGTTCCGTCTCAACCGTCAGCTGGCGGCGATGATCGACCGCGTCGGCGGCTATGACGCGAAGATCGAAGAGGTACACCACACCCAAAAGAAGGACGCTCCGAGCGGCACGGCCATCACGCTGGCCGAAGGCGTCATCTCGGAGCTGCACGACAAAACCGCGTGGGTGAACTACGCGCCGGGGATCGAACACGCGACGAACCGGATCGAAACTCCGGCGGACGCCGCCGCGGACCAGCTCGAAATCCGCTCCGTGCGCGAAGGCATGGTTCCGGGCATACACACCGTGACCTACGAATCGGCAGACGATATTCTGGAACTGAAACATACGATTAAGAACCGCCGTACGTTAGCAATGGGGGCTGTCATAGCCGCCGAGTTCTTATGCGGCAGGCAGGGCGTCTACTCGATGGACGACCTGCTGAAATAAATTTACGAATATGGGAAAAATCAAGGCATTCTTCCGCAACAAATGGGTCGGCTTCGCGCTCGCCTCGCTGTTTTACACGCTCTGGTTCGTCGTATGGACCGGCAATCTCTGGATGTTGCTGGGGCTGGCGGTGATCTTCGACCTCTACATCACGAAGTTCTTCTACCGCTACGTCTGGTGCCACAACGCGCGTATGTGCCAGCAGAGCAAGGTCTACAAGACCGTATACGAATGGGTAAACGCCATCATCTTCGCCACGGTCGTGGCTTCGCTGGTGCATATCTTCGTCTTCCAGATGTACGTCATCCCGACCTCGTCGATGGAAAAGTCGCTGCTGATCGGCGACTATCTCTATGTGAGCAAGGTGACTTACGGACCGCAGATGCCCAACACGCCGCTGTCGTTCCCGTTCGTGCATCACACGATGCCCTTCTCGCAGACCAAAAAATCGTTCTCCGAAGCCGTCAAGTGGCCGTACCACCGGCTCAAGGGGTTGCGCAAAATCAAACGCAACGACGTGGTGGTCTTCAACTTCCCGGCGGGCGACACCGTCCTTCTGGAGAATCAGAACGCCACCTATTACGACGTGCTGCGCAGCTACGAGGATTCGTTCGGCAAAGAGGAGGGACGCAAACGTCTGGCCGAAAAATACACCATCATCAGCCGCCCCGTGGACAAACGGGAGAATTACATCAAACGCTGCGTGGCCGTTCCGGGCGACTCGCTCGAAATACGCAACGGGCAGGTGTGGGTGAACGGTGCGCCGCAGGAGGGGATTCCGGGCATCCAGTACCAGTACGCCGTACAGGTGTCGTCGCCCCTTTCGCAGTACGCCATCGAGAATCTCGGCATTACGGAGTACCGGGGCAACGGCTCGGTATACGACATGTTCCTGACCGAAGAGGCCGCCGGGAAAATCGAAGCCCTGAACAACGTGATCTCCGTCCGCCGCTACATCTTCTCCCCCAATACGGAGGTGTTCCCGCAGTGGAAGGAGCCGCACTGGAGTCAGGACAACTACGGACCGATCTGGGTGCCCAAGAAAGGCGCGACGGTGGAGCTGACCGCCGAGAACCTGCCGCTGTTCCGCCGCATCATCGAGACATACGAGGGCCACTCGCTCGAAGAGCGCGACGGCAAAATATTCATCGACGGAGCGGAGGCTGACAGCTACACGTTCGGCATGGATTACTATTGGATGATGGGCGACAACCGCCACAATTCGGCCGACTCGCGGTTCTGGGGCTTCGTTCCCGAAGACCATATCGTCGGCAAGGCTTCGTTCGTCTGGCTGTCGCTCGACGCGAACAAATCGTTCCCGGCGAACATCCGCTGGAACCGTCTGTTTACAAAGGTGCGGTAGGGTGGAACCGGAGGACAGCTATCTGACCATTGCGGCGCCCGCCGAGGCGTCGTCGAGGGAGCGGAGCAGCAAGTTCCTCGCCTATGCCTACCCCGTGCAGCAGGAGGAGCAGATACGCAAAATCCTCGACGGACTGCGCAAGAAATACTACGACGCGACGCACCATTGCTACGCATGGCGGCTGGGGCCGGGAGGCGCCGCATTCCGGGCCAACGACGACGGAGAACCGTCGGGAACGGCCGGGAAGCCGATTCTGGGACAGCTGCTTTCGAACAACCTGACGGACTGCCTGATCGTCGTGGTCCGCTACTTCGGCGGCACGAAACTGGGGGTTCCGGGGCTGATCGCCGCATACAGGGAATCGGCGGCGGAGGCGATCGCGGCGGCCCGAATCGTCGAACGCACCGTAGACCGCACGATCCGCGTCGATTTCCCCTACATCGCCATGAACGACATCATGCGCGTCATCAAGGAGCAGCAGCCTAAAATCGCATCGCAGGAGTTCGACAACCTCTGCACGATGGTGCTCACCATCCGCGAAAGCCGCGCCGGGGAGCTGACCGAAAAACTGAAAAAAGCCGGAGGAAGCATCGCCGGCGAGGACATTTGAGAATCGAAAGTTAAAAATCGAAAACCGGAAATGCGGTCCGCCGCATTCCGTGGTTTCAGCGATACGAAATGACACACGAAAAATCCATCTATATCAAAGGCGCGCGGGTCCACAACCTCAAGAACATCGAGGTCGAGATTCCGCACGACAAACTGGTCGTCGTAACGGGCCTTTCGGGTTCGGGAAAATCGACGCTGGCCTTCGACACCATCTTCGCCGAGGGACAGCGCCGCTACGTCGAGAGCCTTTCGGCCTATGCCCGGCAGTTTCTGGGCAAAATCAACAAACCCGACGTGGACATCATCACGGGCATCGCGCCGGCCATCGCCATCGAACAGAAGGTCAATACGCGCAACCCCCGTTCGACGGTGGGCACGACGACCGAGATATACGACTACCTGAAACTGCTGTTCGCCCGCATCGGACACACCTTCTCGCCCGTATCGGGACAGGAGGTGCGCTGCTACAGCGTGGACGACGTGGCGACATACATTCAGGAACTGGGCGAGGGGAGCCGCGCCGTCATCGCCGCGCCGCTCGTGCTGGGCCAAGGACAGGGGATCATCGAAAAACTGACGCTGCTGCTCTCCGACGGCCTGATGAGAGTCTACACCGACGGTCAGACGCGCCTGATCGAGGAGATACTCCCCTCGATCGACGAAACGACCGGAGCCGCGGATATTCAGGTCGTGATCGACCGCATGCGCATCGCGCCGGACGACGACACGCAAACCCGCATCCGCGACTCCGTGGCGCGCGCCTTCTCCTACGGCGACGGCATCTGCACCGTCATCTCGGACAAGGGCGCGGCCGAATTCTCGTCGCGCTTCGAGGCGGACGGCATCGAATTCGAACATCCGTCGGAACACCTTTTCAGCTTCAACAACCCGCTGGGGGCATGTCCCCGCTGCGAGGGATACGGCAAGGTGATCGGCATCGACGAGGATCTGGTGATTCCCGACAAGGGCAAGACCATCTACGAGGACGCCATCGCCTGCTGGCGGGGCGAGACCATGCGCAAATGGAAGGAAAAGCTGGTGGAGAACGCCTATAAGTTCGATTTCCCGATCCATACGCCGTTTCACGAGCTGACGCAGGAGCAGAAACGGCTGTTGTGGCGCGGCAACCAATATTTCCACGGTCTGGACGAGTTCTTCGCCTACATCGACTCGGAGCGGCGGAAAATCCAGTTCCGCGTGATGAAGGCGCGCTATACGGGCAAGACGACCTGTCCCGAATGCGGGGGCAGCCGCCTGCGCAAAGAGGCGCTTTATGTCCGCATCGGCGGCCGGAACATCGCCGACCTCGTGGTGATGCCGGTGGACGAGCTGATCGTATTCTTCAACGGACTGCAGCTCGACGAACACGACACGAAAACCGCGGCCCGCATCCTGATCGAAATCCGCAGCCGCCTGCAATACCTCGCCGACGTGGGACTGGGCTATCTGACGCTCGACCGGCTTTCATCGACCCTGTCGGGCGGCGAGAGCCAGCGCATCAACCTCTCGACCTCGCTGGGCAGCAACCTCACCGGCTCGCTCTACATCCTCGACGAACCCTCGATCGGCCTGCATCCGCGCGACACGAACCGGCTTATCAAGGTGCTCAGGCAACTGCGCGATCTGGGCAACACGGTGATCGTCGTCGAGCACGAGGAAGAGGTGATCCGCGCCGCCGACTACATCGTGGACATAGGTCCCAAGGCGGGTTACAACGGCGGCGAAGTGGTTTTCAGCGGTACGCTGCCGCAGCTTCTGAAAAACAAAAAAAGCCTGACGGCGGATTACCTGACGGGCCGCCGCGCGATCGCCCCGCCCGCCGCGGAACGCGGATGGAGCAGTTCGATCGTCATAAAAGGCGCCCGCGAGAACAACCTGCGCAATATCGACGTGCGGATTCCGCTGGGCGTGATGACCTGCATCACGGGAGTCAGCGGCAGCGGCAAATCGTCGCTGGCCAAGGGAATACTCTATCCGGCGCTGCGGCGCATGCTCTTCGACACGGGCGTCAAGCCCGGCGACTTCGACGGCATCGTCGGCGACGTGCAGCTGCTCAAATCGGTCGAGATGATCGACCAAAACCCCATCGGCAAGTCGTCGCGTTCGAATCCCGTGACCTACATCAAGGCCTACGACGAAATCCGGCGGCTGTTCGCCGACCAGCCCTACGCCCAACATACGGGGCTGGGGGCTTCGGCATTCTCGTTCAACATCGCGGGCGGCCGCTGCGAGGAGTGTCAGGGCGAAGGGGTCATCAAGGTCTCGATGCAGTTCATGGCCGATGTCGAACTGGTCTGCGAAGCCTGCGGGGGCAAACGCTTCCGCGACGAGATACTCGAAGTCAAATACCGCGGCAAGTCGATCTACGACGTGCTGGAGATGACCGTGGACGACGCGATCGCGTTCTTCGGCGAGGAGAGGAAGGATTCGACCTGCAAACGGATCGTCGAGCGGCTCAAACCGCTGCAGGACGTGGGGTTGGGCTACATCAAGCTGGGCCAGTCCTCTTCGACCCTGTCGGGCGGCGAGAGCCAGCGCGTGAAGCTGGCGTCGTTCCTGACCAAGGACAGCGCGCAGGGCGGCGTGATGTTCATCTTCGACGAACCGACGACGGGACTTCATTTCCACGACATCAACAAGCTGCTGGCGGCATTCAACGCGCTGATCGAGCGGGGACACACGATCGTCATCGTGGAACATAACATGGACGTCATCAAATGCGCCGACTGGGTCGTGGATCTCGGTCCCGAAGCGGGTACGGGCGGCGGAGGAGTCGTATTCGAAGGCACTCCGCGCGCATTGGAACAGTGCCCGGAGAGCTATACGGGCAAATTTCTCAGCCTGCGCACGAAATTATAATCATGGAATTCTTCACATACAGATTACCCAACGGCATCCGGGGCATCCACCGTCAGGTGAAAAGCAACGTGGCGCACTGCGCGCTGGTCGTCAATGCCGGAAGCCGCGACGAACACCCCGACCAGTACGGGCTGGCGCATTTTACGGAACACGCCTTCTTCAAGGGCACCCGGCGCCGCCGCGCATGGCAGGTGAACTGCCGGCTGGAAAACCTCGGCGGCGAACTGAACGCCTTCACGACCAAGGAGGACACGACCATTCACGCCACGACCCTGCGGGGCGATTTCCCGAAGGCCGTCGAGCTGATCGCCGACATCGCCTTCCGCTCGACGTTCCCCGACCGGGAGCTGGAGCGCGAAAAGGAGGTGATCGCCGACGAGATCAACACCTACAAGGACTCGCCCGCCGACCTGATATACGACACGTTCGAAGAGATGCTGTTCGCCGGCTCGGAGCTGGGCCACAACATTCTGGGCCGCAAAGCCGCGCTCATGCGCTACGACGGCGACGCGATCCGCGCCTTCACCGGCCGCACGCACACGACCGACCAGATGGTCTTCTCTTCGATCGGCAACTTCTCGGCCAAGACGGCCGAGACCGTCGCGGCGCGTTATTTCGCGCAGCAGGCGGCCACGACGCGCGGATTCGTCCGGGCCGCGACCGCACCCCGGCCGCCGTTCGAGAAGACCGTGGTGAAGCATACCCACCAGACGCACTGCATCATCGGCGGCCGCGCGTACGGCATCGGCGAAGAGAAACGCCTGCCGCTGGCCCTCGTGACCAATATTCTGGGCGGGCCGTGCGCCAATTCGCTGCTGAACGTCGTGGTGCGCGAGAAAAACGGACTGTCGTACAACATCGAAGCCAGCTACACGCCCTACAGCGACACGGGGATCGTAGCGATCTACTTCAGTTCGGAAAACGGCAACACGGCGCAGTGCATCGACCTGATCGAAGGGGAGCTGCGCAAACTGCGCACCACGCCGCTGACGGGCCGCCAACTGTCGATGGCGAAAAAACAGTTCATCGCCCAACTCGCCATTTCGAGCGAGAGCAACGAGGGCTACATGCTCGGCGCCGGAAAAAGTTTCCTGACGCACGACGACGTGGACACGATGGAACAGGTCTACGCCAAGGTGCGTTCTCTGACCGCCGTGCAGCTGACCGAAGTCGCCGAAGAGGTATTCTCCGGCATGTCGAGACTGATTTATAAATAAGGTTATGGAAAAAGAGATCGTATTCGTCCTGCTCGACGAATTTGCAGACTGGGAGGCGGCGTTCCTCGCCCCGGCCCTTTGTTCGGGCGTCATGCCGGGCCGTCCGGGTTCGTACGCCGCAAAATACATGTCTCCCGACGGAGAGTCCGTCCGGTCGATCGGCGGATTGCGCGCAACGCCCGATTATGACGCGTCGGCACTGCCGGAAAGTTGCGCCGGGCTGATTCTGGTCGGCGGCATGCAGTGGGAGTCGGCCGCCGCCCGCCGGATCGCGCCGCTCGCAGGCGAAGCGCTGAAGCGCGGGATTCTCGTCGGCGCCATCTGCAACGCAGTTTCGTTCATGGCCGCGAACGGCCTGCTGAACAGCGTACGGCATACGGGCAACACGGTCGAAATGCTGAAACAGTGGGGCGGGGCGAACTACACGGGCGAAGCGCTCTACGAGGAGCGGCAGGCCGTGCGCGACGGCAACGTCGTGACGGCAAACGGCACGGGGTATCTCGAATTCACCCGCGAATGCCTGCTCGCGCTCAAGGCCGACACGCCCGACCGGATCGAGGCATCGTACAAGTTCAACAAATACGGATTCTGCAGGCAGTAATGGACGCACTCGAACAATATATCCGCGACCACACCTCGCCCGAAGAGGAGTTGCTGCATGAACTGGACCGCGAGACCAACCTGCGGGTCATACAGCCCCGCATGCTGTCGGGCCATATTCAGGGCCGCCTGCTGGAAATGCTCGTGCGGATGCTCCGCCCGCGGCGGGTGCTCGAAATCGGGACTTTCACGGGTTACTCGGCCCTCTGCATGGCCGCAGGGCTGGAAGGGGAGGCCGAACTGCATACCGTCGAGGTGGAGGACGAGCTGGAGGAGCTGGCGCAGTCGTTCTTCGACCGCAGCGCGCACGGCTCCCGCATCCGGCTCCACATCGGTTCGGCGCTGGATATAGCTCCCGCACTGGGCGGTGTGTTCGACCTCGTATTCATCGACGGCGACAAGCGCGAATACCCGGACTACTACCGGATGCTGATGGGCGACGACGACGGCTGTCCGCTGGTGCGCAGCGGCTCGGTGCTGATCGCCGACAACATCCTTTGGTCGGGAAAAGTCGTGCAGCCCGTCGCGCATAACGACCGCCACACGCAGGCAGTGATGGAGTTCAACCGCATGGTCCGGGAAGATCCGCGCGTCGAGAACGTGATCGTACCGCTGCGGGACGGCCTGAACCTGATTCGGATAAAGTAAGCCGGGGACAACTGATTGGGATATTGAAAAATGACATTTCCCCTTTCTCCGAACGAGGGAAAGCCGATTTTTCGTACCTTTCGGAAAAATCAACGGACAAATGGAACTAAGCGAATTACAGCGGCGGGTCGATGCGTGGATCAAAGAGTACGGAGTGCGCTATTTCAGCGAACTGACCAACATGGCCGTGCTCACCGAAGAAGTGGGGGAGCTGGCCCGCATCATGGCCCGCAAATACGGCGACCAGTCGTTCAAGGAGGGTGAGAAATGCAATCTCGCGGACGAGATGGCCGACGTATTATGGGTGCTGACGTGTCTGGCCAACCAGACGGGCGTGGACCTCACGGCGGCCATGGAAGCCAACTTCGCCAAGAAAACCTCGCGCGACAAAGAGCGGCACCGCAGCAATCCGAAACTCTGACGGAGCGCATTTTCACACAAGCGGAGCGGCAATGCGGATTAAAACCTCCCGACAGGCCCGCTCCGCTGTTGTCGCGGAACGCGCCCGGCACGGTACAGCGCATTTGGTGCGAGCTTTCGTACGTGGGGCAGCAGCTCTTCGTCGTCGGCAGTCCTTCGGGCCGAAATCACTCCACGATGTCAATGCAGATCGCACCGTATTTCCCCCGCACGCCATAGGTCTGCACGGCTTCGACGGGAAGCATGTAGAAATAGTGCATCGGCACGTCGGCCGACACCGAGAAGGCATCGGCCCGGCACATCTTCAGCCACGATTCGATCGAGGAAAAAGCACCGTTGAAAACCACGAGCGGCACCCGGTCGGGATAGATGTCCCCGATAACGACACCCCTGCCGGCACCGCAGCGCGCCATCGTCGCAGTGTCGGTGTATATTTCGAGCGTGCGCAGGATCAGCCCGTCGATAAACTGGAAGATACTGCCCGGAACCCGCTCCCCGTCGAGCAGATAAACGGCGTCGGGCGGCAACGTCCGCCAAAGTTCCTTGGGAACCTTGAATAGGGAGACCTCGCCTCCGGCCCTGCGCACCGAATCGTATTCGTCGCGCAGCGTATAGGCGGCGATATGCTTTGGGGTACTGCGCCACTTGTGTCCGGGCTCGTCGTATACGCCGTCGGCCCACGTATATCCCGCAACGTTGCCCAGCAGGTGCGGACGTACGCCTTTTTTCCGGTTGCGTTCGGTAAAGAATTTCAGCAAACGCACCTTCTCGCGCCGGGTAGTGTCCGACAACCGCATCCGACGGTTTTTAGCCTTCACCTTACGCACGTTCCACAATGTCACCGCATCGTATGCCGCAGCTTCGGTCGTACGCCGCCGGTTGAGTTTATAAGCGAACGGACGTGCGGCGGCCGATTCCTCGGCCGCAAAAGCGGGGGAGGGCAGATCGGCGATCGCTTCCTGCCGCGCCTCGTCGAAGCGCAGCTGCGCTTCGGGTCTGAGAGGTTCCTGCGCCGCCGCACTCCCCATATATATACATGCCGCAGCCAAAGCCGCCGTACGGATAAACATATTTTTCATTTCAAAAGCTACTAAAATTTTAGTAAAAATAATACTAAATTTTTAGAAGTGCAAATTCCAACCGGGGTAATACGACAAAAAGCGCCCCGGCCTGAGGACCGGGGCGCTTTTGTCGGACTGGGCAGCTGCGGCTACTCCAGTTTGAGGTCTTTCTTAATGGCTTCGATCTTGGCGTCGAGTTCGGCCTGCACCCGCTCGAAATCGGCGACCGATTCGAGCGGAGCCTTTACTCCGAAGTAGAACTTGATCTTAGGCTCCGTTCCCGAAGGACGCACCGAGACGATCGAACCGTCCTCGGTGAACCACTGAAGCACATTGCTCTTATCCTGTTCGATAGGGGTCTTCGAACCGCTCTTCACGTCGGTCGTTTCGAGCGACAGGAAGTCGTTGATCTTCACCACGGGCGATCCCACGATGGTCTTGGGCGGGTTTTCCCGGAATTCGACCATCATCTTCTGAATCAGCTCGGCGCCCTCCTTGCCCTTGCGTACGACCGACACGAGGCCCTCGCGGAAGAAGCCGTACTTCACATAAAGCTCCTGCAGCCACTCGTAGAGCGTCAGGCCCATCGTATCCATGGCCCAAGCCGCCGCCTCGGCCGCCAGCGAGCAGGCCGACACGGCGTCCTTGTCGCGTACGTAATCGCCGGCCAGATAGCCGAAGCTCTCCTCGCCGCCGCCGATGTATTTGGCCTTGCCCTCGTTCTCGCGGATAATCTTGGCGATATACTTGAAGCCCGTCAGGCAGTCGTAGCACTTCACTTTGAAGTAGTCGGCCACGGCGTTCGCCATCTGCGATGTCACGATGGTCTTCACGACATACTGGTTGCCGTCCAGCTCGCCGCGCTCGGCCCAGCGGGTCAGCTGGTAGCTCAGCAGCAGCACGAGGGTCTGATTACCGTTCAGCAGCACGTATTCGCCCTTCTTGTTGCGCAGCGCAACGCCGATGCGGTCCGAATCGGGGTCCGTGGCCAGCACCAGATCGGCGCCCTCCTTGGCCGCAAGGTCGATGGCCATCGACATGGTCTTGCGCTCTTCGGGATTCGGCGACTCGACGGTGGGGAAGTTGCCGTCGATAACGGCCTGCTCCGGCACGAGCTTCACGTTCGTGAAGCCGAACTTCTTGAGCGACTCCGGCACCAGACGCACGCCCGAACCGTGCAGCGGGGTGTAGATGATCTTCATATCGTGGTGCTTTTTGACGCTTTCGGGCGACAGCGACAGCTCGTGCACCTTATTTAAATAGATTTCGTCGAACTTCTCGTCGAGGATCGTGATGTTCTGCGGGTTCTTGCCCAGCTGGATCATGTTCACGTCGGTAATCTTGGCGACCTCGGCGATGATGTTCTTGTCGTGCGGCTCGGTCACCTGCGCGCCGTCGGTCCAGTAAGCCTTGTAGCCGTTGTACTCCTTGGGGTTGTGCGAAGCGGTAACGACCACGCCCGAATGGCATTTCAGCTCGCGGATGGCGAAGCTCAGTTCGGGCGTCGGACGCAGTGCGTCGAACAGAAAAACGGTGAATCCGTTCGAGGCGAAAATGTCGGCGACGCGCTCGGCGAACATACGCGAATTATTGCGGCTGTCATGGCCCACGGCGACCCGAATCTGCTCGCCCGCGAAGTTCTTGCGCAGGTAGTTGGCAAGCCCTTGTGTGGCAGCGCCTACCGTGTAGACGTTCATGCGGTTGGACCCCACGCCCATGATGCCGCGCAGGCCGCCCGTACCGAATTCGAGGTCTTTGTAAAAGCTCTCGACAAGTTCTTTCATATCATTGTCCATCAGGTATTTAACCTGCTTCTTGGTAGCTTCGTCATAGTGGCCGTCAAGCCATGCCTGCGCCTTTTTCAGCACCGATTGTTCTAATTCGTTAGCCATAAGATTATTAGTTTTACTTATAATTTAAGTATATGATAATTTAAAAAATTTATATGCAAATATACGAATTATATTTCTATTATTCAATATCAGGGAGTTAAAATTGCCTGTCCGGAAACCGTTGTTTTTCTATATATAAAAAAAGTGAAATTGCAACATAAATTCGGAAATCTTTTTGCAAAATTATTCACAACTTTGTCACATCAAAAACAGTGCAACCCTTATCATGTTAAACAACGCGCAAACATATAGCGATATGTGGCAGAACTGCCTTGACCGAATCAAGGCCCAGACCTCCGAAGAGGAGTTCGTGAAATGGTTCCAGCCGATCGTACCGCTCGAATTCGACGGCACGAACCTTCGCCTGCGCGTTCCCAACGAGAGCTACGTCCACCAGATCGAGAAGAACTACATTCCGTTCCTGCGCCCGATCATCTCGCAGCTCTACGGCCAGCAGACCCGGCTGCACTACGCCGTGCCCCGTTCGGCCGCTCAGGCCGTACCCGTCACCGCCGACGCCGACACCACGGCCATCTCGCGTTTCAACACGCAGACCAATACCGCAAATATAAAGAATCCCTTCGTAATTCCGGGACTCAAGAAGATAATTATCGACCCGCAGCTCAATCCGGGCCTGACGTTCGCGACCTTTATCGAAGGCGAATGCAACCGGCTGGCGCGCTCGGCAGGCATGTCCGTGGCCGTGAATCCGGGCAACAACCCCTTCAACCCCTTATATATATACGGGAACTCAGGATTGGGCAAAACCCACATCGTGCAGGCCATCGGCCACGAGGTGCGGCAGCGCCATCCCGAACTGCAGGTGCTGTACGTCTCGATGAACAAGTTTCAGGCGCAGTTCCAGACGGCCTACAAGAACGGCGAAATCCCCGATTTCATCCACTTCTACCAGATGATCGACGTGCTGATCATCGACGACATTCAGGAGTTGACCGGCAAGACGGGTACGCAGAACGCGTTCTTCAACATCTTCAACCACCTCCAGCTGGCGGGCAAGCAATTGATCCTCACTTCGGACAAGCCGCCCGTGGAACTGAAGGACATCGAACAGCGGCTGCTGACGCGCTTCAAATGGGGACTTTCGGCCCAGCTCAACACACCGGACCACGAAACGAAGCTCAAAATCATCCGCGTAAAGGCCCAGAAACTCGGCGCCCAGATTTCGGACGACGTGGTGGCCTATTTGGCCGACAACATCTCGGCCAACGTGCGCGAAATCGAAGGCGCGCTCTCGTCGCTGGTCGCCAACGCCTCGTTCCTCGGCCGCAAGATCACCACGTCGCTGGCAAAGGAGATACTGAAGGTATACGTGCAGCTCTATCAGAAGGAGATCACCATCGACCACATCATCAAGGTCGTATGCGAGTACCTGAACCTCGATTTCGAACGCTTCAACTCGACGGAGCGCACGCGTGAGATCGCGCAGGCGCGGCAGATCGCCATGTACCTCTCCAAGCAGCACACCAAAGCGCCGCTCACGACCATCGGTTCGGCCATCGGAGGGCGCAACCACGCTACGGTGCTCCACTCGTGCAAAGCCGTGTCGAACCTCATCGAAACAGACAAGGCATTCCGCCGCCAAGTCGAAGAGATCGAAAAGAAAGTACTCGCACAATAGTGCAGCACATACCGTAACACCCAAACAGAGGGCCGTGACAGGATATGTCACGGCTTTTTTATATCTTTGCGGCATGAGAAAAGTCTATCACTTCAAAATGCTCCGGACGGCGGCCCTGATCCTTTTAGGCGCCCCTGCATTCGTTGCGGCCGGCTTGCTCCTCATCCGCCTGCATCCCGACAACCTGCCCGTAAGGATCGCAGGCTATGCCGGCATACTCTTTTTCGGAGGCTGTTTCGCTGCCGGACTGCTCGTCCTCCGACGGTTGGCGCAAAACAGCGAAGCGCTGACACTCACACCCGAAAAACTCACGGTCCGCCAACCGAACGGCAGAGAGTACGCACTGAAATGGCACGAAATCCGATCCTTCCGTGAAGCAGACATCAACGGACAGCCCTTTATCGCAGTCATCACCTCCGAACCGCAGAAGCCGGCAGCGCAGCGCCACAACAGGCTCCGCCTATGGCTGAGGAGGCTCGACGAACGGCTCACGGGTTCGGCAATCAACATTTCGCCCTCCTCCATCCATTGCAGGCGGGACGAATTATACGAAACTCTTTGCGAATACCTCGAAAAATACGGACGATAACTCATCATGGACCAACCCAAACTCGAACGCCTGCTGCGGCTGATGAAACTGCTGACAGCGAACACCACATACGACATCGACCAACTGGCCGAGCGGCTGCAGATGTCGCGCCGGACGGTTTACCGCTATATCGACACCTTCCGCGAAGCGGGATTCGTCATCAAAAAGAGCGGCAACTGCATCCGTCTCGACAAGGAGTCGCCCCATTTCCGCGACATCTCGCAGCTCGTCCACTTCACCGAGGAGGAGGCGGTGATACTCAAAAGCGCCATCGAGAACATCGACGACACGAACATGCTCAAACAGAACCTCAAGCGCAAACTCTACTCGGTATACGACAATAAAACGCTGGCGGACACGGTCGTACGGGGCAAAAACTCACCGAATATCCGCACGCTCATCGAGGCGATCGACGAGCATCGGCAGGTGATCCTGCACGGCTACCAGTCGGCGCACGGCGGCGAAGTCCGCGACCGCAGGGTAGAGCCGTTCGCCTTTACGACCAATTACGTGCAGGTGTGGTGCTACGATCCCGAAGCGCATGCCTGCAAGCTCTTCAAAACCTCGCGCATCGGCTCCGCCGAGCTGACCGAAGCCCCGTGGGAACACGAACCGGAACACCGCGAAGGTTTCATCGACGCCTTCCGCATGCACGGCGGCATGCGCCGCCGCGTACGGCTGGAGCTGGGACTGCTGGCCTACAACCTGCTCTGCGAGGAGTACCCGCTGGCCGAGCGCGACGTCCGGCCGCTGGGCAGGGGACGCTGGCTGCTGGACACCGAAGTGGCGGGATTCGCCGGGGTAGGCCGCTTCGTGGTGGGGCTGCTGGACGACATCCGCATCGTCGATTCGCCCGAACTTACCACATATATACACAATTATATCAGGGCGAATATTTCCTGAGCCGCGTTTTTTCGCTACATTTGCTCTTGCACGAATACTAAAATACCAACACCTATGAAAACAGGCAGTATATTGCTGGGAGCATTGTGCATGGCATTCGCCGCAGGCTCCTGCAGCCGGCAGGCGCCGGCGGCGACGGAACCGCAGGCCGTCACCGAAACGATCGTATTCAAGGACTACGGAGCCGAACCGACCGTGCTCGACATCGAAAGCTACACGCTTGCCAACGAAAATTTCCGCACCGTACTCTGGACGGGCGGCAACCTGCAGGTCACCGTCATGGCGATTCCCGTCGGCGGCGACGTCGGGCTGGAGCTGCACAACGGCATCGACCAGTTCCTGCGCGTGGAGGAGGGTACGGCGCAGGTGATGATGGGCGACAGCGCGGACAAACTCGACTTCGTGAAAGAGGTCAAGGACGACTATGCGATCTTCGTCCCGGCCGGCAAATGGCACAACATCGTCAACAAGGGCGACAAACCGCTGAAGATCTATTCGATCTACGCTCCCGCGGAGCATCCTCACGGCACGATACACAAAACCCAGCAGGAGTCCATGGAAGCCGAACACGCGCATTGACCGGCGGAAAACAGAACGAAAAACGTGTGTTTTGACAAAAAAACGCACGTTTTTTTATTTTGTGTCACAACCTGTCACACAAAGGCCGTTCCTTTGCAACGTGAACCTAAAAGAAAAACGATTATGGGAACAGCTTACAAAATCAGGTGCCGCCACTGCGGAGCGCAGTTCGAGCACTACATGCAGCCGGGTTACGGCATCCTGCCGATGTGCGTGGGTTGCGGCGAATACGTCGAGACCGAAACGGCCATCCGATGCCCGGCCTGCCTCAAGAAACTCAACACCACGCAGGAGGAGTTCAACGAGCAGATAGAGGTGACTTACATGTGGGATTAGCGCGCAAAAAGTCGGCGCGGAAATATGGAAAATCCGTGAAAAATTTCTATCTTTGAAAAAATAAACCCTTTTTTCGAAAACACATGACACAGCTTCAGGCGGGGGATATGGCCCCCGATTTCAAGTCCACGACCCAAGACGGTGAGACACTGACGCTTGCCGACCTGAAAGGACAGCGCACGATACTTTATTTCTACCCCAAGGACAACACGTCGGGCTGCACGCTCGAAGCGCAGAGCCTGCGCGACGGCAAGGCAGAACTGACAAGGAGGGGATTCCGGATCGTCGGCGTAAGTCCCGACAGCGAGAAGTCGCACCGGAATTTCTGCGCGAAGCACGACCTGAATTTCACGCTGCTCTCCGACACCGACCACAGCGTATGCGAAGCGTACGGCGTGTGGGCCGAAAAATCGATGTACGGCCGCAAATACATGGGCGTACTGCGCACGACGTTCGTCATCGACGCCGAAGGACGCATCGAGAAGGTTTTCACGAAGGTAGACACCAAGAACCATTATCAGCAGATTCTGGACGCATACAAATAGGGCGATGAAGCGGTTGGGGAGCATATTACTCGTCGCAGGCTGTCTTTCCGGCACCTTGCAGCCGTATGCTCAGGAATATCCGGCCGGCCCCGTGTCCGACACTCCGGACGAGTTGTCGCTCAAAGCCCGCACCGCCGCCCGAACACTGTTGTTCAAAGAGCCGGAACCGCTCAGCCTCCAATGGCTGCGCGAAGAGGTAAACCCACTCCTGCGCGCCCGGCGGAAGCTGCGGCAGGCAATGCAGGTCCGCGCGGAGAAAGCCGCAGCCACCGCCGTGCCGATGGTTCCCAAACGCGACATGAGCAAGGAGATCGGCCTGTGGCGGATGAGCGTCGGCAACACCTCGGCCGACAACTGGAGTCCGTATCCCGACCGTGCGCTGGACGCCCGGACCCTGCGGTTCCCGCTGCCGCGCGACTCGCGAGCCGACAAGCGGCCCGACAACCTAAAAGCCCTCGACAGAATGAGGCAGCAGAAAAGATAAAAAAAGAAAAAAATAACAGACAAAGACAATGGCAGAAAAAGTACAGGTAAATGCGGATAAGCTCAAAGTGCTCAACGCAGTGATGGAAAAAATAGAAAAAGACTTCGGCAAAGGGTCGATCATGCGTATGAACTCGCAGGAAGTCAGCGACGTACCGGTAATTCCGACGGGTTCGATCACGCTCGACATCGCCCTCGGAGTGGGCGGATACCCCAAAGGCCGCGTCGTGGAGATCTACGGTCCCGAATCGTCGGGTAAGACGACGCTGGCCATCCACGCCATCGCCGAAGCGCAGAAGGCGGGCGGCATCGCGGCGTTCATCGACGCGGAGCATGCTTTCGACAGTTTCTACGCCCAGAAATTGGGCGTGGACGTGGACAACCTGCTGATCTCGCAGCCCGACAACGGCGAGCAGGCATTGGAGATCGCCGACTCGCTGATCCGTTCGAGCGCCATCGACATCATCGTCATCGACTCGGTGGCGGCGCTGACCCCCAAGGCCGAGATCGAAGGCGAGATGGGCGACTCGAAGATGGGTCTGCAGGCCCGCCTGATGTCGCAGGCGCTGCGCAAGCTGACGTCGAGCATCTCCAAGACCAAGACGGTCTGCATCTTCATCAACCAGCTGCGCGACAAGATCGGCGTGGTCTACGGCAACCCCGAAACCACCACGGGCGGCAACGCCCTGAAGTTCTACGCCAGCGTGCGCATCGACATCCGCCGCATGTCGGTCATCAAGGACGGCGAGGAGCAGCTCGGAACCCGCACGAAGGTCAAAGTCGTGAAAAACAAGGTGGCGCCTCCGTTCAAACGCGCGGAATTCGACATCATGTTCGGCGAGGGCATTTCGAAAATCGGCGAGATCGTCGATCTGGGCGTCGATTACGGCGTGGTCAAGAAGGCCGGATCGTGGTTCTCGTACGGTGACCGCAAGATCGGTCAGGGCCGCGACGCCGTCAAGGAACTGCTCAAAAACGACGAGGAGCTCCGCAACGAGATCGAAGGCAAGGTGCGCGAAGCCATGAAGGCGCCCAAAGAAAAATAGGTATTTATGGATTATACTGCCGAGGATGAGGTAATAATCAAGGAAAAGTGGGACGACCTGCTCCTCTCGTGTACGAAGATCTGCAAGAACGACGAGGACTGGAACTTCATCAAAAGAGCATTTTTCCTTGCCAAGGAGGCACATCAGGGGGTAAGGCGCCGCTCCGGCGAGCCATACCTCCTGCATCCTATTGCAGTAGCCAAGATCGTCATCGAGGAGATCGGGCTGGGCGTGAAATCGGTCGTGGCGGCCCTGCTGCACGACGTGGTGGAGGATACGGAGTACTCCGTGGAGGACATGGAACGCATCTTCGGTCCGAAAATCGCCTCGATGGTGGACGGGCTGACCAAAATGTCGGGCGTCTTCAACGCCGACACCTCGGAGCAGGCCGAATATTTCCGCAAGGTGCTGCTGACCCTCTCGGACGACGTGCGGGTCATCCTCATCAAGATCGCCGACCGCCTGCACAACATGCGCACGCTGGGCGCGATGCCGATGAACAAGCAGATCAAGATCACGGGCGAAACCATCTACCTCTTCGCTCCGCTGGCCTACCGGCTGGGACTCTACTCGATCAAAAGCGAGTTGGAGGACCTCTGCATGAAGTACCGTTTCCCGCAGCAATACGCCGAGATCACCCAGAAACTCAACGAAACGGAGGCGTCGCGCCGGGAGTTCATCGACAAATTCAACGCCCCGATCATCGCCGCGCTCAACCGCGACAACATCAATTACGAGATTTCGGGCCGCGTGAAGAGCATCTACTCGATCTGGAGCAAGATGCAGCGCAAGCAGATTCCGTTCGAGGAGATTTACGACCTGTTCGCCATCCGCATCGTCTTCAAGCCGCTGCCGTTCCCTTCGGAGAAAACGCAGTGCTGGCAGGTTTACTCGACGATCACCGACATTTACACCCCCAAGCCGGACCGCCTGCGGGACTGGATTTCGATGCCCAAGGCCAACGGTTACGAGGCGCTGCATTCGACCGTGATGGGTCCCGACGGGGTATGGGTCGAAGTGCAGATACGCACCCAGCGGATGGAGGATATCGCCGAAAGGGGATTCGCCGCCCACTGGAAATACAAGCACGCCACGATTTCGCAGGACGAAGACGAGTTCGACAAATGGCTGAAGCAGATCCGCGCGGCGCTGAACAGCCCGACGGAAAACGCAGTCGACTTCTTGGATAACTTCAAGTTATCGCTGTATACTTCTGAAATAGTAGTATTTACACCAAAAGGCGAAGCCCGGAAAATGCCGTTCGGCGCAACGGCGCTCGATTTCGCATACGACATCCACTCGAAAATCGGCAACAGCGCGATCAGCGCCAAGATCAACCACAAACTCGAACCGATCACCACGCAGATCAACAGCGGCGACCAGATCGAGATCATCACGGCCGACAATGCCCGCCCCAAGCCCGAATGGCTCGAAATAGCGACCACGGCCAAGGCCAAGCAGTCGATCAAAAGCTTCCTGAAGCGCGAACGCCAGAACAACATCGAGCGAGGTATGCAAATGCTCGACGAGAAGATGAAGTCGCTGAATATCAAGCTCAGCGGCCGTGTCCTGCGCAAGATCGTCCCGATATACGAAAGCAACAACAAGGAGGAGCTGTACAGCAAGATCGGAGCCGGCATCATCGACCTGAAGGACCTCGACAAAGTCCTGAAAGTAAACTCCAAAAGCAAGATACTCAAGTTCTGGACCCTTTTCATCAACAAAAAGGAAGACGAGGAGGGCGACGACCCGGCGGCTATCAACGACGCGGGCGAAACGGCGCCGAATGCAGCGCACCCGGCCAAAGAACAGCCGGAAGCACCCCAGTTCGAGATAGCGGAGTGCTGCAAACCGATTCCGGGCGACAAGGTCGTGGGTTACCGCGATCCGGGAACCGGCAACATTATCGTCCACAAAGCCACGTGCGACGAGCTGAACCGTCTTGCGACCCAGTTCGGCCGCAATATCGTCAAGGAGGAGATCAAATGGTCGCAGCACAAGGCGATGTCGTATCTGGTCACCATCGAGCTGCGCGGCATCGACCGCATGGGAATCCTGCTGGATCTGGCGAAGGTCGTGAGCGCCGATTTCAGCATCAACATCCGCGAAGTCGGCATCCACAGCCACGACGGCATCTTCGAAGGCAGCATCAGTCTGTATGTCAAGGACGCCGAGGGCCTGCAGGACGTGATGACGAGACTGCGCAAGATAAAAGGTATCGAGAGTGTCAAACGAACTTTAAGCTGAGATATGGAAGACTATTCAACCGTAATATGGGTCGTGGCGATTTTCGCAGCCATGCTGTTCAACGCGACCTCGCAGGCACGCAAGAAGGCGAAAAAGCAGGCTCACGAGACCGAAAAGCACACTCAGCACGAAGCTTGGCCCTCATGGGACATGCAATCTGCGGATGAAATGCGGCACCCGGACAGTCAGGAGACCGTATCCGGAGCGGAAACCGACCGACTGCGTTCCGCAATGCAGCAGGCGGCACCGACGCCCGGATTCGGTGAAGTCGCCCGCAAAACGGCCGCTTTCAAAAGCTCCGGGCGGCATGCCGGACGCAAAAACACCTCGGACGGACAGTCTCCCCGTGAGGAAATCCTGCACGAAGAGCACGCAGCAGGGGACAGACATACGACTGAGGAGGCCGTAACGGAAATTACGGAGGATTTCGACCTGCGCAAAGCCGTTATCTATTCGGAGATACTTAAACCCAAATTCAACGAGGAATAAGGCTTCGAAGAGCAGCCTGCCGAGAGACGAGCAACGGCGATTTCCGCAAAGCGGCAGCAGGCGGGCGCCGGAGGCCCCGAAAAACAACGGGATTCCCGGCGGCACTATTCGCGGGGACGCCAAAAAAAGCGACAAAAAGCTCTGCAGCACCATTTGCAAGGACATACCGAAAAAGCAATGGGAAACGCTCCGTCGGCACTTTTTCACGGAACGTACCGAAAAAAAGTCCGACGGCCCATTTTGTGGGGAAATACTATATAAGCAACGAGGAGCGACAAACACGGCAAATCATGCAGGAGGGCATACGACTTGCAGCGCAACCCGCGACAGCGGTCACTGTGTTAACAACGAAACTTTAAAAGATAAATATATGGCATCTATTTTTTCACGCATTATCGCAGGCGAAATACCTTCCTACAAGGTCGCCGAAGACGAAAACTATTACGCCTTTCTGGATATCAATCCGCTGACGAAAGGACACACGCTGGTCGTACCGAAAAAGGAAATAGACTATATTTTCGACCTCGACGATCAGACACTGGCAGGCATGATGCTGTTCGCCAAAAAAGTCGCAGGTAAAATCAAGCAGGAAATAGCGTGTTCCAGAGTCGCAGTGGTGGTTTTAGGGCTTGAAGTGCCGCATGCACACATCCATTTGATCCCCATTAAGAGCGAAAATGACGTGGATTTTCACCGGGAAAAGCTCAAATTGACTCCGGAAGAGTTCGAAGAAATCGCAGCAAAACTTTCAAAATAGACCGCTGTTTACAATTATATAAACAGCTGAAAAATAGGCGGGTAGTGGGTTATCAACACTATCCGCCTATTATTTATTTAACATAATATATGGAGAATCAACGAAAGCTAACAATTCAGTTGATTAGTCGTCGGAAATTCGTTAAAAAAATCAAAATTTCCCTAAAATAGGGTAGTGTATTTACATTTGTAACAAATAGAAGAGGAGGGTATTTCCAATTGTAATTACAAATGTAACTGCATTCGTGTTGATATAGCTGTCTTTATATCCATTTGTAATCAATCCGGCAACCGGCACCATCTGACGTTCCACGCGCAAGAAACAATCAGTCAAATCGTTAAACATGCAAAATAAACACTTTAATAATCAATCATTTAAAAGAATTATATGTATTTTTAATTGATATCTATGAGTACGCTGCGAGAAAGGATGGCAATTACTGCAAATACAGGAATTATGAACTCTAAAAATCACATAACAATCAGCTATTTATAACATATTATATCAACAAATAGATAATATCAACCGCCGGAGACAGATTTAACAATATTTCGATCGTTACACTTGTAAACTTTTTCAACAGTTATTAACATTTTACAAATGATAAAATTGCTTGTTTTACAAAAAACAAATATTTATATTTGTAAAAAATTCTGCTGATGAGGGAAAAATTGCTCGATTTGATGAAAAATGAAGGATTGAAGCCAAGCCAGCTTGCCGAGCTGCTGGGAATCAATCCCGCCGGAATCTCCCATATTCTCGCCGGACGAAACAAACCGGGCTTCGATCTACTGCAAAAGATTCTCCGGAGGTTTCCCCGGATCAACCCGGATTGGCTGCTGCTCGACTCGGATAAGATGTACCGCGACGAGCCACCGGCCCAATCGTCAGCTCCGCAGCCGATGAGCCAGCCCGCGTCGCCCGGCGGCGACCTTTTCGGCCTTACCTCCGATCGGCATCCGCTTGAAGAAAAACGGCAGCCGGAAACGGCGGAAAACGCAACCGGCGATCCGGCACCGCAACAACAACTCCCGGCAGCATTGTTTACCGCCAACGTCAAACGGATCGTCGTACTGTATGACGATCAGACCTTCGAAAGTTTTACGCCGACGACAATGCGTTAAAAAAATTCGTGCGGGATGCGGGACGGAATACTCGATTCTCAGAGCGCAAAAAAGCCGGGTAATATTCCAAGGAAACGGAACCGGACAAAGGGTTACGGCAAAACCACGGACAATCCCAGCAATCTCGACCACCGGCAACAAATTAGCAAGGCAGGTTTTTTAAACCTGCCTTAGTTACACATTGGCGCAAATATCCAATTTGGCCGCCTTAACTTGCACATTGGCGCAAACATCAACTTGCCGCCTTATTTATTCAACGGATTTTCTTCGGCCGCTTCGACGCCGCAATCGCAAAAATGGAATTCCGAACGCGCCTTGTCCGGGGGAAACAGGAAATAAACGCATACGGCCTCCGTGCACAACACTTCGTGCCGGTCATAGATGCGGACTTCGATCTCAACGATGTTGCGACGCTGCCGACGCACGGAAGCCCGCAAAACGATATGGTCATCAGTCGTGTGAATCGGCTTGTGATAGCGGACCTCCATCTTCGAAGTAACGCCGCTCGTCTGAAACTTCCGGAATACGACCCAGCTGCTGATCTCGTCGGCCAGCGTTGCCTGAATGCCTCCGTGCAGCGTATTCACCCAACCTTGGTATTCGGGACGAGGATGCCAGACGCTCACGATTTCATCGCCGTTTTCGTAAAATTCCATCCGCAGTCCCTGCGGACTGTTCGGATCGCAGCCGTAGCAATGGTAACCGTCCATGCCGCGCCAAGGATTCGTTATCTTCTTCATAATATGCTATTCGATCGTTGCGGTGCGGACCGAATCTGTTCCGTGATCTGAGAATCGGTTCCGAAATCGGCCCGGTATAACAAAGATAGCCATTTTCCCGCGAATCTCACCGTCTTCGGCAATGCAAATCCGGTTCATTTCATCCGGAATATTATTCAATCCCGACAACAATCCCGACAACAAAGTCACAGGGAGGAATCAACCTCCTTGGCGCAATGTTTGGTGTAATATTACCATTATGTTAAATTATTGCAAGTCGAGAGTCCATTTTGTTCATAATCGAATCTTTATACACTATTACATCCCGATTATTCGGCAAATTGAGCATATAAGCGATATCCCGCAATCGGACGATATATAACTTCACCGAATTTTTGCTACTTTTGCAATATCAAATCCGGAACAAATGGCTGAAAATGACAGCTGTATAAAACGCTCGGCAATTATCCTGACGGCTTTCGGGCTGTTCTTCGTGACGTGGTATTTCAACCTCGGCGTTCGGCCATTTGCAAATTTCTTATCTACCTGCAAATCAATTCACTACATATTGAATTACCTGATTGCGGGTATAATTCCGGCAGCGGCGCTTCTGTTGCTGCACCGACCCGATACCATATTATATAGGCTCGGACTGACGCACGGATTCGGCCGGGGATTGCTCTTCGGAGTGCTGAGTACGGTCCCCATGTTCGCCGGCTATGCGGTCATCGGCAGTTTCAACCGGGAAACGCCGCCGGATCACATGTTTACGTTCATAGTCGTCGCGGGATTCTTCGAGGAGCTGATTTTCAGAGGTTTCGTATTCGGAGAGCTGTTCCGGACAGCCCGTTGGGGATTTCTGCCGGCAGCGACGCTGACGGCCTTGGCATTCGGATCGCTGCATCTGTATCAGGGTGACGACCTGATTTCCGCATCGGCAGCTTTCGGCGTTACGGCTGCCGGAAGCATCTTTTTCAGTTGGATCTATGTGGAATCGGAGAACAATCTGTGGAGTGTAATCTGGCTGCACACGCTGATGAACGCGCCGTGGATGCTGTTCAGCGTGAGCGGGAGCGGCGCAGTCGGCGGATTGCGGGCGAACGGCCTCCGCCTGTGCACGCTGCTGATCGCAATCGCATTAGTCGTCATATACAAGAAACGGAAGGGACTACCCTACCATATTTCAGGAAAAACACTGATAATCAACAGACAATATGTATAAAAAACTCGTTTTCATATTTATTGCAGCGCTGATGGGCGCTTGCACGTCCCGCCAGCAGGCGGACGAAAAGACATTGTATGTCTCGATCCTCCCGCTCCGCAGTCTCGTGGGGGAAATCGTGGGCGACGATTTCAAGATCGAAGTGCTGGTACCTCCCGGCGCAAGTCCCGAAACGTTCGAACCGACGCCCCGACAGTTCATCGGGCTGAACCGGGCGGAGATGATCTTCAACGTCGGACTCATCGACTTCGAAACCACGCTGTTATCCAAGATCGAGGAGCGCGGCAAGGTCGTGAATCTCAGTCAGGGCATAGAACTGATCGCCGGCAGTTGTTCGCACGCGCACACGCCTGCGAAACAGGCCGCAGCCGGCGGAGACGACACCTCCTGCGCCGAACCCCACAACCATAGCCACGCTCACGGCGTCGATCCCCACGTATGGACATCGCCCCGCGCATTGCAGAAAATGGCGCAGAACGCTTATGCCGCGATTCGCCGCGCCTATCCCGATTCGGCGAAATACGAAACGAACTACAAGCGGCTGCAGGCCGATTTACGGGCGCTGGACACCCGCACCGGCGAGAAAATCGCGCAGAGCGGCATCGAATACTTCATCATCTACCACCCCGCCCTCACCTATTACGCAAGGGATTACGGCATCCGGCAGGTGGCGATCGAAGCCGACGGCAAGGAACCTTCGGCCAAACGGCTGACGCAGGTCATCCGGCAGGCCCGTGAGGACGGCGTGCGGCGCATCCTCTATCAGAATCAGTTCCCGGCATCGTCCGTGGAGATCATCGCACGCGACATCGACGCTGAATATGTCGAAGTGGACCCGCTGCGCGAAGACGCGATCGCCAATATCGATGCGATAACCGACATAATCACACGGCGATGAATCTGGTAACGCTACGCGACGTCGGCGTCGCATACGACGGCTACGAAGCCCTGCAGCACGTCGATCTGGAGATTGCGGACAACGACTTTCTGGGTGTCATCGGCCCGAACGGCGGCGGCAAGACGACCCTTGTGAAGGCGATTCTGGGCACGGTGCCCCATACCGGAGAGGTGCGGCTCGCACCCGAACTGTTCCGGGACAAGGAGCGGCTGATCGGCTACATGCCCCAGCTATCGGATTTCGACCGCACGTTCCCCATCTCGGTACTCGAAGTGGTATTGTCGGGTTTGCAGGGGCACAAGGGAATTTTCAGCCGCTATACGAAAGCAGACCGCGCGAAGGCGCTCGATCTGCTGGAAACGGCGGGCGTGGCCGATACGGCCCGCAACCCTATCGGCGAAGTTTCGGGCGGTCAGATGCAGCGGGCGCTGCTGTGCAGGGCCGTCATTTCCGATCCCAAGCTGCTGATTCTGGACGAGCCGGCCAACTTCGTGGACAACAAATTCGAAAACGAACTCTACCGCACGCTGCACGAACTGAACCGCCGCATGGCGATCGTCATGGTGTCGCACGACATCGGCACCATCTCAAGCGTCGTGAAGGAGATCGTCTGCGTGAACCGCCGCGTACACCGCCACCGCTCGAACATCATCACCGAAGAGCAGCTGCGCAACTATGACTGCCCCATTCAGCTCGTGTCGCACGGGCACATTCCCCATACGGTGCTGGAACATCATCCGGGCGACTGCTGCTGCGACCACGAATAAAAAGCGCGTTCCCCGTCGGGGGAACGCGCTTAAATTATAGATCGGCATCCATCCGCGAGCGTTTATGCGCTCTCGGCCCGATACCGGAAATCGGACAACGGCTTATTTCTTCGCCTCGTTGATCTTGCTCAGCTTCTCGAAAAGCTTGTCATAAGCCTCCACCATCTCGACGCGCAGAGCGGCGAAATGCTTGCGGACGAGCGAACGGTTGTGCGGCTCGGCGGGATTGTTGGCCTTCGTGAAGAGATCGTTGCGGACGGCAACGGCCTCCTGCATCACTTCGAAAACCTCTTTTTCCTTCGAGGGCTGGAAGCAGATCGCCATATCGCAGTCGAAAACCACCTCTTCCAGACGGTAGTCGATCTCCTTTTTCAGGTTCCTTAAATTTGCCATATCATTGTGCGTTTTAAAAATTTGCTCCGACAAAGGTACGAAAAGCTTTCGGATTATCAAACGTTTTATGCCCTACGCCGCTGAAATAATCCCCGCCGGCCCATGCAAAAAAAAAGGATTCCGCATGTGGAATCCTTTTTTACCGTATTATTCGGCCTTACATCTTTTCCAACTCCCTGTAACTCTTTTTGGCGGCTTTTGCCTCCTCACGGGCTGTCTTGCGGGCGGCTCGCTCCTGCTCCCGGACGATTTTCCTCGCTTCGCGAAGCTCCTTTTTATAATCGACATCCGATCCGGGCATTTCGACGATGATGCCCGTTATCGACTCGTCGATCACCTCGCATCCGCAGGGTTCGCAGACGGGCTGCGGCGCGGGTTTGGGCCGGGGAATCATCGTGCGCTGCTCGACGACGCTGCCTTCGCCGTAATTGATCGTCAGTTCGACCCGGCGGAGCGGCGGAAGAATATTCTTTTTCATATAGTTCCAAGCCGAAGGCATCTTTTTGAGCGCCAGCTCCTTGGCGTCGGACGACCGGCTGCCGTCGAGGATATCCAGCACGGACTGTTTGTCGGGCACCTCCGACTTGGCGACCAATGCGCGGCACATCTCCCAATCTTCGGCGACGGCATTGACCGTCACGTCGTACTTATTTGAAAAACCATACTTTCGATCGACGTAATTCTTGAAATCCTGCGCTCGGTTCCGGGCCAGCGTCTCGTTGAATTTCAGCGGACCGTCGGGCGACGAATATCCCGTGATCTCGACCGATTTGACCCTCATCAGCGTGTCTTTCATCAGGTTGCCGACGAAGTCGTCCAGATCGCCGAGCTCCCGCGAATTGCCGTCGAGCGTCGAGGAGAGTTTCGCCAGATTGATCTGGTAGCGGACCGAGTAGTCGGTGTCGCCGGGACGTTTGACGATGAACCTGCGGACGAGATAATCGCCGTCGGTGGTCTCCGACAGCATCACGGTATCGGCCGCAGGCACCGGCGCCGCGCTCCTGACTTGGGCCGTCGCTCCGGCAGCGGCACACAACGCAAGAGATAGAGCGAATGTTGTAAAGATTGTTTTCACGCAAATAATAGTGTTGGTTAATTCCTGCCGCACAACTCGCAAGATTCATACCACGGTTGAGCACTAAATATTTATGGCCGCAGCGGCATCGGAGCGACACTCCCCTCCCGCCGGGACGGGTACGGGCAGCCAAGTACAGCCGCCGGACGCCAACGGGGAAAACATGATGGCGACAAACCGGAAAGTGAGGCATGACGGCGGCAAGCGGAAGGGAGGAGAGCGGCAAGCAGGGAAAGCATGACAACGGTGAACCGAAAAAGTTGAGCGCGGCAAGCGAAAGCCATAATTAAAAAAGAGGAAGAACGATCTTCCTCTTTTTTATCATAGCCGAGAAACAGACGGCCCAGATTTTTGCCTTTCATCCGGGAGACGCCGCGCTCAGGCTCGGCGTCCGAAAGTGACGGAAACCCGGCTGGATTCTGCCGCGGCAACGCCCCACCCTCTTCGTCCCGGTCTCGGCACAAAAGGCATTCCGCCCGGACGGTGCGGCAAATTACATCCGTGCCGGAGAATTACATCCGTTCCGGAACGTCGATACCGAGCAGTTTCATGCCGCTGCGGATGACGCGGGCGACCTGCTGAGCCAGCTGAAGACGCATTCTGCGGGTTTCGGCATTCTCCTCCTTGAGAATCGAATGGTCGTGGTAGTAACCGTTGAACTGCTTGGCCAGTTCGTACACATAGGCGCCGACGATCGAAGGCGCGAAGTTCTCGCCTGCGGCGGCAACGACCGACGGATATTCGGTCAGCGATTTCACGAGGGCGATCTCTTCGGGCAGGTAATCCGCCTGCGCCGCACCGGAGAAGTCGATGCCGGCTTCGGCGGCCTTGCGCAGCACCGAGCAGATACGCGCATGGGTATATTGGATGAACGGGCCGGTGTTGCCGTTGAAGTCGATCGACTCGCGCGGATCGAAAAGCATCGTCTTTTTCGGGTCCACCTTCAGGATGAAATACTTGAGCGCCCCCAATCCGACCATCGTGGAAACGGCGTCGGCCTCCTCTTCCGTACAGCCGTCGAGCTTGCCCAGCTCGTCCGACATCTCGCGGGCCGTGGATACCATGTCTGCGATCAGGTCGTCGGCATCGACCACCGTGCCTTCGCGCGACTTCATCTTGCCTTCGGGAAGCTCCACCATGCCGTAGGAAAGGTGCGTGATATGGTCGCTCCAGTCGGCATAGCCCAGTTTCTTGAGGATGAGCTTCAACACCTGAAAATGGTAGTTCTGCTCGTTGCCCACGACATAAATCATGTCGTCGAGCCTGTTCTCCTCGAAGCGGCGGTAAGCCGTGCCGAGGTCCTGCGTCATGTAGACCGAGGTGCCGTCGCCGCGCAGGAGCAGTTTCTCGTCCAGTCCGTCGGCCGTGAGGTCGATCCAGACCGAATTGTCGTCGCGGCGGTAGAACACGCCCTTGCGGAGTCCCTCCTCGACGAGACTCTTGCCCAGCAGGTAGGTCTGCGACTCGTAATAGATTTTGTCGAAATCGACGCCCAGCGCCTTGTAGGTCACGTCGAAACCTTCGTACACCCAGCCGTTCATCGTCTCCCAGAGCGAATAGACTTCGGGGTCCTTGGCCTCCCATTTGCGCAGCATCTCCTGCGCTTCGAGCATCACAGGGGCGTTTTTCTTGGCCTCCTCTTCGGTTTGGCCCTGCGCCGTCAGTTCCTTGATCTGGGCCTTGTAATGCTTGTCGAACTCGACGTAGTATTTGCCGACGAGGTGGTCGCCCTTCATGCCCGACGAAGCGGGTGTCTCGCCGTTGCCGTAAAGCTTCCAAGCCAGCATCGACTTGCAGATATGGATGCCGCGGTCGTTCACCAGATTGGCCTTGATGACGTTATGGCCGTTGGCCCTGAGTATCTGCGCCACGGAGTAACCCAGCAGGTTGTTGCGGATATGGCCCAGATGCAGGGGTTTGTTGGTGTTGGGCGACGAGTATTCGATCATCACCGTACGTCCCGTGTCGGGAGCCTGCCCGAAGTTCGCATCGGCGGCGATCTCCGCAAAACGCGCGGCCCAGAACGCGCAGTCGAGGGTCAGGTTCAGGAAACCCTTGATGACGTTGAACGACTTGACTTCAGGCACGTTGGCCGTCATATATTCGCCTATCTCGGTCGCGGTAGCTTCGGGCGACTTGCGGCTTCGTCGCAGCAACGGAAACGTCACGAGGGTGTAATCGCCCTCGAACTCCCTGCGGGTCTTCTGAATCTGCAGTTGTTCGCCGTCGAGCGGACCGTAAAGCGTCTCCACCGAACGGCGGACCGCATCCGAAATAAAGTTTTCAATATTCATAACACAAAAGATTTGCCTGCAAATTTAGCGTTTTTCGGCTAATAACCAATCCCGCAAAGCCATAATTCTCACAAATTGCGGCCGCGGCGCCCCCGAAATTCCAAACAATGCTTATCTTTGCCGCTACATTACACGCTTTTCATGGAAATCATCATCATTATCCTGCTGATCCTGCTCAACGGGCTTTTCGCAATGTCGGAAATCGCGCTGATCTCGGCGCGCCGCTCGAACCTGACGGCACGCGCCAAGCAGGGCAACAAGGCGGCCGCCAAAGCCCTCCAGCTGGCTCAGGACCCGGACAGATTCCTTTCCACGATTCAGATAGGCATCACCCTGATCGGCATCCTGACGGGTATCTATTCGGGCGAAGCGCTGGCCAGCCGCTTCGGCGCGATGCTCGCATCGCTGGGCATGCCGCTCCGCACGGCCGTTCCGGTCGCCCAGATACTTATCGTCATCGTCGTAACCTACCTCACGATCGTCTTCGGCGAGCTGGTGCCCAAACGCATCGGCATGAAAAGCGCCGAACGGGTCGCCATACTCGTCGCACGGCCGATGCAGGTGCTCGCCAAGGTGACGTCGCCCTTCGTATGGCTGCTTTCGCGCAGCATCGAGCTTATCACCCGCCTGCTCGGAATACGGGATACGGAGAGCAAGGTCACCGAGGAGGAGATCAAGTCGATCATTCAGGAGGGAACCGAAGACGGAGAGGTGCAGATCGTCGAACAGCAGATCGTCGGCCGCGTATTCTCGCTCGGCGACCGCAAGGTGGGTTCGATCATGACGCACCGCAGCGAAATCGCATGGATAGACCCCGCCATGACGCCCGCAGAGATCCGCGAGCTGGTCGGCAGGGAACCCCACACGCTCTACCCCGCCGCCCGCAGCAACCTCGACCGGCTGGCCGGCGTGATATACCTCAAGGACCTCTTCACGCACATCGGCGAGGAGGATTTCGACGTCGCATCCATACTGCGTCCGGCAAAATTCTTCCACGAGGAGACCCAAGTGTACACCGCGCTGGAACAACTCCGCAGCGAGCAGGTCGGCTACGGCATCGTCTGCGACGAATTCGGCGTGACGCAGGGCATCGTCACCCTGCACGACATCTTCGAAGCGCTGGTAGGCTCGATTCCCGAAGAGCGGGAGGAGCCGGACATCGTTCACCGGGAGGACGGCAGCTGCCTGATCGACGGGCAGTGCCCGTTTTACGATTTTCTGGTCTGCTACGGGCTGGAGGACGTCTACCCGAACAACCTCTACAACACCCTCAGCGGCCTGATCCTCGACGAGCTGGGGCATATTCCGCAGACGGGCGAAAAACTGAGGTGGAACACCTTCACGTTCGAGATCGTCGACATGGACGGCGCCCGCATAGACAAGATCCTCGCCTGCGAGACATCGGAAAAAACGAACCAGAACCCATGAAAATAGCTGATATAGAACTCGGCGAAAAGCCCCTGCTGCTGGCGCCGATGGAAGACGTGACCGACCCTTCGTTCCGCTACATGTGCAAGCGGTTCGGGGCCGACGTGGTCTATACGGAATTCATTTCGTCGGACGGGCTGATCCGCGACGCGGCCAAGTCGCTCAAAAAACTCGAAATCGACGCGGCGGAGCGTCCCGTGGGCATCCAGCTTTACGGCCACCTGATCGAACCGATGGTCGAAGCGGCCCGCATGGCCGAAGCGGCCGGTCCCGACATCATAGACATCAACTTCGGCTGCCCGGTGAAGAAAATCGCCGGGCGCGGCGCAGGATCGGGCATGATGCGCGACGTGCCGCTGATGGTCGAGATGACGCGCCGGATCGTGCAGGCGGTGCGCAAGCCCGTGACCGTCAAAACGCGGCTGGGCTGGGACGAGGAGTCGAAGAACATCGAGGAGATCGCATTGCGCTTGCAGGACGTGGGCATCGCCGCGCTCACCGTTCACGGCCGCACACGCGCCCAGATGTACCGCGGCGAAGCGGACTGGACGCTGATCGGCAAAGTGAAGAACAACCCGCAGATACATATCCCGATCATCGGCAACGGCGACGTGGATTCGGGACCGAAGGCCGCGGAGATGTTCGACCGCTACGGCGTGGACGGCGTGATGATCGGCCGGGCGACCTACGGGCGGCCGTGGATCTTCCGCGAGGTGAAGCACTATCTGGCCACGGGCGAAGTGCTCCCGCAGCCGTCGGTGTGCGAACGGGTCGAAATCGCCAAGGAGCATCTGCGCAAGTCGCTCGAAGTAAAGGGCGAATTCGTGGGCATCCTCGAAATGCGCCGTCATCTGTCCAACTATTTCAAGGGACTGCCCGACTTCAAGCCGACGCGCCTGAAGCTCGTCACGTCGCTCGACATCCCCGAACTGTTCGACACGCTCGACTCGATCGCCCGGCGCTGGGGCGACTTCGACGTAAGCGGGACGGTTCCCGCCCCGCTGTCGCACGACCTGTAAAACGGCGCGCCACCCTATTTCAGCACGCGCTCGACATAGGCTTTGTAGTCCTTGACGACGGGTACGTACCCGTCGTCCTCGAAAAGCGGCGAAGAGATCAGAAAATCGGCCGACGAACGGTTGATGGCCGTCGGCACGTTGTAGAGCGTGGCCAGACGCAGCAGGGCCTTGACGTCCACGTCGTGCGGCTGGGCCGACATCGGGTCCCAGAAGAAAATCAGGGCGTCGATCTTGCCGTCGGCGATCAGCGAACCCAGCTGCTGGTCGCCGCCCAGCGGACCGGATTTGAGCAGCGTGATCCTCAGATCGGGAAGCTCTTCGATCTCCTCGTCACCCTCGTACTCTTCCCGGTGGTCGCGCAGCGTCTTTTCGACCATCTTGCCGGTCGTACCCGTGCAGACCAGATGGTGACGGCCGAGTTTTTTGCTGTTCCAGTCCACCCATTCGGCCAGATCGTGCTTCATGTTGTCGTGGGCAACCAATGCCAGCACTTTCGTCCTTCGTTCCATAATGTCAGTTGCTTGAATGTTTGTTTCGTTATTGCACAAAGATAATATAAACCGCGAATTCGGCGGCATGAAAAAAGCCGGAATCACACCGGATACAACGAAAAAGTCCCGCTCTCGGAGCGGGACTTTTTCTATTCGGCTTCGGACGGGAGTTTGAACTCCGTAAAACCGGCCCTGACCAGAATGTTGTACCACGCGAAGCACTTCTTCATGTCGGATACGTGCACCCGGTCGCGGTCGTATTCGGGAAGGACCTCGGCGAAAGCGGCTTTCAGCTTCTCAGGCGCCTCCTTGGGGCTGATGGCCTCCTTGCCGCCCGTATGCGCATAGATTTTGGTGAAGACGTCCGCCAGCGCAATGTCCTCGCCTTCGGTGAACATCGAAATCTCGGTCAGGGAGCTGACCTTCGACGACGCCGAGGCGTTCATCCGCCTGCCGTCGAGCAGCGACTCGACGATCACGCCGTTGGTGGACTGCGCCACGTATTTATAAAGTCCGGGCTGGCCCGAAATGGCCAGAATTTCTTTTAATTCCATAAACGATATCTCTGATAAAAATTAGTTTTCGTCCGGCAGGTCGGGATTCGGCTTTTCTTCGTCTTCGCCGCCCTCGACCTTGTAGGTATACGTCTGGGTCCACATGAAGACATAATCGGAACGGGTAAGCACCTGAAACGACACTTTCGCTCCGGCCTTCTGTCCCGGAATCCGCTCCTTGAACGTAACGGTGGTGGCGTCGTAATTGAAAGGCTTAGTCGTCACCACATTGGACTCGTCGCCGTCCACGAAGTAGGCAAGCCACACCTGTTTGACCTTGTACGGGCAGGATACCGTCGCATTCACCCACACGACCTCGTCCACCTTCACCGGTTCGGTGATTTTGTCCGGCTGCGTCGCCGTGGTGAAAGTCACTTCGTCGAAAACGGGCGGCGTCTCGTATTCGGGACCAAGCTCCTTGTTGCAGGCGGCCAGCAGCCAGACTGCGGCTGCGGCAAACAGTAATTTTTTCATATACTCCTCACTTAGTTATGTTTCACATGTACGTCCATCTGCGGGAAGGGGAAGCTGATGCCCTTGAGCGGCAGCAGTTTGTAGATTTTTTCGTTGTTCTCGAAAAACACGTCCCAGTAATCGGCGTTTTTCACCCATGCGCGCACCGAAAGGTTCACCGAGCTGTCGGCGAGCGCCGCAACCCACACCACGGGAGCCGGGTCGGTCAGCACACGGCTGTCGGCGGCCAGCAGGTCGAGAAGCGCCCTCCGCGCCGCATCGACGTCGTCGCCGTACGAAATGCCGATCGTCCAGTCCACGCGGCGCGTCTCGGAAGTCGAATAATTGTCGATGATCGCCGTGGCAATGGAATTGTTAGGAATATAAATGGTCTGGTTGTCGCCGGTGGTGATGACCGTCGAGAAGAGTTTGATCTCGCGCACCGTGCCCGACTGACCCTGCGCCGAAATGAAATCGCCGACCCGGTAAGGTTTCATCAGCAGGATCATCACGCCGCCCGCGAAGTTCTGGGCCGTGCCGCTCAGGGCCATACCGATGGCCAGCGTGGCGGCCGAGAAGAGGGCGATGAGCGAAGTGACGTTGACGCCGAGGGTCTGCACGACGATCATCAGCAGGATGAGCGTGAAGACCACCTTGACGGTATTGCGCAGGAACGAGCGAAGCGAAGTGTCCACCTGACGGCGCTCGAATGCGGCGTCGAGCAGCCGCACGATGCGGCGCACGATCCAGCGGCCGATAAAATAGATGGCCAGCGCGATCAGGATCTTCACCAGTATCCAGACGGATTCGGAAAGCAGAGAGCGCAGCATGTCGCCCACGTCCAGATGGATGATTTTATTCACCGCTTCGGCGAGATTGGCTTTCTGCACGCTGTCGGGCAGGATCAAAGGCGCTTCGGGCGTTTCCGTAAAAAACGGCACGAGAAAAGACCACATAAAGTCCGATTTTTAAGTTTATCGTGCAAAAATAACCAAAAAAAAGAAAGTTTACTAACTTTGTCTACGAATTTACCAAAAGGAAACAGGAAACGATGCAGAACAACGTTGAAATTATCCAGATAAACATCTCAGGCGAAGACAAGCCGGGAATGACCTCTTCGCTCACCGAAATACTCGCGCGCTACGACGCCTTCATTCTCGACATCGGTCAGGCCAATATCCACCAGTCGCTGACGCTGGGCATCCTGTTCAAGACCACGGCCGACAAGTCGGGAAACATCATGAAAGAGCTGCTGTTCAAGGCTTCGGAGCTGGGCGTGATGATCCGCTTCACGCCGATTTCGGAGCGGAAATACGAGGACTGGGTGGGCCGTCAGGGCAAAAACCGATACATCATAACCCTGCTGGGGCGCACCGTCACGGCGCGGCATATCGCCGAGGTGACCAGCGTCGTGGCCGAACACGGACTCAACATCGACGCCATGAAGCGTCTGACGGGCCGCATCCCGCTCAGCGAGGACGACCGTGCAGCCAAATCCTGCATCGAGCTTTCGGTGCGCGGGTCGCTCACCGACGAGGAGCGCAGCACCATGCAGGAGGGATTCATGAATCTCTCGGAGATCGGTCTCGACGTCTCGTTCCAGAAGGACGACATCTACCGCCGCAGCCGCCGCCTGATCTGCTTCGACATGGATTCGACGCTGATCGAGACCGAGGTGATCGACGAACTGGCCGAACGCGCCGGAGTCGGCGAGGAGGTGCGGGCGATCACGGCCAGCGCCATGCGCGGCGAAATCGACTTCCGCGAGAGTTTCTCGCGCCGCGTGGCCCTGCTCAAGGGTCTCGACGTCTCGGTCATGGAGGAGATCGCCCGCAGCCTGCCCATCACCGAAGGGCTGGAGCGCATGATGACCATCCTCAAGCGCGTGGGTTACAAGACGGCCATTCTGTCGGGCGGCTTCACCTACTTCGGCAACTACCTGCGCCAGAAATACGGATTCGACTACGTATATGCCAACGAGCTGGAAATCGAGGAGGGCAAACTCACGGGCCGCTACGTGGGCGAGGTGGTGGACGGCCGCCGCAAAGCCGAGCTGCTGCGCCTGCTCTGCCAGTTCGAGGAGATCAACATCGCCCAGTCGGTAGCCGTCGGCGACGGCGCCAACGACCTGCCGATGCTCAATCTCGCCGGTCTGGGCATCGCTTTCCATGCCAAACCCAAAGTGAAGGCCACCGCCCGGCAGTCGATCTCGACCATCGGACTGGACGGCATCCTCTACTTCCTCGGCCTGAAGGATTCACGCATCGAATAACGGAGCTTATGCGACGCCTGCCGCTGTTATGCGCCTTTCTGCTGCTGACCGGGTGTTACGACTCCCGGTTCGGGGAACGGAGCGGCGGCGAGGAGCCGGAACCGGCGACGGCGACCATCGCCCAATTGCGCCAACTGTACGCCGGGACGACGTTCGTGATTGCGACCGACGTGGTGGTGTCGGGTCGGGTGAACACCAACGATGCGGAGGAAAACTTCTACCGCACGTTCTGCGTCGAGGAAGATGGAGCAGGACTTGAGGTAATGGCGGGTATCGACCATCTGCACAACGACTTTCCGCCGGGAAGCCGCATTACGCTGCGGCTGAAGGGGCTGGCGCTGGGCGAAAGCCGCGGCATATTGCAGGTCGGACGGAAACCCGCCGCGGGAAGCGGCTTCGCAACGGATTACCTCGGCTCGAAAGCCGCGCTGGACGCCGCCGTGAGTCGCACCGGCGAAGCCCCGCAGCCGGTCGCGCCCGCCCTGCTGACGATTGCGGAACTCACGCCGAAGCGGTGCGGGACGCTGGTGCGGATCGACGGCCTGAGTTACACGCCCGAAGACCTTACGCCCGGCACGTGGGCGGGGTACAAACGCTTCACCGACGCCGGAGGAGCCGAAATATACACCTATGTCCGCAATTACGCCGGGTTCGCCGGCGAAGAGGTCCCCGCCGGAAAGAGCTGTTCGCTCACGGGCATTCTGCAATACGACGACGCCGGCAAAGGCCGTTACCTGCTCAAACTCCGCGATGAAAACGACTGCATGTATTAAACTGCTGGCGCTCCTGCTGCTGGCGGCCTGCGACCGGACGTCGAAACTCTCGTTCGAGGGCGGCGCTCCCGGCGGCGTGCACACCATTGCGGACCTCAAGGCGCGCTGCACCGCAAACAGCGTCGCCGTGACGGAAGACATCACGCTCGAAGGCGTCGTCACGGGCAACGATTTCTACGGCGAATTTTACAAAACGCTCGTCGTCGAGGATGCCAGCGGCGGGATTTCGCTCCTGATCGACGGCACCCGACTCGCTTTCGACTACCCGGTCGGAGCGGCCGTCAGCATCTTCTGCAACGGGCTTACGCTGGGCGATTACGGCGGCAAGATCCAGCTCGGAACCGCGCCCGACGGCGATTACGGCGTAGGGCGGATTCCGCGTGAGGAACTGGGACGCTATCTGCGCCGCAATCCGGACAAGGACCGCCGGCCGCGGCCGGCCGTACGTACGTTCGACGCCATCGGCCCCCGGCAGACAGACACCTACGTATGTTTCGAAGGAGTACGGTTTACCGAAGCGGGGCCGTGGTGCGACACCGATCCGGAGACCTCGGAACCGCAGACCTCCGAACGGACGCTGACCGACGCCCAAGGCCGGACATTCCGGGTCCGGACGCTGGGGACATGCGCATACGCGACGGAACCCGTACCGCAGGGCCCGGGTTCCGTATATGGAATTATAGACTATTTCAACGGGAAATACACGCTCCGCGTCTCGGAGCGGCGCGTCGAATTCGCTAACGCTGCAGGGCTTCCCAGAGCATATCCTTCAACCGGGCGATATTCAGCCCCGAAACCGACGAAATAAAGACCGAGGGAATGCCTTCGGGCAGGTGGGGTTTCATCTGTTCGATCAGCTCCTCGTCCAGCATGTCGCACTTGGTGACGGCCAGCAGACGCTCCTTGTCGAGCAGTTCGGGATTGTACTGCGTCAGTTCGCCCAGCAGGACTTCGTAATCGCGCCGGACGTCGTCGCTGTCGGCGGGAATCATGAACAGCAGCACCGAATTGCGCTCGATATGGCGCAGGAAGCGGGTGCCGAGTCCGCGGCCCTCGTGCGCCCCCTCGATGATGCCGGGAATGTCGGCCATGACGAACGATTTATGGTCGCGGACCTCCACGATGCCCAAATTGGGTTCGAGCGTGGTGAAGGCATAGTTGGCGATCTTGGGTTTGGCGGCGGAAACAGCCGCGAGCAGCGTACTCTTACCCGCATTGGGGAAGCCCACCAGTCCCACGTCGGCCAGCACTTTCAGTTCGAGAATGAAAGCCCCTTCGTCGCCCTCTTCGCCCGGCTGGGCGTAGCGCGGCGTCTGGTTGGTGGCGCTTTTGAAATGCCAGTTGCCGAGACCTCCGCGGCCGCCATGCAGCAGCACCAGCCGCTGGCCGTCGGCGGTAACCTCCCCCACCGTCTCGACGGTTTCCGTGCCGTCCTCCTGCGTGACGATCCGTTTCGCAACCGTACCCAGCGGCACAGGAATCACGATGTCCTTGGCGTCCTTGCCCGACGAACGGGCGCCCGAACCGCACTGGCCGTCCTCGGCGAACTGGTGACGCTGGTATTTGAGGTGGATCAGGGTCCAGTACTGGCTATCGCCCTGCAGGACGATACTGCCGCCCTTGCCGCCGTCGCCGCCGTCGGGGCCGCCGAAAGCCACGAATTTCTCGCGGCGAAAATGCGCCGAGCCGGCTCCGCCGTGACCCGAACGGGCGAATATCTTTACGTAATCTACAAAATTCGATCCTGCCATAATGTGCCGTATTGGGTGCGAAGACAGTGCAAGCCGGGCGCAAAGCCAAATTCATTGGGCGATGCCGGAGCGCAGCCTGTCTAAGCCGGAGTTTGTTTGCGGCAAAGATAGTGCAAGCCGGGCGCAAAAACAAATCGGCCGGCCGCACAATCGCTATAAATGCGTCAGATAACCGTATCTGACAAGGTCTTCTTCGCCCTGCGCGAGGTAGGTCCGGCCGTCGGCCATGACGTAAAGGCGGTCGGCGAGGTCGGTGACGTGACGGTGCATATGGTCGGTCAGAAGGATGCCTTTGGACGCCCGCTCCTGCAGGATCAGTCGCTTAAGCGCAGAGACATGCAGGGGCGCGACCTGCGAAAAAGGCTCGTCGAGCAGTACGAACCGCGTGGGGCTGCGCAGGATCAGGTAACACTCCAGAATCCGCCGTTCGCCGCCCGACATCGCGTAAATCTTGGTTCCGAACAGTTTTTCGAAGAGCGGAAACCATTTCAGCAGGTCGCCGCGCGTCATGTCGTAATCACGCAGCACCCGGTCCAGCGTCAGCCAGCCGGGAATGAAACCCTGCTGCGGCAGGTAACGCACTTCGTCGGCCCCGAAACGGTCGTGCCACACGCCGTCGATGCGCATAGACTGGAAACCGGCCCGCAGGGAGCCGCAGAGAATCTTCATCAGACAGCTCTTGCCGCAACCGTTGCGGCCCAGAACGGCCGAGACGCCGCCCGTCTCGACCGCCAGATATACGCCCGAAAGGATACGCCGGTCGCCGAACGACAATTCGACCGAGTCGATTTCGAGGGTATGTTTTTCAGAGGGGTTCATATAGGAACAGGGCCGTCAGTTTCAACAATACATAACACAGGACAAAGTCCGCGGCGCAGCTTACGCCCAGCAGTTCGCGCCGCCGGACGCCCAGATTGCGGTAATAGAAGAATTCGTCGCCGTAACGCTGTACGATCCAGACATAGAGATACAGCGGATAGACCGCCGCCTTGCCGAGCATGCACATCGGAATGATCTCCGGACCGTGCACCTTGACCAGCCACGCAAGCGCCACGCTCACCGCCGCGCAGAAGAAAAACATGGCCGAGTAGTAAAAACGGAGTATGAGCAGGAGTTGGCGGATCATCGTTCAAATATACGCATAAAAAACGGAGAAGCAGGGCTTCTCCGTATCCTTGAACGAATAAAACTGCACACGGCTGTCCGAATCGGCCCGCCGCACGAACGACGCTGCGCCACGCCACGCCGGATCGCAGGAACTGTGAACTCCGTGCGCCGGGCGGACCGGCGCCTTGCCGACGGCATACGAGACGGACGGATGCGGCGCGACCGCCGTAGGGAGTAAGTGCACGGCGAAAATCCGGCGGCAGAAATCACGCTGCAGAAATCGAACGGCGGAAATCACGCGGCAAAAATCGCACGGCAGAAACTACAGCGTCAGCGGCTCGTAGTCGAGTCCCCATGCATCGGCGACGGGCTTGTAGACCACCTTGCCCTGCACGATGTTGAGTCCCAGTTCGAGTTCGCGGTTCTCCCGGCAGGCCCGCCGCCACCCCTTGTCGGCCAGCTGGATGGCGTAGGGAAGCGTCGCATTGGTAAGCGCCAGCGTCGAAGTATAGGGCACCGCACCCGGAATATTGGCCACACAGTAGTGCAGGATGCCGTCCACATAATAGACGGGGTCCTCGTGCGTCGTAGGCCGCGACGTCTCGAAGCAGCCGCCTTGGTCGATGGCCACGTCGACCATCACCGTGCCGGGTTCCATCTCCTTCAGCATATCGCGCGTGACGAGCTTCGGAGCCTTGGCGCCCGGAATCAGCACCGAGCCGACGACCAGATCGGCGTGCTTGAGTTCCTCGCGGATGTTGTATTCCGAAGACATCAGGGTTTTGACGTTCTTGGGCATCACGTCGGCAAGGTACGTGAGACGCTGCAGCGAAATATCGCAGATCGTGACGTCGGCTCCCGTTCCGGCGGCCGTACGCGCCGCGGCCGTGCCGACCACGCCTGCGCCGATGACGAAGACCTTGGCGGGTTTCACGCCCGGAACGCCGCCCAGCAGGATGCCCTTGCCGCCGCGAGGTTTCTCAAGGAAGTAGCGGCCCTCCTGCGTGGCCATGCGGCCCGCGACCTCGGACATCGGGATCAGCAGCGGCAGGGAGCGGTCGGCCCGTTCGACGGTCTCGTAGGCGCAGCACACCGCCCCGCTGTCGATCATGGCGCGGGTGAGGGGTTCGCTGCTGGCGAAGTGGAAGAAGGTGAAGACCAGCTGGTCCTTGCGGATCAGCTTGTACTCAGGGGCGATCGGCTCCTTGACCTTGATAATCATCTCGGCGCGGGCGTAGACGTCTTCGATCGTGGGAAGCATCTCCGCCCCTACCGCCGTATAGGCATCATCGGCAAAACCGCTGTTCACACCGGCCGAAGCCTGCACATAAACCTTGTGACCCCGTTTGGTCAGCTCCTGAGCGCCGGAGGGGGTGAGAGCAACGCGGTTCTCGTTGTTCTTGATCTCTTTGGGAATACCGATAATCATGGAATTTTGAAGTTTTAATGGTTTTTCGACCTTTAAGTTACGAATTCCATGTCGAAATCCAAAAAAATCGGCCATTTTTTTACTTACGTCCTAAAATCGGTAAGAGACTGTAAGATAGAACGAACGGGGATAGGCATAGGTAAGGCGCGTCGCATGGGGCGCATAGCAGAGCGTGTCGCCCGAACGGATGCGGCGCACGCGCTGCGACTCGTAAGCGCTGTAAACGATGTCGCCGTCGCCCAGCAGATTGCGCAGGATCAGCGACGCCGTCAGCCGCGAACGGTCGAACCAGAAGGTTTTGAAAAGCGCGGCGTCGAGGGTAAAGGCGTCGCCGAGCCGCTGCTGGCGGGTGAAGGCGTCGAACATCTCCCGCGTCGTGCCGCCCTGACGGGCGATCCGCTCGGTGCGCCGCAGCAGCGACGGTTCGACGTAACGCGCGCCGGCGTATCCCGCCGAAGTTTTGAATCCCCACCCTTTCGGGCCGAAATAACCCAGTTCGGCGCAGGCCGTCAGCTGCGGCGCGCCGCCGGGCGTGCAACCGTTCAGGTGGCTCACGGCACGGGCGTCCACGACCGAATTGTCGACGTCGGAGATCACGGTTATCCGCGGGTTGCGGATGAATTTGTAATGCCCCGCAGATGCGGCGAATGACAGACTCCAGCGGTAAGAGAGCCGGATGTCGGCGGCGGCTTCGACGCCGCAGGCCATGCGTCCGATCCGCGTCGCAGCCATGTCGCAGAATACGCCCGCCATGTCGTCGTAGTAACGACGGGTCTCGACGCCGTCGAACATCGCCAAGAGATAAGCCGAAAACCGCAGGGTCAGCGTTTCGCCCGTACGGCTGTAATTGATTTCGGCGGCATAGCGGCGTTCGGGACAGGGATCGTCGATGACGCGGTTGTTGTACTGCGGCTGGTAGAAAAGGTCCGCGGCGTCGGGCAGCACGGCTTCGGCGGCGGCCGACGCTTCGAGGTAACTGCGGGGCGAGAAGGCCCAGCCGGCGGTCGCCCTGAGGGTATAGGGCGTAAACCGCACCCGGCGCGAACGGCCGTACGACTGTGCGCCGGGGAAAAGCTCCTTCTCGTAATACCCGCGGCGGCAGACTGCGGCGGCGCCCAGCGAAAGGACGAGATCGGCGCGGAAGCGGTCGGAGCGGTATTCGGCATGCAGCCGCGCATCGGCCCGGCGCGTCGTCAGCGCATAATCGTAGCCGAATCTGCCGCCCTTGCGGATCGTACGGCCGGGGTGCCGCAGGTCGTTCTGCAGAAGGTTGCTGTAGGTATCGTCGTCCACCAGATACTGGTCGATGTCGGTGATATACTCCGCACCCAGCAAGTCGCGCATCTGCTTGTAATTGCGCGACCGCGCATGGCGGAGAACCAGCCCGTAACGCAGTGTCAGCCGGGCGTCGAGCGCAGTCGTAAACAGGGCGCTGAAGTTCAGGTCGCCGAGCCGCTCGGCGCGGTCTTCGAGGGCATAGACGGCATGGCCCGCCGCCATGCGGTTCTGGGCGATCAGTTCGTCCCAGTCGATCTGCGTATAGCGCGCGTCGCCGGCCCGCCACGCCTGCTCGGTCTCGCGGTCACCGGTATAACCGGGCAGGTAACGGTAGTTGTCGGGCATCGGCGTGCGTGCGTCGTACCATCCCAACGCACTGTATTTGCGCGTGCCGTACTCCGCGCTGAAATCGGCGGCAAGCGACGTCGATTGCGAAACCGGCATCCGGTAGGAGAAGACAGCCAGCGGCACGAATTCCCGCCGCACGCGCGAATTGCGGACCTTGCCGTGCTGGAATCCCCATGCGGGGTTATAGAGCCGGTCGCCCGTAAGCCGGAACGCCTCTTCGGCCGAGGAGAGACGCGTACCCCGGACCGAGGGCGGAACGATGAGCGTCAGGCTCAGGTTGTGATCGTCGCCGAACCGCTTCGCGGCGCGCAGACTCGCAGTCAGCGCATTGGTGAAGACGCCTTCGACGTGCATGTCGCGCCCCGTACGGGCGTCGAGGGCCGCCGTGCCGCTCCAATCGCGGCCGAGCGGTTCGGTGACGGACAGCCGCGCCCCGGCCAGATAATTACGGTCCGTAAAGCTGACGGCAGCATAGCGCGACGCCTGCGGGTAATCGTCGGCAAAACGGAACAAACGCAGGCCGCCGAGACCGCCCGTCGTGCCGTCTGCCGCGGCAAGACCGCCATAGCGGACTTCATCGGCCCCCAACAGGCGCATCGCCCCGAAATAGCGCGACGAAAGCGGCACGCCCCCGACCGAAGAGGATTCGTCGCGGTAATTCAGTCCCCGGCGTTTCACGGAGACGTAAGGCAGATTGAAGGCGGTATGTTCGGCATAGAGGTCGGGAGTCGTCTGCACGGCGCGGTAAAACAGCGTCGAGTCGGTCAGCAGAAGCGGCGTACGCTCCTCCTGCCGGGCGGCGTAGGGATAATATTCGTCATCGGGATGCTGGGCCGCGGCACCGCAGACGGTGAGCAGACCGAGCAGCAGACAACCGTATTTCGGGATCATGCACAGCGACTTTTCGGAATACAAATATAACTAATTTTGTTACTTTCCCAATAAAAAACCGAAGTGTTTGCAGCAGCGATGTTCAGACTGATGGTATTTGACGCCGAAAAGGACGGTTCGATAAAAAATAATCAATTTATTATTAGTTTGTTTCAATTTATTTTATTATATTGCTCATAAAGTTAATGAATAGCTCGTATAATATTCACCGCCCACTTACACTTATTTCCTATGAAAAAACTTTCAGGATTCCGAAAAAGCTTCTTCGTAGCCTTTATGGTTGCAGGTAGTGGATTGCTTTCGAGCAATTGCAGTAATGACGATCTGCCCGTCGATCGGGCCGTTCCGGATGACGTGGTCGCAACAAGATCCAGTGCATTCCATTGGACCTGTCCAGATTCCAAATGCGGATTCGATCTAAATGCGGGTTGGCAAAGTCATTGTGGCAGACCCGGGTGTAAAGAAGAATACAGCGATAGTCACGGTATTTTGATTCTCACATTTGCCGATTACATTAAGAACACCGTAGGATTCGACACGGGAAGAGGTGGTGGTGCGGGATTTGATTATAACCGAATCGAATTACCTAATGGAAAATTTCCGAAATTCGCACCGGAGCCGTGGTACGAGATCCCCTGTGCCATGAAGTATTACAACGAATTTAGAAATTCCTCGCAATACAGACTGACACCGGGCTATGCGGAAGCAGTCGAATACGCATGGTATCGGACCGTGCGGATTCTCTATCCTAAATACCACAATTCGACAACTGTAGAAAGAGAATACACAAGATTTCTACTCAACGAAGGGCGAAACTTAACGGGATTTAAAGGTTCGGGGATACTTGATGCCAGCGAAGCCGCCGTTAAAGCGTTTGCAACGTGCAGATAAATGTTTTTTAAGCTGCTCAATAATAATTGAGCAGCTTTTATTATTTTAACATTTCAATTATGAAAACCATATTAAAATCACTGTCAATAATTATCCTTGTTGTGGCGATGGCAGGGTGTGCGGCGCAAAAGGGCGGAAATAAAGCAGACACATTCGGATCGGAAGCGCTTTATATACAAGCATTGAAAGCATTGAAAAACCGAAATTTTATTATCAAAATAAACGAGTTCTATTTCCCGTCGGACAAGGCTCCGGTTAATTCCACAAACAGTTATGTGTCCATGCAAGGAAACCATGCCGTCATCCGGATGTCACAGGATTTTCCATCCGCTTTTTCCTCGAACCGCGATACGGAGAGCGATGCCGTGGAAATATCAGACGGAGAACGTAAAAGAAAGGGCAACATGCAATTTCATATGAAAATCAAAGGCGCTGAAAAATGGCAGGACAAAGAATTAATAATCATACTATATAATAATACGAATCAATGCTTTGTTCGTCTACATGGAGGGTACGCGGGAGTCAATGTCATAAACTTCAAAGGGCATATTTACCCAATGGCAGAGGTTATAGAAAAAAACGAATTGCGGTAAAGACGTCTGATTTACTTAAAATTATCCATCATGAAAACCACACTGAGAATATCCGCTGGAATTATGCTGATCATGGCTTTAGCAGGCTGTGCGGCGCAAAAGGGCGGGAATAACACCGGTAAAAGCACAGCGGAAGAGGTGCTTTACAAGCAGGCGATTCAGGCGCTCGATGAACGAAAATTCATTATTGAAGCGACCGAGTTTTACTTTCCCGGCGGCAAGCCCCCGACTAAATCGGAGACTAACAGCCAGATATTCATGGATGGCAATAAAGCTGTTATCCGGTTCTCGCCGGACCTTTTTCCCCGGTCCCCCATGGACCATTGGAATATAGAGGACAATGCCGCAGAAATAACGAAAGGCGAACATAAAAAAAACGGCAACATACAGTTTTGCATGAAAATAGACGGTGCTCAAAAGTGGCAGGACAAAGAACTGATAATCATACTGTATAAAAATACGAATACCTGCTTCGTGCATGTCAACGGAGGATATTCCGGTCATAATATCGTCGATTTCAAAGGATACGTATACCCGCTGGCGACCGAATGACACAAAACCGGGAGACCTTTTCAAAGGGTCTCCCGGTTTGAATAACATGATCGTCGGAATCAGACGGTTTTCAGCACTTCGAGCAGCAGGTCCCAGAATTTGGGAACCGTGGCGATTTCGAGCCGTTCGTCGGGCGAGTGCACGCCGCGCAGGGTCGGGCCGAACGAGACCATTTCCAGTTCGGGGTATTTTTCGAGGAACAGACCGCACTCCAGTCCGGCATGGATCGCACGGACCTTGGGATCGGCGCCGAACAGCCGTTTATAGGCATCGACCGTCTTTGCGAGCAGGGCCGACTGCGGGTCGGGCGTCCAGCCCGGATAGCCGTCGGAGTGAGCGACATCGGCCCCGGCCAGCGCAAACACCGATTCGACCATCTGCATTACATAGGTCTTGGCGCTCTCGACGGACGACCGCTGGGACGAGGTGACGACGATGCGGTCGTCCCCCACGAATTTGACCGAAGCGAGGTTGGTCGAGGTCTCGACCAGCCCCGGCACGGCGAACGACATGGCGATCACGCCGTTGGGCACGCCCACCAGCGAATAGACCAGTCCGAACTGCGTCCGGGCGTCGAGCACCCGATCGACCTGCGGCATTTCGTTGAGCGTGATCTTGAAGTTGGGTTCGCGCAGACGGAACTCGGCTTCGAGATCGGCGGCGAAAAGTTTATAGTGCTTGGTGAATTCATCCTTGAACCGGACCGGAACGCCGAAGATCGCATAGGCCTCGCGGGGAATCGCATTGCGCAGGTTGCCGCCGTCGAACCAGCTCAGCTTCAGCTCGTAGCTCTGCATGCCGTCCCACAACAGACGTGCGACGGTCTTGTTGGAATTGACGCGGCCCTTGTCGATGTCGTCGCCCGAATGTCCGCCCTGCAGGTCCGAGACATCGACCCGGAAGAAGGCGTAGTTTTTCGGAGCCTCCTCCATCGTAGAGCGGAACGTGGCGACCGTGTCGATGCCGCCGGCGCAGCCGATGAAGATCTCGCCCTCGTCCTCCGAATCGAGGTTGACGAGGTATTTGCCCGTAAGCATATCTTCGCCCAGCTCGAAGGCCCCGGTCAGGCCCGTCTCCTCATCGACCGTGAAGAGCGCTTCGACGGGGCCGTGCTCCACGGAGGGGTCGATCAGGACAGCCAGCGCGGCGGCCATGCCGATACCGCAGTCGGCGCCGAGCGTCGTGCCTTCGGCCCTGACCCACCCGCCGTCGATGCGCGTGCGGATCGGGTCCCGGTCGAAATCGAACTCCACGTCGGAGTTCTTCTCGCAGACCATGTCCATATGCGACTGGAGGATAACCGTCGGACGGTTCTCGAAGCCCGGCGTGGCGGGCTTGCGCATCACCACGTTGCCGATGGCGTCCTTCTTGTATTCGAGATTGTGCTTCCGGGCGAAATCGACCAGAAATTCGATGATCCTGCCCTCCTTCTTCGAGGGGCGCGGAACCCGTGTGATGGCGTCGAACTGCTCCCAGACGATGCGGGGTTCCAGATTGATAATTGCTGACATATCCTATGATAAATTAAAGTCCGTTCTCCTCCGCCGGATTTCCGGAACGTTCTGCGAATCCGGCTCCGCAGAGCGAGGGTATTTTTTACAAAGATATTAAAAACAGCGCAATTCGCGGTATCTCAGGTCCTGTTTTTTGCAGCGGAAACGCGGCGGGCAAATAAATTTGCTTTTACATGCCGGTTCGATTATCTTTACGCAAAAAACGGAGAGCATATGACCGATTTCAGGATAGGACACGGATACGACGTGCATGCGCTGGCGGACGGCCTGCGGCTGGTACTGGGCGGAATCGAGATTCCCCATACGAAAGGATGCGTCGCGCATTCGGACGGCGACGTGGCGATACACGCCGTATGCGACGCGCTGTTGGGCGCCGCGGCGCTGGGCGACATCGGGCTGCACTTCCCCGACACGTCGGACGACTTCGCGGGAATAGATTCGAAAATTCTGCTCCGCAGGGTTGCGGCGCTGCTGCGCGAACGGGGATACGAAATCGGGAATGTCGATTGTACGATCCGGATGCAACGGCCCAAGCTCCGGCCCCATATCGACGCGATGCGCGCCGCAATGGCCGGTGCAATGGGCGTAGGCGATGACCGGGTGTCGGTCAAAGCTACGACCACAGAGCATCTCGGTTTCGAAGGGCGCGAGGAGGGGGTTTCCGTCTCGGCCGTGGCATTGATCTACAAAAGCTGAGCCAAAACGGCTTGGCGAATAAAAAAACGGAGCGGCTTTTCGGGGCCGCTCCGCTTGTTCCGGGATTTTCCGCCGGCGTCAGTCTATCCGCCGGAACTTCGGATCGCCCATCCGTTTGTTCCACAACCAGCCGACGTAACGCATCGTAACGTCGGGCGTCAGCAGCGTCAGCACCGTCTCGCCGGTAGCCGTCGAAACGGCGAAATCGGCATGATAGACCGTATTGCCGTCGGCGACATCGAACGAGATGCACCACCCCCACTGCAGGCGCGCGGCCTGATAACTGCGGATCGACATCGAGTCGAAATTGAGCATTTCGACGTATTGCGTAACGCCCCGCTCGGTAGGCAGGTGAATCTCGACGTGATCGACGAACATGCCGAAAAAGAAGTAGTCGGCATAGATGCTGCGGATAAGGCCGCCGGGAATCTCCTGCATGCTGTTCGGAAAGAACATGTAGTCGCGCGACTGCACCAGCGAGTCGATCTTCTGCGCATAAAGTCTGGTCCGGTAGGCCCGGCGTTCGGGGCGGGTCATGCCGCGGACTGGGTCTTCATAGACCGTCGTATGCTCGACGAGCTGCACGGGCTGCTGCTGGACGGGAACCACGGTCGTCTGCGGCACGCTGTCCACGGCCGAAGTGCCCAGCGAAAACTGCGGGGAGGACGGAACCTGCGGAGAGGATGAAGCTTGCGGAGATTGGGCGGCTATTTGCGGGGACAGAGCAGCCACCTGCGGCAACAGAACAGCCGCTTGCGGGGATTGGGCGGCGGCCTGCATCAGCCAGAGAAGAGCCGCCGCGCAGAGGAGCGTCCGGCCTGTTTTCAATCGCCGCAGGACAAAAGCCCCCGCCGAAGCGGGGGTTTCTGACTGCGGACTGCATTCCTGCGGTTCCGGCACCGCGTCCGGCGTGCGGCCTTCCGCAGGATGCCGCCGGAAACGCTCCGGACTTGCCGACACGGCGGCGCGGCGCACTGCCCCGCCCTCCGGCGACGGGGTGCGGAACCCCGTCCGGCTTTGCAACCCGGATTTCATACTAATAGAGCTGAGAAATGCTTCCGGAGTACTCCACGGGGTTGTACCACGGATTGGTGATCGTCAGGTTGGCGCCGCCCGTACGGGTGAAGATCTCGAAGGTGAAGGTGTAGGTCGAAGCCGAGAAGAGCGAAGTCGAGAAGGTCACCATCCAGCCTTCGTGGGTCTGCTCGGTCGTATATCCCTGCACGTTGGGAACCGTATAGTTGAGTATCATGACGTAGTAAGGCGGCACGTAGCCTTTGATGTAAGGCAGGCAGATGTCCACCGTGCCGTCCCAGACTCCGACGTTGAAGGCCGGATTCATGATCTGACGCATGGGGCCGGCCGGCTGGCGCTGCATGGTCTGGGGGTTGAACTGGAAATTGCGCGAAAGGATGACCGAATCCATCGTTTTCTCAAAACTGGCGATACGGTCCGCACGTCTTTTCTCACGCACCTCGCGGCGCTCTTCTTTGGGCGACAGATTCTTTTTCTGTCCGATCACGGTAACGCCGACTACGCAGAGCAGCAGGCCCACGACGATAATAACTGTTTTTTTCATAGCACATAAAAGATTTGTACGGCTATGAAGTGCAAAATCGGTGCCTAACTGCTTAGCGTAGTGACTAAAGTCCCAGTTTTTTCAGGAATTCGCCCGTATAGCTGCGTTTGCAGCGGGCTACCTCGTGCGGCGTACCGGCGGCGACGATCTCGCCGCCCGCGGCTCCGCCTTCGGGTCCGATGTCGATGATATGGTCGGCGACCTTGATGACGTCGAGGTTGTGCTCGATGACGATGACGGTGTTGCCGCGCTCCACGAGTTTGTTCAGCACCTCCAGCAGCAGGCGGATATCTTCGAAATGGAGTCCCGTCGTAGGCTCGTCGAGGATATAGAGCGTGCGGCCCGTGTCGCGTTTCGAAAGTTCGCTCGCCAGCTTGATGCGCTGGCTCTCGCCGCCCGACAGCGTGGTGCAGGGCTGGCCGAGGGTCAGGTAGCCCAGTCCCACTTCCTGAATGGCGCGGAGCTTCTGGTAGATGTTGGGAATGTTTTCGAAAAACTCCACGGCCATATTGACCGTCATATTCAGCACGTCGTCGATATTCTTGCCCTTGTATTTGACTTCGAGCGTCTCGCGGTTGTAACGGTGTCCGCCGCACGCCTTGCAGCGCACGTAAACGTCGGGCAGGAAGTTCATCTCGATGGTCTGCACGCCCGCGCCGCGGCACTCCTCGCAGCGGCCGCCCTTGACGTTGAACGAGAAGCGGCCCGCCTTGAAGCCCCGGATCTGGGCGTCGGGCGTCATTTCGAAGAGTTTGCGGATGTCGGAAAAGACATTGGAATAGGTCGCCGGATTGCTGCGCGGCGTACGACCGATGGGCGACTGATCGACGACGACCAGTTTGTCGACATGTTCGAGGCCCTCGACGCTGTCATACTCCAGCGGCTGGGCGAAAGAGCGGTAAAGCTCCTTCGAGAGAATCGGCCGCAGGGTCTCGTTGACGAGCGTCGATTTGCCCGAACCGCTGACGCCCGTGACGCAGACGAACTTGCCCAGCGGGAATTCGGCGGTCACGTTTTTGAGGTTGTTGCCCTTGGCTCCGCGGATCACGATGCTCTGGCCCGTCCCCTTGCGGAGCGTTTCGGGAATTTCGATGCGGCGGCGGCCCGTCAGGTAATCGGCCGTGATGGAGTCGGACTTGAGAATGTCGCCGAACGTTCCGGCCGCAATGATATTGCCGCCCTTGCGGCCCGCGCGGGGACCGACATCGACGATGAAATCGGCGGCGCGCATCATGTCTTCGTCGTGTTCGACGACGATCACCGAGTTGCCCGCGTCGCGCAGCTCTTCGAGACTGCGGATCAGTTTGCGGTTGTCGCGCTGATGCAGGCCGATCGACGGTTCGTCGAGGATATAGAGCACATTGACCAGCTTGGAGCCGATCTGCGTAGCCAGCCGGATGCGCTGGCTCTCGCCGCCCGACAGCGAGCGCGACGACCGCGACAGCGACAGGTAGCCCAGCCCCACGTCCATCAGGAAGCGCAGGCGTTCGCGGATCTCCTTGACGACCTCCTGCGCGATCTTCCACTCCTTGTCGGTCATATGCTCCTCGATACGGGCGGCCCACTCCGAAAATTCGGAAATCGACATGGCCGAAACGTCGGCAATGCTCAGGCCGCCGATACGGAACTGCAGGGCCTCCTTTTTCAGGCGCGTGCCGCCGCAGACCGAGCATTTGCGGTAGACGAGGAACTGCTCGCGCCACTTCTGGCCGTGTTTGGAGTCGTCGTCCTCGGTGCGGCCGATGTATTCGGCGACGCCCTCCCACGAAACGAGGTGGTTGCCGCCCGACGAACTGAACTCCGAGAGGTTGATCGTCAGCGGCTCGGAATCGCCGTAGAGAACAGCGTTCAGACCTGCTTCGGGCAGCGTGCCGACGGGGTCGTCGAGCGTGAAGTCATAACGGCGGCCCAGCATTTCGAGGATGGCGAAAAGCATGTTGTTGCGGAACTTGCCCAGCGGTTCGACGGCCCCTTCGCGCAGCGAAAGCTTCATGTCGGGAATGATCTTCCCGACGTCGAACACCGCCTCCTCGCCCAGACCGTTGCAATGGGGACAGGCGCCCTGCGGCGAGTTGAACGAAAAGGTATGCGGCGCGGGGTCCTCGAAAGCCACGCCCGTCGAGGGGCACATCAGATGGCGCGAATAGAAGCGCTGCTGCTCGGTGCCGTAATCGTAAACGGCCATCGTGCCCTTGCCCTGCCGCATAGACTCCCTGAGCGAAGTCATCACGCGGTCGCGGGCGTCCTCGGCCACGACGAGCCGGTCCACGACCAGATCAATGGTATGGATTTTATAGCGGTCGAGACGCATACCGGCCGAAATCTCGCGGATCTCGCCGTCGATGCGCGCATAGATATATCCTTTCTTGGCCAGCGACTCGAACAGTTCGCGGTAGTGGCCCTTGCGGCCCTTCACGATGGGAGCCATCAGGGCGATTTTACGCCCGGCAAAGCCCGTCATGATCAGCTCAGCGATCTGCTCGTCGGTGTAATGCACCATCTCCTCGCCCGTGACGGGCGAATAGGCGCGCGACGCGCGCGCATAGAGCAGACGCAGGAAGTCGTTGATCTCGGTAACCGTGCCGACGGTCGAACGGGGATTCTTGTTGGTCGTCTTCTGTTCGATGGCCACCACGGGGCTGAGACCCGTGATCTTGTCCACGTCGGGACGCTCCATCGTCCCCACGAACTGACGCGCATAGGTCGAGAGCGTCTCCATGTAGCGACGCTGCCCCTCGGCGTAGATCGTGTCGAACGCGAGCGACGATTTGCCCGAACCCGAAAGGCCCGTTATGACAACCAGTTTGCGGCGCGGAATCTCCAGATCGACATTCTTGAGGTTGTGGACCCGTGCGCCCAGTATTTTGATCGTATCTTCTTTCATCATCGTAATTAAACGCACCGGAAGCTCCGTTTATTGAGCGGAGCGGATTTTTCCGGCGGGAATATCGTACAAAGATACGACATATGCGGCGCAAAACAAAACGAACGGAAGAAAATTCGGCCGGGACAAGATGCGGCGCAACTGCCGGAAAGACAGAGCCGGAATACGAAGAAAAGCAAGGCGGAATTCCGAAGAGACAGCAGCCCGGACGCCGAGGAAGAACAGGCCCGAACGCCGAGGGAAAGCAGGCCCGGACGCCGAGGAACTGCGAGAATCCAAGCCGGGACTCCTTAAAGACAGCGACGCGCCTCTGAAGAAAAACCGGATCGGGCCTCTAAAGAAAAAACGCAGGGCCAAGCCTCCGACGGACAGCGGAGACGGGAAACGGGAAAAGCACAAGCCGGGGTTCCGAAAGACAGCGGAGCCGCGGACAGGCAGGACGGAGCTGGGACCGGAAAGCCGTCAGAGCCTCAGCACTTCAGTTCGAAGTCGTCGGCATCCATCCATGCGGGAAATTTCTCCTTGAAGGCCGCCTGAGCTTCGGAGTCGAATTCGGCGGTCAGCGTCCGTTCGCGGTCGCCGGCGTCGGCCAGCGTACGGCCGGCGAAATCGATCAGCGCCGAATCGCCCGCATAGCTTGCGTCGGGATCCGTACCTACACGGTTCACGCCCGCCAGATAGCACTGGTTCTCGATGGCACGGGCGCGGAGCAGCGTGCGCCACACCTCGCGCCGGTCGTCGGCCCACGAGGCGCTGCACAAAATGGCGTCGTAGTCGCCCCTATTGCGGCTCCACACCGGAAAGCGCAGGTCGTAGCAGACCAGCAGCAGGAAGCGGAAGCCCATGTATTCGACGATCACGCGCCGGTTGCCGGGCGTATAGTCGCGCGCTTCGCCGCCGGGGCGGAACAGATGGCGTTTGTCGTACCACGCCGTCTCGCCCGAAGGTTTGACGAAGAACATCCGGTTGCGGAACCGCTCCTGCTCGGCGACGACGACACTGCCCACGACGGCCCTGCCGTACTGCGCTGCCCAGCGGCGCATGGTCGTGACGACCAGCCCGTCGGCCGGTTCGGCGACGCAGGCCGGACGCAGTTTGAATCCCGTGGCGAACATTTCGGGCAGCACGACCACATCGGCATCGGCCGCGGCCACGATCGGCTCCAGACGTTTCAGGTTCCGGGCGGTGTTTTCCCACTCCATATCGACCTGACAGATAGCTACGCGTATTTTCATAGGAAACTTCTCTTTTGTAACAAATATATGAAATTTTCTTACAGTTTGCACTTTTTGCAAGAAAAAAGCGGGACATCCTGTAAGACATCCCGCAAATTTCATGCGATCCGCGCATACCGACGCGGCGCGGCGTAAGCCGGAACAGAGCGGCGAACCGGGTCAGCTTTCTCCGAGCCGCCACACGGTAACGGACGAAGCGTTGCTCCGCTGGTGCAGCACCGAGACTTTGCAGGGCACGAAATCCGAAGCGCCGCACGTCCAGACATCGACGAACTGCTGGGGGCTGCGCTCCGCGAGCGGGAACCATGTGCTCTGCACCTGAATCATCACCCGGTGTCCGGCGCGGAACGTATGCGCGATGTCGGTCATGCGGAACGGCACGCGGGCCGGAACGCCCGGCGTAAAGGCTTTGGGACGCGAGAACCCGTCGCGGAAACGCCCCCGCATCACGTCGCCGCGCACGAGCATCCGGCAGCCGGACTGCGGATCGTCGTCGGGGAAAACGTCGATCAGCCTGACGACAAAATCGGCGTCGGTGGTCGAAAGGATCACCTCCAGCTCGACATCGACGGGTCCCGCGAGGGTCATATCCCCGTCGAGCGGCTCGGTGACGAAGGTCAGCACGTCGGAACGGTCCGACACGAAGCGCTGGTCGGCGAGCATATACTCTTTGGGGCGGCGTTCGCCGAAGGATTCGATATAGGGCACGGGGTCGGCCGGATCGGACGTATAGGCGGAGGCGGAGCTTTTGGCCGTCGGGCGGCGGGTTTCGAGACGTCCGCCGTCGGAGAGGTAGAAGGTGAGCTTACGCGCTTCGCGCGGCGTCCAGCGGTCGAAAGCATGCCAGCGGTTGTCGCCCGACGAGAAAACCGCGGCGGCGGGAAGCGGGTCCGCGGCGCCCTCGCCCTTGAGGTAATGGTCGAAGAAAGGGAGTTCGAAATGCTCCATATAGTATTCCCACGCCGCTTCGCGCCCGAAATCGAACGCTCCGAGTTTTCCGCTGCCGTTGCGCCATGCTCCGTGCGCCCAAGGTCCCACGACCAGATGGCACGGCGTTGCGGGGCTTTGCCGAACCATGGCCCGGTAGAGGTTCCACGCCCCGAAACAATCCTCGGCGTCGAACGTCCCTCCGACGACCAGCACGGCCGGCTGTACGTTGTAGCAGGCCCTGCGCAGGTCGCGCGCCTGCCACCATGCGTCGTAGGAGGAGTGTTCGGCAAGCTCCTCCCAGAAAGGATTGGGACGCTGAAGTTCCGTAAGTTCGGCCAGCGTCGCATGTTCCCGGAAGAACGTCCACTCATCGGGGCGGGTCCGCTTCGACATCGGGGGCATCTTTTCGGTCGGAGTATGGCCCGGAGGGGTGTTCATGCCGCTCAGGAAACGGTAGGAATCGGTGAGCATCAGCACGCCGTTGTGGCGGACGTCGTCGCCCATGAACCAGTCGGTGACAGGAGCCTGCGGCGAAACGGCCTTCACCGCAGGATGGGTGCAGAGACCGCCCATCATGGCGTAGAAGCCCGGATAGGAACTGCCGGCGAAACCTACCCTGCCGTTGTTGTGCGGCACATGTTTCACGAGCCACTCGACCGTGTCGTAGCTGTCCGTCGTCTCGTCCGTCTCACCGTATCCCGCAGGGCGGACATGGACGAATTCGCCCTCGCTCATAAAGCGGCCCCGCACATCCTGCATGACGACGATATAGCCGCGGTCGATATAACTGCGCATATAGCCGCTCCCGAAGCCGCGGGGAAACTCGCCGGGACCGTAGGGGGCGCAGCCGTAGGGGGTGCGGAAAATAAGGATGGGGGCTTTGGCATCCGTTTTGGGCGTATAGACCGCGGTATAGAGTTTCACGCTGTCGCGCATCGCGATACGGTATTCGGCCTTGTCGTACAGTTCATCGACGGGCTGCCGGGCAAAGGCCGCGGCCGCCGTGAGCAATCCTGCGAGCAGGAGTGCGGAAAATAGGCGCAGCTTCATGGTCGGGAGTTTTCGGTTAGTGTCCGAAAGGTACGCTTTTTTCCGCAATAGCCAAAGCCTCGGCGGAAAATCGGATTCATTCGAAGCGGCGGGTCCGATCTATTCCCGCGCGGAAAGTTGCATAGCCGCGAAATTAAACGTACTTTTGCAGTCGGTCAATTCCGACAAACGACAATATGCTCAGAGCAGGACGCATCCAGAAACTCACCGTAAGCCGCATCTCGGATTACGGATTATACCTTGCGGACGAGGAGCAGAACGAGGTTCTGCTGCCCAACCGCTACATATCCCTGACAGACAAGCCGGGCGACGAAAAGGAGGTCTTCCTCTACCACGACTCCGAAGACCGGCTGGTGGCGACGACCGAAACGCCGCTGCTGCGCGTCGGCGAGGCGGGTTATCTCCGCGTCGTGGACAAGACGGCCCACGGGGCGTTCCTCAACTGGGGGCTGTACGGCAAGGATCTTTTCCTGCCTAACCGCAATCAGCAGGGCGGCATCATCGCCGGACGGAGCTACATCGTCTACCTCTACGAAGACAGCGTCACGGGCCGCTGCGTGGCGACCTGCAAGCTCAAGAGTTTCATCAACAACGACATCATCACGGTGGCGCCCCGTCAGGAAGTCGATCTGCTCGTGGCTTCGGAGAGTCCGATCGGCTACCGCGTGATCATAAACAACCGGCACTGGGGCATGCTCTACCGCAACCAGCTGTTCCGCCCCATAGCGGTCGGAGACCGGACGAAAGGTTACGTCCGCAAACTCACCGAAGACAACCGCATCGACGTCAGCCTCCAGCAGGAGGGTTTCGCGCAGGTGAAGGACTCGGCGGAGGTTTTGCTGCAGCTGGTCCGCGACAACGGCGGCTTCCTGCCGCTGAACGACGACAGCGCCCCGGAAGAGGTGAACCGGCTGACGCAGACGAGCAAGAAGGTTTTCAAACGTTCGCTGGGCATGCTGCTCAAACGCGGCGCCGTCACGGTGGACGAACAGGGAATAAAGATCAACGAGTAATGGCCAAGATAACGACCGCGGAACGGGTTTCGCGCGAAGCTTCCGACAATTTCGTATTCCAGCGTTCGCTGCTGGCCTACCATGCCGCGGCGCAGCGCATCAGCGGCGACGTGCTGGAAATAGGCACGGGGGCCGGTTACGGCATCGAGGTCGTGGCGCCCCGCGCCCGGAGTTTCGTCACCATCGACAAACTGGCCCCCGCGCCCGAACCGACGCAGCTCCCGAACGTCGAATTCCGGCAGGCGACAGTTCCGCCGCTGCCCTTCGCAAACGACAGTTTCGACTTCGTGATCTCGTTTCAGGTGATCGAACACATAAAACGGGACCTCGAACTGGTGCGCGAAGTGAAGCGCGTACTGCGTCCGGGCGGAAAGTTCATCGTGACGACCCCGAACGCTCCGATGTCGCTCACGCGCAACCCGTGGCATATCCGGGAATACACCGCCGCGGAGCTGCGCAGCCTGCTCGGCAGCGAATTTTCGTCGGTCGAGGCGCTCGGCGTTTCGGGCAACGCGCGGGTCATGGAATATTACGAACAGAACCGCCGCAGCGTGAAGCGCATCACGCGCTTCGACATCCTCGACCTGCAGCACCGGCTCCCCCGCTGTCTGCTGCAATTCCCCTACGACGTTCTCAACCGCATAAACCGCCGCAGACTCCTGAAGTCCAACACCGATCTCACGACCTCGATCCGCATGGACGACTACCGGATCGGCCCCGTGACGGACGAGAGTTTCGATCTGTTCTTCGTGGCGGAAAAATAGGCGCAACCATCTGATAAAAACCAAGGGCTGCCCCACTGCGGGGCGGCCCTTGCCGTATCCTGTCATCCCGAACATACATTCGACATTGCAGACCGCGCCGCCGAAATCAGCGGCCGCGGCCGTCGCGCGAGGACCGAATTCCGCGGCTTCCGCGGTTCCGGTCCGGCAGTTCGCAGCCGCCGTCCCGCACACGTTTCGGCGGCTCCGGCACACGAAATCCGAGGGAGCGGATGCCGCGGCGCGGCAGGCTCCGGGACCGACGGCGGCAACCGGTGCGGCCGGCGGTTCCGCCACGAAAAGAGACGAAGTTTCAACGGCTCGGCGGGGATGTTCCGCCACCTGATTTCGAGGCCCGTATTTACGAAAAAATTGCCGAGAAGCGGACGTTTGCGATAAAATATTGTACAGAAAACAACATTACATTTTAATCTTACCGCACTGATTATCAACATGGAGATTCGTTAAAAATCTTATCTTTGGCTTTCAAAAATCCAACGATTTGACTGCTAACGACATGCATATCAGGCCGGTTATCCGAATCCGGGAGTTCTGCAATAACTTAATATAAAAAAGGGATTGCAGCATGCTCATAAAGAATCATTCGCCTTAACGAAGACCGACTCCGCCAAATCTCAAGCATTAACTATTAATCCACCTCCATATGGAATTCATAATAACGATTCTTGTCATGGACATATTCATTGTCCTCATAATATATCGACGCCTGCGCCACCATATCCAATACGTTTCAGGGCAGGCAAAAGCCAGACTGAATTATATCCGTATCCTGATCGATACCGTATATACCTATTCCCACCAGCCGGAACTGCTGCAAAAACACCTGCAAAAAGAGATGTCGATCAAAAAACTGCTGGCTTATCATGTGATCGACAACCGATGCGACCGTCTTTTCTCCGCCAGAATGAAAGTGAACAGCAACGACCAATTGCTATACATGCTTCATAAAGAGGGATTTTCACCGCGGGAGCTATGTATCATATTCGAGTTGAACAACCTCAATTCGGTATATGTCAAATGCCACCGAATAAACAAGAAACTGCATGCGGGCGACATGCAGGAAGTGCTTTCGAAATAAACGACCAGAAGCGGGCCGCGTGTCCGCAGCGGCCGGAAGCCCAGCTTCCGGCTTTTTTCGTCCCCTCCCGGCAACGTATTCTTCATAGCTGCGGTTCGGAATCCGCCGCCCAGCTTTTAGACAAAAGCGTCCCCGCCCCGGTTCGGCAGACCGACTTTCGATCTGTTCGGTGAAAACGGATCCTTGGAAAAAACGCCGTCCGGTCCCTGCGTTCGTCCCGTTTCCTTCGGACCGGCAGGGAGCCGGCGGAAAGGCCACGGGAAGGCCGCGGCGGTCAACTGGGGGGCGACATTTGACAAATATTTGAAATTCAGCAGGGTAAATAATAAAAAAGTCTCCGTTTTTCCACCCGGTTCGGCGCCCTTATTACATGAAACCTTCGTAACAGGATATTTTTCGTTTTGTAAACTAAAAAAAATACGAAATATTTTGCATAGTAAAAACTAATTCGTATTTTTGTTTTGAAACGAAAGGCATTATTTTCATATTGAAATTAAAAAGAGGCTTCGGGAACGGAGAATGGACATTGCAATGAACGCAGAAATCAGCCGGACCCTAAACAACTGACCATGAAATCGAAACTGCCGCCAAACCGGATTCCGGAACTCTCCGGAATAAGAACAACAGCGATGGCCGCCGCCGATGCGACGGCACATGCACCCGCCGCGAAATGCCGCCGCCACGGCCCTGCGGCAACCGTCGGAGACGGTGTTTCGGACTGCACCTCCCCCGGACCGGCAACATTCCCTGCCGGAAAAAACCGAATCGAATCCTGAATCCGCTGATCGCTCCCTGCGCTTTCCGTACCGCGCAGGGAGATTATACCTATATATATTTATTCCGGAACATTCAAACAACTTAAACATCTAACCAAAAACAAATGCTTATGAATTTTAAATTCTACGTTAAGAGGTTTTTGTTATCCCTGTTTCTGGTGCTGGCATCGACGATGCTCTACGCCCAGAAGAAAGCGGATATCACAGGAACCGTCTACGATTCGGACGGCACTACCCCGGCGGTAGGCTGCGCCGTAACGATCGAGGGAACGCCGACAGGTGTTATCACGGACATCAACGGCAAGTACAAAATAAGGGGGGGGGAAAACCAGACCCTCGTTTTTTCTTCGCTGGGTTATAAGACCCAGAAGATACTAATAGGCCCTAAAACGCGGATAGACGTCACGCTGGAGGCCGACAGTCAGGAAATCGAAGGCGTCGTCGTAACCGCACTCGGTATCAAGCGAGACGAAAAAGCGCTCGGTTATGCCGTTACGAAGGTGGACAACGACGTACTCACCAGCACGGTATCGAGCAACTGGATGAACGCCCTGTCAGGCAAGGTCGCCGGTCTGAACTTCGATCAGGCGTCTACGGGTCCCGGAGGATCGATGCGCGTGACCCTCCGCGGCGAAACATCCATCAACATGAACGGCGGCACGGCCCTGTTCGTGGTCGACGGAGTGCCCATCACCAGCAGCTCCACCTCCAGCACGTCGGAAAGCGCATACAACTCGACCGACGGCGCCGTCGACTTCGGTAACGCCGCGGGCGACATCAACCCCGAAGACATCGAGAACGTATCCGTACTGAAAGGTCCCGCCGCAACGGCATTGTACGGATCGCGCGCCGCAAACGGCGCCATCATCATCACGACCAAGTCGGGTCGCACCACCAAAGGCATAGGCGTTACGTTCAGCTCGTCGGTTTCGTTCGAGAAAGCCGGATTCTGGCCCGATTTCCAGTATGAATACGGCGCAGGACGCTTCGGCGGCAACCCCTATTCGTTCTACAGCGTAGACGGCGTGTCGCGCAACTGGTCGTCCTATGCCTTCGGCGACAAGTTCGACGGCCATCTGACCTACGAGTGGCCCTCGCTGAACGACGACGGCACCTATACGATGATGGAGTGGCGTCCGCGCAACTTCTTCGCAGGATTCTTCGACACCGGCGTAACGTGGAACAACAACATCTCGGTCAGCGGCAACAACGGCAAAGGCACCTCGGTCCGGGTTTCGGTAACCGACGTGCGCAACGACTGGATCGTTCCCAACACCGGTTACAAACAGCAGACCTTCTCGATATCGCTCTCGCAGCAGATCAACAAGTACATCAAGCTGGACGCCAAGGTGAACTACTACCGCAAGGACAGCGACAACCTGCCGATGACCGGTTACGGCGGCTCGTCGATCATGTATCCGCTGCTGTGGAATACGCCCAACGTGGACGCCCAGTGGTTCAAGGCGGACTACAAGAAGTGGGTGCGCGAAGGCGGCGACCTGAGCAAGAGCACCCAGCACGTATCGGCCAACGGCAACAACCCCTACTACACGGCTTACGAGCAGCTCAACAAACTGGACCGCGACCGCGTGTTCGGCAATCTGGCAGCAACGATCAACTTCACCGAAGAGCTTTCGCTGATCCTGCGATGCGGCATGGACCTCAACAACGATTTCCGCACCCAGCAGAAACCCAAGGGCGCCAAGACCTACATCAACGGTATGTACAAGGAGCAGACCGTGTTCGACTACGAGATGAACAACGACTTCCTGCTGCGCTATACCAAGAAACTGAACGACTTCGACCTAAGCGCATCGTTCGGCGGCAACAACATGATGCAGTCCTACCGTTCGAACACCTCGCTGGCCGAGAGTCTGGTCGTGGACCGCGACTACCGCCTGAGCAACTCGGTGGACCGTCCCAAAGTGACTTCCATACGCCGTCAGAAGTCGATCAACAGCTTCTACGGACTCATATCGGCCAGCTGGCGCAACATGATATTCCTCGACGTCACCGGCCGCAACGACTGGTCGAGTACGCTGGCTCCGGGCAACAACTCCTATTTCTATCCTTCGGTCAGCGGCAGCGTCATTCTCAGCGACCTGCTGCACATCGACACCCCGATGGTCAATTTCCTCAAGGTGCGGGCTTCGTGGGCCAACGTGGGTAACGACACGTCGCCCTATCAGCTGCTCAACTACTACAACAACTCCTCCTTCACCGGCGGCTTCAACATGCCGACCAACAAGGCGAACTACAACCTCAAACCCGAAAACGTCGAGAGCTGGGAGTTCGGCGTCGAGGGCCGCTTCTTCGACAGCCGTCTGACGTTCGACGTGGCGTTCTACAACGCGACCACCACGAACCAGATCATTTCGGTGCCCGTAGACATCACCACCGGCGTCTACAATACGATCGTGAACGCGGGCGAAATCAACAACCGCGGCTGGGAGGTATCGGCCCGCATACAGCCCGTGAGGAACAAGAACATCCGCTGGGACATGAACTTCACGTGGTCGCGCAACCGCAACAAGGTCGTGGAGCTGGCTCCGAATCTGGATTCTTGGACCATCGCAACCGGTCCCCGCGGCGAAATCCGCGCCGTTCCGGGCGGATCGCTGGGCGACCTGTACGGTTCGGGCTACGAGAAGGCCCCCAAGGGTTCCTACGTCACGGCCGACGACGGATCGACGATCGACGTATCGGGCTGGGACATCGTCGATTCGGACGGTTATCCCGTACTGGCTTCAGAATTCGAGAACCTCGGCAACACGCAGGCCGACTGGAAGGCGGGCTGGATGAACTCGATCTCCTACAAGAATTTCCGCCTGAGCTTCTCGTTCTCGGCGCAATGGGGCGGGCAGGCCTACTCCTTCACCAACGCCATGCTGGGCTATCAGGGTAAGATAAAGGCGACGCTCCCCGGCCGTTACGACGGTCTGATCCACAAGGGCGTGAACCAGAACGCCGACGGCACCTACTCGATCAACAAGACCGTGACGGCCAGCATCGAGAGCTACTACAACCTGCGCGTGTTCAACCGCGACAACGTGGTGAACAACACCTTCAGCACGTCGTTCCTGAAGATGAAGGACATACGTCTCGAATATTCGCTTCCCAAGAAGATCGCGGCCAAGACCAAGGTGCTGCAGGGCGCTTCGATCGCCTTCTTCGCCACGAACCTCTTCTGCTGGACCAACTGGCCGCAGTTCGACCCGGAGATCGCGACGATGAACGGTTCGGAAATCACCAAGGGTTTCGAAACCGCGGCGTTCCCGATGACACGCACGTATGGCGTTAATCTTAAACTTCAATTCTAATAAGACGATGAAACGAATCAATTCATATATATTGACCGGGGGAGTGATAATCTTGGGATTGTGCGGCTGTACGAGCAATTTCGACGATTACAACAAGGACCCCAACCGGGCGGAGGTCGGCAAGGCCAACTCCTCCCAGATGCTCGAAGACCTGATTTTCGAGGGCGCCGGAAGCATGAAATACCGCACGTGGCGCCACAACAACGAGTTCATGCAGTATACGGTGGAGACCAGCACGCTGAATCAGCTGCACCGCTTCGTGCTCACCGACAGCGAATTCAAGGGCGCGTGGAACTTCTGCGGACGCTGGGCCGTCAATGCCATAGAGATGTACAAGCTCGCGGAGAAGGAGGAGAATACCAACGCGCAGGCCATCGCCCTGACCATGAAGGCGCTCTACCTTTCGAACATGACCGACCTGTTCGGCGACATGCCCTTCAAGGAGGCGTTCAAGGGAATCGAGGAGAATATCATGCAGCCGAAATTCGACGATCAGAAAGTCATCTACGACTCGCTGCTGATGGACCTCGAAAGGGCCAACACGCTTTACACGAAGACCTCCACGATAGACGCCAAGCGCGACCTGCTCTACAACGGCGACGTGACCAAATGGCGGAAGTTCACCAACTCGCTCTATCTGCGTCTGCTGATGCGCGTGAGCAACCGCAGGGACATGAATTCGGCGGAACGCATCAAGACCGTATTCGAGAACCCCTCGCAGTACCCCATATTCGAGAGCAACGACGACAACGCCACGCTGAAATACAGCGGCACGCGTCCGTTCGTCAATGATTTCGGCGACAACGCCACCGACGACAGCGCGATGGGCGAACGTTTCATCAACATCATGGTGGACTCAAGCGACCCCCGCATCTCGGTTTACTGCAACCGCGTAAGCTCCGGAGCCAACGCGGGCGGTTACGTGGGAATCACGAGCGGCGCCCCGGCTTCGGTCATCTCCAAACAGTCGGCCGACGGCGCGTCCAACAGCAACAATACGACCTTCAGGCAGTACACCTCCCCGTACACGTTCATGACCTATTCGGAGGTGCTGTTCATCAAGGCCGAGGCCATTCAGCGCGGAATGATGGACGGCGAAGCGTCGGAGACCTACTATGCTGCGGTTACGGCGTCGCTCAAGCAGTGGATTCCCGACATCTCAGAATCGGCCGTCGAAACCTTCCTGCAGAACGGAGCCGTGGCTTACGACGCTACGACCGAAATCATCATAACCCAGAAATACGTTTCGCTGTTCACGGTGGGCTACGAGTCTTGGCACGAGTACCGCCGGACGGGTTATCCCCTGCTGGTGATGGGCGAAGCCATCCGCAACGACGGCGTGCATCCGACCCGTTTCCCCTACCCGCTGGTGCTGCGTTCGTCCAACAAGAACTATGCGGCCCAGCTGGCCAAAATGGGCGAAGACAACATGAAAACGCCGGTGTGGTGGAGCCGCAAGGCCGTCAAGCTGGAGAATCCGGAGGAGGACAACAACCTCGGTTACACCGGCCACAAATGGGATGCGGACATCAAATGGTAAGAGTGTCCGTAAAACGAATCGCAACCGGAAAGGCAACGCAGCATCCCGGTCGAGTTTTGAATTTAACCCGCAAATAACGAAAAAACAATTCATATGAAAATAAAACAATTCATCTCCGGAAGATGGCCCGGCCTGAAGGCGCTCGCTCTCTGCGCGATGGCGGCAACGGCATTCGTCGCCTGCAAGGACGACGAGACCGACGTTGTCCGGGATCCCCATATCACGCTGTCGGAAGACGCTTTCCTGTATAACGCAGCGGGAGAGACGCACAGTTTCACCGTGTATTCCAATATCGACTGGAAGGTCGAAATGGCGGACACCTCCCAGACGTGGGTCAATATCTGGCCCAAGGAGGGTTCCGACGACGGCGTTTTCGCCGTGAAGGTATCCAAACAGCCGTCCAAGGACCCCGTACTGCGGGAGGCCCGCTTCCGCGTCGTGGGCAAGCACGAGCATGACAACATCATTCAGGAAATCACGATTTCGCAGCGGGACGTCGATCCGGCGCTCAAACTCGGAGTGACCACGACGCCTCCCAAGGTGGTTATCAACAGCAACGGCGAGGAGAAATATTCGGTCGGCGTCACCTGCAACGTGGAGTGGACGGCCAAGGTCGGCGACTCCGGCGAGGGTTGGATCACGATCGACGAGATCAGCGACAACGAAATCAAGTTCTCCGTACCCAAATATGCGGGAACGGTGCCCCGCACGGGACGTATCGAATTCAACGCCACCACCGAGCGTATGACGACGGTAGAGCTGATCGTCTACCAGAGCATTCCGCTGGATATCGGCGAAAACGCCGAACTCAAAACCATTGCCGAGGTATACGAGAAACTGGGCGGCCTGCAGGGAACCGTTCGTGAGAACGTCAAGATACAGGGCACCGTGATCAGCGACCGCGTATCCGGCAACTGCCCGAATCCCGCCGCGTTCTTCGTTCAGGACGCCAGCGGACGCGCCATTCAGTTCCGCGTTCAGGAAGGCTCGCACTCGCTCCAGCTCAATTCGCTGGTGACCATACCGCTCATGAACACGCAGTCGGTGATCGACGACGACGGACAGCCCTACATCACCATTTCGACGGAACGCATCCGCGACGTCATCACCACGGGCGGCGCTCCGATCGAACCGAAGGTGATGGAAAGCACGCAGGGCCTGACGGACGAAATGCTCGGTACGCTGGTAACGATCCGAAATCTCCAGTTCGTATTCCCGCACGGAACCTACTACAACGCCAACGAAGGCTCCATTTACAGCGGCGGACGTCCTACCGACCTCGCCCAGCTGCTTCTGGACCGCGACGGCAACACGATCAGCCACTACGTCTACGGCGGCACGAGCGTCGAGACGGGCGCCATGTTCAAGCATTACGAACTGCTGACGGACGATCCGATGCTGGATATAACGGGTATTCTGATCAAGGTCGAAAACGAATGGGCGATCCGCATGCGCAACATCAACGACCGCGACAAACTGACCGAAGCCCGGCGTTACGTGCCCATCACCGAATTCTACTGGCCCGAAACGCTTCCCGACAAGGAAATACTCGTTCCCAAAGTCGGCACGGGACAGCTGTTCGTGAACTTCGCCCCCAAGGCCGTCATCGCGCAGAGCACCACCTTCCGCCTTTACAGCGGCGCCGCCTATGTCCGCGTCGATGCGTCGGTCAACGGCACCGAGAAGGGATACTATTCCGCCAACTGCGGCGGCTGGGGCGCCCAGTCGAACGACACCTATACGCCGACCCAGAAGGCATGGTACTTCGAGACTTCGACGGCAGGCATTTCGGATGACCTTTACGTATGCTTCTGCACCACCAGCTCGCAGTCGGGCCCCGGTCCCTTCTCGATCGAGTGGGCTGCGGCCGAGGCCGGTCCGTGGACCTTCGTAACCGACTACAAGGCCGGAAACTGGGAGGTAATACCCGGTCCCAAGAACTTCGCCTTCAAACTGCCCGACGGTTGCAAGAACCAGTCTTCGCTCTGGCTGCGGTTCCGCGTCAATTCCGACGAGCGCGTGGACGGCAAGGCAGCCAACAGCGCGACGGGTACGAACCGCATGATCTATACGAGCCTGAAGAAAAAAGTCAATTAATCCGGTGTAACGCAGGATAATCTTGCCGGACCGCTCCCCTCCCGGAGCGATTCGGCAGGATTAGACAAAAATCTAAACAATGAGAAAAATGAAACGATTGATAAAATTCAGATTACCGTATCTGTTCGCAGCCGCATTTCTGCTGTTGTGCATCGGAATCAGCTGTTCGGAAGATCCGACATGGACCAAACCGACGCCCGAACAGGAGGAAATTATCCCCGCCGTCTTCATCGAAGATCTCGTGATGCCCGATGCGGAGGAGATCTTCATCCCGGAGGACCCCATCAAGATCATGGGAACCGGATTCGACAAATACGACGTATTCCTGTTCCGCTCCACGTCGGAAGACCCTGCCGAGGAGACCAAATATTTTCAGGCCGAGATCAGCGAGGTGGCCGAGGATTATGTCATAATAACCGTTCCCAAGACGATCGACCTGCGCTCGTACGAGCTTATCCTGAAGCGTTACAACAAGCAGCAGGTGCTGGGTCCGATGACCATCTACAAGGCGCACTTCCCCGCGATTCCCGATCAGGCGGGCATGACCGTCAAGGGCCGCGTCTACTGCGGGAAAAAGGCGGTCGCAGACGTGGTGGTGTCCGACGGAGTCATCGTCACCAAGACCGACAAGGACGGCGTCTATTACCTGCCCTCGGAGAAGAAGATGGGGTACGTATTCGTTTCCATCCCCTCCGGATACAACATCGAGAGCGAAGCGGGTTATCCGGCCTTCCCGGCCATGAGCCAGCAGCTGCTCAACGAAGACAACGAGCAGCACGATTTCGCGCTTACGGAGATCCCCGGCGGAAACACGAACCATGTGATGATGGTATTCACCGACCTTCATCTGGCGAGCAAAACCCCGAACACGGCAGGCAAATATGCCGACATCGACCAGTACAAGAACAAGTTCATGCCCGACATCACGGCCGAAATGGCGCAGTATGCGAACGTGTATGCGCTCTGTCTGGGCGACATCACGTGGGATGCGTTCTGGTACAAAACAATGAATCAAGGTCCTGAGAACATGGTGGAGGTACGCTACCAGCTGCCGAACTACAAGGACTTGATGAAGAACTTCCCCTGCCCGGTTTTCAACGTGATCGGCAACCACGACAACGATCCGAAGGTGGTCGGAGACTATTTCACGGAACTGCCTTTCAAGCAGCACATAGCCCCCACCTACTATTCGTTCAACATCGGCGACGTACACTACATCGTTCTGGACAACGACCAGTACGACAATTACAACGGCGGCAGCCGCATCGAGCGGATCGGGCTGCTCGGCGACTCCGACCCGCAGAAATGGCAGATGGCATGGGTGGCCGAAGACCTGAAATACGTGGACAAGTCCAAGAAGATCGTGGTCGCCATGCATGCCCCGATGACCTCGGCCGGACTGAACCCGATCGTGACGCTTTCGGGCGGAAACGACCTGCTCGGTCTGCTGCAGGGGTATCAGGTGGAATTCCTCACCGGACATACGCACAACAATCACCACGCGAAGATCGCCGAAGGCGTACGCGAGCATAACGTAGCGGCCGTATGCGGCACGTGGTGGTTCAACGTGAAAAGCGCCAACGGAGGCGCCGACTACGACTTGTGCAAGGACGGCTCCCCGACGGGATACGGCGTATTCAAATTCAACGGAACGGCCGTGCAGTGGTACTATAAGGGGATCGAGGTGGCCCGCAACGAGCAGTTCGCCGTATACGACATGAATTTCGTGAAGAGCGACTACAAGAGCGCCGTGGGCGCCAAGGCCAACGAAGTGCTGGTCAATGTATGGAACTGGGACGAGGACTGGACGGTATCCGTGACCGAAAACGGACAGCCGCTCACGGCGACCCGCGTATACCGTAAGGACCCGACGCACTACACATGGCAGAAAGACGTACTGGAACCGGCCCATGCCCCCGGCTCGCCCAACAGCACCTACCTCACGGGCTACAATGCCCATATGTTCTCCGCCATAGCGCAGGTTCCCGGCTCGACGATCAAGGTTGTCGTAACGGATCCGTTCGGCGGCGTCTACGAGAAGACGATCGTACGGGAAATTCCTTCGAATCTGCCGGCGCAATGGGTATTTACAAAGGGCGTCAACGTCGATGAGTTCGTGGTGGACAACAAAATGCCGTCAGCGACCGGAAAGGGCTATATCAGCTATATCAGCAACTGCGATCCGGCGCTCGACGTAAACAACAAGATAGCCCGTGCCAATACGGCCGGCGAGCCTTATATCACGGGCGGATGGCCGGGCGACTGGTGGCTGTTCACCATTCCGGAAATGACCATAAAGGCCGGAACGGTCATCAACGCCAAGTTCCACGCACGCGCATCCGGAACCGGTATGAAATACTGGATGCTGGAGTACTACGACGGCGGTGAATGGAAGCCCGGAGCGCCCTTGCAGACGACGACCGTCGGAGAGGGCGATCAGGCGCAGACGTTCTCTTACAATTACGAAATGATGAATACGGACCATTGCCTGATCGACCGCAACATGACGTTCGAGCATGCCATCAATAACGGGGATATTCTGATCCGGCTCCGTTGCATGGCCAACTGGCAGGCCAGCGGAAAGGGAGCCTTAGCCGCACCCAACGGCGGTACGCACCGCATATCCGTACAAAACAACATCAACCCTACGATCTCGATCGTTCAGTAAACGGGATCGGACAGCAAACAGAACGGCCGCTTCTTTCGGGAGCGGCCGTTTTATTCGTCTACAGCCGAGCAAATGCGCGTCATAGCAGACGATCCCCGACCGGGCGGACATTTGGCCGCCATTCTTACGTTTCAGAAATAAGTATCACCCATAGTAACAAGAGTATGCTTAAAAATTAGGATGAAACGGGATGCAACTTCCCCTTTTGCGTTCGGCTTGGTGCGCACAATAAAGTTGCCAGAGGGACATTCTGATTTAAGTCTACCCATAATTTCCGATTTTTTACCATCACAAAGATGAATCGCAAAGTTTGTGATGATTTTGTGAATGTTATTTAACCGGAAATGTCCCTTAAATACCACGGCACGATTTTCTCAATCGTGCCGTGAAGTATCTAACCATGTCATTTTGAGGCATTTTCGCCCAAAATCTATTTCAGTACTCTTCCTCGTTGAAGAAATTTGTCTATATTGATTATCAAAATATTATGCAATAATCAATGAAAATTGCGCAAACAAACCGCACCGTCTGAGGCGAGCTGAGGCGATAGACAAACATATTGGGCAAACAAATATTCTTTGTAAGGTTTGACAATCATATGGGGATATTAGAAACTACTTTAACCACTCCTTCTCATCTTTTTCCCAGCTTTTTATCTCTTCCATTTTATCCTCGCCACCGTCATTCTTGGAAGCCAAATAGCAAGAAAGATGTTCCTTATTCACATAGCTCAGAAATAGTAATAAACTCTTTGCAGTCTGCACTTTCTCTTCTTTGGTAAAATATGGTGTAAGAGTATTCAAACCATACACTCGTTCTTCCATATGACTTTCCCCATTTAAAGCCAAGCGACACATGAAGTTCTCATAATACTTTCGCTTCTCATCAGGTATAGTTTTTAGAATACCCTCTCGGCACATCATTTCTTCAAACTTCATATTATAACAAAAACTTGAAAACGCTTCTAACACCCTTCGCATTACATTTCCGATACTAGTTTCCACATACTCGCCTTTATCATCAGTTGGGCTCTTGGCATAATCATACACATACTCTAATAGTTTCTTATACTCATTAGAGATTTCCCGTTCCTTCATCTGTTTGTCTACAAGTTCCAAGAATTTCTTATCTGATCTATTGCTCTTACCTCCATTAAGTTCCGAGCGTATTTTTACCATATCAAATGCCGAACGCAAGTCATGAGTCATGAGCAAGATTCTACTATTTGAATTTCCTTTCTTAATACAATTGAACTGATGTCGCAGAAGTGACATTACACCTAATCTGTTACCATAGTCAAAACTTGATACTGGATCATCAATTACAATTAGCATCTCATCCTTATAGTTATCATCTTTCTTTTTATCACTGAACAGTTTGGCAAAAAAATAGCATAGCCCTAATATGTTTCTTTCTCCCACACTAATCTTTTTAGGAGAGACATTCCTTCCATTGATCTTCAGTTTATAACAGCTATCTCCTGCCTCCAATGAAACCCTTGTGTCACTAAAAAAGACATATTGCAATTCCTCATTGATGTAGTCTTTCGCAATGTCTGTCCGCTCCATTTGAGCTTTCAGTGACTTTATCTCACTTACTATCTGCTCTCTATCAGTCGTCAGCTTTGATATTGTCTCCTTACATATTGCTGAAGCAATGGTGGCTTTATTATAAGCATCAAGCAAAGGAGTTAATTGCTTCTTTGCCAACAGCTCGTTCTCTTGTTGTATTTTTTTCTTTAGTTTTTCTCTTTCATTCACAGATTGATTAAATGTTTCTACACAATCTTTCAAGTCCTTCAATGACACTTGATATCTTGTCAAATTTAAGCTATAACTATCTAAAATTTCATCATTGAAAGCCTCCGGCATTACACCATATAAGTTCCTTTTACGCTGAACTATTTTACTACGAATTGCAGCCACATCTTTGTTTAAAATCTCAATTGCAAGTTGAGCCGCTGTATACTCCTTCTCATTAAGTTTATCTGGAAATATAGGTAAAGCAGTTGCAATATCAGCAAACACATTCATTGCTTTATCTAGCTCCTCGCTATATGCCTCTGATTCTTTATTCAATATTAACCTTAATATTTCACTGATGTCATGATAATCCTTTTCGCCCACTTCTCTAAGGCATAGCGGGCAAAATGGCCATTTCTCTTCTGTCATTTGCCGTGTAGTTTCGACAGAATTGTATTCTGAATGCTTTTGCAGAAAAGCAAGAAGCCTATGTTCGCGCTCACTCAATACTGGATTTTCGATTTGTCTCTCCAAAAGAGCCTTTATTTCATTCAGCGTTTCTGGCAGTATTATTTTTGATGGTTCCCAGACTATTGTTTGCGCATTCTTTGATTTCATGTACAATGCCATATCTGCATTCAATTGCGCCTTTAACTCCTCCTCAGTCTTTACGGGTTCTTCTATAGAAACAAGCCGGTTTACCAGATCATCTGTAACTCGGCTTTTTACTGAGTTGCCTTTTACATCACGGTCTATATCAGCCCAACCACCATCCTCACGTAATCTATCCCGTATTTTGTCAAAAAAATATTTTGGAGAAGAAATGTCTTTCTCATTTTCAAAATTTGCTTGTAAAATTATCTGTTCTTCTATCTTCTTTTCTATGGTTATCTTTTCTTCGTTTTTTCTTGTTATTTGACTGTCCAGTTCTATCTGTTCGCCCATCATCACAATAGTTTCTAGACCATTGCCTTTTGTTCTTACATTTTCACGAACAAATTCTTCATCAAAAATGAATATGGAACCTTTCTTGTCATCAAGAATGGCTGCGTCAGTAGAAACCGAATAGAGCACATAACCTTCTTCATTTGGTTGTTCGACATCCTTTCCTATAAATTGACGTATAGCTTTAGCAATAGTAGTTTTCCCACTACCGTTGCGTCCGTATATGATACTCAAAGGCTGCTTCTCTTTAAACAAAGTAAGCGTTGTAGGTTGTTCAAAATAACCACCTTCTATCGTTATATCCCTAAGGTTCTCAAACATAATATATGCACATTTTAAGTACGAGTATTATATGTTGTTAATTTTATAATCTATCATTGGGTCTGCAGCCATCGTGATGTCCTCATCTGTAGGCTTATTATATGGCTTGATTCTTCTATCTTCCCAAAAGATATGATAAAGAGTATAGGCCAATGCTTCCAAGGTCTGTTCCCGTACTTTCGGTTTCAATTGGCACTCCCAAACCGTGATGCAATGCCAACCCATGGATGCAAGTTTCCGCTGTTCGTCCTTGTCTCTGATTCTATTCCGCTCTATTTTATTCCGCCAGAATTCCACATTGGTCTTGGGCAGTACATAATACTTACACCCCTCATGCCCGTGCCAGAAACAGCCGTTCACGAAAATGACCGTCCGATACTTCCGGAGCACCAGATCCGGATGCCCCGGAAGACAAGGATGATTCAACCTGTACCGGAACCCACGACTGAACAAAAATTTCCTTACCAGCAATTCGGGTTTCGTATTCCTGCCTCTTATTGCTGACATGCAACGGTGTCTCTGTTCTTTCGTGAGTTTGTCCATACCTATTGATTCTTTAAGAATAAACGAGTGAAGCAAAATACCTATTGGTTTTGTTTCCAAAGAAACGCAGCTTTAGTAAGCTTATACCTCTGCTTAGGGTGGAACGGAGAATCCGGATACTTGGCTTCTATTGCACCTGCTCTTATTGCAGGGTTCAAATAATTTTCCCTAAAATTCTTTCTACTCTTAATCCCAAGGTAATTCATCATCTCCGGAACGGACAAATATCCTTCTGGACACGTTTCAACAAGCAAGCGAACTTGGGTTGAACCTAGGTCGAACTTAGGTCCAACTTGGGTGCGACCTATCCGCTCCAATGTTTCTTTGGAAGGTCTATTTAAAATCAATACAACATATCCTGTTCTTTCTTCCCATCTTGGCTCCGGGAGACCTTGAGCCTTACAAGCATCAATTATACGTCCTGCTCCAGAGCCCCAACTTTCCAGAAATGTAGTCTTGAACAAGAAGTCCGCCATAATAGGGTTATGCGGGAATGACCCATGTTCCTGCTTTATATTTTCCGGAGTAATCTGAGGCGGGAATTTACCGGGACTTTCTATCTCAATGCGGTCATCGTATATAGCGATTCCGATGCAAATATTGTATTGCTCATAATTACGGTGGCATAAGGCATTAATCAAAGCTTCCCTAAGTGCCTCATATGGAATTTCAAGGTGTTCCTCCCGATATAACCCGACGATCTTTCCGCTTAGGGCAAGCCATTTAAAGAAGAATGCCATTCCGGCATCAAGCAGCTCAAAAAAATTGCCTTTTACTTTTTGATTATCAATGAACTCGTTTTTATCGACGCCGCGGAATCTGGCCATTCTCAAATTAAACCGAGCATCATTAATATTGATCCCGAATAAGGCTAATGCGCCATTGTTGGGCTTTCCATCAGATAAAAGCTGTAATTTGTCCAAAACCATCTCAATTGGTTCAGTCATTGCCGATGGATTTATTCGCCCGCCCTCAACACCAAGTCGGATTGCCCCACGTATTCGCTGTTCACTAAGATCACTGACACTTATACCGGATGCAACTTGCTGTTCCCACGAATAAAAAGAGGGTCTGCTCATTCTCAATCGCTCTTCAAACATTTCTCGTGGCATAATCTTCGTGGTGCTTTCAACCTTATAATATGGCCTGCCATCATATGTATATGGCCTACAACCAAAGGTATATCCGTCAAAATGCATACAGATAAGTTTGTTCCCTTTAGAATTTGGAACTTCCACATAGTCAACAAGAATATTTACAGCGGGTTCCAACTTGCCTAATGCATTCGCTATTTCCCTTTGTGTGTTATCTGTCACTTGTTGACCGACAATCTTTAACGAAGTTGGAGTTACCCCGAAAATCAGCCAGCCCCCATCAGTATTTAAAAAAGCACATGCGGTATGCATCCCATCAATCAATTCACCTGTGCTCTTCTTCAGTTCAAGTGTTCTATGTTCGTCACCCGCAATGAGATGCTTATAATCTTCAAATGTCATATTCACAATTTTTATATATTACACAAAATCCAGTGCTGAAGTCTCTTAATACTTGCTAATCTAATAACCTATTTATTATCTCATATTGCGCATCATATCTAGTTTGTCTGGTCCAAAGTGCCTTGGAAGAATGAATGGAAGATGATTCCAATTCCGTAGAAGGATCAAAAGATACCAGCAAATAAAGACTGGCAGTATTAATATTTCTATAAAGGGAGCCTTCAAGTAAAGTTTGAGGACGAACTTCGCATGGAGATGTCAAGGCGAACATATGCTGTCCTTCATCTTTTCTTATATGGAACAGGATGAACCCAATAGATTGGATATTCTCCAGAATCCTCATAGACTCATCCGTCATCTTCAAACCTATAGCAATGCGGCCATCGGCAAATTTAACGGACTTGGCATCATAGTCCTCCATCATTACCATGAGAACGCCATCCTTTGACGGCTCGGCAGGAATCATAGCATGAACTTCTGCTTTGGCGGCATTAATGGCCGATATAGGATCGTCTCCAAGTGCAAGTTCTTTAATATAGAAATACTTTCCCAATTCAGTCCTTATGGCTACACTTTCCGGATTTTTCGATTCTAAGGCCAAAGAAAATACTGTTTTGTCCTTGAATGGGGTGTAGATTTTTCCTAACACATCCTGAAAATGTTCTTTGATGTACTTCTTTGCATCAACGCCAGGATGCGCCTGCATAGCGTAGAAGTCATAATCCGTCTGCAGCCATTCCTGTATTTCCTTGCGGAATTTGGCTCTGATGTTTTGCTTCCATTTGGCTTTTTGCGTGGTGTTGTCGCGTGCGTACAATGACAGCACAAAAAGGAAGTTCACATCATAATGGAACAGCAATAAAGTGTCACGGTCGAACAATCTGTTTTTGAACTGCACCTTTTTGTGCTTGTTGTGCCTGCGGTCAGTCTTATCTATGCCATCGTCCGAGTAATCGAAACTCTCACTAACCTTTGCACTGATAAAGAAATTTGGGATGACATTATACCCTTCAGTCACATCGTCACGCAATTTTACACCGGAATCTGTCTGTCCACCATTATTAAAGATGTCCAGGTTCCACTGTATCACATTCCGAGCATATGTGTATTGTTTGTAAACGGCCTCCGGACCAAGTTCATGCCCCATCTTATAATATTTGCTGTCACCTATGTAATAGGTCTGTTTGTCATCCCTGTCTATCAGACTTTGAGCCGTAAACAGATGGTCGACAATCTTCCCATCTTCCTGTCTTTTGTCCATGCCATCCGGCAATGGTTTGTCTCCTATCAATTCATCAATGATGGCTTCAAATACGACATAGAAATTCTTGACAAGCAAATATTCCTTTTGCTCTGTATTGATAAATACCTGCCGCGACTCATCAAAGAATGCAAAACAAAGTCGCCACAACTCCAGAGCTTTATCTGAGAAATACTTGTATTTGATTTGAAGAAGTCTGGTTTTGCCATATCCTTTCAAATAGGTTTCAAACTGCTTTCCCTTGATAAGATCAAACTGACAATTTATCTCCTTGGAGAATCCGTAAGTATCTCCAATATAATTCAATATTGAGAAGAAGATAACCAATAATTCTTCATCAAAATTTATTTTCCTTTTCTTGTTTACCGGATTCAAATATATTGGACGATTCTTTTGTACTATTGCCGTTGTCGTACTTATGGTGCGAGTCCAATTGATTTTATTGAAACCAGAATGGAGGTTTTTTAATATGAAGAAGAAAAAGTTCTGATTTTCCCGATTGAACTGTATCAATGACAGCAGTATATCAAGATAGGTATTGCTTAGTCTGCGCTGTCCTTTGTCAACCTGAGCTATTTTGGCATGATAAATAATAGAACTATCATTTTGTTTATCATTCTTATAAACCACAATCGCTCGATAAATCCATACTGCAAACTTGTAGATGAAATCCCGCTCTTGTTGTGAAAGAGGATTATTTTCGCCAAGATTCGCAATATCTTCAGGCTTATATTTTCCAAATACCAATTCAGGGCCATCGCTAGGACTCTCGCCACCATGTAACAATACTTTAGGAAGAATAAATACGCAGTCTCTCAATAGGCTATTGTAGTAATAACCCACATAGTGTATCGACACTTTTCCCTCAATGTTAGTCAAGGGATCAATGCCATGAAGTACATCCTTTATGGCAGCTACTTCGTATTGGTATTCTTCAATGAGGATGCGCATAACTAAATAGCTGTTTCTGTAATGGTTATTCCTAAGTTTGCACTATTTACAGCTTCTATGAACTCAGAAATAGTATCACGAAGGCTCGGATTCTTAGTATGATGCATCCAACCGTCTTTATTTACCCACAAAGATTGTCCATCAGCACACTTTATTTCATAAGAATAATTCGCATATTTTGGATCCATTTCATCATGCTCTTGTTTATTGCAAACAATCCATGATCTCATTGAACATTTTTTGAACGGGCTCCATACATTGGCCACTTCTTCTGCTGTCTTGTGCGGATTCAAACGGACATATTCGTCAATAGCCATATATGGTATGGCATTTATATATTTTGCAATATTACCATTTACTTTTATTTCTATTTTCGAATCTATGAGGTTGATACTTTTATCTGCAGGTTCTAACTCAAGATTTGTAAGGAATATTTTTATCTTATCCTTATTTACCTCCCCATTTGGCAGATAGAACTTATCAAAGGAAAGCTTTGGATTCATTACATCCTCCTTGTCTACAAAAATAGGGTCATCAAATCCATAGTCCTTGAAGACATCGTTCCATAGATAAAATATGACCTTGCCTACGAAAGTTTCAGCATCGATTATATTACCCTTTGCCTTGCAAAAGAAAAATCCAAGTTGCTTGTCCTCTGAATTAGTTGTGCCAAAGATATGCTTATTGACGGTCTCAATAAATGCCCACCAATCGTATTTTTCGCTGTCAATCGCTATCACCCAATCCAACTCTACGCCATTGTCATTTCCCTTGGCAATCGGCACATATTTCCAGTCCCAACGGCGTTTGAATGCACTGTCAATAGGGAACAAAGATTGGTCCGAGGTGTTCATCGTTGCTCGGAGGTACAGATTCTTTGGCAAAATCAAAACCTCACCAGATTTCACCTTCGGATAGTCATCCAATACCACATCAGCAAAAGCGTTGGTAAGGTGTTTTTGCAAATCTTTATCCGCACGAACAGAATATTCTGAATAGCCATCGTCACCTCTATCTAACAATTGGAACAAATCACCGAAAATTTGCGCACAGTTACCTCGGTTAATTTCTTCGATTATCAAGAACTCCGGTTCTTCTCTATTTTTCCACGCATCTATGTAGGCTTGCAGGAAAGCCTGTGCCACAAATTCGTAAGTGATAATCTGCTCCATCACAGGCTGTCCGTCTTTTGTCATAGGCTTGTTGTAGATGTCATACCTTTGCACGCTTTCCGTTGTAGGCTTGTATGCCCCGACAAAAGTGGAGTAATCACTGTCGGGGTGAAAAGTGGTTCTTACAACTCGCCCCTTCTCCTCCCACGCCTTAATTTCGCATTTAACGCTGTGGGATTTTCCGGTTCCGGGAGCACCATAATAAATTATCTGGCGACTAAACTCGTCATAAGACTCTGATGAAGATAAGGCAATATCCTCTAATCCATCTTCTTTTCCATCATCATATGGTTCTGTTACATTATTAATTCTTATATCAAATATCCCATCTAAGGCTTTCTTAATGTTTAGATTTGAGAAACCTCCTGCTAAATAATTTCTTATAGTAAACTTTGTCGTTTGAATATTACCGTTATGATCCTTAAATTCGATATCCTTAAGTAAGTTATTAAAATAAAAACGATTGTCTATCTCACCATTTTTCTTCGGAACATCTTTTCTGGCATTCCAAATTTGGGTAATTGTATTTACAGCAACGCCATCTTCTTTGAACAAAGCATCAAGTATCGCTAGCTGATCAATTACAAATTCATTAGAATAACTTACAACATAGTGATTGCTTGATTGGTCAAATTTCCTTGGTAGAATAGATGCAATGAACAGAATCGCTTGCGTAAGGTTTGTCTTGTCAAATCTTACAGTCACTTGATCCCCGCAATCCCGAAACATATCGAAATGATCATTGTCTAAGAACAGGTCTGTATTCTTGGCATCACCGGCTCCCACATGACGATAACTGGCATTAGTATCATTTATGTGTTTAGTTATTTCTTCCATTTCTTCTATTATTTAATTATTTTATTCATAATAAGATAATACAATACTGCATATATCGTATTGACACTTACGGCATTTCCTGCTTGTTTATAAAGGGCGCCATCTGATACTCCATTCGCTCTGGCCTTTATAGCAAATTCTGCAGGAAAGCCTTGCAACATAAAAGCCTCTTCAGGTGTTAGCTTACGAATTGGTAGTTTGGCTAACTCTTCCTTTGTCATAGTGTCAACTGGATTTATTTTACCATGAGATTCTATGAAATCTTGGCTGTAATAATTATCTTGACACGCACGGTGCATCTTATGCATTGTAGCGGTTAACGGACGGGCTATCTTCTTGTTTATATCTGACCTTGACTTAAAATTTGAAGACCCATCGGCTAGAAGTGTAGGCTTTATGCGTTCTGATAGAAAATATTTGGATTCAACTTCCTGCATTAACACATCATTAATTGTTTCATAATGAACAAGCCCTGCCTCTTTATATTTCTTATCAAACACTTCCGCAATTAGCTTAGCAGAGAATTGAAAACTTTTGGGTACTTTTACTTTTGTAGCAAATATCAAAACCCTATTTCGTGTTTGTGGTAAATGAAAATCAACTGTATTAAAAACATCTGCATACACGCGATAACCGATTGACTCCAATTCATTCTTTATTCGTGAAAATGTTCTTCCTTTATCATGGTTACAAAGATTTTTGACATTCTCTAATAGGACATACTTAGGTCTCTTGATTGCCAGTATATCCATTATACGGAAAAACATCTGCCCGCGATCCTCTTCAAATCCAGTTTGATTCCCCATCATGCTGAATGTTTGACAAGGGAATCCTCCTGTCAATAAATCAAATTTAGGAAGAGATTTGATATTCTTTTTGTCGTTTGTAAAAGCGACAATATCACCCATCACAATCTCATCCTTTCCTATGGCATAATTAGAGCGATAAGTTGCCTCTGCTTTAGAGTCAATCTCTGAATACCCGATACAATGAAACTCCATGATATGATCATTCGTAAGAATATCCATTGCTCTCCTAAAGCCACCTATACCTGCAAATAGTTCTAAATGTCTCATAGAAATTTCATTATACTCTTTCCGATTACTTCTGCAAATTTCACAGGAACTGCGTTGCCAACTTGGGCGTACCAGGAATTCTGAGGACCCTTTAATACAAAATCATCAGGAAAAGTCTGTATGCGGGCAGCCTCCCTCGGTGATAATCCACGCGCTTCCCATGGATGAATGTACATGTTGCAATCATACTTCATATGAGAAGTGATAGTTTTGCATATCTGATTTTCATCAAGTTTAAAATACTTATCCTTAAAGATATTATTACGCCTTTTGTATGGCATTATATCTTGTATGGATTCATGTAAGGAATTTGCTCCTTGAGGCAATCTTCTGAAAATCTCTATATCTCGCAAATTATTATACCTATTTTTATGGTTATATAACTTAGTGATAACCTTGTCACCATTAATAAAATGATAAAAATCAGTATCGGGATATGAAAAATCACGTTCTGTAAATCCACATTCCAACGATTCGTATTCGCCTTTGTTTTTTTCTTTTCTGGCTTCCAGATGCGGCAATCCATATAATGCATCTTTTAATACAAATGGAGGCCTTTTATGCCGTTCGATTTCTGTGAATATCTCATTCGGATCAATCCCCATTCTATTTCCGATCATTATAAAACGTTCTCTATTTTGAGGAATACCAAAATCTTGAACCTTCAGTAATCGGTAATCATATATATACTCTTCGCCTAAATACTCTTTGAAATTGGTAATTATTTCATCAAACTTATTAGCCATTCCTTTTACATTCTCCATTATGAAGAATTGCGGCCTAACCTCAGAAAGAAATTGTAAATAAGCCTTATAAAGTTGATTTCTGGGATCATCAATAATCCTCTGCCTATTAGCCATCGAAAAACCTTGACAAGGAGGCCCTCCACAGACCAATGTAATAGGTTTAACCGGGTTTTTGAGAATGTCGCTATATTTATCTAAGCATTTATTCAATTCATTGATATCTCCAATAAAATACTGTCCTTCTTTAAGGTTATGATTAGCCAAATAGGTAGATGCGAAGGTCTCAACTATCTCATTCATGAATACAACCTCAAAACCAGCTTGTTCAAGACCAAGACTCAAACCGCCACATCCAGCAAACAAATCTATAAATGTGTATTTCTTCTTCATTATTCTATATCATAATTAAAGTCAGCCTCAATGAGGTCTTTAATATCCACTTTGAGCAGTTGGGCGATTTCGACAAACTGAGCCATAGATGGCTGCACCTTATTGGTCTTCCATCGTGAGACAGTCATATCTGTAACCCCCATCTGCTCTGCCAGCCAACGATTGGTTATTTCTTTTTCAGCTAAAATTACACGCAATCGGTTTGAGCATTCTATTTTTGCCATATTGCTTCATATTACATGATTAACAGCACAAAGTTAAACATAAAAAGATAATCATCAAAACATACTGATATAAATATCAGTTTATGAAATGCCATACGAGATCATTAGTACTGTCTTATCTATTTCGTCCACGTGATTTACTACTTCTCATTACTACTATTATAGCTGTTTTTAAACACCTCTTCCGATACGCTTCTTCCTCCTCATCCGGCCTGCGGCCGTCCCAGCGAAGGTCGGAGTCGGAATTGCCGCCACCTCCGCCACCGGAAGAAATTGCAGCAGGTGTTCCTCCGGCAAGAGCATCGGCAATGGCGAATATCTTTGAGCGGAGAGAAGGGTTAGCAAGTTGGTCAAGCATTGTTTCCAATGTTGATTTCAAGCCATCATTGTTCTCAATAAGCGTTTTGACCTCCTTTCGTAACTGGTACAGTTCCCCGTAGTCCGCCAGCACATTGCGTTGGGTGGCTTCGACCTGCCGGGCTGCATCATTTCTGTATAGAGATTCTACCTTGCGGACAATCTCGGTGAACTGCTTGGCTATAAGTCTATTCTGTCGTTCAATCCATTTGTCTGTACCGAACAATGGTACTTTCTCTGTAATTTGCGGTGGCGTGAAATCAACCTTGTGGTTACGAAATGGCTGTATAACAGAACGGGCTTTCGCCGCATCCTTTGTCAATTGTTCCAATTCATGTTCCTTTGCATGGAGTTTATTGGATTTGTCTTCAAGTTTTTCCTGATACTCGGTAATGAGTTTCTGTATGTCCGCCTTCTGCTCTTCATACCTGTCAAGAGTTATCTTGCCGGATGCGAGTGCTTCATCTATTTCTTTAAGCCGATTCCTGTCGGCAAGCATTTCCCGTTCAAGTTTTCGTATCATTGTCTGCAGTCCCTTGACTGCTTTCTCTGCTTGTTTCGCATCTTTGGACAGTTTTCGGATATAATCGCGTTTACTAAGATGGCTAACGTTCCGACCTTCGATACTGTCACCACGTTCCAACCCGTACTTGCTCCCTACCTCTTCATATAGTGAGGTGTGCATTTCCCGAAGAATATGGCCATACTCATAACGGCTCTTGCCAAACTTAGCCGACCACATGACGCATTCGCGTCCGCTTTTGGCTCGTTGTCCGACAGGAACGATCAAGGCATGGATATGCGGACTGCTCTCATCAAGATGAACCTGGAAGCCGATGATGTTTTCCTGTCCGTACCGTTTGGCGCACCAGTCATAGACATCTTTTGCCCATTGTTCGATTTCCGGACATCGCTGGAGATGGCTGTTGTCTGCACCCTTATCCAGATTTACGGTTTGGGTTCCAAATGCCATTTCAAGTGTACGGTCATGATTGCCTCCGAAGATAAATTTCGCACAACAGTTCGGTTGAATTTTGCTGTCCGGCTTGAAGGGTTTCCAGCCCAGTTCAGTCAACCGTTCCTGCAAACGTACTTCAAGCGATTTCTCTTGATAGCCTAACGGATGAACTTTCCCATCGGGCCCAATCTCGAAATTCAGTTTCATTCGGGTCTTGTCATAGTGATTGGTCGGATCCTGATTTTTTCTGTCAATCTTGTCGTCATTCCAATGCCTTTCGTTTTCATTTGCCTCTGATGTGCCGAATGACTTCCCGGCTTCAACATGCATGGCCTGTTTAATATCTGTGTTCATATAGGGTATTCTTTTGATAAATGATTAATATTTGAGCTTGCTCTTGTGCCAGTCCGCTCTGCGGGACAATGACCGGATTTTATTGCCGCCAGGCAAAAAGTCCTTATTGTGTTAAGGACTTTCTATAAATCCTCGGAACAAGTTCCTTTACTATTCAATAAGTTCCAGATCCAGTTCATCAATGAGCAACTGCAATGCTGGATTACGTTGTATCATCTGGTGGAGTATCTGCCTCTTTGATGGTGAATACAGAAAGAAGTCTGCAATGTCCAATCCTTGGCTGCGTTGCTCTTCATCGGATGTACATTCCAAAACATTGGACACAACAACCCGTTTGCATATTCCTGACAACAAAGCAGACTTTTCTTTCCATTGTTCGGTTGCTCCTAAATCAGGGATGAGAGTAACCTCCCTGCCTTTGAGAATCTGCATAGCTTCACTATTGAAACAACCGTTCTTTCCACCTGTTGCCAGCCATATATAATCGGGGATAAAATGGCTCATTACAACAGCGGTCTTTTCACTTTCCACCAGCATTACCGGAGACGATGAATTTTTCAGAAGATGTTCTCCAAACAGACATTGCTTCAAATGGAAATCCTGCAACTTCAACTCGGAATGTGCCCAGCTGACAAAAGCCTGAGGCTCTTTAACCCGATGGCCTGTCTCGGCATTATAGCACATTACCTTGCCGGTTCTTACCTGTCCATTTATATCTGTCTGCCAGAAAACCGTTGCGCCTCCCCATTTTGAAGATGTCCCTATGCGATACATTTCAAACAATCTGCTTGCCTCATTTTCACCAAATACATGACAGAAATACTGATATAAGGGGTTGATTGAATAATGTGACAGACTCCTTAACACATAAGATGAAGGAATATGCGAAGGAACAATACAAGACAGAGTTTTATCTGCCGTCTTATAAGGGACAGAAAGAAGTGACTTGCCGCTTCCCTCATCCATTTCCAACACATCAGGATTATCCTTAAAGTATTCCTTAGGTGTATAGTGGTAGCCGCAACTGTTTTCATGATCACACTTGCCGACATTACCGGGAAAGCTAATGCTGCCTTGTTCATCAATATACCTGACAAAACACCGGCTTTTACCACAGCTCGGACAAGTAGTCTTGCTTCCAGGGCGGTATTTCTGCAAATGGAATCTGTATTCACTCATGGTCCTCTGATTTTAGTGTGGTTGCACTCTGCACTTTTGCACTTTGAGAAGATTGCACGGTATCTTGACAAGATGAAAGTGCAATAGTGCAAGGTGCATCAGTATTTTCTGTCATAAGTTTACGATAGACTCCATGCTGAAGCTTTTCTATAAGAGGGTGCTTAAGCCGGCATAATTGGTCAAGCGCATAATAGACGGTACGTCGGGACATATCAACTTTTCTGCCGGCAATAACAGCATCACCGGAAGTGAACCGATCTTCCAACAGGGAAAGCCAGGCTTCTTTCGTTTCGCCGATACTGTTTATGACAATGGTTTCCTGAATCCTCCTGTATGTTTCCTCATAATAATCAATCATACGGATTGCTGATTCTACGGAATCCCGCTCAATATATTGCATATCTCCACTATCAGTAGCCCATTTCATTACCTGAAACAACAGGGCAAGACGTGCTACATGGCCGTTGAGTTTCATCTTCCGGCTTTCAACATCCGCATCATCCTCAATGGCATTTACAGCATCTATAATTCCATTGTACCATTCATAAAAATATTCTTCCGCATCGTCAGACATTGTAATGATACGGGGATTGACCGTTGTACCCTTATCATCAAGGATACAGGGGATGCTTAGGATTCTGTTGATTATTGTCCTCCATTGATTCATGATGTCAGGACGGGCTGTATTCCGTTCTTCCCGTCTCCATACGGATATCTTCCTGTTTTTGGGATAGACAAACAGAAAACGGTCAAGCAATCCGTTGGCAAGGAACTCTGCACGGAAGACTTCCTGCAGCATATTTGTCTGTACTGAACCGATGACATTTATACATGGATTCTTGATTAGAACAGGACGTGATTCTGATTTGCGGATAATCTTTAACGGCTGTCCGCTATAAGCTGTCAGCAGATCTTCAATGAGGTTGTTCTTGCTGTTGTACCTTTTGACGGAATTGAACAAAGCTAGGATCTCATCGACTACCAATGTTATCCCACGCTGATTATGCTGATGAATATTCATCATCGCCTCCGGGGTGGAATCATAAATGACCGTCGTTACAAAATTCGGTTTCTTGAGCAGTTGTTCTTCCCCATCACTTCCGTGCTTGCCTGCTGACATGGCTCTTTCATATTCATCATATTCCTCGTTATATTTCTCATGCAGCCGGTCATCACACTCATTAATCGGCTTATAGATAAAACCGAGGGGAGGAGTCTTTCCGAGCCCGGGACGTCCGACCAGCATCATATAAAGGGATGGGCTAGTTTTCCACTCGCCCTTTATACGGATATGACAAGAGTTGCCTATTGCAGTAGCAACAGCAGAAAGAACAATAGACGCAGTATATTCCACATTGAAATTTTCGTATCTGGCAAGATTGAGGATAATCTCCTGTATCTTGTCCGGGAAGGCATCCAACGGAAGACCTGTTTCCGGAATACCTTCCACTTCCGAACGAAGCATGTTGGTCAAATGAATGGTGTCAAACATAGCCACCTCCTTCCTGTTTGGGAAGTTCATCGCCAATAGCGAAAGCTTCATAATGGAAACGACGCAGAAAGCGGTCTACGTCTTCCTGCGTGTACCAGTATTTATCACCTTCACGCGAGTAGCCGAGATAGCCGTTGTCTCGCAACTTTTTCAGATACTTTTCTTTGATGTTCAATTTCTCCATCAAAGACTTGTTGTCATATAGACGGTGTCCGCCTTCATGAACTGGAGGCGGCAGTTTCTCTTGTCTCTCCACTATGCTGAGAATCTTTTCAAGCAATTCCCGGTCGCATAGCTTCTCTACATTCGTTTCTTTAGCCATACTTAAAACAATTATGGCCGATTGCCCTGATGCACACTCAGACCTTCAGCCTGGTTATACGGTATGGTACGATTGTGCACATCGCACCAGAATCACGGCACGAATGTATGAAATAGCTGAGGACTAATAAGTTACAATAAATTATCCAATATTAGGACAGGTGTTATGGAAAGTTATGATTCTGCCACAACTTTACATATAACCTATTGATTACCAGCAATAAAAAAGAGAAAAATAAAATTGAAAAAATCGAAGATTGCCAGATGATGCAAAACAAAATGCATAACAAGCCAGAAACTAAGACTTGCCAAGAACGAAGATAATACTCTTAGTTTTTTGTCACTTCTGAAAAAACTTGTCGATTTCTCCGGCATTGTTAGGGACGGGCATATCCCTCCTGTTCTGCCGGGACTGTCCGATACCGGTTTGTTCAAATAGTGCGTTAAGTTCGACATCGGGGAAGAGTCCGTTGCCGAACTCCCAAAAAGTCTTCTGTTCGTATTTGGAATATTCAGGATAATCGCCGCAATATATTCGACCACACATATAGGCAAGAAGAGCCTTTGTCCCTTTCCAGCTATAATGTGACCCGACCTCTTCAATATATCCGGCTTCTATTGCTTTCGCAAAGATTGTACGGGCAAGTGAAGTATCAAGTCTTCCCGACAATACAACCCCTTTTGGGGAATCCGGACATTCTGACTGATTATCTATGGCTTGAACGGTTTGCTGATTCTTTTCCCTAAGTTTGATGTGCAGTTTTTCTGCTCCGTATGCAAATAGCCCCGATAAGACAAGGGCGGTGAAAATGCCTGTTATTACGACAGGATCAGGATGGTTGTTGTCTTTTACCGGATCAATTATCCCAAGACCTATAAGAAGCAAAGTCCCTATGAAAAAGACTATTGCAGCAGACCACATGATTATTCTATGGTATCGTTTGAATAGGATAGAAAGTAACAATACCAGAACAAATGCACACACCAACAATAGGAATACCTGCGTAATAGTCATCTCAAATCAATTTAGGTGTAAAATTAATGAATGTTTTCAATAGCCATCTACATTCATCAGACAATTTCCAGAGATGCAAAATCCTCTTTCAGACGAGCCACTTCCGCCGACAGCGTTTCGGGCAGGAATTTGGCATAGACCTTTTCGGTGACATCCGTACTTCCATGACCGAGCAAACGACTGACAACCGACATGGAAAGTCCATTATTCAGTGCAAAGACCGCAAACGAATGCCGGGCCACATGCATTGAGAGAGTAAACGGAAGCCCTATCTGTTCTCCGACAACCGCCAGTGACTGATTGATGCATTTCGTTGCATTGTTACGGGCTTTGTACAGAGCTTCTGCATCATCAAGATCCAGATCGTCCTTTACTAAGTTGAATACATACCGGCATCCGACACGTTTCTCCTGCCACCGCTGTAGTATATGCAAGGCAGGTTCCGTTAGTGGAATCACGTGACGTTTGTTCGTCTTAATCATGATTTTCCGCAACTCTTTCCGGGAAAAATCGATATGTTTCCATTGCAAGGTCATCACATCCACTACACGGAGTCCGCAGGCATGGAAAGCAAATAAGAACATTTCCAGAAACTCCTTGCGGCGAGGTTCAAGACATGTCTTGTAATATTCAAGAAGAGATAACATTTGCTCCTTGGACAGACTTTTGCCATCAAACTCAATTTCCTCTTCCGAAAGCGAAACTTTTGACACGATACGCATATCCTGAATCCTGGCATTGACGGCAGGTTCCATCATGCCCATCTCGCTCGCATAGGCGCAAGCTTTCAATATCGGCGTCAAGGCATGGTTAATTGTCGCATCACTGTTCAACTTTACGTCTCTACGCCAAGCTATGTAGCTGTCCAGCAGTTCCGGAGTCATATCGCCTACATAGATTGCATCGGGTCGATAGGACCCTTGTTTGGTTGCCCGTAGAAAGGTCTGGAAGATATTCATGCAACTCTTGCCGTTTTCATAACGGCTCCTGCCAATCCTGTTTCGGGAGTAATCTGACGAAAGGCGCTCCAAAGTAAATTCCACAAAATCCTTCCCTTGGTCTCGCCGTGCAAGCGGCTTGTCTGCAAGGAAGCCCGCCACAACTTCGGCTGTAATCTGATTCGGATTCCTCTCATTATACTCCGCAAGCAGACTGTCAATCCGTTCAACACGGGCCAGTAGAAGCTGGTTAAGACGTTTATACTCGCTTCCGTAACTGACTCGCAATTCGCCTCGTCCCTGATTGCCGTTCTGATTCCAGTCAGCAATTTTTGCAAAGACATTTGTCGTTTTGCGGATAATCTCCCTGTTCCAGGTATATTCCAAAACGACAGGGTAAGCTTTGTCCGCTTCCGCATCTTTGGGGACACGGAGCCGGTATCTGCCAAGTGGATATAGTCTTTTTGGTCTTCCCATACGCTTTTTCCTCCTTTTTTAATATTCCCGAGGAGAAACAAAGGTAATGTATTTTAGACAAACAAACTCCGATTTTGAGCGAAAAAACCGTAATTTAGACAAACAAACCGCACCGTTTGAGACTATAAAACACCAGCGCGACAAACAAATTCTCATTGTCTATCGCACTGGTATTCTGTTATTTAACCTAAATAAAGGCTATTAATATTCTTCCTCGTTGAAGAAGAAATCGTCTTTCGAGGGGTAATCGGGCCAGATATCTTCGATAGATTCGTATATCTCGCCTTCGTCTTCTATTTCTTGCAGATTTTCAAGCACTTCAAGAGGTGCACCCGAACGTACTGCATAGTCGATCAGTTCGTCTTTCGTGGCAGGCCAAGGGGCATCTTCGAGTTTCGATGCCAATTCAAGTGTCCAGTACATAAATTCAATGTTTTTAAGTTCCCAAATATCAGCGGATTAGCCAAACCGAAAACGGGACTGTTCCGCCATCACTGATTTGCAAAAGTATAAAAAAAACGAGAAAAACAAAGAAAAAACAACAAAACATCGCCGGTGCAGGATAAACACGCTTGCAATCAACAGCTTACGGAATCCACAAGGTTTCATCGACCTCGTAATGCGCCGTAAGCATGCGTCCGAGTGCATAGAAGTAATCCGACAGCCGGTTCAGGAACATCAGCGCCTCGGCGTCCGTGCCGTATTTCTCGTCGGCGCGCAGTGCGGCGCGTTCGGCGCGGCGGCAAACCGTGCGGCAGACATGGCACATCGAAACGACGGCGTTGCCGCCGGGAATCGTAAACTTGTCGATCGGCGGTACGGCAGCCTGCAAGGCGTCGATCCGCCCTTCGAGCCACGTGACGGCTTCGGGCGCCAGCGGAGCGACCTTCTCGCAGCCCGATTTCCCGCGGGCCAGCAGGGCTTCGACGGTCATCAGCCGCGAAAGGATGCGGTTCAGGTCGTCCACATACGGCGTCAGTGCGGCATCGGAGCGCATATTGTCGCATAACAACGCCGTAAAAGCCGCCAATTCATCTACCGAGCCGTATGCTTCGACCCGTTCGTCGGTCTTGAAAACCCGCTCGCCGCCGACCAGAGACGTGGTCCCCTTGTCGCCCGTTTTGGTGTATATTTTCATATCCGGAAATGTTGTTTCGGCAAATTATTGTTGAAAATCAGCAGGTATCCCCTATTGTCCACCGTCGTCGAACGATGCGCCGCCACGATCTGACGGCACAACATCTGGCGATCCTGTCCCTCGCAGGGCGACATCAGGGCGACGGTATGCCCCGCTTCGCCCGCGGCGGCGACCAACGCCAGCGTCTCCGCACGGGGTAGGTCCCGCGTCAGGATACAGAATTCGGCATCCGCACGATTCAGGCCAAACGTACCGTAACCGCAATGAATCGCCACGTTTTGCAACTGTATCGCCCGGCGTTCGGGCACTCCGGCACCGCGCAGCGCCCGGTACAGCCGCCGGTCGCCCGGCAACAGCTCGCCGCGCATGAAGACCTCCCGTACAATATTATATACGAACGGCGAATGGACTCCGTGCCCCCGAAAATAACGGGCGCGGACCAGCCGGTTGTGCAGTTCTGCGATCCGTCCGTAAAAACCCAGTCCGATAGTGCGGCCGCCGATCCTCATCTCCCCTATTTTTTCAGCATGCCCGCCAGACGGCCTGTCGAAAAGGCGATCTGCAGGTTGTATCCGCCCGTATTGGCGTCGAGGTCCAGCACCTCGCCCGCAAAGTAAAGTCCCCGGACCTTCAGCGACTCCATCGTATAGGGGTTCACCTCGTCGCAGCAGACGCCGCCGGCCGTAACGACGGCATATTCGAACGGCGCATAATCCGTAAGCGGGAAGGTGAATCCCTTGAGCGTCTTTATCAGGCGGCCGATCTGCTCTTCGGTGATTTTGCTGACGTAATTCTTGCCGTTGACGTCCATTTCATGCACAAGAGTCAAGACGAGCGGCTTCGGAACCAGCTTACGCAGCAGTTCGGTGAAAAACTCGGTCGGCTCCATATCGGCGATCTCGCGCGCGATCCGCTCGCGCAACACCTCTTCGGTAAGCGCGGGTTTGAGGTCCACGACCAGTTTCACGCGCCGCTGGTCGATCAGCGCATCCACCGCGTCGCGGCTCATCCGCAGCGCCACGGCGCCCTCGATGCCGCGCTGCGAGAATCCCAGTTCGCCGAACTCCTCGCGCACGGGCTGGTCGTCAATCCAAAGCGTCGCCCGGACGTTGCGCAGCAGAAGGCCGTCGAGGTATTTGATCTGCGGATGCGACGAGACGAGCGGCGTCAGCGAAGGGCGCACCGGCTCTACGGAGTGCCCCAAGTCGGATGCGAAGGCGTATCCGTCGCCCGTGGAACCCGTCGCGGGATAGGAAAGCCCTCCCGTAGCGACGATGACGTTCGGGCACTCCTCCTTGCGTTCGAAACCGCGCTTGTTGATATAGCGGACGCCGAAAACCTTGCTGCCCAAGGTCATAATCCCGGTGACGCGCGTATTGTATATGATTTTGACGCCGTTCTCGAAGCAATATTCCAGCAGGGCCGTAGCGATGTCCCACGCCTTGCCGCTCCGGGGAAAGACCCGTTCGCCGCGCTCGATTTCGAGCTTCACGCCCGCCCTCTCGAAGAAGCGGATGGCGGCGCGGTTGTTGAACTCGGCGAAGGCCGGCGCGAAAAACTCCGCATTGGTCCGCACCTGCGAGGCGAACTCCTCGGCAGGCCGGGCGTTGGTGACGTTGCAGCGGCCCTTGCCCGTGATGCGGACCTTGCGGCCCGATTTCTCCATCTTCTCGATGAGCAGCACACGTTTTCCGTTGCGCGCGGCGGTTCCTGCGGCCATCATGCCCGCAGCCCCCGCACCGACGACGATGACGTCGTACGGTATGATCTCTTTTTCTTCCAATTGCTCCATACGACCGCAAAGATAGGCAATAATTCTTTCTTTACGGAAAAATTTTTCTATCTTTGCGGCCGTTAAAACCGTTCTAAAAGATATGTTGAGCAGAAGATTACTTCGTATTAAGGTCGTCAAAGCGCTGTTCGCGCACCTCAAATCGGGTGCAGACAACATGATTGCGTCCGAGAAAACGCTGATGACGTCCGTCGACAAGGCCTACGACCTCTACTTCCAGATACTGATCCTGCCCGTGGAAATCGCCCGTTACGCCGAACAGCGTCAGGAGCTGGCCAAGCAGAAAAAACTGCCGACACACGAAGACCTCAACCCCAACACCAAATTCGTCGACAACCAGATTATCCGCGTAATCGCCAACAGCGACGCGGTGAACGACTATGCGGCGGCCCGCAAGCTGAACTGGACGCGGTATCCGGAGTTGATACGCACGCTCTACACCCAGCTGACCGAAAGCGACTACTTCAAGGATTACATGGCGCGTCCGGAGCGTTCGTTCGCCGACGACCGCAAACTGCTCGAAGACTTCTTCAAGGAGCTTCAGAGCTGCGAACCGCTGGACAACGTGCTGGAGGAGATGTCGATCCTCTGGAGCGACGACCTGCCCTATATCGTGATGATGATCCTGCGTTCGCTCTCGAACCTGCGCCCGACGCACACGGAGCTGAAGGTTCCGGCGAAATTCAAGAGCGACGAGGACCCCCAATTCGTCCGGACGCTGTTCGAAAAATCACTCGTCAATTACGACTCCTATCAGGATTATATCGAGAAATTCACCTCCAACTGGGACGTGGAGCGCATCGTCTTCATGGACAACCTCATCATCGGCACGGCGATGGCCGAGCTGACCTCGTTCCCGTCGATTCCGGTCAAGGTGACGCTCGACGAATACATCGAAATCTCGAAATACTACTCGACGCCCGGCAGCAGCACCTTCATCAACGGCGTGCTGGACAAGATCGTCGATTCGCTCACCGCCGAAGGCCGCATCAAGAAAGCGGGCCGCGGCCTGATCTGAGGCCCGATGCTGCGTGTCTGTCTGTTGCTGCTTCTGACCGCGGCGCTCGCGGCGTGCGGCGCCCGGCAGGTGAAGACCGAACGCAAAGGCCGGATTATCACCCTCACGGACACGATTCTCGACACGGGAGGTACGGACACCGTGCGTTTCGGACGCCTGCATTCGGGCGAAATCGCCCAGCTGCGTCTGTGGCTGGCCAACGAGACGAGCGGACCGGTCGTCATCGCCAAATACGGCCGCAGCTGCGGATGCACAACGCTCGAATATGACAATCAGCCGATTAACGCCGGCGATGCACAGCAGGTGACGCTCACTTTCGACGCAAGGGGCGAGTGGGGCTGGCAGCTCAAGACGCTCGACATCTCGTTCGCCGGGGCGCGCAGTCCCCTCCGGCTGTTTATCGAAGCCGAAGTGGAATAAATAGTTGCGTATTCGACAATATTTCGTATATTTGTCCCGTTACAGAAATTAAACACTAAAACATAACGACGTATGATCAATTTTCTTCAGGTGCCGCCCGTAGAACCCCAGCCGGGTTTCATGCAGCAGTACAGTTTCATCATTATGATCGGCCTCATGGTGCTGGTTTTATGGCTCTTCATGTGGCGTCCCGAAGCCAAGCGCCGCAAGCAGATGCAGGCTTTCCGCGACGGGCTGAAAAAGGGCGACAAGGTCATCACCGCCGGCGGTATCTACGGCACGGTAAAGGAGATCAAGGAGACCACCCTGCTGATCGAAGTGGACGGCAACGTAACGCTGCGCATCGATAAGAACATGGTGGTAGCCGACAACAGCGACCTCCAGCGTCAGTAAAACAGGATACGCAAAAACGGAAAAGCTGCAAATTTTGCAGCTTTTTTGTTTGTAGGTTAGGAATTTATCCCTATATTTGCACCAGCAACCGGAGCAATCCGGGCACGATCCCAACAACATTGTCGAGGGGGGGGGAATCTTTTAAGCGCCTCTTACGGATTACCCCCTTTTCGGCAATGTTTTTTTATGCCCGTCCCGCAAAGAGACACGCCGATCTTCGGCCCTTCGGCCGCCGATCCGCCGGTCAAGCGCCAGCCAGCCAGACAGACAGACAGACAGACAGACAGACAGACGATCCGCAGGTCGGCAGGTCGGCGCATTCCCGCAACAGCCGCGGCCGCGAAAGCCCTCTCCCCTACATTCAGAAAAGATTTCACGTTTTGCCGTTTATTGCTATATTTGCGGTCGGATTTTCATAACAGACACCATGACCCAGCACATATCCTATCCCACCGTCGGGACCTGCTCCCGGCAAATCGACATCGAACTGGAAGAGGGCGTTATCCGCAGCGTAACCTTCACGGGCGGCTGTTCCGGAAACACGCAGGGCGTCGCCGCGCTCGTACGCGGCATGAAGGCCGCAGATGCCGTCGCGCGGCTCGAAGGCATCGACTGCCGCGGCAAGGGCACGTCATGCCCCGACCAGTTGGCAAAAGCGCTGAAACAGGCGCTTTAGCGCCCCGGTGCAACATCGGGAACGAATTTTGCACGCGGCAGGTACATAAGATCAAAACTGGAAATCTATGTATTTTGTCTGGTACCTCCTGCTCGGTCTGGCGTCCGGATGGATCGCCAACCTCATCGTCAAGGGCGACGGCTCAGGGCTCATCATCAACCTTATCGTAGGACTCGTCGGCGGCGTGCTGGGAGGCTGGCTCTTCTCGCCCGTAGGACCTGCGCCGCTAGGTTCGCTCGGCAGTCTGGCGACTTCGGTCATCGGCGCCGTCGCACTGTTGTGGATCGCCGCCGCCATAACGCGCAAGAAAATCCGATAAACCTAAATCATTCGATCATGGACACACTGAAAACCGACAAAACCGACACCGCAGAGGCGGAAAATATCGAAACGATGGAACTGTTGACCGGCATGCTCGACAATGCGACGCAGTGCGGCGGTGCAGACGACGAAAATCCGGAGCCGGAGAAGTCCGGGAAATGATACCGGAACACTCCGGCAGAAGCCGTGCCGGACTGGCGTCGGCAGCTGATGGACAGCGCGATAACACAAAAGGGAGACCTCGAAAGTCTCCCTTTGTGTGAGTTGAGCTGCCAGGACTCGAACCTGGAACGACAGAACCAAAATCTGCTGTGTTACCATTACACCACAGCTCAATCCGTTGCTCGAAAGCGGCACAAAGATAAGCAAATTTTCCCAAAATACAATTCCGGAAGCGAAAAATGCTGCAAATCAAGGTGCATAGTCGGTATAATTTTATTACTTTTGCAAAGATGAAACAGTGGTTGATGATATTGGCTTTGTGCTGGGCGGCGGCGACGGTAAACGCCGCCGGGGAGAGTCAGTCCCGTACGCTCCGGGCCGAAATCACCGCCGCCGTTCTCTCGCAGGCCGACAGCGAACGTTTCGAGACAGACAACGCGCCCCTGCTGGCTACCGCCTGCACGGGCTGCACCCAGCTTTCGGGAGCGGAACAGGGCGCCGGCCGAAGCGTCCGCCACGCAGGGAATTTCATCGTGGCGGCGACCCGCGGGTACGCCTGCGCCGGCAATCCGCATCCGGCCGCACCGGCCGTCGGAAAATGCGGCGTACGCCCGCCCAGCATACGCAGGGCCGATCGGTATATTTATTATTTGAGGAGGATCATCATTTAGCGGAAGATTCACGTCCGAACCGCCTGCTCCGGCATGCGGACAATACTTTCACGAATCTTTCACCAAATGAAAACTCATCAATGAAAAATATGATCGATGATGCGATTTATTCCGCATCGCCCGAAATTGCATGCCGCCGTTACAACCCCTCATTAGGCATCGTGCTGACGGCTGGCAGCATCGCCCTGCTGTGGGCCAACTCCCATGTCAGTCTCTTTACCGAGAACGACATGCTGTCACAGTGGAACCTTTTGATCAGCTCCTGCATCCTCTGCACGGGCATCGTGATGATCTGCTACCGGCTGTTCGGCGATTCGTCGGCCCCGGTCGAGAAGCGGAGCCGCGAGCGGCTCTACCGCTCGGAATACTCCTTCGAGGCGCACGATCTGCCCAAAGTGCAGTCGGCGATCGAATGCGGCAACTTTGCGGTACTGCAGAATCTGCCCCGCAGCTACCAGCCCGCGGCTCAGGTCATCTGCTACCGGACGGACAGCGGCTCGCTTATTGCGGCACAGGTGCTGATGAACCGGCAGCCGACCGGGGAGATCAAGGTCTTCCGCGCCGGAGAATATGATTTTTAACACATAAAGCATGATTCTGACAATGATTCTGCTCTTCGTGGTGGGTTACACGTTCATCGCGCTGGAGCATAAGGTAAAAGTGGACAAATCGGCCATCGCACTGCTGATGTGCGGCGCGATATGGACGGTTTTCAGTCTGTGGGGACACGACAGCAACATCAGCCACGAGATGGTAGACCATCTGGGCGACACGTGCGAAATCTTGGTTTTCCTGATCGGAGCCATGACTATCGTCGATCTGATCGACACGCACGGCGGCTTCAACGTCATCACCGACCACATTACCACCCGCAACAAGCACAAGCTGATGTGGCTGCTGGCCATCATCACGTTTTTCATGTCGGCGGCGCTGGACAACATGACCACGACGATCATCATGGTAATGCTGCTGCGGCGAATCATTGCGGATCAGAAGGAGCGCTGGATTTTCGCCAGCCTGATCGTCATCGCGGCCAACAGCGGCGGTGCGTGGTCGCCCATCGGCGACGTGACGACGATCATGCTCTGGATGCGCGGCAACGTCACTGCGGCGGCCCTGATGGGAACGCTCTTCGTGCCGTGCATCGTATCGGTAATCATCCCGACGGCGATCGCGATGCGCTACGTGGGCAACGAAGACGCGGCCCCCGTGGACGAAAGCGCGTTCGAAGCGGAGCTGCCCAAGGGCGTGGGTCCGCGGCTGAGCAAGTTCATCCTCGTCACGGGCGTCCTCAGCCTGCTGTTCGTACCCGTATTCAAGAGCATCACCCACCTGCCGCCCTACATGGGCATGATGGTTTCGCTGGGCGTGATGTGGGTGCTGACGGAGATCATCTACGACCGCAAACGCGGCATCGAGGAGTCGATCAAATGCCGCGTTTCGAAAGTGCTCAAGCATATCGACATGCCGACGATTCTCTTCTTCCTCGGCATCCTGATGTCGGTGGCCGCACTGCAGAGCGCGGGCGTGCTGACCGACGTGGCCAACTGGCTCGACAAGCAGGTGCACGAGGTCTTCACGATCGCGGGCGTCATCGGCGTGCTTTCGTCGGTCATCGACAACGTGCCGCTGGTGGCCGCATGTATGGGCATGTATCCGGTCATGGACGCGGCGGCGGTTGCGGCCAGCACCGATCCGGCCTACATGCAGTCGTTCGTGCAGGACGGACTGTTCTGGCACCTGCTGACCTACTGCGCAGGCGTGGGCGGCAGTCTGCTGATTATCGGTTCGGCGGCGGGCGTCGTGGCGATGGGGCTGGAAAAAATCAACTTCGCGTGGTACTTCAAGAAAATCACGCTGCTGGCGTTCGTCGGCTATCTGTCGGGCATTCTGGTCATCCTGCTCGAACACCTGCTGATCGGGCTATGACCGGAGAGGAGCGATGTGAAAAAGGGCGCGGAGGATTTTCCCCTGCGCCCTTTTCATTTACAGGCGGTTATTCATAGCCGGGCCGCTGATTGTCGGCCGGCCGTTTTCCGGGCTGAGCGTTCTCCGCAAGGAACGGCGAATACATCATCAGCGCGTCGTTGCGGGTGACGTACTGCACATCGACGCAGCGGCCTTCGGCGTCGTACACCTCGCGGTAGAGCTTGTTGTGGCGGCTGTATCCGCCCCAGTATTCGCTCTGCATGCAGTGATCCCGTTCGACCACGCGGTAGGAGTATTCCGGCCGCCGGTCGGCGCGCCACTCCCCTTCGAGGAACTCGCCGCCTACGGTGACATGCAGGCGGAAAGTCGTCTGCGTATCGTTGCGGATCATCAGGTCGCGGTAGGGATAAACGCATGTAGCGCCGCTCCCGAAAGGCTGGGTGCGGCCGCAGTCGGGAAATACGTCGTACGAATGGCGGTAACGCTCGACAACGGTCAGCGGCGTATGGAGCGTCATCCAGAAGATCAGGTTGGACATCTGGCAGAGTCCGCCGCCGACTCCGGGGCGGAACGTGCCGCAGAAAAGAACGATGCCGTCGAGATAGCCCTTGCGGCGGGAGGGACGTCCGATCAGCCGCCAATAGCTGAACGTCTCGCCCGGACGCAGCACCACGCCGTCGAGACGCGCCGCAGCCAGCCGGAGATTGGTGATCTTGTTGTATTGGTACTGCATGTCGACGTCCTTCAGCCTGCGCAGCAAGGGCGTCCGGTGCCGGAAGTGCGAATAGTCGCAGCTCGGAGAGCCGGATTTACGGGCGAAACGCAGGCCGCCGAAGTACCACAACCCGTAACGCAGGCAGGTGTACCAGAGACGTCCGCACCACAGGCGGAAGCGGCTGCGGCGCCGAGGTTCGGCACTTGGTCGGTCCACGGTCAGCCCAGTTTGGCCATGAACTTCTCGCGGTCCACGACATAGCGGATATGCACGCCCTCGCCGATCATCCCCCCGGCGTCGCGCGCGCCGACGTTGAAAGTCAGCTTGCGTCCCTCGACTTCGGCCAGCACGGCCGTCGCGGTGATTTCAGCGCCCAGCCCCGAAGGCTTGATATGGGTGACGTTCATCTCCGCGCCCACGGTCGTCGAGCCGGCAGGCAATGCGGCCGCCGCGGCTGTCATGGCGGCGTTTTCCATCAGCGCCACCATCGAAGGCGTGGCGAATACGGGCAGGTCGCCCGACCCCATCGCGGCGGCCGTATTTTCGTTCGTTACCGTAGTGCGGCTCTGAGCCGACAATCCTTTTTCGAGCATAATATCGTTCTGGCGTATGACGTTTAACCGATAAATAATTACCTTCGCAAAGGTAACAATTTTTTACGGACATGAAAAAGTGGCTTCTGCTTCTGATAACGCTGGCCGCCGCACTCCCCGGAGCGCAGGCGCAGGGAGGCCGCGGCTTCTGGCATCAGGAGTGGTGCGTGGAAAAGGGCGACTCGGTGCCGTTGGTGCATATTCTCCCGGTTTACGTATTCAGCCGCCCGGTGGACCTGCGCCGCTACCGCAAACTGGTCGATGCCGTGAAGAAGGTCTACCCCATCGCCCGGATCGCCAAAGCCAAGATGGCGGCCATGGAAGAGGAGTTGTGCCGCCTGCCGACGAAGAAGGCGCAGAAAGCCTATATCAGACAGGTTTACAACCAAATCAAGGAGGAGTATACGCCGGTGCTGAAACACATGACCCGCACGCAGGGCAAAGTGTTGCTGAAACTGATCGACCGCGAAACGGAATACACCGCCTACGAGGTGCTGAAGGAGTTCCGGGGCGGCTTCGTGGCGGGATTCTGGCAGGGCGTGTCGCGCATATTCGGACAGAACCTCAAGTCGGAATACGACAAGCAGAACGAAGACCGGATGATCGAACAGATCGTAATTTATTACGAAGCCGGACTGCTCAGGTAACCTTTCCAGATAAATTACGAGCTGTCCGGCCGCAAAGCGGCCTTCATACTGACAATCCCCCGAAATCCCCCTTTGAAAAGGGGAACTTGTATTTTTAGTGGTACGAAGCCGGACTGCTGCGGTAAGCGGCCGGCTGCGGCAACCGGATTGCGCCCACACGGCAACCGGAATGCGGTGGCAGCCCGGCACTCCGGTCAGAAGTTGAACGACAGGCCGACGCCCATGCCCATATAGGAGCGGGTCGGACGGAAGTCTCCGTATCTGAATCCGAAATTATCCGTAATATAACAATGGTAGGTGAAATCTCCGTAGAGATTGAACCGCCAGATGGGGATGATAAGCCGCGCGCCGATGTCGAAAGTACAGCTGAAGCGGTGCCTGACGAGGAATCCCCCGTCATAGGGCGGAAGGCTCAGCGGCCCGAACATCATGCCCGGCGTGAACCCCGTATGCACTTCGAACGCCGAGGGGAGAATCGCGAACAGCGTGGAGAGGAACGCACTGCCCCAGTCGGGTTTGCTCTCCCCGTAATAACCGTTGCCATAGGGGTCGTTGTTCGGATAGCCTTCGTCCCTGCTTCTGCGCCATGCCGACACCATACGTCCCGTCCGCCATGTAAACTGCATCGGGATGGAATAGTAGTCGAAGACGTCGGAGTCCAGAAAGACGTTCAGACCCGTGCGGAAGCCGATGTTGTAGTAGTTGTAGCGGGCATAGTCGATGCTGAACGCCTGCAGGTCGGGCGAAAGCCGGCCGCCGCTGCCGAGCTGGATCTGGGCGCCGTAGCGGATGCCGATTTCATTGCCGTAGGGCAGGCCCTTCGGCGGCTGCCATTCGTCGGGAGTCTGGGCCGCCCCGCTGACGCAATACAGAAGCGCGAGGAGTACCGCAAAAGCTGTTTTTCTCATAATTTGCCGTTTGCTTCGGTGACAAAGGTAGTACAATATGCCGGACAGCCAAACATTTATGCCGAAAAGTGCGGACGGCGGCGGCAGCGGCGCCGAAAATCGCCGCGGCCCTTGCTCTTTGTGAATTATTCGTTATCTTTGTGGGCAAAATTTCGCAGACCTATGTTTGAAAATTTAACGGATAAACTCGAACGGTCGTTCAAAATCCTCAAAGGCGAGGGCCGCATCACCGAGATCAACATCGCCGAAACCCTCAAGGAGATTCGCCGTGCGCTGATCGACGCCGACGTCAACTACAAGGTAGCCAAGTCGTTCACCGACGAAGTGAAGCAGAAGGCGCTGGGACAGGACGTATTGAAGGCGGTGAAGCCCGGACAGATGATGACCAAGATCGTACGCGACGAGCTGGCCCTGTTGATGGGCGGCACGGCGACGGACATCCGGCTGGAGGGCAATCCCGCCGTGATTCTGATCGCGGGTCTTCAGGGTTCGGGTAAAACCACTTTCTCAGGCAAGCTGGCTTCGTTCATCAAGAGCAAGAAAGGCCGGCAGGTGCTGCTGGTCGCCGGCGACGTTTACCGTCCGGCAGCCATCGACCAGCTGAAGGTGCTCGGAGGGCAGATCGGCGTCGAGGTATATACCGAAGAGGGCAGCAAAGACCCGGTGCAGATCGCCGAAAACGCCATAAAATACGCACGCCAGCACGCGTTCAACGTCGTGATCGTCGATACCGCCGGACGTCTGGCCGTAGACGAGGCGATGATGCAGGAGATCACGGCCATCAAAACCGCCGTGAAACCCTCGGAAACGCTCTTCGTCGTGGACGCCATGACGGGTCAGGACGCCGTGAACACGGCACGGGAGTTCAACGACCGGCTCGACTTCGACGGCGTGGTGCTCACCAAACTCGACGGCGACACCCGCGGCGGCGCCGCGATCTCGATCCGTTCGGTCGTGAACAAACCGCTGAAATTCATTTCGAGCGGCGAGAAGATGGACGCCCTGCAGGTCTTCCACCCCGAACGTATGGCCGACCGTATTCTGGGCATGGGCGACGTGGTGTCGCTCGTGGAGCGCGCGCAGGAGCAGTTCGACGAGGAGGAGGCCCGCAAGCTGAAAAAGAAGCTGGTCAAGAACCAGTTCAATTTCAACGACTTCATCGGCCAGATCCAGCAGATCAAGAAGATGGGCAACCTGAAAGACCTTGCGTCGATGCTTCCCGGCATGGGCAAGATGCTCAAGAACGTGGACATTCCGGACGACGTCTTCAAGCAGACCGAGGCGATCATCTCGTCGATGACCCCCGCCGAGCGCGAACGCCCCGAAATCATCAATGCCCGCCGCCGCGAACGCATTGCCAAAGGCAGCGGCACGACGATGGCCGACGTGAACCGTCTGATGAAGCAGTTCGAGGACACCCGCAAGATGATGAAGGCCGTGGCCGGAGGCGGTATGAAGATGCCGAAGATGCCCGGCATGCGGCGGTAATTCAGACGACAAGCCGTCCCGCCGTCCCGGAAACTACGAAGTTCCCGAAACAAAATCAGAAAATCCCTGCCCGATGAATCGGCGCAGGGATTTTCGGTTTCGAGTCCCGGACTACCGCGTCCAGCCGTTACGCCGGATATTGCCGGGATTCCATTTCTGTTTAGGCTCCGGGTTCTGGGCCGGATACCCGATCGGAATCACATTCAGCGGCACGACGGATTCCGGAAGTCCCAGAATAGTGCGGACGGCCTTCACCCGCTCGCTGCGGGGATATACGCCCGTCCATACCGCCCCCAGCCCCACGGCGTGGGCCGCGAGAAGCAGGTTCTCGGAAGCGGCCGAAGCGTCCATCACCCACCAGTCGCCGGAAGCGCCCGGATTGCGGGTGAGATCCGCGCAAACGACGACCGCCAGCGGCGCCGATGCCGCCATCTTGGCGTATTGCAGTGAGTCGGCGAATTTTTGGAGCAGCGCCTTGTCGTCCACGACCACGAAGACCCACGGCTGGCGGTTCATGGCCGAAGGCGCGGCCATCGCCGCACGCAGCAGCAGTTCGACCGTATCGGCCCCTACCGGACAGTCCCGGTAGGAGCGGACGCTCGTGCGCGTCGCAATCACGTCGAGGGCGCTCCGCTCCCCCGCGGCCGGCAGTCCGGCGGCAGAGATTCCCGCAGCTGGCATTCCAACGGCGGAGGTGCCGGCGGCGGCCTGTTTGTCGCCGGCCAGCCACCACGTCAGCAGGGCCGCCAGCAGGGCGCCGAGCAGGAAAAAGAGAGTTTTCGAGGTTTTCATAGGCGGTTGCATCGGGATTTCACGTTACGGCAAATATAAACGAAAAAATCGGGAAATGCGGCAGGACGGGTCCAATCGGTAAAAATGCGGGGTAAATTAATCGTTCCCGTGTTTGGAGGGGGTGCATTTTATCGTTACCTTTGTCCGGATCATATCCCAGAAAGAAAATGCACAAATCGGGCTTTGTAAATATCATCGGAAATCCCAATGTCGGAAAATCGACACTGATGAACGCTCTGGTCGGCGAAAAACTGTCGATCATCACCTCCAAGGCGCAGACCACGCGCCACCGCATCATGGGCATCGTCTCCGGCGAAGATTTCCAGATCGTCTACTCCGACACGCCGGGCATCCTCAAACCCAGTTACAAACTGCAGGAGTCGATGATGAAATTCGTAACCGGCGCCGTGACCGACGCCGACGTCATCCTCTACGTCACCGACACCGTGGAGCAGGGCGACCGTTCGGCCGAAATCATCGGCCGCATCCGGGAAAGCGGCATTCCGACCGTCGTGGTGATCAACAAGATCGACCTCTCGACGCCCGAAGCGCTCGACGCGCTGGTGGACAAGTGGCGGCAGGAGCTGCCCGAAGCGCAGATCGTACCCGCATCGGCCAAGGAAAACTTCAATATCGAGGGGTTGTTCAAAACCATCCTCGCCCTGCTGCCCGAAGGTCCGGCGTTCTACCCGAAAGAGACGCTGACGGACAAGACGCTGCGTTTCTTCGCATCGGAAATCATCCGCGAAAAGATCCTCAAATTCTACGACAAGGAGATCCCCTACTGCTGCGAAATCGAGATCGACAGCTACAGGGAGGAACCGACGATCGACCGCATCGCCGCGACGATCTACGTCGCCCGCGACTCGCAGAAAGGCATCCTGATCGGCCACAAGGGCGAAAAGCTCAAGCGTGTGGGACAGACCGCACGCGAGGACATGGAGGAGTTCCTCGGCAAGAAGGTTTTCCTGCAGCTTTTCGTCAAGGTGAGCGACGACTGGCGCAACAACGAGCGCCAGCTGCGCCGTTTCGGATATGAATTGGAATAAACCGGAATAATAAACAGCCCGAAAAGAACGTTAGAGGGACAAGTGAGTCGGAAAATGCGTAAATATATCTTGGGAATCGCCCTTGCCGCCGCGCTGATGTGCGGGACGAAATCGTATGCACAATACAACCGGGAATATTTTTTCTGGGTCGGACGTTCGTGCATGATGAACAACGATTACCAAGAGGCCATCCGCACGCTCAACACCCTGCTGCGTTTCGACGAAAACGCCTTCGAAGGCTATTTCCTGCGCGGCATCGCCAAATACAACCTCGACGACCTGCTGGGCGCCGAAGCCGATTTCTCGACCGCGATCCGCATGAATCCGGTCTACACGCAGGCCTACACCTACCGCGCCATCACCCGCTCGCGGCTGGGCAACTACGACGACGCGCTGCAGGACTTCCGCGAAGCCATCGAGCTGCGTCCCGACCTGCCGGGACCTTATTACAGCCGCGGCGTCACGCGTCTTTTGAACCAGCAGTTCACCGAGGCCATCGACGATTTCGACAAGTTCATCCGTCAGGAGAACAAGGTCGCCGACGCCTTTATCTGCCGCGGCTTGAGTTACCTGCACCTCAAGGACACGGTCCGCGCCTACGACAATTTCAACACCGCCATCCGCACCAACCGCGAGAACCCCAACGGTTACAACCGCCGGGGCGGTCTCTACATGGAACAGAAGCGTTATCCCGAAGCCGAAGCCGACTTCAACAAGGCGATCGAGTGCGACTCGACCTACCTGCTGTCATACTTCAACCGGGCGCTGGTCTACTCGAACACCAACCGCCCGATGCTGGCCTTGTCGGACTTCGACAAGGTGATCCAGCTCGATTCGACCAACTCGCTGACCTACTTCAACCGCGCCATGCTGCGCACGCAGATCGGCGACTACAACCGCGCGCTGGAGGATTACGACAAAGTGGCGCTCTATTCGCCCAACAACGTGCTGGTATACTACAACCGCGCGGGCGTATACGCCCAGCTGGGCGAGATCGAAAAAGCCGCAGAGGACTATACCTCGGCCATCAAGCTCTATCCCGACTTCGCCAACGCCTATATCTACCGCGGCCGCCTGCGCGAGCTGCTGCGCGACCCGCAGGGCGCCAAGAAGGACCGCGACACGGCGCAGAAGAAAATCGCGGAATACCGCTCGCGCCTGAGTGACAGCACCTATTCGATATTCGCCGATACGACGCAGCGCTTCGACCGCCTGCTGTCATTCGACAGCAAATTCTCAGGCGGCAGTTTCGACCGCGTGACGGGCCACAACGGCGGACGCGAAGAGATGCGCCTGCTGCCGCTGTTCAAATTCACGCTGATGCGCCCCGACACCGTGCCGGCCGTGGAGCGTTACCACGTGCAGCGCGTCGAAGACTTCAAGAAACGCGTGGACAACGAATTCCTGACGCTTTCGTGGCGCGAAACCAACATTGCACCCGACACGCTCGTGATGCTCGACAAGCAGTATGTCGAGGAGCTGAAAGCGGCGGAAACCTCGTGGACGGTGCTCTTCGAGCGCGGCGTCTCGCAGGCGCTCATCAAGCAGTACACCAATGCCGTCAATACCTTCTCGTCGGCCATCGAGCTGAATCCGAGCAACCCGTTCCTCTACCTGAACCGCTCGACCACGCGCGCCGAGATGATCGACTTCATCTCGTCGATCGACAACTCCTACCAGCGCATCACCATCGACTCGGACCCGGCGAACCGGCTGAACAACAACAGCAAACGCACGTACAGCTACGACGAGGCGGTAGCCGACCTGAACAAGGCCATCAAGCTCTTCCCCGATCTGGCCTACAGCTACTACAACCGCGCGAACCTGCGGGCCTTGTCGGGAAGTCTGCCCGAAGCGTTCGAAGACTACACGAAGGCCATCGAACTCAACCCCAATTTCGCCGAGGCGTATTACAACCGCGGCATCATACAGATATTCATGAAGGACACGCGCAAAGGGTGTCTCGACATTTCGAAGGCCGGCGAACTGGGTATCGTCGAGGCTTACGAGGTGCTGAAACGTTACGCGCCGACGGATAAGTAAGCTAACTCAAATCAAATAACTATGACGGAAATTATCCAACGAAAACTCAACGATTCGGCATTCGTCCGCTGGACGGCGCTGATTCTGATCGCGCTGACGATGTTCTTCGGCTACATGTTCGTAGACATGATGTCGCCGCTGCAGAGCATGATCGAGGCCCAGCGCGGCTGGACGCCCGACGTCTTCGGCATGTACGGAAGCTCGGAGTTCATTTTCAACGTCTTCGGATTCCTGATTCTGGCGGGCATCATCCTCGACAAGATGGGCATACGCTTCACGGGAGTGCTCTCGGCGTCCCTGATGTTCATCGGCGCCAGCATCAAGTATTACGGAGTGAGCGACGCCTTCATCGGTTCGGGCATCGAAACGTGGCTCAACAGCTGGTGGGTATCGTTTCCGGGCAGCGCCAAACTCGCATCGCTGGGATTCATGATCTTCGGCTGCGGCATGGAGATGGCCGGCATCACCGTATCGAAGACCATCGCCAAATGGTTCGAAGGCAAGGAGATGGCACTGGCCATGGGACTCGAAATGGCCATCGCCCGCGTGGGCGTATTCGCCGTGTTCACCATCTCGCCATGGCTGGCCAACATGGCGCCGGCAACGGTCGTACGTCCGGTGGCGTTCTGCACCCTGCTGCTGCTGATCGGCCTGCTGACCTACGTGGTCTTTACGTTCATGGACCGCAAGCTGGACAAACAGCTGGGACTCGACGCCAAAGGCAACAACAGCTCGGAAGAGGAGTTCCGCGTCAGCGACCTCGGCAAAATATTCGGCAGCAAGGTCTTCTGGATCGTCGCCATGCTCTGCGTGCTCTACTACTCGGCGATCTTCCCCTTCCAGCGTTTCGCCACGAACATGCTGGAGAGCAACCTCGGCGTCTCGGCCCAGACGGCCGCCGACATCTTCCGCTGGTTCCCGATGGGCGCCGCGGCCATCACGCCGCTGCTCGGCAGCTACCTCGACCATAAGGGCAAGGGCGCTACGATGCTGATCTTCGGTGCAATCCTGATGACGGTCTGCCACCTGATCTTCGCCTTCGTACTCCCGGCCTATCCGAGCACGCTGATCGCCTACGGCGCGATCATCATTCTCGGCATCTCGTTCTCGCTGGTTCCCGCGGCCCTCTGGCCCTCGGTTCCCAAGATCATGGAGACCCGCTATCTGGGTTCGGCATACTCGCTGATCTTCTGGATTCAGAACATCGGGCTGTGCCTCTTCCCGGCCGTGATCGGCTATGCGCTCAAATTCAGCAACCCCGGCCATATCGACGGTACGGCCTACAACTATACGCTTCCGATGGTGATCTTCGCAAGCTGCGGCGTCGTCGCCATGCTGCTCGGCATATGGCTCAAAGCCGAGGACCGCAGGAAACATTACGGGCTTGAACTGCCCAATATCAAGAAGTAGCCAAACTACGATAAGTAAATGAAGAGGAAGGGCTGTCGTGCGATGCACGACGGCCCTTTATAATTTACTGCTACATAGCCCGTTAATCGTACAGTGCCGAAGCGGCGGCACCGCGCCGGAAGACGAAAAAAAGCAGAAGGTTGCTGTTTGTAATATTTTTTACTATATTTACAGCCAAGTTGTTAGGTTAAAACAAACAGGATAAAACGTAAAAATCAGCGTAACGAACTTACAGTTTGTTACTTCAGACTTCGCACCCGGCGGAAGCGGGGCGGATACGGTTTGTTCGATTAAAACGAAAAAACAATGTGTGATCCCATCAAATCAATCGCCAACCGCCTGCGCGGACTGCGTGAAGTGCTCGAACTCTCGGCGCAGGAGGTGGCGGAGAGCTGTCATCTCCGGGTCGAAGAGTATATGGCGCTGGAGAGCGGCGAAAGCGACATCTCGGTAAACGTCCTGCAGACCATAGCCCGCCGTTACGGAATCAGTCTGGACGTGCTCATGTTCGGCGAAGAGCCAAAGATGAACGCCTATTTCATCACCCGTGCGGGTGCGGGCGTGTCGGTCGAACGGCGCAAAGCCTACAAGTACGAAGCGCTGGCGTCGGGATTCCGCGACCGGAAAGCCGATCCTTTCATCGTGACGGTAGAACCCGCTCCGACCGACGCCCCGATGCACCTGAACAGTCACGAGGGGCAGGAGATGAACTACGTGCTCGAAGGGCGTCTGCTGCTGAGCCTGAACGGGAAAGAATTGGTGTTGAACGTCGGTGACAGTCTCTATTTCGATTCCAGCCTGCCGCACGGAATGAAGGCGCTCGACGGGCGGCCGGTCCGCTTTCTGGCGATAATCATGTAAGCTATGGTAGAGAGATTCTTACAGCAAACGACCTTCCGCTCGCAGGAGGATTACAGAAAGAACCTGCATATCCGCGTCCCGGAGAATTTCAACTTCGCGTATGACGTGGTGGACGCCTACGCGGAGGAACAGCCCGACCGGAAAGCGCTGCTCTGGACGAACGATCAGGGTGCGGAGATTCAGTTCACGTTCGCAGACATGAAGCGGGAGACCGACCGCACGGCCTCCTATTTCCAGAGTCTCGGCATCGGAAAGGGCGACGTGGTGATGCTGATTCTCAAACGGAGATACGAATTCTGGTTTTCGATCCTCGCCCTGCACAAGCTGGGGGCGGTCGTGATTCCGGCGACTCACCTGCTGACCAAGAAAGACGTCGTGTACCGGTGCAACACGGCCGGAATCAAGGCGATCGTCGCGGCGGGCGAACGGGTGATCGCCGACCACGTGGCGGCGGCCATGCCGGAAAGCCCGACGACCGAGCTGCTGATAAGCGTAGGGCCGGAAATTCCCGAAGGATTCCTCGATTTCCACGCGGGAATCGCAAACGCCGCCCCTTTCGTGCGTCCGCAGCGGGTGAACGCCAACGACGATATCATGATGATGTACTTCACATCGGGGACCACGGGCGAACCTAAAATGGTGGCGCACGACTTCACCTATCCGCTGGGGCATATCAGCACGGGGTGTTTTTGGCACAACCTGCACGACGGGAGCCTGCACCTGACGATCGCAGACACGGGATGGGCGAAGGCCGCTTGGGGCAAGCTGTACGGGCAATGGCTGGCCGGAGCCAATATTTTCGTCTACGACCACGAGAAATTTACGCCGGCGGACATCCTGCACAAGATCGAACAGTACCGCATCACCTCGCTGTGCGCCCCACCCACGATCTACCGCTTTCTGATCCGCGAAGACCTCTCGAAATACGACCTCTCGTCGCTCGAATACTGCACCACGGCCGGAGAAGCATTGAACGGGGCCGTCTACGACACCTTCAAGCAGCTGACGGGCGTCCGGCTGATGGAGGGTTTCGGGCAGACCGAAACGACGCTCACGCTCGCCACATTCCCGTGGATGGAGCCGAAGCCCGGCAGCATGGGCGTGCCCAACCCCCAGTACGAAATCGACCTGCTGACGCCCGACGGACGTTCGGCCGAGGACGGCGAACAGGGGCAGATCGTGATCCGCACCGACAAGGGAAAACCGCTGGGGCTGTTCAAGGAGTACTACCTGAACGACGAACTCACGCGCGAGGTCTGGCACGACGGAGTTTACTACACGGGCGACGTGGCATGGCGCGACGAGGACGGCTATTTCTGGTTCGTGGGACGTGCCGACGACGTGATCAAGAGTTCGGGCTACCGCATCGGCCCCTTCGAGGTGGAGAGCGCGCTGATGACCCACCCCGCCGTGGTGGAGTGCGCCATTACGGGCGTGCCCGACGAAATCCGCGGACAGGTGGTCAAGGCGACGATCATCCTCGGCGAAAAGTACAGGGCGCAGGCCGGGGAAGCGCTGATCAAAGAGCTGCAGAACCACGTGAAGCGGATCACGGCGCCTTACAAGTATCCGCGCATCATCGAATTCGTGGAGGAGCTGCCCAAGACGATCAGCGGCAAAATCCGCCGCAAGGAGATTCGCAACGGGGATGAAAAACGGTAATCCCCGCCGGGGCGGACCTATCCGCCGGCAGATTTCCGGAGCCAGCCGGATACCAGAACCTTGCTGAATTGCCCGGAATCTGCAGGGTTGCCCGGAGTTTTCGGGTTATCCGGAGTTTTCGTGCTGCAGTTCGGGGACTTGGCCGGGCGCTGTTCCTGCGACCGAGGTCCGGCTCCACCGCGATATACACCCCTTTTTCTATTCCGATCGCCTGAAACAAATGTTTCGGGCGATCGAGTTTTTCCGCATCGGAGGGTCGTCACGATCCGGCACGCCCGCGCCAGCACCTCGATACGCTCCGCAACGACTCGATGCGGCCCTCCAATGCCCCACGGGATCAGCATACTCGCAGGATCAGCGTACCTGCCGATCAGCGGACCCGTTCGTACAGCTCCGTGATGCGGCTGCACATCTCTTCCCACGAAAAACGCTTGCGCTCCTCGATGCAGTTCAGTCGGAAACGCTCGATCGCGTCACCCTCGTACATCTTCGCAACGGCTTCGGCGACGCCCCGCGCCGTCGGTTCGCACACATACCCTACCCGTCCGTCGGGCACGATCTCGGCCAGCCCCCCGACATCGGTGACGACCATCGGAACGCAAAACTGATAGGCAATCTGGGTCACGCCGCTCTGCGTGGCCGTTTTATAGGGCTGCACGACGAAATCGGCGGCCGAAAAATAGTATTTCACCTGCTCGTCGGGAATAAAGCGGTCGTGAAGAATCACGTCGTCCTGCAAGCCGTTGTCGGCGATCTGACGCAGGTAACGCTCCTTCGGGGTGTAGAATTCGCCGGCGACGATGAGTTTGCGCCCTTCGGCGCGCCCCGCGCGTTTCAATTCGGCCCACGCATCGAGCAGCAGATCAAGCCCCTTGTAATCGCGGATCAGGCCGAAAAACAGCGCGTAGCCCACCGCAGGATCGAGTCCCAGCCGGACGCACGCTTCGGAGCGCGCTACCCGCTCGCCGAAATTTTCGAACAGCGGATGCGGCGAGAAGAGCGCCGGAGCCTTGCTGTAGGCTTCCAGTTCGCGGTGCACCTGCTCGGACATATAGACGAAGCCGTCTACGGCCCGCAGGTAGTAACGGTTGAAGGGCTTATCGGTCAGATGGCGTTCATGCGGCTCGACATTGTCGATCTGGCAGAGGACCTTCGTATGGCGGTTGCCGCGCGCGATGCGCGCGATGGTGCCGAAGCAGGGCGCCATGAAGGGCGTCCAGTATTTCATCAGCACGAAGTCGGGCCGCTCCCGGCGGATGCGCCGGCCCACGCGGAGCCAGTTGAAGGGATTGACCGTATTGACGCACCGGCAGATGTCGAGGTCGGCGGGAGGCGGCGTATCGACGGTCTGGCTCTTGCCGGGGAAGAGCAGCGAAGGATATTGCAGCGTGAAAGTTTTGATATCGACCTCGTTGCCTCGCAGCCGGAACGTGCGGGCCATGATCTCCATGATCGAAGCCAATCCCCCGCGGTAGGGGTGCGCAGGTCCTAAAATCGTAATTTTCATAGTACAAATATAGGAAAATATGCGACATGGCAACCGTTTTCCCGCTCTTTATCGCCGACGCAGAGGGCGCATCGGCGGATCGGCCGCCCGCAGGCACGGAAAATCCCCGCCGAAGCGGGGACTTCCCGTGCCGCAGAGGGCAGAAACGCATATACGATTAAAAAACGGGATCCGGCCCGGAAGGCATCCGCGGTACCGGTCCGGCAGGACGGACTATTCTCCGTCGCCGGGGTGTCCGAAGCTCTTGGCGGCGTGCTTGCTTCCCGCGGCGGATTGCAGCGCGAGGTACTCCTCGCCGTAGTCGAGTACGTTTTGCAGTTCGGTGCGGAAGGTGTCGAGGTGCTGCTCCTCCTCGGCGATGATGTCCTGAAACATCTTGTGCGTGACGGCGTCCTTGTGTTCGGAAGCGATGCGCGAAGCCTCGTTGTAGGAATCTATGGTGCTCTGCTCCAGCTGCAGCGCCAAACGGAGCATGTCCTTGACGTCGGTCACCTGCCGGGTGCGGAACGAAGCGTTCATATCGACGTCGCCCTGCAGGAAGAGGATGCGGTCGGAGAACTCCTCGATATGGCGCATCTCGGCGATCGAGATTTCGCGCATGATCTTCGAAAGGTACTGATAGCGGTCATCCTCGAAATGGGTGTGGAAATACATGTACTGGAGTGAAGTGGCGATCTCCTTGCCCACGGCATCGTTCAGCAGGTCGATGCTCACCTGATACTTGTTTTGTGTTTTAACTGCGTTTTCCATAATGAAAAAGGTTTTGCAGCCGTAACTGCAAAACCCGTTCCACGAAGCAGATGCGGGACACGCCCCGCAGGCTTATTTCCACTCGATAGAGGCGCGCACGGCCGGAGTGCCCTCGTCGCTGCGTATCTCGAAAAGCGCCGTGCGGCCGCGCTGCTCGTAACCGACGCTAAGCGTCTGGCCGTAACGGCATTCGCGCAGGAAATGGATGTCGAAGCGCACCGGCGTCTCCTGCATGAGCAGTTCGACAGGCAGCATGTCGATCATCATTTCGATATAGCGCATCGTATTGACGTGGCGGTTGAAGTCGATGTCGCTGTAGACCACCTTGTGTTCGACCGTCTGCGCAGGGTTCACCTCGCGGATCTTGCGGGGCTTGTCGGTCGGCGACGGAGCGTCGACGATGGCGTCGGCGTGGGCGTCGCCCACCCACGACAGATCGAGCGCCGAACGGCTCCGAAGGTCGATCATCGCCCACTGCGTCACGGCGCGGCCGAATTCGGTCCCCGCGGCATCGGTCAGCGTGAAGTTACGCGTGGAGAGCACCCGGCCGTATTCGTTGATCCACGTGGCGATCGTATAATCGGTATACTGCGTGGGCTGGCTGTCAAATTCGACGGCCATGCGCGAGAGGACCCACGAGTGGTTGTCGGCGTTCAGCGCGTCCACGCCGAAGCCCTTGCCGTGGGCGTCGACGCCCGCCGTATTGAGGATCGCCGAACCAAGCGAGGGAATCGTAGCCCTCAGCGTGAAATCCACGTCCTGCGGTTCGACACGGTAATTATAATGCGATTTTTCTGCCATATTGCTGATTTTTAACGTTGCGTCCCGGCAAAGATACGTTTTTTGCAGATATTTTCATATATTTGTTTGACTATTAACCCTTATTAAAAATCGTTAGTTATGGAAATGAAGAAACTCGACTTCTCGGAAACGCTGAAGGATTCGATCGCCATCGGCGTGAAAAACGCCCCGTCGGTGGTTGTGGCAGTGGCCTTGTGGCTCGTGACGATCTGGATACCCTATATCAATATAGGGACGACCATCGCCATCAGCCTGCTGCCGGTCGAACTGGCCAAAGGCAGCGTAATCAACCCGCTCGGAATTTTCGACAGCAAATACCGCCGCTACATGGGCGAGTACCTCATCACGGCCGGCCTGATGGTGATTCCGATCTACATCGCCTTCGTATTCATGATCGTGCCGGGCATCGTGCTGTCCCTGTCATGGGCGCTTTCGTTCTATTTCCTGCTCGGCAAGGGCAAAAATCCGATGCAGGCCATCAAGGCGTCGAACGACGCGACGTACGGCAGCAAGTGGACGATGTTCCTCGTGACGCTGGTATTCGGCATCATGGTGGGCATCGTGTTCGGCATCTTGTTCGCCATCTGTCTGGCCATCAACGTCGGCTTCATCACCTTCCTCGTCATGTTCGTCCTGATCGTGCTCGCGGCTTCGATCCGGATGGCGATCGACGCATCGTTCTGGAAACAGCTGAAAGACAACGTGGAATAAGTTTACGGCACTATTTCCCAAAGACGGCCTGCGGGTCGTCTTTTTTTGTCTCGGACCAAATATTTTATCGAAAAACGATAAATATTATTTGTTTTTCGAAAATAAATACTAAATTTGCACTATCGAAACTTAAAAACCGAAGGTATGCAGAACAAAAAGAGACTGCACAAACATTTGCTGATGATCTACATCATCTACTTCGCGGCGCTGATCGTCGGCTTCGCCGCGAGTTTCGTGCCCGACTTTTCGCGGGGATGGCGCAACGCGCAGAATACGCTGGAGATGGAAATTCCGCAGGGAGGCATACGCTCCTACTACGTTTCGGCTCCGGTCATCCGCTCCGCCGGCGAACCGATAGGCATCGACAACCTGCCGGAGAACATCACCCCGACGATCAGCCGTCTCGACCTGAAGGTGACCGTGGACGAAGCCTACACGCTGGGCAACGCGTTCAAGGTGATGGGCAACAACAGCTTCTGCTACCTGCTGATGGTCATCACGGGCCTTTCGTACCTGACGATCCTCGTACTGATCGCGCTGATTATCAACTCGCTCCGCAAGTCGATCCGCGACGAGCAGCCGCTGCGCCACAGCAACATCCTGCGCACGCGCGCCATCGGCATCCTGATCCTCGTGGGCGAGTTGAGCGAAGCCTTCATGAAGTACCTCAACAACAACGAGGCCGTCCGCCTGCTCGAAGGCACCTCCTTCGAAGTCGTGCAGACATTTCCGCTGAGTTACTGGAACGTGATCGTCGGCATTCTGTTCCTCTTCATGGCCGAAGTGCTCTCACTCGGCACTCAGCTCAGCGAAGAGCAGAAACTGACTATCTAAAAACAACGTAATTACCATGATAACGACAGGAACGACAAATAACGGGGGGGGGACGACATTATGTCTATAATCATCAACATAGACGTCATGATGGCAAAGCGCAAGATGTCGCTCGGCGAGCTTGCCGAACGTGTGGACATCACGCCCGCCAACCTCTCGATCCTCAAAAACGGGAAAGCGAAAGCCATCCGGTTCTCGACGCTCGAAGCGATCTGCCGCGAGCTGGACTGCCAGCCGGGAGACATCATCGAATACCGCCCGGACCAGCCGTCGGAAGAGTAACAAAAACCCCTTTATACGATCAATTATGAGAAAAATCACCATGCTCGTCATCGCGGCATTCGCAGTGACAAGCGCAGCGGCCCAGTTCAATCCGCAGCAGCCGATTCCGGCGGACAAGGACGTCCGCACGGGCAAGCTCGAAAACGGAATGACCTACTACATCCGCCACAACGAAAAGCCGAAAGGACAGGCCGACTTCTACATTCTGCACGACGTCGGCGCCATTCAGGAGAACGATTCCCAGCAGGGTCTCGCCCACTTCCTCGAACACATGGCCTTCAACGGAACCAAGAACCTCCCCGGCAAGATGCTGACGGAGTATCTCGAAAAAGTAGGCGTGAAATTCGGCGCCAACCTCAATGCCGGCACCGGCTGGGACCAGACGACCTACATGATGAAGGACGTCCCCACTTCGCGCGAAGGCATCATTGACAGCGCACTGCTGATCCTGCACGACTGGTCGCACTTCATCGCGCTCGAACCTGAGGAGATCGACTCCGAGCGCGGCGTCATCATGGAGGAGCTGCGCACCCGCGACGGCGCGTCGTGGCGTTCGACCATGAAGATGCTTCAGGCGCTCGGTAAGGACACAAAATACGAGCACCGCAACCTGATCGGCTACCTCGACGGACTGAAGGGCTTCCACCACAAGGAGCTGGAGGACTTCTACAACCAGTGGTACCGCCCCGACTATCAGGCGGTCGTCGTGGTCGGTGACATCGACGTGGATGCCGTAGAAAACAAGATCAAGACGCTCATGAGCGACATTCCGGCTCCCGCGGCCGACGCCGCTCGGAAGGAGACGATCACCGTTCCCGACAATGAGGACCCGATCATCAGCATCTACACCGATCCCGAAATGCAGGGTTCCAAAATCCAGCTCTTCGTGAAGCGTCCGGCGCTTCCCGAACAGATGAACAACCTGATATACGGCGAAATGTTCGACGTCATACAGGCCTACATGACCACCATGGAAAACGCACGTCTGCAGGAGATTTCGATGAAACCCGACGCACCGTTCCTCGGCGCAGGCATGGGTTCGGGCGAAATCGGCGTGATTCCGACGCTCAACGCGACGACGTTCGTGGCCATGACGCAGGACGGCAAACTGGCCGAAGGTTTCGAAGCCATCTACACCGAAATGGAGAAAGTCCGCCGCTACGGCTTTACGCAGGGCGAATTCGAACGCGCCCAGAACGACCTGATGCGCCGCGCCGAACGCGCCTACGCCAACCGCAACGACCGCCGCAACGGCGAGTTCGTACAGACCTATCTGAACAACTACTCGAAGAACACCCCGATGCCCGACGCCGAGACCGAGTGGCAGCTGGACAGCATGCTGATCAAGATGATCAACGTCGAGGCGGTCAACGGATTCGCCCAGCAGGTCATATATCCCCGCAATCAGGTGATCGTCGTCACGGCGCCCGAAAAGGAGGGCATCGTGAATCCGACGGCCGAGGAGCTGCTCGCCATCCGCGAGAAAGTCGCCAACGCCGAGATCGAGGCGTATGAGGACAACACCGTCAAGGAGCCGCTGATCCCGGAAGGCACCGTACTGAAAGGTTCGCCCGTAAAGAAAACGGCACAGGACGCCACGCTCGGCACGACCGAGTGGACGCTCGCCAACGGCGTGAAGGTGGTCGTGAAGCCCACGACCTACAAGGCCGACGAGGTGCGCATGAGCGCCGTGGCAAAAGGCGGACTGTCGATCCTCTCGGACGAGGAGTTCTACATGGGCGAGATGATGCCCGCATTCAACTCGATGTCGGGCGTCGGCAAATTCTCGGCGACGGATCTCAAGAAACAGCTTTCGGGCAAGTCGGCTTCGGTTCAGCCCTCGGTGGAGAACTATGCCAGCGCCGTGAACGGCTACTGCTCGCCCAAAGACCTCGAAACGATGATGCAGCTGCTCTACCTGAATTTCACGCAGCCGCGCTTCGACCAGAACGACTACAACACGCTGATGAAGATGCTGCGCTCGCAGCTCGACAACGTGAAGTCGAATCCCGACTACCTGATGGAGGAGAAATTCATCGACGTGGCCTACGGCAACAACCCGCGCCGCCAGATGATTTCGACCGAGATCATCGACAAGTTCAACTTCGAAGCCCTGCCGGCGATCTACAGGAAGCTCTATCCGGATGCCAACAGCTTTACGTTCACCATCGTGGGCAATGTGGACCTCGACGCGCTGAAACCGCTCGTGGAGAAGTATATCGGTTCGATTCCCGTGTCGAAGAAGGCCATGACGTTCGCTGACGACAAGTGCGCCCCCGTCAAGGGCGACGTGACGGAGGAGTTTACGGCGCCGATGCAGCAGCCGAAAGTCTCGGTACACTACATGTTCTCCGGCAAGATGCCCTACACGCTCAAGGACAAAGCGGCCCTGACGTTCCTCACGCAGGCGCTCAACTCGCGCTACCTGATTTCGATCCGCGAGGAGAAGGGCGGCACGTACGGCGTGCAGGTTTCGGGTTCGACCGAGTATATCCCCGACGAGACCTACAAGCTGGATATCCGCTTCGACACGAACGAAGAGATGGCCGACGAGCTGCGCGAGATCGTGATGAAGGAGATCCGGGAGATCGCCGAGAACGGCCCCAAGACCGAGGACATCGAGAAGAACCGCGAATTCATGCTCAAGAGCTGGAAAAACAGTCTGGAGCAGAACGCCGGCTGGATGAACTACATTCAGGCCAAATACGGTCCGGGACTGGAATACCTGAAAGATTACGAGCAGGTGATCAGGTCGCTCACCAACGCCGACGTACAGGCCATGGCCAAGAAGGTCCTCGGCGACAACAACCTCGTGAAGGTCGTCATGCGCCCCGCGAAGGAAAAGGCAGAATAACACACCTGAATCCGCTGAAAAAGCCAGCCGCCACAACGGCTGGCTTTTTATTTGTCAGCCCGGCGAAAAACATTAACTTTGCAGACAATTAAAACAATCAGTTATCACCTATGCGCCAAAGTCTTCGGCTGGTTTCCGGCCTGTATCTCAAACTTAGCCTGCTCACAATCGCTGTAGGCTTCCTGTTACGCATCGTACTGCTCTTCAACGAGCAGACCACCGACCTCGGTTTCTCATTCGGCGAATGGCTGCAGGTTTTCCTGCTGGGCGCCGTGAACGACCTCTGCGCCGCGACGATCGGATTCGTGTTCCTATGGCTCTTCTCGATGAGCGTCTCCGAAACCAAGTACGGCAAACCGTGGGGCTACATCATCCTCGGAATTCTCGTTGCGGCATTCTGCTACGTGACCTTCTGCAACACGATCTTCGACGAATACGGCAGCGTCGCGCCGCAGATCGCCTCCGCCGTTCTGGGCTATTGGGCCGGCACGTTCGCCCTGCGTCTCTTTTTCAAGGGTTTCCGCACCTACTGGACCACGGTATGGTTCGCGCTCATCATCACGCTCTACGTGGGCGCCATCCTCTTCAACGGACTCAGCGAATACTTCTTCTGGAGCGAATTCGGCGTTCGCTACAACTTCATTGCGGTAGACTACCTCGTCTACACCAACGAGGTGGTCGGCAACATCATGGAGTCCTACCCCGTCGTGCCGATGACGCTGGGGCTGATCCTCGTGACGCTGGTCGTGACATGGTATCTCTTCCGCCGCGATCTGGCCCTCGCCGACCGGCTGAAAGGCTGGCGCTGGAAAGCGGTAGCAGGACCGGCGTACATCGCCGCCGTGCTCCTCGCCGTCGGACTGCTGAACTTCAACACCCGGTTTCAGGACAGCCAGAACGTCTATGTAAACGAACTGCAAGCCAACGGACTCTACAAATTCTACGACGCATTCGTCAAGAACGAACTCAACTACAAGCAGTTCTACATCACCGAACCCGAAGAGCAAGCCGAAGCCTTCGTCCACGGGATTTACGGCAGCACGGGCGACAACCTGCACGCCGTACGCTGCGAAGGACCCGAAATCCGCCGCAACATCGTGCTGATTACGATCGAGAGCATGAGCGCTTCGTTCATGGAGCGTTTCGGCAACACGAATCGCCTGACGCCCGTACTCGACTCGCTTTACAAGCAGGGACTCGCCTTCGACCGCGTATACGCGACGGGCAACCGCACGGTGCGCGGACTGGAAGCCGTAACCCTCTCGCTGCCGCCCTGCCCCGGCCAGAGCATCATCAAGCGGCCGAACAACGCCGGCATGCACTCCACGGGTGCGCTGCTGCGCGAAAAGGGCTATAACGTCAAGTATTTCTACGGCGGCAACAGCTACTTCGACAACATGGAGACCTTCTTTTCGGGCAACGGCTACGACATCGTGGACCAGCGGCAGTATGCGCCCGAAGAGATCACTTTCGCCAACATCTGGGGCGTATGCGACGAAGACGCCTACCGCAAGGTCATCCGCACGCTCAACGAAGACGCGCAGAGCGGCAAGCCCTTCTTCGCCCACGTCATGACGGTCAGCAACCACCGCCCCTTCACCTACCCGGCCGGAAAGATCAGCATTCCCCACGACTCGAAGTCCCGCAACGGCGGCGTGATGTATACCGACTACGCCCTCGGTGAGTTCTTCGCGGAGGCTTCGCGGCAGCCGTGGTTCGACAACACGATTTTCCTTGTCACGGCGGACCACTGCGCATCGAGCGCCGGCCGTACCGAGATTCCGCTGAACAAGTACCACATTCCGGCCCTGATCTACGCTCCGGGCTTCGTGGAGCCGCAGTGCGTCGACGGCATCGTCTCGCAGATCGACCTGATGCCGACGCTCCTCTCGCTGCTCAACATGAGCTACGACTCGCACTTCTTCGGCCGCAGCATATACGACGAACAGTACGTCAACCGCGCATTCATCGCCACCTATCAGGATCTGGGCTACCTCGAAGGCGACGTGTTCACCATCCTCTCGCCCGTGCGGCGGTTCGAGCAATACCGCGTCGCTCCGACGGCGGAGAATCCGCACAACCTCGAACCGATGGAAGAGAAGAACCGGGAGCTGGTAACCCGCGCCGTCGGCTATTACCAGACTTCGGGCGAATGGAACAAACGCTGAGAAACGGACAAAAAGAGAGACCCGTCGTTGCAATTTGCAACGACGGGTCTCTCTTTTACGGTCGGATCCGCTACTTCTCGACGACGGTAACGTCCCTGTCCGTATTCAGCGTCAGCTGATAGGTCCCATAATTACCCGAACCGTTCGTGAACTTGGTGTAGATCGCCGTAAGGTTCACCACCCAGCCGTCTTCGGGAATCTTGTTGTCGCGGAACTGGCTGTAACCGCTCGTACGCACCACGTAGTTGCCCGGAGCCGCATTGGTACCGGAGCCGGTCGCCGCCGCGTCGTAGGTAAACCATGCCGAGCCGTAGAAATAGGTCTCCGCATTAGCGCCTTCCAGCCTGCGTTTCGTAGCCCAAGTCGCCCACTCGTTGATGTCCGACCAGCCGGGAGAGTTCACGTCGTACGACGTCGAATTCGCAAAATAGTTGGGGAAGGTATTCTTGTATCCCCACGGCGCCGTGCCGAACTTGCTTTCCAGCCCTTCGAAACGCACCAGACGGCCCAGATCGGCATCCGAAATCGCCGTCTTGTAGTTATCCTTGGTAACGACCAGCGTATCCGACTTCAGCATCTGCTGCTGTTCGCCGGAGAAAATGTGCTCGTCCTGCATGATCTTGCTTTCGATGTTGTCATTCGAATAGCTGGCGTTGGAGGAGGTCGTACCGATGCTGGTCATACCGCGGTAGTTGCCGAGCACCAGCCCCTGCAGCTTGACGAAAACGATCTGTCCCGCGGGGTGGAAAAGGTAGTTGCCCGTATTGAGCTTAAGCTCGATCGCCGATTCGGACTCCGCATCGTAGAGGTAGACCGATTTATAGACATTGCCGTAACGGTCGGTGGAGATGACCTTGCCGGAGGTGAAAATCGGCTCATCCACCGTCCACGAAGCGACCGTCCCGTCGTTCATGCCGGGATTCTCGGCTTTGAACTGCGCCTTCAGGTCCTTGATCGATATATATTTCAGCCCCTCTTTCTCGAAATCGGCGCGGGTATATATCTTGGCCGCCTTCGGGTTCCTGTAATCGTTGTAACAGCCAACGAAGAACAGCCCTGCCGCGGCGATCAGAAACAGTTTAGATACTTTGTACATAATATTCGTGTTTTATTCGTTAGCCGTCAGAAACGGAAGTAGAGATTGAGGTAATAGGTCGTACCGAACATGTAGAAATACTTCGAGTCGAAGGCCTGATAGGTAGTCACCGTCGTCTCGGTGTTCTTCGTCAGACGGGTCTGTTCGTAACCGCCGGTGCGGATGTCCTGATTGTTCAGGATATTCTTGACTTCGAGGCTGAAGCCCAGCGTATACTGGCGGTGGATATACCAGTTCTTGCCGATGCTGGCGTTGAGCGTATAAGCCGAGTCGAACTTCTCCTGACGGCGCAGGTGAGCGATGTCCTCGGCGGTCATGCCGGTGGTAATCACCGCATCTGTGCGATAGATCGGACTCATCGACAGATACATGTTGTTGTAATAGTTGAAATCGGCCGACAGGAAGATGTTGTTGTTGCTGCGGTACGAAAGACCGACATTGGCGGCCAGCTGCGGGGTGCTCTCGACGCGGAAGTTCTTCCAGTAAACATAGCCGTCGGAGACGATATCGCCGCTGTTGTCCTGCGTCTGCAGGTAATAGGGATTCGAATCGTAGGTGTACTGGCCCCAGCTCACGGCTCCGTTCAGGGCAAGGCTGCGGTACAGGGGAATCGAAACGGCCGCTTCGAGACCGAAGTGGAGCTTGTCGATGCCGCTCATGGCGAAGTTCGTGAAGGTCGCGGCCACGTCGTCGTAGTACGAAATCACTTTCGACTGATCGTAAATGCGGGTATAGTAACCGGAAACGCGCGCTTTCAGGTCGCCGACACGCAGGTTATACGACGCATCCACACCGAAGACACGTTCGGCGGAAAGCCCCGGAGTCGTGGTGTTGCGCGTACGGGGCGACACGAACGAAGCTTGGAATTCGGGGGCGTCCTGCAGGTAAACGACATTCGCTTCGACGGTATGAGCCGCGGAGAAGCGGTAGCTGAAGTTGCCTTTGGCCTTGTAGGTCAGGTAGTCGAGTTTCTTGGAATCGCCCTTCGAATTGTCGGGGAACAAGCCTTTGCGCCAAAGACCCTCGCGCCATTGCGAAGCATATCCCACTTCGCCGCCGACGGTTACGCCCAGACCGCCGACATTGAAATTATAGGCAGCCCATGCCTTCGTCCGGAGGACGTGCGCATAGTAGTCATAGCCGTATTTGTCGCCGACTTTGGCTGCGTGCGCATGACCGTGGCGATAGTAATAGTCGAGGTTGTTCTGATATGCGATGGCGTTCGAACCGAAGTCGCGCTCGGCGAATTTGTCGATGTCGGCCCAATAGTCGCCGCCAAGCAGGTCTTTGACCTCCGAATAGTACTCCGTACGGTTCCGGCGCAGCGAAAGGCCTCCGTAGATTTTGGAGTTATTGCGGAAGATATGCGAGAAGTTGGCAACCAGATTCCAGTCCAGCTGATCGGTATGACGCTCTTCGACCATATAGTTAGAACGACGGCCCGGACCGTACTGCGCCTCATCGACCGGATCGTTCTGGATATAGTTCGTCTGATACATCTTATCCCAGTCGAAATGGCGGATATTCTGGTAGTTGGCCTGCCAGTAAACCTGCTGCCAAGCCGCACCCAGCATATTCTTGTCGAGCGCGAAGTAGCTCGGCAGATAACGGTAATAGTCCGGACGCGGGTCGGGACCGTTCTGCCACGTCAGCGCCGAGTAACCGTTCATGCCGAAGCGCAGCGAGGTGGCCAGATCGAGTTTCGAGCGGTCCGAAATATCGAACGTATAGTTCAGCATCACGACGGGTTCGTGGTTGTTGCGCACACGGGCGTTACGTTTCTTGCCGTCCTGCCAGCCCCAGTTGGGGTTGTAATAGTTATTGCCGACCAGATCGTAAGCTTCCTGCGTCGCCGCCTGCTGCGCACCGCGTTCGGTAGGAGCGCCCAGCAGGGTCAGCGCCAGACGATGACGCTGGCCGAACTGCTTCTCGACAGCAGCGAAATAACCGAAAGCGTTGTAATAGACGCCATTGACATAGGAGTTGCCGCCCTGACGGGTCGAAACCGAAAAGGCATACGACCAGCCGTTGTCCTGATGGCCCGAAGCATAGGTGACCATCGCGCGGAAACGGTACATCGAGTTGCCGTTTACGAGGCTCGCACGCAGGCCTTGACGCATCTGCGAAGGACTCGTCACGATATTGGTCGTACCGCCGATGCCGCCCAGACCGGCGTCCGACGCCACGATGCCCGACGTAACTTCCTGATTGCGGGTAGCGTCGTTCAGACCGCTCCACAACGACCACGGCGTATAGCCCGTCATGGCGTCGTTGAGCTGAATGCCGTTCATATACACGTCCTGATACTGCGAATCGTAACCGCGGACGTTGAAACGCATTTCGCTGAACTTGTAGGACGCGATGTTATTGAAGAGGTCTTTCGAAGCCGAGAGCGACGTGGGCAAAGCCTGCGCGTCGTCGGTGGTTTCGGTGTCGAACTCCGCGAAGACCGCGTCGTCGATCATCTGACGCTGCGTATCGGGCACGAGGATCACCGCATTGATGTCGCGCATCTGCGAACCGACACGTACGGCGATATTCGAAGTCTCGAATTCGGGAGTTTCGAACTGCAGCGAATATTCGCCCGCAGGAATATTTTCGAAAACGAAGTTACCCTGCGCATCCGAAACCGTTGTCGTACCGCCCGGCGTCATCGTAATCTTCACGTCGCCGAGTGCAATGCGTCCCGCACGCGAAACGACCCTGCCCTTGATGCCGCCGTCCTGTCCAAAGGCGGTCAGCGTCACAAGCGACAGCACTAAAATTAGTAGACTCTTGATTTTCATAGACTATGTAAGTAATTTATTTGGCAAAATAGATATACACCGGGAAGTGGTCGCTGTAACCGCCCTGAAAGTTATTTCCCACGTACGTACGCAGGGGATATCCCTTATACTGTCCCTCTTTCTGCAGCATGTAGTACCGCTTGAAGATATTGCCGTAGAACTTCGATCCGGGAGCCTTCTGCAACCGAAGTCTGCCTTCGGAACCCGTAGCCAGATTCTCCGTGACCACGATATTGTCGAAGAGATTCCATGCATCGCCGTAAGCCAGCGTTCCGAGTCCCGCCTTGAGCATATCGGCAAAGGGATTGTAAAAATCGCCCGGCTTGAGATCCTTCATCTTGGCTTTGGCACCCAAACCCTCGGCAATGCTCTCGTCCGTAGGATCGTCGTTGAAATCGCCCATGGCTACGACCTTGGTCGCCGGGTTGATCTTCAGCACGGAATCCGCAATGCGGCGCATCTGCTCCCCGACGGCAATGCGCTTGAATTCCGAAGCGTCCTTGCCGCCCAGCCGCGAAGGCCAGTGCGCCACCATAAAGAAGAAGGGTTCGTTCTCGATGGTTCCCCACATCGTCAGGATGTCACGGGTTTTGAAGTTGGGAAGCTGCGGCACGACGGTTTTCACCGGGAAACTGCCCTCCAGTTTGAACACATCGGGACGATACATGAAGGCCACATCGACGCCGCGGGCTTCGGGCGAATCGTAATGCACGATACGGTAGTTGCCGGGGGCCAATTTGGGCGTCGCCACGATGTCCTCCAGCACCGAGCGCGTCTCGACTTCCGAGACGCCGATAACAGCCGGATAATTCTTGTCTGCGGCAGCAACGTCGAAAAGCACCCGCTCGATATTGCCGAGCTTCTTGTAATACTTGGCGGAATTCCACTTCTTGGGGCCTTCCGGCGTGAACTCGTCGTCATGCACCTCCGGATCGTTGATGGTGTCGAAAAAGTTCTCCAAGTTATAGAACATCACCTTGTAGGGCTTCTGCGCAAAGCACATTACGACGAACGCCGCCAAGAACAAAGTGAATATCAGTCGTTTTTTCATCGTTCTGAAATTTTAAGGTTTTACAATCCCCAAGAGGCGGCATCCTTCTGCGTCTTGACCTCGGCAGGCAGCGTGGGGAAGAATTCGAACTTGGTCAGCTCTTCGATCTCCTTGACGCTCTTCACCCAGCTTTTGGCCTCTCCCTGACCGCCTTCGTTGGCCACCCAGAAACCGATGGACTTGAGCTGGCCGGCCGGAAGATTGCCCAGCCGGTCGCCGGGCTGCCGGATATTTCCCTTCACCGTACGCACCACCACTTTAAAATAATGGCTGGGCAGCGGGCACACCTGTCCGGCCTTGTCGGTCGTCGATGCCGTGCTGCCGGGCTTCCAATAGGCGCCCGTCACTACGTAGAGCGTATCGGAGCAGACCCAGTCGCGCACCTTGCCTTCAAGACGCATCCACCCCTGCTGATTGAGCGTGCCATACTGAGGCGTAGCGTTGGAGTTGTAGAATGTCTGGTACTGCATGGCCATATTGGCATTGCGGTCTGCATTCGGAATCTGGTGACCACGGTCATAAGATCCGGTATAACTGCCCCGTCCCAGATCGGCCTGAAATAACGACGAAATCTTGGGATCGAAGGCCCACGGGTCTTTGGAAGGACGCCCCGAACCGATATATACGTCGTGCAGGGGATATGCCACCCACCACGCACCGCGCTTCGTCTTATCGAAACACAACGTGTAATTACGCATATTCCGGTTGTTGAGCTGAGCGAAATGCGACACATAAATATAGTTGCCGTCCTCCTTCTTCGCCGGAATTTCGGGCCAGACCAGATTATGGCCGGTCTCGTATACATCATCGTCCGACGAAGTGCTGAACTGGACGAGTTCAAGCTCGACGGGCATCTCGCCTTCGAACTCGAACCTGATCAGGGCATGCCGCTCGTCCTTGGTGTTGTTCGGCCAATAATAGACATACTGATTCTTGTCGGACAAACTCGTTCCGACCTTTCCCGTCTTGACAGTCTGACCTCCCGGCGCTGTCCGGTTGAACGAAATCCATTCGGCTCCCGAAATGATTTCAGCCGTCCACGGCGTCCCCGTATCTCCGGTCACGAGCAGCACGGCAGCGCCCTCCTGATCGGGATGCACGGTCTTGGCAGGGTCCCACTCCACCGAGTTGGCGCCCCCGCCTCCCTTATTGTCGGAATCCTTACCGCACCCCGTAAAGGCGACAGCTATCAGCACCATCGCCGCAAGGAAAGCGGCAAACATCCGCGAACTATATTTATATATCAACGTCATTCAATTAAAAACTAAGTGCGAAAATACGCATTTTAAGACAACCTTCCCCCGGCAGGAAATCCTGCCGGGAGAGGGAATGTCGATATTCGGTTATTCGTACGACAATTCGACTTTAACGAGCTGCGTATTCTTATTCGAAGAATTGATACGGTACGAAACTCCGGCGGCAGGATTCGTAAGATTAAAGGTATATTCGGTATTCTTGTCGCCGACAGCCTGTTCCGGAGATGCAATGTTATTCGAAGTATCCTTAATAGTTACCTTTGCCGAAGCACTGATGCCGTTGCTGGTCGTAATCTTGATCGTCTTCAGAGTCGATCCGGGAACGGCGGGAGTCGCCAAATAACCATTGGTGCCGTTAATCATAAGGTATCCCGCATTCTGTTTCGCATTGAGCAATCCCCAGACATAACCGTCTATAGTAACCGTAGCTTCGGTTGAAGGCGCTGTAGCCGGGAAACCGGAATCAGCAGTAGTCGGAGTAATCGTAATCGTGAGTTTTGTCCCTGAGCTGGCGCCATTCTGGGTCAAAGTAACCGTAACTGTGTTGCCGCCATTAGCCGTAATTGTCAGAGTCTCTTTAAGCTCGGCATCACTCGTATTAACGGCTTTAGGCGAAATCTTTACGGTAGTCCCCTCGACAGACGCATTGAAGGAAGTCAGCGAAGACAACGTAAATCCATTGAAGTTAACACCTTCGATCGTCACGGTCTTTTCACTTGTGTCGTTTGCAGTCCATACTAATGAAGAGGGAGTTACCTCCGTAATGGTCGGAACAGTTACCTTGAATGCTTCCACATCGTTCAAATTACGCGGAGCGATCTGGCCCTTTCCGCCATACATGGTCACAATACCCGTGATATTGCCTGTAGCAGCTGCATACGGAATATCCTGAAATACCGTAGCACGCTTATTTACGTTTACAGTAAAGTTCGTACCGCCAGAGGTAAACGTGTGATTTCCATTGCTTGATGCCGTACACCAGACTCCTGCTTTAGCCGTGCTGGCTTGCTGTACCGTGGCAGGCATCGAGACAAACGAGGCCAAATCGGCAGGAGCTACGTTGATCGGGGTAACGGTCGCCGTACCGGATTTCTCAACATGATAAGTCGTTACACCCGTAATCTGCTTGACGCCGTTATACTCATCCATCATCGCGACGTTGGCCTGAAGTGTAATCTTCAATCTATCACCAAGTGCATAATCCGCAACATTGAAGTCCGCCGACTTATTGTTGTAAATCACAATACCGTTGCCTCCCTCGGTCGCCCCCTCCGTCATCACATAGAGTGTTCCGAACGAGAAGTTATTGCCGGTCGGGTCTCCGCAGACCACAGCCGTCAGCACTTTGTCCTGACTTTCCGAGATTACACTTCCTTTGGCAATCTGCAACAATTCAGGGATAGTGATCGCGGTCACGCTGCCACCGCCTGTGGTAATGAACGTCTTATGATCGCCGTAAAGAATATCGCCGGTGTTGGGAGTGGCGTAGGCGCGGAAAGCGTACTGCGTCTCCTTCGTCAGGCCGGTAACGTCTACGGTCCATGTCGCAGCCTTCGTTGCGGCCGGAACTTTCACGGAGCCTGTCCAATCGGGCGTATTTCCCGTGGCGAAGACCACATACTCCACGCCGACGGCCGAATAGTCGGCCAGATCGGCATTGGCGATCGAGCCGCCCAGCGTCACCGTCGTCTCGGCTACATTCGAAGCGTTGGCCGTCGTAACCGCAGGCGTAGCGGCACCGCCGTTGAATGCGGCCAGATCAGCGGCGTTGCGGGGTGCGATCTGCCCCTTGCCGTCGAATATCGTAGCGATACCCGAAATCGTACCGGTCGTCGCAACATAGGCGAAATCGAATCCGGTAGCCATCTTATTGAAGTTCACGACGAAATCCGTTCCTGCCGAAGAAACCGTAACGTTGCTGAGGGTTTCGGGAACAGGCTGCCATACACCGCCCGTAGAGGTCGTGGTATTCTCCACCGTCACGGGCATACCGAAGTAATTCTGTATAGCCGTAGGAGCAACCTTTACAGGTGTAATCGCATTATTCTGCGAAAGAACTTCGATATCGGCTTCCGTCACACCGGAAATCTGATATACCGAATTGCTGTAAAGCTGACTCTTCGCAGTACCGGCTTTCAGCGTCACCTTGATCTTATCGCCGGTCTCGAATTTACCGTCGAGATCGAAGTTGTAAAGAACGATACCGTTCTTAGGATCCGAAGAGCCGGGAGTCATCAGGTAGTTATATCCGTTGGGATAGTTATGGAACGTCTTGTCGCCGCAGACAACCGCTTCGAACGTGCGGTTCTTGTCGTTGTCGATCACGGTAGCCGTTCCGGTCATCGCATTGACGATTTCGGGAATCGTAATCGGCTCGGTAACCACGCCGCTCGTCGGAAGATCGACCTCCTGACCGCCTGCGCCTGTCGTTACGCTCAGGTCATCGACGCGCGTTCCGACGCTGCTGGCAATGCGGAGCGACAGTTCGGACACGGCAGTCTTCAGCGTAAAGTTGCAGATTACCCATTTGTATTTGGACTCTCCGGCAATCGATTCGAGTTCATAGGTAACCGTCTTCCACGATCCGCCGTCGTTGCCGCTCAGCGAAAGCGTGATATCGCTCGCACCTACGGCGGCATTCGACGCCATAGCGGCAAACTTGATCTGGAGTTTCGTCTCGCCGGATTCCAGTTTGAGCTTGTTCACATCGAAATAGCCGTTCGAAGCGACCCAAAGGGCGTTCGGACCGGAAATAGCATCGGTGTCGGGCGCTCCGGTCTTACGGATACTTGCCTTATTCCCCGTATAGGTAGTCTGAGCGGTTACACCCGAACCATCGCGGAGATAATCGTTGAACTGAGCCACATCCGTATTTTCACTAACGGGATTCGTACCGAAGTTTTCGAAGAGAATATCGCTCGACGCAATCTTTTGTTTTACAGTGACGGTCTTCGTATTCGTTCCGTCGGTTACGGTCAGCGTACCGAGGGTAACCTCGGCATTCGTCTCATTGGCCTTCGACGCCGTAATCGTCACGGTGCCGTTCTGCGAACCCTTGTCGGGATCGAACGTAAAGCCGTCGCCCGAAGCTTTGGCAACCGTCCAATCGCCGTTGCTGGTGACTGCGAACGTTCCGGTGGAACCGGCTGCCGCGTTAAGACTGACGGTTTCGGGATCGACGGACAGGATGGGATCGTTCGAAACGAAAGCGGCCACATCCGACGGTTTCGTCGGAATCAGCTGGATATTGTTGAAATTCTGTTCGGCGGTACCGAGCATCGGACCGGTAGCAGCCTTAATATACAGCATTCCGAAATCGGGAGCGTCGGTGGCTGTGGCCATGTAGCTCTGGACCGTCGTCGAAGAGGGACCGTCGAGTACGACTTTGCGCTTGGCACCGGTAGCCCAAGCCTCGCCGACATAGGCCGACTGCGGCGTAAGGTCGTTCACACGCACGTACTGGCCCTGATAGTTACCCGAATTGAACGTTGCGGCGGAAAGCGACGGGATAACAAGCTCGACCGGATCATCGTCCGATACGGTTACCGTCACGCCCTTCAACTCACGCAGATTCCCGAAGGGAGCGTATTCGGCGCCGGACAGTTCGAGCGTGACTTTCTTGCCTACGGGATAGTTTACGCTGTTAGCCTTGGTGAACTCCTTCGTATCGTAAAGGACGATAGCCGAGTTGGGCAGCGAGATGTTGTCGCCGACATAGAGTTTACCGAAATTATTGCCATACTCGTTATTGGCCAGAATGACCGCTTCGATGGATGCCTTGCTGTATCCCAGAGGAACGGTGTTGCCGCTCTCCACGCCTGCATGGGTATCCTTGATGAAAGCGACCAGTTCGCTGACTGCGCCGGCCACGGGAGCCTCACCCTGCTGGATGGTAACCGTCTTGGTGAAATAGGCACCGTAGGAGTTCTTGAGCTGGAAGCTCAGCGTTGCCGTACGGCTCTCGTTGCTTGCGGGGATCGAGAATTCGACCTCGGTCGTACCGGCTTTTCCATCGGTCGCGGAAGGCGTCACCCAGTCTGCGCCCGATTCGAAAGCGAGCGTCCACGGACGATTGCTTTTCACCGTAACGGCAGACGCACCTTCGGCCACGCCCTCGGCGGAAAAGGTCAATGCTTCGGGAGCAACCTCAAGATAAGGCATCCCGTCGTCATCGTTATCATCCACACACGATGTAAACGCCGTCGCGGCGATCAGGAACATCGCACCGAACAATAACCTCAAAAGGTTTAACTTTTTCATAGAAGAGTTGTTTAAAATTGATTAAAAACTTTTATTTTATTTCTAAAAAAACTTACGATTCCTTACATAATGGTAATATTATGCCTCAAATTTAAAATTATTTTCCGGACCGGCAAAAGCATAAACGCCTTTTTTATATTACGATTAGGTTAATTAGCGGACATCGGCGTCCAATGCGGACACCATCGGAGACAAAAGCCCCGGAATACGCACGTTTCTGCATATTCCGGGGCTAATAGTCTTTCGGGATCAACGGATGCGGTCGGCAGCGCGCACCATCAGTTCGTCACGGAAAACCGCACGTGCGGCGAGGTATGCGAAAAGCAGGCAAACCAGCGGCAGCACGACGGCAGGTTTCAGCACCTGCGTATGGAACGTCTGTTCCGCAAACACCCGGTAACTGAGAAAGTAGTACACGCCTTCCATAACGGCAGAGCCGACGAGCAGCACCATTTCCATCACGCAGAGCCGGAGCTGGAGCAGGCGGCGCTTGAACAGGAAAATCGTAATAAACGGCAGCACGCAGGCCAGCGCCAGCACGACGCCCATATAAACCGTCGGCTGCACGGATTCGCCGGCAGCGGTTTTCAAAGAAAAGGCATACAGCCCGAACTCTCCGGCCTCGCCGGCGAACCACGCAAGCGGAGCGAAAAGCGTAACGGCCATAAGCGCCGTGACAATCAGCATGTAAAGCGTTTGGATTCGTTGTATCATAGGGTCATAAAGTTTTATCGATCAAATATTTGTTCCTGTCGGAGGAGCCGCGGTTGATAAGCTCGCCCAAAAATCCCGCCAAAAACAGCTGGACTCCGAGGATAATCGCCAGAATAGCCAAATAGAAAAGCGGCTGATCGGTAACCGCCCTCAGCGGCAGTTCGTGGACCTGCTTCCAGATTTTGGCGGCGATGATCCAGACCGTCGTGCCGCCGCCGATAAGGAACATCAGCGTCCCCAGACTGCCGAAGAAATACATCGGCGAGCGGCCGAAGTGCGACATGAAGAGTACGGAAATCAGGTCGAGATAACCTTTCAGCATACGTTCGAGACCGAATTTCGAACGACCGTATTTGCGGGCGCGATGCTCCACCGGCTTCTCGCCGATGCGGCGGAAACCGGCTTGCTTGGCAAGTATCGGAATGAAACGGTGCATCTCGCCGTAGACTTCGATCGCCTTGACGACCTTGCGGCGGTAGGCTTTCAAGCCGCAGTTGAAGTCGTGAAGCCCGATTCCCGACACAGTGCGGGCCGTCCAGTTGAAAAACTTGCTGGGCCAGCGTTTGCCGATCGGATCGTAGCGCTTCTTCTTCCAGCCCGAAACCAGATCGTATCCCTCTTCGAGGATCATCCTGCGCAATTCGGGAATCTCGTCGGGCGAATCCTGCAGGTCGGCGTCCATCGTGATGACGACCTCCCCTTCCGCAGCCGCGAAACCGCAGTACAAGGCTGCAGATTTGCCGTAATTGCGGGCGAACCCGATGCCCCGCACCGCCGGATACTGCTTTTTGAGGGACTCGACGACGCTCCACGAATCGTCGGACGAACCGTCGTCCACCAAGATAACTTCGTAGGCGTAGCCGTGCTCCGCCGCCACGCGGTCGATCCATGCGACCAGTTCGGGCAGCGATTCCGCCTCGTTGTAGAGCGGCACTACAACCGATATGTCGAGTTTATTCATCTTCTGCTTTACAGTTCTTACTCACCGGCCTGCGTATCGAACGGCCGCGGAGCGCGCGAAAGCACACCTGCAATGATAAGGCCGAAAACAGCGCCGAAGAGCAGGCTTACCCAGATACCGCCCCAGACGGTCGCAAGCACCGAGGGGGCAGGCGCGGTCTGAATCTGCTCCAGCGACTGGGCCATCACCGCCTCCATCGACGCCGGTACGCCGCCGCCCAACGCCATCATGTCGGTCAGCGCTTCGACCAGCCGGGAGGTGTAATTCGAATAGCCCATGATCAGGTGCAGGTAGATATATTGCACACCTCCGACGATGACGCCCGCAAAGGCCGACACCGCCAGCACGAAGAGATATCCCTGTCCGAAGGAGAATCCCTCCTCGGCCGAATAGAGTTTCGAACGGTTTCGCGTGAAGCGGTGCAGCAGGTAATAGTGCAGGACGACGACTCCGATCCATTCGACCGTCATCAGGGCATAGTACTTCATGCTGCCCGAAAGCGTCATCATCGTCTCCAAGATCATCGACACGGCCAGTATGGCCCCGATAATCGCGCCGCATTTCGCGGCATCGTTCCAGAAATTTTGTTTTTCCATTATATCATTCCGAATTATCAGTTCCCAATCATTGCAGTTCGCCCTTGCCCTCGCGCAGGATTTCGGGTTCGTCGCCCGTGAGATCCACGACCGTCGTCGGCACATTGTCGCCGACGCCGCCGTCGATCACCAACGCCACGTCGCGGCCGTACCGCTCGTGGATAAGTTCGGGATCGGTGGTGTATTCGACCACTTCGTCGTCGTCCTTCACCGAGGTGGTGATCAGCGGACATCCCAGCGCCGCGACGATGGCCCGCGGAACGGCGTTGCCGGGAATACGGATTCCGATCGTACGCCGTTTTTCGAGCGCCTTGTCGGGCATGCCCGACGATGCCGTCAATACGAACGTGAAAGGCCCCGGCAGGTTGCGCTTCAGGATGCGGAACGCCGCATTGTCCACCCGGCAGTACTCGGCCGCCTGAGCCAGATTTTCGAAAACCACCGTAAAAGCCTCTGCGTCCTTGCCCTTCATGCGGCGCAGCCGCTCGATGGCCTTGGGCGAACGCAGCGAGCAGCCGAAAGCATAGACGCTGTCGGTCGGATAGATGATGATTCCGCCGTCCTCCAACGCATCGACCACCTTCCGCAACTCCCTTTCGGAGGGGTTCTGTTCGTATATTTTCGTCAGCATGAATACAAATGTACGAAAAATTATTTAATCTTGCGCCGGTTCAGCTCCCTGCTGTACGCCTGAGCATTGGCGTTGTGCTCGCGCAGGGTCTTCGCAAAATTGTGGTAGCCGTCGAACGTCTCCCGTGCGCAGAAGAAAATATAGTCGTGTTTTTCGTAATTCAGCACCGCGTCGATGGCATTGATGCCCGGCATGCAGATAGGCGACGGCGGCAGGCCCTTGTTCAGATAGGTGTTATACGGAGATTCGTATTTCAGATGCTTGTACAGGATGCGGCGCAGGCCGAAATCCTGCATCGCGTATTTGATCGTCGGGTCGGCCTGCAGGGGCATTCCCTTTTTCAGCCGGTTGACGTATACGCCGGCGATGCGGGGCATCTCGTCGGTCTTGCGCGTCTCCTCATAGACGATCGACGCGAGGGTCATGACTTCGAACCGGCTCAGGCCGCTGCGTTTGCGCAGCGCGTCCCGCTCCGGCGTCCAGAAACGGTCGTATTCGCGTTTCATCCGCTCCACGAACTCTTCGGGCGTCACCGTCCAGTAGAATTCATAGGTGTTGGGAATGAACATCGAAAAAAGGGTCAGGCTGTCGAAACCCGCTTTTCGGGCCACTTCATCGGAAGTCAGCGCCTGCATGATCGCGGCGGAATCGGCGTCGATCTGACCGGCGAGTTTCTGCGCCAGCTGGGCGGGAATCCGCACGTTGTTGATCGTCACCCGCACGGGGGTCTGCATGCCCAGTTTGAGCATCCGGGCCACCCGGATGACGCTCATACCCCGTTCAAGGAGATAGTGTCCGGACTTGAAGGTCTCGGCCAGATTGATGCGCCGGGCATAAACCCCGAACGCCCAATGGTGTTTCAACTCCGGCAGCAGGGAATCGACGAGCGCACGGTAATCGGCCCGGCTGCTGACAAAGAGTTCGCGTTCCGTCTTCACGGCATTGCCGTAGAACTGCTGACGAAGGACGAATCCCGCGATCAGCAGAACAGACAGGCCCGCAAAAAAGATATAGAGCAAAGTTTTTTTACGCATCTGGTCGAAAATTTTTGCAAAGATATAAAAAATTCCTACTTTTGTGCCGGGTGAGTCTTATACGACCAGCTCCTACAGAATCCCCCAGGCGAGGAATCGAGCAAGGGTATGTGGTTGTAGCGGTGCGATATAATCAGCTCACCCAACCATATATGGCGCTGTAAATTCCGGTTTGCAGCTCCATATTTTTTTTATGGCCGTCCATCGTCGGACCGAAACGAAAAACGGAACCCGGCAGGGGTTCCGCATAGCGTCGGACGGCACTCCGCCCTATTTGGTGTATTCGATCAGCAATTGATTGACCACACTCACGAAGACATAGCAGATCACAAAAACGACGATGCTCTTCCATCCTTTCATATTGGCCGAAACGAGGTAGGCGAAACAGCCCCAGACCATCGACCAGACCATCGAAACCGACAGGACGATCACGATCAGATTGTAGGCTGCCTGCTTCAAGACCTCGCAGGCGCTGCGGGGTTCGCAGACAATGCTCCCCAGCCACATGGAACAAAGACTCAGCACTCCCAGAATAACGATCGTCGGCAGCATCGCGAACAGATTGGTGGCAAAGATATCCACGGCCCGGATGCGGGAGGGCGAGAGCACCAGCGCCATCACGTACAGCAGCAGCGAGAGGGGCAGCCACAACAGCAGATTCGACGACAGAATCGTGATAATCTTGGAAACGTCGCCCTCGACGGGCCAACTCACCGCGGTCAGCAGGCAGATGGAAAAGAGCGTTCCCGCGAGGCCCCAACCGAGCGCTTTCCCTGTAGACAGGTATTCGAACGGGTTAAGAATCTTGTTCATCGCTTTCGAATTTATTTAGTTGAGAGATAATATCGTCCAGTCTGTTGCGTACGGTCGGATAACTCAATCCCAACTTGTGAGCCATCTCCTTCAGCGAGCCGCTGCTCTTCACGAAATCGAGTACGAACTGCTGGTCAGGGGCTGACAACTGCATCATCACGGGAAGGCTGTAGTTGCCTTCGATATGTGTTTGGCAACCGTTGCAATGCATCGCGTGCACGCTCAAACGTTTACCGCAGGAGGGACATATTTTGGGGAGGTTCTTCAGTGTAGCCATAAATATTATTAAAGAAATACTGCGTTTAAATTAGTTTATGATTGACAAAATTAATATTATTTCCCAAAAATAGCAAATTTACCTCCATGAATACTCCCCGCAGGCAAATCGCATGCGCCAAACCGGCATGGAGGGAAGTCTTCTAAAAGTTCGCCTTCACCCCTACCGTAAAGTTAGCCCCGTATTCGGGGTAGAACGGATATTCGTACAGGCGGCGGTTGATCAGGTTGCGCCCTTCGGCGAAGAGTGTCACGCGGCCCGAAACTTTCCAGTCGAAATTGACGCGCAGATCGACGGCAAAGGGGGCTTCGAAAGTATCGTACAGCATCGTAACACGCTGCTCGGTGTCTCCGGGCGCAGTTTCCGTCTCCGTATTTTCGAAAACCACACTCCACTTACGGGCACTCTGCAAGTAGACTCCCGCGCCGAACGAAATCTTGCGGCCGTCGTAGTGCGCCGACAGACTGCCGTCGAAAGCAGGCGCGCCGTTGTGCAGTTTCGTCTCGTCGTCGTTATAGATATATCCGTGTACGTCCAATTCCGTCCTAAAACTGCTCACCGGACGCCACGTCATTTCGCCGTTGAACGAAAACAGGGTCTGACGGGCCAGTGCCGGGCGCATAGCTGCTCCAGCGACGGCCTTTTCCCCGTCGATCGCATAATTGTCGGAAACATACCAATAAGGATGGTTGTCCCGGACCGAGAATCCGGCATACACCCTGTAGTCGAACTTCCCGCGCCAGATGCTGCCGCCGATACCGAAACGGCCGTTGTAATCGACCGAACTCTTGGTCTGCAAGAATGCGGGGGCAACAACGTAAGGATTCTGCCGGGTCAGCGACCGGAAACCGTTGTCGTCCACACTGCCGTCCATCTCGAAAAAGGGACAAAGTCCGTCCGTTCCGAGGTTCAGATTCAGCCGGACGAACGGAATGATGTAATTTTCCGCTTCGAGGCTCTTGACCTTGTCATGATAATAGTCGGCTCCCGCTTCGAGGCGCACTACCCCGCCTTCGACACCGTAACGCAGGGCGGCACGGATCAGCTGCTGATTATAAAAGTCGATCGCTTTCTGCCCGGCCAGCCGCATATAGCCGATCTCGGCCGCAAGCCGGTGGCGGCCGAATCCGCGGGCGATCTTCGCATGGGTCTCCAGCGTGGTCTGACGCGCCTTGTCGTTATAATCCGGCCACTCGGAGTGGTCGAAAAACAGCCCGCCGCGGATCGCTATTTCGAAATTCACACGGCTCAGGTCCTGAAAATCGTCGCCGAAACGCACCGCGATATTCGCATCGCCGTAATCGGCCATTGCGCCGGGGGCCATGTCCGACGTGACGCCCGGCGCGACATACATCCCGTAACGGTGATACATCCGGTTTTCATAGGAAAGGTCGCCCTCCAGAATGTGTTTGCCGAAATACTTGCCGGCCGCGGCGCCGATGCGGTTGAGCATCCGCGTCGAGTTGTTTTTGATGCCGAAGTCGTTTTTGATCTTCGCATAGCGGCCCTCGTGGTTCACGTACCCCACGACATAACCCGTACCGGGGTTCTGGCTCGAAGCGTAGAAATCCAGCACCGAATTGAGCGGATAGCCCGCCCCGGCCTTCAGGTAGAACGGCAGCGGACGGTTGAATTCCCAATAGGTCACCGTCGCCGGACGGATCGGCCGCGTGGCGAGTGTCGTCTGCAGCGACAGCGGCATGATCGTATAGTCGATTTCGGGCCGCATCTTCACCGTGTCGGTCATATCGGGCTCGACGGCGAGCTTCGCGGCGCTTTCGACGCTCGGAACATAGGCTTTGGTCACTTCGACCCGTTTTTCCACCTGCGCGCTCACGCTGCAGGGAAGCGCCGCCAGCAGCGCGGCGGCAAACAATATGCGTTTCATCATCAGTTCAGTTTTGCGATCCGTTCTTTCGCTTCGGCCACAATGCCGTCGTCGGCAGGCGAATAGCCGTCGGCAACGCTCTGATAGGTCGCCCTAGCTTGGAAATTGTCGCCCTTGCGGACATAGACGTCGCCCAGCAGGATAAAGGCCTTGGCTAACCAGTACGCCTGCGGCTCACGCTCCGAATAGGCGAATATCGCCTTCTCGGCCTTGTCCATATCGCCGCCCGCGAAAACATCTTCGAGTACGTAATAGGCGGCCGCGGAGCCTTCCTTCGTGCGGACGTCGGACGCCAGTTCCTTATACAGTTTCACGGCATCGGCGCGGCGGTCCTGCCGACGCAGCAGCTCGGCCCATGCGAATTTCGACTCGCGCAGCGCGACGGCCCCGGCGTCGGGATGCGCCGCGACATCGGCGGCCATCGCTTCGATCTTCGCCGCATCGCCCCCGGCCAGCGTCGCACGCACATAGCCCTTCATGGCGTCCTCACGCCCGGCGACCGTCGTCGTAACGTCGTACAACTGGCGGTAAGCGGCGGCAGCTTCGTCGTAACGCTTGTCCTCGAAGGTCATATCCGAGAGTTTTTCGAGCACCGTGACCGTATATTGGTTCGTTCCCTGCCCGGCCAGCGTCGTCAGGGTTTCGATGGCGTCGTCGCGCTGATCGGAGCGGAGGTAGCAGTCGCTCAGGAAATAGAGCGCATCGTTCACGTAATAGCCCTTGGGATAGCTCTTGACGTAACTGCGCAGCGATTTGGCGGCGGCATCGGTCTGGCCCGCAAGGTAAAGTTTCTGCGCGGAGGCGAACGACAGCGAATCGCGCGACACGGCGGTCAGATCGCTCTCCAGCCCCGCCTTCTGCGCATAGTCGAAGTAGTCGTCCACCCGGCCCTCCGAAACGTAAATCTCGCGGATGCCTTCCATCGCGCCCTTGGCTTCGGACGACTGCGGAGCCGTCTCGACGACCATGTCGTAATAGCGGAGCGATTTCTCCTTGTCGCCCAGATTGAGGTATGCGAGGCCCAGATCGGAAAGGGCCTGCGCCCGGCGCGGCGACGAGGGATAGTCGGCGACGAATTTCTCCAGCTGCGCGGCGCCTTCGGCGTACTGTTCCTGCGCGATGTGGGAGCGTCCCAGTTCATAGGAGGCCTCGTCGGCATAATCGCCCTCCCCCGCGGCGATGATCTGCCGCAGCGCCTGCTGTTTCTGCTCCGTGCGGCCCAAAATGCCGAGCGTCACGGCGCGCTTGTACTGCGCATAATACTTTTCGGGACCGCCCAAGGCCGCAGCCCGGTCGTACTCGGCCACCGCCGCTTCGAACTCCCGGTCGGAGTAGCGGATGTCGCCCAGACGGTTGCAGGCGTCGGCGCGGTACCGGTCACGTGCGGGATAGACGGCGAGGAATTTCTCGAACGAGCCGCGCGCCTGTGCCATGTCCATACGCGAGAAGGCGCAGTAGCCGAGGTTGTACAGCGCCATGGCATACTCCTTTTCGCTGCGGGGCGCACGTTTCAGATAGGCGTTGTATTTGGCCGCCGCGACCGTATATTCGCCCTGCGCAAAGGCGATTTCACCCTGCCAGAAAGAGTTGAGGGCCGAATATTTGGGGCTGACGTTGATCGCCGCAGACTCGGCCAGATAGCGCTGCGCCGCACGCATGTCGCCGGCATTGTAGGCTTCCAGTCCGCGGAAATAGGTGATTTTCTGCAACGCGGCGCGGATGTCGGCATCCTGCGTCGGGAAGGATTTGATGGCCCGGTAGGCCGCGTCGTAATCGTTCGAATTGTAGTAGGCGGCGATCAGCAGCGTACGGGCTTCGCCTACGCGCGGCGACGAGGGATACTGCTCCACATAGCGTGTCAGCACGTTGATCGCGCCGTTGAAGGCTCCGCCGCCCAGCTCATACTGCAGTTTGCCGTAATTGAACAGCGCATCCTCGGCGATCGTCGCGTCGAAGCGGTCGTCCGCGGCCATGGCGAAAGCGTGCATGGCGGCCCGCTTGTCGCCCGCCCGCAGGTAACAGTCGGCCAGATGGTACGAGGCATTCTGCGTCAGCGCATCCTCGGCGCCGCACGCCCTGCGCAGGTATTCCCCCGCTTCGGGATAGCGCGCCGTGCGGTAGAGCGAGAAGCCCATCAGGTAACTGCCGTCGCGGTCCAGCTCGCCGCCGGCCGCAGCAAAAGCGTCCAGATGTTCGATCGTCTTGTTGAAATCGCCCAGCCGGAACCACGACTCGGCAATGACGCGCTCCAGCTCCTTGCGCCGTTCGGGAACGGCCCGCTGCACCAGTTTGCCGCCGTTCTCGACGACATAGCGGTAGTTGCCCTCGTGAAATTCGATCTGCAGCAGGTAGTACGGCACCACGTCGCGGTAGGCGTCGCTGCGCTGCAAAGCCGTGAAGCCCTGCTTGGCACGGCCGTAACGGCCTTCGGCATAGTCGATATAGGATTTGTAATAAAGCGCGTGGTCGGCATATTCGCTCTGCGGGCCGATCCGGTCGAAATAGCCGAACGCCTTGTCGTAATCGCCGTCGGTGAATTCGACATAGCCCATGCGAACGTCGTACTGCTCCTTGCGCGCCCGGCCGAGAGCTTTGTAATCGGTCTTTTCAAAAGCCTCGCGGGCGCGTTTCATATCGCCCTCGGCGCAATAGTAGGAGCCTAGCGAGAACCGCACGTCGTTGGCATAGACCGATCCGGGGTAACGCGCTTCGAATCGGCGAAGCGCGGCCTCGGCGTCGCGGCTGCCCAACTCGACGGCGCAGGCCGCCAGATAGAAGTCGACCGTCTGCGCCGCCTCGCAGTCGGCGGGCGAAAGCGTCTCCCGCGCCTGCAGGAACTCATGCCGGGCGTCGGTCCAGCGACCGAAGTCGAACAGCGACCTGCCGCGGTCGATAAAGGCAGCAGATTCGGGGGTTCCGGCCTGCGCTCCGGGCGCGCACAACGCACACACGGCAAAGGCCAGCAATAAATTCAGATTTTTCCGCATACGACACTTAGATTCTTACAAAGGGCAAATATACGAAAATTTACCTTTTTTCCATATAGGGAAACGAAATATATGCCGCGGCCGGATTCTCCGCAAACCGCCGCTTTTGCATCTGTCGAAAATTATCCCTACCTTGCGGCGTCACTGATTCGCTAAACCTCCACTCGATGAAATCGCGTCTTTTTCATCACAAGGACCCGCGCGCAGCCTCCCGCACCGGCGCCCAGTCCGAGACAGACACGCTGAGCATGCTGTCCGTCGGCGCCGTCACGCTCACTCCGGAAGGGGAAATTACGGAAATCAACGCACGGGCATGCGACGAACTCCGCATCCGCGGGGGGGGGATTTTGCACATCCGCTGAACATCTCCGACATCCTCTCGGTCTGTCATGACCGGCAGGACCTTCTGCCCGGCATTCTCGCCCGGCTCAGGGAGCGGCACCGCTACGGAGACCTGCCGCCATGGAGCTATATCCGGCTTCGGGACTCCAACCTGAAATTCTACATCGAAGGCCGTTTCGTCGGCCGCTACGACCGGCGGCGGCAGCTGCGCCGGATCGTCTTTCTGTTCCGCAACACCGAGGAGGAGATCACCCGCAAATTCATCCTCGGCATGGCCCTGTCGCAGACGAAGATATTCCCGTGGTTTTTCGACCTCGGACACAACAGAATGGTCATCGACGAGCGCTGGTTCGCCCACTTGGGACTTCCGGCGGGCGACGGCACGATCGGCGCCGAAGATTTCTTCAGGCTCGTGCATCCCGAAGACCGCGGCAGGCTGGCCGACGCCTTCGCAAAACAACTCGCAGGAGAGCTGAATCCCGACACGTTCACCTACCGGCTCCGGCGCGGAGACGGCACGTGGGAGTGGTTCGAGGAGCAGTCCGTATACCTCGGACAGACCGGCGACGGATCGCCCTGCCGCATCGTGGGGATATGCCAGAGCATCCACGCCCACAAGACCTCCGAAGACGGGCTGCGCGCAGCCCGCGACAAGGCGCGGGAGAGCGACCGTCTGAAAAGCGCGTTTCTGGCCAACATGAGCCACGAGATACGCACGCCCCTCAATGCCATCATCGGCTTCGCCAACCTGCTCACCAGCGAAGACATCCCGTTCAGCGAGGCGGAAAAGCAGGAGTACAGCCGGCTCATAACGAGCAACGGAGACCAGCTGCTGCGTCTGATTTCGGACATCCTCGACCTCTCGAAGATCGAATCGAACACCATGGAATTCCATTTCGGGGAGCACTCGCTGCACGCCCTGCTGACGGATATCTATCAGGCCCAGCGGCTCTGCATGCCGGAAGGCGTCCTTCTGCGGCTCGACATGCCGCAGGCGGACACACCGATAATCACCGACGCATCGCGGCTCAAGCAGGTCGTCAACAACCTCATCAACAACGCCGCGAAATTCACGGACGAAGGCAGCATCACCTTCGGCTTCCGCTCCCCGCAGGGGTGCGAACAGGTCGAACTGTTCGTCCACGACACCGGAAAGGGCATCGCGCAGGAGCATCTGGACCGGATTTTCGAACGATTCTACAAGGCCGACTCGTTCGTCAAAGGCGTCGGACTCGGACTGTCGATCTGCCGCACGATCACCGAGTATCTGGGCGGCGCCATTTCGGTCGAGTCCGAATCCGGCAAAGGCACCCGGTTCACGATTCAGCATCCGCTGAGCAGGCCCGAAGCGGCTCCGCGGCGGGAGCCTGCGGAGACGGCCGGAATGCGGCAGTAAGGTACGATTCTTGCCCGAAGAGCGTTGTTCAATAAAAATTCAGCCATATGATTGAAAAAGTAACGTTGCAGCTGACCGGGGATTCGAAACTCGTGCCCGAAAACGGTCCCGACTGCGGGGAGATGAATCCCAAGACCCTGCTGCTCTATGCCGCGGCCAAATGTTCGGGAATGACGGCCCTGATGATCATGGAGAAGGAGCGCCTGCGTCCCAAGCGCTTCGAGATCAGCGTATCGGGCGAACTTTCGACCGAAGAGGTCCGGTCCGAAAGCGTATTCAAGTCGTTCCACGTCGTCTACAACATCGAATGCGACACCGAGGACGATCAGGCCAAGGTGAGCCGCGCGGCGACGCTGACGCACGAGAAATACTGCGGCATCATGCGCATGTTCCGCATGATCGCCCCGGTATCTCACGAAATCGCGGTGGTCAGCACCGAACCAACGAAAGCCTGACACCGCAATCCGGCGAAGAAATCGGAGGGTCCGACGGACCCTCCGATTTCTATTTCCGGGCTACTGCTGCGCCGTAATCCGCCGGTAATCCGACACCGCCACGGCGTAATTGTAATGCGCCTTGATGGCGTTGGTATAGAGCTGAATCCAGCTCAGCTGCGCCTGCAGCACATCGAGAATCGTCGCCAGCCCCTCACCGTAGGAATAGGTGCTGATGTCGAGGTTCTCGCCGGCGATGCGCAGGCTCTGCTCCATGGCTTCGACCTGCGCACGGCTGTTCACCAGCGCCGTCCATCCGTTCATCTCGTCGCGCACGATATCGTCGTAGAGTTGCGCGGCGTCCCATTCGCTCTGCCGCTGTACGGCACGGGCGACGCCCGTCGCGCGGCGGCGTTCGCCCCAGTGGAATATCGGCAGCGAGAGTTTCACGAACGCAGAGCCGTCCACCGTCGTAGCGCCCGTGCGGTTGGGATAATAGGGCTGCCACGATCCCCCGACGCCGACGCTCAGCTGCGGATTGAAGGCCGCACGGGCTGCGCGGATGCCGGCTTCGGCCCGGTCGCTGCGCAGCTGCGCGGCGGCATAGTCGGGTCTGAATGCCGCCGCTTCGGCGGCGGGCACCCGCACGGGCTGCGGAAGCGAATCGCGGATGCCCTGCGCCAGCGTTACGCCGAGCGCAGGATCGGCGCCCCGCAGGATGTTGAAATTGTGCAGCGCCACAGTGTAATTCCGCTCGGCGGAGATCAGTTCGTACTGCGCTTCGCTCAGGCGCGTGTCGATCATCAGCACGTCGCCCTTGGCGATGTACCCCTCAGCAAACCGGCGGTCCACCACCTCCTTGAGCGAACGGATGATGCCGACATACTGGCGCATCGAAGCGGCATAGAGCGCCATGGCCGAAAGGTTCCAGTAGGTATACTCGGCCGTATAGCGGACGTCGAGCCGGGTGAACTCCTCGTCGCAGAGGGCGATGTCGTATCCCAGTTCGGCCTGCCGGTAAGCCGCACGCACGGCTCCGCCGCCGTAGACGACCTGCACCAGCTGGGGCAGAACGCTGAAGTTCCAACGTTCGACGCCGTCGTAATGATGGACGGTGGCCGTAAAGTTCCCGTCAAGTGACAACCGCGGCAGGTAGCCCGTCCGCGCCTGCCCCACGGCTTCGGCGGCGGCATCGCTTCCGGCGGCGGCGACTTTCAGCCGGCGGCTGTATTCGGTCACGTCGCGGCGGTAATCGTCGAGCGTGGTCTGGGCATGCGAAGGCAAACAAAACAACAGGATAACTGACAGCAGAAACGGTTTCATGATTCACGGATATTATAGAAAATGGCGTAGACGACCGGCAGGACGCAGACGGTCAGCAGCGTGGCGACCAGCAGTCCCCCCATGATCGTCGCGGCCATCGCCCCGAACATCGAGTCGAACAGCAGGGGCAGCATGCCGAGGATCGTGGTTCCCGAAGCCATCGCAACGGGCACGATACGGCTGCGCGTGGCGGAGACCAGCGCATCGTAAGGCCCTTTGCCCTCGGCCCGCAGGACGCCGATCTGCTCGACAAGCACCACGGCGTTCTTGATATTCATTCCCACAAGCCCCAGCAGCCCCAGCAGCGAAAAGAAGTTGAACACCTTGCCCGTAACGGCCAGCCCCAGCACCACGCCGATAAAGATCAGGGGGATCATCAGCAGGATGATGACCGGTTCGCGGTAGTTGCGGAAGAGCAGGAGCAGGACGATGAAGATCAGGACCATCGTCAGGGGCATGTACTCGGCCAGCGCCGAATTGGACTCCTGCTGGCTCTCCTGCTCGCCGAAAACCTTCATCGAATAGCCTTCGGGCAGCGGCACGGCACGGGTCACCGAATCGCGCAGGGCGGCGAACAGCTCCATCGTATTGACTCCGCGCGCCGGATCGCACTGCGCCTTCATCACCCGCTGGCGGTTGTAACGCTTCACCACCCCGCCGCGGTATTCGAAGCGGAACCCGTCGGTCGCCTGTTCGATGGAGTAGACCTTGCCCGCAGGCGTGAAGATCGGCAGCGCCTGCAGGTTGGTCAGGTTGTAGGCGTCGATATTCTCGTCCTTGAGCAGGATCGGCATGAACTGGTCGCCCTCGCGGTACTCGCCGAGCCGGTAGCCCTGCGTGGCGATGGTAATGCCCTGCGCCATCTGACTGCGGGTGACGCCGATGCGCTGGCCCTTCATCTGCGAGTAGAGCGGCAGCCACGTCGGAACGCGGTTGCCCCAGCTGTTGCGGATATTCGCCGTGCCGGGCGTACGCCACATGATCTCCTCGGCCGCCTGCGTCAGCCGGCGGAGCGTGTCGATATCGTCGCCGATGAACCCGAATTCGATCGCGGCGTCGGGCACGGGCGAGAGCTTGAAAAGCGACGAGCGCAGCCACACGTCGGGACAGTTCGCCACGACGTAGGCGTTGAAACGGTTTTCGACCTCCTCGGTCTGTTTCCGGTCGTGCAGTTCGATCAGGATATTGCCGAAATTGGGCCGCAGCGAAATGCTGCTGCTGGCCAGATAGTAACGCGGCGGCGTGGAGCCCATCGTCACCGATACGGTCTTCACTTCGGGCTGCGCATGGAGCCACTCCTCCATCAGACGCAGGTTGCGCTCCGTATCGCGGATGTTATACCCTTCGGGCAGCAGCACGTCGGCCCGGAAATAGGGCTTGTCCAGCGACGGGAAGAAATTCTGCGGCATGAGACCCATTACCGCCAGCGAAAGGGCGAAGAGCGCGACGACGCCCGCAACGACGCCCCACCGCCAGCGCAGCAGCCCGGCCAGCAGACGGTCGAATTTCCGGTAGAACTTCGTATCGTAGGGATCGTGCGCCGCAGGTTTGACGCGGAGCATGAAATCGCCGAAAAGCGGCGTCTGCGTAAGGGCCAGCCCCCAGCTCAGCAGCAGCGAAAGCCCCAGCACGACGAACAGCGGCTTGACGATCTCGGCAACGGACGAAGGGGCCAGATAAAGCGGCAGGAACGAGAAAATGGCGATCAGCGTCGCCCCCAGCAGGCTCCAGCGCGGAGCATTGGCCCCGTCGATGACGGCCTGCCGCCGCGCGACGCCCCGCAGCATGGCCTGCTGCGCATTGTCGGTCACCACGATGGCGTTGTCCACCAACATGCCCATCGCGATGATGAACCCCGCCAGCGAGGTGCGGTTGAGACCTTCGCCCAGAAACTGCATCAGCAGAAGCGTACCGCCGATGGAGAACAGCAGCGAACTGCCGATCAGCACCCCAGCGCGGAATCCCATGACGAGCATGATGATAAGGATGACGATCGCCACCGATTCGGCGAGGTTCAGGATAAAGGTGGAATTCGCCTCGCGGGCAATGCGGTCTTCAGGATAAAGCACCGTGAGATCCATGCCCACGGGCATCTGGCGCGTAAGGCCGCCGAGCACCCGGCCGATCTTCTCCCCGGCCTTCACCACGTCCACGTCGGCCTCGGTCGAAATGCCGATGCCCACCGCCCGGCGGCCGTTCACGCGCATCAGCGTCTGCGGCGGATCGGCGTATCCCCGCTCCACGCGGGCGATGTCGCCCAGCCGGTACTGCTTGCCCGAAGAGGAGATGAGCAGCTGGTTGGAGATGTCGCCGAGGTCCTTATAGGCCCCGTCCTCCAAAATCTGTATTTCGAGCGCCCCGGCCTGCTTCTCGCCGCTGTTGACGATCGTGTTCTGCTGGCCGATGGTCCTCACGATCGATTCGGGGCGGATCGAGAAGTTGGCGAGCGCCGCAAGGCTGACATAGACGTTCACCACGGGCGTCTGCTCGCCGAAGAGCGTCACCTTCTGCACGCCGTCCACGGTCACCAGCGCCGTCTTGATCCGCTGCGCCCACTCGCGCAGTTCGGACCATGTGAATCCGCCGTCGACCGAAAGGCCGTAATAGATGCCGTACACGTCGCCGAAATCGTCGGCCACGGTAACGGGCGAAGCCCCGGCCGGCAGCCGGGGCTGGATGTTGAGCACCTTGCGCCGCAGCTCGTCCCACAACTGCGGAATCTCCGCGGCACCGGTCGCAGGATCGAGTTCGACCATGATCTTCGAAAGTCCGTAATAGGACTCGGAGGTGATTTTATGCACCAGCCGCATCGACTGCACCTCGCGTTCGATCGGCTCGGAAATGAGCTGTTCGACCTCCAGCGGCGTGGCTCCGGGATAGGTGCAGACCAGCGACGCACTTTTGATGACGAACGTCGAATCCTCCTTTTTACCCAGCGTGACGAAGCCGAGGGCGCCGCCAGCAAGCAGAACGAAAAGGAAAAACCAGACGACTTTTTTATTTTTCAGCGAATATTCGGGCAGACTCATGACCGTATCACTTTAGGATTCGCACCCGCTCGCCCTGCCGCAGCTGATAAACGCCCGCCGTGACGACGCGCTCGCCCGGCTCCACGCCGCTGTCCACCACGACGCGGTCGCGGCCGTACAGCTCGCCCAGCGTCACCTCGCGGCGCACGACATGGCCGTCACCGGTCACGATCCAGACGTAGGTGCCGCCCTCGGCCGGAGCGAAGATCGCCGACACGGGCAGCGACACGGCGTCGGGAACCGGATCGGCGCTCTGCATGGTAATCGTACACGACATGCCCGGAGAGACGGGATAACGCCCCGGATCGGTATTGGTCAGGCGAAGCGATACGGGAAATCCCGACGCATCAGACGAAGTCTTGGCGTAATCTTTCAGCACGGCCGGAAACTTCACGCCCCGGTAGTTGTCGAATTCCACCTCGAAGCGCGTGGATTGGGAGGCCAGCAGCGGCAGAGCGCTTTCGGGAAGGGTGAACTGCACCTGCGTCGTCACGGGATTCACGACGCGCACGATGGTCTGTCCGGCCTGCACCCGTTCGTAATTATCGACGTATTTGCGCTCGACGACGCTGGCGAAAGGCGCCCGGAGCTTGGTCTCCTTGAGCATGTCGAGGGAGTTGTCATAAGCAGAGCGGGCCTGCGCATAGCGGGTTCGGGAAGCTTCGAATTCCTGCTGCGAGACGGCTTCGTGCTCCAGCAGCCGCTGCATGCGCTGCAGCTGCGAGCGGGCCTCTTCGTATGCGGAGCGGTCGGCGGAAACCTGCAGCTGGATGTCGCGGGGGTCAAGCTCGGCCAGCAGCGCCCCCTTCTTCACGCTCTCGCCCTGCGACACCGGAACGTCCAGCACCTGTCCGGGAAGCTTGAACGCCAGATTCACGGCGTCGTCGGGCGTAGCCATGCCCGCGAAATCCTTGTCGATGACCCCGGCGCCCGACGCCGTGACGACCTTCACCGGGCGGACCGTCTCAGGCGCCGGCTGACGGCGGCCGCAGCCGCACAGCGCGAGAAGAATGAATAAAGTTTGGAAAGTTCGCATAATAAGAAAGTTGACTCCGTTTCCGGGGTCAACTTTCATACCACTCGCCGCAAAAAGTCCCTATGGACGAATATCGCGACAATTCTTTTTAGCGCGGATCACGCCCTCTTCGAGCAGCACCATGCCGTTGTTGGCGCGAAGCATGGTCTTCATGGTCGAAGCGTCTATGTTATAGCAGCGTACCTCGCCCGATCCGAAATCGTGATAGGCGACGCCGTACAACGGCTGGGGCGTGAGACAGACGACGCGCGCGCCTTCGCTCTGCGCACGCCGTATGAGAGCGGCGAACCGCTTGGCGCAGGCGCGCGGCAGGCGGTCGAACGAGGTGACGCAAAGCATATACACGCGTCCGGGGGCGGTCAGTATCTCCTCTGTGGCGTCCCCCTCGGCATCGCGCAGGGCGAATTCGCTCATAAGCGGGCGTATGGCGGGCATCTCCTCGGTGGTCCGGGTATCGACCCACTCCCACTTCCCGGCGTCCTGCCATGCGGTGTCTTCGAGCGAAAATTCGTGCAGTTTGCCCGTTTCGAGATTGCGGTAAACGAGCACGGTCTCCGTCTCGCCGGGTTCGACGGCCGGAGCGTGCATGCCCTCCCAGATATTGACCCCGACCTTGTAGGGCAGGAAGTCGATCAGCGGCAGATGGCGGTAACAGTAGTACCCCAGATACATCGAAAGGAAGAAGAAGGTGACCGTCAGCACGATTTCCAGCGCGTTGAAGGCGAAAATCTTGTCGGGACGGTAGCGCCACCAGACCACGAAGGCCATGGGCAGCAGGGCCAGATTCTTGAAGAAAGTCTGCCACGGCGTCAGTTTCAGCGCCTCGCCGAAACAGCCGCAGTCCTCGACGGGAATCAGCGTGGCGCTCAGCAATGTCAGTGCCGTGAAGAACAGCATCGACAGCACGGCGAAGATCGAAATCAGGCGGATGCGGACCTTGAACAGCAGCATGCACCCCATCATCAGCTCGGCGCCGCACAACCAGATCGAAAAAGCCATGCTCGCAGGCTGCAGCGACTCGACGCCGTAGATCGAGAGGTACTCGTTGACCTTCATCGCCGTGCCCCACGGGTCGATAACCTTCGTGAAACCCGAAAGGATGAACGTGCAGGCGAGGATCAGCCGGCAGATATTGGCTATCAGTTTGAATACCCGTGTTTTACGCATCTGCTCCAAGTATTGGGATTAGTTCCGCACGGATTTTGGCGAAGATGCCTTCGGGCGACTCCATCGCGCCCGAAGCGTCGCTGCAGTCGACGACCCGCAGCGACGGGTCCTTGGCCGCCGAAGCGAGGTAGACGCTGCGCACGTCCTGCTGCAGCTGCAACGACGCCTCGTGGATATCCTGTCCGCCCTGCAGGTAGTCGCGGTCGTCGCCTTCGCGCGCTTCGGAGAGCTTGCGCTCGGTGAAGGCGAACGGTACGTCGAGGAACAGCGAGAGGTCGGGACGGGGAAGCGCGTTATGACCGAATTCGAGGTTCACGATCCAGTCGGCCAGCCGGTCGCGTTCCTCGCCGGCGGGAAGTTTGGCGCACTGAAAACCCACGTTCGAGTAGACGTAACGGTCCAGCACCACCGCTTTTCCTTCGGCGAGCCACTGCCGTATCTGCGGCGCGGCGTCGGCGCGGTCGCCCGCGAAAATCAGCGCCACGAGGTAGGGATCGACCTCCTGTACGCCGCCGAATTCGCCGCGCAGAAACCGGGCGATCAGCTGGCCGTATACGGGCGAATCGAAGCGCGGGAAATGCACATACTCGCTCTCGACGCCCCTGTCGGCAAACAGCTGGCGCAGCATGCGTATCTGGGTCGATTTGCCCGCTCCGTCCAATCCTTCGAGTACAATGAACATAGGTTGCCTGTTTTATTTCCGTTTGTGGTAGTTATGGTAGTTTCCTCTTCTCAGCGCAGCATCCGCACGGCCCGTTCGACCCCGTCGGCCAGCGCGTCGGCTTCGGCCTGCGTGTTGTAAAGCGCGAACGAAGCGCGGCACATGCCTGTCGTCGCGTAATGGTCCATCACCGGCTCGGCGCAGTGCTGTCCGGTACGGACGGCGATGCCGAGCTTGTCGAGAATCATCCCCATATCGTAAGGATGCACGCCCTCGACGTTGAACGATACGATGGCGCATTTGCCGGGCGCCGTGCCGTAAATCCGCAGGCCGTCGATCGCCGCGAGACGTTCGGTCGCGCGGCGCAGCAGCGCCTGCTCGTGCCGCTCGACCTCTTCGGGATCGAAGCGCTGGACGAATTTCACCGCTTCGCCGAGCGCGATGGCGCCCGAAAAGTTGGCCGTTCCCGCCTCGAACTTGAGCGGAACGGGCGCATAGGTCGTCTTTGCAAACGTCACCGTATCGACCATGTCCCCGCCGCCCAGAAACGGCGGCATCTCCTCCAGCAGCGCGCGTTTGCCGTACAGCACGCCGATACCCGTCGGAGCGAAGAGCTTATGCCCCGAAAATGCGTAGAAATCGCAATCCAGCTCCTGCATGTCCGCGCCCCCGTGCACGACACCCTGACATCCGTCCACGACGGCGATCGCCCCCACGGCATGCGCCGCGTCGATAATCCCGCGCAGTTCGGGCCGTGTGCCGAGCGTATTCGACGCCTGCGTCACGGCGACGGCGCGCGTGCGCCCGTCGAGCAGCGACGGCAGCAGCTCGGTGCGCAGACGCCCTTCGTCGTCGAAAGGCAGCACCCGGATTTCGGCCCCTTTGCGTTCGCACAGCATCTGCCACGGAACGATATTGGAGTGGTGCTCCATTTCGCTGACGACGATGTTGTCGCCCGCACGGACGAATTTCTCGCCCCACGCATAGGCCACCGTATTGAGCGAAGCCGTCGCGCCGGCCGTGAAAATCACCTCTTCCTTCTCCGCCGCCCCGATAAAGGCGCGGATGCGCTCGCGCGACGCTTCGTAGAGCGTCGTGGCCTCCTCCGAAAGGTAATGCACCCCACGGTGGATATTGGCGTTGAGCTCCCGGTTGAGGTAATCAATCGTCTCGATCACCGCCAGCGGCTTCTGGGCCGTGGCTCCGTTGTCGAGGTAGACCAGCGGCTTGCCGTAAACCTCGCGTCCGAGAATCGGGAACTCCCCGCGTATTTTTTCAACGTCGAACATGGTCACAATTTTTCCATTTTGGCCCTAACGGCCTCCATCATCGTCTCGCACAACGGCTCCACGCCGCAGCGGCGCACGACGTCACCCACGAAACCTTCGATCTGCAGCCGGCGGGCCTGCACCTCGCTCAGGCCGCGCTGGCGCATATACAGCACGGCTTCCGAGTCCATCTGCCCCACCGTCGCGCCGTGCGAACACTTCACGTCGTCGGCATATATCTCCAGCTGGGGCTGGGTGGCGATATGCGCCGTCTCGCTCAGCAGGATGTTGCGGTTCTGCTGCTGCGCGTCGGTATGCTGCGCATCGGGCGCCACATAGACCAGTCCGCAGAACTCGCCGCGGGCCGAACCGCCGGCAACGCCTTTGATATAGGAATTGCTGCGGCAGTCGGGCACGTTGTGGTTCGTGCGCAGTTTGACGACGCAGTGTTCTTCGCCGCCGGCGAGGAACACCCCGCCCAGCATGTTCTCGGCATCGCGGCCGTCGAGATCGATCGTATAGGAGGCGTTGGCGCTCGTAAGCTGTACGGCCGTCAGGCGGCACAGGCTGCGTGCGGACTGCTTCACCGCAACCTCCGCGAAAGCTTCGGCGAGGAACACCTCCGTTATTTCGAGACGGGCGTCCTCCGCCGCAACGATCTCCAACGACGACATGTCGGGCGCGGTATGCACCACCACGATGCGTCCCGACGCGCCCGCGGCGGCCTCGATGCGCATGCGCCGGGGATCGACCGCCGCATAAGGCCCGTCCTGCGTCCCTTCGATCCGGAACACTTCGCCCTGCGCCGTGCAGAAATCACGGATTATATCGAGTATCGCCGTCATTCCCTGTAATCGTTAATCAGCCAGTCGTAGCCCTCCTTTTCGAGTTTGAGAGCCAGCGTCTTGTCGCCCGTATGGATAATGCGTCCCCGGTAGAGCACATGCACCACGTCGGGCACGATGTAATCCAGCAATCGCTGGTAATGCGTAATGACCACCGTCGCGTTTTCGGGCGTATGCAGTTTCGTAACGCCCGTGGCGACGATGCGCAGGGCGTCGATGTCGAGTCCCGAATCGGTCTCGTCCAGAATGGCCAGCTTCGGATCGAGCATCGCCATCTGGAAAATCTCGTTCTTTTTCTTCTCACCGCCCGAAAAGCCTTCGTTCACGGCGCGCGAGGTGAGTTTCGAATCCAGCTCCACGACGGCGCTCTTCTCGCGCATCAGCTTCAGGAATTCGGCGGCCGTCAGCGGCTCCTCGCCGCGGAACTTGCGCTGCTCGTTCACGGCCAGCTTCATGAAGTTGGCCATCGTGACGCCCGGAATCTCGACCGGATACTGAAAACCCAAAAACAGCCCCAGACGCGCCCGGTCCTCGATCGGCATCTCCAGCAGGTCCCGTCCGAGGAACGTGGCCGAGCCTTCGGTCACCGTGAATTTCTCATTGCCCGCGAGCACCGCCGCGAGCGTCGATTTGCCAGAGCCGTTAGGCCCCATGATGGCATGCACCTCGCCGGCTTTCACTTCGAGGTCGATGCCCCGCAGAATCTCTTTGCCGTCGACCGACGCATGCAGATTTTTTACACTTAACATATCTTTCTTGCCAGTTTTTTACATTTTTCAATCTCTCTGTCCGTCAGCCTGCCGTTCTTGCGGCAGCCGCTTTTGGCCGCGGTGCCGACGATGCGGTAACCGCTCCACCGGAGTATCTCGCGCAGGGCGCGGAACACCCCGCGGGTCTGGTTGAACAACACGCTGAACGGATATATCGTGTTGCACGTCGCCACCAGCACGGCCCGCTGTCCCTTATGCAGCGCCACCGGCATTCCGCTCTCCTTCTCCCCCATCATCACATGGACCGACCGGTCGAACAGCACTTTTAAGGCCCCGTTCATATTACCCCAATAGCAGGGCGAACCTATAACCAGCGCATCCGCCGTGCGGATCGCCTCCGCGACGCGGTGCGCATCGTCTTCGGGCAGCGCGCAGCGGAGTTTCGAGCGGCAGCTCATACACCCCGTGCAGGGTCTTACGGTCAGGTCGTGGACGAAAATACGCTCGACGTCGCACGTCTCCGGCAGATTGCCGGCAATATGTTCCAGCATCTGCGAGACCAGACCGTTGCGCCGCGGACTGCCGTTGAGCACCAGCACTTTCATCTTTCCCGCCCGTTATCCGACCGAACCTTCGAGGCTGATCGAAAGCAGTTTCTGCGCCTCGACGGCGAATTCCATCGGCAGTTTGGCCAGCACCTCGCGGGCATAGCCGTTCACGATCAGCCCCACGGCGTCCTCGGTCGAAAGGCCCCGCTGGTTGCAGTAGAAGAGCTGGTCGTCCGAAATCTTCGAGGTCGTGGCTTCGTGTTCGACCACAGCCGTGCGGTTGCGGCTGTCGATCACGGGGAAGGTATGCGCCCCGCATTTGTCGCCGATCAGCAGCGAATCGCACTGCGAATAGTTGCGGGCGTTCTCAGCCCCCTTCGCCATGCGGACCAGACCGCGGTAGGAGTTTTCGCTCCGCCCGGCCGAAATGCCTTTCGACACAATGCGGCTGCGGGTGTTGCGCCCTATGTGGATCATCTTCGTACCGGTATCGGCCTGCTGGAAATTGTTGGTCATGGCCACCGAGTAGAACTCGCCCACCGAATTGTCGCCGGCGAGAATGCAACTCGGATATTTCCACGTAATCGCCGACCCGGTCTCGACCTGCGTCCATGACAGACGGGCGTTCTCGCGGCAGATACCGCGCTTGGTGACGAAATTATAGATGCCGCCCCGGCCCTCCCTGTCGCCCGGATACCAGTTCTGCACCGTCGAATATTTGACCTCGGCGTCTTTCTCGACGATGATCTCCACCACGGCGGCATGCAGCTGGTTTTCGTCGCGGCGAGGAGCCGTACACCCCTCCAGATAGCTCACGTAAGCCCCTTCGTCGGCCACGATCAGCGTACGTTCGAACTGCCCCGTCCCCGCGGCGTTGATGCGGAAATAGGTCGAAAGCTCCATCGGACAGCGGACGCCCTTCGGAATGTAGCAGAACGAACCGTCGGAAAAGACCGCGGCGTTGAGCGCGGCGTAGAAATTGTCGGTATAGGGCACGACGCTGCCGAGATACTTCTTCACGAGATCCGGGTAGTCGCGCAGCGCTTCGGAAATCGAACAGAAGATGATGCCCTTCTCGGCCAGCACCTCCTTGAAGGTAGTCTTGACCGACACCGAGTCCATCACGGCATCGACCGCCACGCCCGCCAGCGCCATCTGCTCTTCGAGGGGAATGCCCAGTTTGTCGAACGTCCGCTTGAGTTCGGGGTCGACCTCGTCCATCGAATCGAGTTTTTTCTGCTGCTTGGGGGCGGCATAATAGATGATGTCCTGAAAATCTATTTCGGGAATCGTCAGGTGGGCCCACGTCGGCGGCTCCATCGTCAGCCAGTGGCGGTAGGCCGCCACGCGCCGCTCGGTCATCCATGCGGGTTCGCCCTTCTTGGCGGAGATCAGCCGCACGACATCCTCGCTCAGTCCCTTGCCGATGGTTTCGGTCTCGATATCCGAGGTGAAGCCGTACTTGTATTCCTGCTCTCCGATATTCTCCAGTATGTCTTTATCTTTCTCTGCCATTATGCGCGAAATATCGTACAAAGGTACAAAATCAAATCACATTTTCATAACGCAGCAGAGCAAATCTGGGTCCAGAGCGGGCAAAACGGCAAAAAAGCGGGATGAACGGGGAGCGGGAAATGACAACGGGCGTTTCCGCGCCAATGGATTTTCGATATCTTCGACTTGTCATCCCCATTTTCAGGACTAAAAAAATAAAGACGGCCGTGAGGTCGTCTTTATTTCAGGCTGTCGGCACGACACCCTTTCTCGGCGGAGAGTGGGGGATTCGAACCCCCGGTACAGTAATCCCGTACGTCAGTTTAGCAAACTGGTGGTTTCAGCCACTCACCCAACTCTCCGGTCGCCGTTCCGGGCCTTTATCCTGAAACGGGTGTGCAAATATAGAATCTTTTTGACGAAATACAAAGAAATGCAGTCAAAATTTCATTTTTCCATCGCACCGCATTCGCCTTGGCGTTGATAATCTGCGCCCTGCCCCATTGCCGCACCAAGACGGCGTGCAACCGTGAGCCGACCGGTCCCAAGGTCTGCATGCGCCGGACACGCAGGGCCGGCACCCGTTCGTTCTATTGCGCCGGGACATGCACCGCGCCCCTGTTACGGACCGCAGCGGCCGTATTTTTATTTCGCTATAAGATAAAACATTGAACCTGACCGGAAAAAGTTCATCCATTTCTGGCAGATCATTTGCACGCATATGCTACGACGGCGCCTTTTCAGGGTGCCATTCTTTTCAAGGTGAAACCGGGTCGCAACACCTTTACCCGGTCGCTTTCGGGACAATAAAAGATGAGAAAATGAATAAGGTTTATTTCATGCTGGCACTCCTGCTGGCGTCGGTAAATACATCCCATGCTCAGAAATGGGCTGTCAAGAGCAACCTGCTCTACGATGCCACGGCTACGATCAACTTGGGCGTCGAAGCGGCGCTCGGCCGCCGCGTGACGCTGGACGTATCGGGCAATTACAACCCGTGGAAATTCGGCGACGCCCGGTGGAAACACTGGCTCGTACAACCCGAAGTGCGCTACTGGCTCTGCGAGAGTTTCAACGGCCATTTCTTCGGACTTCACGCCCACTACGCCGAATACAATGCGGGAGGAATCGATTTCAGCACCGCCTTCCGCCACAACCGTTATCAGGGGCACCTCTACGGCGCGGGATTGTCCTACGGGTATCAATGGCTGATCGGGAAACGCTGGAATCTCGAAGCCACGGTCGGCGTCGGGTATGCCCGTCTATGGGACCGGAAATATCCGATCGCCGAATGCGGCGAGGTGATCCGCACCCGGTCGCGCAACTATTTCGGACCGACAAAAATCGGCCTGACACTCATCTTCATCATCAAATAAAGCAGCAAGATATGAAACGCCATACGCTACACCGCATAACCGGCCTGCTGGCCGCATGTCTGATCACTGCCGCAGCGGCTTACGGCCGCGAAGGCAAGCCCGCCGCTTACAGAGACGGCGACCGGCTCTGCATAAAGCTGCCGATCGCCGCCGGCATGGACCTCCCGGCCAACGGACAATTGACCGTCACGCCGGTCGTCACCGACGGCGAACACCGCATGCAGCTGGCTCCCGTCGTTTTCACGGGACGCATCCGGGAGAAAGTCAACGAACGCCGGGAGCGGCTTTACGGCACGCCGGCCGCCTCCGAGAATGTTTTCAGCAACACGGTCATCCGGCACGGCCGGAAAAACACGTCGGGGAATGCGGTTCTCTTCGAAGGCGAGATACCCTACCAGCCGTGGATGGCGGGCGGGCGCGTCGTCCTTTACCGCGATCTGGAGGGGTGCGCCGGGCGCAGGACCGCCCTGCCGCCGCTGATCGCCGCTGAAATCGCGGCTCCCGTACAACCTCGGCTGTCGTTCCTCGTCCCCGCGGACGCCCCCAAACGGCGCAGCGAACGGATCACCGCCGTCGTGCATTTCCCGCAGGGCCGTTCGGTACTGCTGCGCGGATTCGCCGACAACGGCCGCCAGCTGGCGCGCATCGACAGCCTTACGGCCTGCCTGACGGGAAACGACACGCTCCGGGTCGAGAACATCTACCTGAAAGGATATGCCTCCCCTGAGGATACATACGCATTCAACACCCGTCTTTCCGCAAACCGGGTGCGGTCGATCCGCAATTACCTGCAGGAGAACTTCGGACTGGAGGAGGCCGAGTTCACCACCGCGACCGAACCGGAGGACTGGGACAGCCTGCGGCGCTGGGTCGTCCTCTCCGACCTGCCCGCAAGAGACGAGGTGCTGGCCGTAATCGACACGGTCGCGGATCCCGACGCCCGCGACGTCGGCATCTGGAAAACGGACGGCGGCAAAACTTATCTCATGCTGCTGCACGAAGTTTATCCGCAGCTGCGGCGCGTGGATTACCGCATCGGATATACGCTGCCCCCGTTCACCGTGGAGCAGTGCCGCGAACTGATCGGCTCGCGCCCCGAATGGCTGAGCCTCGGCGAAATGTGCCGGCTGGCCGAAAGCTACGGCGTCGATTCGCCCGAAAGGGCCTATGTCTGCGCGGTCGCACTGGAGTTTTACCCCGACGATCCCTGCGCCTGCAGCAACATGGCGGCGCTGGCCCTGCGACGCGGCGATGTCCAGACGGCCCGCCAATGTCTGGCCCGCTGCGACGGAGCTTCCTGCGCATGGAACAACCTCGGCATTCTGTGCCTGATCGACGGCGATACGCAGAAGGCGCAGCATTGCTTCTCGCTCGCCGCGGAGCAAGGTTCGGACGATGCGGCATACAATCTGGCCCATTTCGCAGAACTGAGCTGCGATTGGTAACACCCGGTTTCGGATTCCAAATCACCTAAAAAAATAAGACATGAAAAAAATTTACAATCTGTTCGTATTTGCGGCTTTCGCCGTTGCCGCCGCATGCTCCGACGAGGGAGAAAAAACGGGAGTTACCGATCCGGCGGCCGGCAACCTGCAATTCGTCACCCGAACGCCGCAGGCGGCGTCGGGGCGCGGCCCGGTTTACGACACCGGCGGATTCCGCATTCTGGCGTTCAGAAACACCGGCTCGGACTATGTCTACATGCAGGACGTCCCGCTCGGCGCGATGAGCTTCGACGGTTCGGCGCTCTCCGGCACGGTGCAGTTTCCCGCCGGCGACTACAAGTTCCTGCCCTCCTACGGACTGGCGGCGCCGGGCAACTACACGTGGCCGGCCCTCACGGACGCCGTGCTTTCCGACGCGCTCTGCGTAACACATACCCAAGAGAGTTTTCCTGCGGCCTTCATGCTCAACGCACCGCTCGATGCGGTTCCGTCCTGCACCGTATCGCTCGACGGCCCGAAACAAACCGTGAGCGCCACGCTCCGCCGCGCCGTTTCACGCGTGGACGTGCTCTTCATCCGGGCGGAGAAGGACGCGGCGACAGGCGTCTATACCGAAAAACCGGGCGACGACATCTTCGGCCCCGAAAAACTGGCCGAGGTGAAGCTCTCGTACACCGGGGCCAACAGCCGGCTGGGCCTTTCGGGCGAGAAAGCCGAGGGGCTTTTCGACGTGTCGCACACCATTGCCGTTCCTGCGGACGCGGTAACGACGGGTACGGGCGTCTCGACGGTTGTCGGAGCAGACAAATACGATTTCGAGAACGTACAGCCCGCCGACATCATCTCCGGTTCGGCGCACCTGAAAGGCACATACCTGATCCCCAACCCCGACAATACTCCCGCCACCGGATTCTCGATGCTGCTCACCTCAGGCAAGGGATCGACGCGCACCATAGCCCTGACGGACAAAATTCCGGTCGAGCGCAACAAAGCGACATTGGTCCGGATCTACGTACTGGGCGACAATGTCTTTACCACGGGTGTCGATTTCGACGTCGAGGTCGATACGGTCTGGGACGGATCGAACTTCGTGGACGGAGAGATAGACTGACGAAAACAGACTCACCATGAAACACTGCAAACTAACGGCGCTCATTCTGGCGGCAGCCGTCTGCGCTGCCTGTTCGGAGCCGGAGACGGCGGACGGAGGTCCGAATCCGCAAACGACGCGCGTCACGCTGCGGCGCGAAGGAGCCGCGGACGTTGCGGTCTATGCCTTCCGCCGGCAGGGCGACCGGTTCCTCTTCGACACGCTCTTCCGCGAAGGATGGACCTCCGACGGCAGGATGTCGGTGCGCATGCCGAACGGACAGTACAAATTCCTCTTCGCAAGCGGAGCGGCCGACCGGCTCGTCCTCGCACCCGAACCGCTCACACGGCAGACGGCATGGGAGGAGGTGCACTTCGCCCTGCGCGAGAATGCGGAGGCGCCCGGCACCTGCTGTCCGGCCGACGAGCTGTTCCTGCAATACCCGGCTTCGGACGCCGACGCGATCCATACGGTCGGCGGTGCGGACCTGACCGTCGCGGCAACGCTCCGGCGCGCCGTCTGCCGGATCGAAGTCTCGGTCAAGCGCGGATACCATGACGGCACGCAGTACGTGGAGGTTCCCTATGCGGAACCGCAATCGGTACTCGGCGAGATCGACCGCATCGAACTTTCGGCCGGAGCCGCGGGACTGCGGGTAACCCCGGCCGGAAGCAGCGGGACGGCCACCGTGGCGGCGACACTCGCGGCGGCGGATTATGCGGAGCTGACCGACGGCGGATTCATCCGGCTCGAAGGGCCTTTCATCATTCCGCCCGCCGACGGCGGAGAGGTAGGTCTCGACATTTCGGTCGTTCCCGCCGCGGGGGCCGCCCTGCAACCGGCGCGACTGCATCTGACGGGCCGGGCGGAACGCAACAAACGGCTCGACGTCACGCTCTGGATCACCTCCGGATATCCCGCCGTCGGGGTCGAAATAAAAACCGCCCCGATCGAACGGGAACAGGACGGAGATACGGGCATTTGGGAATAAAAAACAATCGTGATGAAAAGAAATATCCTATACAGAATCTGCGGAACGCTGTTTTCGCTCTCGGCGCTGGCGGCCTGCGGGCTGGAACCACAAGAGGAGTGTCTCCCCTGCGACGGCAAACTCCGCTACACCGAAGTGCATATGGAAGGCGCGCCTTCGGCAGCGGGATTCGCAACCCCGCTCTACGTTTTCCGCCGGGCGGCGGGAACGCAGGACGGATACCTCTTCGACCGCAGTTACACTTCGGTCGCCGACGGCGAAACGCTCAGGCTACCGCTCACCGAGCTGAGAAGTTCCGACTACCGTTTTCTGATGATCGCCCAGCCCGACGGCGGGGAGTGGCTCACGCTGAACACGGCGGCCGGCACCACGCTCGTCACCGGAGCGGCTTGGGAAGACCTGCGGCTGGAATGCGCTGCCGGTGCAGCGGCGCCGGACGGGTACGGCGGCTTTACCGACCTGAGCGGCGAAGCCATTCTGCGCGACGGAAGCATCCGTCTCACGCTGACGCGTATCGCCGGACAGGTGCTTTTCGACATCTTCCGTACGGACGGCTCGCTGTCACAGCCCGAAAGCATCGTTTCGCCCGACACGGAGTCGGTGATCGACCGGGTATCCCGGATCGAAATCACCTATGAGAATCCGACGACGGCGCTGCGTTTCGACGAAAACGGGACGCTGGTTCCTGCGGCATATGCCGCGGAACCGCTGACACGAAGCATCGAGCCTCAAGCAACCGACTTCAGGGTCGCGCTTCCCCAAGCGGACAGAGGACTCGGCGTATACGATGCCGGTCTGCGCGGCAGTCTGCGCATGGAAGGGGCATTCCTGCTGCCGTCCGACTCGCACCTCCGCATCAAACTGCTCTTCACCTACTACGACACGACGCCCGTCTGCGGCAACGGCCACGCGGACGCCCACACCCCGGCATGTTTCCAGCAGCGTCAGGTAACGCTCGCCCTTCCGGCGGCCGAGGCCGGCACGGGACTTCCGGTGGCTGCGGACTGCTATACGGTCAACCGGGTGGGACTGCGCTGCGACCGGATCATCGACGTTCCGGTCGGAGGAGGTGTCGAAACGAATTTCGACTGGCTGTAAAACGGAAAATCGTACGGTTATGAAAAAATTTCCATTCTTGATGATATGTGCGGCGCTGCTGACGGGCGGGTGTTCGGACACCGCCCCCGCAGGAGGACCGTCGGCGGACGAAGAGCCACGTGTCGAAGTCGGCTTCCGGCTGGAAGCCCCCGACACGGACACATCGCTCGAACCCATGACGCGGGCCTCCTCCTACAAGGAGTGGTTCGGCAACGCCTGCCGCCTGCTGATCCTGAAAAAGACCGGAGCACGCTGGATCGTGGATGCGACGCAAACCGTTCTGCTGGATGCCGATTCGGGTCCGTGGGCCGAACTGAAACTCGCGGACGCCCTGCCGCCGTGCTCGTTCGGCTGCGAACTGCGGCCCGGCGATTACCGGATCGTTGCCGCGATCAACTGGCAGTCGTGCGACTGGAATACGGAGCTTGTCCCCGGAAAAGTGGTCGCCGACGACGCCGACGATGCGCTGCTCACGCCGCCGCTGATTACCTATCCGATTTCGACACACTGGATGAACAGCGGCTACCGGCAGCTGACCCGCGAGGTTTTCATTGCCGTCGCCGACTTCACGGTGCCCAAAAGCGGCGATCTCCACTCGGCCGGCATGCCGGCAGTGACACTGCGGGCCGAGCGGCGCGTGGCGAAATTCCGCGTCCTGCTCAAGGACAAGCCTTCGCCCGTCAACGCATTCACGTTCGAAACGACGGCCCATACCGTTCAGGCGCTCTTCACGTCGCAAACGAAGCCCTTTGCCGAAGGAATCGATGCGCTCGGAAATATGTACTACGGCGCTTCCGGAATATACGAGCTGCCGTGGTGCATGTCGACGATGGGAGATTTCCACACATCGGGAGCGGGCAGATATCAAATGTGTCAGACCAATTCGACGGTCTTTTCGCCCTTCCTTTTCGCCGGACCGGAAGCCGGAGAGATCCCGGTGAAGATAACGGACATCCGGATTTCGGGCAAAAGCGGCGGATTCAGCTACAAAACGGATGAAGTCTACACCCGCAGTCTGGCCTGCAGCACGATCGCCGGCATCGTTTTCGAAGCCACCGACATCTACGACGACTCCTCGTCGCAGCTCCTGATCGACGTGGTCGAGGCTGCGGACGACGCAGGCACCCCCGAAAACGCGGTAACGCTCTTCGATCCGTTCTACGAGTGGAACGCCATGTCCTATTAAAAACACGAAGCCATGAAAAATTTATCCTGCATACCGTTCGCATTTTCGTGCCTGCTGCTGTCGGCATCGTGCATCGAGGAGAAGCTCGACGCCTGCCCGCCCCAAGGCGGAAACGTTGCGGTGACACTTCGGGTCGAAAGATTCCAGACCCGGCCGCCCTATCGTCCGTCGGACTTGGAGCCGGAATTCGCCGAACGCATCCATTCGCTCGACTACCTGCTCTATGCCGAAGGGAGGCTGATCGGACAGGGCCGGGCGGACGACATACGGGCCGCCGACGGAAACAGCTACCTCTTCCGTCTCGACACGCTTCCGTTCGGAAACTACCGGCTGGCGTTCGCCGCCAACGCCGCACCGCGCATGATGGCCGGAACCACCGATGCACCGGAGCTGCGTTACATCGTCTATCAGGGGGAAAAGGGCGCCGACGACCATTTCCGGGCAGATCTCCCCTTCGAGGTGACATGTCCCTGCCGCAACGAGTTCGAAGCCGTACTTCGGCGCGTATACGGCGTGACACGTTTCCGCTTCGAAAACCTGCCTGCGGAGATCGCATCCGTGGAGGTTTCGCTCGACAACGTAGGCGAGCGCATGCCGCTCTGCGGCGATCCCGACCGCCCGTGCGAGGTAGCCAGACGCATTCCCGTGACCGACATGGGCACACGCGCCGACGGCACATATACGCTCGGAACGTTCTGCACCCTGCCGGGCATGAAGACCGCGTGGCGGCTGAAGCTCTACAGCGACGACGGCCCATCGCCCGTTTACGACCGGATGGTAACGGATACGCTGAACATCGAATGCAACCAGCTGACCGAACTTACGGCGCGTTTCAAGGAGGGCGGTCTTCGGGAAGAGATCGAATTTTCGGTCGATGTCGACACGACATGGGACGGTTCGAACGAAGGCGGCGGGGAAGTTGTGCTGAAATAACCTTCCGACACAATACCGCTACACTGTTTCATTATATATTAAAAGACCGTAATACTCCAAGCCGTCGCCGCCGAAATTGATTGCCGGCCGCTTAGTGCAAAACGAACCCTCCGCATCAAGATGCGGAGGGTTCGTTTTGCATTGCAGGAGTTTAGAAAATAAACTTCTCCAGTTTCATTTCGCCCAACTGATGCAGGCGCGGCACCAGCGTCGTGAAATGCGACGCCTGTTCGTGTGCGGCCAGCGCCTTGGCGTCGCTCCACGTCTCGCAGATCATCAGCACGTCCGGACGCGTCGCACTCTCGAAAATATCGTACGCAATGCAACCTTCGTCCTTGAGTGAAGCGGTCACCAGTTCTTTTGCCACGGAGAGTATTTCCGCACGGTTGGATTCGGTCGTGCGGATAAAAACATTCAGTCTTATCATGATCGTATCTATTTAGGTCGGTTAGTTAGCTTTCACGGCTTCGACGGCCTTGTCGTAGTCAGGCTCCTCGGTAATCTCCGGCACCAGCTCGGTGTACACCACCCTGCCCGCCTTGTCGATCACCACGACGGCACGCGCCAGCAGGCCGGCCAGCGGTCCGTCGGCCATCAGCACGCCGTAGGCCCCGTCGAACCCCGACGCACGGAAATCCGATGCGGGCACGACGTTCTCGATGCCCTCGGTCGTGCAGAAACGGGCATGCGCGAAAGGCAGATCCTTCGACACGGCCACAACGACGGTATCGGGCAGCGAAGCGGCAAGTTTGTTGAATTTGCGCACCGAAGTCGCGCATACGCTCGTATCGAGACTTGGGAAGATGTTCAGCACGACGCGCTTGCCTTTCAGGTCGCTCAAGCGCAGGGGCGAAAGGTCGCTCTTAACCAGTTCGAAAGCGGGAGCTTCGGCGCCCGCCGTTATGAATTCGCCGGCGACAAGCACGGGCGAACCTTTGAATTTTGTCTTTGACATGACTGTTTACTTTAACGGTTCCATTATTAAACGTCCCCGGCCGGGGTTTATTGTTTTTCGGCCGGACGGCCGGGAGTCCTCCGAATCAGTCCGATCCCCCGTCCGCTCCAGCAAATTTAATTCCTTTCCGGCAGGATTCCAAAGTCTGTTTCATATTCTTTTCAGGTTTACATGCCAACTTTGCAGCAAATTAACCGGGAAGGCGCATATTTTTTGTAGTTTTGCGGGGAACCGGACGAACGAAAACAAACAGACAAGACAGAAATGAAAAAAACACTCCTCCTGCTCCTGCTGACCGGCTGCAGTTCGCTCGCCGCAGCACAAGAGCGCTCGCCGCTCAGGCGCACCGAAGTCATTACCGCCGATTCGCTCGACAACGACGCCGAACTGCTGGAACGTCTGCGCAACATGCCCAACCTCGAAGTGGGCAAGGGCATCACGTTCCGTCCCAAAAGCAATTGGTTTTCGCTGACCATGCGCTTCCGCATGCAGAACATGGTGGGACTGTCGTTCGACAAGGATTTTACGCTCACCAAAACCGATGCGCAGGTAAAACGTCTGCGGCTGCGTTTCGACGGACACATCTACTCCCCGAAACTGGTTTACTCCATACAGCTGGGCTTCACCTCCTACGATACCGAACCGCTGCCCAACGGCAACATGAACATCGTCCGCGACGCCATCGTCTACTATGTGCCCAGTCCCAAATGGAACATCGGGTTCGGCCAGACCAAGATCAAGGCCAACCGGGCGCGCACCAACTCGTCGAGCGCCCTGCAGTTCGTCGACCGGAGCATCGTCAATAGCGAATTCAACCTCGACCGCGACTTCGGATTCTTCGGCGAATACAACATGCGTCAGGGCGACGGATTCAACCTCTCGGCCAAAGGCTCCGTAACGCTGGGCGAAGGCCGCAACTGGGGCAGTTCGTCGAACGGAGGACTGGCCTACACGGGGCGTCTGGAACTCTATCCGCTGGGGCGGTTCAAATCGAAGGGCGACGTGCTCGAAGGCGACTTCGAAGGCGAAGAACAGGTCAGGATCCTGCTGGCGGGAGCCTACTCCTACAACCACAAGGCTTCGCGCCTGAAGGGCCAGCGCGGCGCCGTCATGCCCGACGACGCGACCCGCAATCTGGGCGCCTACTTCGCCGACTTCATCCTCAAATACCGGGGATTCGCATTCTATACCGACTTCATGGGCCGCAGCTGCGACGAACCGCTGTTCGATCCCCGGAGCAACGCCTTCGTATACAGCGGGCAGGGTCTCAACGTGCAGACCAGCTACCTGTTCGACAAGAAATGGGAGATCGCCCTGCGCAACTCGACGCTCTTCCCCCAGAGCGAAGTGCAGCCTTTCGCCGGATACAAACGCTGGAACCAGACCACTGTCGGCGTCACCCGCTACATCATCGGACACAGCCTGAAAGTGCAGGCCGACATGTCCTACAACCACCGCAGCGAGTCGATCGACCCCAATTACAACCGCTGGGAGATCCGGTTCCAGCTGGAACTGGGACTCTGATACGAAATACTCCCTTTCAAATGGAATGCACCCCAAAGCGAGAAAACTTTGGGGTGCATTTCAATAGAACCGTATGCTTTTACAGGATTTTGAGCGCGATCCGGGCGCAGGCTTCGGCATCGGCCAGAGCGTGGTGATGGTTCGCCAAGTCGAAACCGCAGGCGGCCGAAACGGTATGCAGCTGATGATTGGGCAGCCGCGTGCCGAACGTCCGCCGCGAAGCCCGGCAGGTACAGTAGAACCGATAACCGGGATAAGGCATGCCGTAAAGTTCGAAGACGGCGCGCAGGCACCCTTCGTCGAAGGGCGAATTGTGGGCCACGAGCGGCAGACCCTCGATGCGCGGGGCGATCTGTTTCCACACCGTTTCGAAATCGGGCGCTTCGGCCGTATCGTCATAGGTCAGGCCGTGGATGGCCGTGGTGAAGCGGCTGTAAAAATTGGGCCGCGGGCGGATCAGGCTGTAAAACGAATCGGTCACCTCGCCGCCGCGTACGACCACCACGCCCACCGAGCAGACGCTCGTGCGCTTGCCGTTGGCCGTTTCGAAATCTATCGCTGCAAAATCTTTCATATCGTTTCTCCGGGGCTTATCGCCGCCGCAAATATAGGCATTTTTCCGCGGCGGCCGTACCCTGCAAACGCAAAAAAATCCCGTTCATTGCGAACGGGAGGGATGAAGTTTTCAGGACCGGTCAATAGATTCGCCGGCGGCGGGAATCCGGAAAGCGGTTTTCTTTCGACACCGCAAAACTACGCTCCCCCTGTTTCGCCGTCGCGACGCCCCAATGACAATACGAAGAGCGGAACGTTTCAAATCCGTTGCAACGCTCCGGCGGCCGACGCCGGGAACCGCCGGCATATCGCCCGCCTGACAATCAGAACGCCCGCAACCATACGGCCGCGGCGGTCCCCGTCCGGAAAAATTTTATCCGAACGAATATCGTCCAACCATAATTATACTATCTTTGTATTCCTGAACACCAAAAACAACCCGACCTATTATGAAACACCCACACCTGCTTCTGCTGCTCGGCGGCCTGCTTCTCGCAACGGCGGCCCGTTCCGCAGACCCCGTCCGCTACGTGGACGCCGCGACGCTGACCGTCATCGGCAAGGCGCTTCCCACCGAACAGCCCTACAACCGCATCGACACCACCCGCTTCCGGGTGCCCGCAAAGACACCCGGCTACTGCTACCACCCGACGGGACTGGCCGTCGTGTTCCGCACGGACAGCCGCACGATCCGCGCCCGCTGGGAGACATCGGGCAAAAATCCGAGCGACAACATGGCCGCCGTCGCACAAAAAGGGCTGGACCTCTACATCCGCAGCAACGGAGAGTGGGTCTTCGCGGGAGTCGGCAGACCGAAGATCAACGGCAAGAACGACCTCCACGACGCCGCAATAATCAGCAATATGGCGGAGGGCGAAAAGGAGTGCCTGCTCTATCTGCCGCTTTACGACCAGCTGAAGAAGCTCGAAATCGGCGTCGATGAAAAGAGCGTCATCGCCCCGATGGAAAATCCGTTCCGCCACAAGATCGTCGTCCACGGTTCGAGCATTACGCACGGAATCGCGGCCGGACGCGCAGGCATGGCCTATTCGTCTCGTCTCGGACGCGACACGGGACTTTACTGCATCAATCTGGGATTCAGCGGACAGTGCACCATGCAGCCCGAATTCGCATCGTATCTGTCCCGCGTCGAAGCCGACGCCTTCGTCTTCGACTGTTTCTCGAATCCCAGCGCCGAGGTCATCAACGAACGTTTCGACGCTTTCGTCGATACCATTCGCCGCACGCATCCCACCACGCCGCTGATTTTCCTGCAAACCATCCGGCGCGAAACCCGCAACTTCAGCACCCGGATCGAGAAATTCGAACGCGAGAAACAGGCCGCCGCCGAAGCGCAGGTCCGCGACCGCATGAAGACCGACAAAAACATCTATTTCGTCGATCCGGGCGATCTGCTGGGCAGCGACCATATCGCCACGGCCGACGGAACGCATCCGACCGATCTCGGATTTACCTACATGCTCGACCGTATCGAGCCGCAGATCCGCAAGATACTCGGCAAATACGGCATACGCTAACCGCCCCGCCGCAGGGCGAAAGCAGCGCCGCCGGAGTGAGGACTCCGGCGGCGCTGCCGTTTTATAACGAAAAATCCGCTCTCCCGTTACGTATCGGGCACGTCTGAAGTGTTCTATCAATAGTGCGGTGCTGCCGCATGCACCCGCTTAAACAGATAAACCAAAACTACCGACTTCAGCCAATGAATTTCCTTACCCGTTTTTACCGCATCTCTTCACCGGTTCCCCGCCGGCAGCTCGATCCCGCACAAGAGCAGAAACTATACAAACGGCTCCGGCTGCAGGCATTCATCGCCGCAACGCTCGGATACAGTCTCTATTACGTGTGCAGGACGTCGCTCAACGTCATGAAGAAACCCATCCTCGACAGCGGCACGCTCGACGCCACGCAGGTCGGGGTGATCAGTTCGGCCCTTCTGTTCGCATACGCCGTCGGGAAGTTCGTGAACGGATTCATCGCCGACTACTGCAACATCAAGCGCTTCATGGCCACCGGACTGATCGTATCGGCCGTGGCGAACATGCTCATGGGAGCGCTCGGCGTCGCGCACTCGGTGATTCCGACAGCCGTCATCTTCATTTCATTCGCCGTGATGTGGGGCCTGAACGGGTGGGCGCAGTCCATGGGTGCGCCGCCCGCAATCATCTCCCTCTCGCGCTGGTATCCGCTCAAGGAGCGGGGAACCTATTACGGTTTTTTCTCGGCAAGCCACAACCTCGGCGAGTTCTTCTCCTTCATCTTCGTGGGCAGCATCGTTTCGATAGCCGGCTGGCAGGCCGGATTCTTCGGGTCTGCGATTGCAGGCGCCATCGGAGTCGTCATCGTGCTGCTGATGCTCCACGACACGCCCGAATCGAAGGGACTGCCGCCCGTGGAGACGCTGGCGCACGAAGAGCCGGCGACCGGGCAGGAGTTATCCGTAAAAGAGATTCAGAAGCAGGTATTGCGGACGCCTGCGGTGTGGATTCTCGCGGCTGCGAGCGCATTCATGTACATATCCCGCTATGCCATCAACGGATGGGGCGTGTTGTTTCTGCAGGAGGCGAAAGGCTTCTCCGATGCGCAGGCCATATCCATCGTATCGATAAACGCCCTGCTGGGAATCATCGGAACCGTATTGTCCGGATGGTTTTCCGACAAGCTGTTCAAGGGGGACCGGCATATGCCCGCCCTGATATTCGGCGTACTGAATTCCGTGGCGCTGATTCTGTTCATATACGGCGGCGACGCATTATGGGTGAACGTCCTCAGCATGGTGCTGTTCGGCATTGCGATCGGCGTGCTGATCTGTTTCCTCGGCGGGCTGATGGCCGTGGACATCGTGCCGCGGAAGGCGACGGGTGCCGCGCTGGGAGTGGTAGGCGTGGCCAGCTACATCGCGGCGGGACTGCAGGACGTGGCGAGCGGATGGCTCATAGACGCGAACATTACGGTGGCGGAGAACGGCGAGAAGATATACGACTTCTCGCAGGCGGCGATCTTCTGGATCGCGGCATCCGTGATTTCGTTCCTCCTCCCGCTCCTCAACAGAAAGAAAAAGCAGGCCGCATAGCAATTCCGAATAACCGGAACCTATAGACAGGCCGAAACACAGCCCAAACACGGCCCAACAGACAAGCCGCCCGGTTCATTCGAGAACCGGGCGGCTTTATCGTCAGGGCATTTCACCTCCGATCAGGGTATTCACCCTTCACAGGCCCCTACTCCCACTCGATCGTTGCGGGCGGTTTCGAGGAGATGTCGTAGACTACGCGGTTCACCCCCTTGACCTTGTTAATGATGTCGTTCGACACATTGGCGAGAAACTCGTAGGGCAGGTGCACCCAATCGGCGGTCATGCCGTCCGTCGAAGTCACGGCGCGCAGCGCGACGCAGCTTTCGTAGGTACGCTCGTCACCCATGACTCCCACGCTCTTCACGGGCAGCAGAATCGCGCCCGCCTGCCACACCTTGTCGTAAAGACCCGCATCGCGCATGGCGTCGATGTAAATCTTGTCCACATTCTGCAGGATTTCGACCTTTTCGGGTGTAATGTCGCCCAGAATCCGGATCGCAAGGCCGGGTCCGGGGAAGGGATGACGGCCGATCAGCTGCTCGGAAATACCGAGCGAACGTCCCACGCGGCGCACTTCGTCCTTGAAGAGCAGGCGCAGCGGCTCGACGATCCGCAGGTTCATCTTCTCAGGCAGGCCGCCGACGTTGTGGTGCGACTTGATCGTAGCCGAGGGACCATTCACCGACACCGATTCAATCACGTCGGGATAGATCGTCCCCTGCGCCAGCCAGCGCACGTCCTTGATCTGGACAGCCTCTTCGTTGAACACTTCGACGAAGTCGCGGCCGATGATCTTGCGTTTGGTTTCGGGATCGCAGACGCCCGCCAGATCGCCGAGGAACTTCGCGCCGGCTTTGACACCCTTGACGTTCAGGCCCATGTTCTTGTAGGATTCGAGCACGTCCTCGAACTCGTACTTGCGCAGCAGGCCCGAATCCACGAAAATACAATAGAGGTTCTTGCCGATGGCCTTGTGCAGCAGCACGGCCGCCACCGAGGAATCGACGCCGCCCGAAAGTCCGAGCACGACCTTGTCGTCGCCCAGCTTTTCGCGCAGTTCGCGCACGGTGGCTTCCACGAAACTCTCCGATGTCCACTCCTGCTTGCAGCCGCAGATGCCTGCGACGAAGTTTTTCAGCAGCTGCGTGCCGTCGGTCGAATGGTACACTTCGGGGTGGAACTGGATGCCCCACGTCTGCTCGCCCTCGACGTGGAACGCCGCGACGCGCACGTCTTCCGTGCTGGCGACGATCTTATAGTTCGCCGGAACCGACGTGATCGTATCGCCGTGCGACATCCATACCTGCGTGGTTTTGGGCAGGCCGCGCATCAGCGCGTCGTCAGCATCGCCCACCGTGAGCATGGCGCGGCCGTATTCGCGGCTGGGGGCGGGCTGCACCTCGCCGCCGAAGGCCGATGCGAGGAACTGCGCGCCGTAGCAGACGCCCAGCAGGGGTAGTTTGCCCTTAATGGCCGAAAGATCGGGTGTCGGAGCATTCTCGTCCCGTACGGAGAAGGGGCTGCCCGACAGAATCACACCCCGCACCGAAGCGTCGAGCGCCGGAATCTTGTTGAAGGGGTGGATTTCGCAATAGACGCTCAACTCGCGCACACGCCGCGCGATGAGCTGCGTGTACTGCGAACCGAAGTCGAGAATCAGGATTTTTTCCATAATATAACGTAAGTCCGACGAATCTGGGTTCATCAATTTCGGAAGGTTTACAAGCCATGAAACTCGTCGGACTCACGTTACGGCGTCTCAGACGCCGGTTTCATGCTTAAAATCCCTCTTGATCTCCCTTTGTCAAGGAAGACTTCGAATCCTTTAATTACTATTTCTTTACCGGACGGTTGTAGCTTCCCGAAAGGCGCATTTCCGCGGCGAAAGCCTCCTGCCCCACTTCGCGGATACGTTCGACGCATCCCCGGCGGTCGGAACGGAAAACGACCTGAAAGACCTTGGCGATAAAGTTGTCGAACTTTTTGCAGGTCTGAGGCGGCATCAGCGTACATTCGGCGCAGCTCTGCCAGCCGTGTTCGATGCAGCATGCCCGCACCTTGCACCACGACGCCTTTTCGTTCGGGCGGCACCCCGGACAGCTTCCTTTGCCGAATTTGCGGCAGTTCCCGCAAAAAAGCCCGCAGGCCGCGATTTCGGGAGTCATAACTAACGTTCGCTGCTGTAGTTGGGCGCTTCGCTGGTAATGGCCACATCGTGCGGATGGCTCTCGTGCATACCCGAAGAGGTGATGCGGACGAAGCGCGCGCGCTGCAGGGTCTCGATGTCCTTCGCGCCGCAGTAGAACATGCCGGCGCGAACGCCGCCGACCAACTGATAGACCGTCTCGCTCAGCGTTCCCTTGAACGGCACACGGGCCGCAATGCCTTCGGGAACGAGTTTGCTGAAGTTGTTTTCGCACCCTTTCTGGAAATAACGGTCGGCCGATCCGGCCTTCATGGCGTCGATCGACCCCATGCCGCGGTAGGATTTGAATTTACGGCCGTTGTAGATGATCGTTTCGCCCGGAGCCTCCTCCGTGCCGGCGAACATCGAGCCGATCATCACGCAGTCGCCGCCCGCAGCCAGTGCCTTCACCAGATCGCCCGAATAGCGCAGACCGCCGTCGGCGATGACGGGCACGCCGGTTCCGGCCGCCGCCGAAGCCGCGTCGAAGATCGCGGAAAGCTGGGGAACGCCCACGCCCGCGATGATGCGCGTCGTGCAGATCGAACCCGGACCGATGCCGACCTTCACGCCGTCGACCCCGTTTTCGATCAGGAACCGGGCGGCTTCGGCCGTAGCCACGTTGCCTGCGATCACCTCCAGCGAAGGATAAACCTCCTTGATCTCCCGCAGCTTGCGCACCATGGCGATCGAATGCCCGTGCGCAGAGTCGAGCACCACGGCATCGACGTCTTCGGCGACCAGCGCCTTGACACGCTCCAGCGCATCGGGCGTAATGCCCACGCCGGCAGCCACGCGCAGGCGGCCCTTGGCGTCCTTGCAGGCATTGGGATGGTCCTGCACCTTGGTAATGTCCTTATAAGTAATAAGCCCCACCAGATGGCCCTTGTCGTCCACCACGGGGAGCTTTTCGATCTTGCTGTTGAGCAGCACCTCCGACGCGTGCGACAATTCGGTGCTATGGGTCGTAATCAGCCGGTCGCCCGGAGTCATCACCTCTTCGATGCGGCGCAGCATGTCGCGCTGGAACCGCAGGTCGCGGTTGGTGACGATGCCGATCAGGATGTTGTCGCCGTCCACGACCGGGATGCCGCCGATCTTGTTCTCACGCATCAGGTTCAGGGCGTCGCCGACGGTATTCTCCTTGGAGATGGTCACCGGATCGTAGATCATGCCGTTCTCGGCGCGTTTCACCCGGCGGACCTGCGCAGCCTGCTCGGCGATCGACATATTCTTGTGAATCACGCCGATTCCGCCTTCACGGGCCAGCGCGATAGCCAGCGGCGCTTCCGTAACGGTGTCCATGGCGGCGGACACAATGGGGATGTTGAGTTTGATATTTCGCGAGAAACGGGTCTGAATATTGACCTCTCGCGGCAACACTTCCGAATAGGCGGGTACGAGCAGCACATCGTCGAACGTAAGTCCTTCGGGCTGAACCCTTTCATTGATAAAAGACATAATGAACGTGGATTTTTGTTGCATGCAAAAGTAATCATTTTTTTTGAAACGGCCTAAATTCCGGGCCTTCCCTTCGATTTTTTTATCAACAATTTATGATAAACGCAACAGCCTGCCGTATCTCAACGCGATACGGACCGCAGGCATCGCCACCGCCTTTGCGGTCGGACTGCGGGCAACAGCCCGGCGATCCGCCGCTGCAAAAAAAACGGGCCGCCGTTCCGCGCCCCGCAATTCACTTCAAATTATTGTCGTCCTCTCCTAATACTGCTCCTTCTCGCTGGGGAAGTCGCACTCCTTCACATCCTTGATATATTGCTGTACGGCCCCCGTCATCAACTCGTGCAGGTCGGCGTAGCGGCGCAGGAAACGGGGCGAAAATCCCTTGTTGATGCCCAGCATGTCGTGAATTACCAGCACCTGACCGTCGCAGGCACCGCCGGCGCCGATGCCGATCGTCGGGGTGGGAATCTCACCCGTCACGCGGGCGGCCAGCGCGGCGGGAATCTTTTCGAGCACGATGCCGAAACAGCCCGCTTCGCTCAGCAGGTGGGCGTCGCGCACCAGCTTCTCGGCCTCGGCCTCCTCTTTCGCACGCACATTGTAAGTGCCGAACTTGTGGATCGACTGCGGCGTAAGTCCGAGGTGCCCCATCACCGGAATACCGGCCGAGAGGATGCGGTTGACCGATTCGAGAATCTCCTCGCCGCCCTCGATCTTCACGGCGTCGGCTTCGGTCTCCTTCATGATGCGGATGGCCGAATCGAGCGCCACCTTCGAATTGCCCTGATAGGTGCCGAACGGCAGATCGACGACCACCAGCGCGCGATTGACGGCGCGCACGACCGAGCAGGCGTGATAGATCATCATATCGAGGGTGATGGGAAGCGTCGTTTCATAGCCGGCCATCACATTGGCCGCCGAATCGCCGACAAGAATCACGTCGATACCCGCGGCATCGACGATCTTCGCCATCGAATAGTCGTACGAGGTCAGCATGGCGATCTTTTCGCCGCGCTGTTTCATCTCCGTCAGCCGGTAGGTCGTAACGGCCCTGACAGTACTTTCTACAGACATAGTTCACTACGAATCCGATGGAGCATTCTACATTTCACTCGTTCGCAAGGTTCCGACATGGAATCCATCGGATTCGTATCACGGCGCAAAAACGCCTATTCCATATCGACAATCCCTCCCGAACCTCCCTTTGCAAAGGAAGACTTACTGTAATCCCTGTAAATCGGGGCAAATATAGCGCAAGCCGGGCGCAATGCCAAATTTATTTGAAACCGGCCGTCCGCCGGCCATTCTCCCGGCCCGGCCCGGTCAGCGTCCCGGCCCGATCCGGCCCGATCCGGCAGAAAAAACTCCACAAAACGACGCCGCCCGAAACCGCGACGTTGATCGAATGCTTGGTCCCGGCCTGCGGGATTTCGACCGCGCCGTCGCACCGGTCCACGGCCGCCTGCCCCACGCCCATCACTTCGTTGCCGAAGACCAGCGCATACTTCACGCCGGGCGCGGCACGGAAGGCATCGAGCATCACGGCGCCCTCGACCTGCTCGACGGCCAGCACCTCGTAGCCGTCGGCGTGCAGGCGGTCGATACACGCTTCGGTGGTCTCGTAATAGCTCCACGGCACGGTCAGCTCCGCGCCCAGCGCCGTTTTATGGATGTCGCGGTTGGGCGGCACGGCCGTAATCCCGCACAGGGCGATATGCTCCACGGCGAAAGCGTCCCCCGTGCGGAAGAACGCCCCCACGTTCTGCAGCGAACGGACGTTGTCGAGCACGACCGTAACGGGCATCTTCTCCATCGCGGCGAACTCTCCGGCCGTGGGACGCCCCAGCTCCTCGTTGGTGATTTTTCGCATAACGTGTTCAAATAAATGATTTCGGGGTCAAAAGTAGTCAAATAAAAAATATTTTACCTATTTTTGGGGTCCTAATCAACACAACACTATGTCTCTGAAAAAAGTCTTGACATTCGCGCTCGCCCTCTTCATTACGGGGGGGGGTCTCCAAGCGCAGAAGCTGATCGTCGGCGCCGACTTCACGACCCGTTTCGACAACCGGGAGTACGCCAACAACGATTTCAACGAATCGCAGACGCTCTTCAGCGCCCGGCTCACACCCCGGATCGGCGTGGAATGGATGGACAAAAACCGGCTGATCGTCGGCGTGGACCTCTTGCAGAACTTCGGCGACGACACCAAATTCCTGAGCAAGGCCCGCCCCTTGGCCTACTACCAGTTCAACAGCAGGAACGTGCAGGCCAACGCAGGAATCTTCGACCGCAAAGAGCTGCTGGGCGACTACTCGCTGGCTTTCTTCGGGGATTCGACGGCGTTCTACCACAACCGCCTTTCGGGTTTTCTGGGGCACTACAAATCCACGGAACGCAGGAACACCTATGTGGAAATGGCCATCGACTGGGAGGGCATGTACTCCGAGGAGTCGCGCGAAATGTTCCGCATCATCTCGGCAGGCCGCTACACGCTCGACAAGGGATTCTACTTCGGCTACGCCTTCTCGATGTTCCATTTCGCCGGGAAGATCGGCAACGAGAACGTGACGGACAACCTGCTGGTCAATCCCTATGCGGGCTGGGAGTTCAACGCCTACTTCGACTTCGACATCAAGGCGGGCTTTCTGTTCGCCCCCCAGCGGGCGCGCAGCATCGAGTCGGGATGGAAAAAACAGAAGGGCGCCCAGATCGACTTCGTCATGACCAAATGGGGCGTGAAACTCGAAAACAACCTCTATCTGGGTGAAAACCTGCAGCCGTTCCGGTACGCCTACGTCGGAGAGCCGCTCTATGCCGGCGAACAGTTCTACTCGACCACCGACCATATCTACAACCGCACGTGGATCGGTTACGACCGCCGGTTCTTCAAGGGAACGATGGGCGTCGAGGCGGGCATGGTCTTCCATTACGACGGCTCAGGCATGGGCACGCAGCAGATGGTCAAGCTCTCGGTAGACATCCAGAAGCTGTTCAACATCGGCCCCAAGGCTAAAAAATAAAAATACAACAAGCGAAACATATGGCAAGCGAAACAAACGAAACACGGGAGAAGTCGCTGAACTTCCTCGAAGAGATCATCGAAGAGTCGATCGCCAAGGGCGAAACGCGCGTACAGACCCGTTTCCCGCCCGAACCGAACGGCTACCTGCATATCGGACACGCCAAGAGCATCTGCATCAACTTCGGACTGGCGAAGAAATACGGCGGCAAGTGCAACCTGCGCTTCGACGACACGAACCCCGTCAAGGAGGACGTCGAATACGTCGATTCGATCAAGCGCGACATCCACTGGCTCGGCTTCGACTGGGCCGTAGAGCGCTATGCGTCGGACTATTTCGACCAGCTCTACGACTGGGCCGTGGTCCTCATCAAGAAGGGGCTGGCCTACGTGGACGACCAGACGCAGGAGCAGATCCGCGAGAACCGCGGCACGGTATCCGTTCCGGGTACACCGTCACCGTGGCGCGACCGCTCCGTCGAGGAGAACCTCGACCTGTTCGAGCGCATGAAGAAAGGCGAATTCGCCGACGGCGAAAAGGTCCTGCGCGCCAAGATCGACATGGCACACCCCAACATGCTGTTCCGCGACCCGATCATGTACCGCATCATCCACGCCGAGCATCACCGCACGGGCAACAAGTGGTGCATCTACCCGATGTACGACTACGCCCACGGCCAGAGCGACTCGATCGAGCAGATCACCCACTCGATCTGCACGCTCGAATTCGACGTACACCGTCCGCTCTACGACTGGTTCATCCAAGCGCTGGAGATCTTCCCTTCGCATCAGTACGAATTCGCACGTCTGAACCTCACCTATACGATGATGTCGAAGCGCAAACTGCTCAAATTGGTGCAGGAAGGCGCCGTGATGGGCTGGGACGATCCCCGCATGCCGACCATCTGCGCCCTGCGCCGCAAGGGTTACACCCCGGCTTCGGTGCGCAACTTCGCTGAAATGGTAGGCGTTGCCAAACGCGACAACGTCATCGACCTCGGCAAGCTGGAATACTGCGTCCGCGAAGACCTGAACAAGGTCGCCCAGCGTCGCATGGCCGTACTCAACCCGCTGAAAGTGGTCATCACCAACTACGACGAGAACAAGACGGAACTCTTCACGGCGATCAACAATCCTGAGGACGAAGCGGCCGGAACACGTCAGGTGCCCTTCTCGAAGGTGATCTACATCGAACGCGACGATTTCATGGAGGAGCCTCCCAAGAAGTTCTTCCGCCTTTCGCCGGGCGGCGAAGTGCGTCTGCGCTACTCGTACCTCATCAAATGCGAGGAGGTGGTCAAGGATGCCGAAGGCAACGTCACCGAACTGCGCTGCACCTACGACCCGATGTCGGGCCAAGGCTCGTCGAGCGACGGCCGCCGCGTAAAAGGCGTCATCCACTGGGTGTCGGCCAAAGACGCCGTCGAAGCCGAAATCCGTCTGTTCAACCCGCTCTTCACCAAGGAGAATCCCGACGACGTCGAGGAGGGACAGACTTGGGAGGACAATCTCAACCCCGAATCGATGGTCCGAATCAAAGGCTATCTCGAACCGTCGCTGCGCGACGTTCCGGTCGGTCAGGCCGTTCAGTTCGAGCGCGTGGGCTACTTCTGCCCCGACACCGACTCGACGCCCGAACACCTCGTGTTCAACCGCACGGTGACGCTCAAGGATTCATGGGCGAAGATCAACAAGTAAAGGCGATCGACTGAAAATCGAGTTGCGATACCGAACGGGGACACACTCCCCGCGAAAAGCGGCCCGCTCAGCGGGCCGCTTTTTCGTACGACGGACCAACCACGCCTGTCAGGCGGTCGGTTCATGCATCCGGACCGGTTTCCAGTCCGGACCGACTTCTATTTCAGCGGAATATAAATCTCCGTTTTCAGCTTTTCCGCCGGCACCCGGTCGGGATTATTGCGGTAGCGTTCGAAACCGGGGCTGTCACGCAGTTCGCAGCCGCTTCGGGGCAGCCACTCCCGAAAGATTTTGTGATAGGCGCCGCCCAATCCGGCATAAGGACCCGTATGGACGAACATCGCATAGCGGCCTCCGGCGATCGTCTTGACGCCCACGGGGCCGACGGCCACCGGACCTTTGGGAATCGTCAGGCATACGTCGCACCGCAGGTCGCCGGATTTCGAAATGTCGGGATCGTTGTGGTAAACGACGATGGACTCGATCCCCGCCGAGAAGAGTTTCTGCTCTTTGACGTATTGCCAGAGACGGGCGAAACAGTCGCCGTAATCGACTTCGCCGTAATCCCCCTGAGCGCGGAGATAGGCCACGGTCTTTTCGGGAATTTCCAGCATTTTGGGTTTCGACAACCGGATTCCGGCGTCGGAATGCATGCATTTTGTCATGGACGGAAGGTTTTTAGCGGTTCGATACTCTTTTGGCGAGATGCCGAAAAACCGTCCGAAAGCCTTGGTCAGCGACGACGGGGCGTCGTACCCCACGCGGTAGGCGATCTCTGCGACCGTAAGATCGGAGTAAAGCAGCAGGCGTGCCGCCGTCTCGATGCGCGTGCGGGCGATGAACTCCCCCGGCGGCTCGCCCAGAAAGGCCGAAACGATGCGGTGGAAATGGCAGGGCGAAAACGACGACACCTCGGCCAGCGTACGCAGGTCGAGCGTTTCGTCCAGATGGGTCCGGATGTATTCGACGACGGTGTTGATCCGCCGCTGATAATCGGCTGTCGTGGCTGGTTTGTTCTTCATCTCGGCGACAAAGGTATTCTCCGCCGGGGAAACGGACTTTTCCGATTTTGCGAATTTGCCTTACATCATCCGCCCGAAAGTCCTCCTGCCTAAAAGATAACGCAGCACCACCGAACCCCGGTAAATCTTCTCTTCCGCGGACCCTTTGCGGTTCTGCCGGATGGTCTTCCGCTTGCGGGACAGATCGCGGTGCCACCGCAGGAAGTCGCGGTAGGCGCGGAACACCGCCCGGAAATTGTCGCTCCGCCCCTGCACCAGATAGGACAAGGCCGCCAGCAAGTCGAGCGCAGGACGCACGACGGCAACCGTGACCCGCTGCACGGACGAAGAGCACTTGTAGAGCATCGCCAGATTATTGCGGTGGTTGTAGAAGACTTTGGTCGGCGAATCGGTCGTGAGCGTACCGCCGCCGAGGTGGTAGACCCTGCTTTGCGGCACGACCCGCACCCGGTAACCGGCCAGCTGCATGCGCCAGCAGAGGTCGATCTCCTCCATGTGGGCGAAAAAATCGGCGTCGAAGCCGCCCAGCGCATGGAACACATCGGCCCGGCAGCAGAATGCAGCGCCGCTGACCCAGAAAACGTCGCGGGCGTCGTCGTACTGGCCCTCGTCGGCCTCGACCTGTTTCAGGATGCGGCCCCGGCAGAACGGATAACCGAGAAAGTCGATAAATCCGCCCGAAGCGCCTGCATATTCGAATTTCGTGCGGTCGGTCCATGAGATCAGTTTCGGAGAGACGACGGCTACGTCGGGTTCGCGTTCCAGCACGTCGAGGATCGGAGCGAGCCACCCTTCGGGCGTCTCTATGTCGGAATTGAGCAGCAGGTAATAGTCCGCCCGGACCTGCTCCAAAGCCCGGTTATACCCTCCGGCAAACCCGTAATTGGCATCGAGACGCAACACCCCGACGGAGGGGAATTCCGTCGCCAGCACCCTCAGCGAATCGTCCGTCGAGCCGTTGTCGGCGACCACGACCTCCACGCCGGCAGGGGCCGCAGCGACGACACTGGGCAGGAAACGGCGCAGGTGCTCCGCGCCGTTCCAGTTGAGTATGACTATCTTAGCGACCGGCATTTGTACGTTTGTGTTTCCAGCGGCGGTGCGACCACATCCAGAGTTCCGGGTGTTCGCTGATCATCGCTTCCAGCTTCCTAACGTAACGTTCCGTAATTTCGTATTCGGCGACCTGCTCTTCACCGTCGTAAATCGGCTCGAACGACATCTGGTAGCGGCCCCGCCGCAGACGGTCCATCCTGACGAAATAGACCGGCAGTTTGCAGCGCAGCGCCAGCTTCTCCCCGCCGTCGAAAAAAATCGTATCCTGATTGAGGAAGCGGAACCAGTGGCTGTCGGGACGGCGCGGCGGATTCTGGTCGGCGATAAGCCCCATGACGAGGTTTTTGCCGTCCACGCCGCATTCCCGGTTGCGCAGGTAGAAGCGCAGCGAATCCTTCATGGCCACGGTCATCGAATTTTCATAGTTGCGCAAACGCTGGTAAAGCCGCTCCATGACCTTGCTGCGCAGGGGATGATACACCGCCACCAACATCTGCGAGCGTTCGTAAAGCCCCCAGTAGGAACAATACTCCCAACAGCCGAAATGGGCCGTCATAGCGATCCAGTCGCGGCCGTGCACGGCCTTGTAATGTTCGTCGAATCCCTTCACCGTCAGCACCGTGCGGGCCTTTTCTTCGCCCATATGGGCCATATTGACCGTATCGACGAATATCTCGGCCAGCGTCCGGTAGAAATTGCGGCGGATGACGGCCAGCTCCCCGACACTCTTTTCCGGGAACGAATTGCGCAGGTTTTCGTTCACGACCTTCATGCGGTAACGCAGGCAGTAGTAGAGTATGAAAAAGAGCAGGTTCTCGACGACGTAATATTTGAACCAGTACGGCAGCACGGCAAAGAAACGGGCACCGAGCCACAAAGACTCCAGCCATACCTTCTGCGCAAAATTCAGCTCAGCTCGTTTCATCCGGCAAGGCGTTAGGGTTCGACAAAAAGTTTCACGTTATCCACCTTGGTGCGTATCCTCAGCCAGCTGGCCAGCGTCTTCCGGTCGATCGAATCGGCGGGCGCCTTGGGCGTAACGACGCAAACGAGGGTCGTATCGAGCGGCGTGCCCGCGACATCGAACGTAATGCCCTTCATCAGCGATATGGCCTTGATATTCTCCATCATGACGCCCACTTCGCGCGAAATGTCGTCCACTTCGACGTTCGTAACCCGGTAGCGTTTCAGCTGAGCCGTCATTTCGCCGATGCGCCGGTTCTTCTCCTCCAGCAGTTCGAGGTAGCTCTGCTGCAGCGACGCCACGTTTATCTCGTCCGTCTTGTTGGCCTGACGCACCACCAGTTCGGCCTTCTCCAGTCCGAAGTTGCGCATCTGCGCACGGGCATTCTCGATAATTTCATCGCCGATGGGTTCTCCCACGAGCAGCAGTTCGATCTGCGAGGGGTCTTTGCCGTGCGCATAATGCTTGTTGCACTCGATCACGCGCGTATGCGGAAACTTGAAGACCTGCGCGACGTATTTGTCGGCCACGGCTTCGAACAGCGAGACGCGGACCATATGGAAACCGATGACGACGCTCGGAATGAAAGTCACGAGCGTAATAACCATCATCAGCCGCTTGACGTTGCGTTCGCGCACCTTGTCGATAAAGGCGTTCTTCTCGTACTTCAGGAAACGGACCATGAGGTAAGTCGCCAGCGCGATGAAGACCGAGTTGATGAAAAAGAGGTAAAAGGCCCCGACGAAGAATTTTATCTGCCCCGTCGCCAGACCGAAGCCCGCCGTGCAGAGGGGCGGTATCAGCGCCGTGGCGATCGCCACGCCGGGGATAACGGTCGAGGTGCGGTCCTGCCGCGTCTGCGCCACGATGCCGGCCAGACCGCCGAACAGGGCGATCAGCACGTCGTAGGTCGTCGGCACCGTGCGGGCCAGCAGCTCGCTGCTGTTCGACGAGAGGGGCGACACGAGGAAATAGACCGTCGAGGTGATAATCGCCACGATGAACATCAGCGCATAGTTGCGCAGCGCCTTTTTGAGCAGCTCGAAATCGTTGATGCCCAGCGAAAGGCCGATGCCCATAATAGGACCCATGATCGGCGAAATGAGCATGGCGCCGATAATTACGGCCGCCGAATTGACGTTCAGGCCGAGCGACGCGATCATCGTCGCAAAAATCAGCACCCAAAGGTTCACCCCGCGGAACACCACGCCCTTGCTGATGGCCGCCACGACCTCGTCGCGCTGCGCCTTGTCTTCGTCGAGGCTGAAGCGCCCCCGCAGGAATTCACGCATCTCCCCGATCCAGAGCGAGAAGGAGCGTTTTACATTATGCGTATCGTTCGTATTTTCCATTTCAACATGCACTATCTTTCATTTATTCCTCTTCGTCCGCCGCCGTCTCCCGCTTCGGTTTGGGTTTTCCGGCCAGCACGATCACGAACTCCCCCTTGGGGTCCGTCGTGCGGAAGTGTTCAAGCACCTCGGCGACCGTACCGCGAACGGTCTGTTCGAATTTCTTGGTCAGCTCGCGCGACACCGAAACCCTGCGTTCCGGCCCGAACACCTCGGCAAACTGTTCGAGACACTTCACCACGCGGTAGGGGGACTCGTAGAATATCATCGTACGCTCCTCCGCGGCAAGCGACTGCAACTGTTTGGCCCGGCCCTTCTTCTGGGGCAGGAAACCCTCGAAACAGAACCGGTCGCACGGAAATCCGCTCTGCACCAGCGCCGGAATCAGCGCCGTAGCGCCGGGCAGGGTCTCGACCTCGATCCCCGCTTCGACGCAGGTCCGCACCAGCAGAAAACCGGGATCGGAGATGCCGGGTGTGCCCGCATCCGACACCAGCGCCGCATTGCGTCCGGCCGCGATCGACTCGGCGACCATCTTCACCGTGGCGTGTTCGTTGAATTTATGATGGGAATAGAGTTTCTTCTCGATGCCGAGATGTTTCAGCAGGAACGAAGTCGTCCGCGTATCCTCGGCGAGTATGAAATCCACGTCGCGCAGGACATTGACCGCACGCAGCGTAATGTCGTCGAGATTGCCGATCGGGGTGGGAACGATATAAAGCTTTGCCATGCAGCTATGCGAATTTACGTTCCAGCAGTTCCATCAGGAATTTGGCCCCGTCGGAATTGGCGTTCCACGCATAATTCTCGGCGATATAAATCATGCACTCGTCGAAATCGTCGAAACCGTTGAGCGTTCCGATCGCCGCCTCGTAAGCCGCTGCATCGCCGCCGAACAAGTCGCGGATCATCAGGAACTTGTCGTTGATGCCGATGGCGCGGCGCAAGTCGGTAACGTGTTCGCTGCGACGCAGTTCGGACGCCACGTCGCGCGGCGGCGCGATCGTGTCGGCCAGTGTCTGCACATTGTGGTTGATCACCTCGCCCAATACGGCGCCGGAGGTGTTTTTCGCTTCGAGCGTGATCTCTTCGAAATCAGGCTCGTCGTCATCCCCGGCATTGTCGGGCGCAGTCGTTTCGGCCGCTTTCGGCTGCGGAGCAGCAACCGGAGCGGCAACCGGAGTCCGCGATGCCAAAGCGTCCGGTCCGGGTGCAAAGGTTGTCGCGGAGCCGAGAGAGCTTGTCGCAGAGCCGACGGAAGTTGTCGCGGATGCTGCGGGTTCCGTCACGGGCGCCGTAAATGGAGTTGCAGAAAGGGCGGACCCGGCAGTTGCGTCAGCGGAAACAGAGACTCCGGCGGCGGCAGTTCCGGCCGATACAGAATCGGACGCTGCGGAACCGGATGACGCGGAACCGGCCACCGCCGGTTGTGCGAACGACGCTTCGGCCGCAGGTTTCCCTCCCGCAACAGGTTTTGCGGTAGGCTCAGGGGCCGGAACGGACGCAGGTTTCGGGGCAGGCGCAGGCTTCGGGGCAGGCGCAGGCTTCGGGGCAGGCGCCGCAGGCTCCGTATTATATAGCGACATGATGACGCGCTGTTTATGACGGTGACGGACAGTCTCCTCTTCCAGTTCGAACAGTGTCGGAGCTATGGGTTGAGTTCCCTGCGCGGAATGCGCTTCGGCTTTGGCAGGAGCTTCCTGCGCCGAAGTCTGTTCCGCATCGACGGACGGCGCAGGTGAGACGGCTGATGCGGCGGCAGGCTCTGCAACCGACTCGGAATGTGCCCCGACGACGAACTCGGCAGCGGATTCTGAGACGGACTCCGCAACGGATTCGGAAAGCGAGTCTGCGAAAGATTCGGTCGCTGATTCGACGACGGGTTCAGCAATGAATTCGGGCTTTTCGGACGCTTCCTCCGGTTCTCGGACAGTTTCCGCCAGCGGCACTGACTGCTCGGCGGCAGGTTCCGCGGCATTTCCGGCAACGGGTTCGGACGGAGTCGTCTCCTCAATGGAAAACTCGGATTCAGGCTCAGAAACGACCGGTCCGGATTCGGTCACGGGTTCAGCGGCAGAGATTTCCGGTTCTGAAATCGGGTTCGTCCCGCCGTCGGAATCGGACTGCGCAACAAATGCTTCGGCAGAATCGGCAACAACTTCAGGTTCGCCCGCCGGCTCTTCGGCAGGTTCGGAATGTCGTGCGAAATTTACGCCCAGTTCGACGGTCTGTTCGGACCCGAACTCAGGCTTCAATTCCGGCACCGTCTCCGGTTCCGGCTCGGAAACGGATTCCGACTCAGAGACGGATTCCGACTCAGAGACCGCGCCAGCTTCGGCGACTGACTCCGACTCAAAGGCCGTCCCCACCTCGGCAAAAGATTCAGACTCAAAATCCGCACCCGCTTCGCCAACAGCGTCCCGTTTGGCGGCAGCATCCGGTTCGAAGGCTGAAACCGGTCCGGCCTGCGCCTCAACCGCGAACGGGTCGAGCGGAAGTATTTCGCCGAGGTCGATGCTGACCGGAATTTCGGTCGGAGCAGGCTCCGCCGCGGCCTCTTCCGCCGCATCTTCGCGGACAGCCGCAAAGTCCGCATCCGCGCCGAAACGCACGGCATCGTATAACTTCCGCAGTTTTTCGAGCACCAGATCCCGTTCGAGGGCCGCGGTCTCCTGCCGGGTGTTCCAACTGTCTATGATTTCAGAGAGCTTCTGCAATTCGCTCCGCACGTATTTCAAATCCATGATCCGTACATTTTTTGCCCTCAAAGATAGGAAAAATTTACGAACTGCCCAGCGGAATCGCCCATATAATATCGCAGCCCCTCCCCACTGCCGCCGGGAAACGGAAAAGGGGACGGCATACGCATCGTCCCCCCTATTCCGTCTGCGGAAAACATGTCACTTCCCGAAGATATGTTTCGCATAATTATATCCGCAGGCGTCGTAAATCTTCGCCAGCCTGCGTACGCGGCGCAGGTAGTCGCCGTAATCCTTCCGGTCGAGACTCCACCCCACTTCGGCCAGCGCGCTCAGGCGCGGCAGGAGCATGTATTCGGCATGGGGCCACGTAGCGATGTACTCGGTCCAGAGGTTGGCCTGCACGCCCAGTATACAGCGCTGTTCGTCAGCCGTCAGCATCTCGTAAGGATCGAGCGAATAGACCTTCTCCACAGGCAGATAACCGCCGATGGCGAGCGGTTCTCCGGCCGTATCGCGCGTCTGGTAATAGTCCAGATAGCAGTGCGTCGTCGGAGCCATGATGGCGTGGTTGCCCATCTTCGCAGCCTTGATGCCGCCTTCGGCGCCCCGCCACGACATGATCGTAGCCGTCGGCGTCACGTCGCCCTCAAGAATCTCGTCCCAGCCGATCAGCCTGCGTCCGTGGGCGTTGAGGAATTTCTCGACGCGGGCCGTGGCATAGTTCTGCAACCGGCGCGGCCGCTTCAGCCGCTCGGCCTTCATGCGCGCTTTGCAATGCGGGCATTTCTTCCACATCACCGTCGGGCACTCGTCGCCGCCGATATGGATATACTCCGAGGGAAACAGCTCCAACACCTCTTCGAGCACGCCCTCGATGAATTCGAACGTCGTCTCCTTGCCGATACAGAAAACCCGGTCGTCGATGTCCCACGTCTGGCGCACTTCGTACTGCTCGCCCGTACAGCCCAGCCACGGATAGGAGGCCAGCGCCCCGACGGCATGCCCCGGAAATTCGATTTCGGGAATCACCGTGATGAAACGCTCCGCAGCGTAATTCACCACGTCGCGGATCTCATCCTGCGTATAGTAACCGCCGTAAGGCGTTTCGTCGAATTTGCAGTTCTCGTCGTACGTGCCGCCCGGATCACGGCCGATCAGCGTACGGCTGCGTACGGAACCTATTTCGGTGAGTTTCGGATATTTCCTGATTTCGATGCGCCACCCCTGATCGTCGGTCAGATGCCAGTGGAAGACGTTGAGTTTGTGCAGGGCCATGATGTCGAGCGCCTCCTTCACCTCATCGACCGTGAAGAAGTGACGGCCGACATCGAGCATCATGCCCCGGTAGCCCAGACACGGTTTGTCCTCGATCGTGACGACGGGCAGTTCGACGGCCCGCACGTCGTCGGCTTCGTACGCTGCCGCCGGAAGCAGCTGGCGCAGTGTCTGCACGGCATAGAACGCCCCCTGCGCTCCTCCGGCGACGATGTTGATCCGGCAGGGAGTTACGAAAAGGCGGTAGGCCTCCGCAGGCATCGTCTCGTCGCGGGTGACGTTCACCGCATGGTCCGCAGCCTTGTCGGCATGCCTTACCCGCGGGCCGCGGCCGAACAGCGGCATCAGCACCTCGTTCAGCGCGGCAGTCACGCCGGCCAGACGCTCGTCGTCGAACAGCAGGACCACCTCGGCGTCGGAGGTCAGGCGGAAGGTGCCCTGCCCCTCCACGATATGCTCCGGGAGCGGCACGACGGCCACTTCGCCGTCGGTCGGAATCACCCTGCCGCAACTGCAACAGCCGCACAATACGGCGAACAATGCCAAAACAGGTAAAAGTCTCTTCATATCGGATCGTTTTCGTGGGTTTCGGTGCAACTTACCCGGTAAATATAACGAAAAAACGGATTTCGCCAAAGCACCGCGTCATTTATTCGCAGGCCGAAGCTCCCAGCAGTCCTACGTGGTCGATATTCGAACAGCAGATATGCAGTCCCTCGACGGTCTTGGCATAGGGGAACCGTTTCAGCTGTTCGTACATCGCTTCACGGAAAAAGCCGAACGCATGGGCGATGCTGCCGCCGAAGACGATCGCTTCGGGGTCATACGTATAGAGCACCAGCATCACCAGCTGGCCGACATGCCCCCCGAACTCGCGCCAAAGCGCCAACGCTTCGGGATCGCCCGCCGCGGCGCGCTCGTAAGCCTCCTTACCCGTCGTGCCGCGGCCCACGAAGAAGCGGCTGCTGCAATAGTATTCGTAATCCCGGTCCAGATACGGGATGCTTCCGATCTCCCCCGCCCCGGTATCCCGGCCGCAATAGAGCTTCCCGCCGATCACGACGCCCGCGCCGACGCCCGTGCCGAGCGCCACGCACACCACGTCGCTGAACGCGCTCGCCTCGCCGAAGCGGCAGACGCCCAGCGCAAAACAGTTGCAGTCGTTGTTGACATGCACCGGCACGCTGAAACGCTTTTCGAGCAGGTCCTTGAGGTAAACCTCGCGCCACGAAGGGATGCCCACCACATTATATACGATTCCCCGCGCGGCGTCCACCACCGACGGCACGCCGATACCGATCCGCGAAACCTCAGGTTGCATAAGCTCCCCGATAAGCGATGCGATATGATCCACCACCTCCCCTTCGGGACGGTCGGCTTTGCAGGGTTCGGAAAGCAGCCGCACGATATGTCCGTCTTTCACAAGGCCGGCGCGCACGTTCGTGCCGCCCAAATCCACGCCTATTCTCATCTCTTGTCTGTTAATTGCTGTTCTTGACTTTGCTGATCCTGCCGTCGCGGAACTCCACGTGATCGACGATCCGTCCGTCGCGCTCGTGAATCCACGTCTCGAAGCCCCGCTCGCCCTCGGTCAGCACCAGCAGACGCACGCCGGGGCGCAGGTTGTTGTAGGTCGTATCGTCGCCCGAAAAACGTCCGTATCCGAGCGCTATACCCTTCTCGGCAACGACGTAGTCGATGTCGTGGTCATGCCCCACGAACACCCCCGTCACGTCGCCGCTCTCGACCATCGCCGCGAACATGCCGGGATTCAGCTCGCCCGGACACTCGTCCTCGGCGGCGCGGCCGATATGCGTATTGCCGGGATTGCGCCACGCCGCGACGTATTCGGGCAGGGCGATATGGAAAAAGGCCAGCGCCGGCAGCGGTTTCCCGCCGTTGGCCGCGGTATAGGCGGCGCTCCGGTCGCGGTACCAGCGTATCTGGCCCTGCGTGAACCAGCCGTAGCCGTCGATGCCTTCGACAGTCGAATAGTCGTGCGAATCGAGGCAGTAAAGCAACGCCGCAGGCGATTTCTTCCCGGCGATCTCCAGCACCACGTCGGCCAGTTCGCCGTCGGCGTTCAGCGTGTTGAGCGTCCCGGCATACGAAGTGACGATGCGGCCGATTCCGGCGCGCGGAATATCCTGTTCGGCGTCGTGGTTGCCCAGCACCACGCAGAACGGCAGGTTACGCTCCGCAACGGGCGCCAGCACGCGCTTCCACCCTTCGGCGGCGGGTTTCCCCGTCACCACGTCGCCCGTGAAGACGACCAGATCGGGCCGCTCCGCATCGAGGATATAACGCATCTGAGCGATCGTCTTCTCCGCCTGCGCCTGCCGGTAGGGATTCCCCAGATCGAGGTGCACGTCGGTGAACTGCGCGATCTTGAATTTCCCCTCCCCGTTGAATTCCAGAGCGGGCCTCTGCGCCTGCGCCGAACACCACAAGGCAACGGCGCACATAAGTGTCGTTATCTTTTTCATAAGCAGGTTGGGTTGCTCAGTTCAGTTTCACGCTGCCGCTCTTCTCCACGCGGACCGTACGGCTCCGGCCGTCGCCCCACGTCACCGTCAGGTCGAAGGGCACGTTGGTCTCAACGCTCACGGAGGGCGTCTCGCCGGCCGAAGCGCGCCGTTTGACCTTAAGTCCCACGACGCCGTCCGGCCCGTAGGGATAGCGTTCGATGCCGTGGGCCTCGGTATGGTCGATGTCCCACACGATGCGGCCTTCGGAGTAATCCGACTTCACGCCGAGGATATACTCGATGAAGACGGCGATGGGCGGAAGTCCGGTCCAGCCCACGAAGTCCTTGCGTGCCATGAATCCGGGTTCGATCTTCTCCGGGGCGTAGTACTCCCAGAAGGTGCCGGTATTCTTCCACACCTCGAAGACTGCAGCGTAATGGTTCGCGGCGATCTCCCGCGCAAGGTCATGATAGCCCTTGCGATAAAGGCCGTCGATAGTCATGTAATTCGTACCGGGCCACACGCCGCCCTGCCAGTAGCGGCCCAGCGGATTGTATTTCGGATGGTCGGCCGAGAGCGACGGCACGCGGTGCGGACGGTCGAACTCGGTCGTATCGCTCAGATGCGCCACCATGCGGTCGAGCCGCTCCCGATCCAGCGCATCGGCCTGCAAAGCCCAGAATGCGCCGATTCCCTTGGTCGTGCAGAGCGTTCCGTCGCCGTAGCGGTCGTACAGGAAAGCCGTCCGCTCGTCCCAGAGATGTTCGTTCACATAGGCGCGCAGCCGCTTCATCTCGTCCTCCATATCCTCGATCTCCTGCCAGCGCTCGATATAGAAACCGATGTTCAGCAGCGACTCGTCGACCAGCATCTGCTGCAGGTTGGTGTCGAGCCAGACCATATGTCCGTGCGAAAAGATCGGGTTGTATTCGGGCTTCACGCGGGGCATGTTGTCCATGCCCGTTCCCCAGCCGCTCGACCAGTAGGTGCCGTCGGGCCACGTGCGGTTGAGCCGCCACCATTTGGCGTAGGCGCACAGCGCGGGGAAGACCTTGTGCAAGCGGTCGATGTCGCCGAACTGGCGGTAGTACGTCAGTTCGACCCACGGCAACAGGTTCGGGCCGGTCGAAGTCGGATCGTAACGCTCGAAACAGTCGGAACCGTCGGCCCGGATTTCGCGGCAGATGAAGCCGTCGGGATGCTGCTTCGCATAGAAGTTGTCCAGCGAACGCTGGAACGGGAAGAAGCGGTAGCCGTAGCGGGCGAACATCATCATGAACGAGGCGTCCCACATGAAAATATTGCCGTTGTAGGCGATATCCAGATACGGCGAGACGAATCCCGATCCCTCCTGCGGCTGGCGGATGTTGCCCACGGCGATCCGCCAAGCATGCCAGTACATCTCGATCTCTTTGTCGTGCCCTTCCCACACGGGTGCGGGCAGGATCTTGCGGGCCTCGGCGAACGAACGGGGCTTGATGGTTTCGGGCTTGGCGGTCCGGAATTCGTTTTCGGCCACGAAGACCTCCTTTACATAGGTATTCTTGTAAGGCAGCTCGTAAGGACCCGATTTAAGGCCCTGCGCTCCGGCCGCTCCCGCTGCGAAGACCAGCGGCAGAAGCGTCGCGATTTGTTTGCGTAGCGTCATAATATGCGGTTTATTTTATCAGCGATTTGATCCTGCGGGCGATCTCCGTATTCATATACGTACCGCAGAACTTGTCGGCTCCGGGACCGTATGCGAATACGGGAAGCATCGCGGGGGTATGGTCGTCGGAGACATAGACGCCCATCACGCGGCCCGTCCGCTCGTCGCCGTCCACCAGCACCAGTCCGCCCGTCTCGTGGTCGGCGGTGACCACGACGAGCGTCTCGCCGTTTCGGTCGGCGAATTTCAGCGCTTCGGCCACAGCAAGGTCGAAGCTCAGCATCTCGATAATTGAGCCGGGCAGGCAGCGCGAATGGCCGGCATAGTCGATCTTGGCGCCCTCGACCATCAGGAAGAAGCCTTTGCCGCCCCGCTCCTGCAGTTTGGCGATCGAAGCCTTCGTAGCGTCGGCCAGCAGTGTGAGGTTGGCCTGCTCGGCGGCATCGTCCATCGTCTCGTCGATGCAGATCACCTTGCCTTTCCGGGCGTTGATCTCGTCGACCGAACGCACGAAGTCATACTGTTTTTCCAGCTCGCCGATCAGGTCCACGCCGTCGCTGCGGCGGGTGAATTCGCGGATGCCGCTGCCGCAAAGCAGATCCACGCGGCCGTCCATCAGGCAGCGGGTCAGCTCGTCGGCGTTGTCGCGTTCGACCGAATGTCCGTAGAAGGCCGTCGGCGTGGCGTCGGCGACATTGCCGAGCGTCAGCACGCCCACCGGCATCCCCCTGTCATGGAAAAAGTCGCTCAGCGAAGGATACGGCTCGCCTTCGGAACTCATCGAAATATGGCGATTATCGTGACGTTCGCCCGTCGCCAGCGCACTGCCGCCCGCGGCCGAGTCGGTCGTGAAGGCATCCAGCGCATTGTTCTGCTGCAGGCCCATATACTTCATCTGCAGCGTCGTAAGGCCCTTGTTGGCATAAAATGCGGCCACGATCTGCGAAAGGCCCATGCCGTCGCCGATCAGGTAGATCACGTTTTTGACCTTTCCCTTGCCGCCGTCGTTTCGATAGGTCGGCGTGTAGACGTCGATACCCTCGGTGAGCTGCAGTTTATCGTTCTGAAATCCCCTGAAATCGCGCGTGGTCTTGTCCAGACGCTTCGTGCCGGTCACGCCACCGACGGCCGTACGGCGCTGGCCGATCTGGAAATTCTTGTTGCCGAAATCGTCGAAGAATCCGGCGCAGACCTCCGGACGGTCGGTGTTGATGTAGTCGATCCCCATGTCGTAGAACGTATAGTAAACCGTCGTTCCCTCAGGAGCGCCCCAGAAGCGCACGGGCTTGCCCCAGCCGTGGGCGCGGTCGATGATCTTTTCCAGCTTCACACGCTCGGCGGGAATGATCGAACCTTTGCCGTTCCACTGCGAATAGTTCCTGAAGTTTACGCTTACGAGGGCGATGCGCTCCAGCTGGTCCGGGGTGTAATCGGTCTCCCAATTACCGTCGAAACGGACATAGGCGGGATATTTGCCGAAATCCTCAGGCGCGGGAACCCGTCCCGTAACGGCGATACGCACGGCTTCGGGATTCACGGCCGGGTCGAAGACTTCGGGATAACGGCCCAGCAGCGCCGTAACGGCCTGCAGCGTCGGTTCGGTCGCCGATTTGAGTTCGACCATCAGTTGCAGACGTTCGTCCGAATCTTTCCATGCGCGGCCGCCGTTGCGCCCAAAAAGCGTCACGATCGGCTCGACGTAGAGCGACTCGAAAGTCATGTCGGGCGAAAGGTCCTCGACATCGTGCCCCACGAGCAGCCGGCCGTCGTGCAGGAACACGTCGGCTTCGATCGAGTAGACCCCCTGCGCATAAGCCTGCCAGAAGGGAGCGCGGCGGCAATAGTCGTTGTGCGAATGGATCAGCATGGGGCGTTCGGCCGCAGCCGTTACGCAGAAGCACAATGCCGCAGCCAGCAGCCAGCTTTTCAGTATCTTTTTCATCGTAGGAGTCATTTAGCGATTTTGACAACGGCCATCACCGGAGCGTGGTCGGAAACATAGCCGCCGTCGAAGGTGTCGGGCAGCACTTCATAGCGGACGGCTTCGATGTCGCCGCTCACGAAGATATAATCCAGCAGGGGACGCTCGGCTTCGGGAATCTGTCCGAAATCGGAGAAGCTCCAGTCGGTTCCCGACCGCTGCGCCGCGATCGCCTTCGCGTCGCGCAGCACGCCGTCCTTCTGCACATGGACCACCACCGACGATCCGGGTTCCGAGTTGAAGTCGCCCGTCAGGATCACGGGACGTCCTCCGCTCAGGGTTTCGATGCGTTTCATCAGCAGGCTCACGCCCTCGTCGCGCGCCACCTGCCCGACATGGTCGAGATGGGTGTCGATGAAGAAGAGTTCCCGGCCGTCCCTGTCGCGCAGCACGACCCATGTGGCGATTCGCTCGCAGGCGCCGTCCCATCCCAGCGACCCCACCACTTCGGGGGTCTCGCTCAGCCAGAACGTTCCCGAATCGAGCAGCGTGAAGCGGTCCTTCCTGAAGAACACGGCGCAGTATTCGCCCGACTCGGCGCCGTCCAGCCGTCCGACGCCCACTCCTTGATACCCGGTCAGCAGACCGCTCAGATCATTGAACTGGTTGGAAAGCAGCTCCTGCGTGCCCAGCACGTCGACCTCCTGCGCCTTAATCACCCCGGCGATCCGTTCGCGGCGGAAACGCCAGTTGTTCTGCCCGTCTTCGGGATTGTCGTAACGCATGTTGAAGGTCATCACGCTGAGCGAAGTCGCCGAGCCGCAGGCGGTGAACGCAACCGCTGCGAGAAGATAGATCAATCGTTTCATTGTCCCCTATTTTTTATGTTAAATACAATATTTCCGTCAATTCGTCAGCCGCAGATTCGCTTCGGGGATCGCTTCGAAGCCCTCCGCTCCGGGCGCTTTCCAGCCCCACGAGAGATCCTGCCCCTCGTAATCCTCGAAATAGAGTAGCGTATAGGGATGCAGTCCCGCTTCGAGCGCCACGCGCCCGGTCGCCATGACCGAAGCGTGGGACCCGTCGTTGTCCACCACTTTGCGGTCGCCGATCATCAGCACGCTGCCGTCGTCGCTCTTGGTCATGAACTCCCAGACGCCCCGTTCCGGAATGAGAATCAATCCCGTAAAGACATAGGCGAAGTGGTCCTCCTGCGGAGCTTGGGCGATCGAAGGCGCAGGCATCGTGCCGGACGACACGTATTTTCCCTTCCGGATGTCGTTCACACACGAGAAAACGCCTTCGCAATAGCTGTAGGCGACGCCGGGATGCGTGGCGGTCTCCCCTGCGGGTGCGCCTTTGCGGAACACCGCTTTCTCGGCTTCGAGGGTCAGCGTACGACTGGGCGCGGCGCCGAGTTTGAATCCTTTGGCCTTGAGCGTCAGCGAACAGTCCACCGGCACCGGAGCGGCATAGAGCGCCGACGTTTCGGTGGGTTCCGAGCCGTCGAGCGTATAGCGGATTTCCGCTCCGGAGGTCGTCGTCGCCAGAGCGACGGCGAGCGGCTCGGTGAACAGGCTCACGTTCTGCGTGGTATAGGGAATCGAAACCACCTCGCCGCGGGTCAGCGAATGGGGCGCGGCCGCATCGTCCGTCCCGCGTTCGTAATCGGGGCGCGGCCGGAGCGCAAAATGCAGCTCGCCGCCCTGCATCAGTTCGTCGTAGGTGATGTAATTCCGGTCGATCGGCTTCCCGTCGAGCGTCACCGAAGCGATATAGACGCTGCGGCGCGGATTGTCGGCCGTAACGGTCAGCGTACGGCCGTTGGCCAGCCGCACGACGGCTTTCGGGAACTGGGGCGCGGTCAGCGCGAATTCGTTCGAGCCGGGACATACGGGATAGAAACCCAGACTGGAGAAGACGTACCACGCCGACATCTGGCCGCAGTCCTCGTTGCCGATGATGCCTTCGGGCGTCGGGGCGTACATCTCGTGCAGCAGGCGGCGCGTCAGCTCCTGCGTCTTCCACGGCTGTCCCACATAATTATAAAGGTAAGCCATATGGTGGCTCGGCTCGTTGCCGTGGGCGTACTGCCCCATCAGGCCCGTCACGTCGCTCACGTCGAGCTGCATTTCATCCGATTCGAGCGTGAAGAGCCGGTCCATTTCGCGGATGAACGCCTCGCGGCTGCCGAAGAGCTGGATCAGGCCGTTCACGTCGTGCGGCACGAAGAAGCGGTAGTGCCACGGCGTGGCCTCGGTATAGTCGCGGCCCGTGGCGAACTCTTCGAACGGCGCGGACCAGTTGCCGTCGGACTGACGGCCGCGGAAAAAGCAGGTCGAGCCGTCGAAAACATTTACATAGTTGAGCGCCCGCCGCGCATATTCCCCGAATACGTCGTCGCGGCCCATGGCCTGCGCCATGCGGGCGATCGCCCAGTCGTCGTAGGCGTATTCCAGCGTACAGGAGACCGATTCGCGCTTGATATTGGAGGGAATATACCCCTGCACCGTATAATAATCCGAACCTTTCTTATTGATGTTCGACGAACGGATCATCGCCTCCAGCGCCTTGTCGGCGTCATAGCCGCGAATTCCCTTCAGATAGGCGTCGGCGATGACCGACACAGCGTGGTAGCCGATCATCGTGCCCGTCTCGCCCGAAGCCAGCGGCCAGATCGGGAGTTCGCCCGTTGAATCGTACATGTCGAGCATGCTGCGGATCATGTCGTTCACCAGCGCGGTATCGACCAGCGTCTGGAGCGGATTCCACGCCCGGAAAGTATCCCACAGCGAGAACGTCGAGTAGTAGGACTCCCCTTCGGGCATCCGCGCGACGGTCTGGTCGTGGCGGCGGTACTCGCCGTTCACGTCGCTCATCAGGTTGGGCGTCAGCTTAGTATGGTACTGCGCCGTATAGAAATTGATCATCTCGTCGCGCGAGCCGCCTTCGACGACGATGTCGCCCAGCGCTTTGCGCCACTGCCCGACGGCGCGGGCATGCACGGCGTCGAAATCCAGTTCGGGAACCTCCGCAAGCGAATTCATACGGGCGTTTTCGACGCTGACGGACGACAATCCCACGGCGATCGTGAGCGTCCGCACGTCGGGCGCGAAGGTCAGCACGGCCTGCTTGTCTCCCAACAGCTGCACGTCGGCGAACGGCTCCGAGAAGCGGGCCGCGAAGAATACATACTGATCGGGCACCCACCCCTGCGTGCGGCGCATGCCGGCCAGCTCGCCGGGAGCCGTCCGGCGGAGTTCGCACAGGTCGATCTTCTCCTCGGTGACCGTATGCAGCAGATCGACGATCACCTGCCGGGGACCTTTGCCCGCAAAGGTATAGCGGTGTACGCCCGTACGGGGCGCAGCGGTCAGTTCGACCCCGATATTCACGTCGGGCAGCGTCACGGCGTAGTAGCCGCACGAAGCCCGCTCGTCGTCATGCGAAAAGAAATAGGGCTGCAAGACGCACTCGCCGTCGTGGATCACGATTTCGCGCGTGGTCGGATGGAACAGGATATCCGCAAGGTCGGCGCATCCCGTACCGCTCAGGTGCGTATGCGAAAAGCCGTCGATCGTCGTGTCGCTGTAATGGTAGCCGGCGCAGGCGTCCCAGTTGCCGGCGCGGGTGTCGGGACTCAGCTGCACCATGCCGAAAGGCGTGGTGGCGCCCGGATAGGTATGACCGTGGAATCCGGTGCCGATGAACGGGTTCACATAATCGACGGGATCGGCGGACCGCGGCGAACAGCCAAGGGCCGCGAGGGCCAGCAGCAGAAGGGTAAGTTTTTTGGTCATAACAGTAGTCGGTAGTGCGAACCGTCCGGAAAATACAAATCAAAGGTACGGATTCCGGAGCGATATTGCAACTCCGCGCCCTTCTCTCTTCGTCTGTCCGAAGCCGGTCGCAGTTTAGGTCATACAAATATAGAGAAGCGATTGCGCCCTGCCGTGGCTATTTGCGCTTTTACTTCCTCAAATTGCGCAGAACCGTCATTTCCCGCCCGGCGCTCCCGAAATGCCCCGATCCGCCGCCGAAAAATCGCAGAAACCGCCCGGATTTCCGAAAAAAAAGCTACCTTTACCGTCGAACGGACACTACCCGAACGATGGCACGCGTAATTTTCCTGACCGACTTTTCCGAAGCGTACGCACGAGAACTGCTCCTCGGCATGGCGCGCTATGCGCACGACACGGCGCAGGCGTGGAGCCTGTGCCGCCTGCCGCTCTCGATACGCGACAAATTCGGCATCGAAGCCGTCGTGGAGTGGGCCGTACGCATGAAGGCCGACGCCGTGATCGGCCAGTTCTACAACACCGACAACGTCGAACTGTTCCGCAAAAACGGGATCATAGCCATCGCGCAGGACTTCAAGAAACGCTTCACCACCATCCCCAACATCACCGGACCGCACTATTCGGCGGGCAGGATGGCCGCCGAGTACTTTCTGCAAAAGGGCTTCCGCAACTTCGCCTTCTACGGCACGCGGGGCATCGACTTCTCGGACGAACGCTGTCAGGGCTTCCGCGAGACGATCGAGGCGGCGAATCCCGAATTCACCTTTTCGTCGCTGCGCAGCAGCGCCCAGAACGATTTGTGGTACTACGACTCGACGCAGCTCATCACGTGGCTGCAGTCGCTGCCCAAGCCGGTGGCGATCATGGCGTGCGACGACAACCAAGCATATCATATCACCGAGGCGTGCCTGCAGATCGAGGGGGGGGGGAAATTCCCGCATCCCGAACGACATCGCCATTCTGGGCGTGGACAACGACGAGACGATCTGCAAGCTCTCCACCCCCAACCTTTCGTCGCTCAATCAGGGCGTCGAGCAGGGCGGCTACGACGTGGCGCGCCTGATCGACCGGCTGATCCGCAACCCCGAAGCAGAGTGGGAGGACGTCATGGTGATGCCGACCCACATCGTCACGCGGCAATCGACCGACATTTACGCCAACAACGACCCGCACATCGCCGAAGTGCTGCGCTACATCCATGAGAACATCAGCCAGAAAATCACGGTCAACGAACTCGTGAAGCTGGTCCCCCTGTCGCGCCGCCTGCTCGAAACCCGTTTCAAGAAGAGCATGGGCACCTCCATCTACGACTATATCATACAGGTCCGCATCGAAAAGATGATGCAGCTGCTCTGCGAAGGCCAGAGCGTCTCCGAAGCGGCCGCCGAGCTGGGGTTCTCCGACATCAAGAACGTCTCGCGCACCTTCCGCCAGCTCAAGGGTATCACCCCCTCGGAATACCGCGAACAGTTCGCGCCCAAAAGACGGTGATCCACCCGGCGGGCCGTTCCCAATATCCGGGCGCCCGAATTCCCAATACCTCCCCTCCTGTCTTTTCCGCCGGTTTCATTAATTATACGGCCAACTGTCATACACGACAACCAATCCGCAAATCCATGCACAAAAAAAGCAGCGACCCCTCAAAGGCCGCCGCTTAGTCCCGTTCGACCGTCCTGCGGTCAGAGCGTCACACCGCCCCGCAGGCGGATATCCTCGCACGACGATCCCACGAAGATGTTGAAGTCGCCCGGCTCGGTCACGAACCCGTGCGAGAAGATGTCGTAGAAACGGAAAGCTTCGTCGGTCAGCGTCACTTCGACGCGCTTTTGTTCGCCTTTCTTCAGGAAGATTTTCTCATAACCTTTCAACTCCTTGGCAGGACGCGGCACGCTGGCTTCGACGTCACCCACATAGACCTGCGCCACCTCAGCGGCGTCCATACCGCCCGTGTTCTTCACAGCGAACGACACGACTACCCCGCCGTCGCGCTTCTCGACCTTCAGGTCCGAATACTCGAACGTCGAATAGCTCAGTCCGTAGCCGAAAGGATAGAGCGGCTTCACCCCGCTGCGCTCGTAACCGCGGTAGCCGACGAACACGCCTTCATTATAAGTAACGCGCTTCTGCAGGGTGTTCTTGCGGTGGGTGCGCGCCACATTCTCGTAATAGCTGCCCAGCGTCGGATTGTCCTCGGCGCGGCGCTCGACGGAGATCGGCAGGCGGCCGCTGGGCGAGATCCGCCCCGTCACGATCTCGGCGATCGCCTGACCGCCCTGCTGTCCGGGATACCACGCCATCAGAACCGCTTTGGCCTTGTCGCCGAACGTCGAGAAATCGACACCGCCGCCGCTGTTGACGACCACGATCAGATTTTCGTTGAGCGCGGAGAGCCGGGCGATCTCTTCGGACTGTCCTTCAGGCAGCGCAAAGGTCCGGTCGGAATTCTCCTTTTCGTTGGTGTTGTCGAATCCGGCGCAGTAGATCACGGCGTCGGCCCGGACGATCCGGGCATCCTCGGCGCGGGGATCGGCGGTCATATAGCCGAACGACACCTCGGCCGACGAGGCGTTGTCGAAATATTCCAACCGCAGCGCGTATTTCCGGCCGGCTTTCATTTCGACACTCCCCTTGCGGGTCGTCGCGTTGTGGTTGCCCCAGTCGGCGAGCACCTCTTCGCCGTCCACGAAGAGCCGGTAACCGTCGTCGCCGCGCATGACAAACGAAGCCGTGCAGTCGGATTCGGGAACGAACACGCCGGTCCAGCGGATCGAGAAGCCGTCGGCGGGAAGTCCTTCGGCCGGCGCCTTATCCTTCCAGTTGAAGCCGATTTTCGTATCGACGCGCGTCAGCGCGGGAGTTCCCTCGAAACGCTTGTTGGCGAAGTACTCGCCCCTGAGTCCCGGCGTTTTGCAGTCGGCCGAGGTGTAGACCATGCCCTGAGCGGCCATATCGCTCGCCGAAGGGAGATTGCCCAAAACCGTCACCCTGTATTTCTTGCCCATCATCTGCATGCCCTCGCCGACCGAAACCGTCGAGAAGGGATGCACGAAACCGCTGCCGCCGCCCGTCGGGATATTGCCCGAATTGGGTCCCAGCACCACGATATCGCGCTGTTTGGTCAGCGGCAGGAAAGCCCCGTCGTTCTTGAGCAGCACCACACCCCCGCGCGCCACGTCGAGCGCCGCGGCGTCCGAGAAGGGATTGTGTTCGGGAATAGCGGGATCGAGCTGTTGGCGGTCCAAAAATCCGAACGCAATGAGCGTCTGGAGGATATGCTGACATTTCAGGTCGATCGTACGTTCCGACACCACGCCCGATTCGATGAGCGGACGCAGGTTGCGGGCGTTCATAAACCGGGCGCTCGGCATCTCCAGATCGAGTCCCCGGTTGGCGGCGCCCTCGGCCGAATAGGTGGCGTTCCAGTCGGACATGAAGATTCCTTCGAAGCCCCACATCCCGCGCAGAATATCGACCGCAAGCTGCTCGTTCTCGGTCGCATGCTGGCCGTTGACAAGGTTGTAACTCGACATCACGGCGCCCACGCCGGCCTGCTCGACCGCCTTGCGGAAGGCCGGGAGATAAATTTCGTGGAGCGTGCGCTCGTCGATATCGGAACTCACCTGATGACGGTCCCACTCCTGATTGTTGCCCGCAAAGTGTTTGATCGTCGCCATAACCCCTTCGGACTGCATGCCCTCGATATACTGCACGGCGGTCTCCGACGCCAGATAGGGGTCCTCGCCGAAGTACTCGAAGTTACGGCCGCACAAGGGCGAACGGTAGATATTGACGCCGGGTCCCAGCATGATATGCACGCCGCGGGCGCGGGCGTCCTGCCCCAGACCGCGTCCCATATCGCGCACCAGCGCCCGGTCCCAAGTCGCCGCGGCAGCCACGCCGCAGGGGAACATCGTACTGCGGGTATTGTTGCGTACGCCCTGCGGACCGTCGGCCATCCGGATTTCGGGAATGCCCAGACGCGGAACGGCCCTGATATAGAATTCGTTGTAACCGCCGATATAATCGATTTTTTCATCGAGGGTCATCTGTCCGACCAGTTCGGCGGCGCGCTCTTTGGCCTGCGGCGGGATCGGCTGTGCGGCGGCGGACGACACGAATGCGAACGCCAGCACGGCAACAAGAGTTTTTTTCATCGGGTTGAAGTTTTAATGGTTTATGCAAAGAAAATAAAAATATTCCGAAAAGCATCGGATCGGAAACAAAAACTTCCGAACCGAAACCTCCGTCCGGCCGCACGACTCACCATAATTACACGCCCGCGCCACCGGAAACCCCGAACCGGAGCAATATTTTTCATCATCGGAGAGCGAGCCAATACATATATGAAAAGAAATTAGTATCTTTGCGCTTCGGCCCGCAGGAGAGTTCCCGCCGGATGCTGCCGGGCAGCATCGCCGACGTCCGCGCAGGACGCGCAGCGGATGCGTGAACGCACGCAAACCTCCGTCCGCACACGCTTAATGCGCAGGACACGCAGCAACCGTCGCCCGCACCGTCTGCGGTGCAGGATGCGCGGAAGATGCCGGACACGCGACAACCGCCGTCCGTACGGAACGCTCCGGGCCGCAGACAACCGATTCGAAACAAACAAGATAATTCAATGGCTTTACAGTGTGGCATCGTGGGTCTTCCGAACGTCGGCAAATCGACCCTTTTCAACTGCCTGTCCAACGCGAAGGCGCAGGCGGCGAACTTTCCCTTTTGCACCATCGAACCCAACGTGGGCGTAATCACCGTCCCCGACCGGCGGCTCGTCCGGCTGGCCGAGATCGACAAACCCAAGCGGGTGATTCCGACCACCATCGAAATCGTCGATATCGCCGGACTGGTCAAAGGCGCGTCGAAAGGCGAAGGACTGGGCAACAAGTTCCTCGCCAACATCCGCAACACGCACGCCATCATCCACGTACTGCGCTGCTTCGACAACGGCAACATCACCCATGTGGACGGCTCGATCGACCCCGTGCGCGACAAGGGCATCATCGACACCGAGCTGCAGCTCAAGGACCTCGAAACGATCGAAAACCGGCTGGGCAAGACCCAAAAGCAGGCGGCCGTGGGCGGCGACAAGAACGCCAAACGTCAGGTCGAACTGCTGCTGCAATACAAATCGGTGCTGGAACAGGGCCGCAGCGCCCGCACGGTCGAACTGGAGAAGGAGGACCGCAAACTGGTCGCCGACCTCAACCTGCTGACCGACAAACCGGTGCTGTACGTCTGCAACGTCGATGAGAAGAGCGCCGCCACGGGCAACGCCTACACCGAGGCGGTCCGTGCGGCCATCGCCGACGAAAAAGCCGAAATGCTCATCGTCGCCGCCGCCACCGAAGCCGACATCGCCGAACTGGAGAGCTACGAGGAGCGGCAGATGTTCCTCGAAGACCTCGGCCTCGAAGAGTCGGGCGTCGAGCGCCTGATCAAATCGGCCTACAAACTGCTCAACCTCGAAACGTTCTTCACCACCGGCGCCGACGAGTCGCGCGCATGGACCTACGTCCGCGGCATGAAGGCCCCGCAGACGGCCGGCGTCATCCACACCGATTTCGAGAAGGGATTCATCCGCGCCGAAGTAATCAAATACGACGACTACGTGACGCTGGGTTCGGAAAAAGCCTGCCGCGACGCGGGCAAGATCGGCGTCGAAGGCAAGGAGTACGTCGTGCAGGACGGCGACATCATGCACTTCCTGTTCAACGTCTGACCCGAAGAGAGACCAAACACGGAACAATACATAAACAGCATATCATTATGTCCAGACCCGTAAGAGTGCGCTTTGCACCCAGCCCCACGGGGCCGCTCCACATCGGCGGCGTCCGCACGGCCCTCTACAACTACCTTTTCGCCCGTCAGCACGGCGGTGTGATGATCCTCCGCATCGAGGACACCGACTCGCAGCGTTTCGTGCCGGGCGCCGAAGAGTATATCCTCGAATCGCTCAAATGGTGCGGCATCGAGATCGACGAAGGCGTCGGCGCGGGAGGTCCCCACGCCCCCTACCGCCAGAGCGAACGCCGCGAAATCTACCTCAAATACGCCCTCCAGCTCGTCGATGCGGGCTGGGCCTACTACGCTTTCGACACCGCCGAAGAGCTGGACGCCCTGCGCCGCGAAGCCGAGGAGCGCGGCGAAGCGTTCGCCTACAATTATGCTGTGCGCGAAAAGCTGGCCACGTCGCTGGCGCTGCCGGCCGACGAAGTGAAGGCCCGCATCGAACGCGGCGACCAGTGGGTGATCCGCTTCCGGATGCCCGAAAACCAGACCGTCGAAATGGACGACCTGATCCGCGGCCATGTAGAGGTGAACACCTCGACGCTCGACGACAAGGTGCTTTACAAATCGGCCGACGCACTGCCCACCTACCACCTCGCCAACATCGTGGACGACTACCTGATGGAAGTCTCGCACGTCATCCGCGGCGAGGAGTGGCTGCCTTCGCTGCCGCTGCACTACCTGCTCTACCGGGCCTTCGGCTGGCAGGAGCGTCAGCCCCGCTTCGCCCACCTGCCCCTGCTCCTCAAACCCACGGGCGGCGGCAAACTCTCGAAGCGCGACGGCGACAAGATGGGCTTCCCCGTATTCCCGCTCTTCTGGACCTCCCCGACGGGCGAAACGGCCCGCGGCTACCGCGAGGACGGCTATTTCCCCGAAGCGTTCATCAACATGCTGGCGCTGCTGGGCTGGAACCCCGGCACCGAGCAGGAGATCTTCTCGATGCAGGAGCTGATCGACAGCTTCTCGCTGGAGCGCGTCTCGAAATCGGGCGCACGCTTCCAGCCCGACAAAGCCAAATGGTTCAACGCCCAGTACATGCACCACAAGAGCGACGCCGAGCTGGCTGCGCTGTTCCAGCCCATCCTGCGCGACCACGGCATCGAAGTCGCGGACGAGGTCGCAGGCCGGGCCGCAGGCATCATGAAGGAGCGCGCCACGTTCATCACCGACCTCTGGGACCTCACGTCGTTCTTCTTCACGGCGCCGGCCGAATACGAGGAGAAACAGACCCGGAAGTACTGGAAGGGCCAAAACCCCGAAATCCTGCGCGAGCTGCGCGGCGTACTGGCCTCGATCGACGACTTCTCGAAAGAGAACACCGAACAAATCGTCCACGGCTGGATCGAAGAGAAGGGATACGGCATGGGGCAGGTGATGAACACGCTGCGGCTGGCGCTCGTAGGCGCGGGCAAAGGTCCCGGCATGTACGACGTCACGGCGTTCATCGGCCGCGAGGAGACCCTGCGCCGCATCGACCATATCCTCGCAACCTTAAAACCCGCAGAATAATGGTACAGATCGAACAACACGTATGGGGCATGACGCCGGAGGGCGAAGCCATCATCCTCTACACGATGCGCAACGACAAGGGCGCCGAAGTGAAAATCACCAATTTCGGGGCGGCGATCGTCTCCGTCACGATGCCCGACCGCGAGGGCCGCATGGCCGACGTGGTGCTGGGTTACAAGCATCCCGAAGGCTACTTCTTCGACGGAGCCGCGTCGGGCAAAAGCGTGGGCCGCTGCGCCAACCGCATCGCTTTCGGCCGCATGACCGTCGAGGGAAAGGAGTACGCGCTCGAAGTGAACAACGGCCCCAACCACCTGCACGGCGGCACGAAGAACTTCGCCAACCGCATCTGGGAGAGCCGTGTGGAGACCAACCGCGTGGTCATGTCGCTCCTCTCGGAGGACGGCGACCAGAATTACCCCGGCGAACTGAACGTCGAGGCCGTGTTCGATTTCGACGATGAGAATGCGCTCGAAATAACCTATCTGGCCCGGACGGACAAAACGACGGTGGTGAACCTCACCAACCACGTCTATTTCAACCTCGCGGGCGAAGGCAGCGGGTCGGTCCTCGACCACCAGCTGCGCCTGAACAGCTCGCAGGTGCTCGAAATGAACGACAAGCAGATCCCCACGGGCCGGCTGCTGGACGCAGCGGGCACGCCGCAGGACTTCCGCGAATTCCGTCCGTTCCGCCCCGGCATCGACTCGGAGTTCAACCACATCCGCGATTTCAAGGGATACGACCACCCGTTCGTCATCGACGGCTGGAAGCCCAACATTCTGGGCGAGGTCGGCTGTCTGCGCGAACAGACTTCGGGCCGCTGCGTGACGGTGCTTTCGTCGCAGCCCAGCGTGATGATCTACACCGGCAACTGGCTCGCAGGCGGATGCCCCGAAACCAAGTCGGGCGGCCGTTACAACGACTACGACGGCGTGGCGATCGAATGTCAGAACTACCCCGACGCCGTCAACCACCCCGAATTCCCGTCGCCGCTGCTCAGACCCGGCGAAACCTACTGCCAGAAAATCGTATTCCGGTTCGGGACTTTCGCATAGGCGGCGGAGAACCGCGGCGCAACCAAAACAAACTCCCGGCACCGGCCGGACACGGGCAGATACGCTGCTCGTCAATAACGCAGTAACGCGGGCATACGCCCGCGTTACTGCGTTATCCGCGTTACTTACGATCCGACGCGCAGCCGGAAATGACTTAGCGTAAAAAAGCGACTATTGTCCGACGCCCGTAATCGGACGCTCACCGGGCCGAGGGGCGCATACGCGCCGAACAGTTAGCGTAAAAACGGCCGTAAGTTTGTTTTTCATCCGCCGAATGGATAATTTTACGTCTGCAACCTAAAACCAGCCCCATGTCCATCCAGATGAACCAATCGCTGTCGGTAGACTGCGCCGTGTTCGGTTTCAACGGCAAGTCGCTCAAAGAGCTGCTGATCGAGCGGCGCTACTATGCCCCCGACACCCGTCTCGACAAGCTCAAACTGCCGGGCGCCATGATTCTCGACAACGAGACGCTGCCGCAGGCCGCCTACCGTGTGCTCGAAGAGGCCACCGGACTGCGGGACGTATACCTCAAACAGATGGATATATTCTCCGATCCCAACCGGGTGAGCGGCGAGGAGCTGGAGTGGATCAACCGCTATCACGGCATACGGACCGAACGCGTGGTGACGGTGGGATATTACGCGCTGGTGAAGCTCGACACCCGTACCGTCGCCTACACCACGGCCAAGGGCGCGCAATGGGTCGATGTCGATTCGATCCAGCGGCTGGCGATGGACCACAAGCAGATACTTTCGGCGGCGCTGGCGGTTCTCTGCCGCGAGATGCTGCAATCGCCCGTGGCTTTCGAACTGCTGCCCCGCAAATTCACCATCCGCGCGCTCCAGAACCTCTACAGCGCAGTGCTGGGCATCGAAATCGACAACCGCAACTTCCGCAAGAAGATACTCGCGTCGGGGTTTCTGACCCCGACCGCAGAACGGGAACAAGGCGTAGCCCACAAGCCGGCGCAATATTATACCTTTAATAAAAACGCCTACAAAAAGGCGCTCAAAGCGAAGCTGAAGCTGGGATTCATCAACAACTGGAGGTATTGATCCATAACAACAGATAACATATGAAAAGTTTAGGCATAGACATAGGCTCCTCGTCGGTCAAGGTATCGCTGCTGGACATCGCGTCGGGCGAGTGCGCGGCCTCGTCCGCCAACCCCGCGACCGAAATGCCCATCGGATCGCCGCAGAGCGGCTGGGCCGAGCAGGACCCCGAAATGTGGTGGCATTACGTCTGCGAAGGCATTCGGACCATTGCGGCGCAGGGCTTTGCGATGAGCGACGTGGTGTCGGTGGGCATCACCTACCAGATGCACGGACTGGTCTGTCTCGACAGGCAGGGCCGTCCGCTGCGCCCCTCGATCATCTGGTGCGACTCGCGCGCCGTAGAGATCGGGGCCGAAGCGCTGGAAGGCATCGGACGGGAGTTCTGTCTCGCGCATACGCTCAATTCACCGGGCAACTTCACCGCGTCGAAACTGGCGTGGGTCCGACGCAACGAACCCGGCGTATTCGCGCAGATACACAAGTTCATGCTTCCGGGCGACTACATCGCCTACCGCCTTTCGGGACGCATGTCCACCTCCGTCAGCGGCCTTTCGGAGCAGATACTCTGGGACTTCGAAGAGGAACGGCGGGCCGACTTCGTGGCCGGATGGTACGGCATTCCGCAGGAGACCATCCCCGAAGCCGGCGTCTCGATCGGCACGGAGGCCCGCACGGACGAAGCGGCCGAACGGCTGCTGGGCATCCCCGCAGGCACTCCGATCTCCTACCGCGCCGGGGACCAGCCCAACAACGCCTTTTCGCTCAACGTCATGGAGGCGGGCGAAGTCGCCGCGACGGGCGGCACGAGCGGCGTGGTATACGGCGTCACGGACAAACGCCAAGCCGACCCGCAGTCGCGCGTGAATACCTTCGTCCACGTCAATCACACGGCCAGCAATCCCCGTTACGGCATTCTGCTGTGCATCAACGGCACGGGCATCATGAACTCGTGGATACGCCGCAATGTCACGCAGGAGACACTCGACTACGCGGAGATGAACCGGCTGGCCGCAAGCGTGCCGGCAGGCTCCGAAGGAGTGCTGGTCGTACCTTTCGGCAACGGAGCCGAACGGATGCTCTGCAACCGCTGTCCCGGAGCCGGAATCATCGGACTGGACCTCAACCGCCACACCACAGCGCACCTCCTGCGTGCGACGCAGGAGGGCATCGCCTACTCCTTCCGCTACGGCATCGACATCATGCGCGAGCTGGGAGTGCGCCCCGACGTCATCCGCGCAGGCGCAGCAAACTTGTTCCTCTCGCCGCTTTTCCGGCAGACGCTCTCGACGCTCACGGGCGCCCGCATCGAACTGTTCAATACCGACGGCGCGCTGGGCGCAGCCCGCGGCGCGGCGCTGGGCGCCGGCTACTACAAGACGCGCGGCGAAGCGTTCGCTGCATTGCGCAGGCTGGAGGTCGTGGAACCCGCCGAAGCTGATAGAGAGACGCTGGAAGAAGGTTACCGGGCATGGGTCCGGGAAGTAGAGAAAAGAATGGAATAACAACCTGAAAATCATTCAATATCATGGCATCAAAACAGTATTTCCCCACCGTGGGACAGATCGAATTCGAAGGCCCGGAGACGAAGAACCCGATGGCTTTCCGTTACTACGACCCCGAAAAAGTCGTGAAAGGCCGCAAGATGAAGGATTGGTTCCGTTTCTCGATGGCGTGGTGGCACACCCTCTGCGCCGAAGGCGGCGACCAGTTCGGCGGCGGCACCAAAACCTTCCCGTGGAACGAGTCCGCATGTCCGATCGAGCGCGCGAAAGCCAAGATGGACGCGGGTTTCGAATTCATGCGGAAGATCGGCATCGAGTACTATTGTTTCCACGACGTAGACCTCGTGGACGAAGCCGCGACGCCCGAAGAGTACGAAAAGAACCTCCGGGAGATCGTAGCCTACGCCAAGCAGAAACAGGCCGAAACCGGCATCAAACTGTTGTGGGGCACGGCCAACGTCTTCGGCCACGCCCGCTACATGAACGGCGCATCGACCAACCCCGACTTCGACGCCGCGGCCCGCGCCATGCTGCAGATCAAGAACGCCATCGACGCCACGATCGAACTGGGCGGCGAGAACTACGTCTTCTGGGGCGGCCGCGAAGGCTACATGTCGCTGCTCAACACCGACATGAAGCGTGAAAAGGAGCACATGGCCACCATGCTGCGCATGGCCCGCGACTACGCCCGTTCGAAGGGGTTCAAGGGCAACTTCCTGATCGAACCCAAACCGATGGAGCCGATGAAGCACCAGTACGACGCCGACACGGAGACCGTGATCGGATTCCTGCGGGCGCACGGGCTGGACAAGGATTTCAAGGTCAATATCGAGGTCAATCACGCCACGCTGGCCGGCCATACATTCGAGCATGAACTGCAGTGCGCCGTCGATGCCGGCATGCTCGGTTCGATCGACGCCAACCGCGGCGACTACCAGAACGGCTGGGACACCGACCAGTTCCCGATCGACCTCTACGAAATGGTGCAGGCCATGATGGTCATCGTCCGCGGCGGCGGCCTGCAGGGCGGCGGCACGAACTTCGACGCCAAGACCCGCCGCAACTCGACCGACCCCGAAGACATCTTCATCGCCCACATCGCCGCGATGGACGTCATGGCCCGCGCGCTGCTCATCGCCGCCGACATTCTCGACGACTCGCCCTACGAAAAGATGCTCGCCGAACGTTACGCCTCCTACGACTCAGGCGAAGGCCGGCTCTTCGAAGAGGGCAAGCTCACGCTGGAGCAGGTCGCCGACTACGCCCGCCGGCACGAACCCGTCCAGCGCAGCGGCAAACAGGAGCTGTTCGAAGCGATCGTGAACATGTATATCTGACCTTATGACTAAAACCCAAGAAACCGGAAGCCGCGCCTACCTCTTTTCGATCGTGCTGGTGGCCATCATCGGCGGCCTGCTGTTCGGTTACGACACGGCCGTGGTGTCGGGAGCCGAGCAGGCCCTCGACCAGTTCTTCCGCAGTGCGGCGGACTTCACCTACACGCCGTGGATGCACGGCTTCACCGCATCGAGCGCGCTGGTGGGCTGCGTCATCGGCGGTGCGCTGTCGGGCCTGCTTGCCTCGCGTCTGGGACGCAAACGCTCGCTCGTCGCGGCAGCCGTGCTCTTCTTCGTCTCGGCCGTCGGCTCGTGGCGACCCGAAAGCGGCATCCTGCCCTACGGCGAAGCGTCGCTGCCGTTGCTGGCGTCGTTCAACATCTACCGCATTCTGGGCGGTATCGGCGTGGGACTTGCCTCGGCCGTGTGTCCGATGTACATTGCCGAAATCTCGCCCGCGAAGATCCGCGGCACGCTCGTCTCGTGCAACCAGTTCGCCATCATCTTCGGCATGCTGGTCGTCTACTTCGTGAACTATCTGATCCGCAACCAGCTGGGCGACACGGGCGAAGCCATTCAGGCCGCCATGGTCTCCATCGGCTGGCGCAGGATGTTCCTCAGCGAAGCGTTCCCCGCGGCGACATTTCTGCTGCTGATCCTCTTCGTGCCCGAAACCCCGCGTTACCTGACCCTCACCGGACACGATCAGAAGGCATTGCAGGTGCTCACGCGCATCAACGGCGCGGCCGAGGCCCGCACGATTCACACCGAAATCCGCCGGACGGTACACGCCAAGACCGAGCGGCTCTTCGCCTACGGTGCAGCGGTGATCCTGATCGGCATCCTGCTCTCGTTTTTCCAGCAGGCCATCGGCATCAACGTCGTGCTCTACTACGCCCCGCGCATCTTCGCCGGAATGGGCGCGTCAGGCGACGCTTCGATGCTCCAGACCGTGGTGATGGGCGTGGTCAACATCCTCTTTACGGTCGTGGCGATCTTCACCGTGGACCGCGTGGGCCGCAAACCGCTGCTCATCGTCGGTTCGGCGGGTATGATGATCGGCATGGCCGCCCTTGCGGCGCTTTCGTTCACCGGGTCGATCGGCATTGCGGCACTGGTCTTCATCATCATCTACACCGCATCGTTCATGATGTCGTGGGGGCCGATCTGCTGGGTGCTGATCTCCGAAATCTTCCCCAACACGATCCGCTCGCAGGCCGTGGCCGTAGCCGTGGCGGCGCAGTGGATCTCGAATTTCCTCGTCTCGGCGACCTTCCCCTCGCTGAGCGCATGGAGCGTCGGCGGCACCTACTGCATCTATGCCCTGATGTCGCTCGCTTCGGCTCTCTTCGTCTGGAAATGGGTGCCCGAAACCAAGGGCAAAACCCTCGAAGAGATGTCGAAACTCTGGCGGAAAAACGGCGACTGAACCGCGGCAAAAACAGACATTGCCGGCGAACCGGAAGACCGGGCCGGACAGGAGAGCACAGGGGCGGACCGGGAAAACCGGACAGGGCCGGGCAGGCAGGCAGACGCACGGGCGGAACTGAAAGACCGGGCCGGGCGGATTCGTAAATAAAAATTGTCAGCAGTAACGCAGCAACACGGGTATATGTCCCGCGTTACTGCGTTACCCGCTTTACGGAACCGCCGAACCGCCGCCGGGTCGGGTCGCTATTTTTACAAATTCTTCGCATACCGCTCCCGATTTCCCGAATCTTTTTATTACCTTTGCCGCCGATATTTCGAAGGGGTGCCTTACTATCAGGCTGAGATTATACCCATTGAACCGGATACGGGTAATGCCGAAACCGGGATGCATAATCTTTCAACGCATACCCCTTTTCAGTTCATTAACTTTTAAAAGTTCAGACATGAAAAGGTTTCTACTTCCCATCGCGGCCGTCGCGCTCTGCGTCGCCGCAAACACGGCGAGCGCCGAGAATCCGGCAAACGCCGTAATTACCGCTGCGGCCGAAACTCCGGCTGCCGTCTCCCTCACCGCAGGCGTAACGAACGCCGCAACCGCCGCAGACGCGACACGATCCGCGGCGTTTGTCACGGCAGCTGCCGTTCCCCCTGCAAAGACAAGCGAAGCGATCACGGCAGCCGCCGGCCCGGCCCGGCCCGAAGACTCCGTGCGCATGTACCGCCTGCAGGAGATCGAGGTGACCGCCACGCGCGCATCAGGCAGCACGCCGGTCGCCTATACCGACCTTTCGCACGAAGCGATCGCCCGCAACAGCTACGGATTCGACATTCCGTCGGTGCTGGCGCTGACTCCCTCGATGATCGCCACCAACGAAACCGGCATCGGCATCGGCGGCACGTCGATGCGCCTGCGCGGAACCGACGCCACACGGCTCAACGTCACCATCAACGGCGTCTCGATGAACAACCCCGACTCGCACTCGATGTACTGGTACGACACGCCCGACCTCATCTCGTCGGTCGGCACGATGCAGATCCAGCGCGGCGCGGGCATCTCGACCAACGGCACGGGCGCCTTCGGCGGCGCGGTCAATATGTCCACGGCCCCGCTCGAAACCGAGTTCGGCGGCGACGTCTCGCTCTCGTACGGATCGTACAACACCAACAAACAGGCCGTGCACGTCTCGTCGGGGCTGATGGGCGGCCATTGGACGGTGGACGCACGCCTGACGCGCCTCTCCTCGGACGGCTACATCCGCCGCGGAGGGACCTCCCTCACCTCCTACATGTTCCAAGGCGGCTATTACAACGGCAACACGATGCTCAAGCTGGTTTCGTTCGGCGGCAAGGCCAAGACCAACCTCAGCTACAACGGCGCCACGCGCGACGAGATGCGTCTCAACGGCCGCCGTTACAACAGCAGCGGCATGTACTCCACCTCGGACGCCTACTCCCACCGCATCTGGAACAGCGAGGACGGCGAGTGGCAGCAGGTGAACTTCTACGACGACGAGACCGACAACTACCTGCAGATCAACAACCAGCTGATCCTCAGCCAGCGCTTGGGCGACCGCTGGACACTGGGCGCCACAGCCTTCTACACCTACGGTTACGGCTACTACAAGCAGTATAAGGACAACGCCAAACTCTTCGAATACCTCTTCCCCGACCATTTGGCCTACCAGACCGACGACCAAGGCAATTTCGTGACGGACGGCGACGGCGAACGAATCGCCGTACGCAGGGACCTGATCCGCGAAAAACTCATGCGCAACCACTTGGGCGGCGTGAATGCTTCGGCGGCCTACGCTGCGGACAACCTCGACCTCGCCTTCGGCGGTTCGTGGAGCTATTACAGCTGTCCCCACTGGGGCGAACTGGACTGGATGCAGGACATCGCGGCGGCCGACTACCGCAGCAAACGCTGGTACGACAACGACGTGAACAAGCAGGACGCCAACCTCTTCGCGCGCGCCAACTGGACCGTGGTCCGGGGCCTGAACCTCTTCGCCGACATGCAGTACCGCTACGTCCACTACAAGGCGTGGGGCGTCAACGACAACTACGACGAGGCGAGCGGCGGCATGCAGCCCATCGACGTGGACGAGACCTACCACTTCTTCAACCCCCGCGCCGGCGTCAGCTACACGCCCGGCAAACGCCACAACTTCTATTTCTCGTTCGCCGTGGCGCAAAAGGAGCCGACGCGCAGCGACTTCACGGACCGCTACATGTTCTCCGGCGACGACTCGTACCCCTCGTCCGAGAAGCTCTACGACTACGAACTGGGCTACAACTACGCCTCGCCCCGGTTCAACGCGGGCGTGAACCTCTACTACATGAAGTACAAGGACCAGCTGGTGCATACGGGCATGGTCAACGACAGCTCCGACGCGCTGAACGTCAATGTGCCCGACAGCTACCGCCGCGGCATCGAGCTGACGGCTTCGTGGCGCGTGACCGGGTGGTTCACCGCCGGCGCCAACGCCACCTTCAGCCAGAACCGGATCGAGAACTATGTGGACGCACTCTCGAACAGCCCCACCTACGGGCAGAATCTGGGCGAGCGGACCATCTCCTACTCGCCGTCGGCCATGGGGTCGCTGTTTCTGGACTTCCATTACCGGGGCTTCGAAGCCGTGCTGCACACGCAGGCCGTAGGCAAACAGTATTTTACCAACGACGAGAACGAGACGCTCTCGCTCGGCCGTTACTGCGTCACCAACCTCAATCTGGGCTACACGTTCCGCACCCGCGCCGCCCGGAGCGTGCGGCTGGGTCTGCAGGTCAACAACCTCTTCAACGCCGAGTACGAAAGCAACGGCTACGGCTATTCGTACATGGACACGTGGAGCGACCCCGCGCCCCGGCGCATCGACATGGCCTACTACTTCGCGCAGGCGCCCCTGAACGTGCTGGCCAACGTCACGGTGAAGTTCTGACCGACGCGGGCCGGAACGAGGGCCGACAGGCGGGCGGGAGTGCGGGCGGACGCCCGGCACCGAACGAACGCCCGGCCGCCCGCAGGCCCGAACCGGCAGAACCGACAGAACCGGCAGAACCGGCAAATTCCGTCCCCCCGGAACCCGATCCGGAGGGACGCAACGCAGATAAAACGATGGATTGGAAACTTATCCTGCAGATTGCCGGCGTGGTGCTGGGGCTGCTCTATCTCTGGCTCGAATACCGCGCCGATATCCGGCTGTGGATCGTGGGACTCGTCATGCCGCTGGTCCACGGCGCGCTCTACTACAAGGCGGGGTTGTACGCCGACTGTTCGATGCAGGTCTACTACGTACTGGCAGGACTCTACGGCTGGCTCGTATGGCGCAACGCCCCGCGCAAAAAGCCCAAGACGGCCCGGAACGCGGCAGCGGCAGGACCGACCGATCAAACGGCCCGGAGCGCAGAACCCGCAGCGGCCCGAACAGCCCGGAACACAACGGCGGGACATAGCGACCAAACGGCCTGCAATGCAGGACCCGAAGCGGCCCAAACAGCCCGGAGCGCAGAACCCGCCGCCGTCCGGATCGGGCATACGCCCCTGCGCTATGTAACAGGACTGATCGCAGTCTACGCCGCGGCGCACGCCGGAATCTATTTCCTGCTCTCCCGGTTCACCAACAGCACCGTGCCCTTCTGGGACGCGATGACCACGGCGGCGAGCATCGTGGCGATGTGGATGCTCTCGCGCAAATACATCGAACAGTGGCTCGTCTGGCTGGCCGTCGATCTGATAACGATCGGGTTGTATCTCTACAAGGGAATCCCCCTCACCGCGGGACTCTACGCCCTCTACTCGGCGCTGGCCGTGGCCGGATACCTGCGCTGGCGCAAGCTCGCGGCACAGGAAACGACCGGCGCCGCAAAGTAACGCAGGCGAAGAATCACTACGGCGCAAGGCGCCGCCGACGCTGAGCAACACGACGCGAGTGAGACACAGCAGAGCAGCACAACGCGGAACGGCGCCGGCACTGGGCCGCCGAAACTCAGCGACCATTACGAATAACGCAGTAACGCAGGGTACGCCCCACGTTGCTGCGTTTTCGTATCCGGTTCTGTTCCGCAGAAAAGGACAACGCCCCAAAGTTTCGGAGTCCCTTCCCGGCAAAAAGCGAGGTCCGCAACGGAAAGCCCCCGCATAAGCAGTCCAATCCCAGCCCTCCGCCATAAATCGCCCCACTCCGGCCTCTCTCCCGCATCAACGGTTTCAAGCATAACAGCGGCTCACGCCCGCAAACAGCGAGGTCCGCAACGGAAAGCCGTCTCCGCGTCCCTATTCCGGCAACCCATGCTCCCCGACATAGGCGAGGATCTCCTCGCGCAGCGCCTTGGGCGTCACGCTGCACCGCAGCACCAGCAGGTAGGAATTGCGAATCTGCTCGCGGATAAAGCCGTCGGGCAGGTCGCCCGTGGTGCGGACGGCGTTCCAGTGGCGTTTGTTGAAGTGCCACGCCGCACTCACCTCGTCGTACTGCTCGCGCAGCAGCACGGCTTCAGCCGGATCGCATTTCACGGCGACCCATTCGAATTCGGCCATGTCGGCGCAGGCGAACATCTTGCCCCCGACCTTGTAGACAAGGGTCGTTTCGTCGAAGGGCGTAGTCTCTTCGGCCATCGGCAGCGACAGACAGTAGTCGCGGAAAGTCAGTACATCCATAATCGATCGTTTTTTACTCCGGTCCGGCACAATTCCGTCGCAGCGGTGCATTCCCACGGCCGGCCGGAATTACTCGCCACCCAAAGATATATAATTTTTGGCACACGTATTGCGTCCTGCTCCCAAGTAAAACCAAAATCAAGGAAACGATGAAAAAAATTCTCCTCTGTATCTGCCTGCTGTCGACATTCGCAGCGGGTCTGGTCGGCTGCTCGCAGCAGCGGCAATGGAATCACGAACAGCGCAAAGCGATGCGCGAAGCCCTGCGCAGCTACCGTCAGATGGTCTATCTCGACGACCTTTCGGACGATGAATTCGTGCTCTTTACCGACGAGGTGGCCGGTGATCTGGAAGGGGCCTACCCCGTCTATACGACCTTCGTCGAAATGCCGGGCGTGACCGACACGGTCGACATGGTCGTCGTCACGACCATCGTGGACGAGCTGAACGCCGACGCGCACAACATGCGCCATATCTATCCGTACAACTATCTGGTGGCGCAGGGCGTGCTTCCCGCCGGGCTGGACCACCAGCAGCAGAAGGCTTTCTACAACTGCTTCGCAGGCAAGGTGAACGCTGCCTACAGCACCATGTCGCAGTTCTTCAACGCCATACTGGCCGACACGACCGACATGTCGCAGATTCGTCAGATGGAAGCCGGATGCGCCAACGACCTCTTCGACTGGGTGATTACCGAAGTGGAGGTGACCGAGACCGCCGACTGACAGAACCGGGATCGCACGGCAAACGACGCGCAGCCGCACGGTCCGCGCACAAAAAAGGCAGGCTTTTGCAAAAGCCTGCCTTTTTTGTTTCAAATTCTCATCGGTTCACATACCCGTCAAAAAACAGCAGCGACGAATTCACAGCATTATTCAATAGGAAGATTGTGCTGTTTCAAAAACGAGAGTTTATCCCAATACCCTCTCTGAAAGACGATTTTATCGTTTTTCACATGAAAAAATCCACATCCGCGAAGTCCGAGCTGATCTTTCCATTCCATTATCGCCCATTCTCCATCTTCAAAAATATTCTCTACGATACAAACCATTTCAGCCGTTGCAAATTCATTTGCAAACATTTCATGGATCGCCGTTTTACCTACCACTGGTTTATTCGCAACCTGATGGTTTACCGCATCTTCGGCATACAGCTCCGTAAGACGGACCGCATCGGCGGCATTAAAGCGGTCTATCCACTTTTCCAAAACTTCTTTAGGCGTCATAATCATACTTGATTTATAGTTCGGATTTACCTTCCAAGCGGCTTCCGAGTGTTATACATCGTTTTTAAAGAGACTAACGTATATTTTCCGCTTCTTCCCGGAAACGCCGCCCGACACGACCGCTTGCCGCACGCCGTTTTCCGGTGCAGATTCCGGCCGAGGCCGCTACTTTCCCTCGCACGGACACTCGCCGCGCTCCTGCCGGTCGTAGAACTCCCGGCCCACGACGATACGGACCGCCTTGTGGAGAATCGAGAATTCGAGCGGCGTCTCGCCCAGCAGCTCACCGTCCACCTCGACCGAAATTTCGGGCGACGACTCGATGCGGATACAGCTCCCCCTCTCCTGCAGGATATGCCGGATGCGGTAGATGCCGCCGTTGAACAGGTAGTGGAAGCGGAACAGCAGGTGCCAGAAATGCACGGGACGCACCAGCGACACGTCGAGCATACCGTCGTCGGCCACGGCGTCGGGCAGCTGCTGCATGCCGCCGACGTTGTACTTACAGATGCCGATGGCGATGCTGAACAGCAGGTTGTTGTAAACCAGCCGGTCGTCGACCCACACCTTCACGCCCGTCGACTTGTAGCGGAAGAAGTTCTTGACCAGACACCACGTGGAACGCCAGCGGCTCTTGCGGCCCTTTTTCTTGAGGTGCGAAAGCTTGCGCACCATCCGCGCGTCGAAACCCGCGCCCGCTACGTTGGCCATATAGCGGCTCTGGCGGTAGTGCGACTCCTCGTACGACACCACGCCCACGTCCTGCAGGAACGAGTAGCCCTCGCCGATGGCCTTCACGGCATCCTGATAGCGGTTCGAAATACCGAACGTGCGGACCCAGTCGTTGCCCGTTCCCACGGCGATCACGGTCAGCAGCACCTCGTCGGGACAGACCTCCTGCTGGATGAAAAGTCCGTTCACCACCTCGTGCAACGTGCCGTCGCCGCCCACGACGATGATATTGCGGTAACCCTCCTTGACGGCCGACACGGTAAGTTCCGTGGCGTGGAACTTATGCTCCGTGAAGACCGGTTCGCAGACGATATGGGCGTCGCGCAGGAGCTTCGATATCTGCGGAAAATGGTCAAGCCCGCGGCCGCCTCCGGCCACGGGATTGACAATGACGAACCATTTGACCTTGTCGGCTTCCAAAGCGCACTACTTTTTGGGAATATTGCGCAGCGTATCGACCATGAAGTCGTAGAACTTGCCCACCGACGCGATCTCCACCTTCTCGTCGGGCGAATGGGGATAGCAGATCGTGGGTCCGAACGAAATCATGTCCATCTTGGGATATTTGCTGCCGATGATGCCGCATTCGAGTCCGGCGTGGATCGCCGTCACGGCGGGTTCCTTGCCGTAGAGGGCCTTGTAGGAAGCGGTCATGGCCTTGAGGATCGGCGACTCCATGTTCGGATTCCAGCCGTCGTAGCTGCCCGTGAGCTGCACCTTGGCCCCGGCCAGAGAGAATACCGCGGCGATCGCTTCGCCCAGCGCGGCCTTCTCCGAGTTCACCGAACTGCGCAGCAGGCACTGCAGTTTGACGCTCTTGCCGTCGGAGACCACGCGCGCGAGATTGCTCGAAGTCTGCACCAGTCCGGGCATCGACACCGACATGCGCTGCACGCCGTCGGGACAGCCCACAACGGCTTTGGTCAGCTGGGCGGCCACGTCGGCGGCGATCCGCTCCTTCGGGGCTTCGCACTCCTTCAGTTTGATCGACACGGCGTCCTCAATACCGGCATATTCGGCCTTAATGACCTTTTCATAGGCTTTCAGCTCCTTGGCGAAAGCTTCGTACTCCTTGATTTTGACCATCACGATCGCCTCGGCTTCGCGGGGAATGGCGTTGCGCAGGCCGCCGCCGTCCACCGAACAGAGCACCAGATCGCGCGACGCCGACGCGGCGTTCAGGAAACGGAACAGCACCTTGTTGGCGTTGGCGCGCTGGCAGACGATCTGAATGCCCGAATGGCCGCCCTTGAGTCCCTTGACCGTGATCCGGGCCGCGGTGTAGTTGCGCGCGGGCGTCGGCTCGGCGGCATATTTGAAGACGATGTTCGCGTCCAACCCTCCGGCGCAGCCCACGTACAGCTCGCCCTCGGTCTCCGAGTCGAGATTCAGCAGAATGTCGCCGTGCAGCAGCCCCTTTTTCAGCCCGAACGCGCCGTCCATACCCGTCTCCTCGGTGGCCGTGAAGAGCGCTTCCAGCGGACCGTGTACCAGCGAATCGTCCTCCAGCACGGCCAGAATGGCCGCCGCGCCGATGCCGTTGTCCGCACCGAGCGTCGTGCCGTCGGCCGTCACCCACTCGCCGTCGACATAGGCGTCGATCGCATCTTTCGTGAAGTCGAACTTCTTGTCGTTGTTCTTCTGGGGCACCATGTCGAGGTGGGCCTGCAGGACCACGCCCTTGCGGTCCTCCATACCTTTCGAGGCGGGTTTGCGGACATAGACGTTATGTGCGGCGTCCTCCTTGCATTCGAGTCCTTTCTCCCGTGCGAAATCCATGACGTATTTGCGGATCTTCTCCTCGTGCGACGAGGGGCGCGGAATGCGTACGATCTGAGCGAAATGCTTCCAGACCAGCGCCGGCTTCAGGGCCGCGAGATTGCGTGTGTCGTTCATAAAAGTAGGTTTTAATGATATGTTATTGTTTTTCGTATTTTTCATCCTCGTTCAGCCCTGCCGGTCATTGCCGCCGCCTTTGGCGTCGTTTGCAGGTCTGACCCTCCCCTAAACTGCGGGCAGCAGGCGAGGGCAAAACTCGTTTTGCCGAGCCGCCACAGCAGTCACGGCGCACGTTTGTCGCTTTAGCGACGCGCCGTAATCCCCTCCTCGGAGGGGACTTCTCGCATGCGGCCGGGTTGCGGACCTAAACTTTTCCCGCCCGTGCGGACGGCCGCAACAGTCACGGCGCACATTTGCCGTTTCAGCGACACGCCGTAATCCTCTCCCCGGAGGGAACTTCCCGCATGCGGCCGGAAGGCCCGTCCCGGAGCAACCCCGTCCTTACTTTTCAGCTTTGGACAGGTCCGTCCCGCACTTGTCGAACGCCTCGACGATATGTTTCACCAACGGGTGGCGCACGATGTCGCGCACGTCGAATTCGACGATGCCGATACCCTCCACCTCGCGCAGAATCTCCATCGTGCGCACCAGCCCGCTGTCGCTTTTGCGCGGCAGGTCGATCTGCGTCACGTCGCCCGTGACGATGAACTTGGCGTTGCGGCCCATGCGCGTCAGGAACATCTTGATCTGCGAGAGCGTCGTATTCTGCGCCTCGTCCAGAATGACGAAGGCGTTGTCGAGCGTGCGGCCGCGCATGTAGGCCAGCGGCGCGATCTGCACCGTGCCCTCCTCCAGATACTTCGCCAGCTTGGCAGGCGGAATCATGTCGTTCAGCGCATCGTACAGCGGCTGCAGGTAGGGGTCCAGCTTCTCCTTCATGTCGCCGGGCAGGAAACCCAGCTTCTCGCCCGCTTCGACCGCCGGGCGCGTGAGGATGATACGCCGCACCTGCTTCTCCTTCAGGGCGCGCACAGCCAGCGCGATGGCCGTATAGGTCTTGCCCGATCCGGCGGGTCCCACGGCGAAGAACAGGTCGTTCCTGTCATAAAGTTTCACCAGCCTGAGCTGGTTGACCGTGCGGGCGCGGACGATGTTGCCGTTGTTGCCGTAGACGATCACGTCCTTGTCGACCGGGGCCTCCTGCGCCGCAATGCCGCCCGCGAAGCACTGGTCGATGACCTGCGACGAAATGTGTCCGTATTTGAGATAATAGGCCACCAGCCCCTCCATGCGTTCCTCGAAACGCCGCGTCTCGGCCTCGGAACCGAGGACTTTGAGCGAAGAACCCCGCGCGACGATCCTGAGCTGGGGGTGAAGCGATTTCATCTGGTCGAGGTAGACATTCCGCGGCCCGTACAGCTCGCGGGGGTCTGCACCCTCGATGAGTATCTCTTTTCCGACTGCGTCTGTCATAGGCTAAAAAAGGTATCCGAAGTTAAGCGCCACGTTATAAGTGCGGAGTTTGTCGAGCTTGCCGCCGTCGGGAAGCACCACGTCCTTCTTGCTTTTGAACTGGCCGTTGTAGCGCAGGTCCACCAGCAGATGGCCCAGCAGCTTGACTCCCGCGCCCACCGTGTAGGACATCGTGGGACGCACGCGGCCGAAATCGAGCAGGTCGCCGCCCGACTTCTGCTTGCAGTCGTTCATCACCGTAAAGACGGGACCGGCATAGATCCGCACGGGACGCAGCAGGCGGAACGACAACAGCACCGGCACGTCGATGGAATTGGACTTGAGGTTGATCTCCTTCTGCCCCTCAGGACGGATGCGAAGCCCCTGACGCACATAGAGTATCTGCGGTTCGACGGCGAAAGCCCCCAGATTGACCGCCGTGGTGATACCGGCCTGCCAGCCCAGTTTGTTCTTGACGTCGGTGCCCGACATGTTGGTCGTATAGTCGGGGATGTTGATGCCGCCCAATACGCCCCATTCGATCCGGGTGCGGGGCCGCTGCGCCGCGGCAGAGAGCGCGCAAACGACCAGCAAAGAGGTTACTACGATCTTACGAATCATCGTTTTCAGTTTTTATTGCTTTATTTTCAGTTTGAAGCTCGCCCAGAGCATGTAGCCCACGCACAGGGCGACGAACAGCATGCCCCAGTGCGCATCGCCGCTCCAGCGGACAATGGCCCCGCAGACGGGTCCCGAAACGGCTCCCGCCGAGATGGCCAGAATCATCAGCCCCGCCACTTCGTTGGCCTTTTCGGGCACGGCCTTGGTCGCCACGGCGTAGAACGTCGCGAAAACGCAGGCCATGGCGAATCCCGTCAGCCCCACGGCGGCGTAGACCGCCGTTTCGCCGCGCACCAGCAGCAGCACGGCGCAGAGCGCCAAAGCCCCCGCCATGTTCCAGCGCAGGTATTTCACGTCCGACACCCGCACCAGCACCCACGCCCCGACGAGCGTGCCGACGATGCGGCAGGCGTAGAAGCCCGTGGTGGTGAGTATCGAATCGGGATTGTCGATCAGCCGCACCGAGAGGAATCCGATCCCCACGTCGCCCGCGATGAAACACGCCACGCCCAGCGTGCAGAGCAGCACCGTCGGGTTTCCCAGCAGCCGGAAGCAGTCGGCCATGCCCGCGGCGCGGTCGCTGCGCGGCGGTTCGGCCACCGAAGTTGCCTGCAGCCAGAGGCCGCCCAGCACCGTGAGGCCCGCATAGATCGGCAGCAGCAGGCGCCACGATCCGGTGAGCGCCACGAGCGCCGTGACGATCGGCGCCAGCAGCAGGAGCGAAGTGTTGCGGAAGATCTGGCCCACCGTGAGGTAGCTGGTCATCCGCTCGCCCGGCACGATGGTGGCCAGCAGGGGATTGATCGCCACCTGAATCGCCGTATTGCCCACGCCCAGCAGTCCGAAGCCGGCGAAATACCACCCCAGCGCACACCCTTCGCCCGCAACGTAGGGGACCATCAGACCGACGACCGTAAAGGCGTAGCCGATCAGCGCGGTCGCCTTGCGGCCTATGCGGTTCATCAGTGCGGCCAGCGGCGTGGAGAGCACCAGAAACCACAGGAAAACCATCGTGGGCAGGAAGCTCACGGCCGCCTGCCGCGACGCGGGAAACTCCAGTGCGATGCGTCCCGTAATCGGAGCCACCATATCGCAGAAACCCATTATGAAGAAGCCCATCAGCACGGGGCCGAGCACTCGTTTATCTACTTTACCGACACGCATGAGCGGCGAAATTTCAGGTATACAATTTTTCAAAGTTACATTTTTTTCCATAAAAACCGATTTCCGGACAGCGATTATTTCACAATTCTTTCTCTTTGCGGAGCAACCGTCCGATCCCGACCGACAAAAAACGTGCGAGAAACGCCGTTCCACTCTCCGCGCCTTATACCCCGCCTTTCCCCGCAAACTCTGTCTCCCGCCATTCTCCCACGCAAAAAAACAGCCTGCAGAATCGGCCGTTCGGACTCCGCCGCAGCAAAATGCGGCGGGCGCTTGTTTTTAGCCGCAGATTTTTATATATTTGTAGGAAAGCCAAATGATCGCATGATGTTTCAATTCGCCCATATAGCACCGATAACACTGCCGCTCGAAGACCCGATCCTGAAATTTCTGCTGATTCTGATCATCATTCTGGCGGCGCCGCTGCTCCTGAACAAGCTGAAGATCCCCTATCTTTTGGGGCTGATAATCGCCGGCGCGGTTATCGGCCCTCACGGACTCAACCTCGTGCTGCGCGACAGCAGCATCATCCTTTCGGGGACCGCCGGCCTGCTCTACATCATGTTTCTTTCGGGACTGGACATGGATACGTCCGACTTCAAAAAAAGCGGCTGGCGCAGTCTCGTCTTCGGACTCTACACCTTCTGCGTACCGCTCGCGCTCGGCATTCTGGCAGGTTATTACATTATGGGATTCTCCATCTACTCCTCGATCCTGCTTGCCGGACTCTTCGCCTCCCAGACCCTTATAGCCTATCCCATTGTCAGCAAGCTCGGCATCTCGCGCGACAAGGCCGTCACGATCGCCGTCGGCGGCACGGTCATCACCGACACGCTGGCCCTGCTGCTGCTCACGGTGATCGTCGGCATGGCCACGGGCAACGTGGACGAAAGCTTCTGGTGGCGGCTCAGCGCCTCGGTGCTGTTGTGCATAGGCATCATTCTGTTCCTCTTTCCGCTGCTGGCGCACTGGTTCTTCAAACAGTGCAGCGACAACGTATCGCAGTATATCTTCGTGCTGGCGATGGTCTTCCTCGGCGCCTACCTCGCGCAGCTCGCGGGGCTGGAACCGATCATCGGCGCCTTCCTCTCCGGTCTGGCCCTCAACCGGCTCATACCCCGCACCTCGCCGCTGATGAACCGCATCGAGTTCGTGGGCAACGCCATCTTCATCCCCTTCTTCCTCATAGGTGTGGGCATGCTCATCGACTACCGGGCCTTCTTCCGCGACTGGGAAAGCATCGAAGTGGCGCTGATCATGATCGTCCTGATCACCGCCGCCAAATACATCGCCGCCTATCTCACGCAGAAGACATTCCGTCTCTCACCGGACCAGCGCACCGTGATCTTCGGACTGAGCAGCGCCCATGTCGCGGCGACGCTCGCGGCGGTGATGGTCGGCTACAACGTCATACTGGGCCACACGCCCGACGGCGAGCCGATCCGCCTGTTGAGCGAAAGCGTGCTCAACGGCACGATCCTGATGATTCTGGCCACCTGCACGGTCTCGACCTTCGCCACGCAGCGGGGCGCGCACAACATCGCCATGCGCAATGCGCAGGACGACGACAAACAGCCCCAGCAGGAGGACCACATCCTCATTCCGGTCGCCAACGAGCAGACCGTGAGCGAGCTGGTAAGCCTGAGCACGACCCTCAAGAAAGCCAAATCCCGCAACGGACTCTACGCCCTGAACGCCATCGACAACAAGGTCGAGGACCCCACGGTCGAAAAGCGGGGCCGCAAAATCCTCGACACGGCCGCCAAAGCCGCCGCCGCGTCGGACAACTACCTGCAGGCGCTGCTCCGCTACGACGTAAACATCGCCAACGCCATCGTCAGCGTGGTCAAGGAGCGCAGCATCACCGACATCGTGATGGGCATGCACCACGACCGCACGCCGGGCGGTTCTGGCATCGGCCGCATGGCCGCCGACGTGCTTGGACAGAGCAATGTCACCACCTATCTCTACCACCCCGTGCAGCCCCTGCCGACCATCAAGCGGCATCTGGTGGTCGTGCCGGAGAAGGCCGAAAAGGAGGCCGGGTTCCAGATGTGGATTCAGAAACTGCGCAACATCGCCGACAATTCGGGCGCCCGGATCGTCTTCTACGCCCCGGAAAGCACCATGCAGTACCTGCGCCCCGCCCGCGGCAAACGCTCGGCCAAGGCCGAATACGTGGTCTCCAACCCGTGGGACGACCTCACGGCGCTCACTTACGAGACCAAACGCGACGACTGTCTGTGGATCGTGATGAGCCGCCGCGAACGGGTCTCCTACCACCCTGCCATGAGCAAGGTCCCCGCCTACATGGAGCAATTCTTCGCCGACAACAGCTTCGTGCTGGTCTACCCCGTACAGGCCGGCGACACGGAGAGCAGGTATATATAATAAGTATCCGGACGAGTATTCTCTGTCCTGCAGTTTTTACAGAGTGTGTTCCGCAAGAGTCCCGCGCATTTGGTTTTGCGCCCGACCTGCACTATCCTTGCAGCATACAGGCGGCGTACGGACAATGCTCAAATAAATTTGGCATTGCGCCCGACTTGCACTATCTTTGCCCTAAGAAAAAAGAAAAGAATATGAGCCTTGTAGCAATCGTGGGCCGTCCTAACGTCGGCAAAAGCACCCTCTTCAACCGTCTGGTGGGCCAGCGGAAGGCCATCGTCGATGCGACGGCCGGCACCACCCGCGACCGCCACTACGGCAAAACGGACTGGAACGGAAAGGAATTCTCGGTGATCGACACCGGCGGCTACACCGTCAATTCGGAGGATATTTTCGAAGACGAAATCCGCCGTCAGGTACTGCTGGCCATCGACGAGGCCGATGTGATCCTCTTTCTGGTGGAGGTTGCGACCGGCATCACCGACCTCGACCAGCTGATGGCCGATATCCTGCGCCGCACCTCGAAAAAGGTGATCCTCGTCTGCAACAAAGTGGACAACAACGACCAGATCTACTCCTCGCACGAGTTCTACGCCCTCGGTTTGGGCGATCCGTTCTGCATCAGCTCGATGAGCGGCAGCGGCACGGGCGACCTGATGGATGCCATCCTCGCGGCGCTGCCCGCGGAGACCGTCGCCGAAGAGGACGAGGACCTGCCCCATATCACCATCGTCGGCCGTCCCAACGTCGGCAAGTCGTCGATGACCAACGCGCTGCTGGGCGAGGAACGCAACATCGTGACCTCGATCGCCGGCACCACCCGCGACTCGATCCACACCCGCTACAACAAGTTCGGCATGGATTTCTACCTCGTGGACACGGCAGGCATGCGCAAGAAGGGCAAGGCGATGGAGGACCTCGAATTCTACTCGGTGATGCGCTCGATCCGCGCCATCGAGAATTCCGACGTCTGCATCCTGATGCTCGACGCCCAGCAGGGACTCGAATCGCAGGACCTCAACATCCACAACCTGATCGTCCGCAACCGCAAGGGCTGCGTGATCGTGGTCAACAAGTGGGACCTCATAGAGAAAGACAACAACACGATGAAGGAGTGGACGGAGTTCCTGAAAAAGAAACTCGCACCGTTCAACGACATTCCGATCATCTTCACCTCGGTACTCAGCAAACAGCGCATATTCGACGTGCTCCAGACCGCGATCCGGGTCTACCAGTCGCGCAAACGCCGCATCTCGACCTCGGAGCTGAACGATTTCCTGCTGCCGCTGATCGAGAACTATCCGCCCCCCGCGACCAAGGGCAAATACATCAAGATCAAGTACGTGACCCAGCTCCCGACGCCCACGCCGCAGTTCGCGTTTTTCGTAAACCTGCCGCAGTACATCAAGGAGCCTTACCGCCGGTTCCTCGAAAACAACATCCGCGACCACTGGGATTTCGCCGGGGTGCCGATGCAGATTTATTTCCGGCAGAAGTAAGACGGCCGCAATACAAGGTTACCGGACCTCTTTCGCACGACGAAATCCGGAAGCGATATTCCCGCCAAGTCCTCCTTTGACAAAGGGGGACTTTTTTATATTCCGAAGCACCTATGCAGGTCTATTTCCGGCAGAAATAAAACGGCTGCAAACGGGAAGCAAACAAAGAGACCGGACTCAGAGTTGAGTCCGGTCTCTATTATCTTGAAGTGTCCGCCGGTCTAATTCGCCGGCGGCGTAGCCCCGCCCTCCTGCGGATTTCCGCCGCGGTTGCGATTGCGGTTGCGGCCGCCGCGGTGACGCCTGCGGTCGCGCGTTCCGCGGTTGCCTTCGCCGCGGCCCGATGCGTGGTCGTTATCCGCCGGCGCAGCCTGCGGAGTCCCGGCGCCGTTCTCGGCCGGCGCCGCAGCCGCACGCTCTCTGTCGCCGCGACGGTCGCGGTTACGGTCGCCGTCGCCCCTGCTTGGGCGTCCTCCGTCGCCTTTATCGCCGCGTCCCCGGCCGCGGCCGGAACCTCCGCGTCCCGATCCCCCGCGGCCGCCCCTGCCGCCGCGGCCGAAACGTCCGCGGTTTTCGTCGGGTGCGTATTTCGGGCCTTCGCCCACGCTTGCAGGCAGTTCGGCTTTGCGGATATCCCGCTCGATAAACTTCTCGATGGCGTGGAATTTTCCCTGTTCCTCCTCGCTGACGAAGGTCACGGCAGCGCCGGTCGCCGCGGCACGCGCCGTACGGCCGATGCGGTGGATATAATCTTCGGGGTCGTGCGGCACGTCGTAATTGATGACCAGTCCGATGTCTTCGATGTCGATGCCGCGCGCCACGATGTCGGTGGCCACGAGGATCGAGACCTTGTTGTTCTTGAAGTCGAGCATCACCTCCTCGCGCTGGGCCTGCTCCAGATCGGAGTGCATGGCCGCCACGTTGAGTTTCATGCGTTTGAGCGTATGCGCCAGCTCCTTGACCTTCATCTTCGACGACGAGAAGATGATCGTCTTCGACTCGGTCGGCTCGGCGAACATCTCGCGGATGATGCCCAGCTTCTGGTTCTCATAGCAGACATAGGCCGACTGGTCGATGGCCTCGTTGGGTTTCGAAATGGCGATATTCACCTCGGCGGGATTGCGCAGAATGGTCTTGGCCAGTTCGCGGATCTTCGGGGGCAGCGTCGCCGAGAACATGATCGTCTGCCGCTCCTTGGGCATGTACGAGACGATCTTCATGATGTCCTCGCTGAAACCCATGTCGAGCATGCGGTCGGCTTCGTCGAGAATCAGGCATTCGACATGCGAGAGGTCGATGCCGCTGTTCTGGATATGCGAAATCATGCGGCCGGGAGTGGCGATGACCACGTCCGACCCCATCAGCATGCCCCGCTTCTGCACGTCCCAGCCCTTGCCGTCGCCGCCGCCGTAAACGACCGTGGTCGAGATGGGCAGGTAATAGGAAAAGCCCTGAAACTGCTGGTCTATCTGCTGCGCCAGTTCGCGCGTGGGCACGATGATCACCGATTTTATCACATTGTCTTCGTTGCCTTCGAGCAGCAGCCGGTTCAACAGCGGCAGCGTGTAGGCCGCCGTCTTGCCCGTTCCCGTCTGCGCGCATCCGATGATGTCGCGGCCTTCGAGAATCACCGGGATCGTGTGTTCCTGCACCGGAGTCATCTCCTGAAAATTCATATCGTAGAGTCCGTCGAGGATCTCATCCTCCAACTCAAGTTCGTCAAATCGCATTTTACGTATCTTAATTTTATCCTTCTGAAATTTCTTCTCCGAAAAGCGTCGCGGGAGTGCAGCCCGTGATGCGGACCCGCACATAGTCGCCGACGCCGTGGCCGCCGCGGTCGAAGACCACGACCTTGTTCTGCGAGGTACGGCCCGAAAGCTGGTTCTCGTCGCGCTTGGACGTTCCCTCGACCAGCACTTCGAATTCGCGCCCCACGTCGCGCAGGTTGCTCGCGCGGCTCAGTTCGTTCTGCAGGGCGATGATTTCGGCCAGCCGCGCCGACTTCACCTCTTCGGGCACGTCGTCGGGCAGGTGCTTGTGCGCGTAAGTGCCGGGGCGCTCCGAATATTTGAACATATAGGCGAACTCGTAGCCGACCTCGCGCATCAGCGAGAGCGTCGCGGCGTGCTCCTCCTCCGTCTCGCCCGAAAATCCGGCGATCAGGTCGGTCGTAACGGCGCAGTCGGGCAGGTAGCGGCGGATAGCCGCGACCCGGTCGAGGTACCATTCGCGGGTATATTTGCGGTTCATGCGCGCGAGCATCGACGAGGCGCCCGACTGGGCGGGCAGGTGGATCGCACGGCAGATATTGGGCATTTCGGCCATGACCTCCAGCAGGCGGTCGCTGATGTCCTTGGGGTGCGACGTGGCGAAACGCACGCGCAGCAGGGGCGAGACGGAGGCCACGCGGCGCATCAGGCCGGGAAAGTCCACCTCGCCGAAGCGGTAGGAGTTGACGTTCTGGCCCAGCAGTGTCACCTCGCGGTAGCCGTTCCCGAACAGTGTCCGGACCTCCGCGAGAATGGTTTCGGGATCGCGGCTGCGTTCGCGGCCGCGGGTATAGGGCACCACGCAGTAGGAGCAGAAGTTGTTGCATCCGCGCATGATGGCGACGAAGGCGCTCACGCCGTTGCGGTCGAGCCGCACGGGAGCGATCTCGGCATAGGTCTCCTCGGTCGAGAGCAGGACATTGACGCCCTTGCCGCCCGCTTCGGCTTCGCGCACAAGCCGGGGCAGGTCGCGGTAGGCGTCCGGCCCGGCCACGACATCGACGCCGTGCGGTCCTTCGACCAACTTCTCCTTCAGGCGCTCGGCCATACAGCCGATGACACCCACGACCAGTCCGGGGTTGGCCCGGCGGTAGCGTTTCATCTCGGCCAGACGGCCCCAGATGCGCTGTTCGGCATTGTCGCGGATCGAGCAGGTGTTGATCAGGATAACGTCCGCCTCGTCGATCCGGTCGGTATATACGTACCCCTCGCGCTGCATCACGGAGACCACGATCTCGGTGTCGCCGACATTCATCTGGCAGCCGTAGGTTTCGACAAAAAGTTTGCGTCCGGCGCCCGACAGGGGGCGCAGTGTATTCGTATCGAGTCTTAATTCCACTTTTTCGTTTCTGTTATTCGGCATGAATCTCGTTCTTGTCGGGGAACTGCTTGAAGCCCTCGCCGAAAGTCTCGTAGGCGTCGGTCACCACCACGAACGCCGAAGGGTCGATCTCCTTGATCTTGTGCTGCACGAGCCGCACCTCCTTGCGGCTGACCACCAGAAAGATCATGTCGCGCAGCGCATCGGTGTACATGCCCTTCGACTTGATATAGGTGGCGCTGCGGTCGAGGTCCTCGATGATGAAGCGCTTGAGCTGCTCGTGATGGTCGCTGATGATGAACAGCAGTTTGTCGTACGACGCGCCGTTCAGCAGATAGGCGATCACACGCGAGGTGATATAGATCGTGATGAGCGAATAGAGCGTCAGCATCCAGCCGTTGGAAGCAGCGTCGCCCGTACCCAGTCCGAAACCGATGACGGCCAGACCTGACAGCACGACGAAACCGTCGGCGAGCAGGATGCCGGTCGAGAACTTGATGCCGGCAAACTTCTGCAGCAGCATCGCCACGATGTCCGTGCCGCCCGTAGTCGCCTGCTGGCGCACGACGACGCCCTGCCCGATACCGATGACCACGGCGCCGATGATACACGTCAGCAGCAGGTCGTTCGACAAGTCGAGCCGCCCGCCCAGCAGCAACGCCGGATCGAGACTCTCGACGGCCGCGGCGTCGGGATAGACCAGCCGCGTCAGCACGTTCATGAAACCGGGCGTATAGAGCGCCGCCAGCACCGTGCGCGTACCGAACTGCCCGCCGAAAACCAGCATCGCGGTAAGCATCAGCGGCACGTCGAACATATAGCCGAACGTACCGACCTGAATCGACGGGAAAATGTTGTGGAGTACGATACCCATACCGTAGACGCCTCCCGGCACGAAATTGTAGGGATTGACGAACAGCACGAAACCCGCGCCCATGATCGAACAGCCGAGGAAAATCAGGAACCACGAGCGCCACCACGCCCACGAACCCATCGGCTCCAGCAAAGCCTTTGTATTCATAAAGGTATATTTTTAGGCAAAGATAACGCAATTCTCCGAAAACCCGGCGCCCCCGCGCCGGATTTTTCATCCCGAAGCTGCAAATACGATTTTTTTATTATTTTTGTAAATCTCAAAAAAATACCCGTACAGATATAATGAATACTGTAAAAGAACTTCTGCTGAAGGAGTGCGACTATCCGCTGTCGGGCGAAGTCATGGACCGATTTCTGGAATCTGCGGAGGAACTTCACCTGAAACGGAACGAAATACTGATCATGAGCGGCAAGGTAGACGCCAACATCTATGTCGTCAAAGAGGGTATCATGCGCTACAGCTATATGAACGGACTGCGGGAAGTAACCTACGCGTTTTCGCTGCCCGGCACCATGATCATCTCGATGTTCTCCTACTATTTCCACCTGCCCACGTTCTACCAGATAGAAGCCTGCTGCGAATCGACCGTGGTCAGGATAACCCGGCAGCGGTACGACACGCTGACAGCGCAGTCGCACGACTTCGCCCGGTGGGCGCTGCAGATGGCTCACGGACAGCTTTTCTTCTTCGAAATGAAAAACAGCGTCATCAACGGCGATGCCAAGGAGCGCTTTCTCTCGCTGGTGAAAAACCGCCCCGAAATCATGGAAAAGGTGCCGCTGAAATTCGTGGCTTCCTATCTGGGAATCACGCAGTCGTACCTGAGCCGGCTGAAAAAAGCGGTCATGAAGCCTTGAAAAAAAGCCGTTTTTGACATAGTACAAAAACTTTCTTTTTTTTAGTGCCTACATTTGTTTTCGAATATCGTATATACACTTTTTTTAATTGTTAGATTATGAGAAAACATCTATCTGAACGGGCACTCCATCTCTGCATGGCATTAGGTCTGATTCTGGCAGGAAGCACCGGCTGCAGCGACAACGAAGAGATACCGGAACCGCAGCCCCTCCCCGTGGAATTCAAGCTGGAAAGCAAAACCGTATTCGTATCGTGCGACGGAGACGAACAGTCGGTAAACTATACCGTCGAAAACGGGCTGAAAAACGCAACGATCAAAGTGACTGCCGACAAGGAATGGATACTCGACCCGCAGGCCGCCGACGGCAAGATAACGTTCACGGTGGAGCTGAGCAGTGAAGAGCAGACGCGGGAGGCGACCGTGACGGCCGTGTACGAAGCGGACGGAACAGACCCGATCGAAAAGTCGTTCAAGGTAGTTCAGGAGGCCTACGACGCTCCCTTCAAGGTCTCGGTAGACGCGGTGACGCCGGTGAGCGCAACCATAAGCTTGACGGTATCCGACCCCCAGCAGCCCTACCTCATACTCTATTCGCCGAAAGACCAGCTCGGCAAGCTGACCCCGGACGAGGTCATCCGGAAACAGCTGGAATATTACGAAGCCGTGGCGCCCGCCATCGGGCAGACCTACCGCGAAGTGCTGCAACAGGCGCTAAAGGCCGGCAATTTCAGCGGCGAAAAGATCACGGGGCTGCTGCCCGGCTCGGAAACCCTCGTGCTGATAGCCGGCGTGGATCTCGACGGCAAGGTCACCACACGGGTATGCGTCAAGGAGTTCAGCACCGAGTCGGTGGAGACCACCGACATGACGTTCGACTTCCGCACGCAGATAGACGGCACGAGCGTAACGATCGACGTGCTGCCCGGCGACAAGGAGCAGTATTATTACAGCTACTACCTCGAAAAGAGCGAAGTAACGCAGCAGGGCGTGAATCCGGCCGCCGAGGTGCAGCGCTCCCTTTCCGAAATCGTAGAGCTGTATTACACCTACGGACTCCCGGCCGATCAGGCCGTAATGGCACTTTGCCAGAAAGGCGACTCCCAACTGACGGGAACCGAGCTGGAACCCAATACGGTTTACCTTGTGGTCGGGATCGCCGTCAATAACGAAGGCTACGTCATGTCGGATCTCGTGCAGGCGGAGTTCACGACCGGCTCGCCCGCACCGGTAGACCCCTCCGACAACCGGATCACGATCGAGGCCGCGAATCTGACGCCCACCACGGTAGACCTCCGGATCACGACGACCAACAAGGATCCCTACCTCGTCTACATATTCCTGCAAAGCGAGGTGGCAAACCTCTCCGAAGAGGCGATTATCGAGAAGACGCTGCAGAAAAAGAAATACGCCCATTTGCGCGAAGGCGACACGACGGTGAAATACTACAACCGGGAACCGAATACGGGTTATGTCTGCGTAGCCATGGGTTATCAGTCGCAGCAGGTCACCACCAAGCTGTTCAGGTACGATTTCACGACTCCAAGCGCAGGTTCCGCGGCCGCCGCCCGGTCCGAACGCCCCCTCCCCGGAGCACCGGAATTCGCAAAACTGCTGCGGCAGCGGCCGGCCCTGCTGCCCGACGGAGGAATTCCCATGGCCGCATTCTGAAAACGCCCCCGCACGTGAAATATCCGCAGAGAGACGCACCGTCCCCTCTGCGGATATTTTTTGCCCCCGTTCCCCGCCCTCCTGCATGTCATTTATTGCGTTTTATTCGTTTATCCGGGAGATTTTATTATATTTGCATTATACAAACCCCTGAAAAGTCACTATGATTCTGACATATTACACCGCCACGACCCTGATTATCATCGCCTATCTGCTGGGTTCGATTCCGAGCGCCGTATGGATCGGCAAAAAATATTACGGCATCGACATCCGCGAACACGGCAGCAAAAACGCCGGCACGACCAACATGCTGCGCGTATTGGGCAAACGCGCGGCCCTGCCCGTTTTCGGACTGGACGTGCTGAAGGGATTCGTCGCCGTGACGATCATCGACCTGATGAAATATGACAGCGTTTTCGCCGACGGCGCAAACGAAACGTGGTTCTACATCCTGCGCTTCATCGCCGTATTCGCCGCCGTTCTGGGGCATATCTTCCCGATCTTCGCCGGATTCCGCGGCGGCAAGGGCGTGGCGACGCTCGTCGGCGCCATCATGGGCGTAAACGCCCCGCTGGTGCTGCTCTGCTTCGGCGTCTGGTTCCTCGTGCTGATGATTACGCACTACGTATCGCTGGCCTCGATGGTCGCAGGGTGCAGCTTCCCCATTTTCACGCTCATTTCGCCGAAAGTGAACCATCTGGTTCCGTTCGTCGTGTTCTCGTTCATCATCGCCGTGCTGCTGATCTACACGCACCGCAAGAACATCGAAAGGCTCAAGGCGGGCACGGAATCGAAAATCTACATCTGGAAACCCCGCCACGTGAAACAGCAGCCCCCCAAGCCGAAAAAAAAGGAGGAATAAAAACGGCACAAAAAGCTCTGCGGCAGGGCCTATGGTTCAAAACATCGGCAATATGGGATAAAAAATGCCGCGATTTGGCGGTAAAATCGTTTTTTTAGCCTATCTTTGCTCAGCAATTAGGACGCGACCATGTTACAGGAGAATCTGATCAAAATATACGAAACCAGTTTCCGCGACAATCGTGAAATGCCCGCCCTGACCGATTATTTCAAGGGCGAAACTTTTTCGTATTACGAGATGGCCAAGGAGATCGCCAAGCTGCACCTCCTCTTCAAAAAGGCCGGCATCAAGCAGGGCGACAAAATCGCCCTCATAGGCCGCAACAACCCCCGCTGGTGCATCACCTACATAGCCACGATCACATACGGAGCGGTCATCGTCCCGATCCTGCAGGATTTCACCCCCGCCGACATCATCCACATCATCAACCACTCGGAGAGCCGCATGCTCTTCTTGGGCGACAACTTCTGGGACAATATCGAAGAGGACCAGATCCGGCAGATCGAAGCCGTCTTTTCGCTGACCGACTTCCATACCATTTACGAACGCGACGGCAAGGCGCTCACCAAGTTCCAGCGCGACATCCTGAAGAATTACCGCTCGAAATATCCGCGCGGATTCAGCATAAACGACATCAAATACCCCGAAATCCCCAACGACCGGGTCATCCTGCTCAATTACACGTCGGGAACCACGGGATATTCGAAGGGCGTCATGCTCACGGTGAACAATCTGACGGGCAACGTGATTTTCGCCCAGCGGATGATCAACACCCAGACCGGCACCTTCTATTTCCGCAAAGGCGGGCGCACGCTGTCGTTCCTGCCGCTGGCGCACGCCTACGGCTGCGCGTTCGACTTCCTTTCGCCGCTGGCCGTGGGCGGACACATCACCCTGCTGGGTAAGATTCCGTCGCCCAAGATTCTGCTCGAAGCCATGGGCGTCGTAAGACCGACGGTCATCTGCTGCGTGCCGATGATTCTCGAAAAGGTCTACCGCAAGCAGGTGATGCCGATGCTCGAAAAAGGCCCCATGTCGATCGCCGTGAAGATTCCGCTGCTCAACACGGCCATCTACTCGGTGATCCGCAAAAAACTGCTGGAGGCTTTCGGCAACAACGTAGACATATTCATCGTCGGCGGCGCCCCGATGAATCAGGAGACCGAAGCGTTCCTGATGAAGATCAAGTTCCCAATCACCATCGGCTACGGCATGACCGAGTGCGCGCCGCTCATCAGCTTCACGCCCGACAACGAGTTCAAGGCCGGATCGTGCGGGCGCTACCTGCACGAACTGCTCGAAGTGAAGATCGACTCGCCCGACCCGCAGCACGAAGCGGGCGAAATCATCGTCCGCGGCGAGCATGTGATGAAGGGATATTACAAGAACGAAAAGGACACCGAGAAGGTTCTCGAACCCGACGGATGGCTTCATACGGGCGACATGGCCACGATGGATCCCGACGGCACGCTCTACATCCGGGGCCGTTCGAAGACGATGATCCTTTCCGGCAGCGGACAGAACATCTACCCGGAGGAGATCGAGGACAAGCTCAACAACATGTATCTCGTGCTGGAGTCGCTCATACTGGAAACCGAAAACGGAAAGCTCAAGGCGCTGGTCGTCCCCGATTACGAACAGGCCGAGCTGGAAGGCGTGGACAAGAACGACCTGCCGCAGATCATGCAGAACAACCTCGCGGAGCTGAACTCGCTGCTGGCGGCGTACGAACGCGTCTCGGAGCTGGCGATCTATCCGACCGAGTTCGAAAAAACACCAAAACGCAGTATCAAACGTTATCTATACAGTCCGTCGCTATTGACCAAATAAAACAAGTCTCAGCAGGTAACCGCATACTTTGGATTCTCTATCCCAAATTCTTCATAGTCACTGAATCCAATTCCAACAATGAGGCGTCACTAATAGTTCGGTTACCTGCTTTTTTACGAAAGTTACCCGCGAATATCCGGGTAACTTTTTTTTATTATCTTTACGGCATGAAAATCACCAAGAAACAGACGATCGGCGAAAACCTGCTCTACGTGATGGTCTGGTCGGCCATCATTCTGGTGCCGGTGCTCAACTCGCTGATGATGTCCGAGCTTCACGTCAGCTGGGAAAACGTATTGATCGCATGGCGCAAGATCGCGCCCTACCTCATCATATTCATCGTCCACAACAGCGTCATCGCGCCGCGGTTCATGCTCAAGCACAAGTATTGGAAGTATCTGATAACCAATCTGACGCTGATCATCGGCACGTTCTGGTTCGTGGACTTCTACGAACAGCACATCACCGACAGCCTGCTCTTCTCGGACCTCTCCGAGGACCAGTTCATCGAACACCGCAAGGCGTCGTTCACCGATCTGGAAATGTATTGGAACGTGATACTCGGATTTTTCATGTCGGGCGCCAATACGGGCATCAAGCTCATGTACCAGTCGATACGCGACGAACAGCAGATGGAGGAGCTGAAACAGCAGAACATGCAGGCCGAAATGGATTATCTGAAGTACCAGATCAATCCCCACTTCTTCATGAACACGCTCAACAACATCCATGCGCTGATCGACATCGACACGGAATACGCCAAAAACGCCGTGATCGAGCTTTCGAAAATGATGCGCTACGTGCTCTACGATTCGGGACGCGAAATCATCTCGCTCAACAAGGACATCCAGTTCATCCAGAATTATATCGGGCTGATGCGCATCCGCTACACCAACGACGTGGACATCCGGGTGGAGTATCCGCACGACCTGCCGACGCAGGTCTCCATTCCGCCGTTGCTGCTGATCGTCTTCGTGGAGAACGCATTCAAGCACGGCGTGAGCTACAACAACCCGTCGTTCATCCACATGCACGTCGATTACGCCGACGGCAAGGTCACCGGCACGATCAGCAACAGCCGCCACACGCAGAAAGGCGAAAGACACAGTGCCGGGATCGGACTGGACAATGTCCGCAAGCGTCTGGAACTGATCTACGGCCCCCGGAACTACACGCTCGACATAGAAGAAAACACTACGACATACACCGTAAAACTCGTAATACCGACCCTCAATGCTTAAGTGTATCGCCATTGACGACGAGCCGCTGGCTCTGCGTCAGATCGAAAGTTACATACGGAAGATTCCTTATCTGGAGCTTACCGCTTCGTGCAACAACGCACTCGAAGCCCAGCAGTTTCTCGCCGGACAGCATGCCGACCTGATCTTCGTAGATATCAACATGCCTGACCTGAGCGGCGTGGAGTTCGTCCGTTCGCTGGTCGAAAGGCCGATGGTGATCTTCACCACCGCCTACTCGGAATACGCCGTCGAAGGGTTCAAGCTCGACGCGGTGGATTACCTGCTCAAGCCGTTCAGCTTCGCCGACTTCAGCCGTTCGGCGGGCAAGGCCAACTCGCTCTACGAACTGCGCCACAACCAGCGTCCGGCCGACGCCTCGGAACCCGTTCCGGAGGCGCTGCCCAAAGACAAGGAGTATATCTCGGTGAAGGCGGACTACAAGGTATCGCTGGTGAAAATCAGCGACATCGTCTATCTCGAAAGCGAAGGCGAATACGTGCGCATGCATCTGGCCGACGGCTCGACGATCACCACCCTGTTCCGTCTCAAGAACATGGAGACGGCGCTCCCGTCGGAGATGTTCATGCGCGTACACCGCTCCTACATCGTGAATCTGCGCTGCATCAAAGGCTATGTCCGCGGCCGCGTGTTTCTGAGCGACACGGAGTACGTGCCTATCGGAGAAAATTACAAGGAGAGCTTTCAGCGTTATATCGACGCCAATTTCAAGAATCTATAAAGCCGCGAAGTCCGGGAATCCCGCCAGCTGGACATAGCGTCCGCCGCGGTACTCGCAGCAATAGTGTTTCCGGCCGTTGGTCAGGATCACGAAGCGCGCCCCCAGCACCGAATTGTAACGCACGGCCTGCGAAAGGGTCCGCTCGTCGATCCGGATCTCCGGGGCCTTGCATTCGGCCAGCACCAGCGGTTCGGCGCTGTCGCCCACCACAACGACGTCGGCACGCTGCGGCTGCCCGTTGACCGGCACGGCATATTCCTGAACGATGCGTTTGGGCAGCACCCCGCAGTGCGACACGAAGTAGGCGATCAGATGACGCCGCACCCACTCCTCAGGCGTCAGCACGAGGTAAATTCCCCGCAGGTCGTCCCATACTTCGACCTGCCCGCCACGGCGGCGGGCGCGCAGCCGGATGGCAGGAAAATTGAGTTTGGGAAATTCTGACATCTCTAGTTCCGGAAAATTTACTATCTTTACCTGCACAAATATACGAACATTTTCGTTAAGCGGGAGCCGAGCAGAGAAACTCGTTTCGCCGGGCGGCGAAAATGAAGGTTAAAAAAGCGAATATATGAGGAGTATTCTTTCGATCATAGCACTCTTCTCGTGCTGCACGCTGGCGGCGCAGGAGTATATTCCGACCTACGGCCGTGAACTTCCGCGCGGCGAAGTGATCGCCTACCCCACGGCGCAGGAAGCGGCCGCAGCCTCTGCGGGCGACACCCGTTACTTCACCCGTCTGGCGGACTGGACGCAAAAAGACAACGTTTTCTCGACCGAGTTCACCGTGCCGTTCGCATGGGCCAACCGGCAGGTATTCTTCCATTTGGGATGGGCTTCGGCCGATTACGAAGTGCGCGTGAACGGCAAAACCGTGGCCTATGACAGCGACTGCAGCACTCCGGCGGAATTCAACCTCACGCGCCATGCGCAGGAGGGCCGCAACACGCTGGAAATCGTCGTCAGCGCTCCGTCGCAGGTGGCGCGTCTCGAAAGCTGGAAAAGCGATCCGGCCCCGGCAATAGGTCCCGCATGGGTCATGAGCCAGCCCACGCTGCGCGTACGCGACGTACTGACCAAATCGTGGCGCAGCAGCGAGGAGAACGACAAGGTCATGGCTGAAATCGCCCTCGTCGTTAAAACCGAGTCCCTCAATCCGCGCACTTCGCGCATCCACTATGAACTGCTCACTCCGGCAGGCTCCAATGCCGCCATCGGATACAAGGACGTCACGCTCGACATGCGCCGCGAGGACACCGTGCGTTTTCTGGCCCGCATTCCGGACAGCATGTTGTGGAACCCCGGCCGGCCGACGCAATACACGCTGCGCGTAAAAACCCAGCACGAAGGCCGCTACATGGAATACATCGAACTGCCGCTCGGATTCCGCACCGTCGAACTGCACAACGGACAGCTGGCGGTAAACGGCAATCCCGTCGCACTCCGCACGCGCGAGGTTCCGCCCCATTTCCCGGCGGAGGAGATAGCGAAACTCCGCGAGCAGGGATTCAACACCCTCAGGCTTCTGCCGGGACCCGTGTCGCCGACGCTGTATGCGGTTTGCGACACAATGGGGATGTACGTGATTCCGCAGGCTCCGATCGACACCCGCAGCAGCGGCGAATCGCGCCGCATCGGGGGCAATCCGTCGAACGATCCCGCTTGGCAGGGCGCCTACGTCGAACGGGCTGAAAACAGCTATCACACCTCGAAGCGCCATCCGTCGGTAATCGCTTTCTCGCTGGCGACGAAATCGGCCAACGGCATCAATCTCTACGAAAGTTATCTGAATATGAAGAAGTTCGGCGACACCCGCCCTTTCATTTATCCCGACGCCGCAGGCGAATGGAACAGCGACGGTTTGAAACCGGAATGATCCGCAACACCCTGAAAACACCCTCTGCAACAGGTCCGTCTGTGGATATGCGAAAAAAATCCTGAAAAATTTTCGGGATTTTTTTGCAATAATAAAAATTATCACTAATTTTGCACTCGCAATCGGATAACGATTGATGCCTCTTTAGCTCAGTTGGTAGAGCACGACACTCTTAATGTTGGGGTCCAGGGTTCGAGCCCCTGAGGGGGTACAAAGCAAAAGACTGATAATCAATGATTATCGGTCTTTTTGTTTTTGTGCGTCTGCCCTGTCGTCGGGCTTTTTCGGGCGGGAAAGAGGGTGTTTTCGGGGAAATGTTTACCCTTTTGTTTACCCCGTTTCTCAGAGGGTAAACAGAAATGACAATCTTCTGCACAACACGTGCAATCTAATGACTATCAATGTAAATGCGACATTCCGTAAAGACAAAATTAAATCAAACAATACCGCGCCGATACACATTCGGTTTACCCAAAATCGCAAAATCCGCTATGTAAGCACGGGCGTTACCATCCACATAAGCAAGTGGAACTTTGAAAATCAACGCATTAAAGACAATTCGCCCGAAATGCAGGAATTACAATACTCAATCGACAGCAAGCTAAACGAATACCGCCGCAAAATCAAACGCCTTGAAGCGTTAGAGGTCGATGTAACCCTCGATAATCTTTTAGAAACCAACGGACGGAAAATCAACTGCACGGTCGGCGAATATCTGAAACAGACCATCGAACGGCTGGAAACACTCGGCAAATACGGCTCAGCATCCAAACACCGTTCCCTACTCTCCCGCCTGTCTGAATTTAGGTCGCTGAATATCCGATTTGACGAAATAGACCTTGCATATCTTCACGACTTTGAACTGTTCCTGCGTAAAGAGGGCAACACAAACAACAGCATAGCCACCAAATACGCTATCTTTAAGGCCGCCTATAATAAGGCACTCGCCGAGGGTTTATTCGTGCCTAAAACTACCCCATTCACCAAATACAAGGTCGGGAGCCTATGGACACGGACGAGAAAGCGAGCCATCACGAAAGAGGATATACAGAAACTTGTTGCATTGGAGATAGCCCCTAATTATAGGACGGACTATGCCGAGTTTGCACGGGACATCTTTCTGTTCTCCTACTACACGGCAGGCATTAATTTTACGGATATGGCTACCCTGCGCTACTGCGATATTGTGGACGGCAGGATTTACTACTCCCGCCACAAGACACAGAAATTATTGTCCTTTCAACTCGTACCGAACGCCATGCGGATTATCGAGAAATACAGCAAGTCAAACCATTCACAGGAAGATTATATCTTCCCTATCCTCGACCGCTCAGAACACAAAACAGCACAACAGATTTTCAACCGCACACACAAAGTTCTGCGGAAAGTCAATCGTGAGTTGAAGACGCTGGGTGAGCAGATAGGATTGGAAATGCCATTGACTACCTATGTCGCTCGGCACACGTTCGCTACGGTTTTGAAGCGGTCGGGAGTGAATATTGCCATTATTTCCGAATCGCTCGGCCATTCCGATTTATCCACGACACAGATTTACTTGGATTCTTTCGAGAACAGCCAAATCGACGCGGCAATGCAGAACTTGTTGTGAACGAAAAAGGGCACTCCGACGAATATACGGAGTGTCCTTTTTTTCAACGACAGCAGTCTGAAATTAGGCGACCGTCGTTTGTTCGGGAAGACGCTTTATATCTTCCGACAGAAATCTGTCCGCATCTTCGGGCGAGAAGCGTTTCCCGTAAAGTTGCACATCAGCCCCTAATGTACGGGATACGCCGTCTTTCAGTACCTTTTTCATCGTGGCACTACCGAGAAACACAATATGTTCCGCTACATATTCAGGCTTCAAGCCCAAGATTTCACACTCGCGGCAATACCTGCGGCTGTCAAGCAGGATATTTACCTGCTCCATGAAATCAGCCCAAAACTTGTTTGCATCCGAGTAAGCCGCATTCATGAATTTGTCGATGCAGGCCAATTTAATTTCGTTATCCTTTTTCAGTTGGACATCGAAAACGGGCCGCGCCTGCGTCATTACCCGCCACATCGGGGGCGTAGTCGAACGGCGGCGGCGCGAGGTCTGCGCCGTCTGCTGTTCTTTCTGTTCGGCAACGGGAGCAGGCGTAGCGGTTGCGGCGTTTGCCGCGTTAATTTCATTTGCGTTACTCTTTGCATTAATAATAGCGTTAGCCATAATCCTAAATACTCCTTTTACAGAGGGGCTTAAATTATGCTGCATCCCTTGCCCAAGTGTTTGCAGGTCGTCGGGTTTATCCCTTTCGACACTACAAAGATTTGACTTTTCGCACCCCAAACACGGGGAGTGAAATAAAGGGCGTTTTTACTCTCCCTCCGCAAATTACAGGTAAACAGCGGAATAAGTTGCAGGCATGCGCCCCTTGCAGGACTTAATTATTCCTTTTAACGAATCGTCGCTATACAAAAAACTGTCGTTATAGGTAAATTCATAGAGGTAACAGATACGCGAAATCAGCAACAGCCGATTCAACGAAACACTCTTATCGGGTTGCTTCGGGCGGTTATCCCCCAATAAAGTGTTCAGCATATCCCGATACATCTCCACAGTCCGATAAATCCGAAACGACGTACTCGGATAGGTTTCGTCGAAATTACCCGTGTCAATCCCGTAATACTGAATCTTCCTGCCTTTGCATTCCCGTTCATAGGTTTCCCGCAACCAATGCAAAATCCCACGCTTTATAACGGGCAGAACCTCGACTTTCTTTCTGTTCTTTTTAAGGGTTATTTCAATATCATCGTCCGCGAAATCCTCGCCTAACTCTTTGAACAGATTTTGCACCGCCTTATTCAAAGAAGCGGGTTTCACAAGGCCGCAGTTCTTAAACAAGGTTTCGACATAATCGTAAATAAAGACCAGCGCAAACCAGAATTTCTCGACATCCAGCCCCAATCCCATAACCGTAGCGATTATATCGTCGTTAGCGAGATAATCCGACTTGGCAAAGGGCATCTTAATCTTACCCGTACAGTAGCGATATTCGAATTGCGGTGTGCGGATTCCATACGTCTGTTCATCACATCCGCAGGCAATATCGACATACTCGCGCAACTCACGGCGCATCGGGTCGAAATCCCAATGCACAATCTTATCGTTTTCATCCATCAGTAAGGATTCATACATACTCTTACGGACGGCATCGGCCTCCTTTTCATTCATAAAATAGCGTTTTACACCCAAATTTACGGCTTTTTACGTGTACATCGCACTTATTTACCATGCAAAAACCGCTATTAGCGCTTAAAACACATGTTCGAGAGGAATTTTAGAACAGCCGTACTATGTACCGAACCGCTAATAGTACTGAATTACATGACACGAAAGGTGTTTTAGAACAACTCACTATGTAAAATACCCGCTAATACTACATTTTGCACATTAATTTTCCCGTAAAACATACTCCGATGCTAAAATAATAGTCAAAAGGCAACACGTAGGTCGCGGATTAAAAACCCGTTGAATCGTTTTGTTTCCGATGATAACCTTTGTACCTTTACAGAAGCCAGCAAGAGGGATAAGGGCGATGCCTAAATCTGTCCCCTGCTTCGTGCTCAAAAGTGGCACTTATACCACTACCTACCCAACCAACACCTAATTATAGGCTCTCGGCTCTGGGGAGCCTCAAACCCGATTTTCAGACTATGCTGTACTATGTAACACAAAACAAATGATTCGACAACCGAAAAGCCGCCAAAGCCGCATTAGGCTCCGCCTGCTTTCGGAAATTATTAAAAACAAAAGAGATACTATTTACTAATTACGTCGCTAACGATGAATTACACAACGATTCCAAAATCAATTTGCCAGCTTCGGACGGGCAACGGCAAACCGACCGACATTTACGTTTGAGCAACGATTAAATGCAAATCGGATTACAAGACACAAACAAGCCATATAACGGAAGAAAGGCTGTCCCAAATAGCGGGAGTAAATATCCGTACTATCAAACGATCTGTCCAACGATTAAAGGAGTGCGGAGCAATGCAGGTTACAACCCGCATAATCGACGGATACAAACGCCGCAATTCCTATTATATAGCCAATCCCCAAACGGATTTCTTTTTCGTGGATAACCGATTCTTTACAAAGAACCACCCGCCGAAAATAGCGGGCTTTTTGCTCTTATTAAAGGCTATATGTCTTAATAATACGAATACTATCCTTTGAAATATCGGACAGATTGCCGATGCTGTCGGAATGAATCGTAATACGGTTTCAGCTCTTATTAAAGAGAGTAACGGATTAGGACTGATTAAGGCCCTACCGAACGGCTACGAAATAACGGATGATTGCTTTATAAACCCGCCGCAGAAAGACACAGCACACGCCATTTACCAAGAGATTTGCAATTACTGTTCAAATAAGGGGACTAATCCGCCGCAATGAAATGAACGGGCAATGAATCGGATTTTTACGAAATACAACATTCCGAATCTGCCAATAGATAATCCGCTGTCGGTTACTTACGCCCTAAATGAACGGTGCAAGATGATTCCCGAATCCGTGTCGTTGGCTTATTTCGTTAGGGTGCTATGCACCCAAGACCCGATAAAGGCAAACAAGCTACATTCACAATCTTTTCTACTCACATAATATACTTTCGTTCAGACGCCCCGATTTTATAGTCGGGGCGTTGTTGTGTTATGGTTGCATTTGTTTGCACCAATCGTTTATATATAGTTTGACTCTGTCAAATTCAGTGCTATCTGGAAGAATCCCATTATGTGCAATGATGTTTCGGGTGTTTTCCAATTCTTCTAATCGCAATTCAATGAATTTTAAATTAAACATATGATTACTAAATAATTCTTCGCGTTTTCGAATGATTTTGACCAAATCGCCCCAATCCAAATAATATAACGGTGATGCAGCCCCTCGTGTACTCAACCATTTTTGTTTTTGTTCTTTGCTTTTTCGCTCTGCAAGTTTACGCTCTAATTCATTGGTCTTCACGCTATCCCACCACTTTTCACCTAAACTTTTTGAAAGAGTTGTTTCAATGAATTTACGTACCGAATTTTCCAAACAATGTAAAGTAACGTACATTTCAGCCATTTGATAGGCATTGTTTATATCGTCCTCCGTCAAAAATGGGATTGTGTAAATATTAACTTTTTCCGTAAAGCATTTTGGAACCTCTTCAAAATATGAAGAATATTTCTCAGATAATTCTTTTTGAGCTGTTCTACTTAATTTATAGCAGTTTAATTTCCCGTTTTTAACATAAGACTTATTGTCCCTTAAATGGCTTTTCAACCGAGTAACATTGTGAGGAGGCAAAGCTGCGTCAATAAAATATTGATTAATAGTTTTAGCATCAACATCATCATTCCCCAATATATTAATATGATACCAAACAAAAAGGGCTGTTATCTCTTTCTTCGATAATGCAGAATTATCTATAATTGATAAAACTTTGTCGAATTTCATAATTTACTTGGCCTTTTTCTTTGATTGAGCTTTTGGACGAGCAATAGCTTTAGAGCGACCTGCTAATATTTCAGAAACATAGTTTTTCCCTGCCTCTAAAATAATATATGAATCAGCATTAATACCTTTTATCCAGTTATTTCTAACGCATTTAGCCATGTTAGCCGAGGAATTCTTACTATTTGTTTCTGAATATTTCCCCGCTTCTTTATACTTCTCCATTACATTGGCTTTGGTAAAAGAGCTATTACCATAATTTGAAGCGTAAAATCCAAATATCAAAATCCATTCGGCCTCCGTTTTTGGCAGGTCTTTCATTACAATATCTTTTAAAATCGGATAATCACAATCTGGAATACTACCACCCATATCGCTTACAGTTGGGGCTGAATTTTGATTAGTAGCCTCTTGTGCAATGGTTGTAATATTGGGCATCATTGGAATATATTGACTTTGAGGTGGTGTTATTTCAAACCTACTAATAAGATATTGCAAAACTCTTGCACGCGCTGCATTATCATCCAATTTAGTCAAGGCTGTTGTGCATTCGGACATAGCATTAATTTCAAGGTCAATCATAGTTAAGTTATTTAGGTTTCTAATAATCGCAAATATAATAAAATTTTGTTGCTTTTATATACCCTATACGCACAGACAATCCCTATTTTTCACCCCTCCCCCTTTTCTGATGGAAAACCGAATTTTTATCCATTACATATAATAGGATTCCACATAAAACAAACCACCCCTATCTGCATCCGAAACCATATAACAGCATAAAATTATTGATATTACATGAAATTGGATTACTACTAATAACCGAAGAATAAAACCTTGCGGATGGTTCCGCCCTAATTTTGTAACTGCAACAGCCCCCAAGATGCCGATAATTGCATAATCCGTTTTTGTTTCCTACATTTGTGGGACATACGAACAAACACGGAAAGTGTAAGTTTATTCTCGTCAGACGAACGTAGGAAATTCGACAGAAGAGAGAGTAAGCCGACAACTCGCCGCGTCATATCCTTTATACGGGATAGGCGTGGGGCTGTTGCTTATTTTATCTTCGAGGTTTCCTACGACCAGTCTGACTAAAATAAGTTTTCAGCACCACGCTTTCTGTTTCTTAAAAATCAAACATTAACCGTCGCGTTGGTGCTGGGGCGACAACCTAAACTTATTGCAACTATGAAAAAGTTGTTTCTTATTATGGCCGCTATGTTTGCGGTAGTTTCTTTCTCGGCTTGTTCCGATGATGATGACAAAGACGTAAATCCCAATCAAATCATCGGGACGTGGCAAATTATCGAAATCCACGAGAACGATAGCTATTCAGATGAAATATGGCCTACCGAAAGTGACTATTACACTTACACTTTTAATGAAAATGGCACGGCTATTCTTAAATGGCATGACGGAAGCAATGAGGAGTACAACTACAACTACTCCATCAATGGAAACGTGTTGACCATGAATGAAAAGAACACAACCGAACCAATGACTTATATTTTCCAAATCAAGGAATTGACTAAATCCCGTCTTGTTTTGTTCGAGCATGAGGTAAATCCTGATGATGAAAATGATGTTTATGAAGCAACATTAACATTCAAGAAAATCTGATTCATAATTTGAAGACAATAGGAAGTGACAGACTTTGTGAAAAGGTTAATCTATAAGACCCTTTTGCAGAGTTTGTCACTTTCTTATTTTGTTTATTTCGCTAATAATCTTATCTTTATAAAGATAAATAACAATATAAATTTTAGCTAAAATGAACAGATACAAACAACTGAAAACTGAATGAATGACCAAAGCATGAGAGGATAAACAAGCTATTTGCAAGTTGGTCGAATGGAGCAAGACAGAGGGAATAGGCTTAATTGTCATAAAGCCCCAAAATGAGATTTATCCCGAAATGTTTTACTTTGTTTTCTCGCCCGAAACAGCGGACATAAATAAACCCGTCGAAATCGCACTTGTAAAGAACAAACAATGAATAATCGGGTGGAAAAGCGACCTTGAAGAGATAAACGATATAATAGGAATAATAATCGCCAACGAGATGAAGATAGAGGGCATGAGCGAAACGGTAAATTTATTCGACTGCCTTGTCAGAGCGAACGCTATATTATTTCATTACACCACGCCCGACGGACGGGACGAGGTAGTGAAATTCCCGTTAGCGGGATTTTGCGAAAACTATTTGATGCAGTTTGCAAAGTAGCGTTCGATGGAGTTATAGTTAAGCAATTATCTGTGTAAGACACGATACGACCTTTCGGCCTTTTGGGTCGGGAGGTTTTTATTAATCTAATTCTCTAAAAAGATGAAAAACACAAGCTAACCTAAACTACAAACGATTTATCTAATTCTTAATTACTTACCTTGCAGAAGAAGGGACAAAATTGTTTACCCTAATGTTTACCCCACCCTATAAGACACAAAAGCACTCGCAATCGGATAACGATTGATGCCTCTTTAGCTCAGTTGGTTACGCCGAAACGCGGAGCGTTTTGGTGGCTTGGAGAGCACGACACTCTTAATGTTGGGGTCCAGGGTTCGAGCCCCTGAGGGGGTACAAAAAACGCTAAAAGCCGGCACAAATAAGTGCCAAACAACGGCCAAAGCAACGTAAAAACCTTATAGTTAGCACACTATAAGGTTTTTTTCTTTTGTGGTTACGACAGCAGAATGCCAAACTGCGACAAAAAATCGTTACTAATTCGTAACCAAAACCCAAAAATATTTTTGGTTACGAATTTTCCCCGATTTTGGTTACGAATTTCTTGTAAAGTCCGTTAGTTGTCCGCTGATTGTCATAGATTTAAAACACAATTAAACTAATTTTGCAACCAAAAAAAGTAACCATGAAAAACACATTTAGCGTGCTTTTTTATGTAAAAAAGCAACAGAAAAAGAGCGGATTATTGCCCATTATGGGGCGTATTACTGTCAATAAGCAGACTACACAATTCTTCACGCAGTTGGAAATTACTCCGACAGAGGCAATAGTCACAGCCAAAATCAAAGAAAAGTACGGAAAAAATCACCGTTCAGATGTTATCAGAGATACGACTTCAGATTCCGAAAAAATCATCCCGGCCACCATATCAGACTCTTTAACTTATATAAAAAGATATAAAATGCCTTTATTTGCTAATATAGCACAATTTTTAGCAAAAATTCCATAGGATTTACGAAATTTCCAACGGTAATTTTGTATAACAATCTAAATCCAACCTAAAACCAATGAATGCAGGATTCCAAACAGCGGATTATCTGGTCTTCGGCGTTTATGCGCTTATCATCATTGCAATCGGACTGTACGTCTCGCGCTTCAGCAAAGAAAAGAGTTCGTCGGATTATTTTCTCGCCGGCAGGTCGCTTTCGTGGTGGGCCATCGGCGCGTCGCTGATTGCTGCCAACATCTCGGCCGAACAGTTTATCGGCATGTCGGGATCGGGATTCCGGATAGGAATAGGTATCGCCGCCTACGAGTGGATTGCGGCCGCCACACTGATTCTCGTGGCGAAATACCTGCTGCCGATCATGATCGAAAAGCGGATTTACACCATGCCGCAACTGCTTAACGAACGTTACGGGCACGGCGTCAGCATCGCTTTCTCCATTTTCTTCCTGCTGCTCTACCTCTTCGTCAATCTGACCTCCGTGGCATGGCTCGGAGCCTTGGCCATGGAGCAGGTACTCGGTATTCCGATGATGTGGGGCGTCGTTGGACTGCTCTTGTTTTCAGGACTCTACTCGATATACGGAGGGCTGAAAGCCGTCGTCTGGACGGACATAATTCAGGTCGTTTTCCTAATCGGCGGCGGTCTGGTAGCAGTTTATTTCGCGCTCAAAGCCGCGGACCCCTCGACAACGATTATGGCCGACGGCAGCGCATGGACCGGACTGCAGAACGTCTTCCATACGATCCGCGACGCCGGCGGAGATTACCACCTCAGCATGATAATCCCCGAAGGAACGGTCGTTTCCGATCCGGCCACAGGGCAACAGTTCGACATTTCGAAAGACCTGCCGGGACTCGCGCTGCTGTTGGGGTCGATCTGGGTCACCAATATCGGCTTTTGGGGATTCAACCAATATATCATTCAGAAGGGACTGGCGGCCCGTTCGCTGCACGAAGCAAAAAAGGGTCTGCTCTTTGCCGGTTACCTGAAACTCCTCATCCCGCTGATCGTCGTCATTCCCGGCATCACGGCCTATGTACTGTTCACCAATCCCCACCTGATCCACGGGCTGCAAGATTCGATCACCACGGCCGACAGCGCCTATCCGTGGCTGTTGAAGAACTTCACACCGACGGGTATCAAGGGTCTGGCCTTCGCCGCTCTGGTCGCCGCGATCGTCTCTTCGCTCGCCAGCATGATCAACAGCACGGCCACGATTTTCACCATGGACATCTACAAACGGCTGATCTCCCCCGAAGCCTCGGAAAAACGGCTGGTTAACGTCGGGCGCATGGTCGCATTCTGCGCGTTATTTATCGCCATGGCCGCCGCCAAACCCCTACTGGGCGGACTGGATCAGGCTTTCCAGTACATTCAGGAGTATTCGGGATATGTGTATCCGGGCGTGACCGTCGTATTCGGTATGGGACTGTTATGGAAAAAAGCTACGAACCGGGCCGCTCTATGGACCTCGATACTCACGATCCCGGTCGGCATCGCGCTCAAATTCGCATATCCGGACATGGGTTTCGTCCTGCGCATGAGCTATGCCTTCATCGTATTGGTCGTCATCGCCGTAACGATCTCGCTGCTGGACCGCAGCGAATCCGTGCAGGACGACACCTCGAAAATCGCGGGACGCCGTTCCATGGTCAGAGCCTCGTGGGTACTCCTGATATTGGCGGCGATCTGCATCATGGCGGGAATTCTCTTCAGTAAACGCTGGACCAGCTACCATTTCGACGCCATCTACATGCTCGGCGTCCTGCTCGGATTCATCGGGGTGATGCTGCGCACCAACAGCCAGAGCCGCACCCGCAGCAGCCGGGCTTACAGCATCGGCGGTAAGGCTTTCGACTTCACTCCCGGTCTCACGGTCGGAGCGCTGGGCATCGTCATCATCCTGACCGCGATATACGCCGTTTTCTGGTAAACTGACTCGCACGCTTCGTTCATAATCCGCCAACTCCACATGGCCCGGCAAAATTAATTTAGCACAAGCAGGACTTCCAGCAGGAAGTCCCCGCTTGTTGCATCATCCTGCCGGATTACAAAGATCGGCATAACTCACACACCATATAATATAGTCCGATAATGGAGTTGCAGTGTAAAAACACTTTGTTCATATGTTCATCCGGAATCTTTCGCTTCGGGTGTCCAACGCAAATATAGCACAAGAATTTGCAAAAATCCGATTAGAAACCCAAAATCCGTCATCGTACTTTTGTATAACATCAGAACCAAACGGGCGGATAGCGGCCCGATAAGATTAACCTAATTAAAAAACCAAAACTTCCACAAATGAAAAGCATGCTGTTACAACGAATCCGCCTGTTATATGTATCGGGCTTTGTCGTCAGCGCCGTTTTTATGGCCAGCTGCTCGGATGACGACACCGACAAAAACGCCGTCTACGATCCGAACAAGCCAGTGGTGCTCGAAAGCTATTCTCCCCAAGAGGGCGGTGTAGGGACGAAACTCATCATCCGCGGTGAGAACTTCGGTTACGACCCGTCGAAAGTCAAAGTTCGAATCGCCAACGACGAAAACCGGGAAGCCCGCGTCGTCAGCGCAAAAGGCAACCGCATCTATGCCATCGTTCCCGCGCGGGCCGACACCGGCAAGGTCACGGTAACCATCGGTGAGGGCGAAGAGGCGCAGGAAGTGGCTTTCGAGGAGGAATTTCAGTACGAATTCAAGAAAAACCTCTCCACCCTCTGCGGCGGCGGTTTCAACGCCGAAGACAAAGACGGCACATTCAAGGAGGCGAAATTCGCCCGCCCGCTGCGTCTGGCTCTGGACAACGAAAATCAGAAGCTGTACGTCCTCGAAGCCGATGCCTACAAATGTATCCGCGAGGTAGACCTGATCAATGAAAAAGTAAGCACTCCATGGCGCGCCCCCGGCCTGCACAACCTGCGCACAATCAGTTTCGGCACGAGCTGCGACACGCTCTTCGTCGGCGTCGAAGGCTCCTCTTCGAATGTTTCGACCGTCTTTCTGCTGCGCTCAGACGGATTCGTGCGTCACAAGACTTATGCGCCCCGCTCAGGTTCGAACGCTTCGATCCTAAATCCCGTGGACGGAGAACTGTTCATCAACGACTATTACAAAGGCATGGTGCTGCGATGGGACCGCGACAAACAGGAGATGGTGGAACTCGTGCAATGTTTCAACAACAACACCGATTTCACGTACTGCTGGAGCCACGACGGAAAATACCTCTACGCGCTGGCTCTCGGCGGAGCGTCTCATTCGGCCATCGTCCGCATGGAATACGATTTCGCGACGAAAACGCTCGGCGAACCCAACACATGGGTCGGCATGGACGGGCAGCTGGGCTATCAGGACGGCGTAGGCGAAGATGCGCGCATCAACCAGCCTTACCAGATGTGCACCGGCCCGCAAGGCGACTTTTTCCTTGCCGACACGTGGAATCACTGCATCCGCCGCATTGTAGACAATGCCGGAACAGCCACCGTCACCACCTATGCCGGCATCGGAGGACAGCTCGGATTCACGGAGGGTGATCCGCTCGAAGCACAATTACAATTCCCGACCGGTGTTGCGGTCAGCGACGACGGCTCGACCGTATATGTGGCCGACAAAGAAAACAACCGAATTTGTAAAATCACCGTAGAATAGTTCGCTATGAAGAAACTTATACTATATATACTGACCGTATGCAGCATCATGCTGGGGGGGGGTAATCCGGTCTCCGCATTTGCTCAAAGCAAAGAGTATACGATCACCGGCACGGTCCTCGACTTGCAGGGGCAGCCTATGGTAGGCGTAAACGTCATCGTGAAAAACCAGCCCGGACTGGGAACCAACACCGACATCGACGGTAAATACAAAATCAAAACCGGAGCCAACGAAACGCTCTCGTTCAGCTACTTGGGATATGCGACGCAGGATATTCCGATCGCAGGCAAAACCCGTATCGACGTCAAACTGGCAGAAGATTCCAATGCAATGGAGGAGGTCGTGGTCGTCGGCGCCGGCTTCCAGAAGAAAGCATCGGTGGTCGGAGCGGTCACATCGATCAAAATGGAGGATCTGAAAGTCCCCACCGCCAACATCACCAACTCGCTGGCGGGAAACGTTCCGGGTATCATCGCCGTACAGCGTTCGGGCGAACCGGGCAAGGACGCTTCGGAATTCTGGATCCGCGGCATCTCGACATTCGGCGCCAACGCATCGGCACTGGTGCTGGTAGACGGCATCGAACGCGATTTCAACGAAATCAACGTCGAGGATATCGAATCGTTTTCCGTTCTGAAAGACGCCTCCGCTACGGCGATCTACGGTCAGCGCGGCGCCAACGGCGTCATTCTGGTCACGACCAAGCGCGGACAAGCGGGGAAAGTGAACATCAATTTCAAAGCCGAATACGGCATCTCCTCGTCCGCCATCGAACGTGAATTCGTCGATGCGGAAACCTATGCTTCGCTGGCCAATGAAGCCCGTGCGTCGCGGTATCAGGACCCCGTATACGACACGAGCGATCTGGAAATCATCAAATACAATCTCGATCCCGACCTCTACCCCAATGTGGACTGGCACGACGCCCTGCTGAAAAAAAGCACCTCGACATTCAAAACTTCGCTCAATATCAGCGGCGGCGGTTCGACAGCCCGCTACTATATTTCCGGTTCCTACTACAAACAGGGCGGGCTTTTCAAGGATTCGCTGAAAGAGAACTACGATACGGACACCAATTACAAACGCTACAACTTCCGCATCAACACGGACATCAACATCACCAAGACCACGATTCTCGAAGCCGGTCTCGGCGGCTGGGTCGTCGATCAGCACAAACCGGGCATGACCACCAAACCCGACGGCAATACCGACGATTTCTGGAGGTCGATCTCCTACATGACCCCGATCACCGTTCCCCTGCGCTATTCAAACGGCCAGCTGCCGACCTACGGTACGGACGGATACGGCATTTCGCCTTATGTACTGCTCAACCACACCGGTTATTACACGTTCTGGGAAAACAAGGTGGAATCGAACATCGGACTGAAACAGGACTTGAGTTTTATTACGCAAGGGCTGCATTTTACCGGCCGGTTCTCCTATGACGCCTACAACCGGCACAATCTGGGCCGCCTGAAAATGCCGGCTCTGTACAAGGCAGAACGAGTCCGCGACATGGAAGGCAATCTGATTACGTCGCGGATCATAGACGAGCAACCGCTCTGGCAAACATCGGACGTCTACGGCTCCCGGCGCGCCTACGGCGAAGTGCAACTGGCATACGACCGAGCTTTCAACAAGCACCGGGTCGGCGGTCTGCTCTACTATTACATGCAGTCGTTTTCGGAAAACGATGTCAATGACAATGTCTTCAAATCGGTTCCCCAGCGCAACATGGGCCTCTCCGGCCGCGTAACTTACGGTTACGACGACCGCTATCTGGTGGAATTCAACTTCGGATATACGGGATCGGAGAATTTCGAGCCGAAGGAACGCTTCGGTTTCTTCCCTGCAATCGCCGCGGGCTGGGTGATCTCGAACGAGAAATTCGTCAAGAAACATATGCCGTGGCTTACCATGCTCAAAATCCGCTATTCATGGGGCCAAGTCGGCAACGACCGCATCGGCGGCGGAACACGCTTCCCTTATATCACCACGGTAACAGGCGGTAACAGCGTCAATTTCGGAAATATGGGGGCAAACAAGGCTGACGGCATACTCGTACAACTCATGGGTTCGCAAAACCTGACATGGGAAGTCACCACCAAGCAGGACCTCGGTCTCGACCTGAAAATCGCCGATCGGTTCGATCTGACGGTGGATATTTTCCGCGACCACCGCGAAGACATCTTCATACGGCGCGGTTTCCTACCCGGCACTACCGGCCTTTTGGTCGGCGGATCGATAGACCAACGTCCTTGGGGCAACGTGGGTTCCATGCGCTCGGAGGGTATCGACGGCAACTTCGGCTACACGCAGCGTATCGGCAAGGACTTCATCTTCACGCTCCGCGGCAACCTGACCTATGCCTACAACAAGGTGCTGAAATACGACGAAGCGGCCAATGCGCTCTATTACCGCATGACGCAGGGCTACAAATGGGAACAGAACCGCGGTCTGATCGCACTTGGTCTTTTCAAGGACGAAGCCGAAATCGCCAGCAGCCCGACCCAGTACGGACAGGAACTGATGCCCGGCGACATCAAGTATAAGGACGTCAACGGCGACGGCGTCATCAACGACGACGACATCGTTCCGATCGGCAACACGAGAACCCCGGAACTCGTATACGGTCTCGGACTGAGCGCCCAATGGAAAGGCATCGATTTCAGCATTCTGTTTCAGGGTACGGGCAAGATGGACTTCATTATGGAAGGTTATTCCACGTTCCCGTTCATCGCAAACGACGCCGGCAACATCCTTTCGGTAGTAGCCGACCCCAAGAACCGCTGGATATCACGCGAAATATCGGGAGACCCCGCCACCGAACGCCAAGACGCCATTTTCCCGCGGCTCTCGTACGGTCCCCGCGAAAACAACACCAAATGGTCCACATGGTGGCTGCGCGACGGGCACTACCTTCGCCTGAAAAACCTCGAAGTGGGCTATACGCTCCCGAAAGCTTTCACCCGCAAATTCCGGGTCGAGAAGGCACGCATCTTCTTCCTCGGCTATAACCTCGCCTGCTGGTCGTCGTTCGATTGGTGGGACCCCGAAATGGGCAGCAAGGACGGCAACTCCTACCCGATCCAAAGAACCTATACATTCGGCGTGAACGTCAGCTTCTAACCTTAAGATCCCGATTATTATGAAAAAAATAGGAAACATTCTGATCGTCATGTTTGCCGCACTGAGCATGATCCGGTGCGGGGACTTTCTCGACGTCCAGCAGTATGTGAAAGACATGCAGCAGTACGACTCGATCTTCGTCCGCGAAAACACCACGAAACAGTGGCTCTGGGAGGTCTACAGCTCACTGAGCAGCACTCCGTCGCTCTCGAACGGCGCCCTCTACTTCGCATCGGACGAAGCGATCTACAACGATGCAAACGCCTCGTGCGAACTCTACCAGAACGGGCAGTACTCATCGACGAACCCCGTTTGGGAAGACCGCTACAATGCAATGTATGTCGGAATCCGTACGGCTTCGATTTTCATCCACAACGTTCACCGCTGTCTGGAGGTCTCGTCGGCCGAACGGGAACGCATGGAGGGAGAAGCCCGCTTCCTGCGCGCCTATTTCTACTTTACCCTGATGCGCCAATACGGTCCGGTCCCGATCGTACCCGACGAAGGACAGGACATCTCGCTCGATTACGAAGAGCTGGCACTCCCGCGCGCCACGATCGACGAAATGGTCGATTTCATGCTCTCCGATCTGGAACGCGCAGCCCGCATCCTGCCTTCGGAATACGCTTCGACATGGGTCGGACGCGCCACGCAGGGCGCCGCATTAGCCTTGCGGGCCAAGATACTGCTCTATGCCGCCTCGCCTCTCTTCAACGGCAACACAGACCTGTTCAACGTCAAGGACAACGAAGGCCGCAACCTGATTCCGCAGGAAAAGGACATCCGCAAATGGGCGCGGGCGGCGGCAGCGGCCAAGGAGGTGATCGAAATGGGACTTTACGAACTGATAACGGTAAGGGCTACCGCGACAACGGCACCTCTGGCACCGAATGTCCCCACGGCGGCATTCCCCGAAGGAGCCGGAGGCATCGATCCTTTTGAATCCTATGCGCAGCTCTTCAACGGAGAGACTCCCGTAACGCTCAACAACGAATTCATCTTTATGCGACAGAGCGGCGCCGACGTCAACTCGTTCGTCTATAAGGCATTCCCCTATTCGCATAACGGCACGAACAACATGGCGGCCACGCTCAAACAGGTCAACGCCTATTACATGCGGGACGGCCGCGACAAGGATCAGGCAAGTAGCGAATATCCCTATTACACATCGGGATTCACCACCGGAGACACCAACGATCCGTTCGTCCCGAACGACTGTCACCGGATGTGGCTCAACCGCGAACCGCGGTTCTACGCTTCGATCGCCTACAACGGCTGCATCTGGGAAAACGGCACCGCCGACCAGAGATACCAGAATTTCCGCTGCAACTACTACCGCGCGGGCCAAGACGGGAAACAGTTGTCGCGTCCCTACAACTTCCCGCTCACCGGCATCGGCATCAAAAAATATTACGACCCCGACGACTCGTGGGACGAAGGCGGACGAACGACCTACAAGCCGCATCCCGAAATTCGCTACGCCGACGTATTGTTATGGTATGCCGAAGCATTGAATGAACTTCCCGACGGCGAAGCGTACGAATTCAACCATGTAATTTATGACGAACCGTTTATCGTAAAGCGCGATGTGAACGAGATCAGAAAAGCATTCCGGCAGGTGCGTTTCCGCGCCGGACTGCCCGATCTCACGGATGCGGAATACAGGTCGCCCGACACCTTCCGCGATAAACTCAAGCGCGAACGCCAGATCGAATTCTTCATGGAAGGATCGCGCTACTTCGATCTCCGCCGCTGGAAAGACGCTGCAACGGAAGAAAACGAAGCCGTAATGGGTATGAACGTCGACATGAAGGGGTCCGGCACGCAGAAAGAACGATTCTACGAAACCACGCCGACGCAGATAACCAAGGTTTTCATGGACAAGATGTATCTTTGGCCGTTCACCGACGACGAACTGAAGCGCAACACCAAACTGACCCAAAATCCGGGCTGGTAGTAACCGCAAAACGAACACGACTTATGAAAAAAGCAATTATATTCCTGCTTGCCGCAACGGCATTTTTCACGGCCTGCAACAACAACCAGCTCGACGACGAGCTGTTCATCAAACACGTGCTGATCAACCAGAACGGCTTCCGCGAGTACGATCTCAACTATGTGGATGCGAATGTCAGGGACACGCTCATCACCGTCGCCGTAAACGGATCGTCGAAACTCGACCGCGACGTCAGGGTCGATCTGGCGGTCAACCCCGACACCCTCGAAGGATACAACTGGGAGAAATACCGCAACGACCGCAGTCTCTATTACGAACTGCTGCCCGAAGAGTGCTACTCTTTCAACGGGGAAGGCATCATCATCAAAGCCGGAACGGAATACACCGACGTTCCGATCAGTTTCAATCTCGACAAGATCGACAAGGACAAGAATTTCGTTCTTCCGATCTCGATCGTCTCGACCTCGGAATACAGGATCGGAGAGCCGAAATACAGTACGATCCTAATGAACGTCGTCCTCTCGAACGCCTATACGGGCACCTATTCGCTGTCGGGCACGATCCGGGAAGTCGCTACGGGCGATTTCATCGACGTCCGCATGACCCGCACGTTGCGCGTGGTCGATCCCTCCACCGTATCGCTCTACGCAGGCAATACCTCCGAACGCGTCTCCAACCGGGAAAATTACCGGATGAACATGACCGTAAACGCGGATTCCACGCTGACCTTTACGCCGCTGCATCCCGACATCATCGAGATAAACCGCGACGAACCGAACCTCGACCCGAAGAATCCGCGGAACAAAATCCTCGTGGAACGGACCGTAGACGTACAGAATTCGCACAAATCGTATATAGTCACGACATTCTACATGTACTACAACTATATCGACAAAACCGACCCGGCCGATCCCGTCGAAATGCGATGGGAAGGCACCTGTTCCCGTACGAAAACGGTATTTACCAAATAACGGTCTCTCTCTGCAAAAACCTATGGAGCGGACTTGTTCGCCTCCATAGGTTTTATTAATTTTGCATCAGGCATCTTGCCAGTCACTCAAACGGATAAACAGAAAAAATGACCAAATCACTCCGCAGTCTGCTATTCGGGATCGCCAGCCTCTTCGTACTGACAGTCCACGCTCAGGAATACCCTTTCCGCAACCCCGACCTCCCGATCTCCGATCGGGTGCAGGACCTCATCTCACGGCTGACCCTCGAAGAGAAGGCCGCCCAGATGCAGAATCTCACGCCCGCAATCGAACGGCTCGGAATCCCGGCCTACAACTGGTGGAACGAATGTCTGCACGGCGTCGGCCGCTCGTGGGACAAAGTGACCGTCTTTCCGCAGGCGATAGCGATGGCTGCGACGTTCGATCCCGAAGCGTTACGGCAAATGGGCAGCATCACCTCGACCGAAGCGCGCGCCATCTACAACGAAGCCAACCGCACGGGCAAAGGCGGCATCCAATACAAGGGCCTTACGTTCTGGACCCCGAACATCAATATCTTCCGCGATCCGCGCTGGGGCCGGGGACAGGAGACCTACGGCGAAGACCCCTACCTGACCGGACTGCTGGGCAAAGCCATCGTAGAGGGACTGCAGGGCGACGATCCGGTCCTGCTGAAGACTTCGGCCTGCGCCAAGCACTATGCCGTCCACAGCGGTCCCGAACCTTCGCGCCATGTCTTCGATGCCGACGTAAGCGACTACGATTTATGGGACACCTACCTGCCAGCATTCCGCGACCTGATCGTAGACGGCAACGTGAGCGCCGTGATGGGCGCCTACAACCGGTTCCGCGGGCAACCGTGCTGCGCCAGCGACCTGCTGATGCAGGAGATTCTGCGCGGCGAATGGGAGTTCACGGGCTACGTCACTTCGGACTGCGGAGCGATCGACGATTTCTTCAAAAACCACAAAACCCATCCGGACGGAGCCTCGGCCGCGGCGGATGCAGTGATACATACGACCGATCTGGACTGCGGCGAAATCTTCGCCTACCTGCCCGAAGCCGTCGAGCGGGGGCTTATCTCCGAAGCCGTGATCGACGAATCGCTCGCACGGCTGCTGACGATCCGGTTCCGACTCGGCGCATTCGATCCGCAGGAGCGCGATCCTTACGCCACACTCCCCTATTCGGTGCTGGAAGCCGCTTCGCACAAGGCCCATGCTCTGAAGATGGCACACGAATCCATGGTGCTGCTCAAGAACAACGGACTGCTTCCGCTGCGCCACAACCTGCGCCGCATCGCCGTACTCGGACCAAATGCCGATTCGCCCGAAGTCCAGCTGGGCAACTACAACGGATTCCCGTCGGAGATCGTCACACCGCTGAAAGGCATACGGGCGAAAACGGGTGCCGAGATCGTCTACCTGCGCGCTTCGGATTACACCACGCCGGAAGCCGGGGCCGATGAAATACGCAAAGCCGTCGAAGGCGCCGACCTCGTGATCTACGTCGGCGGCATCTCGCCCCGGCTGGAAGGCGAAGAGGGCGACGCAGGACGCGAAAAACTCGACGGATTCCTCGGCGGCGACCGCACCGGCATCATGCTTCCAAAAGTCCAGACCCAAGTGATGCAGGTTGTAAAACAGATCGGGATTCCGCTCGTCTTCGTTTCGATGTCAGGCAGTGCGGTGGCTTTCCCGTGGGAGGCCGAAAATGCCGATGCGATTCTGCAGGCATGGTACGGCGGACAAGCCGCCGGAACAGCCGTAGCCGATATTTTATGGGGCGACTGCAACCCGTCGGGACGACTTCCGGTCACGTTCTATGCAGACGACGAACAACTGCCCGATTTCAACGACTATTCGATGAAAGGCCGCACTTACCGCTATTTCGAAGGACGACCGCTCTATCCGTTCGGATACGGACTCAGCTACACGACTTTTAGATATGACACTCCGGTATGCACCGCCAAAACCACAGTCACCGGAGAGTCCGTGAAGGTTGTAACCCGCGTCCGCAATACAGGTAGCGTAGCCGGAGATGAAGTGGTACAGCTTTACGTCAGCCATCCCGACGCTCCGGAGCCCAAGCCGATTAGGGCGCTGAAAGGCGTAAAGCGCATTCATCTGCAACCGGGTGAGGAACAGATCGTCGAATTCACCCTTACGCCCCGTAATCTCGCACTGGTCGATGTAGACGGCACTACGGCCTGCTGTCCGGGACGCATCTCGTTCTATATCGGCGGCTCCCAGCCCGTCTCCGAAGCGGACCGGCGACAACACTCCGCCGAGATACGCGTCAAAGGTCCCCGCAGGGTGCTGGCCCGGTAGACGGTCCGAAACGATAAGGCTGGTTCTCTTTCGGGACCAGCCTTATTTCGAATCATTCGTCACCGGCCGCGGCCGTAAGTTCTTCCTCCGAATATTCGGTCCTCGACTTCCCCTGATGCGCCCGGCGGTACTCCAGCGGCGAGAGGCCCGACATCTCCTTGAATTTGTGATTGAAATGCGAGATGTTGCGAAACCCCGATTCATAAGCCACCTGTATGATGCTGAAATCGGAATTGACGAGCAGTTTGTATGCGAAGTCGATACGGATTTCCAGCAGGCAGTTGAAAATACTGCGTCCGGTCGATTGCTTGAAATTCCGACATAGCGCCGTGGGATTCTGTCCGGCGTATCCGGCCACCTGCCGGAGCGTAACCGGCTCCTTGAAATTATTGGCCAGATACTGATATGCCCGGTAAACCGGCAGGTTATGCAGGTCTTTGACCCGGTTGTAGTCCACCTCGGCGATCGACAGGTAGGAAAAATCGGGAGTCTGGCTCAGCATTCCCAGAATGCGGTAAAGTTCCATCAGCCGTTTCAGGCCGTCCAGCCGTTCGAAATCCGACAGACGGGTACGGATGCGCTCCAGCACCTCGTCGTTGTGGAAAAGCAGGCCGCGGGAACTTTCGTCCAGCAGCCGTACGATCGGTCCGAATTCGGGCATGGTGCGGAAATCGGCCGGAAAGATATTTTGGTTGAACTGGATCACTTCGGAACAACAATACAGATCGTTGTTTTCATAGTAAACCCGGTCACTCAGATGAAAATGGGGCACGTTCGAGCCAATAAACGCAATATCGCCCGGCGAGAATTCGCTGACGCCGTTTCCGACGAAACGCTTGCCAACCCCCTCCGTAATGGCGACCAGCTCGTATTCGGGATGATAATGCCAGTCCGGCGGAAAGTGTTTGAATATAAAATTCTTCTTCGTAAACGACGATCCGGATGCCGGAATAATGGTTTCGTAAAGCATGATCTTATATTATTATCGAAGGAACGGCCCTTAGTGCAAATATAGCACAATTATTTGCAAATTACACGGTAGACAGCAGACTTTTTACCCTATATATTTGTATAACCAATTCGCTTCATTTTTTATAAACCAACGATATGACCAAACGAGAAGTAATCAAGTGCGTCCTCGACGGTAAAAAGCCGCCTTACGTTCCTTGGTCTTTCAAATTCACCAAAGAGCCGAAAGAGGCTCTCATGCAGTACTACGACACGGATGACCTCGACCCGGTACTGGGCAACCATATCCTGCAGCTGGGAAGCGACATCGGCTTCTTCGAAGATTTGGGCGGCGACTATGTCCGCGATGTCTTCGGCGTGGTTTGGGACCGCAGCGTAGACAAGGATATCGGCGACGTGAAGGGCTGCATCCTCGAAAACCCCACGCTCGAAGGCTACACGTTTCCCGATCCGCTCGACCCGCGCTTCTTCGCCGACATCGAAAGCGAAATCAGCAAAAAGCCCGACATGTTCCGTGTGTTCCAGATCGGATTCTCGCTCTACGAACGGGCATGGACGCTGCGGGGCATCGAAAACCTGCTGATGGATTTCTACATCAATCCCCAATTTGTGAACCAGCTGCTCGACGCGATCTGCGACTACAACCTGCGCCAGATCGACAAAGCCCTCGAATACGACATCGACGCGATTTACTTCGGCGACGACTGGGGACAGCAGATCGGACTGATCATGGGATACGACCTCTGGAAAGAGTTTATCTATCCCCGCCTGCAGCGCATGTACGGCCGTGTCCGTCAGGCCGGAAAATACGTGATGATACACAGCTGCGGCGACGTGGACGAGCTATTCGACGATCTGATTTCGATCGGACTCAACTGTTTCAACCCCTTCCAGCCCGAAGTGATGGACGTGGACGACCTGCTGGGCCGGTACCGGGGACGGCTGGCTTTCCACGGAGGTCTGTCGATGCAGAAAACCCTGCCCTTCGGCACCAAAGAGGAGGTAGCGAGGGAATCGCGCCACTTGCTCGAACTGGGCCGCGACGGCGGTTACATATTCTCGCCCTCGCATTCGGTCGAAAGCGACACGTCGCTCGAAAACATGCTTACATTCATAGACATAGCCAATGCACAACTAAAATAACCTACGACCATGGAAGATATGAACCAAATTTCGCAGGCGATCGTGGACGGCAAACTCGAACTTGCGCAGGAGCTGGTCGGCAAAGCGATCGAATCCGGCATGGACGCCCAGTCGATCATCGATGATTACCTGACCGCCGGCATGGCTGAAATCGGCCAGCGGTTCCAAGACCGCAAAGCATTCGTTCCCAACCTGCTGATGTCCGCGCGCGCGATGAAAGGCGCGCTGGAGGTGCTCAAACCCCACATGAGCGGCCGAGTCGAATCGCACGTCGGAACCGTAGTGATCGGCACAGTCAAAGGCGACCTGCACGACATCGGCAAGAACCTCGTGGCTTCGATGTTCGAGGGCTGCGGTTTCAAAGTCATCAACCTCGGCATCGACGTATCGAGCGAAAAGTTCGTGAAAGCCGTCGAGGAGCACAATGCAGACATACTCTGCCTTTCGGCCCTGCTTACGACCACGATGAACTACATGCGCAACGTCGTCACGGAACTGAGCAAAGCCGGCCTGCGCGACAAGGTGAAGGTCATGGTAGGCGGAGCGCCCGTCAATGCGGCGTTCGCCGCGCAGATCGGCGCCGACCTCTACACCTCGAACGCCAACGCGGCCGTCACGGGTGCGAAACAACTGCTCAACATCGCCTGAATCCAACGACGCCACCATGCGAACCCGGCAAATAGACATCGACTACAAAGACCTCGCGATCGACCGGCAGGAGATCTACCGCACCATGGGCTACGGCGACGGAACGCCCGAACCTGAGATACTCGCCATGCTCGACGAGGTGCTCGCCCAAACGCAGCGAGTCTGCAGACCCCGCATTCTCTACCGAATATGCAACGGGCAAGTGCTGACGCCGCTGCATATAGAGATCGGCGGCGTGAACTTCCGCCCCGGCAAGATCATCACCGACAGTCTGGCGGGCGCGGAGCTGTTCTGCCTGTTCGTGGCTACGGCAGGACGCGAATTCGAAGAGTTCCGCCGCACCTACAGGGAGTCGGGCGACTGCGTCCGGGAATTCATCGCCGACTCCGTGGGCAGCGTACTGGCCGAAGCCTGCGTCGCAAAACTCGAACAGCAGCTGGACTGCGATCTGGAGATACCGCACACGCTCCCCTACAGTCCGGGGTACTGCGGATGGAGGGTTACCGAACAGCATCTGCTGTTCGGCATGCTTCCGGACCGGCCCTGCGGCATCGAACTGACCGAAAGCTCGCTGATGTACCCGATCAAATCGGTCAGCGGCATCATCGGCATCGGCAGTCGGGTCGAACGCAAACCGTACGGCTGTACGATCTGCCGCAACACGGCATGCTACAAACGCAGAATCTCCTGACAATCAACAAAAATACGATGAACATGAAAACACTCGATATGAAAGCTTGGGCCGAATCAGCCCGAAACGGCCGGCGGCGTCTGGCGATTCCGATCATGACCCATCCGGGCATCGAACTGTGCGGTTACACGGTACGCGACGCCGTCACCGACGGCGAAGTGCACGCCCGCGCCATTCTGGCCCTCAATGACCGCTACCCCGCCGACGCATGCTCGGTCATCATGGATCTGACGGTAGAGGCGGAGGCCTTCGGCGCACACATCGTCTTTCCCGAAAACGAAGTTCCGAGCGTTACCGACACTTTGGTACACGACCTTTCGGAGATCGAGGCACTGAAAATCCCGACACTCGAAGCCGGCCGCATCCCGCAGTACCTCAAGGCCAACCGCATCGTCGCCGAAGCCCTCGGCGACAAGCCCCTGTTCGCAGGCTGCATCGGGCCGTTCTCGCTGGCCGGACGGCTTTTCGGCATGACCGAACTGATGATGGCCACCTTTACCGAGCCTGAGACGATTCAGCTGCTGCTGGAAAAATGCACGCGGTTCATCGGCGATTACTGCATAGCGCTCAAAAAGAGCGGAGCGCAGGGCGTCGTGATTGCGGAACCCGCCGCCGGACTCGTTTCCAACGAGGATTGCAGCCTTTACTCCTCCCTATACGTGCGACGGATCGTAGAGTTGGTTCAGGACGACCGTTTTCTGGTCGTGCTGCACAACTGCGGCAATACGGGGCACTGCACCGAAGCCATGGTCGAGACCGGTTCGGCCGGCTACCACTTCGGCAATCAGGCCGGGATGGTCGCAGCGCTGGAAGCATGTCCCGCTGACACGTTGGTTATGGGCAACATCGACCCCGTGGGACTGTTCAAGCAGGCGTCCGCCGACGAAATGTACCGCGCGACGCAAGAACTGCTGAACGCCACGGCGGCATATCCGAACTTCATCCTTTCGTCGGGCTGCGACGTGCCGCCCGAAACGCCCCACGCCAATATCGACGCCTTTTACAAGGCTCTCTCCGAGTACAACAAAACTACAAACCGATACCGATGAAAAAGACTGCATTCCTATTCGCAGCCCTACTGGCAGTCCTGACGATTTGCGCGACCGACGCAAAGGCTTCGGAACGCTGGACCAAAGCGCAGGCGCAGGCATGGGGCCAAGCCAATCCGTGGTTCTGCGGCTTCAACTACATTCCCGCAAATGCTATCAACTATACGGCCATGTGGGACAAGATGAGTTTCTCGCCCGAAGTGATGGAGCGCGAACTCGCACTGGCTGAAGAGACGGGGCTGAACTGCGCCCGCGTCGTGCTTCAGTACGCCGTCTATGCCGAGAATCCGAAACATTTCATCAAAGCGTTCGACAAATTTTTGGAAATTTGCGACAGACACCGTATCAAGGCGATGCCGATCTTCTTCGACGACTGCGTTTTCGGCGCCAACGCCGATCCCGTGACCGGGCCGCAGCCCGAACCGCTCAAAGGCTGGTACGCATGGGCGTGGTCGCCCTCGCCCGGTCATACGATGGTCATCGACGAGCGCACGCATCCGCTGCTCGAAACCTATGTCAAGGAGATCATGACCCGCTTCGGTCAGGACGACCGCATCTTCGTATGGGACCTCTATAACGAACCCACCAACAGCGGATTGGGCGACCGCAGCCTGCCGCTGCTGAAAAGCGTCGTGAAGTGGGCGCGCGAGGTCGATGTCAAACAGCCGATCACCGTCGGCGTATGGTGCGGCAACGAGGGGCTGAACCGCTTCTGCCTCGACAACTCGGACATAGTCAGCTTCCACTGCTACGCCGATGCGAACCACACGCGCAACACGTGCCGCGAGCTGAAAAAGGAGGGGCGTCCGGTGATCTGCACCGAATGGATGAACCGACCCGCGGCATCGACGATCCCAACCGTGCTGCCCGTCTTCGCCGAAGAGGAGGTAGGCTGCATGATGTGGGGATTGGTGAACGGCAAGACGCAGACCGACCTCCCGTGGGGCCACCGTCCCGAACACGGCGAGTACAAAGGACCGTGGCAGCACGACATTTACCACGGCGACTTCACCCCCTACGATCAGACCGAAATAGACCTGCTGAAAAAATACTGCAAATAACATTCCGACCCGCAAGACAATGAGAACAAAACTATTAGCACTGCTTTCCTTGGGAGCCGCAGGCCTTGTCCCGGCCGCGACGGCGCAGGAAATCCCCCTGACGCGCATCGACATTGACGTTGCGCAGGAAAAAGCCGAAATCGCCCCGACGATGTACGGCGTATTCTTCGAAGACATCAACCGCTCGGCCGACGGCGGCATCTATGCCGAACTGATCTTCAACCGCGGCTTCGAGGAGGCGAATCTTCCGTCGGGCTGTACCTACAATCCCGGTGACAAGCGCGTTTACGCGCCCCATAAATCGGTCTACTCCTCGCCCGAACACCTGCGAAGCTGGAGTATTCCGTGGAATATCGAGGACAAACATCCGGGCTGGACGGTCGAATGTCCGGCCGACGGCGAATACTCGGTCCGCATCGGCGACACCGACCATCTGGGCGTCGAAGCATCGAAGGCCATGTACCTGACCATCGACCGCCATGCAGCCCCGTTCAGGCTGGTGAACAGCGGTTTCTACGGACTGGCCGTCGAAGCGGGCAAAAAATACGACCTGCGTTTCTACATCAAGGCCGCACCCGGCTACAAGGGCGGCGTGACGGCTGAAATCCTCACGGCGCAAAACGAGGTCATCGCCTCGAAACGTTTCACGCTCAAGGGCGACGGGGAGTGGAAATATTTCGAAGCCGTCATGAAGCCCTCGCAGACCATGAACGACGGCCGGTTCGCCCTGCGTTTCGATTCGGCGGGCGCACTGGAGATCGACTACGTGTCGCTCTTCCCGCAGGAGACCTTCCACAACCGGTCCAACGGCCTGCGCAGGGACGTCGCCCAATTCGTCGCCGACCTCAAACCGGCCTTCATGCGCTGGCCCGGCGGCTGTATCGTCGAGGGGCTGACGATGGAGAACCGCGTGAACTGGAAAAACACCATCGGCAAGCCCGAACTCCGCAAGGGCGAGTACAACCTCTGGGGCTACCACTCGACCAACGGCTTCGGCTACCACGAATTCCTGCAGTACTGCGAAGACATCGGGGCGCAGGCGATGTTCGTCTGCAACGCCGGCATGTCGTGCGACGGCCGCAACGGCGACTATTACGATGACAAGGAGGTCGAGGTGCTGATACAGGATGCGCTCGACGCCATCGAGTACGCCACGGGCGACGCCGAGACCACCAAATGGGGCGCCGAACGCGCAAAGAACGGACATCCCGCGCCCTTTACGCTCGACTATATCGAAGTAGGCAACGAGAACCACAGCGCCATGTACGCCAAATATTACAACCGCTTCTACAAACGTATCCGCGAAGCGTATCCCGACATTACGATCATTACCTGCCTGCCGATGAGCGACCAGCTCTCGTGGATCGACGGTTACGACATGAACGATCCCCATTTCTACAACTTCCCCAGCTGGTTCTACGCCAACACCGACTACTTCGACAAGTTCCCGCGCGAAGAGGGCCACAAAACCTATGTCGGCGAATACGCCTGCAACATGGGCGTCGGTTCGGGCAACATGGAAGGCGCACTGAGCGAAGGAGCGTTCATGATGGGCATGGAACGCAATTCGGATCTGGTGACGATGACCTCCTACGCCCCGCTGATGGAGAACACCAAATGCCGCATGGGCGTCAACCTGATTCTGGTACGGAACGACGACGTCATCGGCAGGAGTTCCTACTGGGTCGAGCGCATGTTCACCGACAACCGTCCGGATGTGAACCTGGCTACCGACACGCAACTGGGCCTGCTTCCCGACAAGACCACTCCGGTCGGCGGCATCGGTCTGGGAACCTACCAGACTGCGGCGGAGTACTCCAATATCCGCATTTCGGTAGACGGTGAACAGGTTTACGCATCGGATCCGGCGAATAATCCCGGCGAATGGATTGCCGCTTCGGGCAACTGGAAAATCGAAGGCGGCAAGCTGATCCAGCCCGACGAGAACGGCACCGGCTCGATCATGCTCCGCGACCAATGGCTCGACGCCGTCAAGTCGAAAATCGTATCCGTGGAATTCGACGCCAGAAAGCTGGGCGGCAAAGAGGGATTCGTCCTCAAGTTCGGCGCCAAAGATCCGGCGAACTGCTACCAGCTGACGCTGGGCAGCTTCGGCAACGCATGGACGATCTTCCAGAGCGTCGCCGACGACAACGCCTTCGTGCTGAACACCGACCGTCCGACGACACGCATCGAAACGGGCCGCACCTACCATGTGAAACTCGTCATCAAGGACAAGGATATCTTGGAGTGCTGGATCGACGGCCGAAAAGACCTGACCTACGACAACAGTTACGTACAGCGCCAATACGCCATCGCGGGACTGGACCGGACAAACGGCGAAGTGATCGTCAAGGTAATCAATGCCGAGGACGTTCCGATGCGCACGAAGCTCAATTTCCGTAACGCCGAATTCGAGCCGCAGGGCAAACGCATCTCGCTCTGGGCGAATTCCAAGCACGAGGAAAACACTTTCGAGGACCGGAACCGGATCGTTCCGGTGGAGGATGTCTTCAACAACGTAAGCTCCTCGATGGACATCACGTTCCGCCCCCAATCTATGACCGTACTGAGACTCAAACTCAAAAAATAGCCCGCGCCGCCGTCTGCCGCCGTATTGCACCGAACCGGCGGCAGACAGGGCCGCAGGCCGCAAACCCGAACGAACATGAAAATCATCAGACACCGCATATTTCCGCTCCTGACAGCCACCGCAATCTTTATCGGCGGTACGGTTTCCGCCGCCGCACCGCAGTTGGGACAGTTCTACAAAACCAAAATGCACAAAGGCACGATCACCGTCGCCGACATCCGCCGGGACCACGGCCCTGCGCGCATGATCTCCACGGCCTTTCAGGGACTCATAAATCAAGAGACGGCCGAGTGCTACCTCTATTTAGCCGACCACCATGTCCGCCAGCTCGACGACACCAAACGCCCCTTCGAGATCCTGCCCCTCGGCGAAGGCCGCGATCCGGGTCTGCGCTCGCTGTTCAAGGCCTATGCGGACCGTGTGCAGAACATCTACATCTGGAGTCCAGAGGAAGACTGGTCGTGGAACATGGCCGTCATGCTCTCGGCCCAGCACCAAGGACTGCCGCTGACCGAGGAACTCTATGCCCGCCTGACGGCCGAAACCCCGTGGAAAGGTAACGTGGAGCGGCTTTACGGCCGCTGGGCGTCCAAGCGCGACGCATATGAATGGGCCATGGAGACCATTCAGCCCCAATGCCACCCGAACATACTCTTCACGCTGGGACTGCGCAGCGACTGGACGGGCAATCCGTGGACGCTCTACGACTATGCCGTGGCGTCGCGCGGTTTCGCATTCTGGCTCGACGACGCTGATCCCGAAGAGCGTTCGATCATCGAGGAGATCTGCCGAAAAGGCGACTTCAAGCCGGGAGCCATCGTCATGGGCTATGCCAAGAGCGGCGACGACCTGCTATACGTCACCAACCGCTACAACATCGGCTACGTCGTGAGCGACTACTACGCCAACGGCAGTTTCTGGTGCAGTTACCCCAACAAATCGTTCAAACAGCGGCCGGGCAAAGCCGTCAAGGCCGAGAACGGCAAAATCTACGTCAGCGTCGTATTCAGCGACGGCGACAACGTACAGTTCGACCAGAACGCGCTCTACGCCATCTGGACCGAGGACACCGACCGCGGGGCCTTCCCCGTCGGCACGACCCTCTGCGCCGGCATGCAGGAGCTGAACCCGTTCCTGCTGGAGTGGTATTACAAGCACATGAGTCCCAACGACGAGCTGATGGCCGGCCCTTCGGGCTACCAATTCATCTACGGCCGCGACTACAGCGAGGAAGGTTATGAGAAGTGGCTCGAACTGAACCGCCGGTGGCTCGCGTCGGCCGGATTCAAGACGGCCTGCTTTTGGCACACCTCCTACGGCACGGACCGTTTCTACCGCTATGCGGAAACCGCGGGACTCGAAGGCGTCTTCAACGGCGACGACGACGTGGTGCTGGACTACCACGACGGGGTAATCATCATGAATCAGGGCGACCATCTGGTCGCCGAAGGCGATCTGTACAACAACCTCGCGCACCGGCAGGGGCTGCTCGATCCTTCGCGGCCGCACTTTCTGAACGTCTACCCCACGGCGGCCACTTACGGCTACCACGGCGTGGCCCGTCTGAAACGCGAAGCCGAACGGCTGGAAAAGGATTTCCCCGGCCGCTTCGTATTCCTGATGCCCAAGGACAACGTCGCCACGGCCCGCAAGTATTACGAGGCGCACCCCGAACATATTCCGTGGAAAAACAAGCCCCAAAACAAATAATCCGGCCATGCTCAGACACACGATTATCCCGCTGCTGGCTCTCGCCGGCGCAACCGCTGCACAAGCCCGGACTCCCGATCCGTCGCTCGCACGGCAGGAAGGCGTTCTGCAATGGGTGGACACGCGGATCGGCACGTCGGGCCACGGCCATACCTTCATGGGCGCCGCCGCACCGTTCGGAGCCGTGCAGCTCGGTCCCAACAACTTCAACAAAGGCTGGGACTGGTGTTCGGGTTACCACGATTCGGATTCGATCTGCGTGGGATTCGCACACCTGCACCTCAACGGCACGGGATGCAGCGACACGGGCGACCTGCTTTTTATGCCCACCGCAGGCGAAATACGTGTAACGCCCGGATCGCAGAAGAATCCCGACAGCGGCTACGCCTCGCGCTACTCGCACCAGCGCGAAGCGACCGCCCCGGCCTACTACCGGCTGCATCTGGACGATTACGGCATCGACGTCGAACTGACCGCCACCGAGCGCGTGGGATTCCACCGCTACACCTTCCCCGGCGAGGGGCAGAAACAGGTGGTGATAAATCTCTTCGACGCCAACGGCGACGACCGCGCGACGGAGACCTTCATCGAACAGCAGGACAACCATACGGTCCGCGGCTACCGCTGTTCGTCGGGCTGGTCCAAACAACAGCGCATCTATTTCACGGCACGCTTCTCGGAACCCGTGACGCTCGAAATCTACAAGGACGACAAGCTGTCCGAAGGCAGCAGCGTCGAACGCGGCATAAACCTCAAGGGAGTCGCACGGCTCGACGATTCGGCCCGCGAGGTACTGGTCAAAGTCGGCATCTCGCCCGTCAGCATGGCGGGCGCGGCGCGCAATATCGACTGTGAACTTCCCGGCTGGGACTTCGCCGCCACGGTCAGGGCGACCAGCCGCAAATGGGAACGCGAGCTGGGCAAAGTCGCGGTCAAAGGTTCGGACGATGCGGCCCGCCGTATCCTCTACACCGGGCTTTACCACGCTTTTCTCCAACCCAACCTCTTCAACGACTGCGACGGAGCATACCGCGGCGCCGACGGCAAAAACCACGAGGACCCCGGACACGAGACCTACACCGTATTCTCGTTATGGGACACCTACCGCGCCGCGCATCCGCTCTACACGCTGCTACAGCCCGAACGCGTACCCGACATGGTCAATACGATGCTCGACATTTACGACGAGCAGGGTTATCTCCCCGTCTGGCACCTGTACGGCTCCGACACCCGCGAAATGATCGGCATCCAGTCGGTTCCGGTCGTCGCCGACGCCGTTATGAAAGGATTTCCGGGCATTGATTACGACCGCGCCTTCGAAGCCATGAAGCGGTCGATGCTGAGCGACTACAAGGGACTCGCATGGCTCCGCACGCAGGATTACATCCCGTCCGACAAGGAGGGCGAATCGGTCGCCAAAGGGCTGGAATATGCGCTGGCGGACGGCAGCATCGCCCTTGCGGCCGAAAAGCTGGGCTGCGAAGAGGATGCCCGCCTGTTTGGCAGGCGCGCCCGATTCTACACAAGTTACTGGGACCCCGAAACCCGATTTTTCCGCGGCCGCAACCTCGACGGATCGTTCCGCGAACCGTTCGATCCGTTCCACTCGACCCACCGCAACGACGACTACTGCGAGGGTACGGGGTGGCAGTACATCTGGCTGGTGCCGCACGACGTCCGGGGGCTGATTTCACTTTTCGGCAGCGAAGAGGCGTTCACGGAGAAACTCGACCGGCTCTTCACCGTCGAGGGCGACATGGGCGAACAGGCGTCGGGCGACATATCGGGCCTGATCGGCCAGTACGCCCACGGCAACGAACCGGGACACCACACCGTCTACCTTTATGCATACGCCGGACAGCAGTGGAAAACCGCCCGCATGGTGCGCCGCATACTCAACGAAATGTACACCGACCGGCCCAACGGACTGGCGGGCAACGAGGACTGCGGCCAGATGTCGTCGTGGTACGTACTTTCGGCGATGGGATTCTACCCGGTGAATCCTTCGCTGGGAATCTACGTCCTCGGCAGTCCCAAATTCTCGGAAATGACCATCCGGACGGAGAACGGCAAAAAATTCACGGTAAAGGCCGAAGGCAATTCAGAACGCAACATCTATATCCAGTCGGCGGAACTCAACGGCAAACCCTATCCGTACGCCTACATCCGCCATAGCGACATCGTAAAGGGCGGAACGCTGCGCCTGACAATGGGTCCGCAACCGAACAGGGAGTTCGGCGCCGCTCCGGAACACCGCCCCGCAGACCGCTAAATTACAGATAACCCGACCAACAAACCGACCATGAAAACCCTACACCAGAATCTTTCGCTTCCGGCGCTGGCCCTGCTGCTGGGCGCCTGTTCTCAGCCGGAAGCCCAAATAAACATCGATGCGGCACAGCGCGGCGCAGAGGTTCCCTCATCCCTGTACGGCATCTTCTTCGAAGAGATCAACCACGCGGGCGACGGCGGACTCTACGCCGAGCTGATTCAGAACCGCGGATTCGAAGACAGCTCCGTACCCGAAGGCTACCGGATCGAAGGCGATAAAATCTATCCGCACGCCGTCTGCAATCACCTTACCGGCTCGAAGCCCCATCCCGATCTGGCATTTCGCTGGACAACGGACGAAATACCCGCATGGTCGCTCGAACAGTTGGCAGGCGAAGGCGCGACCATGCAACTCACGACCGAATATCCGCTCAACAGCGCGACTCCGACGGCGCTGAAGGTCACGCTTCCCGTTCAGGGACGCGTCGCGCTCTCCAATACCGGATTCTGGGGCATCAACATCGAAAAGAACAAAAGCTATTTCCTGCGTTTCAACACCTCGAACGGCAACCGGTTCGACGGCAAAGCCACCATCAAACTCGTCGGCGCCGACGGCACGGAACTCTGCAACCGGCCGCTGGCCCTCGACCCGGATAAATCTTGGTGTCAGTATTCGGGCGAACTCGTAGCTGCCGGCACTGACCACAACGCCCGCTTCGTCATCGAACTCGAAGGCAAGGGAACGCTGCTGCTCGATTACGTTTCGCTCTTCCCGGCCGAGACGTTCCGCAACCGCGAAAACGGACTGCGCAAGGATATCGCCGAGACGCTCGAAGCCATGCGTCCGGCATTCGTCCGCTGGCCGGGCGGCTGCGTGGTGGAGGGCATCACCCTTTCGAACCGCATCAAATGGAAGGAAACCATCGGCGATCCGGCCACCCGTCCGGGTGTTTACGACACTTGGGGCTATCGTACCACGATGGGCTTCGGCTACCACGAATTCCTGCAGTTCTGCGAGGACATCGGTGCCGAAGGCATGTTCGTCTGCAACGTGGGACTGGGCTGTCAGGGCCGCGCGGGCGACGCATGTCCGGAAGAGGAGGTGGACTTCTTCATCAACGACGCACTCGACGCCATCGACTACGCATTGGGCGACGGCACGACCGCGTGGAGCCGCAAACGCGTCGAGAACGGTCATCCCGAACCTTTCCCGCTGAAATACGTCGAAATCGGCAACGAAAACTGGGGTCCGGTCTATGAAAAGCGTCACGACAAATTCTACAAGGCCATCAAGGCGAAATATCCGCAGTTAAAACTCATCTCGACGCTCGGACTGGGCGGCCAGCACCGTCACGAGAAGGTCGATATGATAGATCCCCACTGGTACGTGTCGCCCGAATTCTTCTTCGCCAGCGACAAACTCTTCGACCAGCAGGAACGCGGGGATTACGAAATCTACATCGGCGAATACGCCGTCAATCAGAACGTCGGCGGCGGCAACCTGCTCGGCGCATTGGCCGAGGCGGCGTTCCTCACGGGTGTCGAGCGCAACTCCGATCTGGTGAAAATGGCCTCCTACGCTCCGCTGTTAGAGAACGTCAATGACCGCGTCTGGCCCACGAACCTCATCTGGTTCGACTCCCACCGCGTCATGGGACGCTCGTCGTATCAGGTACAGAAGATGTACGCCGAAAACCGTCCGTCGTTCAACGTCGCCACCGCATTCGAACAGCCGACACACCCCGTCGAAGTCCGCGGCCGAATCGCATTGGGCGGCTGGAATACCGACAACGAATACAAGGACCTGAAAGTCACGCTGGCCGACGGTCGCACCGTCGAGGCCGACATGACGCAGGGCTGGACGCCCCAAGAGGGTTCGTGGACTGCCGGGGAAGGCACGCTGAAAGGCTCCGGTCCCGGCGTGATGCGCTGGATTCTATGGAGCACGCCGGAAGCGTTCGGCGACTGCTCGATCTCGCTCAAGGCCCGCAAGACCGCCGGAGCGGAGGGGTTCCTCATCTACTTCGGCATGCACGACGGAAAGAACGGCTACGTACTCAACATCGGCGGCTGGGGCAACCAGACAACGGCTTTCCAGCGCATCAACGGCAACGACATGCCGCAGATTCCCAACAACATCTCGCAGCATGTGGAGGAGGGACGCTGGTACGACATCCGCATCGACATCAAGGGCGGCAAATTCACTTACAGCCTCGACGGCAAACAGATGCTCGAAACGACGATCGAGAACATACAGCGCTATGTAGTTTCGGGTTACGACGAGAGTACGGGCGAACTGATCGTCAAATTCGTGAACGCCACCGAAGAGCCGTTCACCACGTCGATCAACCTGCAGAACGTAACCTCCGTGGAGCGTAAGGGCAAAGTCGTCACCCTCACGTCGAACGATCCCAAAGACGAGAACACGCTCGACGATCCGAAGAAGGTATTCCCAAGGGAAAGCACCTACAACGGCTTCTCGGAAAGGTTCGACTACACGTTCGAACCGTGGTCGCTGACCGTGCTGCGCATCAAGGCCGAAATCTAAACGTCGCATGAAAGGATAACCCGCCTTCCGGAACCGGGCTGCGGATTATCCTTTTTTCAAAATTCCGAACCGCATGAAAAAGATTCTTTTCACCCTGCTCTCAGCTGCCGTCGCCGTATCGGCCGCGGCCGGCGACAAAAACTACCTCCGCTATGTGGATCCCTACATCGGAGCGGGCGGCCACGGCCATGTTTTCGTCGGGGCCTGCGTTCCCTTCGGTGCGATACAAATCGGACCGCAAAATATCTTCAAAGGCTGGGACTGGTGTTCCGGCTACCACTATTCGGACAACGTGCTGATCGGATTTTCGCACACGCACCTCAGCGGTACGGGCTGCACCGATTTGGGCGACATCCAGATCATGCCCTTCACGGGCGACGTGCGTACGCGCCGCGGCGAACAGGACGACATCTCGAACAGCTGTTCAGCCCATTACCGGCATGAAAACGAGCGGGTTTCGCCCTATTTCTATTCCCTGACGCTCGACAACGGCATTCATGCCGAACTGACCGCATCGCGGCGGGTCGCGTTCCACAAATACACGTTCCCGGCAGGCGAAGAGGCCCGTCTGCTGATCAACCTCCGCGAAGGCAACGGATTCCCGTCGGTCGCCTCGTCGCTACGGCTGGTCGATGCCCACACCGTCGTCGGCCACCGCATCGTCAAAGGCTGGGCGCCGGAACACCGCGTCTACTTCGCACTGAAAAGCGACCGTCCGATCGCCGAACTGCTGGTCTTCAACGACGACGAGCCGGCCGGACGCGGCGAGCTGGAAGGCGAAGGCGTGAAGGGCGTGGTCTGCTTCGAAGGCAGCGTCGAGAAGCTGGCGCTGAAAGTCGCCATTTCGTCCGTAAGCACCGACAATGCGCTGGAAAACCTGCGCAAAGAGATTCCCCACTGGAATTTCGGCAAGGTGATGACGGCGGCCCGCGACGCATGGGAAAAGGAATTGGAGCGCGTCGAGATCACAACTGCCGACGAACGCGCCAAGCGCATCTTCTATACGGCCATGTACCACACGATGATCGCCCCCACGACCTACTGCGACGTGAACGGTGAATTCCGCGGCCACGACAATAAAATCCGCAAAGCCGATCGGACGAACTATTCGACCTTCTCGTGCTGGGACACTTACCGGGCGCTGCATCCGTGGTTTACGATCATCCAGAGCGACCGGGTGGGCGACATGGTCGCGTCGATGCTCTCGATCTGCGACCAGCAGGGCAAGCTTCCGATCTGGCCGCTGATCGGCGGCGAGACCAACCAGATGCCCGGCTACGGCAGCATACCGATCGTCAGCGACGCGGTAGTGAAAGGGATCCGGGGAATCGACGCGCAGCGCGCCCTGCAATGCGCCGTGCAGACGGCCACGCTCCGCGGACAGGCCGGCATCGGCTATGTGCTGGACCGGGAGTATATCCCCGCGGACAGGGAGTTCGAGGCGACGTCCAAAGCCATGGAGTATGCGGTGGCCGACTGGGGCATCGCCGCCATGGCGCACAAACTCGGCCACAAAGAGACGGAGCGAACTTTCGCCCGGCGCGCCCGCTACTGGAAACACTATTTCGACGGCGACATCAATTTCATCCGCCCGAAATTCGACGACGGAAGCTGGCTCACGCCCTACAACCCGTTCCAGTCGGTCCACGGCGGCACGGGCTACTTCGCTGAAGGCACGGGGTGGCAGTACACCTTCTTCGTGCCGCAGGACCCCTACGGGCTGATCGAAGCCATGGGCGGCGACGGGCCGTTCCGCGCAAAAATCGACTCGCTGTTCCGCGTCTCCGGCGACATGGGTCCCCACGCTTCGGCCGACATTTCGGGACTGATCGGCCAGTACGCCCACGGCAACGAACCCTCGCACCACGTCATCTATCTCTACAACTACGCAGGCCAGCAGTGGAAAACCGCCGAACTGGTGCGCTACGTACAGCACCATTTCTACACCGACCGACCGGACGGCATCATCGGCAACGAGGACTGCGGACAGATGTCGGCATGGCATATTCTTTCGGCGTTGGGTTTCTATCAGGTCAATCCCTCGTGCGGGGTCTATTCATTCGGCAGCCCGCTTTTCGAGAAAGCGGTGCTGAATATGCCCAACGGACGCAAATTTATGGTGATAACTGTGAATAATTCCGCAAAAAACAGCTATATTCAATCCGTGGAACTGAACGGAAAACCTTATCTGAACTCTTACATCGCATACGACGACATCATTCGCGGCGGCACGCTGAAATTCGTCATGGGCCCGCAGCCCAACTACGACTTCGGCTGCGCCCCCGAACACCGTCCCTACAACGAAACACGCCAATAAAGACGCTATGAATACGAATACCAAACGATTGCTCTGCACCCTCGCCGGCACGGCGGCCCTGCTGACGGCGGCCGGAAACGACGACGGGAGTCGCATCGAAATCGATCTCGGCAAACGCGGGGCCGAAATTCCCGCATCGCTCTACGGCGTCTTCTTCGAGGAGATCACCGGTTCGGGCGACGGCGGGCTTTACGCCGAGATGATCCGCAACCGCGGCTTCGAGGAGGGCGTACTCCCGACGGGCTGCACGCTCGACGCCGACGGGTATGCCGCCGCACCCCACGCGCACTGTTATTCGAACGACTCGGTCAACCGCTTCCGCGTGCGGTGGAGTCCCGATCTGGCGATGACGGGCTGGCGGACGCAATACGCCGACGGCTCGCAGGCCGCTTCGTCCGTTACCGCCGAATATCCGCTCAACGCCGCCACACCCCACGCCCTGCAGCTCGATCTTACCGCGGCGCACGGCGAAGTGAGCGCCGTGAACAGCGGCTACTGGGGAATCGCCGTCGAAGCGGGCAAGAGCTACGATCTGGAATTTTACGTCCGCGCGGAGAAAACCCCGTGCTGCCGCGCCGCGATCGTCACGCCCGACGGGCAACCTGTTGCTGCGAGCGACGTGCGTCTGACGACGGACGGCAGCTGGCACCGCTATACGGCGACCTTCACCCCGTCGGAGACCGGCAGCAAAAACACCCTGCGCCTCACCTTTCCTGCCGAAGGCCGCGTATGGATCGACTACGTGTCGCTCTTCCCGCGCGACACCTACAAAGGCCGCGCCAACGGCCTGCGCAAGGATGTGGCGACGATGATCGAAGAACTGCGCCCGGCGTTCGTCCGCTGGCCCGGAGGCTGTATCGTCGAAGGGCTGACGCTCGACAACCGCGTGAAATGGAAGGAGACCATCGGCGACCCGGTAACACGTCCGGGAGAGTACAACCTGTGGGGTTACCGCAGTACGTACGGATTCGGCTACCATGAATTCCTGCAGTTCTGCGAGGATATCGGCGCCGAGGGCATGTTCGTCTGCAACGCGGGCATGTCGTGTCTGTTCCGCAACGGCGACTATGTACAGGGCGACGAACTCGAACCGCTGATCGAGGAGGCGCTCGACGCCATCGAATACGCTTTAGGCGATGCAATGACGACCAAATGGGGCGCCGAACGCGCCAGAAACGGTCATCCCGAACCCTTTCCGCTGAAATACATCGAGGTCGGCAATGAAAACGTCTTCGCCCGCTATGCGGCCAACTACAATCGTTTCCACAAGGCGATCAAGGCGAAATATCCGCAGCTGACGGTTATCTCGGCGCTGATGTTCAGCGACGACATCAAGCGGCTGGACAAAGTGGAGATGATCGACCCGCACTATTACGAGACCGCCGACTGGTTCTACAACAACGCCGACGTCTACGACAAGCTCCCGAAGAAGCTCCCCTATAAGATTTACGTCGGCGAATACGCCGCCGTGGGGCAGTCGAATCTTTACGCGTCGCTGGCCGAAGCGGCTTACCTGACCGGCGTGGAGCGCAACGCCGACAAAGTGCAGCTGGTCTCCTACGCCCCGCTGATCGAAAACGCCCATTACGGCCGCAACCACCTGATGGTACTCGACAACAAACAGGTTTACGGACGCACGAACTACCATGTGATGAAACTCTTTTCGGAGAACCGGCCCGATGTGAACGTTCCGCTCTGCATTCTCGGAGAGCAGGTCGCAAAATCCCACTCTCCCAAAGGATTCATCGGCCTGAGTACGGGCAACACGGCGGCGCAGTTCCGCGACCTGAAGGTCACGAGCAACGGCCGCACCCTCTACACCACCGACTGGAGCGACCTCGACACACGCTGGGAGACGATCCGCGGCGAGTGGAAAGCCGCAGGCGGCGTCCTGACCCAGCCAGTCCCGGCCGGAGATGCGCTCCTGCGTCTGAAAGATCTCGAAGCGGGCGACTGCACGATCACCCTCAAAGCCCGCAAGACGGCCGGACACGAAGGGTTCCGCGTAGTCTTCGGCATGCAGGACGACCGCCGCTATTTCATGGCCGACATGGGAAGCCACTCCAACGAGTCGGTCCTCTTCCGGGAGATCGGCGACAAAGGTTCGGTTTCACTCTTCGACTACCGCAATCAGGAGCCGATCGAAGCGAACCGGTGGTACGACGTGCGCATCGAAATCCGTGGCAGCAAATGGAAGTGCTACCTCGACGGTGAACTCAAATACGCCTACGACTATACGATCGTCAACAAGCACTACGCCGTCGCCGGTCTCGACCGCAAGCGCAACGAACTGGTCGTCAAACTGGTCAATGGCCGCACGGAGCCGTGGCGAACCTCGCTGGCGCTGAAAGGCGGGAAAGCCACGCCCGGCGAAGCCCGGCGCATCGAGCTTGCATCGGCGTCGATCTACGACGAAAATTCGTTCGAAGAACCCGAAAAAATCACCGCCCGCGAATCGGCATTCCGCATCGAAGGGCGCACCGTACCCGTAGAATGCGCCCCCAACTCGCTCACCATCCTGCGTATACCTCTCGACAAACAATAAACTCAATACACCGATGACAAAGTATCTGAAACTGATTTCCGCCATTGCCGCCCTGCTGCTTGCGGCATCGTGCGGCAGCACAAAAAACGCACGTAAAAGCCTTTCGGGAAATCCCGTCTTTCCGGGCTGGTACGCCGACCCCGAAGGCGCCGTCTTCGGCAAGGAGTACTGGATTTTCCCCACCCTTTCGGACCTCTATGCCGCACCGGACGAGGAAATGCCGGCCTACCCCGCCGAGAAAAGCTCGGCAGTCCACCAGCTGTACAACATCCAGACCTACATGGACGCCTTCTCGTCGAAGGACCTCGTGAACTGGACCAAACATCCGAAAGTCCTCACCACCGACGCCGTGAAATGGGTAAAATATGCCATGTGGGCGCCGGCGATACTCGAACACAAGGGCAAATATTACCTCTTCTTCAGCGGCAACGACATCCAAAACGACCACGAATACGGCGGCATCGGTGTCGCCGTGGCCGACCGTCCGGGCGGCCCGTACAAGGATGCGCTGGGCAAACCGCTGATCGACCGCATCGTCAACGGCGCGCAACCCATCGACCAGTTCGTTTTCCGCGACGATGACGGTACGCATTATATGTATTACGGCGGCTGGCACCATTGCAACATGGTCAAACTGTCGGACGACCTGCTGAGCGTCGTGCCGTTCGACGACGGCGAGACGTACAAGTCCGTAACGCCTGAAAACTACGTCGAAGGACCGTTTATGTTCAAGCGCGGCGGCAAGTACTATTTCATGTGGAGCGAAGGCGGCTGGGGCGGTCCCGACTACAGCGTGGCCTATGCCATCGCCGACTCCCCGTTCGGGCCGTTCGAACGTATCGGCAAAATTCTCCAGCAAGACCCCGAAATCGCCACCGGAGCCGGCCACCACTCGGTGATACGGATTCCCGGCAGGGACGAATACTACATCGTCTACCACCGCCGCCCGCTGGGCGCGACCGCCATGGGGCACCGCCAGACCTGCATCGACCGCATGGAGTTCGATGCAGACGGCTTCATCAAACCCGTAAAAATGACTTTCGAAGGGGTCAAACCCGTCCGGATCAAATAACGACCACATAAAAAACAAAGACCATGAAACGCTATCTCTTCTTAATGGCAGCCACGGCCTGCATGCTCTCCTGCGCAGGCAATGGCGACAGCGGAAACGGCGTCGAACTGCTCGATGCCGCCGCCTTCCGAACCGAAATCGACGGGAAACCCGTCGGACTCTACACCCTGCAAAACGCCGACGGCATGACCGTGCAACTCACCAATTACGGCGCACGCGTCGTCGCGCTCTGGGTTCCGGCCGCCGACGGCCGCTTCCGCGACGTGGTATGGGGATACGACAGCATCGACGCCTATCTCCGCACGGCCGACAAATACTGCGGACCCGTCGTGGGACGCTTCGGCAACCGCATCGGCAAAGGACGCTTCACGCTCGACGGCAAGGAGTACCAACTGACGATCAACAACGGTGAGAACCACCTGCACGGCGGTCCCGGAGGATTCGAATGCCGCGTCTGGGACGCCCGCGAGACCACGACGCCCGAAGGAAATCCCGCCGTCGCCATGTCCTACCGCTCCGCCGACGGCGAAGAGGGCTATCCGGGCAACCTCGACATCACGGTCACCTACTCGCTGACGCCGGACAACGGACTGGTTATCGACTACGAGGCCACGACCGACGCTCCGACAATCGTCAACCCCACGAGCCATGCCTACTACAACCTGCACGGCACAACGGAGCATTCGACCGACTCGCACCTGCTGACCATCCATGCCAGCGGCTTTACGCCCACCGACGCGGGTCTGATCCCCACGGGTGAAATCCTCCCGGTCGAAGGCACGCCGCTCGACTTCCGCACGCCGCATGCGATCGGGGAACGCATCGGACGGACCGACTACGAACCGCTGGCATTCGGAAACGGCTACGACCACAACTGGTCGCTCGACAAGCCCGAAGCGGGCACGGTTTCGCTGGCTGCCGAGGCTTATGAACCCGCGACGGGCATCCGGATGAAGATCTACACCGACCAGCCGGGACTCCAGTTCTATGCAGGACAGGGCATGGACGGCAAGGAGGTCGGCAAACGCGGCGACCGCCACAACTTCCGCTCCGGCATCGCCCTCGAAACACAGAATTTCCCCGACGCACCCAACCACGACAATTTCCCGTCGTCGGTGCTGCGTCCGGGAGAGACCTACACGCAGCATACGGTCTACGCATTCGAAACAGACGAGCAATAACCAGCCCCCTGACAACGGAAACCCGGCGGCAAACGGACTTCGACCGGACCGAAACCGAACGCTCCAACGTCGTACATCCCGCCGTAACGATACGCCGTGAAGCAGCGACGCTCTGCGCACCGGGCCGGCCCTTGCCGACAAACAAGGACAGAAACAGACGAACAAAGAACCGGGCAAGTCCGACTAAGGCTTGCCCGGTTTTCTATCCGGCAACGGATTCCGCGGAAAAGCGATACACGGAATCCCCGGCAATTCGTTCATCAGTTCTCGTCAGGCCAATCGTCCGTGCGGCACGGGAGGGCGGGGATCCCCATCCAGTTCGTCCAATCGGCGACAATGTAGTTGCGGAACGCATAGCGCACTGCAACGGGAGCAGGCACATGATCCGACGATACGAGGATCGTGCCTTTACGACGATCGACTACGGCTTTAGCCGCATAAAACCGACGGTTCTCCCCGGCGATTTCGAATCCGCGGATCTGGCCGGGCATGGCACCCAACGCCGAAGTCACGGAGACTACGGCCGTACCGTCCGCATAATCGACCTTGGCGATACGAGGCGATTCGGGTTCCAGCCCGCTCAGGCCGTATGCCTGTTTGAGCGCCGTCGCCGCAAGCCGGTCGCCGACCTGACGTTTGCGCGCAGGATGTATGCAAACGGCATCGCCTACATCCGTCGTCGGAATCAAAGCCGTATTGGGCAGCTGTTTCAACGCCCGTTCCTGCGCTTCGACCAGCAGCGGACGCGACAAGGCGTTCTCGTTCCCGCGGCCATAGCGGTAAGGAGCTATCTCCACGGCATAAAAAGCCATATTCGAATCGCTCCAGCTCCGGCGCCATGTATTGACCAACTGTTTCTGCAATGCACCGTAAGCATCGGCAAAACCGACGTTGGCTTCGCCCTGATACCAGATGAATCCACGTGCGGCATATCCGGCAATCGGGGCGATCATTCCGTTGTACAGCTTGGCAGGATGATTTTTGTCGCTGCCGTTCACCGCCAATATCCGGGCGCACTCCTCTTTTGAGATCGTTTTCGCAATCTCCCCGGAAGGAAGCCACCCCAGAATCGACGTTCCGCCCCAAGCCGCCACAACGATACCGACGGGCACCTTCAGCGTCCGATGCAGGCGGCAGGCGAAAAGGTAAGCGACACTGCTGATGTCGGGAACCGTTCCGGCAGAGGCCGCCACCCATTTGCCGCCACAGTCGGCCTGCGGGGTATCGGAGAGCCTGCGGGCAACGGTAAAGGCCCGTACATTATCCTTCCCGGCATCGAGTATCATCTCGAAAGCCCCCTCTACCGGCTGACTCAGGAAACCCTTTACAGGCATTTCCATATTGGACTGTCCGGAACATATCCACACTTCGCCGAGCTGAACGTCGCGCAGTACGATCTCCTCGCCGTCGCTGATACGGATTTCATAGGGCCCGCCCGCAGCGGGCGTCTTGACTTTGAGCGCCCAACTGCCGTTGGATGCAGCCTTGCAGGTATAGGTGCGGTTATCCCATCCGGCGGTAAGCGTCACTTTCGCTCCGGCGGCCGCCGTCCCCCAAATGCGCACGGTTGCCTGCTGTTGGAGCACCATGCCGTCGGCGAAAAACGCCGGCAGCCGGATTTCCGCGCGGGCGGTCAAAGCAAAGACCGCCGCGCAGATAATACATACGATTCGTTTCATTTTCATATCCGATGATTTTTATTCTTTCACGCAACGCACCGACTGGCCGTACGCCGCATTGAATTTGATATTCACATTCACATAGGTTTTGCCCGCAGGCTCGATCTTCATACCGCGGACATTAAGGTTATTGTAGGTCATGGCCGACCAAAAGGTAGCGCACTGTCCCATATAGGAGAGGAAACCGCCCGTATGGTCTCGGAAGCCCGCAGCGGGATAATACGACGAACCCTCCGCACCCGAAAACATGACGCCGTAAAGCCCGGCGTTCGACATCACGGGCAGATTGGCAGCGGCAACGCCGGCCCAGACCGTACCCGTAAAGTGCGGCACCTTGTACCCCACCGGACACGGGTCGTAAATGGTTTTCGAACTGGAACTCGTCGCTTCGTTGTATCCCCACAAAGTAAGGTACTGCTTGAAATCCGAATTGAACCAAGTCTGGCCGCTGCCGTTCTGTTCGGCCCCGAAGCATACGAAATTCATCGGGTTGGCAACGGCATAGCCGATCTCCCCGCCCGAAGGCAGCTCCGTGTTCTTCACCAGTTTGAACGTTCCTCCATATGCAGGATTTACGACATAATCGGCCGTAGCCGCAGAGAAACCGGGCGTCTCTTCACGTTTGACCTTCGTCCCGTGATGACGCGGGCCGATGAAAGGATCCTTGCGTCCCCACTGATAATAAAGGCCATAGGAGAGATAGTCATCCACTTCGGTCGAGACGGCACCCAGATTACGGTCAAGCAGCTGGTAGCTCTTGCTCATGCCGGCGTGAAGATCAGCCGCAGGGTCTTCCGTCAGCCAGATATGCCAGCTCCACACGATTTCACCCGCATCGTTGAAAGCGGCGATAACCGCATTGCCGCGGGCTTCGCCAGCCCGGAAAACGACCATGCCTTTTTCATAGCCGACCTCGGCAATCAGGTCCGGAGCGCTCATCCAGAGCCAATCTATCCGGGTCATGCCTGCGGGCAGATCGTTGCTGTTGCCGCGCGTCGGACGGAACTTGTATTTATCGGCTGCCGAAACGACATAGCAGTTCGAGGTACCGTTCTCGCTCAGATCGACGCGGAATTCGCTCACCTCGGCGTCGCCCGAAGCGATCAATGCCGCCAAGTTCAGCGGCAGTTCGCTCACACGCGCCGCCTGCAATGCGATCTGCGGTTCGCAAACGATGTCCACGACGCTCTTATCCGTACAGAGAAGCTGAATTTTCAGCGGTGCACCGGCGAGTTCGGCCTCGCAGAGGGTGAACCATGCGGCACATTTACCGCTTAAGGACGGAGTGTCGGCCAGCGTAAGATTCACGGTTTTACCATTGCACGGCACTTCGACCTCGTTCCGCTCCAGATTGTAAATCATACTGCCGATCAAGGGCCGTTCCGACTCGATACGCACGCTACTCAGTTTCTTGTCGGCAAGAGGGGTTCCCGCAGCGTCGATTTCGAGTTTCAGCACCGCACACGGAGTTGAAAACTCCATGGCGACTTCGCCGGAAGCGACATCTGCATTTTCAAGCGTCGCAACGAGAAACCCATAGCGTTTCACATCGCAGACCCCGCCGGACTGAATCTGAGCCGCAGGGAGCTTGACCGAAAGATAGGCAGGGTCGAATCCGCGGTTATCCCGATAAAGATATAGCGCACGCAGCGTCTGAGGACCCGCACCGGGAGCGTCAGACACCGAACCGGAAAAGATACCCTCACCGTCGGCGGAGACTTCCTGAAGCGTAAAACAAACATTGTTGTCTGCAAACCGGCTGCTGCGGCCCCAAAGTCCGAAGGCATCGTCCGCCGACCATTCCATGCGGCATTCCTCAACGGAAGCGGTGCCGTCGGCCGTCAACACCGGAGCCAAGGCAGCGCGTATGCTGAGGTCCAGCGGCTCGGCTGCGGGTGCAGGCTCATCCTCGCCACACGCCCCGGCAAACAGTCCGCCCAGCAGGAGCCATCCGAAAATAATGCGTTTATTGAGATACATAATCATTGTTTTTAAGGTTATTTCTGTTGGTTTTTAAGAAAAAACAGTTCGGCCACATGTACGCCTCTCTCCCCGGTATCACACTGCCAGCTCAGCGTCACCCGACCGTCACGGGTCGCTTCGGCCGGAAGATCGAATTCACGCACCACATCGCCCGAAAGCCTGATCGCATCGTGTATCCTGCAACCGTCCGCATCGAGACGCACATGACTCCTGAATTTGTTGGCCTCACCGACATAGACGATCCGCACGCGATAAGTCGCAGCAGGATCGAATCCGTCGAAAGTCAGTTTAAGCGGCTGGTCGTAATAAATTCCGGCCTGCGTCAACCATGCACGCGGCACGGGCTTGCCGTCGAATCCGAGATGGGTCATCACAAAGCCTTTCTTCATCTTGGCGCCCAGACCGCAATGGGGCGTTTCGAGATGAGAGGGGTCTCTCTCCCATGCGGCATCTATACCGGTCACCCGTTCCGAAGAGAAATCGCCCAAATTGTAGTAAAAGCCGCCTTCGCCGGGATCGGTGCGGCCGACCAACGCCATAATCTGCTCCACGCGCTCTTCATTGTCGGCCAGCGCGTCTATTTCGTCGATACGCATCAGCAGCCACTCGCTGTCGTTGAGCGGCAAATCGATCTGGTCCATCAGCGGGCAATGCTGGTATTCCATCGTCCAGCGACCCTCGTCGTGATAAACCGCCTCGTAAAGCTCCTCGCAACGCCGTTTCAACTCCTGCGCCACGGGTTTGCGCCGCGCTTCGCCCAAAATCGCGCGGGTTCGGGACAACGCACGCGAAGAACCTCGTTTGGGAGCCTCTTTCAACGCATCGTAGGCACGGGACTCGACATCCAGTTCGTGCAGCCACCGCCGGTAGATATAGGCATCGTAGTAAGCCCGCAACAGGGGCATCAGAAAACGCGGATTGCGCATTGTCGCATCGTCAGCACGCTCCTCCATGCTCTGCCACATTTTCAAAGTCGTATCTATCTCTTCATTTTCTGCAAGGGGGCCTATCAGGTTATGCTCCAGCGCGAAAATGCCTGCCGTAAAATCGGCGGCCAGATCGGGCCCGATGAAGTAGCGGGCGTAATCGAATACCGACGCTTCGGCTTCGGTCGAAGCGTCCCAATCCTGACCGAGCCAGAAAAATTTGTTCAGATCGTCGTTGGTACCCTCGGAATAGGTCAGTGACCCAACCCCCAATCCGGCATATAGGTTATGGATATGCTTTTGCGCCACCGGGCTGGGATTGATGCAGATACGTCCAAGCGTCATCGCCATCGGCAGGTCGATCGACCGCGCCGGATACTGGCTGCTGTAGATGTGGGTGATGTCGGGAAAGTTGCGGATCGGCAGTCCGGGACGGATTTTCGCCCGCAGCTGCTCGAACGACATCCGGCACCAAGGACCGAATACCACACCATCGGCCCACTTTACGACATTGGCACGCCGGCAGAACTCCTCGAAATAGCTCATCGGAGCATCGACGAAATGCTGGGGACTCAGCCATACCTTCGCTTCGGGATGATAGCGCTTGAGCAGCGCCACTTCTTTCTCCGAGAAAGAGAAGAAGCGTTCGAGCGTCAGATCGCCCGGATCGCCGCTCTTGATACACCAATGGTCGATCGTCGGCAGACGTTTGAAGATATTTTCCCGGAAACGCAGTTCGGTGGCCTCGCCGCGCTCCGATTCGAAATCGGGACCGTTGTCGTAAGTCACGATCCAGACATCGAGACCGTAGGACTTGGCGATACGGATATAGTCAGCAGGAACATGGCGCAGCATCTCGATGCTGTTCATCCCGAAAAGCGCCAGTTCGCGGACATACTGTTCGAAGTTCTCCTTGGCCCATGCTTCGTCGGGAGACTTGGCCCGCGGCGAAGGATGCAGTTCATGCCCCCGGACCGCATACTGGGGAGTCGATGAAACCGTTGTCGCCGCAGGTAGGAGAATGCTTCCGTTACGCAGTTCGCAACTGCGCAGCAGACGCCCCACGCCGTACAGCACGCCCCGCGGATCGTTTCCCGCCACGACGACGCATTTACCGTCTTCCGCGACCAGCAGTTTGTAGCCCTCCGTTCCCGTCGGCGGAAGTGCTCCAAGTTCCCGGCCCAGCGCGGCATTGCCCGCGACAAGATCGGATTCCCGGCCGATAAGGATCTGCACTCCGTCGGCGGTCCCAGCAGCGGAGAGTGTCACCCCCGTACGCAGGGCGAGTTCATCGACAAGCACTTCGGCGGCTTTGCGCACCAGCGGGTCGTCGCCCGAAGTCACGACCTGCGCCCCGGAGAGTTCGAGCGTCTGCGACGAAACCCCGGCAGGCGAGAGGAGCGCCAACGCCCAAAAGAGAGTGCCCGCCGCCATGCGAAATATTTTGAAATAGCTCATATCCGTCCCGTTTACTGAATGTTCAACCTGCGAAAATAACAGCGCGAAAGCGAGTATATCCTGTAATATCCGGCATCGTGATTGACGGCAGTCTGCTGCAGCGTCTGCTCGCTCGTCGCATCTATCTTATTGACCGCCAACGTCAGCCATGCACAACGCAGGTGATCGAAATCTTCGTTATTGAGCAGTTCGATATAGAGTTTTTCAACGCCTTTGCGGGCACAAGGGAAAATAACGCTGTAATAGGTCAGCGTATCGGTACGTACGGGCGTCATCACCCGCTTGTCCCTATCGAGAATATGGAAATCCACACCGGGAACCGCCAGCGAGTCGGGAGTCGAGAATTCGTTCTTCGGAGATTTCATAACTCCCATCTGCGTAAGAAAATAAGGGGAATTACGTACATAAAGACGCACCTCGATGTCGTAATCGCGCTCGGTCTCCGACATGAATTTGATGGGCAGCTCGATCAGCTCGGTACTGGAACGGTCGACGGAGATCGTCCGGTTCGTGAGCGTCGGATTGCCCTGATCATCGGACTCGTAATCGAAAGTCGTATAATACTGACGGTCATAGCCGTCAGGATAGTTTTTATAATCGTCTTCGCAGGCGGCGCCCAGCAATGCCATGGCCGCCAACAGCGAAAATATGCTTTTTTTCATCTGAGTAACTGATTAACGGTTATTTCCAATTGGGATTCTGTTCTACATTCCCGCGGCTCTGAGCAATATCGTTGCTCGGAATGGGATAGAGGTAATCCTTCTTCGGATCGAAGAACCGGCTCGTTCCCTCCTCCACGATCAGCACATTCTGTGCAGTAAGTTTGTCTTCGAGCGAACCGGGCGAGACGCTGCCCCACTCTCCGGCGATGAACCGTGCTCCCAATACATCCTGCGGCAAACGGATTTCGGCCTCTTTCCAGCGAATCAGGTCGTCGTAGCGAAGCCCTTCGAGCGCCAGTTCGACAGAGCGCTCACGACGCAGTTCAGTCCGCATATCGAGGTGATTGGAAGTGACGAATTCGTTGGTCAGGTGCGCCATGCCCACACGGTCGCGCAGCGCATTGACCGTACGGTTCAGGTCCTCGTCCGAAATGATTCCGTCGTGTTCGAAACGGGCTTCGGCGTATGTCAACAGTACTTCGGCATAGCGCAGCAGCGGATAATCCAGCGTACTGGGCTGGTCCGTCACGCCGTCGTTGCGCACGTATTTGCGGATACCGAAACCCGTACGCGACTGCGCATAGGGCACGAACGGACCGAACTGGTAGGTGTTGACGCCGCGGCGCAATGCCGTTTCGGCCAGACGGGGATCACGGCCGTCGAAATAGTCGTTATAGGTGAGCTGCAAAGAGGGATCGTCCTCGAAAGGCAGCCCCGTATCATTAAGATAAAGATTCAAGAAGTTGCGCGAAACACCGTAATTGACGGCGATCTGGTACGGGTAATTGTGCGTCAGCAATTGCGTTTCCTGATAGCCGTACAGTTTCACCAGAATATGTTCCGAAGCCTCCTCACCCGTATATTCGAAAAGGTCCTTATAGGGCTGCGTCCCCTTGGTGTAGAGCGTGTGCTCGCCGGATTGAATCACCGAGTCGGCAGCTTCATAGGCAATCTTGAGATGGGGCTCGGCCTGCTCTTCGCCATGGAATTTCCGACGCGTGCCTTCATAGAGCGCAGCGCGCGCCTTGAAAGCCTGAGCCGCCGTCCGCGAAATGCGTCCGAACTCTCCGTCGGCCAGTGCCGAAGGCAGCGGCAGCTCGCGGGCCGCAAGATTCAGGTCGGTATAAATGCGGGTCATCACCTCCTCGCGCGAAGCGCGCGGACCATAGAGAATCGGGTCGTCGATATCGCCGGCCGTATTCACCAGAATCGGCACGCCGCCGAATTTACATACAAGCTGGTAGTAGGCGTAAGCACGGAAGAAGTAGGCTTCGGCCACGAAACGGTCTATCTGCGAAGCGGTCGTACCGTGCTCCGGCGCGTGTTCGATGATGCGGTTGGCCCAGAAAACCATCTTGTAGGGATTGCTCCAGTCGTCGCTCTTGGCCGGCACCTTGCGGGTTCCGGCACTGATGTCGTCGGGATAGTTGTTGCGGAACAGATCGTCGGCGCGCGTATCGCCCCAGCGATGTCCCAGCAGCACGTAGAGCTGATTGACGGCATATTTGAATTCGTCCTCCGACTGAGGATTCCAGAAATCCTTTTCGGCCATCGCCGTTTCGGGAAAACGGTCCAGATTACACCCCGCAAACCCGGCGGAAAACAACGCGAAAAGCAATGTAATGATATGTATTCGTTTCATAGATTGCTGATTTTAGAAGGAGACATTAAGACCGACCGTAACGGCACGGTAAAAGGCATACCAGCCATTGACCGTGGTGATGGCAGGGGCTTCCGGATCGAAGACATCCCACGTACGGGTTGTTTCCCACAAATTGTCTCCGGAAACATAAACATAACACGAACGGACGAAACTCCGCGGTTTGAAGGGAATCGTATAGCCGATCGTGATGTTTTTCAGACGCAGGTAAGCCGCATCCTGAATCCAGCGGTCCGAAGGTTTGTAGTTGTACGAACCGCCCTTGTAAACCGGACGGGGCATGAATGCGTCGGTATTCTCAGGAGTCCAGTAGTCCCGGTGAATGTTGATCGCCTGATAGAGCGATCCCTGCGTGGGATTGAGCGTGGCTTCGTCGAGCAGGAAGTTGCGTTTGCCCACACCCTGCAACTGCACGGAGAAGCGCAACCCTTTCCATTCGAATCCCAAATCGGCACCGAACGTATAACGCGGATCGGTCGTGCCGAGCATGACCAGATCGCCCGGCGAATCGGGCGTGAAATTGCCACCCGTAATGTAGGGATCGCTGTCCCGGTTGACATAACGCACATCGCCCGCCGCAGTGAGCGCGCCGCCGGGCTGCAGGATAGCCTCCTCCATAGCCGGGGTTTCCTGATAGAGTCCCGCCGTGCGGTAGCCCCATATCGTATTGAGCGGATAGCCTTCGAGCAGAGGAACGACGCCTTCCTGAATGACGTTGCTTCCTTCGTATTTGACCAGTTCGTTCTGGCTGTCCGAAAGATTGGCCCCCACCCAGTAGCTGAAATGCTTGCCGATCTTGTCGCGCCAGCGCACGTCGATCTCCCAACCCCATGTCTTCAGTTCGCCGACATTGGCCGAAGGGAGCCCGATGCCGATGAGCGACGGCACGCCCATTGCCGACGAGAGCATGTTGATATTGCGCTTCCAATAATATTCGCCGGTAAACTGCAGGCGGTTGCGCAGCAGGTTCATGTCTAGACCGATATTGCGCACGTCGATGATCTCCCAGCTCTTCTGGGGCGAAGCCAGCGTCTTGATGTAATTGGTCGTGGCCGAAGTGCCGCCGAAAATGGTTTTGCCGGTCTCGATCATGTTGATATAGTCGTAGTAGCCCAGTGCATTGGCATTTCCCAGACGGCCCCACGAAGCGCGGACCTTCAGGAGGTCTATGAATTTGACCTTGTCACGAAAGAAATTCTCCTTGCTGATGACCCAGCCGCCCGAAACCGAGGGAAACAGCTCCCAACGGTTCGCAGGCGCTAAACGCGAACTGCCGTCATAGCGCAGATTGACCTCGAAGAGATATTTCTCGCGGAAATTGTAATTGAAACGTCCGAAAAAGGACATCACCGCCGAAGTATTGATCAGGTCGGAGTTGAAAGCCGACTGGGAATTGCCGAAATTGAGCGAATAAAATCCGTCGGGCATGTAATCCTTCGTGGCGTAAACACGGTCGAAGCGGTAGTTTTCCCACTCAGTACCGGCCATGATATGAAAATTGTGGCTGCGACCCAGTTTCAGGTCGTAATCGGCCACGGCGCGCAGATTGTCCGTAAAGGAGTTGTCTCGGCGCTTCTGTACCCCGTTGGGCGTGGTCTGCGAATAACGGTACTCATTGTCGCCGCGGCTGTACCAGATCAGACGGCGGGTCTTGCGGTCGTTCAGGTTCGCGCGGTATTTGCGCGAAGCGGTGAGATTGATCTGCAAGCCTTTGACCAGATTGCGGATGCGCAGATTGGCCTGTCCCGAAACGTCGTTGTTGATGTTGTCCGACGTACCGGCATTTTTCATCAGGTCGATCGGATTGGTGCCGTCCTGACCGGCATAGAGATTTGGGTTTACAAGCGGATCCTCATCCTGCGGAAAATAGACCGGCATGCGGGTGCGGCAGCGGTACACTTCGGCGAGCACCTTCGAAGCGTTGAAGGCGTTGGCGTTAATTTCCGAACGGTCGGCCGTGAGCTTGATCGAAAGATCGAGATAGCGGTTAATGCGCGAAAAGAGATTCGCACGGAAATTGAAACGGTTATTGTCATCGGGACCGTACTTGAAGAAACCCCGGCGTTCGTAATACCCCACCGAGGCCATGTAGTTAAGTTTATTGCTTCCGCCGCGTACCGACAGCGAATGACGTTGCATATGGCTCCAGTCATTGAGACTCTTGCGGATCCAGTCGGTGTTGTCCAGATAGCTCAGAGCCGTCGAAGACGAAAGCATCGAGTTGAAATTGGGATTTTTGAGCCACTCGATCATTTCGGCATTGACAGCCTTGTTGTTGGCCCGCTGGGTAATCTCATACTCCTCCCACGAATTGATACGGCTGGGTTTGCGGCCCTGTCGCGTGAAGCTGTACGAACCGTTGTAGCTCACCTTCACGCGTTCGGCGGCGCCTTGCTTGGTCGTGACGAGAATAACGCCCGCAGCAGCTTTCGAACCATAAATCGATGCGGACGCGGCATCCTTCAGCACCGAAATCGACTCGATATCGTTCGGGTTGAGCATATCGAGATCGCCCTCGATACCGTCGATCAGCACCAGCGTCGAAATCGTATTGACCGAGGAATGGCCGCGGATCTGAAGGGCGAAACCCTCCTCGCCGGGCTGGCCGCTCGACTGCGTGACGACCACGCCGGGCAGTTCGCCCTGCAGGGAGGCCAGCACGTTGGGCGCAGCCTTGTCCGCAATCGCGTCACCCGAAATCTGCGACACGGCACCCGTAAGATTCACCTTTTTCTGGACGCCGTAGCCGACGACGACCACCTCGCCCATCTGCGTCGCCTCTTCCTGCAACGTGATGTGCATCGGAGCACCAGCCTTGACGGGGACGCTCTGCTTCTCATAGCCCACAAAAGAGATGTCGAGGACGGTCCCTTCGGGAACATTGAGTGTAAACTGGCCCTTGTTATCGGTGGTCACTCCCTGACTGCCGCCCTGCACAAGCACCGTCGCACCGACAAGCGCCGAACCCGAAGCGTCGGTCACGACGCCGGAAACGGTCACCTGCCGAGCCGCTGCGGCAAGACTCACCAACGCCAGCCCCAGCGACAAGATTAATAGTCTGAAATGTTTCATAGGTTTAAAGGTTAGTAACGTTTCGGTTTATTCCATCGTTAAGGTTCGGTATAGGGATGCGGCCGCCGCGTAATCAGCTCGACCATACGCTCGCGCGCTCTGGCGCACTCCGCCTCACCGGCTATCAGGTAACGATGCCTGCCTGCAGGATCGGGTTCGAACCATGTCATCGACTCGTCATCCACACGAATCCGGCCCGGAGCGCTGTAACGGAAATACCCGGCATCGGGTTCCACGGCGCAAAGCACGGCCGACGGGTCCCACATTGGACGGTCGTAAGGCATCGGTTTATAGACTTTATAAGCCTCGGCCAGCGGGTGCTTCTCCACATAACCGAAATCTCCGAGAATCGACTCCACGGGATAGAGGATACGCGAACCGACCTCGAAAGGACTGACCGTAACGGGCGTGGGCCACTTTTCGAAAAGCTCCTGCGCGGCATTGCGGTCGATACGGATATTGTATTCGGCGCTTTTCCCCTCGGCTTGCTCGAATTCGCCGGCCATCATGTAGAGGTGTTTTACTTTACGGCGGATGAGTTCCATACCGTCGAGCGAAGAGACCGCATCCGGACCGGAAGCCATCAGCCGCTGCAGGTTCGTGGAAAATCCCACGGCGATCAGCGTCACTTCACCGTCGCCCTGCGACGCAAGCAGCCGGCGCAGCAGCTCCGCACTTTCGGGCAGCGCATCGTAATCGGAGATCGTACGTTTGTAGTCTCCGTCGCGCGAGGTCTGAGCCACGAAACTGTTTTCTCGGTCGCAGTTCGCGCCCTCCCGTATCCGGCCTACAGGGATATCCGGATAGCCGTAGAAAGTATTCAGGATGTCGATATACTCGACGCTGGCCGGATGCTCCTCCTTATTGGAAGTAATCCCCAACAAGGTGATGCGCCCCTCGTCGGCATACTTGTAGAGCATGTCGAGCGCCAGCGCATCGTCGATATCGTTACCCATGTCGGTATCGAAAATCACCTTCACGGGCGTCTCTTCCGACACCGCCCCGGAGCAGCCCGTACCAAAAGCCGCGCACAAGGCTACGACTCCGGCAAAATATTTCAGATTTCTCAGCATATGAAAAAGTTTTAAGGTTCGACAATCGTCAGGAATCAATTCGCTCCCGAAATGATAATCAGCGCCAGACCGCCGATGAACAGCAGGAACATGCAGGCCAGCAATCCCTTCACGGAACGTCCCGCGCCCCGGAATTCACGCCAGATGAAGACGCCCCATATCGCGGCGATCATCGGAGCGCCCTGCCCCAGCGCATAAGAGACCGCGGCGCCGGCTTTACCGGCGGCAATGTAGCTGAAAGCCGTACCTAACGCCCATACTGCACCGCCGAGCACTCCAACCAGATGGGTGGAAAGCGATCCGCTGAAATAGGCTTTATAACTGACGGGCGCACCGTCGAAGGGATGGCGCATCACCCATGTATTGAAAACGAAATTGCTGAGCAGCACGCCCACCGAGAATACAAACAGTGCCGAATAGGGAGTCATCATGCCGGGTGTAGGATCGGAGAAATTATCGAGATCCATGGCGGCCGCGACAAAACGGTAAAAGAAGGCCATGATGACGCCGGCGACGGCGGCCAGCGCAACGCCCTTGCGGCTGTTGCTCTTCACGCCGCCCGACTGGCGGGCCGAGGCCATTCCGTTGAGCACAATGGCAACGACGATGAGCGCAACGCCGAGAAAAAGAATCACGGGATCACCTTTCGGAGCCCCCACATAATTGACAATCACCCCCAGCACCAAAGCCAGCCCCACGCCCAGCGGAAAAGCTACGGCCAAACCGGCCAGCGATACCGAAGCGGACAGCAGAATATTCGAAGCATTGAAAACCACGCCGCCCAGCAGCACACTGCCGATGCCGCCCCAGTCTGCCTGAGCGAGATCGGCGACGAAACTGCGGCCTTCGCTGCCGAAGCTTCCGAGCGTGAATCCGGACAGGATGCTGAACAACAGCATGCCGATCACATAGTCCCAATAGAAAAGTTCGTAACGCCAGCTTTTCGAAGCCAGTTTCTGCGTGTTTCCCCATGACCCCCAACAGAGCATCGTCACGAAACAAAACACGACGGCCAGTGTATAATTATTTACAACAAACATTAGGATAAAAGTTTTAGGTTAATATTGAAGTTTTGTCTATTCGGCGGAATCTACTTCGCGCCGCTGCGGAATGGAACGCTGGGCGCCGATGCGGGTACAGGCGATTGAAGACGCGGCGGCGGCGAAACGTGCTGCAGCTCCCAACTCGCGCCCTTCGGAGAGGGCGACGGCCAGCGCGCCGTTGAAGACATCTCCGGCAGCCGTCGTATCGACAGCCTCGACACGATAGGCCGGAACGAACTCCTCGCCCCGCTCATCGGCCACCAATGCCCCCGCACTGCCCATCGTAACGGCGACACGCCGTACACCGCGCCCGCGAAACCATGCGGCGGCCGCAACGGCATCGCCGACATTCTCGACTTTCAGCCCCGTCAGCAGCTCTGTCTCGCTGCGGTTCGGCGTAATCAGGTCCAGACGGGCCAACACTTCGTCCGCAATCGGCGCCGCAGGGGCCGGATTCAAAATGACCCGCACTCCGTGACGCACGGCAAGTTCGGTAGCGCGGGCTACCGTCTCCATCGGAATTTCGAGTTGCACGAGCAGGTAATCGGCAGCGGCAATTTCGCTTTCGACAGCATCGATATCCGCAGGCGAAAGCAGGGCGTTGGCCCCCGGAGCCACGACGATACTATTCTCCGCGGCATCATCTACGGCGATAAGCGCCACGCCCGAAGCAACGCCATTGCGGCGTACGATATAGGACGTATCGATACCTTCGCCGGCATAATGCCGCACGGCTTCCGCTCCGAACCCGTCGTCGCCCACGCAGGCGACAAAGCAGACGTCGCCTCCCATACGGGCCGCAGCGACCGCCTGATTGGCGCCCTTGCCGCCTGCATTGATCATAAAATCAGATCCGATAAGCGTCTCTCCGGGAGAGGGAATACGCGGCGTACGGATAACCAGATCGGTATTGGAACTTCCTATTACAACAATTTTTCCCATAATTACATATTATTAACATTCATATTCAGGGCTTCATTCCTGCCAAGACATAGCCGGCGTCAAATCCGGATCTGCGCCTGCAGTCTTTCGAGCACGGCCCGCACCTTCGTCCGTTCGGCATCGAGGAATCGCTGGTAAGGATATGAAAGGTAATCGCTGCATATCCCCATGAGCGAAAGTGCGCACTTGATTCCCTTGATGGCACTGGAACCATAGCGACCGATGGTATAGAGCGACGCGGCGACGGCCATGACATGATGCTGCAGGGCTTTCACCCGTTCCAAGTCATTGGCCGCGGCTGCCTCGTAAAGCGCGACATAGAGTTCCGGAAAAACATTCGCACCGCCGTTGACCCCGCCGGCTGCTCCCAGCATCACACTCTCGGCAGTGAGCTGTTCGGGTCCCATGAAAAGGGCGAAATCGGGACGGTCGCTCAGCTCGTAAAGAAGCGTCTGAAAATAGACCATGTTCGACGAACTGTCCTTCAGTCCGATGATGTTCGGATGCCCGGCCAGCTCCTTCACGGTAGCGGGTTCGAGCGACACCTTCACATGCACCGGCATATTATAGAGGCACAAAGGCAGCGGCAGGGCATCGGCCAACGCCTTGTAATACATGGTCAGTTCCGGCTGCGAAGGAGCGAAATAGTAAGGCGGCGCCGCAACGACAGCCGCAGCACCGCATTCGGCGGCCTTGTGCGCCAGTCTCAGACTCTCCTCCAGCGAGGTATCGGTCACGCCGACCAAAACGGGAACGCGGCCCGCAACTGCCGAACAAACCAGCTCGGTAAGTTCATAACGCAGGTGATAGGCCAGACTTTGCGCCTCGCCGGTCGTTCCGAGGATGAAGATTCCGTGAACACCGCCTGCAATCATATGCTCCACCAGCCTGACCGTGCCGTCGCGGTCCAGCGTATTGTTGTCGATCAGCGGTGTGACCATCGGCGGAATAAGACCTTTCAATCGGGAAAAACGTGTTTTCATACATTCAACTATTACAACTGAGACTTTTTGAAATACATATATATCTATTTAAAACACAAGCAATAACTAAATCGTTTTAGCCAAAAGAACAAAAAAAAGGGTCACTTTTGTCCGGTAGACTCCCCTTTCACCAACTCGGCGTTTAGCATGATCGCGGCGCTGGAAGCGCAGTCCGGTTCTTCGATCCGGCGCACCAGCAGACGAACGGCTTCCGTACCGAACAACTCGATCGGCTGCCGCACACTGGTAACGGACACCCGGTACAGATCAAACACTTCATTGCCGTCGTAAGCCACGACAGCCACATCGTCGGGCACGGAAACCTGATAACGGTTCAACGCCTTAAGCCCCTCCACGGCCAGACTGTTGGTTGCGAACAACAGGGCGTCCACCTTGCGGTTGGCCCGTTGAAAAAGCTGCCGCACAAGATCATCGACCCGGCGGGCCGTTTCATGAAAATCAATACGATATATCTGCATGCGGTCTTTGAGCCCCAGACGTTCCATCGTGGATTCGTACCCCTTCTCCCGATCGCAGATATTCGACAGCCGCATGGCATAGGAGACCATCGCCACACGCTTATAGCCCGATTCCACCAAATGCTCCACGGCCATTGCCGACGCTTTCTGATTGTTCAGCACCACACGGCTTATTTCCGGATTGTCGATCGTACGGTCGATCAGCACCAGCGGAATATTGAGGCCGTAAATCTCTTCGATATAAGCTTCGGAGCCTTCGCACGGAACAAGGATCAATCCGTCCACGCCCTTGCCCAGAAGTACTTCGACCACATTGCGGAACTTGTCCGCATTCTCGTCCGAACTGCCGAAAATAACGGTATAATTAAAACGGGAGGCATCGTCCTCGATTTTCCGGCATATCTCCGCAAAAAAGCTGTTCGAGATATCGGAAACAACCACACCGATCGTCCGCGAACGTCCGCTCCGCAGACTTCGGGCCGCATTATTAGGCTGATAGTCGAGTTTGTCAGCCATTTCCCGAATGCGTTTGGTCATCTCATCGCTTATGCGATAACGTTTCCCCTTATTATTCATGACGAACGACACCAGCGATATCGAAACTCCGGCAGCTTCGGCAATGTCACGAATCGTTGTACGTTTAGTTTTCATATAGCACACATAATAGCTTTCTATCGCAAATATATACTAAAACGTTTTAGTTGCAAAATAAATCGGCAAAATTTTACGTATAAACTGGTCCAAATACTGACAATCAACGAATTGAAAACAAGGTCAATCAGCATCACATCCTCCCGGCATACTCCGTAACTGCTAAAAAGACAGCACAGAACGCATTCTTATCGGCCAAGACACAACCCGGCGAAGATTATAGGCCGGCGAAAATAGGTTCGCCGCGACCGGACACCTTGTCTTCGCCCCACCCTCCAATTATATATAATGAAGTAACCGGGATTCCGCCGAAACCGATACCGCCAGATAGGGCCGGCAACATCCGGTCCGATCTGGCGGACAATATCGTTCATCAGGGCTTTTTCGGTCTTCCGGACGGAACGCGACGCTACCTCCGGAATTCGAGACGCACGACGACCGGAAAATGGTCCGACGGCGTGCGCGCATCGTAACTGTGCAGTGAAACCTCCTTGGGGAAGGCGCCCGACTTGATCTCTTCGCCGCTGGCGGCGGTCTCCGTACGGTAGGTGTCGGTCAGCACCCCGTAATCGTGCACGTGAACCGACGGCGTCACGAAGATATGGTCGATGCGGCTGTCGGTCTTCAGCGAAGGGTTGAAGCTGTTGAACGTACCGTTCGGGGCGTAGCGTCTTCCGGCGGTCTCGTACGAATCGGCCAGAATGCCCGACGAGACAAAGGTCGTATAGATATGATTGTTCTGGTCGACGTTGAAGTCCCCGGTCAGGATCACGAACTCTTTGGGTTTGCACATTTCGCGGATCTTCGCCACCACCAGCTTGGCGCTCTCCTCGCGGGCCTGCACCCCGATATGGTCCATATGCAGGTTGAAGAACCAGAAGCGGCGCTTGGTCTGCAGGTCGAGGAAATGGCCCCACGTGCAGATGCGCGGCAGCGCGGCGTCCCAGCCCTTGTTCGGACGGTCGGTGATCTCCGAAAGCCAGAAATGGCCATCGTCCAGCAGGCGGAAACGCCCCTTTTTATAAAATATGGGCGCATACTCGCCTTGCGTCTTTCCGTCGTCGCGTCCGACGCCGATATAGTCGTAGTCGGGAAGCTGCGCCAGCATGTCGTGCAGCTGGCCGTCGAGCACCTCCTGACTTCCGAAAATGTCGAAGCCGTGGAATTCGATCAGGCGGCACACCCACGGACCGCGGCGCTCCCAACCGTTGCCGCGCTCGGCGTCGCCCCGATTGGCGTTGCGGATATTATAGGTGGCTACGGTCAGCTCCTGCGCCGCGGCGCAAAAGGTCACGGCGGCAAACAGGGCGAGAATCAGCAATTTCTTCATTTCAAAGGATCGTTTAACGGGTTTCAAGTCGAACAAAGATACAAAAAACGGACGAAATACCCTCCGAACAGGCTTCCGCAAGTAAATTTTTCTGCCGGATTAGTACACTTTCGGACTTGAGGATACGGGGTTCGCCATATTTTTACTATCTTTGGGGTGCAAAAAACCAAACTAATGGAATCAGCCCGTAAAACCTCCGTAACCAAAGTAATGCCCATCCTTTTCAGCTTCTTCGTGATGGGATTCTGCGACGTGGTCGGCATCTCGACCACCTATGTCAAAAACGATTTCAACCTCAGCGAAGCCCTCGCCGGATTCATTCCGTCGATGGTATTCCTGTGGTTCCTGCTGCTCTCGGTCCCCGTAGCGCTGGCAATGAACCGCGTCGGACGCAAACGCACCGTCCAGATCAGCAACGTCATCACGATCGTCGGCATGCTGATTCCGTTCGTATCGTATAATTTCGCAACCTGCATGGTGGCCTTTGCGCTGCTGGGAATCGGCAACACGATTCTGCAGGTGTCGCTCAATCCGCTGCTGACGAACGTCGTGTCGGGCGAATCGCTTACCAGCTCGCTCACAGCGGGACAGGTCGTGAAGGCCGTCTCGTCGTTCATGGGTCCGATCATCGCCGTCTTCGCGGTGAACGTCTTCGGCAACTGGCAGTACCTCTTCCCGATCTTCGCCGCAATCACGCTTCTCTCGTCGCTCTGGCTGATGATGACCTCGATTCCCAAAGAGGAGGTTTCCCTACAGTCGGGCAGTTCGGTCGGCGCAACGTTCTCGTTGCTGAAGGACAGCCACATCCTGCTCTTCTTCATCGGCATCCTCTGCACCGTAGGTCTCGACGTGGGCATGAACACGCTGACGCCCAAACTGCTGATCGAACGCTGCGGACTCGAAATCACCGATGCCGGACTCGGTTCGAGCGTCTATTTCTTCTGCCGTACGGCCGGCGCTTTCATCGGCGCATTCCTGCTGGCGCGTCTCTCGGACGTCCGCTACCTGCGCGTGAACCTCGTCGTGATGCTCGCGGCGCTGGGCGTGCTCTATTTCGCCAACAGCTACATCGAGATACTGATTTGCGTGGGCGTCTTCGCCTTCGCCCTCTCGTGCGTCTTCTCGATCGTCTACTCGCTGGCGCTGCGCCGCCGCCCGGACAAGGCCAATGAAATTTCGGGCCTGATGATTACGGGCGTCTGCGGAGGCGCGATCATTCCCCCGCTGATGGGCCTGCTGACCGAAACCGTCGGATCGCAGGTCGGATCGCTCATCGTCCTGACCGTATGCGCCGTATACCTGATCTTCTGCGCCTACAGCATCAAAACCCAAGCCAACAAATAACCAAAATACCATGTACAGATACGACAACCGTGTGGTCATCACACTCGACGCAGGCGGCACGAACTTGGTGTTCGGCGCCATGCAGGCCAACAAATTCATCGTCGATCCCATCACGCTGCCGTCGAACGCCGACAACTTGGACAAATGTCTGGCGACGATGGTCGAAGGTTTTCAGGCCGTCATCGACAAGCTGGAGGAGAAACCCGTCGCCATCAGCTTCGCATTCCCCGGCCCGGCCGACTACCCGAACGGAATCATCGGCGGATACCTGCCCAACTTCCCCTCGTTCCGCGAAGGCGTGGCGCTGGGGCCGTTCCTCGAATACAAATTCGGCATTCCGGTCTTCATCAACAACGACGGCGACCTCTTTGCCTACGGCGAAGCGCTGGGCGGCGCACTGCCCGAAGTGAACGCCCGGCTCGAAGCGCTGGGCAGCCCCAAACGCTACAAGAATCTGGTGGGCTACACGTTCGGCACGGGTCTGGGCATTGGTATCGTGGTGAACAACGAACTCAACCGCGGCGACAACTCGTGCGTCGAGACTTTTTGTCTCAAGCACAAGAAGATGCCCGACATTATCGTCGAAGACGGCGCCGCGATCCGCGCCGTGAAGCGCGTTTACGGAGAGTTGTCGGGCAACCCGGACCACGGGCTGGAACCGAAGGACCTCTGCGATATCGCCGACGGAAAACGCGAAGGCGACACGGAAGCCGCCCGCAAGGCTTTCGCCGAGATGGGCGAGATCGCCGGCGACGCCATGGCGACGGCCGTGACGCTGATCGACGGTCTGATCGTCATCGGCGGCGGCATCACGGGCGCCCGCAAATGGATCATGCCCAGCCTGCTCAAAGAGCTGCGCAGCAAGATGCACACCATCGCGGGCGACGAGCTGAACCGCGTGCAGATGAAGGTTTACGATCTGGACAGCGAAGAGGAGTTCAAGGAGTTCGCCAAAGGCGATCAGCGCACGCTGAAAGTCTACGGCACCGACCGTTACGTGGCTTACGACCCCCAGAAGCGCATCGGCGTCGCTATTTCGAAACTCGGCGCGAGCAACGCCATTTCGGTGGGCGCATACGCGTTCGCCCTGAGCCAGCTCGACGCGCAAAAAGCATAATAAAACAAGATGTATAAGTTCCAACCCATTCTCAAATCGACGATCTGGGGCGGCGAAAAAATCGTCCACTACAAACAAATCGCATCCGGCCAGACGCAGGTCGGCGAAAGCTGGGAGCTTTCGGGCGTCAAAGGCAACGAATCGGTCGTAGCAGGAGGTCCCGAAGCCGGCACTACCCTGCCGGGCCTGATCGCCCGCCACGGCGCCGCACTGCTCGGCAAAGCCAACTTCGAACGTTTCGGCGAGGAGTTCCCGCTGCTGATCAAGTTCATCGACGCACGGCAGGATCTCTCGATTCAGGTACACCCCGACGACCGGCTGGCGTGGGAACGTCACAAGTCGAAAGGCAAGACCGAAATGTGGTACGTCGTGGACGCCGACAAGGGCGCACGGCTCCGGTCGGGATTCGCCAAGCAGGTGACGCCCGCCCAGTACGAAACCAGCGTCGAGGACAACACCATCACCGACATCCTCGCCGAGTACGAAATACATCCGGGCGACCTCTTCTTCCTGCCGGCAGGCCGCGTCCACAGTATCGGCGCGGGCGCGTTCATCGCCGAGATTCAGCAGACTTCGGACATCACCTACCGCATCTACGACTTCAACCGCAAGGACGCCGACGGCAACACCCGCGAACTGCACACCGAACTGGCGAAGGGCGCCATCGACTATACCGTGCTGCCCGACTACCGCACCAAGTACGAGCAGGTGCAGGACCGCGAAACGGAACTGGTGTCGTGTCCCTACTTCACCACGTCGCTCTGCGACCTGACCGCTCCGCTGACGCTCGACTACGCGGCGCTCGACTCGTTCGTCGTTGTGATCTGCGTCGAAGGCAAGGGCATGATCGCCGACGACAGCGGCAACGAAATGCCGATCCATCAGGGCGAGACCGTACTGCTTCCGGCTACCGTGAAGTCGCTCCGCATCGTCCCCGAAGGGAAGCTCAAAATGCTGACCAGCTGCATCAAATAAATGAAATGCACTCTGACAGATAAAATCCGGCGGTTCCGACTGCCGGATTTTTTCATTTTCCGCGGCAACCCCGATAATAAATTTTATCTTCATCGGCTCATTGCATCGTAAAAATAATCGCCCGCCTCGGCAAATCGAGGAAAAAATTTTCTTTTAACAAAATTCCGTTGCAGGACTCCGTTCTTTTTAGTACCTTTGGAGGTGCAACCGGAACACTAAAAAACAGAGAATCTTACGACATGGAGAAGAAACTGCAAGAGATCGCATCGCACTTCGCTTTGGAGGGAGGCATCGCGGCCATAGACTCGCTGGGCGAGGGTTTTATCAACGATACGTTCATCATCCGCACCGAAGGGGAGGCCCCCGATTACATTCTTCAGCGCAAGAACAAAAACATATTTCCCGACGTTCCGGCCATGATGGACAACATCCGCCGGGTTACCGACCACATCCGCCGCGGAGTCATCGCGGCAGGCGGCGATCCCCGGCGCGAGGTGATGACCGTGGTCCCGACCAGAGAGGACGCGCTGTACCACATCGACGGCAACGGCGAATATTGGGCCGTCTCGGTTTTCATCGACGACACCGTCGCCTACAACAAGGCTGATTCGCCCGAACTGGCCCGCAAGGGCGGCGAGGGAATCGGCAAATTCCAAGCCCAGCTGGCCGACTTCACCGAGCCGCTGGCCGAAACGATCAAGGGATTCCACAACATCCGCCACCGCTTCGTGCAGTGGGACGAGGCGCTGAAGCGCGACGCCGCAGGCCGCAAAAAGGAGCTTTCGGAGGAGATCGGCTGGATCGAATCGCGGCGCGGAGAGATGCTCGGCTTCTGGTCCAAGGTCGAGGAGGGCACGATTCCGACGCGCGTGACGCACAACGACACCAAGATAAACAATATCCTGTTCGACAGGCAGGGCGAGGTGCTCTGCGCCATCGACCTCGACACGGTGATGGCCTCCACGTCGCTCAACGACTTCGGCGACGCCATCCGCTCCTACGCCAACACGGGCGACGAGGACGACCGCGACCTTTCGCGCGTCGGGCTGTCACTCGAAATGTTCCGGGCCTACACCGAGGGCTACCTCTCGCAGCGGGCGAAGCAGCTCACCGACTCCGAAATCGACCATCTGGCTTTCTCGGCCCGATACATCACCTTCGAACAGGTCCTGCGTTTCCTGATGGACTACATCGACGGCGACACCTATTACAAAGTCAAATACCCCGGTCACAACCTCGTGCGCACCCACGCCCAGTACCGCCTGCTGCAAAGCATGGAGGAACATTACGGCGAAATGTGCCGCATCGTACGGGAAACCGTGGACAAATACCGCAAGGCATGACGGAGATACGCAAAATCACGGGCATCGTCCCCACGAACAAGGCCGCCGTCGAAGCGGCTTTCGCCGGCATCGAGCCGCAGGCCGTAGCCTGCTGCAACTGGCCGGAACAATTTCCTTACACACCGGAGGTTTCGTTCCGCATGTTCCACACGGGCGACTACCTGATGCTGCGCTTCGACGTCGCGGAACGCTGCACGATGGCCCGCGTCACGGAGGACAACGGCGAAGTTTGGACCGATTCGTGCGTGGAGTTCTTCATCGCCCCCGACGACAGCGGCTATTACTACAACTTCGAGTGCAGTTGCATCGGACGCCTGCTGCTGGGCTTCCGCAAGGAGCGCGAGCACCCGGCGCACGCCGCGTCCAAGGTGATGGCCGGCATCCTGCGGACTCCGAGCCTCGGACTGCGGCCGTTCCCCGAACACGAAGGAGACAACCGCTGGTCGGTCGTGCTGGCCATTCCCCCGCAGGCGCTGTTCATGCACGAGCTGAGCGACTGGAGCGGCCTGAAGGCATCGGTGAACCTCTACAAATGCGGCGACAAACTTTCGCAGCCCCATTTTCTTTCGTGGAAGCCGATCGAGACGCCGAAACCCGACTTCCACCGGCCCGATTTTTTCGAACAAATTAAATTTTCAGAGATATGAACAACAAATATTCACTTCCGAAAGACGGCGGCCTGATCGCGGAATCGACGCCGCGCGACATCATCCATCGTTACGAGAAAATTCACACGACGGTCTATGAAAACGAATATCTGGGCGTTCAGTACGTTGCCGACACCATCGTCAAGGCGATCCGCACCTACAACGAACTCCACTGTTCGAACGAAGTCTACGAAGAGCAGCAGCCCTTCGTGCTGGGCCTTACCACGGGCCGCACGCCGCTGGGGCTCTACCGCGAGCTGGTGAAACGCCACAAGGAGGGCCTCGTCAGCTTCCGCAACGTGGCCGTATTCAGCCTCGACGAGTTCTACCCCATCCGCTCGACCGAGCAGCAGAGCCGCAACTTCCGCATCCACGAGGATTTCCTCAACCACATCGACATCCTGCCCGAAAACATCCACATCCCCGACGGCACCATCTCCGAGGACAAGGTTTCGGAGTACTGCGCCTCGTACGACCATTCGGTGCGCAAGATCGACCTGATGATTATCGGCGTGGGCGAAGACGGCCAGATCGGTTTCAACGAGCCGGGTTCCTATGCCAAGTCGCGCACCCGGCTGGTGCAGCTGACCCACAACACCCGCAAAATCCAGTCGGGCGCATTCTTCGGACTGGACTACACCCCGAAGCTGGCCATCACGATGGGTATCGACACGATCATGCGGGCCGACAAGATCATCCTGATGGCTTGGGGCGAAGAGAAGGCCCAGATCATCCAGAAGGTCGTCGAAGGCGAAATCACGACCCAAGTGCCGGCATCGAACCTGCAGGCCCACCCCAACATCGAAGTCGTAATCGACGAGAACGCCGCCCAGCTGCTCACCCGCGAGCAGACGCCGTGGCTGGTAGGCCCCTGCAAATGGACGCCCAAATTCACCCGCAAGGCCGTGGTGTGGCTCTGCGGCGTGGTGCAGAAACCGATCCTGAAGCTCACCTACAAGGATTACATCGAAAATTCGCTGGGCGAACTGCTCGAACAGGGCCGCGCCTACGACCAGATCAACATCGACGTATTCAACGACCTCCAGCACACCATCACCGGCTGGCCGGGCGGCAAACCCAACGCCGACGATTCGACGCGCCCCGTGCCGTCGAATCCGTATCCCAAACGCATCGTGATTTTCTCGCCCCACCCCGACGACGACGTGATTTCGATGGGCGGCACGTTCATCCGTCTGGTGCAGCAGGGACACGACGTGCACGTGGCGTATGAAACTTCGGGCAACGTCGCCGTACACGACGACGTAGTGCTCCAGAACATCGACACGGCCCGCGAACTGGGCTACGGCAACCACTACGCCGAAGTCGAGAAGATCATCGCCGGCAAGAAGAAGGGCGAACCCGAACCCCGTCCGCTGCTCGACCTCAAGGGCGCCATCCGCCGTGCGGAGGCCCGCGCCGCCGTGCGCTCGTTCGGGCTGAACCCCGACACCAACGCCCATTTCCTCAACCTGCCGTTCTACGAGACGGGCGGCATCAAGAAGGGACTGCTCACGGAGAAGGACATCGAAATCATCGTCAAACTGCTCCGCGAGGTGAAGCCCCACCAGATTTACGCCGCCGGCGACCTCGCCGACCCCCACGGCACGCACCGTACGGCCATGGAGGCCGTGCTCGGCGCGCTCGACGTGGTGAAGGACGACGAATGGCTCAAGGAGTGCCACCTCTGGCTCTACCGCGGCGCATGGATGGAATGGGATCTCGGCATGGTCGACATGGCGGTGCCCTTGTCGCCCGACGAGCTGATCATGAAGCGTCACGCCATCTACCGCCACCTCTCGCAGAAGGACATCATGCCCTTCCCCGGCAGCGACCCCCGCGAATTCTGGCAGCGCGCCGAAGAGCGCACGCAGAACACCGCCAAGCTTTACGACAAGCTCGGCATGGCGGAGTATCAGGCAATCGAGGTATTCGTGAAGATGTTCTGACGAGACCCCGCAAATGAAAAACAATCAATAACCCAATAATTCAACCATTCAATCTATGCGACTGATTATCGAAGACACGCAGGAAAACGCAGGCCGCTGGGCAGCGCGCTACATCGTAGAGCAAATCAACAAGAAACAGGCGGCCGGAGGCACCTTCGTACTGGGACTGCCTACGGGTTCGACCCCGCTGACGACATACAAAGAGCTGATCGCGCTGAACAAGGCCGGAAAGGTCTCCTTCAAGGATGTCGTTACGTTCAACATGGACGAGTACGTCGGGCTTCCCGAAGAGCACCCCGAAAGCTACCATTCGTTCATGTGGAACACCTTCTTCAACCACGTGGACATCAACCCGGCCAACGTCAATATCCTCAACGGCAACGCCCCCGACCTGCAGAAGGAGTGCGACGAATACGAGGAGAAAATCCGCAAGGCGGGCGGCATCGACCTCTTCATGGGCGGTGTCGGCGAAGACGGACACTTGGCGTTCAACGAGCCTTTCTCGTCGCTCAACTCGCGTACGCGCGTCAAAACGCTGACTTACGACACGCTCGTCGTGAATTCGCGCTTCTTCGACAACGACGTGAACAAGGTTCCCAAGCAGGCCATGTCGGTAGGCGTCGCCACGGTGCTCGATTCGAAGCAGGTGCTGATCCTCGCGCTCGGCCACAAGAAAGCCCGCGCCCTGCAGCAGTGCGTCGAAGGTCCCTACTCGCATGTCTGCACGATTTCGGCCATGCAGGTACATCCGCACGGAATCGTCGTATGCGACGAACCCGCGACCGTCGAACTGAAAGTCGGCACGTACCGCTATTTCAAGGACATCGAGAAAGAGAACCTGATCTGATAATGCCGGAGCGGCCCTTCGGACGGTCGTACGACCGTCCGAAACCGTATCCGCACATTTCGGAGGCCCGGATTTCCGGCTGGATTTCGCCCCGGCATCCGGACGCTCCCATACAAATAAAATTCCCCGTACGGCAAGGCAGTCCGTACGGGGAATTCGTTTGAGCTGTACTAATCTCCAAACAGCGCGGCTCAACTTATTTCGTCTGTTTCACCAAAGCGATCTCGTCGATGCAGAAATAGGTTGGGTCAGCCAAATAATTACAGATTACCTTGAAAACAAGTTTATCTATCGCACCAAACGAGGACAGATCAACTTTACGCCATCCGCTTAATTTTGATTTTCCCGCAACAAGCGTTTCCGTAATACATCCTTTTTCCACTCCATCAAGCGATCCCGTGATGCGGACCTGAAAACTGTCGGAGTCGTTCCCTGTGAAGTAGTTATAAATCCAAGTTGAGTTAGCTATATAAAGATGATCGACAATCCGCGGCTCCGTCATATCAATAGTCGGATAACCCGATTTACTCAGGTATTCGGGATACATCTCCGTCGGAGAGTTGGAATCATAACACACGGCAAAAGTATCGGTTCCGTTAGCCCCGCCGTCCGCCCAGACAGAGAACTGTTGTTTACTGGTTGCGGTCGCCGCGTTCATATCGTACATCTGCGAGAGTCCGATACCACCCCAGCCGTCATATGCCGAAGCGTAATAGGAATAAAAAGCCATATTCCGGTTGGCTGAGGTAAAGAGCTTGCCATCAAAATCGGCAGTCGTGGCGTAAGCTTTTGCACAATACACCTTCGGATAGGTATAATCCCCCAAGCCCATCAGCGACATTTTGACTTCACCAAGTTTTACCTCTTGACCGGTCACAGCATCGAGCATCCCCTCCGCGGGTTCGAAAGAGATCACATCGTACTCGACGGGCGGCGTCTTGGGGCCGTCATCGTCCGAGCAGGCGGCAAAAGCAGCCGAAAGCAGCAACAGGTAAAAAAATCTGTTCAATCGTTTCATAATTTTATTTTTTCAAGATTATATCATCTACACAGAAATAGAAAGGAGCATATTTCTCACTGCTCACCACGGCGAAGACCAGACAATCGACCTTGCCCAGCGAAGAGAGATCGAACGTTTTCCACGTATCGGCCTTGTCCGCACCACTGATAAGCGGGCATTCCACCGACCCGACCTCCACATCATTCAGTTTTCCGGTAATCTTTATCGCATAGCTGTCGCCCTCGTGCCCGGAAAAATAGTTATACGTCCATGTCGAATTGGCCAATGCGATCGAAAGCACTTCGCGGGGAGCGGCTGTAAAGTCGATCTGCGGCCAGCAGCAATCGGCGCTCATGGCCATACCTGCTGTCTTGGCATCGTAGCATACGGCGAAAGTTTTCGATCCGTCAGCCCCTCCGTCGGCATAAGCTTCGAACTGATTATCAGGACCGGCTTGGGGGGGGGCCACACTCTTGTTCACATTCGACGAAAGGACAAATCCACCCCACGCATCATACTGACTTCCATAGATCGTGCAGTCGCAATAGTACGACGAGAACCAGATATTTCCGTCGGCAGTCGAGAAAAGCGGCGATGCGAAAAAGAGTTGGTCGTAATCGTCACGCAGATCGTTGGTCTCCGTATATTCCTTTGCCCAGTAAACATTCGGGAAGGTAGCCGTATTCTTACCGCTCACGACAGAAATCGTGCCGAGAATTACGGCTTCACCGTCGATTCCGACCATATTTTCACCCGCCTCGAATGAAATCAACTCATTCACGCGAATCACGCATTTCGCCGTAAATTCGCCGCATTCGGCCGTTACGGTCGCCTCGCCGGCCGACAGAGTCTCGACCAGTCCCGAATCGGAAACCGTCGCCACAGCTTCGTTATCCGAAGTCCACGTTACGGGATCGACCGCATCCGACGGAGTCACCGCCGCAACAAGTTGTATGGTTTTTCCGGGAACAGTCTCCGCATCGGCCCGGTCCAATGCAATACCGGTTGCCGCAACGGGCGCTTCGGGCTTATCGTCCGAGCAGGCCGCGAACGCAAGCGCCGCAAAAGCGATCAGTAAAAGTTTTTTCATCTTTCGTTTGTTTAAGTTATCTGTATAAAATAAAAAAATCCGGTCCCGAACTCCCGGAATCGAATCCCCGTTTTACACAGCCCGGCGCATACCTATTATATATGCCGCCTTCACAACAAACGTCCGACACCCAGTGCCACCGTCCGAAGCGCTCCGTTCTCCGCAGAGCCTGTCCGAAAATCGAGAATTCTCCCACCGGGAGACGCAAGGCAGGTCTTCTGGCTCGTTCCTGCCGCTACGCCTTCCCGGCCGGAGCCAGTGGCTAAAGAGTGTGCGGCAATTGACGGAACTTACAGCAGCGGGAACTGCTGCCGATTTACACGGCATTCCCATTTAATCACACGGGGCCTTGCCCGGCCCTTTGTGAACCATTGCGGTGCAAAGTTAGGAAATAAATTCGTATCTTTGCCGTCGCTAACAAAAAATTTAAGCAAAGATTATGAAACACGCATACGTATTTCCGGGTCAGGGTGCCCAAGCAGTCGGTATGGGCAAAGACCTTTACGACAACGTACCCGAAGCGAAGGAGCTGTTCGAGAAAGCCAACGAGATTCTCGGTTTCCGCATCACGGACATCATGTTCGCAGGTACGGACGAGGAGCTGAAGCAGACGAAGGTAACGCAGCCTGCCGTATTCCTCCACTCGGTAATCATGGCCAAAGCGCTCGGCGTGAAACCCGATGCGGCCGCAGGACACTCGCTGGGCGAATTCTCGGCGCTGGTCGTCGCCGGAGCGCTCTCGTTCGAAGACGGCCTGAAACTCGTATCGAAACGTGCTCTGGCCATGCAGGCCGCCTGCGAGGCACAGCCCGGCACGATGGCCGCCATCCTCGGTCTGGACGACAAGACCGTCGAGGATATCTGCGCGTCGATCGACGGCGTGGTCGTGGCCGCCAACTACAACTGCCCCGGACAGCTCGTCATCTCAGGCGCCGTAGAGGCTGTTGAAGCCGCCTGCGAGAAAGCCAAAGCCGCAGGCGCCCGCCGCGCACTGCGTCTGCCCGTGGGCGGAGCGTTCCACTCGCCGCTGATGGAGCCTGCCAAGCAGGAGCTGGAGAAGGCGATCAACGAAGCGCCGTTCCAAGCACCCGTCTGCCCCGTATACCAGAACGTGGACGCAAAACCCTATACCGATCCCGCTCAGATCAAGGCGAACCTGATCGCACAGCTGACGGCTCCGGTACGCTGGACCTACATCGTGAAGAACATGCTCGCCGACGGCGTGACGGAGTTCACCGAACTCGGCCCCGGCACTGTACTTCAGGGGCTTATCAAGAAAGTAAACCCCGAAGCAACGGTCGAATCGAAATCGACGCTATAAAATAAAAAGGCGCAACGGTAAAAGGAACGGTCTGATTGTCAGACCGTTCCTTTTCGTTTAAAAACTTTTGAAACAAAATTTATTAAATTTTATTAAAAACATGTTGCGTTTTTTAAATATACTTATTATATTTGCAAAGGTTTAGTTAAAAATGGGATAGCACGGATGACATCACTCACCGAATTTTTCAACAAACACGAAGACGATACCCTGAAGGGTATTTCACACAAGAACAGTATCATCAAGCGCAACATCATCGCCCACATGGCGGTGAACGGCGAATGCACGCTTTCGGAGCTGACCAAAGAGCTGCATATCAGCGTGCCGACAATCACGAAACTCGTGCAGGAGCTGGTCGATGAGAACATCGTCACGGATCTGGGTAAGGTAGAGACCCCCGGCGGACGCCGTCCCAACATCTTCGGTCTCGCCAACTCGGCTATCTATTTCGCGGGCGTGAACGTCGGACGCGACAACATGACGTTCCTGATCACCGACCTGCAGAACAACATCATCAAGGAGGAGTACGACTACACGTTCGAACTGCTCGACCGGCCGCAGTGCATCGAACGCATCTGCACCAACATCGAAAACTTCATCGCCACCTGCGGCATCGACCGCGGCAAGATTCTGGGACTCGGCGTCTGCATGACGGGCCGCGTGAATCCCGACACGGGCCGCAGCTACAAATACTTCACCACCAGCGAACAGTCGCTGCGCGACCTGCTCGAAGAGCGCGTGGGCATCCGCGTCCTGCTCGAAAACGACACCCGCGCCCGCTGCTACGCGGAATATACCTGCGGCAAGTCGAAGGACGAGAGCAACGTGCTCTACCTCCACATGGGCCGCGGCGTGGCCATCGGCATCGTCGTGGACGGACAGCTGTACTACGGCAAAAGCGGCTTCGCAGGCGAGTTCGGCCATATCCCGTTCTTCGACAACGAAATCATCTGCTCGTGCGGCAAAAAAGGCTGTCTCGAAACCGAGGTTTCGGGCATCGCCATCGAGGACAAGATGAGCCACCTGATCGAAAGGGGCGTGAACACGATCCTCAAGGAGAAGTACGACAAGCAGAAGAGCATTCATATCGACGATATCATCGCCGCAGCGAAGAACGACGACAACCTTTCGATCGAACTGATCGAGGAGGCGGGCGAAAAGGTCGGCAAGGCCGTCGCCTTCCTCATCAACACGTTCAATCCCGAAACGGTCATCGTCGGCGGCAACATGGCCGCGGCCGGCGACTATATCATGCTGCCCCTCAAATCGGCGACCAACAAATACTCGCTCAACCTCGTCTACAAGGATACCAAATTCCGCGTATCGAAGATGACCGAGAATGCCAACGCTTGGGGCGTGGCGATGCTTATCCGCAACAAGATCATCGGCATCTGATGAACCTCGAAGGCCGGACAACGCGGCTGAGAGCCTTGGAACCGGGCGACATCGACCTGATGTACGCTTGGGAGAACGACACGGCGGTATGGAGCGTCAGCGGCACGCTGGCCCCCTTTTCGCGCCACACGCTCGAACGGTTCATTCAGGAACAGCAGTTCGACATCTTTCAGACCCGCCAGCAGCGGCTCGTCATCGAAACCCTCGGCGGCATACCCGTCGGGACGCTCGACTTTTTCGAGCTGGACCCGATCAACCGCCGGGCAGGCATCGGAATCCTGATCCACGACGACGCGCTGCGCGGCAAAGGCTATGCGTCGGACGCCGTGGAGACGGCATGCCGTTACGCCCGCGAGGTGCTGAACCTGCACCAGCTCTGGTGCAACGTCGGTTCCGACAACGCCCCCAGCCGGAGACTCTTCGCCAAAGCGGGATTCGCAGAAATCGGCGTCAAACGCGACTGGCTATGGCGGCCGGACGGCTATGGCGATGAAATTCTGCTGCAAAAAATCCTCGAATAAACGATCGCAATACAATCCGTCCCATAAACGCTCCACCCATGACAAACACCCGCATCCGGATTTCAGCGCTCCTGCTGGCAATATCGGGCCTGCTGACGCCGCACGCGGCCGCATTCGGCGCAGGCAAAGCACCCAAAACCCATGAACTCACCTTCTCAGGCAAGGCTACTCCCGAACAATACTATGTTCCGGTCTACACCTCGTTCACCGTACCCGAAGGCATCGTAAAGATCAGCGTAACCCAGCATCTCGGTTCGGGCGAAGCGCGTCCGGGCAATCTGGACCTCGGCATCTTCGACGAGCGGGGAGCCGGATTCGAAGGTCCGGGATTCCGCGGCTGGTCGGGAGGCGCACGCCGCAGTTTCGAAATCGGAGAAACGGAGGCCACGCCCGGCTATCTCGCCGGACGGATCAATCCGGGCCGGTGGACCGTCATCCAGATGCCCACGACAGCAGGGCGCACCACCGACTGGACGCTGAAAATCACTCTTACGGAAGGTCCGCGGGCAAAAAAACTCCCCGCACCGTCGTACGCAGCCCCGCAATTGAACGACAAACCCGGCTGGTACCGCATCGCACCCCACGTACATACGGTCCACTCGGACGGACGGTTGACGCCGGCCGAAGTCATCGCGCTCGGCAAGGCTTCGGGACTCGACGGCATCGTTTCGACCGACCACAACACCACCTCGGCCCTCCTGCACTGGGGCGAAGTTCAGGACCCGGAATTCCTCGTGATCAACGGCGTGGAAGTCACCTACGGGCAGGGACACTGGAACATCTTCGGTCTCGACCCGCACGCATGGATCGACTTCCGGATTCACCACAACGACACGCTCCGCTACCGCAAGGCCGTGGCCAAAGCCAGAAAGGCCGGACGGCTGCTGGTCGCCAACCACCCCTACAACCTCGACTTCCTGTACGACGTAACCCCGATGGACGGCATCGAGGTCTGGAACAGCGCATGGAGTCCCGCCAACGAACGGGCCGTAGAATTATGGCATACCCTGCTCGTGGGCGGCAACCGCAAATTCGCCGTCGCTTCGACCGACTTCCACCGCGGCGGCAACATCGCCTCGCCCCACACGGTCGTCCGCGCCGAAGCGCTTTCCGCCGAGGCGGTCATCGACGCGATCGCCGCAGGCCGCAGCTACGTGGCGCGGGACGCCTCGGTCGAGATCGGCATGCAGGTCCGCAATTCGGCGACGCCCGTACAGCATGCCGACATCGGCGACACCCTGCTCCGCAGCGGCGGGATGCAGGCCGAGTTCCGGAGCAACACCGCCGGCCGGCTGCGGATGACGGACCAGCAGGGATGGTTCTCCGACACTTCGATCGCGCCGGGCACCGTCGTCGTCTCCATTCCAGAGCGTTCGCTCTGGGTCCGGGCCGAACTCCGCGCCGAGGACGGCAGCATGATCGCCCTAACCAACCCCATTTATATCCAGCATCCGCTGACCACGCAGTCCCTGCTGCCCGAATAAAACGATCGTACCGACATAAAAAGGCCCCATCTTCGGATGGGGCCTTTGCTTGATAGGTTTCGAGGGTGTTACTCCAACCGGCGCGAGCCGTCGGAAATCACAACCTCATAGACTTTGGGTTCATGGCCGTACTTGGCGTTGAACTTCTCTTTGGCCGTAGCGATGAAGTTGTCGTAAAGCCCGTCTTTCACGAGATTGATTGTGCAGCCGCCGAAGCCGCCGCCCATGATACGCGAACCCGTGACGCCGCACGCCTCGGCGACCTCCGCCAAGAAGTCCAGCTCCTCGCACGATACCTCGTAGTCCTTCGACATGCCCCAGTGGGTCTCGTACATGCGTTTGCCGACGGTTTCGTAATCGCCCTTTTCGAGCGCTTCGCAGACGTCGAGCACGCGCTTCTCCTCGCCGATCACATAGCGGGCGCGCTTGTAATCCTCTTCGGAAATCTTATCCTTAATGGCGTCGAGCTGCTCCATCGTAGCTCCGCGCAGGAACTCCTGTCCGAGCATCTTGGCGACGCGCTCGCACGACGCGCGGCGGTCGTTGTAGGGTGACCCCACCAGCTCGTGCTTCACGCGCGAATCAAGCAGGACGAGTTTGTAGCCTTTCGGATCGAACGGGAAATAGGCATATTCCAGCGAGCGGCAGTCCAGACGGATCAGGTTGCCCTTCTTGCCGAACACCGAAGCGAACTGGTCCATGATGCCGCAGTTCACGCCGCAGTAGTTGTGTTCGGTGGACTGGCCGATCTTCGCCAGCTCGAATTTGTCGATCCCGCAGCTGTAGAGATCGTTCAGCGCAAAAGCGTAAGTCGATTCGAGCGCCGCCGACGAAGACATGCCGGCGCCCAGCGGAACGTCGCCCGCGAATACCGTATCGAAGCCGCCGATCTTGCCGCCGCGCTTCTGAATCTCGCGGCAGACGCCGAAGATGTAGCAGGCCCAGCTCTGGGCGGGTTTGTCCGCCTCGTTCAGTCCGAACTCCGCACTTTCGCCGAGGTCCAGCGCATAGGCGCGCACCTTGTCCGTGCCGTTGAGCTTGATGGCCGCGACGATACCCTTATCGACGGCGCCGGGGAAAACGAAGCCCCCGTTGTAATCCGTGTGCTCGCCGATCAGGTTGATACGACCCGGCGAAGCGAAGAGGATAGCTCCGGAGCCGTAAAGCTCTCCGAACTTCTTACTGACTTTTTCTTTCATTGGTTATTGAAGTTTTTTAAGTTAATAAATCGTCTCTGCATCATACGAAGATAGAAAAAAATCCTGAATTTCCAGCATTTTCCGGCCGAAAAATCCATCTATTCGTCATTTTCAGTTTCGTTTCAAAATGCCCCGAAAGAGACCAAAGCGGCCGATCATTACGAAAAATTACGCTTTGCAGGGCTTTCAGCTTGTTATTCCGGAAATGTTTTCTAACTTTGTGAAAGTTTCGTTTTATAAGCACTCAACCAACATTTCAAACGATATGACGAAAAAACTCATCCTCGCAGCCGCCATGCTCCTCACGGGAAGCGCCGCGGTCGCCGCTCAGCCCAAAGTAATTTCGCACCGCGGCTATTGGACCGCCCCCAATTCGGCCCAGAACTCACTGGCTTCGTTCACGAAGGCCGATTCGGTCGGCGTTTTCGGCTCGGAAATCGACGTATGGCTCACGGCCGACGACAAGCTGATCGTCAACCACGACCGCGTCTACAAGGGCACCGACATCAACATGGAGAAATCGACGCTCAAGGAGATCACCTCGATCGTGCTCCCCAACGGCGAAAACATTCCAACGCTCGACGCCTACCTGCGTTTGGTAGCCGCCAAGCCCAATACGCGCCTGATCCTCGAAATGAAGTCGCTTTCGGACCTCAAGCGCGAGGATCTCGCAGCCGAAAAGATCGTCAAGGCCCTGCGCAAATACAACCTGCTCGACCGCACGGACATCATCGCCTTCTCGATCAACGCCTGCCTTGCGTTCAAGAAACTGATGCCCGACGGCCGCATCTTCTACCTCAACGGCGATCTGGCTCCCCGCAGCATCAAAAAACTCGGCCTGACCGGTATCGACTACTCGATGAGCGTGCTCCGCAAAAATCCCAAGTGGGTGGAGCAGGCCCACAAAGAGGGCCTCGAAGTCAACGTCTGGACCGTGGACACGGAGGAGGACATGCGCTACTTCATCGACCTCGGCGTGGACTACATCACCACCGACTATCCCGAACGCCTGCAGGCACTGCTGAAATAACAATTACAATATATAATAAAAGCGGCCGTGAAATCACGGCCGCTTTTATTATACAGCTCTCCGGTCGGAGGGAAGCGCACCCGCCAAAACCGCGTCATGCATCGACCACGATCACCTCGATTCCGCGCTCGCGGAGCCGTTCGAGGTAAAGGGGCTGAATACCGCTGTCGGTGATGATGCGATCTACGGCCTCCAGATCGCAGATCTTGCTGAAGCCGCGACGGCCGAACTTCGAACTGTCGGCCAGCACGATCACTTTCTGGGCGGCGTTCATCATCGCTCCGTTCAGCGTCGCTTCGAGCATGTTGGTCGTCGTAAGGCCGAATTCCAGATCGATGCCGTCCACGCCCACGAACAACTTGCTGCAATTGAAGTGGCGGAGCATCTGCTCGGCGAAAGGCCCTACGACCGACACCGAACTGCTGCGGGTGATGCCGCCGAGCTGAATCACGTCGATGTTGGCGTCCTGCGAAAGGATCGAAGTGACGGGCACCGCCGCCGTAATGACGGTCAGGTGACCTACGGGCTTTATTTCGCGCGCCAGAAACGCCATGGTGGTTCCCGACGCGATGATGATCGAATCGTCCTGCGCGATCAGGCTGGCGGCCTTGGCGCCGATGGCCCGTTTCTCCGCGACGTTCTTTTTTTCCTTCTCATTGACATGGCGGTCGCTGATATAGGGACTGATCAGAATCGCACTGCCGTGAGTTCGGTACAATTTTTTCTGTTGTTCGAGATAGGAGAGGTCTTTGCGGATGGTGACCTCCGAGACCTTGAACAGTTCGGCCAGTTGGGCCACGGAGATGGAGCCGTTCTGCTGAAGCAGCGCAAGAATCCGGTTATGACGTTCCGGAAGGCTCAAAATAGTCTCTTCGCCGGATTTGTTCATGTGAGTAAAGTTTAATCGTTTCGTAATGCAAGATAAGAAAAATAATTCGAAATCCGCCGGAACGGGCAGAAGAAATAACCATTCTTGCGCAAAGGGAGCATATCGAAACGGAATATTATGAAATAAAACATATTTTATTTTGAAATACAAAAAATCATATGTAATTTTGTTGCGAAACGAAATTCACTAACTATGGAAAGACTTGCACAAATCAAAAAACTATCCGAAAAAGACAAAGTTTGGGATATCGTCGTGGTCGGCGGAGGCGCAACGGGTCTCGGCGTCGCCGTCGATGCCGCGACGCGCGGCATGAGCGTGGCGCTGCTCGAAAAAACCGACTTTGCGAAATGCACTTCGAGCCGCAGTACCAAGCTCGTACACGGCGGCGTCCGCTACCTGCAGAAGGGCGACGTCATGCTGGTGCTCGAAGCGCTGCGCGAACGCGGCCGCATGAAGGCGAACGCCCCCCATCTGGTGAAAGACCAAGCCTTCGTGATCTCGAACTACAGGTATTGGGATAATTTTCTTTATTTCTGCGGTCTGACCTTCTACGACATGCTTTCGTTCGGTTTCGGCTACGGACGTTCGAAATACATTTCGGCGAAAAAGGTAATGAAATACATCCCGACTTCGGTCGAGAAGGGACTGAAAGGCGGCGTGGTGTACCACGACGGACAGTTCGACGACTCGCGTATGGCCGTGAACCTCGCGCAGACCTGCGTCGAAAACGGCGGCACGGTCGTCAATCAGGCTACCGTCACGGGCATCGTGCATGACGCGGCGGGCCGCGCCGCAGGCGTGAAGTTCGTGGACAACCTCACCGGCGAGGAGCACACGCTCAAGGCGCGCAGCGTCGTAAACGCCGCCGGCTGCTTCGTGGACGACATCATGCACATGGACAGCCCGACACACCGCAGAATGGTGACGCCGAGTCAGGGCGTGCATATCGTGCTCGACATGAAGTTCCTGCAGAGCGACTACGCAATCATGGTTCCCAAGACCTCGGACGGCCGCGTGCTGTTCGCCGTGCCTTGGCACGACAAAGTCGTCGTCGGCACCACGGACATCGTGCGTCCCAAGGCAGAGGAAGACCCGCGCCCGCTCAAGGAGGAGATCGACTTCATCCTCGGCACGGCGGGACTCTACATGAACCCGGCTCCGACCTACAAGGATATTCTTTCGGTCTTCGCGGGCCAGCGTCCGCTGGCGGCGCCCAAGAAGGAGGGCAAGAACACGAAGGAGATTTCGCGCAGCCACAAGATCATCGTATCGGACAACGGTCTGGTTACGATCACGGGCGGCAAATGGACCTCGTACCGTCTGATGGCCGAGGACACGGTGGACAAGGCGATCGAAGTCGCGAAACTTCCGGCTCGCAAGTGCGTCACCAAGAAACTGCACATCCACGGTTACCGCAAGAATCCCGATCTGACGGACCACATGTACGTATACGGCAGCGACGAGCCGAAGATTCTGGAGCTTATCAAGCAGCAGCCCGAATTGGGCGAAAAACTCTCGCCGAAGTACGGCTACACCTACGCCGAAGTACTCTGGGCCGTGCGCGAAGAGATGGCCATGACGGTCGAAGACGTGCTTTCGCGCCGCGTACGCCTGCTCTTCGTCGACGCCCGCGAAGCGATGGCCGCAGCCCCGAAGGTAGCGCAGCTCATGGCCAAGGAACTCGGACGCGATCAGGCATGGATCGACGGGCAGGTAAAAGATTTCACGGAATTGGCGAAAACTTATATCTTTGCAGGAGAAGCCGAGGCTTAGACCGAACGAAGTTCCGAACGAACGAAACAACTTTTATAGGGAACAAATCCGAAGAATCCCGAATTTCTCCTCTCCGCGAGGAGGGATTCGGGAGGATTTGGAAAATGACCGGGCGTAGCCGAACGCCCCGACGCAGGTCCGACGCAGGGACGCACGTCGCCATGAATGAACCAATACCAACTTCAACTCAATCGGGTTCCTGCGTCGAGCCCCACGTCAATTATGTGGAAAATTCTTCAACCCCCGGCCTATAAACCGGAAATGGAGGCCGACAAGGTCGATGCGAAATACAAACGCATGCGTCTGCAGGTGTTTCTCGGCATCTTCATCGGGTACGCCGGATTCTACATCGTCCGGAAAAATTTCTCGATGGCGATCCCGGAACTCGCCCTGCTCGGCTTCGACCAGAGCGAACTGAGCATCGTGCTGGCGATGAACGCCGTGGCCTACGCCCTGTCCAAATTCCTGATGGGAAGCGTCTCCGACCGCAGCAACGCGCGCGTATTTCTGCCGCTGGGACTGGTGCTGGCCGCCCTGTCGATGATGTTCATGATCGTTCCGGTTACACTGCTCGGCCCGGAACACAAGCGGCTGGCCATTTTCATCATGGCGGTCCTGAACTTCCTCGTGGGCTGGTTCAACGGAATGGGCTGGCCTCCGTGCGGCCGCGTCATGACCCACTGGTTCTCGATCAAAGAGCGCGGCACGAAGATGTCGATCTGGAACTGCGCCCACAACGTGGGCGGGGCTTTGGTCGGCCCGATGGCCGTCTACGGCGCCATCTGGTTCGGCTCATGGTTCTGCGGCAGCCACACGGAACTCTATTTCCTGATAGGAACCTATCTTTTCCCGGCGGTCGTCGCGATCTTCATCGCCATCCTCGCCTACGTGCTCATCCGCGACACGCCGCAGTCGTGCAGCCTTCCCTCGGTGGAGAAATGGCGCAACGACTACCCGAAAAATTACAGCGCCAAGCAGGAGGAAGTGCTCACGACCCGCGAAATCTTCTTCAAATACGTCCTGAACAACAAACTGCTGTGGTTCATCGCCATCGCCAACGCTTTCGTCTACATGGTACGCTACGGATGTCTCGACTGGGCCCCGACCTACCTCCGCGACGCGCAGGGTTACGATATCAAGCAGGCCGGCTGGGCCTACTTCGCCTACGAGTTCGCCGCCATTCCCGGCACGCTGATCTGCGGCTGGCTGAGCGACAAGGTGTTCCACGGACGGCGCGCCGTTCCCACGATCCTCTTCATGGCGATCGTCGCGGTATTCATCTTCCTCTACTGGCAGTTCTCGTCGAACTATTTCATCGTTACCATGTCGCTGATCGCCATCGGATTTTTCATCTACGGTCCGGTAATGCTCATCGGCGTGCAGGCGCTCGACCTCGCTCCGAAAAACGCGGCGGGAACGGCCGCCGGACTGACCGGATTCTTCGGTTACTTCCTCGGCACGGCCATTCTGGCCAATATCGTGATCGGCTCCGTGGCCGAAGCCGCAGGCTGGGACTGGACGTTTATCCTGCTCATCGCGGCCTGCTTCCTCTCGATCGTATTCATGGCGTTCACCTACAAGGGTGAAAAGGAGATACTCGGCCAGAAATAGGACTGCCGAGGCTCAACGGATTGCGAAAGCCCTTAACTCACGGTTAAGGGCTTTTTCATTGCCCCCGACCATGCGGTCCACGAGCGCATGGAAACGCGGCGAATGGTTGTGGTGGACGGTATGGCAGAGTTCGTGGACGATCACGTAATCGCGCAGGTGTTCGGGCAGGGTCATCAGAAAAAGGCTCAGCGAAATGGTATTACGCCCCGAACAACTCCCCCACTTGGTACGCGAAGCCCGAATCGTGAGCTTGGCGTATTTCAGCCCCGTCAGCTGCGACAGCCGCTCGATACGCGCCGGAAGATCGGCTTTGGCGGCCCGGCGCAGCTCTTCGATGCGGGCTTTGGCCTCGGCGGGCGGAAGCGGGGGTTCCGCAGGCATCCGTGCCGCCATACGTACGCGGGCCTGCTCGACCCAGTCGGCCTTCAGGTCGAGGAACTGCATGGCCCTGCGGACCGAAACGCCGTACGGAAAAGAGACCCGCACGGCCCCCGTACCGCGCACGCTGATCGAGATGCGGCGTGCGCGCCGCGTCCGGGAAAGAGTCACCTCGCCCAGCCGGGGATGCGTCACGGTCGAAATCATCGCATCAGCACTGCGTTGATCGACATGCCCTGTATCACAACGGCCGAATCCGTACGTTCCAACCTGATATTCTCGAACAGAATCCGGCAACGGTCATCGCGGTAGTCCAGCAGCCGCAACAGCTGATCGGGCGTCGGCTCGCACCCTTCGGAGGGTTCGAATCCGCTCTCTTTCAGCTGGCGTTCGAGCAGTTCCCGGCAGGGAATCCGGTGCACGGCACGCTCCTCGCCCAGAAACAGCCGGAGCGTATCGCCACCGAAATGATAGCTGCTGTCACTCCAGCCCCGGAGATTCATATAGTAATGCGGATATTCGGCATTTACCTCGAACCGGGCATTGACAGGCGCTTCCAGCTCGATGATATTATTGACGCAATATGAATTGCAGTAATCGTAACCCCACCTCACGTAGCTGCGCATCCGCTCCGGGAATATCGCGGCAAACTCGTCAAGTTCGGTCCCGAACCGGGCAAAGACCGCAGTATCGCGCCTCTCGACGAACTTCAGCGATTCATAAAGTCCGTGATACGCCTCCCGATATACGCTGTCAGCCGGCGGCACGGGGGTCAGGATCAAACGCCCGTCGTCGCCGAGCCGTCCGAGGGATTCGGCGATGCGGACGGCGCGGCCGACCTGCGAGCGCACGGCCAGCCGTTCGGGTTCGAGCGACGGCACGTAAGCGAACGCCGCGAAGACCGCGAAAGCCGTCAGGCAGACATACATATAGCGTCCCGCGCGCCGGAAGAGGAACAGCACCACACAAAGGGTCATCAGACCGCCGCAGACAAGCAGGTAGATACGCGGCGAGGTAAGCCCGTATTCGCTCGTACGGCGAATCGCACCGACCCAGAACAGAAGCTGCGTCGGCAGCGAGATCAGGCTGAACCGGTCGAAAAACCAGTCGTAAAGCCGCTTCCGCATCAGGAACTGCAGCGCCTTCACGGCCAGCGCGAAAAGCGTGAATCCGAACACGAGATAGGCGACGCCCCCTTCGGGCAGCGACCACGTAACGAGGATTTTGGCCATGTAGAGGTAGAGAATGGCCGTATAGATCAGCAGCGCCGGAGCGACGATGTAGTTGAGCAGGATTTCGAGAATGCGGTTGCTCTCATACCCGGCTTCCCGCCAGCGGTCCGCCATCATCAGGAAGAGTACCGGCACGGCGAAGGTCTCGAAAACGATCAGCGCATAGGTCCACACATGGTCGATCCACGCCCCCTCCAGCCCGAAGATATAGGTCGTGGAGAAGAGAATCGCCCCGAACAGTCCGAGGGCGACATTGGCGAAAAACACCGCCAGCACGCCCGACCGCAGCCACAAAAGCGCGTCGCAGACGAAACGTTCGTTGTGCACGGCGCGGCGGCACATCAGCAGCGCCAGCGGGACCAGTATGCCGAAGGTCAGGAAAGCCGGCTCCGAGACTATCCACGCTTCGAGTCCTCCCCAGAGCGACAGCGGGACGATCGGCGTCCAGCTTACCCAGTAGACGCGCCGCCACGGGCCGCGGCCCGCAAGGTTATTGACGACCAGCGCGACGGCGAAAAACAACGCCGCGAGGGCCAGTTTCGGAAGGGAGTGGTCCCAATCCAACTCATAGGTGAGCAGGCATCCGGCGCAGGCGTATACAGTAAGCGCACTCTCGACGGGATGCAGGCGCAGCATCTGCAGAAACCCCTCGCGGAGCCAGCGCAGGTAACGTTCCAGTTTCGCTTTCATGGTCTTCGGTCAATTATACGGTTCGATGAATTATTCGGCGATTCGCTGGCGCACCGCTTCGAACAGCATCACGGCGGCCGCCGCCGAGACGTTCAGCGACTCGATATGTCCGATCAGCGGAATCGCCAGCTGCTCGTCGCAGAGTTTCAGCACCTCTTTCGAGATGCCCGTATCCTCGGCGCCCATCACCAAAGCCGTCGGCTTGCGGAAATCGGCATCGTAAAGCAGTTTGCGGCTCTTCTCGGTCGCAGCGACGATCTGGAATCCCTCGGTCTGCAGCAGTTTGACCGTATTGCGGATCGAACCCACGCGGCAAACCGGAATCGCCGTCAGCGCCCCCGCCGACGAGCGGATCGCCTCGGCGTTCACCGGCGCCGAATTCTTCAGCGGCGTAATCAGCCCGTGCGCCCCGGCGCATTCGGCCGAGCGGGCGATGGCTCCGAAGTTGCGGACGTCGGTCACCCCGTCGAAAATCACCACCAGCGGCGTTTCGTCTTCGGGCACGCGCTCCAGAATATCGGCCAGCCCAACATATTCGATGGCCGAGATCTGCGCCACGACACCCTGATGGTTGCCGCGCGTCAGGCGGTTGAGTTTCTCGACCGGCACCTCCTGCACACGCACCTTATGCCGGAAGCAGAGGTCTCTCAGCTCCGACATCAACTGCCCCTCGGCGCCCTTGCGGATGTAGAGCTTTTCGATCTGTTTTCCGGCCTCGATCGCTTCGGCCACGGGACGTATCCCGAAAATGATATTGTCCATATCCGTATGATTTACTGTTTTTCAATCGCTTATCCCGCACATCGGAGGAAACGCGGCCGAGCAGGCTATCCCTGCTCTTCGACTATTTCAAGTTCGTACGACGCCTTCTCCCACTCGTGCATCTGGTGGTCGTAGCGGGCTTTCAGGTCGTTGTAAGCCTTGTAGTCGGCTTCGTTGTATTCGGTCGCGGCGGCGAATTTCGCATCGTACGCCGCGATCTGCTTCTCGATTTCGGCCAGCTCCACTTCGACCGTCTCGACCGCCCGGCGCAGTTTGCGGAGCTGCTTCTCCTGCTCCTTGCGCTGCTCGTAGGTCAGTTTCCCCGACGCCGCGGCGTCCCTGTTCGCAGCGGGCTGCGCGGCGGATTTCGCCGCGGGATTCGCCGCCGGTTTTGCCGGAGCGTCGCGGCGTTCGATCTCCTGCAGGGATTCCAGCTTGCGCTTTTCAAGGAAGTAATAGATGCCGCCGAGATACTCCTTCACCCCACCGTCGCGGAACTCGTAAACCTTCTGCACCATGCCGTCCAGAAATTCACGGTCGTGCGAAACGACCACGACCGTGCCGTCGTACTTCATGATGGCGTTCTTCAGGATGTCCTTCGAACGCATGTCCATATGGTTCGTCGGCTCGTCGAGAATCAGCAGGTTGCGCGGTTCGAGCATCATGCGGGCCATCGCCAGACGCGCCCGCTCGCCGCCCGACAGGACCTTGACCTTCTTGTCGATGTCTTCGCCGCGGAACAGGAACGCTCCCAGAATATCGCGCAGGCGGGTGCGGATATCCCCCACCGCCACCCGGTCGAGCGTATCGTACACCGTGAATTCGCCGTCCATCAGGTCGTCCTGATTCTGCGCATAGTAACCGATATTGACGTTGGCGCCGAGCCGCACCGAACCCTCGGTCGGCGTCAGCTGGCCGATCAGCATGCGCGCCAGCGTGGTCTTGCCCTCGCCGTTGCGCCCTACCAGCGCGATCTTGTCGCCCTTTTCGATGATGAAATTCGCACCGCTGAAGACATGCTTCGTCCCGAACGACATGCCGGCCTCGTTGATCTCGGCCACGATCTGTCCCGAACGGGGCGCAGGCGGGAATTTGATGTTGAGCGTCGAAAGATCCTCCTCCTCGATTTCGAGCCGCTCCAGCCGCTCCAGCTGCTTGATGCGCGACTGCACCTGATTCGACTTGGTGGGTTTATAGCGGAACTTCTCGATGAACTCTTCGGTCTTTTCAATCATCCGCTGCTGATTCTCGTAAGCGGCCATCTGCTGCGCCCGGCGCTCGGCGCGCAGCACGACGTATTTCGAATAGGAGACCTTGTAGTCGGTAACCTTGCCCAGCGACAGCTCGACCGTGCGGTTGGTCACGTTATCCAGAAAAGCGCGGTCGTGCGAGATGAGCAGCACCGCCCCGTTGTAGTTTTTCAGGTACTCCTCCAGCCATTGGATCGACTCGATGTCGAGGTGGTTGGTCGGCTCGTCCAGCAGAAAGATCGAAGGACGGCGCAGCAGCAGTTTCGCCAGCTCGATACGCATGCGCCAGCCGCCCGAAAACTCGCTCGTGGCGCGGCCGAAATCCGTGCGTTTGAATCCGAGGCCCAGCAGCGTCTTTTCAATGTCGGCTTCGCGGGTGTCGCCTCCGAGGATATGGTAGTGGTCCTGCGCGTCGTTCAGACGATGCAGAAGCTGTTCGTATCCGGCGCTTTCGTAATCGGTGCGTTCGGCGATCTCGCGCGTCAGGGAGGCGATTTCCGCCTCCAGCCGCAGCACCTCATCGAAGGCTTTGGCCGTCTCTTCGGCCAGCGTCGTGGTGTCGGCCACGCGCATCGTCTGCGGCAAGTAGCCGATCGTACATTCGCCGTTCAGGGTCACATGACCCGACGTGGGCTGCTGTTCGCCCGTGATGATGCGCAGCAGCGTGGTTTTTCCCGCACCGTTGCGGCCCACCAGACCGATGCGGTCCTTCGGGTTGATCAGAAATGAGATATTGTCGAAGAGGGTCCAGCCCCCGTAGCTTACAGTAAGGTTGTCTAACGAAATCATGGTGTCTGTAAAATCACCGCAAAGTTAATGATTTAATCCGACATATCGCTATCTTTGCAAGTCCTAAGATAGGATACTCCCCGGAGAAGCCCGAAAATGAATTGGCCCTGTCTCCCGGTTTTCGCTATCTTTGAAATCCGAAACGAAGTCCTGCCATGGAAAAATTGATCCGATACCTGCAGTTTATCCGCGAAGCCGAACGGCTGAAAAACGTCCTGCGCACCGCCTACACCTCGGAAGGACGGCACGAAAGCACGGCCGAACACTCGTGGCGGCTGGCGCTGCTGGCCGCCGTGCTGACCGGCGAGCGGCCCGAACTGGACATGCAACGGGTGGTGCTGATGTGTCTGATTCACGATCTGGGCGAAGCCTTCGACGGCGACGTTCCGGCCATTGCGCAGACCGCGCCCGGAGTCAAAGCCGCCTCGGAACTGGCGGCCATGGAGCGGCTGACACGACTGCTCCCGCCGGAAGCGGGAGCCACGATACGGGAAATATGGGAAGAGTACGAAGCCTGCCAGACGCCGGAGGCACGCTGGGTGAAGGCCCTCGACAAGGCCGAAACGATCATCCAGCACAATCAGGGCGCCAATCCCGCCGGATTCGATTACGCATTCAACCTCACCTACGGAAGCGAATACTTCGACGACGGAGCGCTGCTAAGCGATCTGCGGCTGCTACTCGACGAAGAGACCGGACGGCACGTCAGGCGTTGAGCATCTTCACGATCTCGGCCTGCGGGTCCTCGGCCCCGAACACGGCGTTGCCGGCCACCAGCACGTCGGCGCCCGCTCCGAAAACCTCGTGCGCGTTGTGCGACGAAATGCCGCCGTCCACCTCGATGATCGTTTCCGTCCCCAGCTCGTCGGCCAATGCGCGCAGCTGCGCGATCTTTTCGAGCGACGCGGGAATGAACGCCTGCCCGCCGAAACCGGGTTCGACGCTCATGATCAGCACCAGATCGATCTGCGGCAGAATGTCGCGCAACACCTCGACCGAAGTGGCCGGCTTGATCGACACCCCCACCTTTGCACCCGCGTTGCGGATCATTTCGATACATCCCTTGGGGTTGTAGGTGGCTTCGTAATGGAACGTCACCACGTCGGCGCCCGCCTCGGCGAAGCGCGCCACGTAACGTTCCGGCTCGACGATCATCAGATGCACGTCGAGACACTTCGCCGTCGCCTTGCGAATGGCTTTCAGCACGGGAAATCCGAAAGAGATATTCGGCACGAAAACGCCGTCCATCACGTCTATATGGACCCATTCGGCCGCACTGCGGTCGATCATCTGCGTATCGCGCTCCAAGTGGCCGAAATCGGCCGACAGCATCGAAGGTGCTACTATTCTGTTCATTGCTCGGTTAATATCGTGTTCTACAGACAAAGATAGTCATTTTTCGCGGATTCCCGCACTCCGGAGCGGGATTGCGCCGCGGAATATACAATTCGGCAGGCTCTGCGGCCATGCGTTTCCGGACAAACCGCCCGGACTGCCGCGCCTCAGCGCCTCACCCGATTCAGGCTATTGATTTTCCGGCGGATCGCCGCTCCGTTGAACAACGAAAGCAGAAGCGCAAGCGCAACGCCGCACAAAACCGTAAGCCCCAATCCCGCAGGCCGGTAACCCTCCTGCAGGGCGGCCAGCGAGGGCAAATAGCAGAGACGCACCAGCCACACCGCCAGCAGAGCCACGCACAGCACGCCCAGATTCAGTCCGAGCGTCAGCAGCTGGTAGGGCCGCGCCACACGGGAGGGGGCATATCCCAGCAGGAGCAGGTTCTCCATTTTGCCGCTGTTCTTCTGCAACAGCAGGAAGATACTCAGCATCAGGATATAGAACGACATCGCGCTGAACACCAGTCCCACGCCGGCCACGCCGCCCGCGGCGATCCGCAGGAAGCGGGCCGCCCTGCCGTCGTCCCGGCGGTCCCCCTCGGCTTCATAGCCCTTGCGGACGAGGTAATCCGTCACGGCCGCATCGACCGGACGGTCGGTCTCGACGATAATCCGCGCCGGCTGTTTCGCGGCTCCGCTCCCGAAGCGCCCGTTCGACCAGCGGATGAACGCATCGGGCACCAGAATCGTATTCAAACGGTTGGACAACCCGACGATCCGCCCGCGGAACTGCTCCCGATGTCCGTTACCCGCAATCTCGATGCCGAGTGAGACCCGGCGGAAGATGCCTTCCGATATCTGCGGCAGTCCCTGCGACCGGGCGAATCCGTAATTATAGAGGTTCAGGTAGTTGCGCGGAATGATGATGGGGATGTCCCTGTCCCCGGCCTTGTAATCCCAATTTTCGGCCCCGACGTCGAGGAAGCGGTCGGGCACCGACTCGAAAAACAGGTAGGTCGAAAGCTCCACGCCGCCCATGCCGACCGTTCCCTTTATCCGGTAATCGGCAGGCGTGAAGGCCCCGGCTTCGCGCACGAAGGGCTGCGCCCGCAGGTCGGCCAGCTCTTCGGCCGTAAAGTCGCTGCTGCCCAGTCCGATCGCCTGAAGCGCCCCGACCTGCTTCGACAGCACCAGATAATCGCCCCGCATGAACGAATCGGGCCGATCGAAAACCGGCAGGACGTCGCGGTATGCCTGCAAAGCCGTCAGCACGATCGCCATGCCGACCAATCCGGCGAGAGTGAATCCGACGGTCTGGGCCATGCTCAGATGACAGCGCAGAAATTTCCAAAGCAACCTCATAACGTAAAGATTTTATGGTACGGCAGCCGGAGCCGGCTGCCGACCGAGGTGACGATCACTCCCGCTCCCTGCGCCTGCGCGCCCTCCAGCAGCAACGCCGAGAGCACCTCCCCGTTGGCGGCGTCGAGATGGCTCACCGGCTCGTCGAGCAGGATGAAATCGAAGGGCTGGCACAAACAGCGGATGAATGCGACGCGCTGCTGCTGCCCGAACGAGAGCTTCCCGGCCGGAGTATCCCGCTTGTCGGCGATCCCCGCAGCTTCGAGCAGGCGCTCGATCCGGTCCGGTGTCAAAAAGTGGGTAAGTTCGTTCTTCAGCGCGAGATTCTCCGCCACGGTCAGCTCCCCGAACAGACGCAGGTCCTGAAAGAGCATGCTCAGCGACCGGCGGCGCAGTTCGCCCCACTGCGCTACGGAAAGCGTCCGGCAGTCCGCAGCGTCGAACAGGATGCGGCCCGCATAGTCGGTTCTGGCCCCGTACAGAAAACTGCACAACGAAGACTTTCCGGTTCCCGAAGCGGCTTCGACCAGATAATACTCCCCCTTGCGGAATGTCACGTCATGCAGCCACAAGTCCGATTTCGGCGGCTCCGGATTGCCCGCAAAGACGTCAGGCAGCACCTGCTGCAAAGTAATCGACTCCATACATCATCTATTTCAGGAAAAGCGGCCGTTCTTCGAGGACGGCCGCTTTTCTCTGTTTCCACGGATATTACAAATTCGCTTCCGGCACGTACTGACGAATCAGCTCGCCGGTCTTGCCGCAAATGGTCTTGAACGAGTTCTGCTCCTTGTCCACCATGTTTACGATCATCGTGCCGCCCTTCATCGTACCATAGGCTTCCATGTCGTCGAACATGCCGAGCACGGAGAGCGCCGCTTCCGCCTGCGGAGTGACATTGCCGCCGAGCAGTTGGGCGATCATCGCGTTCAGTCCCTCGAAATCGAGGTAGAAGGTCGAGGACTGACCTTTGAAAATCTTATCCATCGACTCCATCGACGCGATTTCGCCGCCGTCGAGCGCCATCTTCACGACCGCGTCGGTCGTGCAGTAGAGCACGTCGCCCTTCACGCCGAACAGGATCGTCACGCCGCCCATGTTCAACGTGTATTCACCCTCGGCGGTCTGCTGAACCGGCATGCCGGCCATGTTGGTGACGATCGTCTGCAGCACGGCCGGGTCTTTCACCTGCGCCAGCATCGACGCCACGGGATATTTGCCGTCGACGCTCATGCCAGAGAAGGAAAGCAGGAAGTCGCCGTCGAAGGGTTCCATCACCTGCTTGACCATCGGATTTGCCATCAGCATGCCGTAACCGGGCATCGCCGAGAGCATCGAATAGAGCTTTTCGCCGTTGAGTCCCAGCGACATCGCGCCGATCGAAGCGGCCGGCACATAGCGCAGCAGCGCTCCGGTCTGGGGCTTGACATAAGCGTAGAAATCCATCATCTTGGCTTCGCTCTCCTTGTCCTTGTACGACACGGCGGCCTCCGTAACGATCCGGCCCTTCTCGAAATTGACCGAACCGACCATCGTCGCCCCCTTCAGCGCATCCATCATCGGCATCGAGCTGAGCATCGGATTGTTCATCATGGGAAGTATCTCACCGTAGGAAAGCACCATATTGATGTCGTTCTTCCGGGCGAGCTGCTCCGCAACGGCCTTGTCGCCCATCAGGCTCTCGCCGCTCTTCTGGGCGAACAGCTTCCGCACGCCGCCGGCCAGATCGTCAGCGCCGTTCTGCACGAAATAGACCATGAATGCGATGTCGTTGTAGGCGCACAAAACGCCGGCATCGCCCTCTTTACCCAGATCAATGACCGAAACGCCGCCCTTGGTTTCGGGCGCGACACCGCTCTTTTCGTTGATCCGCGCAAGCAGAGCGTCGAATTTGGCCTTGTCGCCGATCGGCAGCAGCAGACCGCCCCGCATAACGGGAGCATCGACAGTGCCTTCCATCGCCGCAAAGAAGAAGAAATCCTTTTTCACGTCGATACCCGACTCGCCCGGATTCTTCAGCAAGGCGAGCAGGTACTCCTTCTCCTCGGCGGAGAGGTTCTGATCCTTGTCCAGCTCTGCCTTGATCCGGACATAAAGCGGATGCTGGTCCAAATCGCCGGCTTCGCACTTCCGCATCAGCGATGCGGGATTGACCGACACGGTCATAAACGAGTCTGCGGGCAGGATGCTGCGGTAATCCGCGCTGCCGCCGCAGGAAACAATCAGCATGGACGCCGCCGCAAGGCACGCCAGCTTCAAAGGTCGTAAGAAATTCTTCATATGCTTCAAATTTAAAATGAATCCGATTAAGGAACAAAACTATAAAAAATCGGCAAACGACACGCTGTTTCAGGCAAATAAATTCGCACTCGGCAGCAAAATATTCCGCGCGCGCCCCGAACGGCTCGTTTTCCGGGAATAAATTGCTATTTTTGCATGGAATAGATTACCGCACAAGCCATGACCCCGACCTCGCTTTTCATACTGACAACCTGCTGCCTGACAGCCATCCTCGCCATCGTCCTGCTGCTCTGGCACCGGGAATCCCGCCGTCTCGGCGCGTCGAACGCCGACGCCGAAGCGCGCGAACGCGACGCCGCCGCCCGTCTTTCGGCCGCCGAAGCCCGGCTGGCCGCGGCCGAGCAGGCCGTGTCGGCCGAAAGGGAGCTTCGCCAGCGGTACGAAGCGCAGGCACAGGCGCTGACCGAACAGCGGACCCGCACCGAAGCGGAGCTGGCGGCGCTCCGGGCCTCGTCCGAGACGGAACTCGCGTCGCTGCGGGCGAAAAACGCCGAAGAGCGAGCGGCCGAGAAGGCCGAGCGCGAAAAGCTGGAGGAGACTTTCCGGGCGCAGTTCAAAAACCTCGCGACCGAAATTCTGGGCGAACACTCTATGCGCTTCCGCCAAACCAGTCAGGAGCAGATCGACAGTCTGCTGAAACCCTTCCGCGACAACATCACCGACTTCCGCAGGCGGGTCGAAGAGATCTACACCACGCAGACCTCGCAGCGGGGCGAGCTGAAAGCCGAGCTGAAAAACCTCATGGAGCTGAACCGCCGCATCACGGCCGAGACGACCAACCTCACCAACGCGCTGAAAGGCAACTCGAAGGTGCAGGGCGACTGGGGCGAGATGCTGCTCGAAACGATCCTCGACAGCTCGGCACTCATCAAAGGCATACATTACCAGACCCAGTACAACATCAAGGACGAGGAGGGCCGCAACCTGCGCCCCGACGTAGTGCTGCACCTGCCCGAAAAGAAGGACATCGTCATCGACTCGAAGGTTTCGCTCACGGCGTTCGTCGGCTACACCTCGGCCGAAAGCGAGGAGGAGCGCCGCCGTCACCTCGCGGCGCACGTGGCCTCGGTGCGCCAGCACGTCGCCGAACTGGGCCGCAAGGAGTACCAGCGGCGGCTCAACTCGCCCGACTTCGTCATCATGTTCGTCCCCAACGAACCGGCATTCCTCGCCGCGCTGCAGAACGATCCGGCGATCTGGGCGGACGCCTACGACCGGAAAGTCATCGTCTCCTCGCCGACGAACCTCTTCGCCCTGCTCAAGCTGGTGGCCGACCTCTGGAAATACAACGATCAGGACAAGAACACCAAGGAGATCGCCGCTTGCGGACTGAAACTCTACGAACAGCTGGTGGCCTTCACCTCGTCGCTCGAAGGGGTCGGCACCGCGCTCGACAAAGCCCGCGACGCATACGAGGATGCCCACAAGCGGCTTTGCACGGGCAACGACAACATCGTCCGCGTCGGGGAGCGGCTGCGCAAAACGGCGAGCCTGCAAACCAAGAAACGCCATTCGGCCCGCACGCTCGAAATCGCCGGAGCCGACCAAGACCCGGCGGCCCTCTCTGCAACGGAATCTGCAACAGAATCCGCGGCAGAAACTGCTGCAAAATCCGCGGCGGAAGCCGCTGCGACCGACACGACGGCGCAATAGCCCTCCGACAAAACTTGCTTTCCGAAACCAATAATTTTCGTTTCGAAAGAAAAATATTTGCGGATTCGTTCCGAATTGCGTATCTTTACCCGGTAACCAAGCTAACCAAATAAAGATGAAACGATTTCTTGCCCTTTTGACAGCGCTCGCCTGCACGCTGTCGCCTGCAGTCGCAGACAACCCGAAGGCCGACGCCAAAGCCGTCGTAACTTCGGGAAACGCCCGCTTTACGGTGCTCACGCCGCAGTTGATCCGCATGGAGTGGAGTGCCGACGGACAATTCGAAGACCGTGCGACGCTGACGTTCGTCAATCGCGAGACTCCGGTTCCCGAATTCAAGGTCCGCGAAAGCAAATCGAAACTCACGATCACGACCCCGGCGCTGACGCTTACGTATCTTAAGAACGGCAAATTCAGCGACAAAAACCTGAAAGCCGTATTCACGCTCAACGGCAGGGAGGTGGTCTGGACTCCCGGCATGGAAAATCCGCAGAACCTGCTGGGCACGACCCGCACGCTCGACGGCGCCGACGGCTCGAAACTCAAAGAGCCTATGGAGCAGGGAATCCTCTCCCGCGCGGGCTGGTCCCTGATCGACGATTCGCAGCGTCACGTGCTGACGCCCGACGGTTCCGAATGGAAAGAGTGGGTCGAAGCACGTCCCGAAGGCGACCGTCAGGACCTCTACCTCTTCGCCTACGGACACGACTACAAACAGGCGCTGGCCGACTACGCGCTCGTCGCCGGCCGTGCGCCGATGCCTCCGAAATATACGCTGGGCTACTGGTGGAGCCGCTACTGGCAGTATTCGGACAACGAATTCGTCGATCTGGTGAACAAACTCAAGTCGATGGACGTGCCGATCGACGTGCTGATCGTCGATATGGACTGGCACGAGACATGGGGCCTGCGCAAAAGCAATTCGCCGAAGGACGAATACGGACAGCGCATCGGCTGGACCGGCTACACGTGGCAGAAGGAGCTGTTCCCCTCGCCCGCGAACTTCCTCAAATGGACCGAAAACGAAGAGCTGAAGGTGGCGCTCAACCTCCATCCCGCTTCAGGTATCCAACCTTACGAAGCTGTATACGACGACTTTACCAAAGAATACGGATGGTCTGAGAAAGGCAAGAGCGTACCGTTCAAAATCGACGAACGGAAATGGGCCGACGCCTATTTCAAAACCGTACTCGAACCGATGGAACGCAACGGCGTGGACTTCTGGTGGCTCGACTGGCAGCAGTGGAAAGAGTCGAAATACACCCCCGGACTGAGCAACACCTTCTGGCTCAACCACACCTTCTTCAACCATGCGGAGCGTCAGAACCCCGGACTGCGCCCCTTCATCTACCACCGCTGGGGCGGGCTGGGCAGCCACCGCTATCCGCTGGCATTTTCGGGCGACACCTACGCCACATGGCCCATGCTCGCCTACCTGCCCTACTTCACGGCTACGGCTTCGAACGTCAACTACGGCTGGTGGGGCCACGACATCGGCGGCCACATGTTCCACAAGACGCAGAAGGCGACCGATCCGGAACTTTACACGCGCTGGCTGCAATACGGCGTCTTCACTCCGATTTTCAAAACCCATTCGACCAAAGACCCGCGCATCGAACGCTGCATCTGGTGTTTCCCCGACCATATGTTCCTCATGCGCGACGCCATCCGCCTGCGCTACACGCTGGCACCCTATATCTATAATGCGGCCCGCGAGAATTACGACACGGGCGTCGGCATGTGCCGCCCGATGTACTACGACTATCCCGAATCGGACAAGGCGTACGAGACGCCCGAACAGTTCATGTTCGGCAACGACATCCTCGCCACGACCATCACCCAGCCGGTGGACAGCATAACGGGTCTGGCCCCCCGCACGATCTGGTTCCCCGAAGGGACGTGGTTCGACTGCGCGACCGGCTCGATGTACGAAGGCGGCCGCACCGAGGAGCTGCACTACACGCTGGCGGAAAATCCCCATTACGCCAAGGCAGGCTCGATCATTCCGATGAATCCGGCGACTGTAAAGAACCTCCAGCAGCCGTGCGATACGCTGGTGCTGACCTTCATTCCGGGCGGCGACGGGCAGCTGCGCCACTATGAGGACGACGGCATGAGCCAGCAGTACAAGACGAACTACGCCGTGACGACGGTCACCAAAAAGCAGGAGGGCAACACGGTGCGCGTACGCATTTCGCCCCGCGAGGGTTCGTTTGCGGGCGCGTCCGACAGCCGCAGCTACGAACTGCGCTTCCCGGCCGTCTTCCCGCCCAAGTCTGTAAAGGTCAACGGCAAAGAACTGGCCTACTCGCGCTTCCCGAAGGCCGGGGAGTGGACCTACGACGGCTACACGCTCGCGCCGGTGATCTACACGGGCACGACGGCCTGCGACGCTCCGGTGGAGATCGAACTCGCGTTCGACGACTATGCGACGGCGCATCAGGCCGACCTGTACGGCATGAGCGGCGTCTTCAAACGCTGTCTCGACCTGACCGTCGAATTCAAGACCGAGCAGGGCGCCCACAGCGAACCCTATCTGATGCTGCCCGAAGAGTACCTGCGCGTTTCGCAGTGCCCCAACTTCATCCTCGAAGAGCCGTTCCGCATCGCCGAATTCATCGGAGCCTATGCGAAGAACAAGGCCGCACTGTTCGAAAAGACCGATTCCATGACCATTATCGGCGACAACTTCAAACAGCGCCTGAAGGCCGTGATCGGCAGCGTGAAATAACCGGACGACATACCGCAACAAAATCCCCGCGAAGCAAGTTCGCGGGGATTTTGTTTTACGAGGTATTACATGCTCCGGACTCATCCCGTGGTCCGAATTAATCCCGGATTATTTTTTCAGACTTTGTCGCTCCGGCCCGGCTTCCAGCTCTTGCGCATCCGGCATTCGATGCCCGGCGTCGCGCCGTGCGCCATCGTCTCGACAAGATCGTCCCACGCCTCCGCCACCCAGCCGACCCGCTCACGGCAGTGTTTCAGCACCTCGACGGCCCAGATCCGCACCGCGACCTTCGTACCGGGATCGACGGCCCACTGCGCCGCCGTCTCGGCGATACGCTCCAGCGAAGAGGAATCGGGCGTATAACGTCCCAGCAGGTCGGCCATGATCTTTGCGAAATGGCGCTGCGCACTCCGGTCCGTACAAGCGGGGAAGTCCCTGTCACAGAACGCCCCGGCAAAGGGCATGAACGCATCGGGAGCGGCGAAATAGATCTTTTCGAGCACATAGGCGCTGCGGAAGGCCGCTTTGTGTCCCGCAGGCTTCGGCAGGTTAGCATACGAGGAGGTCGCCACCCGATAAAGCAGCTCCACCGCACCCGCATCGCGCACCCGCCGGGCCACCGTATCGGCGAAGTCCGAATAGAACCGCTCCGAAAGACTCTTTACCAGTTCCGCTTCGGTCATATGTCGGCAACGGGACTAAAACAGACTTTTCTTCGAGGTCGTGACGACGAAATCCTTCAGGTAGAAAGGTTCGAAGTAAGCGATATCCTCCGTACGGCCTTCGTCGAGCGCCTGCTGGGCCAGCCGCGCAAGACCGCGGGCCGAAGGGGCCACCTCGACGAACTCGGCGCCGGCAAGCACGTCAGCGCATTTGCGGGCGCCGCTGCCGAAAATCACGAACGGACGGCCCTGCTCCCGGAATTTCCGGAAGCTGCCGGCATCGATCACCTCGGCCGTGACCTCGTTCTGCGGACGGCCCTCCGCATCGAAGACCTGCGCATAAACCTCCATGCGGCGGGCATCGACCATCGGGCAGAGCAGCGCACGGTCCCAGTCGGAAACAGAAAGAATACCCGCTTCATAATCTTCGCGGGCAACCTCCGTCAGCGCGTCGAGCGATCCCACGGCGATCAGCGGCTTCTGCAATCCGTAACACAATCCCTTGGCGAACGACACGCCGATGCGCAGTCCCGTATAGGAGCCGGGACCTTTACCGACCGCCACGGCGTCCAGCTCGTCGGGCGCAATGCCCGTTTCGCGCAGAAGTTCATCGACGAACACGCCGACCTTGCGGGCATGGTCGCGCCCCTCGTCGCTCTCGCGCAGCGAAAGCAGCTCCCCGTCTTTCGCAATACCGACCGAACAGATGTCCGTGCCGGTCTCGATACAAAGAATAAGACTCATATGATTTTATAATTTACCTCCCCAATTTCCGTTCCCGCCGGCGCATGCGCCGCCCGTGACGTCATTCATAAATCCATTTTCCAAAGCGACTCCGCGGAGGAGGGCTTCATGCCGTTTCGGAACAAAAGGCCTGCTGACGCCCGTCAAATCACCCCCAGATGCGCCAGCGCCTTTGCGATACCGTCGTCATCGACCGAAGCGGTCACGTAGTCGGCGGCGTTCAGCGCCTCGTCGCAGGCGTTGCCCATCGCCACGCCTACCCCTGCGGCACGCAGCATCGCCACGTCGTTGCCGCCGTCGCCGAACGCCGCGACCTCGGCCGCCGAGAAGCCGTAACTGCGCATAAACTCCTCCATTCCGGTCGCCTTGTCGATGCCGGCGACATTGACATCGGCGAAAATTGGGCACCAGCGGCTCGCCACGAGTGTCGGCAGCTCGGCCATGACCCGCCGCTGGGTCTGCGCATCGAAATAGAAGCAGAGCTGACAACATTCGGCCCGGCCGAAAAGCTCGCGCAGGTCGGTCTGTTCGGGCACCGGATGCGCCACCATATGCGCGACCCGCTCGACGTCGGGCGTCACGCGATTGACGAAAACGCCCTCCTCCAGTTCCAGCCCCATTGCAAAGCCCTGCTCCTCGGAGAGTGCCAAAGCGCGTTCGAAATCGGCCCGCGGAATCGGATGCAGGCTGACGACACGGCCGTCGCTGGCCACACAACGGGCGCCGTTGAGCGACACCACGCCGTCGTAAGGAATTCCTTCGAGCGGTCCGAGATCGTTCGCGGCGCGCCCCGTGGCGATAAAAAGCCGTACGCCGCGCTCATGCGCCTGCGCCAGCGCCCGAAGCGCCGAAGCGGGAATTTCATGCGTACTGAAACTGATCAGCGTCCCGTCCACATCCAGAAAAATCGCCCGTATCATCGTCTGTAGTTTTTCATCGCCTTGTCGATCTCCCGCTTGGCGTCGTTTTCCTTCAGGTATTCGCGTTTGTCGTAGGTCTTGCGGCCGCGGGCAAGCCCTATGACGATCTTCACCAGCCCGCGCTCGTTGAGAAACATGCGCAGGCCCACGATCGTAAGACCCTTGTCCTGTCCGGCGCGCTGGAGTTTGTCCAGCTCGCGGCGGTTGAGCAGCAGCTTGCGGTCGCGGCGCGGCGTGTGGTTGTTGCAGGTACCCCACGCGTACTCGGCGATATTGACGCCGCGGATCCAAAGCTCGCCGCGGTCGAAATAGCAGAACGAATCGGTCAGCGAAGCCCGGCCCGCACGGATCGACTTGATCTCGGTGCCGACCAATACGACGCCCGCAACGTACTCTTCCAGAATCTCATAGTCGAACGTCGCGCGCTTGTTGCGGATATTTATATTTTTCTGTTCACTCATATACTCGGAAACGGCACAATAATTGCCCATTTATTCGCAGGGGTGGGAATCGGTCAAGGTAACTAATTCTTTTATCTTTGATATGTTTTACACATCTTTCTGTTTATTTTCTGTTTGCACACGGTATGCGTAGTGATACGTGTACGACCCGATACCCGCCCCTTTTTTCGTTAAAAATTCAAAACACCACATATATTATTCCGGCGGCTACAAGATCAGCCGCTGCAATTTCCTTGCAATGGTCACCTTCACCTTGTTGAAGCCGGCCAGCCGCTGGATCACCTCGTTCTGCTGCTCCTCAGTCAGGCTCTCGTCGGCAAGTTTGGCCTGCCACTCCTTGATATAGCCCTCGATCACCTTCGACTTGTAGAGCGTCACGGCCTTCGGCACACCCACGGCCAGCATCTCGGCATCGGTGTCGATATGAATCTCCTTGCGCCGCCACAACTCGCTGGGAACGTAATTGTCGTCCGACGTGAGGATGTCCACCGACACGTTGCACACCTCCGGATCGGGGTGGTTCAGAAAAAAGTGCGCCGGCACCTCCGCTCCGGTGCCGAGCAGCTTCCACTGCTCCCGGTAGGTCGCCAGAATCTTGTCGTACAGCGGATTGCTGAACGAGAGTCCGTCGCTGTCAAGTTCCATGAAGATCACCTCGGCGACGTTGCACGCCACCATCGTACGCCCCTCCTTGAAGTCGAACGAGCAGTGGCCGTACTTCAGCAGGTATTTCACCAGCTCGCGTTCGAGCGCCTCGACGCTGCTGCCGGCCTGCACCTGCTTCACAAACTCAACCTCCGGCTCCCGCACTTCGGCACGCCGCTGGGCCGTCTGACGGCGGACGAATTCGTCCGTCTCGCGGTCCCCCGTAGTGGACATGCGCTTGCGGGCCACCTCCGAAATAAGGATGTTCTCGTCGATGTCCATGATGCGGGCGCACTCCTTGATATAAACCGACCGCTGAATCGGATCGGGAATCTGCGCGATCGACTGCACCATGTCGCCGATAAGGGCTGCCTTCTTGATCGGGTCGCCCTCGGCGTCCTGCAGCAGCAGTCTGGCCTTGAAGGCAAGGAAATCCTGCTCGTTGGCGCGGATATACTCCTGCAGCTCGGCGGCCGTATGCGTCCGGGCGAAGGAGTCGGGGTCTTCGGGTTCGGGCAGCAGCACCACGCGCACGTTCATGCCCTCCTTGAGGATCATGTCGATACCGCGCAGCGAAGCGTGGATACCCGCCGAGTCGCCGTCGTAAATGACGGTGATATTCTTCGTAAAGCGGTTCAGCAGGCGTATCTGCTCGGTCGTAAGCGAAGTGCCGGACGAAGCGACGACGTTTTCGACACCGGCCTGATGCATCGAAATCACGTCGGTATATCCTTCGACCATAATGGCGAAGTCGAGCTGCTGGATCGCCTTCTTGGCGAAATAAAGCCCGTAAAGCTCCCGCTTTTTGCTGTAAATCTCGCTTTCGGGCGAATTCTGGTACTTGGCGACCGTCTTGTCGGTACGCAGCGTACGGCCGCCGAAAGCGACGATGCGGCCCGAAATATTGTGAACCGGGAAGATCACGCGGTCGCGGAAACGGTCGTAGAGCGATCCGTCGCTCTCGCGCTGGAGCGAAAGTCCCGTCGCAACCAGAAACTCCTTCTTATACCCCGCCGCCAGTGCGTCTTTCGACATCCGGTCGCCTTTGGCCGGACAGAAACCGAGACCGAACTTCTTGATCGTGGCGTCGGTCATGCCGCGCTTCTGGCGGAAATAGGTCATGCCCACGCTCATGCCTTCGGTCTCGTGGTGGAGGTAATCGGCGAAGTAGTCGGCCGCCCAGCCATTGAGCGCGAACATGCTTTCGCGGTCGTCGTTGCGGCGCACCTCCTCGTCGGTCATCTCCTTCTCCTTGACCTCGATGCCGTAGCGCTTGGCCACCATCTTCAGTGCTTCGGGATAGGTGATGTTCTCGTGCTCCATCAGGAAAGTGACGGCGTTGCCGCCTTTGCCGCAGCCGAAGCACTTGTAGACGCCCTTCGAGGGCGAAACGACGAACGAAGGGGTCTTCTCGTTATGGAACGGACAGCAGGCCTGATAGTTCACGCCCTTGCGTTTGAGCGTGACGTATTCGCCGATAATATCCACGATATTGGCGGCGGCGTAAATGCGGTCTACTGTTTCCCTGTCAATCATACCTGCAAAGATAGGAATAATTCGGAAAAAGGAGCGGAAGAGCGGACTCCGAGGCGCAAAATTCCCGCAAAAATGCGACGGCGCCGTCCCCGGCCCGAATACGGGTATTTTAAACGAGTATTCGCTCCGGCCGCAATTTATTTCGGATTTTATCGTTATTTTTGTCCTATGGATTTCAAACTCGTATCGGATTACGCCCCGATGGGCGACCAGCCGGAAGCGATCGAACAGCTCGTCGGCTCGATCCGCCACGGCTCCAAACACAACACCCTGCTGGGCGTCACCGGCTCAGGCAAGACCTTCACCGTGGCCAACGTCGTCGCGCAGCTGAACCGGCCGACGCTGGTCCTGAGCCACAACAAGACCCTCGCGGCGCAGCTTTACGGCGAATTCAGGAACTTCTTTCCCGAAAACGCCGTGGAGTATTTCGTCTCCTACTACGATTACTACCAGCCGGAGGCCTACCTGCCTTCGACGGACACCTATATCGAAAAAGACCTTTCGATCAATGCCGAGATCGAGAAACTGCGTCTGCGCACCGTCGCCACGCTGTTGTCGGGGCGCCGCGACGTGATCGTCGTGTCGAGCGTGTCGTGTCTCTACGGCGCGGGCAATCCCGCGGATTTCCACGCCACGGCGATCGACATCAAGGTCGGACAGATCGTCAGCTACAAGCACTTCCTCTACAAGCTGGTCGAAGCGCTCTACACCCGCACAGAGCGGGAGCTGGAGCCTGCGACGTTCCGCGTGAACGGCGACACGGTGGACATCATGGCGGCGTTCGGCGAGTTCGGCAGCCAGTGTTTCCGCGTGATGTTCTACGACAACGAGATCGAAGCCATCCAGACCATCGACCCCGTGACGGGACAGCGCATCCATTCGCTCGACAACCTGACGCTCTACCCCACGAGTCTCTTCGTAACCACGAAGGAGCGCATCAACGGCGCCGTACAGCAGATATACCTCGACCTCGGCCGGCAGATCGAATTCTTCGAGCGGGCCGGACGGCCGATGGAGGCCCAGCGCATCAAACAGCGCGTGGAATACGACATCGAGATGATCAAGGAGCTGGGCTACTGCCCCGGCATCGAGAATTACTCGCGCTACTTCGACGGCCGCAGCGAGGGCACGCGTCCGTTCTGCCTGATCGACTACTTCCCGAAAGACTACCTGCTGGTCGTGGACGAGAGCCACGTGACCATCCCGCAGGTGCATGCCATGTTCGGCGGCGACCGCGCGCGCAAGGAGAACCTCGTGGAGTACGGGTTCCGGCTCCCCGCGGCCAAGGACAACCGTCCGGTGACCTTCGCCGAGTTCGAACAGCTGCAGGGCACGTCAATCTACGTGAGCGCGACGCCGGCGGATTACGAGCTGATGAAGAGCGAAGGCGTGATCGTCGAGCAGCTGATCCGCCCCACGGGGCTGGTCGATCCGCCGCTCGAAGTGCGCGTAACGATGAACCAGATCGACGACCTGCTGGAAGAGATCGACAAGCGGGTGAAGAACGATGACAAGGTGCTCGTGACGACCATCACCAAGCGGATGGCCGAGGAGCTGTCCAAATATTTCGACCGCGTGGGGGTGCGCAACCGCTACATCCACTCGGACGTGGATACGCTGGAGCGCATACAGATTCTGGAGGACCTGCGGGCCGGCATGTTCGATGTGCTGGTGGGCGTGAACCTGCTGCGCGAAGGTCTGGACCTGCCCGAAGTGGCATTGGTGGCGATCCTCGACGCCGACAAGGAGGGATTCCTGCGCAACGTGCGGTCGCTCACACAGATCGCGGGACGTGCGGCGCGTCATTCACAGGGCAACGTGATCCTCTATGCCGACACCTGCACCGATTCGATGCGCTACGCCATCGAGCAGAGCAACCGCCGCCGCGAGAAGCAGGTGCGCTACAACATGGAGCACGGCATGCTGCCGCGCCGCGCACAGCGAAGCGGTTCGGGACAGAGCACGCTGCTGACCACGCGGACCGACGTACCGGAAATCGCGGCGGTCTACCCCATCGCCGAGGATCATTACATGGCTGCGGCGGACGTGCAGAAGACTTATGCCGCGAGCGAAAACCTCGATGCGCTGATCGTCAAGGCGCGCGAAGACATGGAGCGTGCGGCCAAGTCGCTCGACTTCCTCGCCGCGGCGAAATTCCGCGACCGGATGTACGAACTGCAAAAACTCAGGGAAGAGACCGGCAACGGAAATTCCCGCAAAACAGCACGCCATGAAACGCTGTAAAATCACCATTCTCAAAACGACGATCCACGAGGACCTCGCCCGCCAATATGCCGGGGCGGGGTTCACGAAGTGTCCCATGATGCACGAAGGGCAGGTATTTTACGCCGATTACGCAAAGCCCGCAGGATTTTGCGACGAAGCGTGGAAAGCCGTATACCAATACGTGTTCGCCCTCTCCCACGGCGCCGGGCAGGTTATAATAGAGTAAGGATCGGGGGGGGGCGTCAGACCTCCGCATGGCGGAAGGTGAAGTATTTGGCGGCCAGATAGCTGTAGATCATCGTGACGAAAGTCGCCAGCATCTGCGACGGCGTGGCCCACAAGCCGCAGAACTCCACGAAAAATTTCAACCCGGCATAATTCACGACCACCGAGCCGCCGATCGACAGCAGATAACGGAACAACTGCGTCCCGGTCGGCAGCGACGAGTGACGGAATGTCACATAGCGGTTCAGCCAGAACCCGGTGAAGAACGTGAAGGGAAAGATCAGCAGCATCGTCGCGACATACGCAGAGACAACCACGAAACCGAGGTCCAGCTGCTCCTTGTCGAGGACGAAATTATAAACCAGAAAGTAACACACCCAGCTGAACGCCACGTTCGCACCGCCGCAGACGACATAACGGAACGTCTGCCGCGGCAGGATCGCCGCGACGGGCTTGCGGTAGAACCAGTCGATGAAACGGATTATCAGCTCGGAAATGCGCATCAACGGGCGGTATAGATCCAAAGGCCCGGAAACCGGTCGCTGTAATTGCGGACGAAGAGCGCACATGCCTCCGTATCGGCCGATTCGAACGGCGAAACCATGAATTTCGTCCCGAAACGGTAGATTCCGCAGCGCACCGAAGGATCCTTTTCCGCCGCCGCATCGACGGCGCGGGCCGCATTTTCGGGCGTACTGAACACTCCCAGCACGACATAACGGCGGCCCGAAACAAGCGATGCGGGCGCATCGGCCGTCCCTGCGGAACGGGTTTCCGGGCGTTTCGCCGGGGCAACATCCTTCTGCCCGGCAGAAGCACTCCCCTGACCGCCAACCGACAAGGCGGCAGTGCCGGCGTCCGCACCGGCCGCAGCGGGTTCCGATCGCGTTTCGGCGTTCGTCCCCGATGCAGTGTCGGCCGTCGTGCCCGCGGCCTTTGCGGCGTCCGCACCGGACGCAGATGCCGCCGGTCCGGTCGTCGCACCGGAATCCGCAGCAGCCGGAATCGCGGCCGGACTGTCAGCCGGCGCGGCGCCGGCGTTTGTATCCGGTCCCGGAATACCGGTTGTGTGCGCGATCTCCTCCGGGCCTTCGTCATAGAGCTTCAGGAACTCATACCCCCCGAAACCGAGGGCGACCAAAATCGCCGCGATGCCGATCCACAAGGCCCAGTCGAACTTGCGGGCGGGTTTGATCCGCACCGGCTCACGCCCCTGCGGATTGAGTCGCCTGTCAAACGCCGCATCGGGCGTAAAATGCTTGAGTTTGAGCACGCCGACGCCCTCGATCGTCAGCACGCCGTTTTCGAGCGTGCGGGCCAGCCAGCGATCGTATACATCCTGCGCTTCGGCGGCGTCGCACTGCACGGCGCCGGAGATTTCAGCGACCAGCGACACGCCCCGCTCCTGCGAGGTAAACGACACGGCCCGGCTCGGCGGCACCACGCTCCGCCGCGAAATGCGCCGCGCGCCGCGGCGTTCCGTATAGAGCGATCCCACACCCGGCAGGAACACCTCTCCGCCCCCGGCGAGCAGGTCGCCGACGAGACGGTTGATCTCGTTTACCATCGGATAATTACTCATTTTTTCTTCTTTTTGGCAGTTGCAGCCGGGGATTTCGGCACAACGGGAACCACCTCCGGCTGCGTCGCGCCCCGGTAAATCATATAGATACCCAGCAGAATGAACGGAATGCTCAGCCACTGTCCCATGTCGAGCAGCCATCCCTGTTCGAACGCCTCCTGCTCGGTCTTGATGAACTCGATGAAGAAGCGCGTCAGGAAGATGCCGATCAGTCCGATGCCGAACAGAATGCCCGGACGGCGGCGGGCCATGTCTTTCGCATAATAGAGCCAGCAGAGCAGACCGAATGTCGCCAGATAGCAGAGCGCTTCGTAAATCTGGGTCGGATGCACCGCCGCCGGGGCGAACTCGTTCACCCATTTGGCCGAGCGGACGAACTCGAACCCCCACGGCAGGGTCGTCGCCATGCCGAAAATCTCCGAATTGAAAAGGTTGCCCAGACGCACGACGGCGCCGCCGATACCCACGGCGATCATAATGCGGTCCAGCGACCAGACGTAAGGCAGCTTGTTCTTGCGCGAGAAGAGCCAGAGACCGATCAGCAGGCCGATAGCGGCGCCGTGGCTGGCCATGCCGCCGTCGCGGAAGCCCGTGATGATGGTCCACGGCTTGCTCAGGTACTCCATCGGGTCGTAAAACAGACAGTGCCCCAGACGTGCGCCGAGGATCGTCGCCAGCGTACCGTATATGAATATAGACTCGGAGACTTTCGACGGAAGTCCCTCACGTTTGCAGAAATTATCGAAGAATTTGGCGCCGATCAGGATTGCCAGCGCCCACATCAGGCCGTAATAACGGATGTCGAGCGACCCGATGGAAAAAAACACCGGATTGAAATCCCAGACGATGCTTAGCGGTTGTATCATATTACTTGGAATGGGTTCTATGGATTTCTGCCGTTATTTGATGTCCTGCAGATTTACTTTCTTGAGCGTGAACGAGAAGGTGCTTCCCACGCCCAGTTCGCTGCGGACGGTGATACGCTCGCCGTGCGCCTCGACGATATGTTTCACGATGGCCAGACCGAGTCCCGTGCCGCCCTGCTCGCGCGAACGGCCCTTGTCCGTGCGGTAGAAACGTTCGAAAACGCGCGGCAGGTCCTCCTTGCCGATGCCCGAACCGTTGTCCTCGACTTCGATCAGGATTTTGTCGAGCATGTCGCGGAAATGGACGCGCGTCTGTCCGCCCTCCTTGCCGTAACGGATCGAATTGATGATCAGGTTTACCATCACCTGACCGATATAGTGCTTGTCGGCCAGCACCCAGAAAGGCGACGGCAGGTTTTCGGCCCCTTTGACCGAAATCTTGATCCCCTTTTTGTCGGCCTCCATCTCGGCCTGCTCGGCGATCTCCTTGGTCAGCGCAACGATGTCGAACCGCTCCATCTTCAGGCGGTTCATGTTGCTTTCGAGTTTGGAGATCGTATCGAGGTCGTTCACGATGTTGATCAGGCGGTCGATGCTCTTTTCGGCCCGTTCGAGGTATTTGCGGTTGATCAGCTCGTCCTCCAGTCCGCCGTCCAGCAGCGTCGAGATATATCCCTGAATATTGAAGATCGGGGTTTTCAGCTCATGCGCCACATTGCCGAGGTACTGTTTGCGGAACTGCTCGGTCTCCTTCAGGCGGGCGATCTCCTTGTCGTTGGTATCGGCCCACGCCGTAAGCTCCTCGCCGATATTCTCGACGTGCTTGTCCTTCAGTTCGGAGAAAATCTCGTTGGTGTGCACGTCGCGCGAAAGGACGATCGAATAGATCGGCTTGAGCTTGTAGGCCACGTACTTGCGGATGATGAACAGCGCCACGAGAGCCATGACGACGAAAACGCCGGCGGCGGCGCAGAGCGTCATCCACCAGACCACATCGAGCAGGGTCGTCGTCACGGCGACGATGACCGCAGCGAGGAGTGCGACCAGAAGCGACGCCCCCTCCTTTGTTTTAATATACACCATAGCTACTTCGTATATTGTTGCATGAGACGGGCGATGTATTTGCCCACGATATCGAATTCGAGGTTTACGACCGAGCCGACTTCGATGCGGCAGAAGTTCGTATGCTCGAACGTATAGGGAATGATCGCCACGCGGAAGCTGGATTCCTTCGAATCGCAGACCGTCAGGCTCACGCCGTTCACCGTCACCGAGCCTTTCTCCACGGTGCAGAGACCGCCGCCCTGCGGTTGGTATTCGAAAGTGAAGTACCAGCTGCCGTCGGCGTCTTCCTTCGCGGTGCAGACGGCCGTCTGATCGACGTGCCCCTGCACGATGTGGCCGTCGAGCAGCGCATCGGGTTTCATCGAGCGTTCGAGGTTCACCAGATCGCCCGTCTTCAGCAGGCCGAGGTTGCTTTTGTCGAGCGTCTCCTTCATCGCGGTAACGGTATAGGTGTCGTCGCGGATGTCCACAACTGTCAAACATACGCCGTTATGTGCTATGCTCTGATCGATTTTCAGCTCTTTGCAGAAGTCCGCGCGAAGCGTAAAATCCTTGTTCTGACGGTCGGTGCGGATCTCCACGACCTCCCCCATGCGTTCCACGATACCTGAAAACATACTTCTCAACTGTTAATTATCAACTTGCCTTTTACCTTGTAGACCGACTTTATGTCGCTGACATTCAGAATTATGTCGTCATAATTCTCTTTGTCTCCGGCCACCAGACGGAGTTTATCCTCCCCGTCGGAGAGCCGAACTATCCGCAAAGTTACAATTTTTCGGCTGACAATCACATATTCGCCCCCCGGAATAATCGCATCCGGGTCCACGGCTTTCAGCAGGACCACCGCACCCGGCGGCAGCGCGGGTCCCATGGCGCGTCCCATGTAGCACATCGCCAGATCGCACTGCCCGGCCTGCGGCACCATCAGGCTGCTCTCGGCTTCGAGATGCGCGACATGGGCGATGGCCTGTTCGACATCCACATTATAAAAAGGTATCTGCACGCCGCGCAGCTTTTCGTCGGAGAACATCTGTCCTTCGCCCGTCAGCAGCCACAACTTGTCCACCTGAGGAAATTTAGAGACGATTCGGTCGGCGACATCGAGTGATATGCCGTTGTTGCCACGTTTGATCTGATAAAGGTTTTCCCCGCGGGCCAACCCGATATAACGCGCAAAATAGTTGGTCGACATGTTCGCCCACTTGATTACGGCCTCGATTCTTTGCCAATTATTCTGCTTTTCTCGCATTTTTTTAGCAATAATTAAAAAAAAATTTGCATCTTTGCACTCCCGGTCCCGTAGTTCAATGGATAGAATATAAGATTCCGGTTCTTACGATATGGGTTCGATTCCCGTCGGGACTACAAAGCACAAGTGCAGAGATTCAAGCACTTGTGTTTTTTTGTTCAACTCCAGTCACAATCTATTATTCAACAAAAATAATAACAAATTTCCATTAGACAATAGAAAATAGCACAATTAAGCTTTTTAATAGCATATTCGGACACGACCGAAAAAAGTCCGCGCAACAGAAGATACGGACTTTTCCGGTCGTATTTCGTGCCCGAAAGGCACTGCAAAAGCTTGTTTCAGAGGGATTGTCAGAAGGAAAGACGCACGCCCAGCCGCAAGGTAAGCGACAGCGGCGAGTCGGTACGCGAGGTCCGCAGATCGGTTTCCGTGAAATAATAGGAGACTTCAGGCTCGAAATAAAGCCCGACAAGCCCGCCCAGATCGTACTGCGCGCCCGCGGCGCCCAGCACGGACCATTGCACGCCCGGCTCGTCCATCGCCCTCGAACCGAATTTCGCGGAGACGCACTTCTCGATCATACCGCCGGCGCCTGCATACAGCGAGAAGCGCCCCGTATCCAGAAACTGCCAGTTCATACGCAGCGGCACGCCGATAAAATGGAGTTTCTGACTGATATCCTGCCTGCTGGACTTCATGCGGACGTCGGCCCAGAGCAGCGTGTAATTGACGCCGCTTTCGAGCGACAGACCGTGCGCGAATTCCTTGCGCACCGAGAGTCCGAAACTGAGCGGCTGGTGATGTTTGAAGGAATAATCGTCGTAATTGTATTTCAGCTGGGCCATCGTGCCGGCGCCGCCGCCTACCGGAGCGTCGGACATCATCATGCCGGGGCCGGGCCCCGCCGACACGGTTCCCCCGCCCGTCACGCTGCCTGCCGCAAAGAGCGACACGGAAGTCCGCCTGCGGGATTTCGGCTGCTCGAAGGCGATCTGGTCGCCGTAATAAGAAGTGGTGCTCGGATAGGTCCTCGCCGATGCGGCGTTTTCTTTCGGAGCCGTCCGTTCCTGCACGCCGGAAGTCTCTGCGGCCGCCCGTTTCTGCGCGATCGTTTCTTCCGACCGCAAAGTTGCGGCAGCTTCATTCTCCGGAACGGGTTGCGGCCGGGAGTCCGTCACATCAACCGCCACGACCGCCGGCGCAGCGTTCCGCGCAACGGCAGTCGCAGGATACGCCGCCCGCACCGCCTGCCGGGTTTGGGTCTCTCGGCCCGGAAGCGACTCGGCCCGCACCGCCTCCTGCGACGGCACGACGGCCCGAAGCGACTCTTCGAGCGTTCCGATCCCCCCGGCCGGATATGTCCGATTGTCCGCGGCGGAACTGCCGCCGTCTGTTGCCGATGCGATAACAAACCCTTTATCCCCCAAACTACGATTTTCATGCAGCAGCAGTTCCCCGCCTCCGACAAAAATCAGCACGGCAGCAGCAGCGGCAGCAATCCGCGGCCAATATCTGCGCAATACGGAAATCCGGGGCGCCGGAGTTTTCAGCTCCCGCTCCAGACGAGCCCATCCGTCGGCCGGGGGTGTTACCTCGGCGTCCCGGAGCGCGCTCCGCATTACATCTGTCCAGTCTTTATTTTGTTTCATAATCTAATGTGTCTCCATATACGCCGCAATCCTGCGGGCCAGCAGCGTCCGCGCCCGGAACAACTGCGACGAGGAACTTTTTTCGTTGATCCCCAGCATCTGCGCGATATCGCGGTGCGAATACCCCTCGATGCAGTAAAGGTTGAACACCGTACGGTAACCGTCGGGCAGCTCGCCCACGAACTCCATCAGCACGTCGCGCGGAATACGCGCCACCTCCGACGGATCGGGTTCGGGAACGTCGGGAAGCGCCCGGCCTTCGTCGAGCGTCCTGAAGTTGAGTTTATTCCGGTTCCGGAGCCATTCGAGCGCCACATTCACCGCAATACGCTCCATCCATGCGCGCAGCGAACCGGGTCCGCGGTAGGAGAATCGGTCGAAAGCCCCGTATATCTTCAGGAACGCATCGTGCATGAGGTCCTCGGCGGTAGCCCGGTCGCCCGAATAACGGAGACAGACGGCCAGCAAACGGGCTGCATAGCGGTCGTACAGCTCACGCCGGGCCGTATCTTCCCCCTCTCTGCACCCCTCGGCCAGTATCTGTTCCTCCATTTCCATATTTGCGTTCACTCTTATAAATGGTATAAAGACCAAAAGACTGCACGGGATCAAAAAAAATTTTAATCCGCATGCAGTATTATCCTCCAGAATACGTTTACTGACATGAAAGATAATACAAAAATAGTATAAAAATATGAAAAGATTCGGATTTATCACGCTTGCGGTCCTGACCGCAGCATTCTTCTCCTCCTGCAACGATTCGGACGGAGATTACGCGAGCAGCTGGGCATTCGCCTCGGCAGAAACGCTCAGCAACGACTACTACTTCGTGCTGGACGACGACAAAACCGTCTATCCGAGCGACAAATCGCGCGTAGCCGGCTACAAGCCCGAAGACGACCAGCGCGTCATCATCTTCTTCAACCTGCTGAAAACGGGAGTCGAAGGGTACGATTACAACATCGCGCTTTACGACGTGAGGAACATCTACACGGGAGAGACCAGAATCGTGACCACGCAGGAAGAGGTGGAGGAACTGCCCGACGCACAAACCAGCTATTTCGGCGGCAGCATGAACAGCAACTGGCTCAACGTGGGAATCGGCTTCAACGCTTCGGATCTCTCGAAGCATAAGTTCCTGCTCGTGCGCAACGACTTCACGCAGATCGCCCCCGACAACAAGAAAGAGGGATACCTCAACCTCGAACTGCGCCACGACGCCGGCACCGACACCAGCGGAGTATACAGCTACGACGACCGCTACGTCTCGTTCAAGCTGGATCAGTTCAAGGAGGACCTCGAAGGCATGAACGGCATCATCCTGCGCATGAACACCCGTCAGAACGGCGTAATATATCTTCAGATCAACATGTCGAAGGAGAAGTAGCCACTCCCGAAACATGACCGCCCCGGCCCGCAGAATCTGCGGGCCGGATTTTTTGTCTTGCCGCGGAAACCCCGCAACGCCCCATCCTTTCAGGCCAAAACCAGGCCTTCCGGCACGCCGCAAATAAATTTGTTTTTGGCCGCGGCATGTGCTATCTTTGCGTCATGTCTATCGTACGCAACACCGAGAGCGATCTCGAATTCGAAAACAAGATCCGCCCGCAGGAGTTGGAAACCTTCTCCGGGCAGGATAAAATCGTCGATAATCTCCGCATCTTCATCAAGGCGGCGCTCATGCGCGGCGACTCGCTCGACCACGTACTGCTGCACGGCCCTCCGGGACTGGGAAAAACGACCCTCGCCAACATCATCTCCAACGAGATGAACGCGCAGCTGCGCGTCACGTCGGGTCCCGTGCTGGACAAGCCGGGCGATCTGGCAGGACTGCTCACGAGCCTCAATCCGGGCGACGTGCTCTTCATCGACGAAATCCACCGGCTCAGTCCGATCGTCGAGGAGTACCTCTACTCGGCCATGGAGGATTACAAAATCGACATCGTACTCGACAAAGGACCTTCGGCGCGTTCGATCCAGATCGAGCTGGCGCCCTTCACGCTCATAGGCGCCACCACACGCAGCGGCCTGCTGACCTCACCCCTGCGGGCGCGCTTCGGCATCCAGTGCCATCTGGAATATTACGACGCCCCGGTGCTGGCCGGCATCGTCAAACGCTCGGCGCGCATTCTGGACGTCTCGATCGACGACGACGCGGCGCACGAGGTGGCGCTCCGCTCGCGCGGCACGCCCCGAATCGCCAACGCGCTGCTGCGCCGGGTGCGCGACTTCGCCATGGTCAAGGGCGAAGGGCACATCGACCTCGAAATCACACAGATCGGACTCGCGGCGCTCAATATCGACTCGCGCGGACTCGATCAGATGGACAACAAGATCCTCGGAACGATCATCGAAAAGTTCGGCGGCGGTCCCGTAGGACTGAACACCATCGCCACGGCCGTCGGCGAAGACGCCGGAACGATCGAGGAGGTTTACGAGCCGTTCCTGATCAAGGAAGGCTTCCTCAAACGCACGCCCCGCGGCCGCGAAGCCACCGAGCTGGCGTACCGCCACATGGGATTCACTCCGCCCGGCGGAAGCGATACCCTGCTGTTCTGACCCGTCCGCCCGCCTAACCCTCAAAAATCCCATAGCATGCGCCATTTCTCCGCTTCACTGCAGGCCCTCGCCGCCGGAGCACTGTTTCTCACGACAGGCTGCGCCCCCTCGGTTTACACGAGCATTCAAAAGAGCTATCCGGCCCGCATCGAAGGTTCGACCGTGCTGGTTTACGACATGGCGGACTCGCTGCCGGAACCGGCCGAAGTCTTGGGCAGCGTCACGGTCAAGGACAGCGGATTTTCGGTCAACTGCAATTATGCGAAGGTCATGCAGCGGGCCAAGGACGAAACGAACAAAATCGGCGGCAACGGGCTTCATTTGGTCTGGCACAAGGAGCCGTCGGCGCTGGGCAGCTCGTGCCACCGCATCGCGGCCCAAATGCTTCTCCTTCCCGACTCGGTCTACACGGCTTCCTATTTCGACAACGTAGCGGCCCAGAACGCCCGGCTGGCGGCATACGGTCTCATACCGGCAGACGGAACAGTTGCGCCGGGGAGGGAGACGCCCAAGGCGGCAAACAACAACACGCTGACATTCAATGCAGGATACGCCTTTATCACCAGTGACTTCTACCTTCCGGCAGGAGTCTCAGGCAATCCCAAGCAGGGACTCGACATCAACGCCGCCTATCAATGGACATCGCGTATCGGAATCGGTTTCGGACTGCGCTATTCGGGGTATTTCACATCGGTCATGAGCGAAGGGGCGAAATTAAAGGTCCGCCTGCACTACTTCGCCCCGGAATTCGTACTGCGGCAGGAGGCAGGCCGCAACCGCAGATGGGCTTTCCACGAGTCGGTCGGCTTGGGATACGCGCGTTATACGGAGCAAATGGGAAGTCTGTCAGGCGGTATCGGCGGACTGGGCTTTCATGTCGAGGTCGGCTTTGAATACAAATTGGCGCAAAACGTCGGAATCGGAGCCAGCGTCGGAACTTACGGCACACGGTTCAGTTCGATGGACGACGCGGTGTCGCAATACAACGACGACCAGAAAGGCGGCATTTCGCGCATCAGCCTCAACGGCGGCCTGCGTTTTTATTTTTAGCGGCAAGTCCCATTAGGGGACGTAGCATAAAACAGATGCGACTATGAATCAACGATCATCTCTGTCTTCACGAATCTGCGGCACGGCGGCGCTCGTCCTGCTGACCTGCGGCGCCGCACGGCTCCATGCGGCCGCTCCCGCAACGGCCGCATCCCGCACGGACATATCTGCGGCGGCTTGCACGCCGGCGGAAGAGCGGGGCCGGACAACGGAAGAGCAGGTGCGAACAACGGAAGACCCGGCCCGAACTACAGAAGTGCAGGTGCGAACAACGGAAGACCCGGCCCAGACGGCGGAAGAGCCGCTCAGAACGGCGCCGTCGGACGACCGGAGCAAACGCGCCCGGCATCTCGCTCCGCGGGGCCGTTCGCAGCACACGTTCTTCGCCAACGCCGGGTACACGGCGATCCTCTCCACGATCTATCTCCGCGAAAGTTCTTCCGGTTCGCTGAACGAAGGACTGGAGATCACCGCGGGATACAACTGGACGTCGCGCCGGGGTTTGGGCGTCGGCGTCGTCTATTCGGGCGGGTTCATCTCGGCCCGGCGCGGAGGTTTCGAACGCACCAGCCGCATTCATTACATCGCCCCCGAATTCGTCGCGCGGCAGCGCGTCGGACGCAGGTGGCTCTTCCGCGAAAGCGCGGGTATCGGCTACGGCCGTTACATCCGCGGCTACGCCGGCCTGACTGGCAGCAGGGGCGGCGTAGGCATTCACGAGTCGGTATCGGCCGAGTTCATGCTGACGCGCTTCCTCGGACTGGGAGTCACCGTCGGCGGGCAGTGGCTGATCGTCGATTCGCCCGACGTGGACGACGGGGCCGAGCTGAACTTGGCCGGCATCTTCCGGGTTCAGCTGGGCGGAGGCATCCGGTTCTATTTTTAATGCCGGCCGGGCGCAATAATTGCAGGTTATTTAACGTTGTATCTTTTAGACGCAAACAAAACAGTTAGGATAATGAGCAAAGGTAACAAAATGGATCAGGCGGCGCTTCGCTATCATAGTGAGGGCCGTCCGGGGAAGATAGCGGTCGTACCGACGAAGCCCTATCACACGCAGCATGACTTGTCACTGGCCTATTCGCCCGGCGTCGCAGCCCCGTGCCGCGCCATCGAGGCCAATCCCGACGACGTGTATCGCTACACCAACAAAGGCAATCTGATAGCAGTCATTTCGAACGGCACCGCCGTCCTCGGACTGGGTAATATCGGCGCTCTGGCAGGCAAGCCCGTGATGGAAGGCAAAAGCATGTTGTTCAAGACGTTCGCAGACATCGACGCTTTCGACATCGAAGTCGACGAGACCGACCCCGAAGCGTTCATCCGCACGGTCAAGGCCATCGCCCCGACCTTCGGCGGCATCAACCTCGAAGACATCAAGGCTCCGGAGTGCTTCGAAATCGACCGGAGGCTGAGCGAAGAGCTGGACATTCCCGTGATGCACGACGACCAGCACGGCACGGCCGTGATTTCGACGGCCGCGCTGCTCAATGCGGCGAAAATCGCCGGCAAAGCGCTCGACAAACTCCGCGTCGTAGTGAACGGCGCCGGTGCGGCGGCCATCGCCTGCGCGCGGCTCTTCATCGCCGTCGGCGTCCGCCGCGAAAACATGATTTTCTGCGACAGTCAGGGCGTGGTCACCACCTACCGCACGGACATCAACGAAATAAAACGCGAATTCGCCACCTCCCGCCGCATCACCACCCTCGCCGAAGCCATACACGACGCCGACGTATTCCTCGGCGTATCCAAGGCCGACGTGCTGACTCCCGAAATGCTGCGCACGATGGCGACCAATCCGATCGTCATGGCGCTGGCCAATCCCGATCCGGAGATCGCCTACGACAAAGCCGTCGTTTCGCGTCCCGACATCATCTTTGCGACGGGCCGCTCGGACTACCCCAATCAGGTAAACAACGTGCTGGGCTTCCCCTACATTTTCCGCGGGGCGCTCGACGTGCGGGCCACGAAGATCAACGAAGCGATGAAGCTCGCCGCGGCACGCGCCTTGGCCGAACTGGCGCAGGAGCCTGTACCGAGCATGGTGCTGCGCGCCTATGCGCTGGGTAAACTGGAATTCGGCCGCGGCTACCTCATTCCCAAGCCGCTCGACCCGCGTCTGCTCTGCACCGTGACGCCCGCCGTGGCACTCGCTGCGATCGAATCGGGCGTAGCCCGGCAGCCCATCACGGACTGGGACGCCTACATCGAGAAGCTGAGGACCATGACCGAGATTTAACGATAAGTAGTATATAGAAAAGACCCCGCCGTTGAGCGGGGCCTTTCTTTTTATGGATATGCGTCGTATGCACTACGCAAAGAGCGCGGCGAAATCGGCAATCGGCATCGGACGCACCTCGCAGTCGCCGATCCCCACGGGCAGCACGATGCGCAGCATGCCGTCCTCGCTCTTCTTGTCCTTGCCCACCTCTTTGAGCAGACGTTTCACATCGACCGGCGGCGTGAGGTCGAAACCCAGCTTCTCCAGCACGTTCACGATCCGGTCGCGGTCGGCAGGCTGCAGGACGCCCAGCTTCACCGCGGCGGCGGCGATCAGGGCCGTGCCGACGGCCACCGCTTCGCCGTGATTCATCCGGTTCGAGCACTTCTCGATGGCGTGGGCCAGCGTATGCCCCAAGTTGAGCTTGCGGCGGTCGCCCGTCTCATGCTCGTCGCGTTCGACAATATCGGCCTTGACGCGGACCGCGGCGGAAATAGCGTCCGTAAGCAGGTCGGTATCGGTGCGCAGGGCCTCGAAAGAGACGTTTTCGATCCGGGTGAAAAGATCGGCGTCGGCGATGACGGCCGCCTTGACGACCTCGGCAAGCCCCGCACGGAACTCCCGGTCGGAGAGCGTGCGCAGCATTTCGGGATCGCAGATCACGAAGCGCGGCTGTTTGAAGGTTCCGGCCATATTCTTGTACCCGTCCACATTCACGCCGTTCTTGCCGCCCACGCTGGCGTCCACCTGCCCCAGCAGGGTGGTCGAGACGAATCCGAACGACAGTCCGCGCATGTAAGTCGCCGCGGCGAAACCCGCCACGTCGGTCACGATGCCGCCTCCGACGGCGAGCACGAACGTGGAGCGGTCCGCGCCCAGCTCGATGAAACGCCGGTAGATGGATTCCACGGTCTGCAGGGTCTTTATGCTTTCGCCCGCACCGATGAGCACCGTGTCGTACGGCGCCAGCAGCGGATGGTAAAGGCGGTCGATCGTAGCGTCGGAAACGACGATCACGCGCCCCTCAGGCAGCACCCCGGAGAGGATGTCGGCCGTGGGACCGATGTAAATCTCGCTTTGTTCCCGAACGTTGAAGGTGGGTTTCATGATCTTTAACTTTTTTAAGAAGCCAACAAATTTAGTACATTTTCCGGAGAAATTGTTACCTTTGCACCACAAAATCTATTCACATGCAAAAACTACGCAATATCGCAATTATTGCACACGTGGACCACGGCAAGACCACGCTCGTCGATAAAATGATCCTCGCCGGCAACATTCTGCGCGACAACGCCAAACAATCCGGAGAGCTGATCCTCGACAACAACGACCTTGAGCGTGAACGCGGAATCACGATTCTCTCGAAAAACGTCTCGGTAATTTACAAGGATTATAAGATCAACATCATCGACACTCCGGGCCACGCCGACTTCGGCGGCGAGGTGGAGCGCGTCCTGAACATGTGCGACGGCGTGCTGCTGCTGGTCGATGCATTCGAAGGCACCATGCCCCAGACACGCTTCGTACTGCAGAAGGCGCTGGCGCTGGGCAAGAAACCCATCGTCGTCGTGAACAAGGTCGATAAGCCCAACTGCCGCCCCGAAGTGGTGAACGAACAGGTTTTCGACCTTATGTTTTCGCTCGACGCCACCGAGGAGCAGCTCGACTACAAGACCATCTACGGCTCGGCCAAGCAGGGCTGGATGTCGCACAGGTGGAACGAGCCGACCGACTCGATCGTTCCGCTGCTCGACGCCATCATCGACGAGATTCCCGAACCGAAGATCGTCGAGGGAACGCCCCAGATGCTCATCACGTCGCTCGAATACTCCTCCTACACGGGCCGTATCGCCGTGGGCAAGGTGACGCGCGGCTCGCTCAAGGCGGGCCAGAACGTCACGCTGGCCAAGCGCGACGGCGTGACGATGCAGAAGACCAAGATCAAGGACCTGATGGTCTTCGAAGGTCTCGGCAAGAAAAAGGCGGACGAAGTACCCTGCGGCGAAATCTGCGCCCTGATGGGCATCGAGGGATTCGAGATCGGCGACACGATCTGCGACTACGAGAATCCCGAACCGCTGCCCCCCATCGCCATCGACGAACCGACGATGTCGATGCTCTTCACGATCAACAACTCGCCCTTCTTCGGCAAGGACGGCAAATACGTCACCTCGCGCCACATCAAGGATCGTCTCGACCGCGAACTGGAGAAGAACCTCGCCCTGCGCGTGACTCCCGGCCCCTCGGCCGACAGTTTCAACGTCTTCGGCCGCGGCGTGCTGCACCTCTCGGTGCTGATCGAAACCATGCGCCGCGAGGGTTACGAACTGCAGGTGGGCCAGCCCCGCGTAATCGTCAAGGAGATCGACGGCAAAAAATGCGAACCGATCGAGGAGCTGACCGTGGACTGCCCCGAAGAGTATTCGGGAACGGTCATCGAACTGGCGACCAAACGCAAAGGCACGCTGACGAACATGGCGTCGAACGGCGACCGCACGCGGCTGGAATTCAGCATCCCCTCGCGCGGCATCATCGGCCTGCGGTCGAACATGCTGACGGCGACGGCCGGCGAAGCCATCATGACCCACCGGCTGAAAGGCTTCGAACCGTGGGTCGGCGATATCGAGATGCGCGTCAACGGCTCGATCATTTCGGGCGAGACCGGCACGGCCTACGCCTACTCGATCGACAAGCTGCAGGACCGCGGACGCTTCTTCATCAGCCCGATGGAGCAGGTGTACGAAGGTCAGGTGATCGGCGAACACACGCGCCAGAACGACATCACGGTAAACGTCACCAAAGCCAAGCAGCTGACCAACATGCGCGCGTCGGGTTCGGACGAGAAGACCTCGATCGCCCCGCCCAAGATCTTCTCGCTCGAAGAGGCGCTCGAATACATTCAGGCCGACGAATACGTCGAAGTAACGCCCCATTCGATGCGTCTGCGCAAGATTCTGCTGCACGAGGTGGACCGCAAACGGGCATCGAAATAAACTTCGGGATATGGACCACTTCACCCTTTCGCTGGCGGTAGGCGCCGTGGCCGGAGCGCTCGACGTGATTCCGATGATTTTCCAGAATTTGTCGGCGCGATCGTGTTTCTCGGCGTTCTTCATCTACTTCTTCGCCGCGGTCATCGTCTTCTACAGCGACCTGCCCTACCTGCCGTGGTGGGCCGACGGCATGGCCGTCACGCTGATGCTGATGATTCCGGTGCTGTTCACCTTTTCGGGCAAAGACCGCAAGGCGATCCCGGTCGTGGTGTTCAACGGCCTGCTGTTCGGGTTCCTGATCGGCGTGGCGGAACGCTATTTGGGGTAAAAGATGCAAAAAACGGACATATGTCCGTTTTTTTTCGTATATCCCATGCAGTATCAGGCGGTTGTCTCCATTTATACAATGAAACGACACGGAAAGCCATGAGAAAATACATCATACTGCTCTTCATATCCGCCTTTGCGCTCGGCGCATGCGACAAGAACGACGATTATACGGTCCGGGAATGGACCGTCGCATCCCAGCTGGGCATCTCCCACGGGTTCCATACGCTGCAGCCCGTGCTGCTCGTCAAAGCCAACGACGACACCTCGTGGCGCGCCGTATACGAGGGCATCGAGGGATTCGACTACGAACCCGGATACGAATACAAACTCCGCATCAAGGCCAAGCAGCTGGCCGACCCGCCGCAGGACGCATCGTCCGTACGGTACTCGCTGCTGGAACTGATCTCGAAAACCCCGGCGCGGTCCAATATTCCCGACAGCTACTACCCCACGTTCACGATGGAGGTAGCCCCCGAACCCGTCAGTTACTACGGCGAATTGTACCTCAGCGTCCGTTTCCCCGAAGTCGGTCTGAACGACTGGCAGCGGTGGCCGTTCCGGATCGAGGGATTCGACTACGAACAGGGCTACAGCTACAAGCTGAAAGTCGGCACCTCGGTCGTCGGAGTGGACGAAGGATACTACACGGTACAGTATTCGGTGCTCGAAATGCTGGACAAACAGCCGGCGCAGGAGTAAACCGGCAGAGATACCTAAGAACCGGCCCTTCTTACGAGGGGCCGGTTTTTACTTTCCGGACGCCGGGCGGTTTTCATCCGCGCCATTCGTCCGGCGTTATTCATCCGGCGCCATTCATCCGACATTGTCCGCCCGGCATTCCCTTCAAGCCTCATTTCTTCAGCGTCGCAAACGAAAGAATATGCCAAGTAACGCCCACGGCGACGGCGAGCAGCGCGGCCTGCGCCCACCACCATCCGGAGAGCGGCGCAAAAACGCAGTAGAGCATCGTTCCCCACATCAGCGTGAGCGAAACGATCTTGGCGCGAAGCGGTATGGCGCGATTTTCGCGGAAGTTGCGGACATACCCGCCCAGACAGGGGTGCGCCAACAGCCAATCGTAAAGCCGGGGCGAAGAGCGGACCCACAATGCGGCGGAGAGCAGCAGAAACGGCGTGGTCGGGAGCAGCGGCACGAAAATACCGACGACACCCAGCACGAACGACAGACACCCCAAGGCGGCGAGGAAAAATTTCATGGAGCAAAAATAGCATAAATTCGGAACCCGGAAGAGCGGCGACCGTTATTTTTGCCTATCTTTGTATGACAGAACCTAAAAACAACACAAAAACAAAAATACGATGACTAAAATAGGTATCGCCAGCGATCACGCCGGCTACGAAATGAAAGAATTTCTGGTGGGCTACCTCTCGGCCATGGGTTACGACGTCCACGACTTCGGCCCCGGCTCCCCCGAAAGCGTAGATTATGCCGACTACGCACACCCGCTGGCCGAGGCGGTCGAGAAAGGCGAATTCGAATGCGGCATCGCCCTCTGCGGTTCGGGCGAAGGGATGACCATGACCCTCAACAAACATCAGGGCATCCGCGCCGGACTGGCGTGGGAACCGGAGATCGCATCGCTCATCCGCCGTCACAACAACGCCAACATTATCGTCTTCCCGGCCCGCTTCATCACCAACGACGAGGCCGTGGCGATGCTCGACGCCTACTTCGCGGCGCAGTTCGAAGGCGGACGCCACCAGCACCGCATCGAGAAGATGGCCGTACCCTGCGGCGTCGCGGCTGAAAAATAGCCGATCGGGAGACGCCTGCGGATCAAAAACGAATGCGGGCAGCACAGATGCGATGCACGGACAGCGAATGCGGCAGGTACGGATCGACGGATACGACGATCCGCAAACGCGGCAAACGTTCCGGCAAAAACAGGGAAAACCGGACGCCGCCTGCGCGCACGGCGAGCCGGGCAACGCACCGGCAAGCGCCGGAATCACATCCGCCCAAGACCGGGCAACGCCTACAACGAAAAGATGAAGGGAGTCTGCGACCGCAGGCTCTCTGCTTTTTCGGGACGGTCGAACAGTCCGAAAACCGCAGAGCCGCTGCCCGACATCGAAGCGTAAAGGGCACCAGCATCGAGTAAGTTCCGCTTGGATGCGCTGATGGCGGGATGCGCGGCGAAGATATGCGGTTCGAAATCGTTGGTCACGATCTCCTGCCACTCCGCAACGGGACGCCGCAGACGCTCGGCAAGCGGCACGGAGGGCACCCGCGGACGTACGCCCGCATAGGCTTCGCGCGTCGAGACCCCCTCGTCCGGCTTCACGATCACGAGGGTCAGCCCCGCAAGATCGAGCGGGAAAGGCGACATGATCTCGCCCCGTCCGGTGCAGAACTGTGGGGAGTTGCGCACGAAGAACGGCGTATCGCTGCCCAGCTCGGCGGCGCGGGCGATCAGCTCCGCTTCGGGCAGATGCAGGTCGAAAAGCCGGTCGAGAGCCAGCAGAACCGCCGTGCCGTCGGACGAACCGCCGCCCAGCCCGGCGCCGAACGGCACCCGCTTGTCGAGCCGGATGGCGACGCCGTCCACGCCGTAACGGTCGTGCATCAGCCGGAAAGCCTTGATACAGATATTCTGTTCGGGTTCGCAGTCCACCGCCAGCCCTTCGGCACGGAAATCCACACCCGCCCCGGCCGTGCGCACGACCTCGACTTCGTCGTAAAGTCCGCGCACGGGAAACATCACCGTTTCAAGGTCGTGATAACCGTCCGCACGGCGGCGCAGGATATCCAGCCCCAGATTTATTTTGCAGTTTGCCCGTAAGATCATACGGCAAAGATATAAAATTTGTACTTTTGCAGTATGAAATTCCGCACCGAAATCGAAATTGCGCCCCTTGGAACGAAGATCGGCTACGAGAACCGCATACTGGCCCTCGGCTCCTGTTTCGCGGAACACATCGCCGGACGGCTGGCACAGGCAAAATTCCGCGTCACGGCCAATCCTTCAGGCATTTTGTTCAACCCGCTCTCCATCGCCGCCGCGCTGCGCAGCTACGCAGGGGAGAGTCCCGTACGACATTCGGAACTGGGATTCGACGGCGAATTGTGGTTCCATTACGGATTCCACGGCTCTTTTTCCGCCCCGGAGGCGGACCAAGCCCTCGCGGCGATGAACGCCGCCCGAAAAAGCGGAGCCGAAGCGCTGCGCGCGGCCGACCGGATCGTGCTGACCTTCGGCACGGCGTGGGTCTACGAACACGACGGCGCAGTGGTCGCCAACTGCCACCGCCGGCCCGCCGCGGAGTTCACGCGGCGCAGGCTGGGCGTGGACGAGATCGTCACCGCTTTCGCAGACCTCATGGCAGGTCCGCTCGGCGGCAGGGAGGTGATCCTTACGGTCAGCCCCGTGCGGCATCTCGGCGACTCACTGGCGGGCAACACCGTGAGCAAAGCCGCGCTCCGTCTGGCCGCCGAAGAGCTGGCGGAACGTTTTCCCGACGTACACTATTTCCCCGCATACGAAATTCTCAACGACGACCTGCGCGACTACCGGTTCTACGCCGACGATCTGGTGCATCCGGCTCCGCAGGCCGTGGAATACGTCTGGGAGAAGTTCTCGGCGGCGGTTCTCTCGGAGCAGGCCCGGCGTCTGCTGCCCGACGTCCGCCATATCGTCGTGGCCGCAGCGCACCGGCCCCGCAACCCGCAGAGCGCAACCTACCGCGAGTTCTGCCGCCGCAGGCTCGAAGAGATCGCGGCGCTGCCGCAGATCGATTTTCGGACCGAAGCGGAATATTTCCGCCGATGTATCGAAATAAATTCGTAAATTTGCGGTCTATCATTCGCACACCATGAAGCACAAAATCATCTTACTCGCCATAGCCGCCTTCGCGGCCCTCGAAGTCTCGGCCGCACGGCCCCGGCTGGTCGTCAATATCGTCGTCGGCTCAATGCGCGCCGAAGACCTCTCGCGTTACGCCGACAATTACGGCGAAGGGGGGCTCCGGCGCCTGATCGACGGCGGCACGGTCTTCGCCGACAGCCGTTACGACTACCAGCAGACCACCACGCCCGTGTCGCTGGCCACGTTATCGACGGGCGCGATGCCCTCGACGCACGGGGTCATCGGCTCGCGCTGGCGCGACTACGTCGCCAACGAGGCCGTGGAGCTGATCGCCGGACGCAACGGCGCAGGCCCCTACAACCTGATCGCCCCGACGCTCTCCGAAGCGCTCCTGCAGCATGAACCCGGCAGCAAGGCCGTCACCGTGGCGGCCGAAGCCACGTCGGCGATCGTCTTGGGCGGACGCGGCGGCGAGGTCTTCTGGCTCGACTCGGCGCGCTGCGGCTGGACCACCTCGCCCTACTACGCCGCCGACGTTCCCGAATGGGTGGCGCGCAGCAACCGCGAACGCTACAACCTCTCGTACATCGTCCCCGAATGGCGGACGCTCTACGAAAAAGGCCGCTACGTCAACTCCCGCAACTGGGACGTAATCCTCACGGGCAAGAACAAAAAGGAGAAGGACGAGACGGGCAGCGGCCGCCTGAAGCTCACCACCGATTTCGACCGGATGCTCTACACCCCGGCGGGCAACACCGCCGTATTCGGCTTCGCCAAGCAGGCCATCGCCCAGTTCAAGCTCGGCACCGACGGCACGCCCGACCTGCTGAACATCTGTCTCGATTCGTCGCGCCGCATCAGCGAAGCCTACGGTCCCGAATCGGTCGAGGCGGAGGACATGTATTACAGGCTCGACCGCGATCTGGCCGACTTTTTGACGTTCGTATTCGCGCAGGTCAAGAACGGCGAAGTGCTCGTCGTATTCACGTCGGACCACGGAACCAGCCCCTCGTACGACGCGGGCCGCGAAGAGGCCGACCGGTTCAACGCCCGGCAGTTCGAGGTGATCGTAAACGGGTTCCTGAACGTCCGCTACGGCATGGGCAACTGGGTGCTGGAGTACGAGGACAAATGCCTCTACCTGAACCACAACCTCATCTACGAGCGGGGACTCAATCTGGCCGACGTGCAGAACGAGGTGGCGATCTTCGCCATGCAGTTCCGCGGCGTCTCGCACGCCCTCTCTGCCACGGCCATGCGCACGAGCTACTTCGGCAGCGGCTACGCCCGCAAGATGCAGAACAGCTTCTATCCCCGGCGTTCGGGCGACGTGATCATGAACCTGATGCCCGGCTGGATCGAGGAGAACGACCGCTGCGCATCGTCGTCGGGTTCGATGTACGGCTACGACACGCAGGTGCCGCTGGTATTTTACGGCTTCGGAGCCGGGCCCCTGCGCGTGAAGCGCCGCGTGGACATGACGGCCGTGGCGCCGACCGTGGCGCGGGTGCTGGAGATCACCGAACCTGCGGCGTCGGAGGGCGAAGTGCTCCCGGAAATCATCGATTTTTAAGGATTAAAAAAATATACGGACATGGATAAGATACAGGAGGAGATCATCGAGGAGTTCTCGGTATTCGACGACTGGCTCGACAAATACGACTACCTCATCGGCTTGAGCGATTCGCTGCCGGCCATTCCCGCCGAGCACCGCACCGAACAGTACCTGATCGAGGGGTGTCAGTCGCGCGTATGGGTGGACGCCCGCATGGAGCAGGGCCGGGTCTATTACGCCGCAGACAGCGACGCCATAATCACCAAGGGCATCATCGCCCTGCTGATCCGCGTGCTGAACGGTCGCACGCCGCAGGAGATTCTCGACACGGAGCTCTATTTCATCGACGCCATCGGCCTGAGCGCAAACCTCTCGCCCACGCGGTCGAACGGCTTGTTGTCGATGGTCAAGCAGATGCGGCTCTATGCGCTGGCCTTCGCGAGCAAGGACGGTGCGAACGAAAAATAAAAAATCGGAAACCAACGTTTCTTTCGGCAGAAGAGGCGTCCGGCCCTGCGAATCGGCCGGAACCGGGAAGCCGGAAGGGAGAGTTTCCGGCGGTTTTTAGTTTTCAACGCTTAATTTCAATGTCACGATGACACCCGAAGAGATACTGAAGGTCGAGAAGGAGATCGTCCTTACGCTCAAGAACATATACGACCCCGAAATCCCGGTGAACATCTACGATCTGGGACTGATCTACGAGATCGACTACACGCCCGACGGCGTCGCCAACATCCGCATGACGCTCACCGCGCCCAACTGCCCGATGGCCGACATGCTCGTCGAAGACGTAAACCAGCAGGTAGCCAAAGTCAAAGGCGTGAAGTCGGTGAACGTGATTCTCACGTTCGATCCCGTATGGGACAAAAGCATGATGTCGGAAGAGGCACTGCTGGAACTCAATCTGTTTTAGCATGACGGCGGAGCGGGAACAGCGCGCGATGAACCGGCTTCGGGCCGGAGCCGGGGCTTACGCCTGCGGCGGATTCCTCGCGGGGCAGTCTGCCTTGCAGCGCAGCGAGATATGCACGTCGCTGCTCTTCGACCGGCTCGAACGCAAAATGCGCATGGTGGAGGCGCTGCGGCACGAAGCGGCGGAGAACTGGAACCAGACCTTCTACCTGCTTTACTTCCGCACGCTGGGCGACCGTCAGAATCAGGAAGCCTACCTTACGCTGGCGCGGCGCGTATCCTACAAAACCGTTCTGCGCGAACGGCTGGCGCCGCATGCCGTCGAATCGCTGCTCTTCGGAGCGTCGGGACTGCTGGCGCTCTATCCGCACGACACCTACACGCTCAACCTCGCCCGCAATTTCGAATATCTGGCGGCCAAATACGACATCGAACCGATGCAGGCCGGAGCTTGGCAACTGGGCGACATACGCCCGGCCAACCACCCCGTACTGCGGCTGGCGCAAGCCGCGGAATTCTTCGCTCAGGACGAGTTCGTCATGGAGCGCGCCATGGCCTGCCGCACGGAAGAGGAGATCCGGCGGCTCTTCTGCGTCGAGGCCTCGGATTACTGGCGGACGCACCATATTCCGGGAATCGCAGGCGACGACCGGCCCAAGCGTCTGGGGGCTTTCAAGGCCAACATCATCGGCATCAACCTCGTCTCGGTGCTGCAATTCGCCTACGGCAGCTACACCGGACGCGAAGCCCTGCGCGACAGCGCCCTGACGCTGCTCGAACGCCTGCCCGCGGAGGATAACCGTTACATGCGCGGCTGGCACGACGCGGGGCTGACGCCCCGCAGCGCCTTCGAGTCGCAGGCCCTGTTGCAGCTGGCGACGGAATACTGCGCCGCCAAACGGTGCGCGGAGTGCCCCGTCGGACGGCGCATCCTGAACAATCCGAAAATCGGAAACAACTAACTCTACCGCCATGCAAAAACAGACACCACTGATCAGCGTCATCATGCCGCTCTACAATGCGGAGCGATTCGTCGGCGAAAGCATCGAGAACGTCCTCCGGCAAACGGTCGGCGACTTCGAACTGATCGTCATCGACGACGCTTCGACCGACGCTTCGGCCGAGATCGCACGCGCCTACGCCGCAAAGGACGACCGCATCGTACTGATGCACAACGAACTCAATTCGGGAGCCGCACGCACCCGCAATCGGGCGCTGGACGCCGCCCGCGGAAAATTCATCACCTTCATGGATGCGGACGACCTCTGCTCTCCGGAACGCTTCGCCAAACAGCTCGCCTTCTTCGAACGACACCCGCAAACCGACATCTGCGGCAGTTACTACACGATGTTCGGCACAAGGGGGGGGGTGATGGCGAACTGAAAATCCAAGTCCCGCTCACCCACGAGGAAATCCAGTACCAACTGTTTTTCGGGTGCCCGTTCGGCATGTCGTCCGTCATGCTGCGCAGCGAACCTTTCAAACGGACCGGCATACGCTTCCGGGAGTGTATGGCCGAAGACTATCAGTTATGGGTCGATCTTTCGGAACACCTCCGCATGGCCAACATTCCGGAGTACCTGACCTTCTACCGTCGATGGGAAGACCAAATCTCGACACGCCAGCTGGACCGCCAGACCCTCAGCGCCCAGCTTACCCAGCAGGAACAACTCGCGCGCAAACTGGGCGTCCGGCTCTCGGACGATGAAGCCCGCATCTTCACCCGTTTCTCCCTGCGGACCGGGAACGTGAAGAAAAGGGAACTCGCCTCGTACCGCCGCATTCTCACACGTCTCTACAAGGCCGGCATCCGGCATTCACACGATCCCAAGCTGCTCAAACGGCAGCTTATGCGCCGGTACAAAATGGCCTGCGGACTCTTCTATCCGTCGTGGAGGGTCTGGATTCACAAACGTCTGTTCCTCGTCCGACTTCTCGCGTCATGAAAAAAATCAGCATCATAATTCCGCTGTATAACCTCGAAGGGCTGATCGGCAAGTGTATCGCTTCGGCCCTCGATCAGGACCTGCCGCCCGAAGAGTACGAGGTGATCGTGGTGGACGACGGATCGACCGACGGTTCGTTGGCCGCAGCGCAGCGGGCGGCCTGCGGGCATGCGAACGTCCAAGTGCACGCCAAGCCCAACGAAGGCGTAAGCTTGGCACGGAATTACGGCACGGAGCGCGCCGCGGGCAGATATGTCATGTACGTGGATGCGGACGACTACCTTTCGCCCGGCGTACTCGGAGGGCTGACGCAGATCATGGACCGGGAGCGGCTCGACATGCTCTGTTTCGACATGGCGGGCGTCGACGAACACGGCGGCGACCTTCCGCTCTGGAGCGACGGGCTTTTCGCACGCGGCGGCGGGGAGGTGCAGAGCGGACGCGATTTCCTGCGTCGGGACTGCTTCCTGCCCATGGCCTGCGCCTACCTCTACGACCGGGCGATGCTCGAACGGCATGAACTCGGCATGCTCCCGATGCGGCACGAGGACGAAGAGTTCACCCCGCGCGCCATTTACTTCGCAAAACGGATCCGATATGTCCCGATCCGGGTGTACAACTACCTGCAGCACAACGGATCGTTCATGGGAAGCTATGATCCGCAGCGCCGCTCGGACTTTGTCCGGGCGATGAAAAGCCTGACCGGCTTCGCGGCCCGTATCGAAGAAAGCGATCCGGAAGGCGCACGCCTGATGCGGCTGCACGTGGGCAAAACGATGTTTTTCGCCTGCAAACAGACGATACTCGGCAGGCAGGGAAACGCCCGCGAAATGCTGCGCGACGCCCGGCAGCAGGGAGTCCTGCCGCTCGCATTCCGCAGATACAACTTCCGCCATTTCCTGATAAACCGCGCGCCCGCGCTTTTCGTCCTCTACTACCGGCTTCACAAAAGACGGTGACCCGTCGGCCGAAATGCGGCTCCGAATCGCGGAAAAGCCGCTTCGGGTCCCTTTATAGGGACCTATTTTTTTGTGCATTCGGGAAAAATAAGTATCTTTGTAGGATTTACAACCACAACCCCGAAATATCAGAAAACGAATATGGATATAGCTGCCAGTTTAATCAAACTCATCTTCGGCTCCAAAGCCGACAAGGACCGCAAGCAGATCGAGCCTTATCTCGAAAAGATCAAAGCAGTCTACCCTGCCATAGAAGCCCTTTCCAACGACGAACTGCGCGCCCGGAGCGAAGCGCTGAAGAAGCAGATCGCCGATTTCATCGCAGCCGACGAAGCCCGCATCGTGGAGCTGAAGGCCAAGTTGGAATTGGCCGAGACGTCGCTCGAAGAGAAGGAGAAGGTCTCGAAGGAGATCGACGAGACGACCAAACGCATCGACGAAAAGATCGAGGAGAAACTCGACGAAATACTGCCCGAAGCGTTCGCCATCATGAAAGACACGGCGCGCCGCTTCGCCCAGAACGAGACGGTAGTGGTCACGGCCAACGATTTCGACCGCGATCTGGCCGCCGCCAAGGATTTCGTAACCATCGAGGGCGACAAGGCCGTATACGCCAATCACTGGATGGCCGGCGGCAATGACGTGAAGTGGGACATGATCCACTACGACGTACAGCTGTTCGGCGGCGTGGTGCTCCACAAAGGCAAGATCGCCGAGATGGCGACGGGCGAAGGAAAGACCCTCGTGGCGACGCTCCCCGTATTCCTCAACGCCCTCGCAAAAAAGGGCGTGCACCTCGTGACGGTCAATAACTATCTGGCCAAGCGCGACTCGGAGTGGATGGGGCCGATGTACCAGTTCCACGGGCTGTCGGTGGCCTGCATCGACGACACGCAGCCCAACTCCGACGCCCGGCGCAAGGCATACATGGCCGACATCACCTTCGGCACGAACAACGAATACGGCTTCGACTACCTGCGCGACAACATGGCTTCGTCGCCCGCCGACCTCGTACAGCGCAAGCACCACTTCGCCATCGTCGACGAGGTGGACTCCGTATTGATCGACGACGCACGTACGCCGCTTATCATTTCGGGTCCCGTACCCAAAGGCGACGACCAGATGTTCGAGCAGTACCGCCCGGCCATCGACCACCTCTACAACCTGCAGAAGAACCTCGTGACGGGGCTGCTGGCGGAAGCCCGCCAGCTCATCGCCGAGGGCAAGAACGACGAGGGCGGCGTGAAACTCTACCGTGCGCACAAAGGTCTGCCCAAATACAAGCCGCTGATCAAATACCTCTCGGAAACGGGCGTCAAGGCGCTGATGCAGAAGACCGAAAACACTTACATGCAGGACAACAACCGCCGCATGCCCGAAATCACCGACGACCTGTTCTTCGTCATCGACGAGAAACTCAACTCGGTGGAACTGACGGACAAAGGCCATGAAGTGCTGTCGAAATACTTCAACGAGGACGGATTTTTCGTGATGCCCGACATCGGTGCGGAAGTGGCCGAGCTGGAAAAGAGCGATCTCTCGGCCGAGGAACGCGCCCGCAAACGCGACGAGGTGATCAACGACTACTCGATCAAGTCGGAGCGCGTGCACACGGTCCATCAGCTGCTCAAGGCCTACGCCATGTTCGAGAAGGACGTCGAATACGTGGTGATGGACAACAAGGTGAAGATCGTCGACGAGCAGACGGGCCGTATTCTCGACGGACGCCGCTATTCGGACGGACTGCATCAGGCGATCGAAGCCAAGGAGCACGTCAAGGTCGAAGCCGCGACGCAGACATTCGCGACGATCACCCTTCAGAACTACTTCCGCATGTACCACAAGCTGGCCGGTATGACCGGTACGGCCGAAACCGAGGCTTCGGAATTCTGGAGCATCTACAAACTCGACGTCGTGGTGATTCCGACCAACCGTCCCGTGGTCCGCGACGACCGTCAGGACCTGATCTACAAGACCAAACGCGAGAAATACAACGCCGTGATCGAAGAGATCGTGAAGCTGGTCGAAGCGGGCCGTCCGGTGTTGGTGGGTACCACGTCGGTCGAGATCTCGGAGTTGCTGAGCCGTATGCTCAAGCTCCGCAACATCAAACATAACGTTCTGAATGCCAAGCAGCACCAGCTGGAGGCCCAAGTCGTGGCCGAGGCCGGACGTTCGGGACAGGTGACCATTGCGACCAACATGGCCGGCCGCGGTACCGACATCAAGCTCACGCCCGAAGTCAAGCAGGCCGGAGGTCTGGCGATCATCGGCACCGAACGCCACGAAAGCCGCCGTGTGGACCGCCAGCTGCGCGGACGCGCCGGACGTCAGGGCGACCCCGGATCGTCGCAGTTCTTCGTATCGCTCGAAGACGACCTGATGCGTCTGTTCGGTTCGGGCCGCATCGCCTCGATGATGGACCGCATGGGACTCAAGGAGGGCGAGGTGATTCAGGCCGGCATGATGACGCGCGCCATCGAGCGTGCGCAGAAGAAGGTCGAGGAGAACAACTTCGGCATCCGTAAGCGTCTGCTGGAATACGACGATGTGATGAACTCGCAGCGCGAGGTGATCTACACCCGCCGCCGTCACGCACTCTACGGCGAGCGCATCGAGATCGACCTCAACAACATCATGTACGACTACGCCGACAATTTCGTGGAGACCAACCGCGGCATCGAGTTCGAGGATTTCCGCTTCGAGCTGATCCGCGAAGTGGCCGTAGAGCCGTCGTTCGGCGAAGAGACCTACGGCTCGGCGAAGCCCGCCGAACTGGTGGAGCTGATCGTCAAAGACCTCAAGGAGACCTATGCACGCCGTGCCAAGGCCGTGGCCGACACGGTACGCCCCGTCATGGAGCGCATCTACGAGGACAAGAAGGATCAGCTGGATTCGAACATCTACTTCCCGATTACGGACGGCCATCTGGGCTACAACGTCCCGGTGAACCTGCTGAAATGCAAGAACACGGACGGCGCGGAGATCTACAAGATATTCTCGAAAGTGGTGATGTTCACCACCATCGACGACGCATGGCGCGAGCACCTGCGCGAAATGGACGACCTGCGACAGAGCGTGCAGAACGCCACCTACGAGCAGAAAGACCCGCTGCTGATCTACAAGTTCGAATCGTTCGGACTGTTCTCGAAGATGATCGTCAAGGTCAACCGCGACGTGCTGGCGATCCTCAACAAGGCCTATATCCCCGTGCGCGACCAAAACGCCGAAGCCGTACAGCGTCAGCGTCAGGAACGCGCCAAGGTGGACGTGAACAAATTGCAGGCTTCGCGCATGCAGGCGGCGGCGCAGGCAGGACAGCAGGACAAGCAGAAACCGATGCCGATGCACGTCGAGAAGAAAGTGGGCCGCAACGATCCCTGCCCCTGCGGAAGCGGCAAGAAATACAAACAGTGCCACGGCAAAGGAATGTAAACCGGCAATGGGCTACAACGAAGAGAAACAACGTCAGCTGGATATCCGCTACCTGCGCATGGCGCGCATCTGGGCGGAGAATTCGTACTGCGTGCGCCGCAAGGTCGGAGCATTGATCGTCAAGGACAAGATGATCATATCCGACGGTTACAACGGCACGCCTTCGGGCTTCGAGAACATCTGCGAGGATGAAAACGGCCACACCAAATCCTATGTCCTCCACGCCGAAGCCAACGCCATCACCAAGGTCGCCAAAAGCGCCAACAACTGCGACGGCTCGACGCTCTACATCACCGCCGCCCCCTGCATCGAATGTTCGAAGCTGATCATTCAGGCTGGTATCAAACGGGTGGTGTACTGCGAGGAATACCGCTCGGAAGAGGGGCTGAATCTGCTGCGCAAAGTAGGCATAGAATGCGTCCAGCTCGAAGTGGAAGACTGCTAATCGGAATGAGAATGAAGCCGGCGGTGATTCTGCTGACATGTCTCTATTGCTGGCTCCCCGCAGCCGGACAGGCTTCTGCGCAGGACGCGGTGGGCAAAGTGCTGCTCGCGACACCGCCCGCACTTCCCGAATATGTCTACTGCGAAATCAGCGGGTACAAAGGAGCGGGACGCAACGGCATTTATGTCGCATTCGATTTCGGGCAGCCTATGACGAAAAAGAACCGTCTCATAACAGATGCCGGAGGACGTGCGATCACGTTCAACTCGTGCATCGACGCATTGAACTACATGGTATGCCGCGGCTGGGAATTCGTGCAGGCTTATGCGGCGGGCGAAGACAATGATTTCAGCTGCATGCTGCTGCGAATGCCGACATCGAAGATGAGCGCCGCACAACGGCAGGTTATGCTCGAAGCAACGATGAAAACGGGCGAGTAAACGGATACGGTTCAATTTTTCTGCATGTTTTATATAAGGAGTCCCCGCGGCTCCTTATTTTTGTAATTCCGCCGGGCGGCGGACGGTCCCAGATGTCTCCGAGAACGGCCTTCCCCTTGACAAGCGTTTCGAGCGGCATTCCGGCAAATGTTCCGACGACTATTCCCACAAGCGTTTCCGGTATGTTCGGACCGGGATTTGCATTTCCCGGAAAGAATCATTACTTTTAAGGTATAAACCACTAAAACCGCATCGGTATGAAACGCATCGTCATCGTCGGAGCGACATCGGGCATCGGACTCGAAGTCGCAAAACTCTGTATTCAGGCGGGTTGGCAGATCGGGGCCGCAGGCCGGCGCGAGGAGGCGCTCGAAAAGCTCCGCACCCAAGCTCCGGATCTGATCGTGACCGAATCGCTGGACATCACGCGCGACGATGCGCCCGAACATCTGTCACGCCTGATCGACAAGCTGGGCGGAATGGACATTTACCTGCACTGTTCGGGCATCGGGAAACGCAACACCGAGCTGCATCCCGACATCGAGATCGACACCCTGCGCACCAACGGCGAAGGATTCGTGCGCATGGTGACGGCGGCTTTCGGCTATTTCCGCGCTCACGGCGGCGGGCATCTGGCCGTCATCAGTTCGATCGCAGGCACCAAAGGACTCGGCAGTGCACCGGCCTACTCGGCCACCAAACGCATGCAGAACACCTACATCGACGCACTGGCGCAGTTGGCGCATATGGAGAAGCTGAATATCCGCTTTACGGACATCCGCCCCGGATTCGTCGCCACGCCCCTGCTGGCCGGCGACGGGCATTATCCGATGCTGATGCAGGTCGGGAAGGTCGCCGCACGGATTATGAAGGTCCTGAAGCGGCAGCGCCGCCGCGTGGTGATCGACCGCCGCTATGCGGTCATGGTATTCTTCTGGAAGATGATTCCCGAATGGCTTTGGGAACGGCTCAACATCCGCAAGAACGACTGACGGCAAAACACCCGTAATGAAGGGTTCGCGGCTACACCCCTGCGGACCGACGACAGAGCGTATCCGATACTGATGCGGCTCGAAAAGGGCGCCGCCAGAAACTCTCAACAAGACTCCGAAACATAAAAACAAAACGGAACGGAGGTGCGGCTGAACGGCAACAGCAAGAAAAGCCCCCATCTCCCGAATTATCGGTGTATCCGGTCCGTAAATCCGGTTCCTCACCGAGGTCGGATTCCACACAAACAGATTCCACACAAAAGTCGGCCTCCGTCCCAAACGGGTCCGGCGGTCAAGACGATGCAGATAAAACGAACCTCCCGGTCTCTTCGAAGCCGGGAGGTCTTGTTTTCATATTTCAAAAACGGCAGGTCGTCCGGATCAGAACGGCAGGTCGTCCGGATCGTCGGCGGGAATCGACGGCGCGGGGGCGGGCTTCGGAGCCGCAGGCTGCTGATAGCCGCCTGCAGGCTGTCCGGCAGAGGACTGCTGCGAACCGTAACCCTGCTGCGATCCATAGCCCTGCTGTCCGTCGGACGACGGGTTGTCGCTGCGGCGGCCCAGCAGATTCATCACATCGGCCAGAATCTCGGTCGTATAGCGTTTGTTATTGTCCTTGTCCATCCATTCGCGGGTGCGCAGGCGTCCCTCGACGTAAATCTGCGTGCCTTTGCGGACATACTTGTCCACCACGTCGGCCAGACCGCGCCAAAGCGTGATCGTATGCCATTCGGTATGCTCCTTGGCCTCGTTGGCCTGCCGGTCGAACAACCGTTCGGTCGTAGCCAGACGGATGCGGGCGACCTTCACGCCGCCTTCGGTGGTCCGGATTTCGGGGTCGATACCGACGTTGCCGATCAAAATTACCTTATTTACCATATTCTATAACATTAAAATTATCATTAAACACACGACGGACCGGGAGAAATCCGCATCCGGCACTTCTGCGGAGCGGCCCGGCGCCAAAGCCGAGATACAGCGGTAAAGATCCAAGCCACATCCCCAACGACTCCGCAGCGAACGTCCGTGACAAAAACCCGGAACGACAGTCCGTCCAACGCCGCAACAAAACCGGCACGGCCCGAAACGGCATTCCTTCTAAAGCTCCTTTATCATGCGCTTGAAGAGCACCTCCATCTTGATTCCGGCCTTTTTGCCCTGACGCTGCACGTCTTCGTGGTCGCCCACTTCGTCCGAGAGTCCGCAGTTAGTGATGACCGAAACGCCGAAGACCGGGATCGACATATGGCGCGCCACGATCACCTCCGGCACGGTGGACATGCCGGCCGCATCGCCGCCGATATTCTTGAAATAGCGGTATTCGGCCTGCGTCTCGAACGTCGGCCCCGTGCCGCCCACGTACACGCCGTACTGGAGCTTGATATTCTCCTCCTCGGCGATGGCGGTCGCCTTGGCGATCAGCCCCTTGTCGTAGCAGTTGTGCATATCCGGAAAGCGGGGACCGAGTTCGGCGATGTTGGGGCCGATCAGCGGATTGGGCATCAGGTTGATATGGTCGGTGATGACCATCAGGTCGCCAACGCGGAACGAGGTGTTGATGCCGCCCGAAGCGTTCGATACGAAAAGGTATTTGATGCCGAGCTGCCGCATGACGCGCACCGGGAACGTCACCTGCTGCATGCCGTAGCCTTCGTAATAGTGGAAACGGCCCTGCATGGCCACGACCCTGCGGCCCTCGACCATGCCGAAAATCATACGGCCTTTGTGTCCTTCGACCGTGGAGACGGGGAATCCCGGAATATCCTTGTATTCGATGGCGAAGCGTGTCTCGATCTTATCGGCGAAGCCGCCCAAACCGGTGCCGAGGATGACGCCCACTTCGGGAGCGAAAGAGTCGGTGGCGGCGTCGATGAAAGCCGCCGTTTTTTTAATTTCCTCTAACATCTTCTTCTAGTTTTTGCAGAAAATCCGTAGCCGAATCCTCTATGAATGAAATATTTATCGGTAAATAGTATATGCTGCGCCGGATCTCTTCGGGGATCTTGGCGCGGTTGGTCAGTTTCACGGCGTCCTTTTCGGTCGTCACGATGACCGCACCGGGACAGCGGCCCAGCAGGTCCCGCAGCCGGTTCAGGTCGCGGACCTTGTAAACATGGTGGTCCTCCAGCGTCATCTCCTGCACGACCTCGTAGTGTTCGCGCAGCGTCGCAAGGAACGGCTTGGGATTGCCGATGCCCGAAAGCGCGATGACCTGCCGCCCGTGCAGAAGCGGTTCGTCCGGGGCCGCATCGGGATAGAGCGGCTGGGGCATGAAGCTCTCGAAACGGGTGAAATACACCCGCTGGTAGGCGACCTGAATCAGCACCTTGCGCATGATGCGCCGGTCGATGGGGGCCATCTTCTCAGGACACTTCGTGACCACGAAATAGTGGGCGCGGTGCAGCTCTTCGGGCAGGTCGCGCAGCGTTCCGAGCGGCAGCATCCTGTCATGCTGAATGGGGCGCGTCGCGTCGATCATCACGATATTGATCTTCGGCTCCACATAACGGTGCTGGAAGCCGTCGTCCATGATGATGAGGTCCACTTCGGGGTGTTCGGCCCGGATGCGGCGGATGCCCTCGGCGCGTTTCTCGCACACGACGACCACCGTGCCGGGAAATTTGAGTTTGATCTGAAGCGGTTCGTCGCCCACGTCGCGGTAGTGGGAATCGGTCTTCACCTCCCGGTAGCCTTTGGTGCGGCGACCGTAGCCGCGCGACAGCAGGGCCACGTTGTGCATCTGCGACATGTAGGCGATCACCATTTCGGCCATCGGGGTCTTGCCCGTACCGCCGACGGTGATGTTGCCGATGCAGACGACCGGGATGTCGAACTTCTCGCTTTTGAGCACTCCCCAGTCGAACAAGCGGTGACGGAAAGTCACCCCCGCTTTATATAAGAGAGCTGCAGGTGCAAGCAGGCATTTCAACATCTTCGGTCTGTTTATCTACACAATTTTTCAAAGGTAGAAATAAATCTTCGGAACGCAAAACAAAAAAAAGCAAATCTCAGGCCTCACTGACAAACGAATAATAAAATTGGCGGAAGAGTCGTTTTTTTATATCTTTGTTTCGATTATGAAAAGTCTCAGATTACCCATATGCGCCCTGCTGCTGGTTGCGGCGGGGGCGTGTAGCAGAACGCAGCAGCAGGAGACGGCCGGGGAGGAAGCCGCCGAGCAGCACAACATCGTATACGGCATCAACGCCGACAATTACCGCACCGAGACCGGCGAGGTGGGAAGCGGCGAAACGCTGGGCAAAATCCTGAACGGATTCGGCGTTTCGGCGCTGACGATCGACCGGCTCGACAAGGCTTCGAAGGATATTTTCCCGCTGCGCAACATCCGCGCGGGACACAAGTACACGGCCTTCATCCACGAGGATTCGCTCTATGCCCCGCACTTGGATTATCTGGTTTACGAACGCAACGTCGCCGAATACGTGGTCTTCGGATTCCATGACGACTCGGTGAGCGTCCGCACGGGCGAAAAACAGTTTACCGTGCGCCGCACCAAGAAGAGCGCCACGATCAACTCGTCGCTCTGGGGCGCTATCATGGAGCAGGAGCTGCCCTATGCGCTGGCCGCCGAAATGGAGGACATTTACCAGTGGACGGTGGACTTCTTCGGCATCCAGAAAGGCGACAACTTCACGGTCATCTACGACGAGCGGTTCATCGACGACAGCGTCTCGGTCGGCATCGGCCGCATCTGGGGCGCGAAATTCTGTCAGGGCGGCAAGGAGTACTACGCCATTCCGTTCCGGCAGGGCGGCAAAATCCGTTACTGGGAGTATGACGGCGCAAGCCTGCGCAAGCAGATGCTCAAGGCGCCGCTGAAATATTCGCGCATCAGCTCGAAATTCACCTACGCCCGCAAACATCCGATCTACAAGGTGTACCGCCCGCATACGGGCGTCGATTACGCCGCACCGAAAGGCACGCCCGTGCATGCCGTCGCCGACGGCGTGGTCACCTTCAAAGGCTGGGGCGGCGGAGGCGGCAACACGCTCAAGATCAAGCATGCGGGCAACCTGATGACGGGTTACCTGCACCTGAGCGGCTACGCCAAAGGCATTTCGAAGGGTTCGCGCGTATCGCAGGGGCAGCTGATCGGCTATGTCGGATCGACGGGCGCTTCGACGGGACCGCATCTCGACTACCGCATCTGGAAAAACGGCACGCCGATCGACCCGCTGAAAGTTCCGCAGGAACCCGCCGAGCCGATCGCAAAAGAGAACCGGGCGACGTTCGAATTCGTACGCGACCGCATCGCGGCCGAGCTGAACGGCGAGGTGAAGGACGAAGAGCGCATCACGCAGCTGGATTCGCTCGTAATTCCGCAGGCTCCGGCGGCTTCCGCCCCGGCAGGCGAAACCACGGCAGCGAAATAACGCATATGGCGGCAGCGGAAACGGACGGGAAAAAGATGCAGCCGGCAGTCGCAACAAAAGCGGCGGAGAGGCGGGACACGGAAAAACCGGGGACGGAACACAAGGCTCCGGAAACGAAAACGGAAGAAGCCCCGGCTGAGAAAGGGAGCGTCCCGGCTGAGAAAGGGAGCGTCCCGGCTGCGGAAAGCAACTCCCCGGCTACAAAGGGGCACGCTGCGGCTGCAGAAAGGAGCGCCCCGACTACAAAGGGGAACACGCCGGCGGCGGAAGAGAACGCTGCCGTTGCGGAAGGAAGCGCCTCGGCTGCGGAAAGGAACACCCCGGTTGCGGAAACGCCCGGAAGCGCGGAATCCGGGACGGCAAAAACGAGCGGCTGCGGCGAAGCAATAAACGAACGTTTCGTGCGTTTTCTCCGGCGGCACCATGTACTGACGCTGGCCACCGTCGCGGAAGGGGTCCCCTACTGCTCGAATGCGTTCTACTGTTACGACAAGGAGCGAAACCTGCTCGTATTCACATCGGACCCCGCAACGCGCCATGCGCAGGAAATGGAGCGCAATCCGCGTGTCGCGGCATCGGTGGTCCTCGAAACGAAAATCGTGGGCCGGGTGCAGGGATTGCAGTTGTGCGGCACGGCAGCGCGGGCCGACGAAACGGCCAAACGGGCATACCTCAAACGGTTTCCCTACGCGGCGCTGGCCGAGCTGACGCTCTGGGCGATAAGGCCCGATTATATGAAACTGACCGACAATACGCTCGGTTTTGGAAAGAAACTGATATGGAACGACAAACTGGAGTCATCATCGTAGCGGGCGGCGGCGGAAGCCGCATGGGAAGGGCGCGTCCCAAGCAGTTCATGCTGCTGGGGGGCATGCCCATATTGGCACGCACGATCAACAACTTCGCCGCGGCGCTTCCCGGAGCGGAAATCGTCGTCGTACTGCCCGCCGAACACACCGGCTTCTGGCACAATCTGTCGGCGCGTTTCGAAGTGGCGTCGCACACGGTCGCCGAAGGGGGCCGGGAGCGGTTCCACTCGGTGAAAAACGGATTGGCGGCCCTGAAACGCGATCCGGAGCTGATCGCCGTACAGGACGGCGTGCGGCCGCTGGGGTCGCAGGAGCTGATCCGGCGCACGGTCGCGGCCGCCGCGGAACACGGCACGGCAATTCCGGTCGTCGAGCCTGTGGATTCGTTCCGCGAAACGGACGGCGCGGCTTCGCAGATCATCGACCGCCGCCGCCTGCGCATCGTCCAGACGCCGCAGGTATTCCGCGCCGAACTGCTGCGCCGCGCCTACGAAACGGAATACCGGCCCGAATTCACCGACGACGCTTCGGTAGTCGAACTGTCCGGGGAAGCTGTATTTCTCTGCGAAGGCGAACGGGCGAACCTGAAGATCACGACTCCCGAAGATACGGTCATCGCCGAAGCATTGCTGGCTGACCGCGAAGAAACGCACGAAACGGATGGAGAAAATATATAAATACCGCTTCAGCCGCCGCACGATCTATTGGACGCTGATCTATCTGGTGGTCTTCGGACTGCTGGGCGGACTGCTGTACCACCTCTACGAGGGAGGTTATCTCTCGGCGTGGTTCACGTCGTTCATCGTGGCGCTCATCGCCCTGATGTCGCTGTCGATTCCCCGCTACATCGTGGTTACGGACGAAAAGGTCGAGGTGCGCTGTCTGCTGGACATCACCGAGATAAAGCGCGGGGAAATCGCCTCGGTACGCCGCGTCGATCCCAAGCGGATGAAATGGTTCTTTCCGCTCTTCGGCGGCTGCGGATTCTTCGGTTACTACGGCCATTTTCTGGACCTGCGCCGGTTCGAACGCGTACGTCTGTACGCTTCGGAGTGGAAGAACTTCGTGGAGATCACCGACATATACGAGGAGCGGCTCTACGTGTCGTGCTCCGACGCGGATTGTCTGGTCGCCGAACTCATGCCGCCGGGCGGCAACCGGCTGACCGAAGAGGCCGCGGAAGAAGAGGAGGAGGAACGGGAGGAAGCGCAGACCGCAAAGGAGACGCAGACGACCAGAGAAACGCAGGCGACATAAGACGGCATCCGATTTGCGGGAGCGACGGAATGCCCGACCGGACAAAAAACGGCCCGAAAAGGAGAGAATACGCAATTAACTGCATTATACCGAAATCAACACATTTTTTATTCACTTAAAAAGACAGAGAAGATGAAAAAGTACCGTTGCATCGTATGCGAATGGATTTACGATCCCGCAGTCGGCGATCCCGACGGAGGCATCGCCCCCGGAACGTCGTTCGAGGATATTCCCGACGATTGGGTCTGCCCCGTCTGCGGCGTAGGCAAAGACCAGTTCGAAGAGGTCGAGGAGTAAATCCGAAAGACCGGAAAAGTGCGAGACGCATCCCACGGGTGCGTCTCGCGGCGTATACGGCGTCGGCGTCAAAAAGCGGAAAAGGCTGTTGTGCAGTTTGCGGAAAATTATTATTTTTGTCTGCCGTGCATTTTGCACGGTACAATCCAAATTTATATAACGATGAAAAAAATCCTATTCCTGATGGCCGTAGCGGCCATGACTTGGGGGGGGGTAACGCCGTAACGGCACAAACCCTCGAACCCGATTTCGAGGGTGAGGTCGTCGGAATATATTCCGACGGATCGTCCGCAAAACTCGAAAAACACAACGTTCAGATGCGAACAGGCGGCGGCGTATACATTGCCGGATTCGCAGCCAGCAAATCCAAGACAAAAATAGTCATCGAAGGCGGCAGGGCCGGAATACGGTTCAAAACCGGAGAGCCGTTCGCCCTCATCGTCCGCGCCAAGGACAACAAAGCCGACCCGATGTCGATCGTGCGCATCTTCCGGATGAAAAGCACGAAGAAGAACCGTTCGGCGGTGATTTCGGCCGTCGGATCCTTCGCCGTCCAATCCAACACCATGGAATACCTCCCCTTCTCGGCCGAGAAATACGGGGAAAGCTCCTACCGCCTGACGTTCGGGGAGCAGCCCGAAGGCGAATACGGCATCATCGTCTCGAACCCCAACAACGTGGACGAGAAGATGGTGATCGTTTCGACATTCGCCATCGGCGGCGAAGAGGCCCGGAACCGATGATGACGACACACTGAAAAACAAAAGATGCGCCCCTCGCAGGGCGCATCTTTTCGTAAAGGAGATTACCGTCAGTTGATATTGGGCAGGAACGAATAATTCTTCGAATAACCGAGCATCTGTTTCACGTAGTCGGCCGGATAGCTGATCTTGACGTCCACGATTTCGCCGTCCTTCTCCACGAGTTCGAATTCGGGATTCACGAAACCGCCGTAAGGCTCGATGCTGAGCGCATAATAGCGGTCACGCACCTCCTTGTGCAGTTCGGGATCGACCTGTACGGCATACCGCTCGACAAGCGCCCGGCCCGCCTCGTAGTCGCCTTCGGACTTGATGCGCTGTATCTCGCGGAGCATGTCGCCGAACAGCCCGCGCAGCTTCTCGTAGTCATTGACCACGACGTAGGTCTTGCCGTTCTCCCTGACCATTTCGATCACGTTGTCGGCCTTGCCGCGCTCGTAGCACCACTCGCAGATCAGTTTGCGGTTGCGCATGTGCGACTCCTCGACGTTCTTGCCCGGCTCGATGCGCGCCAGCTGGGTCATCATGCCGTTCAGGATATATTTCGCATACCCGGCCTTCGCCACGTCGAACGAGGGTACCAGCCCCAGCTCGACCATTTTGGGATCGCCCAGATAGTAGAGACCGAACAGGTCGGCGCGCGTCTCTTCGAGCGTCGAGCTGTAGCTTTTCAGCTCGCCGCCCTTGACGCCCGGAGCCAGCTGGCCCGAACCGTGGCCCAGACACTCGTGCAGGTCGGTGTGCAGGTCGTCGGCCAGCTTGCCGTACTTGTCCATCACCGCACGGTCGTCGGCACGCAGCACGAACTCCTCGTTGAAGCCGTTGCCGTGGGCGGCCATGTCGTAGGCATAGGTGATGTTGTCGATAGTCACCGACTTAGAGCCGTATTCCTTGCGGATCCAGTCGGCATTGGGCAGGTTGATGCCGATCGGCGTGGCGGGATAGCAGTCGCCGCCGAGCATCGCCACCGTAATGACCTTGGCCGAAACGCCCTTCACCTTCTCCTTGCGGTAGCGGGGATCGACGGGCGAATGGTCCTCGAACCACTGCGCATTCTCCGAAATGACCTCGGTGCGGTGGCAGGCCTCCTTGTCCATGAAATCGACGATGCCTTCCCACGACGCCTTGCGTCCCAGCGGATCGCCGTAATCCTCGATAAAGCCGTTCACGAAATCGACGTTCGAGACGGTATCCTTCACCCAGCCGATGTTATAGCGGTCGAATTCGCGCAAATCGCCCGTCTTGTAATAGCTGATGAGCGCGGCGATATTGCTCTTCTGCGGCTCGGCGGCCACGGCCTGCGCCTTTTCGAGCCAGTAGACGATCTTCTCGATGGCGGGCGAATACATGCCGCCTATCTTCCAGACGCGCTCCCTGACCACCCCGTCCTCCTTGACCAGCTTGGAATTCAGGCCGTAGGAGATCGGTTCGGGATCGTCAGGGTCCGCCATGTCGGCGTAGAACTTCTCGACTTCGGCCTGCGTCACACCCTCGTAATAGTTGTTCGAAGAAGTGGCGATCAGGTCCTCGCCGGCAGTCTGGTTCAGGCGCGTCTTGTAGAGCGACGCGTCGAAAATGGCTTTGCAGACCTCGCCGCGCAGCGGGTTCAGCTCGCCGAATTTCTCTTCGGGAATGGTCTCGATCACGTCGAGCAGGTAACCTTCGGTGAATTCGGGCACGAACTTGTCGTTCGAATAGTGGTGATGGATGCCGTTGGCGAACCAGACCTTTTTCAGGTATTTCTCCAACGCCTTCCACTCGGCCGTCGTGCGGTCGCCCTCGTAATTCTCATACACCGTTTCGAGCGTGCGGCGCACGGCGAGGTTGTATTTGAAATTCTGGTCGAACAGGATGTCGCGGCCGCACTTGGTCGCTTCGGCCAGATAATAGATCAGCTCCTTCTCCTCCAGCGGAAGCTGCTCGAAGCCGGGGACTTCGTAACGGATGACCTTGATGTCGTCGAAACGGTCGACGATCCACGGGGTTTCGCTTCGGGAAGCCCCGCCGCACGAGGTCAGTGCGAGAGCGGTAACAGTCATAGATGCAAACGTCAATAAATTTTTCATATCGTTCGGGTTTGGAATTTCTCGCCAAAAGCGGCACGCTCCCGGCAAACGGCCGGAACCGGATTTCGCCGGGAAGCGCCCGCCGTGCAAGGACAGCGCAAGCCGAATGCAGAGCCGCCGACCGGCCCTGCCGGGACACCGACTGTCCAAGCCGGGGTTTCTCTTCGGCAAAGATAGCAAAAAACGGACAAAACAATACGAAAGATGCGCACATCCCGAAGGACATGCGCACCGTTTATGCAGGCAACAGGGCTAAAAGTTGTAACCCAGCGAAATGAAGAAACTGCCGTTCTTTATCTTGCCCTCGCCCGAATCCTTGGAGATATTGAGCAGGCCGAGATCGTAGCCGACGCCCGCATAGTAATGCTTCATGACGGTAACCCCTACGCCGAAGCGCAGTCCGAAATCGGAACGCTTGAACACTTGGCCTTCGACGGAGCCGTCCTCAACGGGCACTGAAATCTCCTTGAACAGATCGACTTTCGCGGCGTCGCCCTTGAGCTTGCCGTGGATGCCGAAACCGTAATAGACGCCGGCGGCTGGCTGGATCGAGACGCTTTTAATATTGAAGTGCCAGCTCACCACAGCCGGAACCTGCAGGTACAACATATTGAATTTGGCCTTTCCTTCCACGCCCAAATCCAGATCGCCCGCCGTCACCGACGCCCCGCGTCCGGAGAGGTAAAGTCCCGTTTCGAAATAGAGGGGAAGCACCCGCAGCAGAGGCTGCTGATAGGCAAAGCCCACATGATAGGAGGCGCGCGAGTCCAGCGACGCGCTCAGGCCCCCTGCGCTGAGATGGAGATTAGCCACGTTGAGACCGGCACGAACGCCGAACGAGCTTTCGTTCTGTCCGAAAGCGGTCAGCCCGGCCGCAAGGGCAAGCAGACACAGTAAGATTTTCTTCATAGTCAATTAAAAATCGTCTCCGGCCCCGGAGAGAGCGGTTATCAGTGTATTGCGGAAACGAAGGCCCCCGGACTCCCGCATCTGCCGATGCGGGCGACGGGCATTCCCGCTTGGGTCTAAATATCTGTAAATATAGTCGCTTTTTGCCATTCCCCGAAATATATTCAACGAATTCCACATCTTTTCGCACGAACGGCTTGTCCGCAGCGCGGCGGCGCCCTGTCCGAAGGCGGTAAAACGCCCCGCAGAAGCGTTCCCGGCCGGGGAAACGCCGCCGCCGGAGTGTCCGGCGCTTTTTTTCCGTTTTTTCTTCGTTATGTTTGCGGGAATTCATACCTTTGCCCCGCAAGTTCGTTTCAGAAGAGATGAAAATATTCACAAGCGTCAAAGAGCTCCGCGCGGAGCTGGAGACTGCGGAGCAGTCCGGAATCGGGTTCGTCCCGACGATGGGCGCCCTGCATGCGGGACACCGCTCGCTGGTCGAGCGCGCCCGCCGGGAGAACACCACCGTCGTGGTGAGCGTCTTCGTCAATCCCACCCAATTCAACGACAAAAACGACCTGAGACATTATCCCCGCACCCCGGAGGCCGATGCGCGTCTGCTGGAACGGGCCGGCGCGGATTTCGTGCTGATGCCTTCGGTCGAGGAGATATACCCCGAACCGGACGGCCGTCAGTTCGACTTCGGACAGATCGACAAGGTGATGGAGGGCGCCACACGCCCCGGTCACTTCAACGGCGTGGCGCAGGTCGTCAGCCGGCTGTTCGACATCGTACGCCCGGCGCGCGCCTACTTCGGGGAAAAAGATTTCCAGCAGATCGCCGTCGTCAAGGCGATGGTGGACCAGTTGTCGCTTCCGGTCGAGATCGTCGAATGCGAGATCGTCCGCGGCGAAGACGGGCTGGCCCTCTCGTCGCGCAACGCGCTGCTCGACGCGGAGCACCGCGCCGCAGCCCCGCAGATCTACGCCGCCCTGCGCGCCGCCGCCGAAAAGTCGCAGGAACTGACGCCCGAAGCGCTGAAGGCGTGGGTCACGGCCGAGGTGGAGCGCAATCCGCTGCTGAAGGTCATCTACTACCAGTCCGTCGATGCGCAGACGATGCAGGAGGTCGCCGCATGGAGCGACGCCGAGCGTATTCAGGGCTGTATCGCCGTGCAGGCGGGAGACATTCGTTTAATCGACAACATCCGTATCCGATAATGAAATTCCAGATTGAAGTCATCAAATCCAAGATCCACCGCGTAACGGTCACGCAGGCCGATCTGCATTACGTGGGCAGCATCACCATCGACGAGGCGCTTTTGGAGGCGGCCAACATCATCGAGGGCGAAAAGGTCCAGATTATGGACATCGACAACGGAGAGCGTTTCGAGACCTACGTCATCAAGGGAGAACGCGGAAGCGGCTGCATCTGCCTCAACGGCGCCGCGGCCCGGAAGGTGCAGGTCGGCGACGTCATCATCATCGCCTCCTATGCGCTGATGGATTTCGAAGACGCCAAACAGTTCAAGCCGTGGATCGTATTCCCCGACACGGCGACGAACCGGCTCGTGAAATAACGGCTTCACCGTCCTGCAAGGCGGTAAACCGTCATAAGTAATGTAAAATCTCCCGTTTCAGGGAGATTTTTTGCTATAAATGCTTACCTTTGTTAAATAACGGATATTTTTCCCACTGCTGAATATTATGGACATAGCACTCTCCGTCGCAGCATTTCTGCTCTCGATCATCGGCATCATCGGCTGTATCGTCCCCGCCCTGCCCGGCGTAGTACTCAGTTACGCAGGACTTCTCTGCGCCTACTTCACCTCCTATTCGAGCATGTCGCCGGCGGCCATCTGGCTATGGCTGGCCATTACCGTGGCGGTCAGCGTCGCCGACTATTTCCTGCCGGCGTGGATGACCCGCCGTTTCGGAGGTTCCCGTTCGGGCGCCATCGGCGCCACGGTCGGCGTGTTCGCCGGATTTTTCTTCTTTCCGCCCGTCGGCATCATCCTCGGCCCCTTCTTCGGCGCCGTACTGGGCGAACTGCTCAACGACCGCCGCGACGCGGGCAAGGCGTTCCTGGTCGGCATAGGCTCGTTCCTCTCGTTCGTCGTCGGCACGGGCATCAAACTCGCGGCGGCGATCGGCATGTTCGTCCATGTGACGGCCGACACCTACCCCGCCGTCCGGGACTGGTTCGCAACTCTTTTCTAACCCTATCGATAATGAGAAAGTTTCTACTATTTGCGGTAGTCATCGCAGCGATGCTGGCCGCGGCTTGTTCCAAGTACAAGTACGAAACGGTGGCGGGCGATCCGTTGAACACCCGCATCTACACGCTCGACAACGGACTGAAAGTCTACATGAGCGTAAACAAGGAGGCGCCCCGCATCCAGACCTATATCGCCGTGAAGGTCGGCGGCAAGAACGACCCCGCGGAGACCACGGGTCTGGCGCACTACTTCGAACACCTGATGTTCAAAGGCACGCAGCAGTTCGGCACTTCGGACTACGCCGCGGAGAAACCGATGCTCGACGAGATCGAAAGTCTCTTCGAGGTTTACCGCAAGACCGCCGACGAGGCCGAGCGCGCGGTCATCTACCGCCGCATAGACTCGATCAGCTACGAGGCTTCGAAAATCGCCATTCCCAACGAGTACGACAAGCTGATGTCGGCCATCGGCGCCAACGGCACCAACGCCTTCACATCGCAGGACATGACGGTCTACGTCGAGGACATTCCCTCGAACCAGATCGACAACTGGGCCAAAATCCAAGCCGACCGTTTCAAGAATCCCGTGATCCGCGGCTTCCATACCGAGCTTGAGACCATTTACGAGGAGAAGAACATGTCCCTGACGCAGGACAGCCGCAAAGTCTGGGAAGCGATGGACGCCGCGCTGTTCCCCAACCACCCCTACGGCACGCAGACCGTGCTGGGAACACAGGAGCATCTGAAAAATCCGTCGATCACCAACGTCCGAAACTACCACAAGACCTACTACGTGCCCAACAACATGGCCGTATGCGTTTCGGGCGATTTCGAACCCGACGAAATGGTCGCCACGATCGAGAAGTACTTCGGCGACATGCAGCCCAATCCCAACCTGCCCGAACTGCAGTTCGAACCCGAAAAGCCGATCACGACTCCCGTGGTGAAGGAGGTTTACGGACTCGAAGCGGCCAACGTCATGCTGGGCTGGCGTCTGCCGGGCGCGAACGACAAATCGACCGACATCAGCGACATCGTGGGTTCGATCCTCTACAACGGACAGGCCGGACTGATCGACCTCGACCTGAACCAGCAGCAGAAGGTGCTCTCGGCCTACGGCTATGCCTCGACGCAGCCCGATTACAGTTCGTTCCTCGTGGCCGGACGCCCCAAGACGGGGCAGTCGCTCGACGAAGTCCGCGACCTGCTTCTGGAGGAGGTGGCAAAACTGCGGGAGGGGGACTTCGATGAAAAACTGATCGAAGCGACCATCAACAACTACAAAATGCAGCTGATGCGCTCGTTCGAGGAGAACGACAGCCGCGCGATACTCTATGTCTATTCGTTCATCAGCGGCGCAGACTGGGCCGACGAAGTCGCACGGCTCGACCGCATGTCGAAGATCACCAAGCAGGACGTCGTGGAGTGGGCCAACAAATACCTCGGTCCCGAAAGTTACGCCATCATCTACAAACGCGAAGGCAAAGACCCCGACGAGCAGAAGATCGCCGCCCCGAAGATCACCCCGATCGTGACCAACCGCGACTCGCAGAGCGAATTCCTCTCCGAGATACAGACCTCGCAGGTGCAGCCGATCGAACCCGTATTCGTCGATTACAAGAAAGACATGTCGCAGTTCGAGGCGCAGCCCGGCATCGACGTTCTCTACAAGAAGAACGAGACCAACGATATCTTCACGCTGATCTACGTCTTCAACACCGGTACGGAGAACGATCCGGCTTTGAATCTGGCATTCAACTACCTGAGCTATCTGGGGACCGACAAGATGACCGCCGAAGAGATCGCATCGGAGATGTACGACATCGCCTGCTCGTTCTACATGAACGCCGGGGCCAACCAGAGTTCGATCCAGATCACCGGACTGAGCGAAAACATGGGCAAAGCCATGGAGATCGTCGAAGGGCTGATCGCCGGCGCCAAACCCGACGAAGCGATTCTGGAGAATTGCAAGGCCGACATGCTCAAGAGCCGTGCGGATGCGAAGCTCAATCAGAGCCGCTGTTTCGGCGCGCTCCAGCGCTATCTGTTCTACGGCGGCGACTTCATCCGCCGCACGACCCTCACCGACCCGGCGCTGCAGGCGCTGACCTCGGAGCAGCTGCTCGCCAAAATCGGCGGTCTGATGGGCAAACAGCACGAAGTGCTCTACTACGGCCCGCAGAAAGAGGCCGAAGTCAAGAGTGCGCTGGCGGAACACCACAAGGTCGCCGCCGACCTGCAGCCGCTGGAGAAGAAATTCAGCACCCTGCTGCCCACCGACGCGAACAAGGTCGTACTGGCTCAGTACGACGCCAAACAGCTCTACTACCTGCAGTTCTCGAACCGCGGCGAGAAATTCGACGTGGCGGCCGATCCCGAAATCACGCTCTACAACGAATATTTCGGCGGCGGCATGAACACCATCGTTTTCCAAGAGATGCGCGAGGCGCGCGGTCTGGCGTACACGGCATGGGCCACCCTCGCTACGCCGAGCAACGCCAACGGCGATTACAGCTACTACGCCTTCATCGCCACGCAGAACGACAAGATGCAGAAGGCCGTCGAAGCTTTCGACGACATCATCAACAACATGCCCGAATCGGAGAAGGCGTTCGGCATCGCCAAGGAGGCGCTCGTCTCCCGCCTGCGCACCGAGCGCACGGTCAAAGACGGCGTATTGTGGAGCTATCTCCGCGCCCGCGATCTGGGTCTCGACGCCCCCCGCGACAAGCAGATTTTCGAGAAGGTCCAGTCCATGACACTCGACGACGTGAAAGCCGCCCAGCAGAAGTGGGTCAAAGGCCGCAAATACGTCTACGGCATTCTGGGCGACATTCAGGACCTCGATCTCAACTACCTGAAAACCCTCGGTCCCATTCAGACCGTATCGCAGGAGGAGATTTTTGGCTATTGACGCGCCGGAATCCGCAGAAACGAAGAACGCCGCAGGAAATCTCCTGCGGCGTTTCCGTTTTCAGTACGTCCGGAACGGCTAACGGCGGAAAACCTTGCCCCCCATGGCGCTCGCAGCGGCGTTTTTCACGCTCGTCTGATCGATCGTACCCTTCGTCACGAAGCGGGCGAGGGTCGGACGCGTCGTGATCGCCCCGTCCTCCGAAACGCCGTAGGCGCAAACGATATAAGCCGTCGCGGCCCAGAGGTCGGTCCACTTGTTGCTGTCCTCACCCTTCGAAAGCAGGCTGGAAAGCGTGATCTGCTGCGACTCGGCCCATATCTTGGTCCAGATCAGGTCGTCCACGGCAAACTGCAGGTCGGCGTCGAACTGCTCCTGCTGCGCGGCTCTGGTGACGCTGAAATAATAAGTGACGTTCCTGTTCGACGGCACGACGTTCACCGTCACGTCCTGACGCTCGACCGTGGTGGTGATTTCGAACGTACACTCCTCGGAAGGGATGAATTTTCCGGTCTTGAAGGCGGCCTTCGACAACGGCGAGGTGGCATTGCCGTCGGTGCAGGAGAAGGCATAGACATAGTACTCCGTATCATCGACCAGTCCCATGCGCGTAGCGCCTGCCTCTTCGATATAGGCCGGAGCCACGACGGTCTGCGTTTCGGTGAAGGTCAGATCGGCCCATGTCAGCGCGCCGCTCTCCAGTTCATCCCTGTAGGCCCTCTTGTAGATATCGATGCGCGACTTCATGAATGCGGCGTCATCATCATAAGTGTCGAATTCCGACTTGCGGACGAAACCGTGGAGGTAACCCAGATCGTCCGACGGAACGCAGACGTACTTGGCGCCGTACCACGACACGTCGGAGACGTCGATGCGGTAAACGGTATTGATTACGACCGGTTCCTGCGTCTTGAAGGGAACGGTCATCACTTCGGTGTTCAAAGTAACGGGAACTGGGTATGAGGCAGAGGCATCGGGTGTAAATCCGAACAGCACGGCGCAAAATTCCGTACCGCCCTTCAGCACACCGGGGAAGGAGAAGTCCGTCTTGGCGCCTTTGAAAGCATACATGTCGAGAAAATTATAAGCGGCATAATAACCCAGCATCGAAAGATAACCGTTCAACGGGTCGTTGATCAGCTTGTCCAGCCCGCCGTTGTCGATATTCTCCTGCGTGGTATATCCCATATACCAATAGGCAGCGTCGTCTTTCGGGGTTACCGTCGCCTTGATATTCTTGTCGGTGATCTCCGTGATATTGACCGTGAAATCTTCACCCACGGTCTCGCCTCTGTAGTCGGCGTCGGCCACCACGTCCATCATCACGGCGTCGGCCTGACCGTTGGCGCTGAAGTAGGTGATGCCCACCGTACCCCGCAGATCGGCGCACTCCTTATGCGCTTCGGTCGGGGCCGTGACCGTCAGCTTGCCGTCGGCATAGGTCACCTTCCACTCGTCGGGCTTCGAAACAAGGGTTTTCGTCACCCCGGCGGACTCGACGTCCCAGACCTTGGTCTCACCGAAAACGAAAGTCGCGACTTCGGGGGCCTTGCGGATCAACATGTAGAAATTGCTGCGTACGGGCACCGTCACGATCGAACCGTCGCTCAGTTCGAAATAGACGTTGTTGTCGTCGTAATTGACGCTCTTGAACAGCGAACCGATGCTGCTGCCCTCGGTCACGGCGGAAACGGGATCGCCCGCGGCATCGAGAATCCGCTCGGAAGTCTTGCCGCCGTCGTAGCTGATCGTCCAGTAGCCCTCGTCATCGACCGACATCACGGGTTTGACGCTTTCGCCCGTCACGCGCAGTTTCGCGCCGCCGGCCATCAGCCACTCGGTTTTGCCGTCGGTCGTGATCGTCCAATAGTAGACCTCGTCCGTATCCTGCTTGACGCCGATAACGGGTGCGTCGGCTCCGGCCGTGCCGTTCTTGATCTCGGCCGTCGTGTTGTCCGAAAAATAGATGACATAACCGTCGGCGCTCTTTTCGACCTTGACGACGGTCACCGCATCGTCCACGATTTTCTGGAGGGCCGCAATCTCGGTGTTCATCTGGCCGATCTTGGTTTCGAGGGCCTCGATCCGGCTCTTCAGGTCGTTCACATTCTGCCACAGCTCCGAGTCGTCATAGTCGTCGCAACCCGTCAGCAGGGGGGGGGAAACAAGGAGCAGTGCGCCCATGCAGGCGGCCAGTCTCCGCATCGTAAAAAATTTCATAGCAATTTATTTAAGTTAAACAAAAGTAGGGTTGGATACACGACAGCGTAAAGACACGCGACAGGCGGCAATATTATATAATCGAATATAATTAAGGACAGCTTACGGAATCGGTAAAAACATTCAAAGATAAGCATTTTCACGACAAAAGCCAATCTATCGGCAGATATGACGGACAATATTTCACATACACCCGGAAAGTATCCCGAAAAACAGGAGCCTTCGGTCCCGCCTACCGGAGCAAACCTCCGGATAATACCGTCGCCGACAGGCAAGTAACGGCAGTCCGTACGCCCTGCTTTTATTTCCGCGCCCGGCGAAAAAAAATATTCGAAAAAAGTTAAAATTACAATTCGTAATTTTAAAGTCCGGTCCGAAAAAGTCCTGCAAATTTCAGTTGCAGGAAAAGAAAAAAACTATAAAACAAATAGAACAATGAGGTTACAATCTGTTTTCGGCCACCTTTTGCGGAGAACAATCGGGTGTTGGAATTTTCGGAGAAAGATATTAAATTCGTTTCGCAATTTTTTAACCATCAAAAATTTTCAACTCTATTATCCCACACGTTATGAAAAAATTATTACCGTATCTGCTGCTTTTCATTTTGGCAGGGGGGGGGGATTTCCTGCTCCGACGATGATCCGACCGTTCCGGAACCGGAAGCCGTGACGCCGCCGGCCCCGGCCGCATCGGACATAACCTCCGATTCCTTTGCAATCTCATGGGAAGCGGTCGAAGGAGCCGTATCGTACACCTATACCCTGCTGCATAAGAACTCCCACGGTGCCGTCACGGTGATCGTTCCCGAAACCAACACCGATGCGCTCTCGGCGGCTTTCACCGCCCTGAAAGCATCGACGGCCTACACCTTCCGCATCAAAGCACTGGGCGACGGCGAAAAGACGCTCGACTCGGAGTGGTGCGAATACCCGGTAACGACCGGCGAACCGGAATATCTCTCCGGTCCGTGGGTGACGTTCGAAGTCAACTACGAAGAACGCACCAGCTATTACTGCCGCATCACGGCTACGTTTACTCCCAACGACAAGACCGTCGCCTATTATGCCACATGCGCATACGGCAGTTATTTCGACGACGACCCGGACGATCCGGATTTCGAGCCTAACACCGAAGAGGACATGATCGGGTACCTGACTGCCCAGAAACCCATTTCCAACAATACGCTGACCGAATCGTCATGGGGGTACTCCACTGAATATATTCTCGCCGTAGTCGGCGTCGATGCCGACGGCAATTTAGGCAAGCTCAACTGGGCGAAACTCAAAACTCCGGCACGCTCGTCGTCGGGCGATCAGGGCCAAAGCGAGGCCGCGCTGCGCATACAGCATGTAGTGGTCAACTCCTCCGAACTCGAAGGCGCCCCCGAAAACTGCTTCGCAACGGTATATCGTTTCGAACCGACCGACGGCGCCCGTGCATTCCGCTACGAGGACGGCTACTACAAGGGCGATTTCGCTAAAAAGGAGACATCCTACTGGCGCCAGTATTTCTCGTCGCTCGCCAATGCTTACGGCGAAGACTACGACGGCTACTACTCCGGCTGGAAAAGCAGCATGGATCTGGAAGTGGGCGCCGACGGGTTCTATTACTACGACGTCACGTTCTGGGACGTTTCGATGGCCAGCGAAACCTTCGAAGTGATCTATATGGCCTACGATGCCGACGGCGTTCCCGGCGTCCCGGCCTGCTACACGGTGACCTTGCCCGCGGAGCTGCCCGCCGTAACACCCCAGCAGAATCCTTCCGCATACAAGGCCGCCATTGCCGCGGCCAACCGGCTCGCACATCCGCAGGCCCTTCCCCGCCGCCGCTGATCTGCGGCACGGATAAAACCGAAAAGAGGATACCTTGTGGGTATCCTCTTTTTCCATGCCGGATGCTCCCGGCCTCAATAGCGGTAGTGCTCCGCCTTGTAGGGACCGTCGGGATTCACGCCGATATAGTCTGCCTGTTTAGGGGTCAGGCGGGTCAGCTCCACGCCCAGATTGTCCAGATGCAGGCGCGCCACCTCTTCGTCGAGATGCTTGGGCAGGCGGTAAACGCCCACTTCGAGCTTCTCCTGCCAAAGTTCCATCTGCGCCAGACACTGGTTCGTGAAGGAGTTCGACATCACGAACGAGGGATGGCCCGTAGCGCAGCCGAGGTTCACGAGACGGCCTTCGGCCAGCACGAAAATCGAATGTCCGTCGGGGAAGGTGAACTTATCGACCTGCGGCTTGATATTGGTCTTCACGGCGCCCGACTTTTCGAGCCGCGCCATCTGTATCTCGTTGTCGAAGTGGCCGATATTGCAGACGATCGCCTGATCGCGCATCCGCTCCATATGCTCCAGCGTGATGATGTCGCAGTTGCCTGTGCAGGTCACGAAAATATTGCCTTCGCCGAGAGCGCTTTCGACGGTCTTCACCTCGAAGCCCTCCATCGCCGCCTGCAGGGCGCAAATCGGGTCGATCTCGGTCACGATAACGCGCGCTCCGTATGAACGCATCGACGCGGCGCAACCCTTGCCCACGTCGCCGTAGCCGCACACGACCACCACCTTGCCGGCGATCATCACGTCGGTCGCACGCTTGATGCCGTCGGCCAGCGACTCGCGGCAGCCGTAGAGGTTGTCGAACTTGGACTTGGTGCAGGAGTCATTGACGTTGATGGCCGGAACGAGCAGTTCGCCCGCCTCCTGCATCTGGTAGAGCCGGTGTACGCCCGTAGTGGTCTCCTCGCTGACGCCCTTCCATTCGGCCACCGTACGATGCCATTTATCCTTGTCCTCGGCAAGCACCTTCTTCAGCGTGTCGATAATCACCTCCTCTTCGTAGGAGGAGGGTTCGTAATCGAGCGTCGAAGCGTCATCCTCGGCTTTGAAGCCCTTGTGAATCAGAAGCGTCGCATCGCCGCCGTCGTCCACGATCAGCTGCGGGCCTTTGCCGCCCGGAAACGACAGCGCCATGGCCGTACACCACCAGTATTCGGGCAGCGTCTCGCCCTTCCATGCAAAAACGGGAACGCCCGTCTCGGCAATCGCGGCGGCGGCATGGTCCTGCGTCGAGAAGATGTTGCACGAACACCAGCGCACGTCGGCGCCCAGTTCCACGAGGGTCTCGATCAGCACGGCGGTCTGGATGGTCATATGCAGCGAACCCATGACGCGCACGCCTTTCAGCGGCTTCTGCGGACCATACTTGCGGCGCACGGCCATCAGTCCGGGCATTTCGTGCTCGGCGATCTCGATCTCTTTGCGTCCCCACCCGGCCAGCGACATGTCGGCTACCTTGTAGGGCATTGTCAAGTCTAAATACATAACTGTTTATTTTAATTTCAAAATATATTCCCTGTCTTTTTCGATCTGCGCCCGCAGCTCCTCCAGCGTATCGAACCGCCGCTCGTCGCGGATCTTTTCGAGCAGTTCCACGCGCAGCATACGGCCGTACAATGCGCCGCTGAACCCGAAAATATGCGTTTCGAGACGCCGCGCCGTCCCGCCGACCGAAGGATTGCGGCCGAGGTTCGACATCGCGTCGTAAACCGCTCCGTCCACCTCGGCGCGCGAACGGTAAACGCCGTCCTCCGCGGCGACGGAATCGGGAACGGCCACGTTCGCCGTCGGAAATCCAAGCTCGCGTCCGAGCCGGCGTCCGTGTTCCACAACGCCCTCGATAATCACCTTTTCCATCAGATTTTTTCGGTCAGTTTACGCACCAGACTGAACTGCGAGAAGAACTCCTTGGCGAAGACACGCAGTACGGTATAGGAGGGAATCGCCAGCAGCATGCCGAGGATTCCGGCCAGCGACCCGGCGATCAGAATCACGAGAAAAATCTCCAGCGGATGCGCCTTGACGCGCGACGAATAGAGCGTCGGCTGCAGCACGAAGTCGTCGAGACCCTTGAGGATCAGCAGCGAACCGATGATGACGGCGGCCGTATGCCCCACTGTCATGCCCCCGATCGGGGTCACGATCCCCACGAAGACCGAAACCACGCCGCCGATAAGCGGCCCGGCATAGGGCACCACGTTCATCACGCCCATCACCAGCCCGATGAACGCCGCGTCGGCGGCTTTCATCCCGAAGGCCATCATCGTCAGCGACACAGCGACCATCAACAGCAGGCTTTCGGAGAGGATTCCTGTAAAATAGCGCGCCAGCAGGAGGGTTACGGAGTCGAGCGCACGGGTGATGTTCTCGTGATAACGTTCGGGGAACATCGCCGTAATCATAGCATAGAAAAGCCCCTCGTCCCGCAGGAAGAAGAAGGTGATGAAGGTGATGGAGAAAATAGCGATCACGGAGGAGAGCACGACATTGACGATCGACGCAAAGACCGTGTTGAGCGACTCGATGTCGATCACCTGCTTGAGCGCCGACGCGAGGGCTTCCGAGAGCGAGAAGGTGCTTTCGGGCATGGCGAAGAATTCGTGCAGGTAGCTTTGGGCGCGGGCTATCGGCTCTTCGATGCTCGCCACGACGGTGGCGAAATCGACGTTCGACAACTGGTAGATCTTGTTGAAGACCAGCGGCACGAACAGCGAACACAATGTCGCCAGCACTACCCAGATGACGATCAGCGTCGCCAGCGCCGCCAGCCAGCGGGGCACTTTCCAGCCCTTGACATGCAAGGCCGCAAGCCGTTTGACCAGCGGATTGCCCATGACGGCCAGCACGGCCGAGATCAGCACATAGACGACGATCGACCGGAAGTACCAGACCAGAAAGAGGACGGCCGCAGCAATCGCCGCGCCCGCAATAAACCGCAGGAAGGTCTGGGGTGTCGTCCTCATACAGCGGATGAATCAGGCTTTCGGAAGACGTGCGATTGGGGTCTGCGAACCCACCACGGGATCGCCTATCTCGACCAGCAGTTCGCTGTTCTTCGGGACGAGCACGTCGACGCGCGACCCGAATTTGATGAAGCCGCAGACGCTGTTCTGCTCCACGGGCGCCCCCACTTTCATATAGGAGATGATACGGCGCGCGATCAGACCTGCGATCTGACGGAAGAGAACCTTCTGTCCCGAAGCCATCTTCACCACGGTCGTGGTGCGTTCGTTTTCGGTCGAGGACTTGGGGTGCCACGCCACCAGAAAACGCCCCGGATGGTATTTGAAATATTCGACGGTACCGCCCACGGGCACCCAGTTCATATGGACGTTGGTGACGGACATGAAGATCGAGATCTGGAGCATCTCCTCATTCAGATACTCGTTCTCCTTCACTACTTCGGTCACGACGACGCGGCCGTCGCAGGGTGAAAAGGCAAGGTCGGCATCGTGGATGCGCACGCGGCGGGGTTCCCGGAAAAACGCGACGATAAAGAACCAGAACAGCAGCAACAGCACGGCGCTCACCCACAACAGCGAAATATTCGCGTCGCTGACCAGCAGGTGATAGATCAACCACCACAAAAATACGCAAACGGCGCCGGAAATGCCGATAATTTTGTAGCCTTCTTTATTTATTCTCATAACTTAATTTAGGATTGCAGTTACATAACAAAAAGCATATAGACGAAGACGAACGGCGCCGAAAGCAGCATGGCGTCGAAACGGTCCAGCACACCGCCGTGTCCGGGAATCAGATTTCCCGAATCCTTGACGCCCGCGGCGCGTTTGAACATCGACTCCACCAGATCGCCCAGCACGCCCGTTGCGGCCGCCACCAGCGCCAGACCGAGCCACGCCCATACATCGGCATCCAATACCCGCGCGGCGACATAGCCCATCGCCACGGCGCCGGCCAGCCCGCCGAAGAATCCCTCCCACGACTTTTTGGGCGAAAGACGCTCGAACATGCGGTGCCGTCCGAGGGACATTCCCACCAGATAGGCGAAGACATCGTTGGCCCAGATGATGAAGATGTAGAAAATCATCACCCAAGGAGTCCACACGTCGCTTCCGATGATCGGGATATAGCACATCAGCGAAAGGGGCAGCGCAATGTAGCAGACGCCCATCAGCGTCGTGCCGATTCCGGAAGCCGGATTCTGCTGTTTGCGGTAAAGTTCGCAGATGAACATCGCGGGTATCAGCAGGAGCATAAAGGCCATTCCGCAGGCAAAAGCCTGACTGGCGCCGCCCAGAATCTCGATGTCGTCCGATACGAACGCGAAATTAAGCGCGAAAAGCACGATGCCCGCCGCCGTTCCCAAGATCCTCTGCGGGGCGTTGCCCTGTTTCTCGGCCAGTCCGTAAAATTCGAGCATGCCGCCGACGAGCATCGCCAGCAGCAGTGCGCCGAAACTCCACTGCGACCACATAACGGCACCCAGCACCACCACTGCGAGGACTGCGCCGCTAAGCGTACGTACCATGAGGTTCTTCATTTTTTCACTCATCAGATATATCAGCGGGTTAGGTTCGTCGGTTAGTTCAGTTCGGATTTTTCGGCGTTCGCGGCTCCCGAAGCGGCGGTTTTCGTTCCCGACGCGCTTCCGGCATCGCCTTCCTGCGTCGTTCCGGTCCCGACTGGCGGAGTGTCCGCCGGCGCAGACGCCGTTCCGGACGCGGCATCGTCATCGGCGACGACGACACCCTTTTTCGGCTCGTCATTCTCCCGCGGCACCTGCGCCGCCGGGCCGAGTATGCGTTCGATATCCTCGGCATAGATCGTCTCCTTCTCCAGCAGCAGGTCTGCCATCCGGTTGATCTGCTCGCTCTTCCGTTCGATGATGCCGCGCGCCTTGGCATACGCCTCTTCGATGATGCGGCGCACCTCCGTATCGATGTCGTGGGCCGTCTGCTCGCTGAAAGGCTTGGTAAACGTATCGCGCGTGCCCGACGAGTCGTAATAACTGATCGGTCCGATCTTCTTGCTCATGCCGTAGTAGGCCACCATCGCATAGGCCGTCTCGGTAGCCCGCTCCAGATCGCTCAGCGCGCCTGCTCCCAGCGTTCCGTAGCTGACCTCCTCGGCGATCCGGCCGCCCAGCAGTCCGGCCAGCCGTTCCTGCAGGGCTTCGTTGGTAACGTGGATGCGGCGTTCGTCGGGCACATACCACGTCGCGCCCAGACTCCGCCCGCGCGGAACCACCGTGACTTTCAGCACGGGATCGCATTGGGGCAGCGACCACATGACGGTAGCGTGCCCCGCTTCGTGAATCGCCGTGGCGCGCCGCTCGGCGGCCGTCATCGGCATATTGGGTTTTTCGAGTCCACCCACGATGCGGTCGATGGCCGCGAGGAAATCCTCCTTCGACACGAATTTCTTGTTGTGCCGCGCGGCGATCAGCGCCGCTTCGTTGCAGACGTTGGCGATGTCGGCGCCCGAAAAACCGGGCGTCTGACGCGCCAAGAACTCACGGTCGAGCTGCGGATCGAGTTTCAGCGGACGCAGATGGACGTTGAAAATCGCCTCGCGCTCCTTGACGTCGGGCAGGCCCACCTCGATCTGACGGTCGAAACGCCCGGCGCGCATCAGCGCCTTGTCGAGAATGTCGGCGCGGTTCGTCGCCGCGAGGACGATAACGCCCGTATTGGTCTGGAAGCCGTCCATCTCCGTGAGGAGCTGGTTCAGCGTATTTTCGCGTTCGTCGTTGCCCGAAAATCCGGCGTTCTTGCCGCGGGCGCGGCCGATGGCATCGATCTCGTCGATGAAGACGATGCAGGGAGCCTTCTGCTTGGCCTGCTCGAACAGGTCGCGGACACGCGATGCGCCCACGCCCACGAACATCTCCACGAAATCGGAACCCGAAATCGAAAGGAACGGCACGTTGGCTTCGCCGGCCACGGCTTTGGCCAGCAGCGTCTTGCCCGTTCCCGGAGGGCCTACCAGCAGGGCACCCTTGGGAATCTTGGCGCCCAGCTCCTTGTATTTTTCCGACTTCTTGAGGAAATCGACGATCTCCATGATCTCGACCTTGGCTTCCTCCAGTCCGGCCACGTCCTTGAACGTCACGCGCTTGGAAGCGTCCTTGTCGAAGACCTGCGCCTTGGCTTTGCCGACGTTCATAATGCCGCCGCCCGCACCGCCACCGGCGCCGCGCGACATAGAACGCATGATGAAAATCCAGACGCCGATAATCAGCACCCACGGCAGCAGGTTGATCAATACGTTGGTCCAGTCGTTGGTCTTGTTCTCATAGACTACCGGCACGGTCTGTCCCGACTGCTGCTCGGCGTTCTTCAAATCTTCGCGGAACGAATCGACCGATCCGATCGTAAAGGTGAGCTGCACGCCCGTTTCGGGCAGCCGCTTGAAACGTTTGTCCACCGTATCCCTGCGGTACTGTTCGGCGGCCTCCTTCTTCAGAAAAACCTGCGCCTGATCGCGGTTCACGACCTGAATTTTCTCCACGTCGCCCTTTTCGACCATCTCCCGGACCGTCGTCCAGTCGCTGGGCAGCGGCGTGTCGTTGACATCGCCGAATACGTACCAGCCGATGATGAACGCGCCGATCAGACCGTAGATCCACAGCATCGAGGGCCTCGGCATGTTCATATTCATCCTATTATTGTTTTTGCGTTGTTGTGCCATACTAAAAAATTACTCTTCGTATTCGTATTTGGTCATGGGTGCGTCGGCCCACAACTCTTCGAGTTTGTAGAAACTGCGCAGTTCGGTCTGGAAGATATGTACCACGACGTCCACGTAGTCCATGGCGACCCATACGCCGTTCTGCTGGCCTTCGATGCGCCAGACCTTCTCGCCCAGCGTTTCGAGCACCTTCTCTTCGATGCTCGCGGCGATGGCGCATACCTGCGTCGTGGAATCGGCGTTGCACACGATGAACCGGGAGCATATGGCTCCGTCGAAACCTGAGAGGTCCAACGATACAATATCCTTACCTTTTTTATCTTCAATCGCACTTACGATAGTTTCGATCAGTTTATCCATAAATCTTCAATAGGTGTCTATAACCTTGCAAAGGTACGAAAATAGAATGAGATTTGAAAATTAAGAGCTACAAAAAAGCGGACGGGCGACCCGACCGGAATCGCCGCAACACAGGGAAAGGCCGCAAGAGACCCGCAGCAGGGGCAGAATCCCCGTCAGACCGTCCGCGGAATTCTGCGGTGGCGACCGCCATCCACAAACCGGAACGGCGACACGACGCAGACAGCGGATGACAATGCGACGCAAATCGGAGCGGAGACACGACACAAACAAGGACGGCGACCGATGCAGGCCGAGGATGACAACGCAGCACAGGGCGGGACGGATAAAACAGCATCCGAAAAACAAAACGCGCCCGGCAGAAAAAACCGCCGGACGCGTCCATTTCGGAAGAGCACGTCAGTTCCCGACCTCCGGGGCATTGGCCATAATCGTATCGGTCAGGGCCTTGATGATCGAACTCTTGACGTAGGTGCGGCGCACGGCGACCGCGATCTTGCGCGACGTGGCGCCTTTGGCCAGCATCTTCAGCCGGTCGCGGTGATCCGCGGGGATGTATTCGACGGCCATTTCGGGAATGATCGTAAGACACGACGTGCAGTCCACGATGCGCATGAGCGTATCGAGCGAACCCGATTCGAAGGAGTAGTGCGACGGCATGTCGCGCTTGGCCTGACACAGTTCGATGATCTGGTCGCGCATACAGTTTCCTGCGCTCAGAATCACCAGATCGCGCAGGTCGATGTCCTCGATGCGGATGTTCGACCGCTCGTAAAGGGCGTTTTCGGGCGAAACGTATGCGAAGAAACGGTCGTTGAAGAGTTCCTGCTCCAGAATCCCCTCGCCGCAGGTGCCGCTGGCCACCAGCGCCGCGTCGATACGGTCGCGCTTGAGAGCCTCGACGATGTCGGAAGTGATCATCTCGGAGATCTCCAGTTCGACTTTGGGATAATCGCGCACGAAAGCGGGGATGAATTTGTGCAGCAGGTACGGGGCGATGGTCGGGATGACGCCCAGCCGGAGTTTGCCCGACGTCTCGCCTTTGAGTTCGGCCACCGATTCGCGGATGTTGTTATAGGCCCGCAGCGTCTCGCGGGCACGCTCCAGCACCACGTCGCCCGCTTCGGTCGGGATCACGGGCTTCTTCGAACGGTCGAGCAGCACCACGCCCAGCTCCTCTTCGAGGGCTTTGACCTGCATGCTCAGCGAGGGCTGGGTCACGAAACAATGTTCGGCGGCCAGCGAAAAACTGCCGCAGTTGGCTACGGCCAACAGGTATTCAAGCTGAATTATAGTCATAGTAGGCAATTATTCCGACGAGCAAAAATATAAAAAAAATCTATAAACGACAACTTTATTAGGTCGCCCGCGCGCTTTTTCGTATGTTTGTCCACAAAATACCGAAAAAACGAGAGCCGGCACTGATTTTCACCGCAGTTTCAGTGCCGCGGGGAAGCCGAAACTACCGGCAGAAAGGGAGTTTGGGCAGGATTCCGGATGTGGGACCGGCATCGAGGATGCCGTAATGCGAGCTTGGCGAATTCCGCATCTCTGGAGCTGCCCCGAAGCCATAGATAACTTAAATTCGTCAAGCGGAGGATTAATCGTTTTATGGGAAAAATCATTCTTACCGGCGACCGTCCGACGGGCCGGCTTCATCTGGGACACTACGTAGGTTCGCTGCGCCGCCGCGTCGAACTGCAGGAGTCGGGCGAATTCGAACGCATCTTCATCATGATCGCCGATGCGCAGGCGCTGACCGACAACGCCGACAACCCCGAAAAAGTGCGCCAGAACATCATCGAAGTCGCCCTCGACTACCTTTCGGTCGGTCTCGACCCGAACAAATCGACGCTTTTCATCCAGTCGCAGATTCCCGAACTGTGCGAGCTGGCGTTCTACTATATGAACCTCGTCACGGTACAGCGCCTGCAGCGCAACCCGACCGTGAAGGCCGAAATCCAGCTGCGCGGCTTCGCCGAGAACAACACCGAGGGCGACACCCAGCAGCGTCAGGGCATTCCCGTCGGATTCTTCACCTACCCGATCAGTCAGGCGGCGGACATCACGGCTTTCAAAGCCACGACCGTACCCGCGGGCGAGGATCAGGAGCCGATGATCGAGCAGACGCGCGAAATCGTCCACAAATTCAACACGGTATACGGTCCCGCGCTGGTCGAACCGGAGATTCTGCTGCCCGAAAACGCGGTCTGCATGCGGCTGCCGGGAACCGACGGCAAGGCCAAGATGTCGAAGTCGCTCTGCAACTGCATCTACCTGTCGGACAGCGCCGATGAAATCAAGAAGAAAGTCATGGGCATGTATACCGATCCCGACCACCTGCGCGTGGAGGATCCGGGCAAGGTGGAGGGCAACATGGTATTCACCTACCTCGACGCCTTCAGCCGTCCCGAACACTTCCCGAAATACCTGCCCGACTACCCTTCGCTGGAGGAGCTGAAAGCCCACTACCGCCGCGGAGGCTTGGGCGACGTGAAGGTCAAGAAGTTCCTGATCGCGGTGCTGAACGAGATGCTGGAGCCGTTCCGCGAGCGCCGCAAATATTACGAGGGACGCATCGGCGAGGTGTACGAAATCCTCCGCGCGGGGTCGGAAGCGGCCCGCGAAGTCGCCGCCGAAACGCTCGCCGACGTGAAACGCGCCATGAAGATCGACTACTTCGACGACAAGGAGCTGATCGCAAGTCAGGCCGAACATTTCGCACACAAAGAATAAAACCGCAACAGCAATAAAACCGCGACGGATTTGAACTTACGCGCCGACCACATCTACCGCACATTCCTCCGCCTTACGAGGCGGCTGAGCAACAGCCAGATCATGATGCTTCTGGCCGTGGTCGTCGGCGTGCTCGCCGGAGTGGGCACCTATCTGTTCGAGATGCTGCTGTACGGCATCAAATACGGACTGACCAACTGGTTTCCGGTGGACAGCGCCCACATCCTGTTCCTGATCTACCCCGCCGTCGGCATCATTCTGGCGACGCTGTTCGTCAAATACATCGTCCGGGACAACATTTCGGAGGGCGTCACGCGCGTGCTCTACGCCATGTCGAGCCGCAATTCGCGCATCGCGGGCCACAACTGCTGGACCTCGATCGTCGGCGGCGCCACGACCATCGGATTCGGCGGCTCGGTGGGTCCTGAGGCCCCCATCGTGCTGACGGGAGCCGCCATCGGCTCGAACGTCGGACGGATCGCGCGGCTCAACTACAAGCACACCACGCTGCTGCTCTGCTGCGGCGCCGGCGCGGCGCTGGCCGCCATTTTCAAGGCTCCGATCACGGGCGTGGTGTTCGTGCTGGAAATCCTGATGCTCGACATCACCGCAGGATCGGTCATTCCGCTGCTCATCGCCTCGATCACGGCCACGACGATGGCCTTCATGCTGCGGGGCTTCGACCCGATTCTGGCCGTGACGCTGGCTCCCGCAGATGCGTTCGAGCTTTGGCAGATACCGCTCTTCATCCTGCTGGGCGTATGCTGCGGACTGATGTCGTGGTATTTCACCTCGACGAACCTGCGCGTGAGCACGCTTTTCAAGAAAATCGACAAGCAGTACAAGAAGTGGATCGTCGGCGGCACCGTGCTCGGAGTCCTGATCTTCATTTTCCCGCCGCTCTACGGCGAGGGTTACGAAGGATTCACCTCGCTGATGCACGGACAGGCCGAAAAACTCTTCGACAATTCGCTCTTCTACCGTTTCAGCGACATCGACTGGGTTGTCATACTCTTCGTCATCGCCACGATGTTCTTCAAGGTCATCGCCATGGCTTCGACCAACGCCGCGGGCGGCGTGGGCGGAACATTCGCCCCGTCGCTGTTCGTCGGCGCATTCACGGGCGCGTCGATAGCCCTGCTGTGCAACGCCTTCTTCGACTGGGAGGTGTCGATCGTCTCGTTCACGCTGGTCGGCATGGCGGGCGTCATGTCGGGCGTGATGAAGGCGCCGCTGACCTCGATCTTCCTGATCGCCGAACTCTCGAACGGTTACGGGCTGTTCATCCCGCTGATGATCACCGCCTGCATCTCGTTCGCCGTGGACTACTACCTCGATCCGGATTCGATCTACACCAAGCAGCTGCGCCTGCGCGGGGAGCTGCTGACCCACGACAAGGACCAGTCGGTCTTCGTCTTCCTGAAACTCGACGAACTGATGGAGACCGATTTCCTGCGCATCAGGGAGAACTTCACGCTGGGCGACATCGTACACATCATTTCGACGGCGCGCCGCAACATCTTCCCCGTGATCGACAACTTCGGGCATCTGCTCGGCATCATCCAGCTGGACGACCTGCGCGAAGACATGTTCAAACGCGAGAAATACGGACATCCGATTTCGGACTACATGATTCAGCCGCCCGACAAGATACTGGAACACGAAGCCATCCAGAGCGTCGTCCAGAAGTTCGAGGACAAACATACGTGGATGCTGCCCGTCGTGGACAAACAGAACCGCTACATGGGCTTCATCTCCAAATCCCGGATCCTGAACGCCTACCGCGAACAGCTGGTCAAGATCCAGCAGTAACCTGCGGTCCGCGCAGATGCGGCAGCACTCTTTTTCCGCAAGGGCGATCTCTTCCCACCGACACAAAACGAACAGCCATGACGACAGAAAATCCTTTTCCTTGGGCCGACGGCATGAACTGCGCCGTCACGGTCTGCGACACCGAAGGCGTGATCCTTTACATGAACGAGAAAGCCCGCGCGACCTATATCCGGCACGGCAATCTGATCGGCAGCAATCTTTTCGGCTGCCACAACGAACGTTCGCGCGAAATCATCCGCCGCCTGACGGCCGAGGGCGGCTCGAACGCCTACACCATCGAGAAACAGGGAGTCCGCAAGATGATCTATCAGACGGCTTGGCGGACCGGGGACAAGGTAGGCGGTCTGGTGGAGATTTCGATGGAAATACCCGCCGAAATGCCGCATTACATCCGGGGCTGAGGGCTTCGGGGCCGAGAGTTCCCGACGACTTGCGCCGCTACATAGCGGGCATGAAGCTCACCGCCTGCCCGCCGCCCGGAGCCATCGCTACTTCGAGCGTATCGGCGGATGAAACCTCGCGCTCCGAAATAGTGTAGGAGGTGGGATTCGTCTTCCAATCGGCGTCGGGACCGTCGGCGTAGATCGTCGCGCGGTATTTCGTGCCGGGTTTCAGGAAGTCGAGCGGCAGCGACAGCGTGCGGGGCTGTTCGTCGGTCGCCGCACCCAGAAAATAATTCTCCCCCGCGCGGCGGACCACGGCGACGAATTCGCCCGGTTCGCCCACCAGCGCGCGCGACCAGTCGCAGTCCGCATCGAAGTCGCGGAAGAACCGGAAAGCGGGATGCCCCTCGTAATTTTCGATCAGGTCCGAAGCCATCTGCACGGGCGAATAGATGATCACCCACTCGGCGATCTGCTTGGCAAGAGTCGTATTCACGCGCATATCGACCTCAGGACCGCAGTTCCAGAGTTTGCGGCGCGGCGAGTTGCGCGTATTTTCATAGAGAATGTCGAACGTGCCGGGCGTGAAGTCCATCGGCCCGGCGAGCAGGCGCGTGAAAGGCAGCGTCACTTCGTGCGACGGCGGATTGCCCGCGCTCCAAGCGTCCCACTCCTTGCCGCGCGCACCTTCGCGCGACATCATGTTGGGCCACGTGCGGCGGATGCCGCAGTCTTTGATCGGTTCGTGCGCATTGACCGTCATCCGGTATTTCGCGGCCGTCTCGACCACGTGCTGGTAATGGCGCACCATGTACTGCCCGTGATGGTTGTTGCCGCCGGAGATACCGCCGGCATAGCCCGTTTTGAGGTTGTGTATTCCCAGATCGGCGTACCATTTGACGGCGCGCTCCAGCTGGCGTTCGTAATCGGGGATGTTGCCGCCCGTTTCGTGATGGCCGATGATCTCGATCCCGCGTTCGCGGGCGTAACGCACGATCTCTGCAATGTCGAAGTCGGCATAGGGCTTCGTGAAGTCGAACGACTGGCTGCCGCCCCAGTTCTCCCAGCCTTCGTTCCAGCCTTCGAACAGCACCCCCTGAATATTGTTGGCCGCCGCGAAGTCGATATGGCGTTTGGCGTTTTCGGTCGTCGCGCCGTGGCGGTCGTCCATCGCCCACGTCTCGACGCCGAGGTGCATGCCCCACCACACGCCGACGTACTTCATCGGGCGGATCCAGCTCGTATCCCCGATCTTCGAAGGTTCGTTCAGATTGAGAATCAGCGACGAATTGATCAGCCCCACGGCATCGGGCGCCAGCTGCACGGTGCGCCACGCGGTCGTAAATTTATTGCCGACATGCGCTTTCGTACCGTCGGGCAGGGGCGCGAGATCCGATTTGAACGCAAGTCCGTCCGTCTTGCGAAGCGTCATTTCGGGAAAGTCGTACAAGGCCGCTTCGTGGATGCTGCCGTAGAGGCCGCCGACCTTGAACGTCGCGGGGGTATTGGCGTCGGCCAGTTCGCTCAGCGGAAGTTTGCGGTAAAGCAGTTCATAGGTGTCGAAGCTGGCGGGAATGGTCCATGAATCGCCGTCGGCGGCGAAGCGGAATTCGGTCAGTTCGTCCGTCACGCGGAGCGAATCCGCCCCGCACGCTTCGTATTCGTAGCGGAATCCCAGCCCGTCGTCGAATACCCGGAAGCGCAGCGTCAGCCGCACGCCGCCGCCGTTGCGCAGCCGCACGGCCATTTCGTTGTAACGGCTGCGGTTCTCCTTGTTCTCGCCCCACGGCTGGGTCCACGTCTCATCGACGCTCGTGCGCGACACATGCTCGACGGCGAAACCACCGCCGAGATCGGCCTCGGCGGCTTCGAATCCCAGTCGGGAAGGTTCGAACAGCCGGACACCGCCGTCCGTAACCGAATAGGTCATGCGTCCGGCGGAGTCTACGGCGAACGCCAGACGGATCGTGCCATCGGGGGAGGTAACCCCGGTATTTTGTGAACAGGCGCCGCACAAGGCCAGCGCGGCAAGGGAGAAGAGGAAGTATTTCATATCGGTCGGGTTGAGCAAACGGTTAAATCAAAGGAAAGCTTCGAATCCGGGCAGGCGTTTGACGGGCGAGAATTCGATGATCTCGTAATCGGCGACGCCGTGGATGCGGAACGGGTCCTCCGCCGTCAGGGCCTCGACCGCCGCACGGTCCGCGGCGCGGCAGAGAATGACGCCGCCCGTCCGGGGATTCTGCGGCCCCGAACAGAGAAACGTCCCTGCGGCATACTGGCGGTCGAGGTATTCGCGGTGCGCCGCGAGGTGCCGTTCGACCTCCGCAAGCGGCAGTTTGTAAGTCAGCAGTACGATGAACACCCGCTACAGTTTTATGTCGTAAATCTGGATCACGCCCTGCAGTTTGCCGGCTTCGTCGGTCACGAGCAGCGAGGTGACCTTGTTGCGGGTCATCATCTTCTCGGCTTCGATCAGTTTCCGGTCGGCAGAGATCGTCTTCGGATTCGGCGTAGCGATATCGGCGGCCTTGATGTTGAAGAACTCGGCGCGGCGGCGCTCCATTGCGCGGCGCACGTCGCCGTCGGTCACGATGCCCTCGATACGTTCGCCGTCGCAGATGATGATGAGTCCCAGTCCGCCCTTGCTGATGGCGTGGATCATGTCCGTCGCCGAGCAATCGGGCGCCACGACCGGAAGATCGTGCGAACGCATCACGTTGCCGACGGTCATCAGCAGGCGGCGTCCGAGGCTTCCGCCCGGATGCAGGCGTGCGAAATCGACGCTCGTAAAGCCCCGCATCTGCATCAGCGACACGGCCAGCGCGTCGCCCATGGCGATCTGCGCCGTGGTCGAGGTCGTCGGCGCGAGGTGCAGGATGCAGGCTTCCTCTTCGACGCTTACGTCGAGGTGCACGTCGGAGTTCTTGGCCAGCGCGGATTCGGGATTGCCGGTCATCGAGATCAGCTTGTTGCCGTTGGAGTGGATGAAAGGCACGATTTTCAGGATTTCGTCGGTCTCGCCCGAATAGGAGAGCGCCAGCACGACATCCTCTTTCGAGATCATGCCCAGATCGCCGTGAAAGGCTTCGCCGGGATGCAGGAAGAAGCTGGGCGTACCGGTCGAGGCGAGCGTCGCGGCGATCTTGCGCCCCACCAGCCCCGACTTGCCCATGCCCGTAACGATACATTTGCCCTGACCCGAAAGGATCATTTCGACGGCGTCGGCGAAGTTATCGCCCAACGTCTCCTTCATGCGCTTGAGCGCCAGCAGTTCGGTGTTGATCGCCTTGCGGGCCAGATCGAGAATCTGGGCTTTCGTGGTATCGGTCATTATAGCAGAGTTTTAATGAGGTTTTCCAGTTCGTCGAGCTGCAGCATGTTCGGGCCGTCGCTCTTGGCATGGTCCGGGTCGGGATGCACTTCGAAGAAGAAGCCGTTGGCGCCGAAAGCTTTGGCGGCCTGCGCCATGGCGGGTACGAATTCGCGGTTGCCCCCCGTCTTGCCGCCTGCGGCGCCGGGACGCTGCACCGAATGGGTGCAGTCCATCACCACGGTCGGGGCGATGCGCAGCATGTCCGCAATATTGCGGAAATCGACGACGAGGTTGTTGTAGCCGTAAATATTGCCGCGCTCGGTGAGCCATATCTCCGAAGCGCCCGCATCGCGGGCCTTTTCGTAGGGATAGAGCATGTCGGCGCCCGACAGGAACTGCGCCTTCTTGATATTCACCGTCCTGCCCGTCTTCGCGGCAGCGACCAGCAGGTCGGTCTGGCGGCAGAGGAACGCGGGAATCTGGATCACGTCGACCACTTCGCCCACGGGCGCGGCCTGCCACGATTCATGGATGTCGGTCAGCAGCTTCAGCCCCCACTTCGCACGCACGTCGGCGAGCATCCGAAGCCCCTTTTCGAGTCCGGGGCCGCGGAACGACGAGATCGAGGTGCGGTTGGCCTTGTCGAACGACGCCTTGAAGATGATGTCCGCGCCGAGTCTTTCGTTGATCGCCACAAGACGCTGCGCCACGGTGTCGAGCAGTTCGGCAGACTCGATGACGCACGGTCCGGCGATAAATTTGATCTTCATAAGATTCGATTATGAGTTAAGAACAAAGGCCGGGGAAGCCGCCGCCCGCCAAGCAGCCGGGCTTCGACTCCCGACTTTTCATTTTCCATGCCTGATCAGGAAGGCTTCGGCCTTCTCCAGATCTTCGGGCGTGTCGATGCCGATGGTCTCGGCATCGGTAACGCCCACGCCGATCTTATAGCCGTTCTCCAGCCAGCGGAGCTGTTCGAGCGACTCGGCCTTTTCGAGCGCGGACTGCGGCAGGGCCGTAACCGCGCGCAGGACCTCCGTGCGGAACGCATAGAGACCGATATGCTTGTAGAACGTATGGCGCGCCAGCCACTCCGACCGTTCGACGCCCCGCAGGTAGGGGATCACCGAACGCGAGAAGTAGAGGGCGCGCGACTGCGCGTCGAGCACCACTTTCGGGGAGTTGGGATTTTCGAGGGCTTCGAGACCGTCCGTCGCGGCGAAAGGCCTGACCAGCGTGGCGATGTCGGTTGCCGGATCGTCGAAGCAGCGTTTCACGGCTTCCAGCTGCGAGGCCCGGATAAAAGGTTCGTCGCCCTGCACGTTGACCACCACGTCGTAGGTCTTGCCCTGTTTGAGATAGGCTTCCCAGCAACGGTCGGTGCCGCTTTTGTGGTCCGGCGAGGTCATCTCGGCCCGGCCGCCGAAAGCGAGCACGGCGTCGTAGATACGCTCATCGTCGGTGGCGACCACCGCGTCGTCCAACACGCCCGCCACCTGCTCGTAGACGCGCTGAATGACGGGCCTGCCGCCCAGCATCGCCAGCGGCTTGCCCGGAAAGCGCGTCGAGGCGTAACGCGCCGGTATGATTGCGATAAATTTCATCGTCTCGGTTATTTAGCCATAAAAATAAAAAGTAAAAGGTGAAAATCAAAACTTTTCACCTTTTACTTGCATCTTCGCTTCAGACGAGCGCCAGTTTCAGCACTTCGTCGTTGGTCTTCACGTAATGGAACGTCAGCCCTTCGACGTATTCGGGTTTGATCTCGGCGATGTCCTTGCGGTTCTCCTCCGAAAGGATCAGTTCGGTGATGCCGGCGCGCTTGGCCGCCAGAATCTTCTCCCTGACGCCGCCCACGGGCATCACGCGGCCGCGAAGGGTCGTTTCACCCGTCATGGCGATACGCTCCCGGACCTTGCGTCCGGTATAGGTCGAGACGATCGAGGTCACCATCGTAATACCGGCCGACGGCCCGTCCTTCGGAATCGCCCCCTCCGGCACGTGGATATTGATGTCGTTCTTCTCGAACGCCGAAGCGTCGATTCCCAGCTCCGCGTGGTGGGCCATCACCCACTCGTGGGCGATCGTCGCCGACTCCTTCATCACCTCGCCCAGATTACCCGTCAGGCTGACTTTGCCCTTGCCGGGGGTCAGCACCGATTCGATGTAGAGGATGTCGCCGCCGACCTCGGTCCACGCAAGGCCCGTCACCACGCCCGTCATGCCGCCCACTTCGTACTCCTCGCGGAGGAACTTGGGCATGCCGAGAATCTTCTCGACGTCCTTGGCCGTGATTTCGGGCGCGAAGGCTTCGTCGAAAGCGATCTGCTTGGCGCGGGCGCGGGCGATCTTGGCCAGCAGCTTGTCGAGCGAGCGAACGCCCGACTCGCGGGTGTAGCCGGAGATGATGCCCTCGACGATTTGGGGCGTCATCACGAGTTCCTGCTCCTTGATGCCATGGGCCTCGCGCTGCTTGGGCAGCAGGTGGTCCAAGGCGATGCGGATCTTCTCCTCGACCAGATAGCCCGGAATGTTGATCATCTCCATACGGTCGCGCAGGGCCGGGGCGATGTTGGCCACGTTGTTGGCCGTGGCGATGAAGAGCACCTTCGACAGGTCGTACTCCATGTCGATATAGTTGTCGTGGAAGGTGGTGTTCTGTTCCGGATCGAGCACTTCGAGCAGTGCGCTCGACGGGTCGCCGTGGTTCGAAACGGTCACCTTGTCCACCTCGTCGAGGATAATCACGGGGTTCGACGAACCGCACCGCTTGATGGTCTGGATGATCCGGCCCGGCATGGCACCGATGTAGGTGCGGCGGTGTCCGCGAATCTCGGACTCGTCGTGCAGGCCGCCCAGCGAAATGCGGCCGAACTTGCGGCCCAGCGCCGCCGCCACCGACTTGCCCAGCGAGGTCTTGCCCACGCCCGGAGGGCCGTAGAGGCAGAGGATCGGCGACTTGAGGTCGCCCTTGAGCTTGATGACGGCCAGATGCTCCAGAATACGCTCCTTCACCTCGTCCAGACCGAAATGGTCGCGGTCGAGCTGTTCGCGGGCGCACTTGAGGTCGAGATTGTCCTTGGTCGTGTCGTTCCACGGCAGTTCGAGCAGCAGCTGCAGATAGGTCATCTGCACCGAATACTCGGCTACGGCGGGGTTCAGCCGCTCGACTTTCTGCAGCTCCTTCTCGAAGGTCTCGCCGACCTCCTTGGGCCAGTTCTTCTTCTTGGCCTCCTCGCGCATCTTCTCGATGTCGGCGTCGGCGCCGTCGCCCAACTCGTCCTGAATCGTGCGCATCTGCTGCTGGAGGTAGTAGTCGCGCTGCTGCTTGTCGATCTCCTGCTTCACACGCTCCTGAATCTGGTTTTTCAACTCGGCCAGCTGCTGCTCGCGGATCAGTATTTCGAGCAGCTTGCGGGCGCGGGCCAGCAGGCCGGGGGCTTCCAGCAGCGACTGGCGGTCCTCGTCCGTCAGCTCCATGTTCGAGCAGATGAAGTTGATGATGCCGCGCTTGGAGTCGATGTTCTTAATGGCGAACGCCGCCTCCTTGGGCATCGACGGCGAGACGTTGATGATATTGAGCGCCACGTCGCGGATCGAGTCCACGAGGGCTTCGAACTCGACGCTCTTCAGATCGGGCGTGGTATCGCGCAGTGCGGTGACACGGGCCCGGAAGTAGGGTTCGGTAGTAATGTATTCGCGGATCTCGACCTTCTCCAAGCCGTTCAGGATCACCGTGAGGTTGCCGTTGGGCATTTCGAGAATCTTGATGATGCGCGCCGCGGTGCCGACCTTGTACATGTCGTCCGGCGCGGGGTCTTCGACGTCGCTTTCGCGCTGCAGCACGGCGCCCAGAATACCGCCTTCGGCATTCACGGCGCGCACCAGACTGATGCTCTTGTCGCGGCCCACCGTAATGGGGGTGATGGCGCCGGGAAAGAGCACGGAGCTGCGCAGCGTGAGAATCGGAATGATCTCAGGAACCTCCACCTCTTCGACGACTTCGTCACCGCCCGTCACGATGGGGATCACGCGGTGATTGCCGTCGAGCAGATCGGGAAGCAGGTTCACGTCTTCGACTTCGATTGTTTCGAATTTATCTTTTTTACTCATAGCTTACAAATATATAATGTCGCAAAGGTAACGATTTTTTAGTCATATTTATTTCATCTTTGACAGAATGTTAATAACTTTGCAGGTCAAATAACGAAGTAAAACAATTTCATCCCTATGCAAATCGCAGACAAATACTCGCCGCAGGAGATCGAGTCGAAATGGTACGACTACTGGATCGAAAAACGCTTGTTTCACTCGGAACCCGATCAGCGCGAACCCTATACGATCGTAATTCCGCCCCCCAACGTAACGGGCATGCTCCACATGGGTCACATGCTCAACAACACGCTGCAGGACGTGCTGGTGCGCCGCGCCCGCATGTCGGGCAAGAACGCATGCTGGGTGCCGGGCATGGACCACGCGTCGATCGCCACCGAGGCCAAGGTCGTGGCGATGCTGCACGAAAAGGGCATCGAAAAATCGTCGCTCTCGCGTGAAAAGTTCCTCGAATACGCTTGGGAATGGAAGGAGAAGTACGGCGGCATGATCCTCAAGCAACTGCGCAAGCTGGGCGCCTCGTGCGACTGGGAGCGGACCTGCTTCACGATGGACGGGCCGCGCACCGAGAGCGTCATCAAAGTCTTCTGCGACCTGTTCGAAAAGGGCAGGATTTACCGCGGCGTACGCATGGTGAACTGGGACCCCGCGGCGAAAACGGCGCTTTCGGACGAAGAGGTGGTCTTCAAGGAGTCGCACGGCAAACTCTACTACCTGCGCTACAAGATCGAAGGCACGGACAAGGCGATCATCGTCGCCACGACGCGCCCCGAAACCATTCTGGGCGACACGGCGCTGTGCGTCAACCCTAACGACCCGCGCTACGCCTCCCTGCCGGCCGATGCGCGCGTCATCGTGCCGCTGGTGAACCGTTCGATCCCGGTGATCCGCGACGAATACGTCGATATCGAGTTCGGTACGGGCGCGCTGAAGGTCACCCCGGCGCACGACGTGAACGACTACATGCTTGGCGAAAAATACGGTCTCGAAACGATCGACATCTTCAATGACGACGGCACGATCAACGACAAGGTCGGCATGTACGTCGGCATGGACCGTTTCGACGTCCGCAAACAGATCGAGAAGGACCTCGCCGCGGCGGACCTGCTCGAAAAGACCGAGGAGTACACCAACAACGTGGGATACTCGGAGCGCACGGGCGTGGCCATCGAACCGAAGCTCTCGATGCAGTGGTTCCTCTCGATGGAGGAGCTGGCCCGGCCCGCGACCAAAGCCGTCATGGAGGATGCGATCCGCTTCGTGCCCGAAAAATACAAGAACACCTACCGTCACTGGATGGAAAATATCAAGGACTGGTGCATCTCGCGCCAGTTGTGGTGGGGACAGCGCATTCCGGCCTACTACCTGCCCAAGGGCGGGTACGTCGTGGCCCCGACGGCCGAAGAGGCGCTCGCAAAGGCGCGTGCGAAGACCGGCGACGACTCGCTGCAACCGAGCGACCTGCGTCAGGACGAGGACGTGCTGGACACTTGGTTCTCGTCGTGGCTCTGGCCGATTTCGGTCTTCGACGGCATCCGCAATCCGGACAATCAGGAAATAAGCTACTACTACCCCACCAACGATCTGGTGACGGGTCCCGACATCATCTTCTTCTGGGTGGCCCGCATGATCATGGCGGGTTACGAATACCGCGGCGAAAAGCCCTTCGGCAACGTATACTTCACGGGCATCGTCCGCGACAAGATCGGCCGCAAGATGTCCAAGCAGCTGGGCAACTCGCCCGATCCGCTGAACCTGATCGCCAAATACGGCGCCGACGGCATGCGCATGGCGATGCTGATTTCGTCGTCGGCCGGCAACGACGTGATGTTCGACGAAGCGCTCTGCGAGCAGGGCCGCAACTTCGGCAACAAGATATGGAACGCCTACAGGCTGGTGAACGGCTGGTCGGCGGACGACAAGGCTGCGCAGGACGACAACAACCGGCTGGCGGTCGAATGGTTCCGCCAGACGCTGGGCCGCGCACTGCGCCAGATCGACGAGGACTTCAGGTCGTACCGCATTTCGGAGGCGTTCATGACGGCCTACAAACTCTTCTGGGACGACTTCAGCGGTCTCTACCTCGAAATGGTGAAACCCGCCTACGGACAGCCCGTCGATGCGGAGACGTTCGCCGCGACGTGCGGATTCTTCGACGAATTGATGCGCGTGCTGCACCCCTTCATGCCGTTCGTGACGGAGGAGATCTGGCAGGACCTCGCGCCCCGCAAAGAGGGCGAGTCGATCTGCACGGCCCCCATGCCGCAGCCGGTCGAAGCTGACGAGCGCCTGCTGGCCCGGTTCGAGCTGGCCAAGGAGGCGATCTCCTCAGTGCGCAACATACGCAACCAGAAGAACCTGCCGCAGAAGGAAGCGCTGACGCTCAAGGTGATCGCCGACGAGAACTACCCCGCCGAATACGCTCCCGTGATGCAGAAGATGGCCAACCTGACGGCCGTCGAAACCGTGACGGAGAAAGACCCCGCGGCAGCGGCGTTCATCGTCAAGACGACCCAGTATTTCGTGCCGATGGCGGGCAAGATTGACGTCGAAGCCGAAATCGGGAAACTGACGGAGAGTCTCGCCTACTACGAGGGATTCCTCGCAAGCGTCATGAAGAAGCTCTCGAACGAGCGCTTCGTGCAGTCGGCGCCCGAAAAGGTGGTCATGAACGAGCGCGCCAAGCAGGCGGACGCAGAAGCGAAAATCGCGGCCATCAGGGAGCAGCTGGCGGCGCTGAAATAATCCGGCGTGGCACAAATCACCATATACACCGACGGCTCGGCCTTGGGAAATCCCGGACCGGGCGGTTACGGCGCGGTGCTGCTTTCGGGCCGTCACCGCAAGGAGCTTTCGCAGGGATTCCGCCTGACGACCAACAACCGCATGGAGCTGACGGCCGTCTGCGCGGCGCTCGAAGCGCTCAAGTTCGAGGGGTCGGACGTCACGGTCTATTCCGACTCGAAATACGTCGTGGACGCCGTGACGAAAGGCTGGGTGTTCGGCTGGGAGAAGAAACGGTTCGCCGGCAAGAAGAATCCCGACCTGTGGATGCGTTTCCTGCGCATATACCGGCGCCACAACGTGCGGTTCGTATGGGTCAAGGGGCATGCCGATACGGTCGAGAACAACCGCTGCGACCAACTGGCCGTGGCCGCCGCCAACGACAAGGCGCATTTATCGGAAGACACTGGTTATGAACCGGAAGAGAGGTGAGCGGCAACGCCCGCCTCTTTTCCTTTTTCGGCCCTTATTTCTCCTAAACTTCGCACTTTTGACCCGCAGGGTCCGATTTTATCATTATTATTCCTATCTTTGTCCCGATTATCACATAACCTGCAAATAATCCGCCCGTAATGCTTAAAATATACATGAGGCTCTTGGGTTTCGCCCGACCCATCCAGAAGTACGCAATTCCCTATTTCTTCTACTCGCTGCTCTACGCGCTGTTCAACTCGCTCACGTTCCTGCTGATCATGCCGATCCTCAAGACGATGTTCGACGCCGACTACACGTTCGTATATGTGGAGAAACTTCCCCCGCTGGCCTTCAATCAGGAATACCTGACAGCCTTGTTCAACTACACCTACTCGCATCTGTTCAACGAATACAACCCCGAAAACGTACTGCTCATGCTCGCCGTGGTGACCATTTTCGTGAGCCTGCTGAGCAACCTGTTCCGCTATCTGGGTTCGTGGACGGTGGAGAACATGCGCACCCGCACGCTGCAGCGCATGCGCAACGAGATGTTCTCGAAAGTGGTGGACATGCACGTCGGCTTTTTCAGCGACCAGCGCAAGGGCGACATCATTTCGAAAATCACCTCCGACGTCGGCGTGGTGCAGTTCTGCATCACCAACACCCTGCAGGTGGCTTTCCGCGAGCCGTTCCTCATCATCGGCTATACGGTGATGATGGTCGCCATATCGTGGGAGCTGGCCCTCTTCTCGGTGCTGTTTCTGCCCGTGGTGGCCCTCATCATCGGCAGCATCGTCAAACGCCTGCGCCACCCGGCCCGCACGAGCCAGCAGCGCATGGGCGAGCTGGTATCGACGCTCGACGAGTCCCTTTCGGGCATCAAGGTCATCAAGAGCTACAACGCCGTGGATTATATCAAGCAGAAGTTCTACGACCTGAACGCCGATCTGGCCCGGCTGACCCTCTCGATGGCGCGCCGCCAGCAGCTGGCTTCGCCGATGAGCGAATTCCTCGGCATCTCGGCCGTGGGCGTCATCCTCGTATTCGGCGGTTCGCTCGTATTCAAGGGGTCGCTCAGCCCCGAAGGCTTCATCGCCTTCGTCGCCATGTTCTCGCAGATCACGCGCCCCGTGCGCACCTTCATCGACCAGTTCGCCAACATCAATCAGGGCATCGCGGCCGGAGAACGCATCTTCTCGATCATCGACGCCCAGAGCGAAATTCAGGACAAGCCCGGCGCGCTGGAGCTGAACGGCCTGAAAGACAAGATCGAATTCCGCGACATACACTTCTCCTACGACGGCAGCCGCGAGGTGATCGACGGCATTTCGTTCGACATCAAACGCGGGGAGACCGTGGCGCTCGTGGGACCGTCGGGCGGCGGCAAATCGACGCTCAGCGAGCTTGTCCCGCGTTTCTACGACGTTACGGCGGGCGACATCCTCATCGACGGCGTTTCGATCCGCGACTACACGCAGGAGAGCGTGCGCGCCCACATGAGCGTCGTATCGCAGGACACCGTGCTTTTCAACGACACCATCGAGGGCAACATCGCCATGGGCAAGGCCGGAGCTTCGCACGAGGAGATCGTCGAGGCGGCCCGAATCGCCAATGCCGACTGCTTCATCACCGAAGCGCCCGAAGGCTACCGGACCAATATCGGCGACCGCGGCGTGAAACTTTCGGGCGGCCAGCGGCAGCGTCTCTCCATCGCCCGCGCCGTGTTGAAAAACCCCGACATCCTGATTCTCGACGAAGCGACTTCGGCCCTCGACACCGAGAGCGAAAAACTCGTGCAGGACGCCCTCAACAAATTGCTGGAGGGCCGCACTTCGGTAGTCATCGCACACCGGCTGAGCACGATCCACAACGCCGACAAGATCATCGTCGTCGATCACGGACGCATCGCCGAGCAGGGCACGCACGCCGAACTGATGGCCCGCGGAGGAATCTACGCCAAACTGATCGAACTGCAGTCGTTCGAATAAAACGAATATCCCGCTCGTATGAAAAGCGAGAAAGAGAAGATGCTGGCGGGCGAATGGTTCGACCCGCACGACGAGGAGCTGACGGCCGACCGCGACCGCGCCACGCTGCTGATGCACCGTCTCAACGCCGAATGTCCCGCCCACGACGCAGCGTACCGCACCGCTCTGCGCAAGCTCTGTCCCGACGCGGAAGGATTCATCCGCGCACCCTTTTACTGCGACTACGGCTACAACATCTCCATCGGCGAAGGCTCTTTCGTCAATTTCGACTGCGTCTTCCTCGATCTGGCCCCGATCCGTATCGGACGCAATACGCTGATCGGCCCCAAAGTGCAACTGCTCACCCCGCACCACCCGCTGGACCCCGCCCTGCGTGCGACTGGCCGCGAAGCCGGCAAACCGATCACCATCGGCGACAACTGCTGGCTGGGCGGCGGCGTCATCGTCTGTCCGGGCGTCCGGATCGGAGACGGCGCGATAATTGGAGCGGGTTCGGTAGTTACGCGCGACATTCCGGCGAATTCGGTTGCCGTCGGCAATCCGGCCCGCGTCACCCGTACGCTTTCACATACTTAACCGCGACTCCGTTATGTTTACCTCCGGCAATCCCGATCTCCAATCGTTGATGCAACTGCTCGACGCCGCCCAAATGGGATGGTGGAAGGCGGATTTCCGCACGGGCGAACTGCATTTCTCCGATTATATCGTCAGTCTGCTGGGACTAAGCAGCAACCGGGCCGCCATCGGGGAACTGATGCCGCTGACGCGCGAGGATTACCGGAAACGGATACACAACGAATTCCTGTCGCTCAAGGTCGGAAACCATTTCGACGAAACGTTTCCCCTCGTACTGCCGGAGGGCGAAGTATGGATTCACGCCCAGCTCGTCCGCAAACAATCAGACTCGCAGCAGGGCATCAAACTCTTCGGCTACCTCCAGCGCGTTCCGGTCGCCGACCGGAAAGAGGCGGACATCCTCACGCTCGAAAGCAACTATTACGCGACGCTGAGGGAGAACAAGCACATGGACGAGCTGCTCGACCATCTGCCGATCGGCTACTTCCGCATCCGGCTGCTCTACGACGACAACGGCCGGGCGACCGACTACCTCTTCCTCTCGGTCAACCAGACGGCGCAGCAGATTCTGGGCGTAGACGCCGCCGACTACCTCGACAAGACGGCCCGCGAAATAGACCTCCCCGTAGACCAGCATATCGACGAGCTGGCGGCCATCGGGCTGGGAGATTACAAGATGGACCAGTGGCATGCCGCCAAGACCGGCCGCTACTGCCGCAGTTTTCTCTACAACACCCCCAACGACGCGACGGAAATCGTCATCCTGATCCTCGACATCACGGACGTCGTCACGGCGCATCAGGCGCTCGACGAAAAGGAGAAACTGCTGCGCAACGTCATTCAGAACGCCCCGATCGGCATCGAGATATACGACCGCACCGGGCATCTGGTGGACATCAACGCCCGCGATCTGGAAATGTTCGGCGTAACCGATCCGGCCGGTATCCGGGGACTCAGCATTTTCGACAACCCCAACTTCTCGGCCGAGATCAAGGACTGCATCCGCGAAGGCCGGGGTACGGACTTCACCACACGCTACGATTTTTCGAAAGCCCGAAGCTATTACGACACCAGCCGGAGCGGCTACATCGACTGGACGGCCCGCATCCGGTGTCTCTACAACGACACGGGCGAAATCACCCACTACCTGCTCATCAACATCGACAACACGGAACTCCGCCAGACGCAGGACCGGCTCACGGAATTCGAAGCGCTGTTCCGTCTCATCTCCGAATACGCGCAGGTGGGATACACCAACTACAACCTCTGCAACAAAAAGGGTTATGCGCAGAGCGTCTGGCTGCGCAACTACGGCGAACCCGATACGGCCGACATCGGCGACGTCATCGGCAAATACCGCCGCGTCCACCCCGACGACCGCACGGAACTGCTGCACCGGCTGGCGCAGTTCGAGTCCGGGGAGATACAGTCGGCATCGGTCTCCTGCCGCGTCCTGCACGACGACGGCCGGACGACATGGATCAAGAGCCACCTCATCTGCCGCGACTACCGGCCGCAGGAGCAGGTGATCGACATGCTGGGAATCAATTACGACATCACGGCGCTCAAACAGACCGAGCAGGAGCTGATCGCCGCCAAGGAGCGGGCCGAGGAGTCCAACAAGCTCAAGACGGCGTTCCTCGCCAACATGAGCCACGAAATCCGCACGCCGCTCAACGCCATCGTAGGTTTCTCGCGGCTGCTGACCACCGAGGAGGACCCCGAAGTGCGCAAAGAGTACAACGACATCGTGTCGCTGAACAACGGACTGCTGCTGCAGATCATATCCGACGTGCTGGACCTCTCGCGCATCGAATCGGGACGCAGCGATCCGGTCAAAAGCCGGTTCGACCTGCGGACGCTCTGCCGCGAAGCCGTCGAAACGTTCCGCCTGCAGACTCCGGAGGAAGTCGTGCTGGACGTCGAAAAGGGACTGCCCTCCTGCACCGTCTGCCAATACAGGCAGGGGCTGATGCAGATATTGGCCAACTTCATCCGCAACGCACTGAAATTCACACCAAAAGGATTCGTCACGGTGGGATTCGAACGCAAACGGGACCGGCTGAGTCTCTATGTCCGCGACACGGGCATCGGCATTCCGGCCGAAGAGCTGGACAAAATCTTCGAACGGTTTTACAAGGTGGACACCTTCACGCAGGGCACCGGACTCGGACTTTCAATCTGCAAGAGCATCGCGGAGCAGATGGGCGCACAAATCGGCGTCGATTCCGCCGTCGGCGAAGGTTCCTGCTTCCGGGTCGAAATGCCGATCGCGGAATAAGCCCACGCCGTTTTTGCGGCGGCGGCCTAATCGGCGGAATTTTGCAGATTTTCAAATCTTTTTTATATCTTTGCGAGTTGTCGGAAAACGAATGACGTTTCCGGCAGTTCCGGCTTTGCTCCGGGTGCAGGATCCGAACGAAAACAAAACACATACACCATGAAGTTCAAAGAGTATAAAGGTCTCGATCTGGCGCAGACGGCCGCCGACGTGCTCGGCGAGTGGGACGCCCGCGATACATTCCATAAAAGCATCACCACGCGCGAAGGACACCCCGCGTTCGTATTCTACGAAGGCCCCCCGTCGGCCAACGGCACGCCGGGCATCCACCACGTCATGGCCCGTACGATCAAGGACGTTTTCTGCCGTTACAAGACGCAGCAGGGCTACCTCGTGCACCGCAAGGCGGGGTGGGATACGCACGGACTTCCGGTCGAACTGGGCGTCGAGAAGAAGCTCGGCATCACCAAGGAGGACATCGGCAAAAAGATCACCATCGAGGAGTACAACCGCACCTGCCGCGAAGCCGTCATGGAGTTTACGGGCATGTGGGAGGACCTGACCCGCAAGATGGGCTACTGGGTCAATATGGACGATCCCTACATCACCTATGACAACAAATACATCGAGACGCTGTGGTGGCTCCTCAAGCAGCTCTTCGACAAGGGGCTGCTCTACAAGGGCTACACCATCCAGCCCTATTCGCCGGCGGCGGGAACGGGTCTCTCGACCCACGAGCTGAACCAGCCCGGCTGCTACCGCGACGTGAAGGACACGACCTGCACGGCGCAGTTCGAAGTCATCCGCGACCAGAAGAGCGAGAAGCTTTTCGCCGGCGTCGAGGGGCCGCTCTATTTCTTGGCTTGGACCACCACGCCGTGGACCCTGCCCTCGAACACGGCGCTGGCCGTAGGTCCCGCGATCGAATACGTCAAGATCAAGTGCCGCAACCCCTATACCGACCGGCCGCAGACGGTCATCCTCGCCAAAGAGCTCGTGCCCGCCTACTTCACCAAGAAGATGGAGGGAACCTATGAGATCACGGGCGAAAGCTGGAAGGGTCCCGAACTGGAGGGCATCCGCTACGAGCAGCTCATCCCGTGGGTAAAGCCGATGGGCGACGCGTTCCGCGTGATCGTCGGCGACTACGTGACCACTTCGGACGGTACGGGCATCGTGCATATCGCGCCGACGTTCGGCGCCGACGACGACCGCGTAGGCCGCGCCGCAGGCATCGCGCCGCTGTTCATGGTGGACAAGGCGGGCAAAAATCAGCCGATGGTCGACAGGCAGGGCAAATTCTTCCTGTTGGAAGACCTCGATCCGGAATTCGTGAAAAACAACGTAGACGCCGAAAAATACAGGGAGTATGCGGGCCGTTACGTCAAAAACGCGTACGATCCCAATATCGCCCCCGACGCCGAGACGACGCTCGACATCGACATCGCGGTGATGCTGAAAGCCGAAAACAAGGCTTTCAAGATCGAGAAGCACACCCACTCCTACCCCCACTGCTGGCGTACGGACAAACCGGTGCTCTACTACCCGCTCGACTCGTGGTTCATCCGCACCACGGCCCTGCGCGAGCGGATGATCGAACTGAACAAGACGATCCGCTGGAAACCCGAATCGACCGGCACGGGCCGTTTCGGCAAGTGGCTCGAAGGATTGGTGGACTGGAACCTTTCGCGTTCGCGCTTCTGGGGAACCCCGCTGCCGGTATGGGCTACGGAAGACTACTCGGAGCTGAAGTGCATCGGCTCGGTCGAAGAGCTGATGGGCGAAATCGAGAAGTCGGTCGCCGCAGGCTTCATGAAGGAGAATCCCTACAAAAATTTCAAGGTCGGCGACATGTCGGCGGAGAACTATTCGACCAAAAATATCGACCTGCACCGTCCTTATGTGGACGGCATCGTGCTGGTCTCGTCGAAGGGCGAGCCGATGAAGCGCGAAAGCGACCTGATCGACGTGTGGTTCGATTCGGGCGCCATGCCCTATGCGCAGTTGCACTACCCGTTCGAGAACGGCGGCGAGCATTTCAAGACGGTCTATCCGGCCGACTTCATCGCCGAAGGCGTGGACCAGACGCGCGGCTGGTTCTTCACGCTGCACGCCATCGCCTCGATGCTGTTCGACTCGGTGGCTTTCAAGAACATCATTTCGAACGGTCTTGTGCTCGACAAGAACGGCAACAAGATGTCCAAGCGACTGGGCAACGGCGTCGATCCGTTCGAGGTGCTGGCCACCTACGGAGCCGACGCCACGCGTTGGTACATGATCTCCAACTCGCAGCCGTGGGACAACCTCAAGTTCGATAGGGACGGCGTGGACGAAGTGCGCCGCAAGTTCTTCGGAACGCTCTACAATACCTATTCGTTCTTCGCCCTCTACGCCAACGTGGACGGATTTACGGGCCGGGAGCCGGAGGTTCCCGTGGAGAAGCGTCCGGAGATCGACCGCTGGATCATCTCGCTGCTCAACACGCTGGTAAGGGACGTGACGCGTTCGCTCGAAGATTACGACCCGACGCCTGCGGCGCGCGCCATTCAGGAGTTCGTGGGCGAAAACCTCTCGAACTGGTACGTACGCCTCAACCGCAAGCGTTTCTGGGGCGGCGGCATGAACGAGGACAAACTGGCGGCCTATCAGACGCTTTACACCTGTCTGGAGACCGTTTCGATGCTCGCAGCGCCGTTCGCACCGTTCATCTCGGACCGCATTTTCTGCGACCTGAACGCCGTAAGCGGCCGCCATACGGACGAATCGGTACACCTCTCGACCTTCCCGAAGGCCGACGGAAAGCTGATCGACGCCGATCTGGAAGAGATGATGTCGCTGGCCCAGCGCGTATCGTCGATGGTGCTGGCCCTGCGCCGCAAAGTCTCGATCAAGGTGCGCCAGCCGCTGACCAAGATCCTGATCCCGGTACTCGACCCGGCAATGGCGCAGCATATCGCTGCCGTGAAGACGCTCATCATGAACGAGGTGAATGTCAAGGAGATCGAGCTGATCGAGAACACGGCGGGCATCATCACCAAGCGCATCAAGCCCAACTTCAAGACGCTGGGACCGCGCTACGGCAAATACATGAAGCAGATCGCCGCCATGACCGCGGAGTTCACGCAGGAGCGGATCGCCGAAATCGAAACCGCTCCGGAGACGATCCTCGACCTCGGCGCCGAGAAGATCGCCGTAACCCCCGCCGATTTCGAGATCACCTCGGAGGACATGCCGGGCTGGCTCGTGGCGTCGGAAGGCAAGCTGACCGTGGCGCTCGACATCACCGTAACGGAGGAACTGCGCGCGGAAGGCGTGGCACGCGAGTTGATAAACCGCATCCAGAATATCCGCAAGGATTCGGGATTCGAAGTGACGGACAAGATCCGGGTCGAGATCGAGCAGAAGGAGCTTGTGGCCGACGCAGTCGCCAAATACGCCGGTTACATCGCATCGCAGACGCTGGCCGTAGAGGTCAAGGCCGCGGCACAACCTGCGGGCGGAGTGATCGTCGATTCGGATGTCGATGACGAGCCGGTACGGATCGCCGTAACGCGGATTTAGCCCGTCCGGAACGTCTCCGAGTCCCTTTTTCGGTGAATTTGGAACGGCAAGCGTTTCATGCTGAGCACGATGCGCGGGTATGTCCGGACGGAATCGTATAATGAGATGTAAAATTTGGTATTTCCGAAAAAAATAGTTAATTTTACATAAAACCTAATTAAGGAGAAGACGACTATGGCAGACGAAAGAACGAGATACAGCGACGCCGAACTCGAAGAGTTCAAGCAGCTTATCCTGAAGAAGCTGGAGAACGCGCGTGCGGACTACGAGCTGCTGCGCGCCACTATCACCCACACGGCAGACAACGACACGGAAGATACCTCGCCGACGTTCAAGGTCCTCGAAGAGGGCGCGGCGACTCTCTCGAAAGAGGAGAGCGGACGCTTGGCAGCGCACCAGATGAAGTTCATACGCAATCTGGAAATGGCGCTCGTGCGTATCGAGAATAAGACTTACGGCATCTGTAAAACCACGGGCAAGCTCATTCCCAAGGAGCGCCTGATGAAAGTGCCCCACGCCACCGAGTGTATCGAGGCCAAGGAGGGACGCAGGTAGAACCGGAAGGGCGCGCAGACGGACTCCGACGCGGCGTCACGGCCCCGGTACGATTCCGGAAGGCGGAAAAATCACAGACCATGCTCGGAGATAACATCCGCAGAGAGTGTATATTGAGGAAAAGACGACCGTCACGGCCGTCTTTTCCCGTTTCGGGGAAGCGCTTTTTTATACGTTTTGCCGAAAAATTACGTTATCTTTGATGACATGTATCGCCGGATCTGCATACTCGTACTAACCGTCCTCGCGGCAGTGAGCGTTTGTTTCGCCCGAACGGCCGGTCCCGGCATGCGCGGTCCCGAAATAACTTCGCCCAACATAAACTCGCCCGACGGGTTCAAGCCAGACAGCCTGAACACCGCCACCTCCGAGCGCAATCAGAGGCTGTATGACAGTATCCAGTCCAAGACCAACCGCCGCGCCGTGCCACGCATGCTCTACAGAATGCTTTTCGTAAAGCCCGTACTGGACACCACATTCAGCGGCCGCGTACTGGACGAAAGCCGTCTGCTGGAACCCTATGCGGGAAAAACGGTAGGCGACATCACCATCGAGCGCCGGCATCCCTTCGATTCCGACGGCAACTGGCTCGAACGCACGGGCAACAAGATACACATGCTGACACGCGACCGGGTCATCCGCCGCGACCTGCTCTTCAAGCCGGGCGACAAGATCGACCCGCAGCTGATCGTGCGCAACAAGCAGCTGCTCCGCTCGCGGCCCTACATCTCCGACGTCGATATCACCCTGCTGCCCGACTCGCTGGATTCGACACGCGTCAATATGGTCATATGCACCCGTGACAGCTGGACGATCAGCGTCGACGGCGCCATCCACGGCGAGGGCCGCACGATGGTCGGACTGTCGGACGCCAACATTTTCGGCTGGGGCAACACCCTGAAGTTCAACACCAACTTCAGCCGCAAAGACTTCTCATACGGCGGCAACATCGTCGAATACGAAATCCCCAACGTTCTGGGAAGTTTCTACACGGCGGATTTTTCGGCCGGACGCGACTTCTACAACTCGGAGCTGAACATGGGGCTGCGCAAGGAGTTCATACGTCCGACGGACTATGAAATCGGCCTTACGTACAGCGACGTCAAGTCGAAGCGCTACATGATCGACCTCGACACTTCGCTGCTCATCAAGGTACGCAATCTGGACGCATGGGGCGGCAAGTCGCGCTATATCCGCTCCATCAATTCGAGCGTATATTTCACGGGACGCTACAGCTACGCCCGTTTCAGCCGGCGGCCGCTGGTCGCCCCCAACCACAACCCCGCGCTGCACGACTACGACGCCATGCTCTTCGGGGCCGGTCTCTACCGCGAGAAGTTCTATTCGGCCAACATGATCTACGGATTCGGCACAAGGGAGTACCTTGCGACGGGTTACAAGGCCGAGCTGGTCGGCGGATACTCGTGGGGAGAATTCAACGACGAAATGTATCTGGGCATGACCTATACGACCGGCGGATTCCGCTCGGTGGGCTATGTCATGGGAAGTATCACGCTGGGAAGCTATATCGACCTCGCAACCGGCATGTGGCGCCATAGTGCGGTGGACGTGGACCTGAAGTGGTTCTCGAACCTGTTCATGTTCAAACGCAGCCGCATACGCCAGTTTTTGGCCTTCAACTATACGCAGGGCTGGAACCGCGGCACGGGCAGCGACGAAATAATCCGCATGACCCGCATAAACGGACTGCAGGCGCTCAAGGAGCATGTCACCGGCACCAACCGCATGATCCTCAACACGGAGACCGTATTTTTCACGCCCTATCAGCCCCTCGGCTTCCGTATCGCCCTGTTCGGATTCGCCGACTTCGGACTGATCGGCTATTCGCCCAACATCTTCAAGAACGACTTCTTCACCTCGTTCGGTTTCGGCGTGCGTATCAAGAACGAACGGCTGATTTTCAACACGGTCCAGATACGGCTGGGACTCGCCTTCGGCAAACGCGGACTGGTAGAGAGCGAATATGTCCGCGTGTCGAACCAGACCCGCATCGAACAATACCGCTACCGCCCGACCCGGCCCGAAATCGTGGGATTCAAATAAGCCGGCGGACCGGACAGCAAACAAAAAAACGGAGGTTCGAGCCCTCCGTTTTTCTATTGTCCTTCGACGATCTGCCCCTTGTCGTCGATCGTCATCACCCGGTCGTACTGTTTCACTTTCGCCGTAAAGTCGTGGAAATCTTCGGCTTCCTGATACTTGCAGGGAACGACCTCTTCGCCCTTGCGGTTGATATAGCCGTACCCCAGCCCCTTGACGAAAACGCGGGCCAGACCGCAGCTGAAAGGATATGCCTCGTGGTATTTGAAAGGCACGACGAGCTGCCCGTTCGTGGCGATATAACCCCAGCGGGCGTCGTAGAAATCCTCGGAATTGACGCCGAAACGCATCACCGGGGCGCGCATCTCGCTGAACTCGCCGGCATCGTCCCACTTGGCGGGAAGCACTTCGCGCCCTTCGGTGTCGATATACCCGCAGCGCGGCTCCATCCCCTGAAAATTCATGCCGTAAAGGTTGGTATTGAACGGCGCCAGACCATCGTGGAACTCCCCGATGCGTTTATAGCGGAACGAGCTGACTTCATTGCCGTTGCGGTCCACAAGTCCGTAATTGACATTGTTGTAGCTCACCACGGCGACACCGCCCGAAAAGGGCTTCGCCACGGCGAAACGGGGCGAAATCGCCACATTGCCCTTTACGTCCACATAGCCGAAATTGCCGAACTGTTCGAGCATAAAGGCCGCAAGTCCTTCGCCCGGCGTATCGAGGTAGTAGTACCGGCACGGAATCGTCTCGCGGCCTAGCGTATCGATCAGTCCCCACTGCCCGCCGTAAGGCTCGTCGCGCAGCATCATGCTGCCTCCGTAGTTCGTCCGGGCATAGCCGTCCTTGAAATCGGAAATGTAGGTGAAGAAGCAGGGAAGCACTTCGCGGCCGTCGGCATCCAAGAAGCCGTGCTTGCCGCCGCTCGTCACGGGAATCAGCCCGTATGCGTTAGGCTCGCCGATCAGGTTGTAGTCGCACGGCACGACCACTTCGCCGTTTTCGCGCAGATAGCCCCACTTGCCGTCGCGCAGCACGCGCATCCAGCCCCGCTCGTCCGGCTCGCCGATTTCGGAGTACAAGCAGGGAATAACCATCTTCCCCGACTTATCGACGCGGCCCCAAAGCTCGCCCGCGGCCTGCACCCACGCCATGCCGTCCTCAAACGGTTCGGCAAGCACGAACTGCGGAGCGATCACGAGCCGTCCCACGGTGTCGATATATCCCCAAGCTCCTTCGGGGACCTGCACCGCGGCCAGTCCGTCGGCAAATCGGCGGGCGTCGGCATAGCGGCATTCGATCGCCAGCCGCCCCGTTCCATCGACATAGCCCCAGCGGCCTACGCCCTCGTTGATATCGAGCACGGCCGCGCGGTTGTCGCTCATCTCCCCCACTTCGGCATATTTGGCCGTACGTTTTTCGAACGACCGGCCGCACGAGACGAGCGTTACGACTGTAAGAAAAAATAGCAGGCGTTTCATAGCTTCTGTTTTGTGTTTCCCTTGCAAAGATAGCGCAAGCCGGGCGCAGAACCAAATTTTTCGGTTTCGCCCGGAACGGTTCTCCGCAGGGAAGGCGTCGTCCCGGCAAAACCGACGGCGGCCGGGCTGAAAATTCACCGCGCCAACGCCCGCCGAGACTGCCGCCAACCGGAATTTACGCAGGCAAGGACAACTTGTCACGGGCGATTTCCGCAAGTTTCGGGCCTGCATTGCCCGCACGCCGAAAAAACCCGGAACGGCAAAACCGTTCCGGGCGCGAACTTTTTATGCTTATGGCGGTTGGTTTTCGTCGTATACAACCGGACGGCAACGGATTTTATCGTCTCAACCCGACAATCCGCCCCCTCCGGCTGTCTGCGGTTACCTGCGGCTATCTGCGCGTCGTAATCTTGATTACGCCCTCGCTGCCGGCACCGTATTCCTTGGCGGCCTCCTTGCCCCGCAACACCTCCATACGCTTGATTTTCTGGGGTGCGAGCCGAAGCACGTCCGCTTTGGACGCTTGCTCGCCGTTAATGAAAATCACGTAGTTATCCGGTATCTCCGAAGGATTGTGCAGCGTGACGCGGCCCGTAAAGACCGTTTTGCCCGACTCCGTTTTCGAATGATCCACGCGCGTCGTGCCTTCGCCGGTCGTAACGCGCCAATAAGACGGCGTTTCCGACGCCGCACCCGCGACGACCGCCCCGCCGTCAGCAGTATCGGCGGAGGAGTCCTGCATATCGACTGCGATCGCCTCGGAGAAGGAGATTTCCGACTTTGCCTGCGCGCGGGCTTCGTCCAGCTGCTTCTGCGCCGCTTCGAGCTGTTTCTGCGCCTGCTTCCACTCCTCGGCCGACATATACCGCCGTGCCGCATCCAGCCCGGCACGGGCGGCCTGCATCCCCGCTTCGGCGGCTTTCAGGCCGGCGTCCGCAGCCTGCATCGTCTGTCCGGTCATAATGCGAATCATCCCCTCCGCAGCAGCGGAGTCTTCCCCCTGCACGGCGGCGTCCTTGGTAATGCGGATCGACCGGACGTTTCCGGACAACTCTTCCAAGTCGCCGGCATCGACGTCCCGCCCGTTTATTTTCCAGACCATGTCTCCGCCGAGCGAGTCGCGCCTGCCGTCGATCCTGTAGGTCATCGTACGCACTCTCCCCGCAAGGGAATCAGGCTCCGTCCCGGCGCCGCGCACCACGACGGCAGTCGAACTGCTGTTGCCGCCGTACGTGAACGTCTGCATTTGCGAGTCGGCACCGTCCTCCTTCGTCGTGACGATAATCACGCCGTCCCGGCCCTTTTCGCCGTACGAAACTTTCGACGCGGAATCCTTGAGCACCGAGACCGAAGCGATCCGGTCGGCGGGAAGCGAATCGATCGATTTCACTTCGCGGCCGTCCACCAGAATCAGCGGATTGCCGGATTTTCCGTCCGAAGGGTCGATTTTTGCGTTCCGAATGAGAATCGTAACATTTTCTTTTTTACCTTTGTCATCAGGAAATACATAGGCGGTGCGGGCGAAGGCTCCGAGGGCGAGTCCCGCAAGCGGCAGCACGAAAAGCACTCTGGCTACGGCCCACCGCGACGATCTTTTACGTAACATCATGGTAATACGGTTTTTAAGTTTACTGTGATTAAAGCTGTTGGCGACTGAGTACCACCTCCCGCCGGCAGCTTTCCTTATTAATAATAGTTGATAATGTTTCGCATCGACGCCGCTGTCGAGGACAGCCTCGTCGGCTTCGTATTCGTGAATGGCCCGCAGTTCGCGGCGAAGCAGCCACATCGCGGGATTGAACCACTGGAGGCAGCCCGCGAGATCGGTGAGCAGCAGATCGACCGAATGGCGCAAACGCAGATGAGCCTTTTCGTGCAGGACGATCGCGTCGCCGTTTTCGGCCAAATCCTTCTCTGACAATACGATATAACGATACCAGCTGAAAGGCGTCACCGAGCGGCCGATACGCACCAGCACCGTTCCGTCGGCCAGACGTTCACGACGTCCCCGGCGGATCATGCGGATCACGCCGAAAACCGATCCGAACGTCCAGAGCAGCGTCGCCCCCGCTCCGGTCAGAAAAACAAGGGCCGCGGCCTTATCCCACGGAAACGGTTCGGGCTGCGGTTCGGCAGGCGCCTCGAAGAGCTGCTCCGCAGCCGGCATCTCCGGTGCGGCAGGCAGTTCACGGTAGATCGTAATGACGCAGAACGGCAGTATAAACGACAGCACCATAGCCGCCAGCACCACGATACGGTTCAGGCGGTGGAAGGTCTCGCGTCTCAGCAGCAGTTTGAAAAAGAGGTAAAACACCGCCAGACAGGCGCCGACCTTCAGGCTGTAGATCATCAGGGCGTACATGGCTACCGGCGGTTTTGATTTTCGATGCGGTCGATCAGCTCTCGAAGGTCCTCGACCGAAATCTTCTCCTCCTCGACCAGCGCGGAAACCGCCCCAAGATAGGAATTCTCGAAATACTTGCTGATGACACCGCCAAGCGTGCGGCGAGAAAACTCCTCTTCGGTCACCACCGGATAATACTGATAGGTGCTTCCGAAGGTCTTGTGACCGACATAGCCCTTGGCTTCGAGAGCGCGGACCATCGTCGAGAGCGTATTGAAATGGGGTTTAGGCTCGGCGGCCAGCGCGACCAGTTCCCGCACGAACAGCGGGCCGTGTTCCCAGAAACAGCGCATCAGTTCCTCTTCCCTGCGTGTCAGTTTTTCCATAGCATCGGTTGTTTTTAAAACCGGGCAAACGAGTATATCCCGGTGTCCGCCAGCAAAGGTAACTAAAAAAAATTCACATCCAACTATTTTACATAGTTTTTAAACTAAAAAACATAGTTTACATCTGACAAACAGAAATTCAATCCCCAAATTCGTCGCAAACAATACCCGACAGACCGGTAACCGTACCGGCGCTTCGCCCCACTGGCATCATAACACGGATACAAGAGCATTGAGAAAATCGCTAAAAATTTTTTATGTTTTTGGATTTTATTGTATTTTTATTGCACATTTTTCTTCCAATCAAGGTGTACAGTATAGATTTTCCCGGAATGTCAAATTTACGCACAGCAGTCATATGAGAATAGAATTGTCAATCTTGTTCTGTCTGATGTCCATCGGCGCTTCGGCACAAGATGTCATTATCAGGAAAAATGGCGATGAAATTCAAGCCAAAGTGTTGGCCGTTTCCGATTCGGAAATCGACTATAAAAAATGGTCTAATCAAAATGGGCCGACTTATACCATGTCTAAGGACGATGTATTCATGATTAAGTACATCAATGGCGACAAGGATGTATTTAACGATGAATCCCGGTCTGTTGTTCAAGAAGAAAATTCTTCGTCCAAATACATCGCAAAATCACCCGCGGCAAATAATGCGGAACTCATAAGAAAATACAAGCCGGAGATACGTGTAACGACCAAACTTTCAGAAAAACCCTCCAAATGGTTTTTCCCGGTCATGGCAGTAGCGGACTCATCGGTACTTTCAAATGAAGATATCGAAGTTTCGATAATTCCCGTTACGGTCTGCGATCAGGATCAGACCGCAACTTATTTGTTGCGTTATTATCTTGAGATTAAGAACAAAACCAATAACACGATATATATAGATAAGGCCAATACATTCAGAGTATACACGGATGGTTCGTATAAAACCTATTTCGATGCTACTCAAATCAACATAACAACAGGCAGAAGTTCAGGCATAGGAATCAACTTGGGCGGCATAGCCGATGTATTAGGTATCGGAGGAACCGCAGGAACGTTGGCCAATTCGACATCCGTTGGCGGTACTTCACAAAATGCAGTCGCAAAAACTTATTCGCAGCAACGTATCATAGCAATACCACCCCATGCTACGGCAAATCTTTCCGAGTATAAACAAGAGCATGTGAAAGGTAAGCATTATGAAGACATATCGGATGCCGAATTTTGGAAATTTTATTTACATGATCAGAGAGGCTTTGTAAAGAAAGGTGAATGTATCCATTATAGCGAGGCGGAATCGCCTTATAAAAACAAATACTACATAACCTATTCGTCTGATGCTGATTTCTCTTCTTATTCAACGTTAAGTTTTAAAATCTATGCCCGATATGTTATCGGTGAATTTTGGTCTTCCGTGCTTCAATACAAGCAAGCCAGTCTCATAAAAGATATTCAGAAACACATTCCTGACTTTTGGGACAATCCCAATATAATCATAGGGGATTGCAGCTATGTCAGCAAACCTTAATAAAAGAGCTCATACTAACCGAGCATTAAACCGTTGCCTTCTCGTTACCTACTCCCCTATACAAAAATGTAACGACCTGATAAATCAAGTCGTTACATTTTTCAAGCCCACACCTTTCGGGCCGGGGCATATATGGTGCAGAACACCGGAGGACTAATCCTCGTCGCGGTACATGTTCTCCACGTAAATGGCGTGCTGCTTCGCCACGCGCTTCGCGATCGAAGGCTTGGTGAAGTACTGGCGGCGGCGCAACTCCTTCAGGACGCCCGTGCGCTCGTATTTACGTTTGAACTTCTTCAGGGCGCGCTCGATGTTTTCGCCCTCTTTTACCGGCATGATAATCATAATATTCTACTTTTTTATTGTTTTTTAATTCTTTCGTTTACTTAAAATCCTCCGGGACGCATATCTTCCGATACCTTTTCCCTTGCAATGTCGCTTCGTCTACTCGTCGTCAGGTCCGCTTCGGGCGCCGAACCGCAGATAGGGAACCAGCCGTGCTGCCTCCTCGCGGGTCATTATGTCGTCTTCGATCAATTCCTCAGCGGTACTCCAACCTCCTTTCAACTGTCTTCGTTTAAGTAATTTCCGAAGGGTCTGCGGCGGAATGTACGGATGCCGTCCCAACTCTTTCGGGGTTGCAAAGTTAATATCAATTTTCCGAATTTCACAACTATCGCAGTAAATTTGTTTCAAAATTTTCTCATAATTGCGTTCCGTGACTCCCGGAACCTCTGCGAGTTGCTCCACGCGGAGGAATCCGCCGAGCCGGTCGCGGTAGCCGATAATCGAGACGACGGTCCTCTCGCCGATGCCCGCCACGCTCCTCAGCGCGGCCGAGTCGGCTGTGTTGATCTCGACGGGAACGTCGATCGGTCCCGCTTTGCGTTCGGGGAAGATGACGTAAGGTTCGAGCGCCGATGCGACCGAATCGCTCACCACATAGCACGCCCGCAGCTCCTCCATGTCGTAAATGCCGCTCAGATCGCGCCATCGGACAAAGGCTTCGGCCTGCCGTTTCGACAATGCGCCGATGGCCCGCAGGTAACGCGCGCTCACCGTGTCGATGCGGAACGGCGCGGGCGGCATCGGCTCGGTGACGACGCGCCCCGTGCGGTACCCCTGCGGAGCGATGGCATACTTGCGTCCGATGCGTATGTAGGGTTCCAGCCGGTAAAAGAGCGAATCGCTGATGCCGTAACAGAGCGTCACATCTTCGGGAATACGGAAAATCTTGCCTGCGGCGCGGTATTTCAGCAGGCTCACGGCTTCGTGTTTCGTAAGCCCCAGCCGCCGCAGGCCGTCGTAATCCACGGTGTTCGGATCGAACGGCCGCATGACGACCGTATCGGCCCGCTCCTCCATTTCGGCTTCAGCCCGCAGGGCCGCCGCGGGATCGGCTTTCGGACGCACGAGGAGGAGGCCCAGCACCAGCAGTCCGGCCAGCGGCAGAAAAACCGCCACGGCCCGAATCTCACGTTCTGTAAAAAACTTTCCCATATGCAGAGACTATTTACATACCGTCCGGCAAATGCCGGAACCTACCACTGCGCACCGCCGGAGAGCAGCAGACGGCGGTAACGCCGCGAGGGCGACTCCACGAAAGCGCCCAGCCCGTACTCCGTCCAGCGGCGGTCGACCAGCCCGACGGTCGCTTCCGACGCCGTCACGACGTTGGGAAACCGCGCAGGATTGCCGCCCTTGCCGGGACGTTTGCTCCGCGCGTCGATCACAAGCGTCGCGCCCTCCCTCCGCACGTCGCGCCGCGGATCGGTATTGGCCGCCGCGAGCCACAACAGCTCTTCGGGCGTCAATTCCGCCGCCGCCGGGTCGAACAGCACGAAATATCGCACCCCCTCAGGGGTTCGAACCCCGGCCCCCGGTTCGGCGAAGGCAAGCGCCGCGCCCCACTTTTCGAGCAGATCGGTGCGGCAGCCCTCCGGCAGCCGCGGCGCGGATTGCGCAGAAGACGCCGAGTCCGGCGCAAGGCCGGCCGCCGTGGCGTCTATTGCAATTTTACCGCCGAAGCCGGGCGTCGCCGTGGCATGGTCCAGCACATCGAGGATTCCCTCGCTGCGAACGAGGTCGCGCACGGGATCGATCCGCCGCAGCAACCGCGCCAGCGCATCGGAATCGCGCACGTCGGTCCCCGACGGCACGACGAGCAGGTATTTGTTGAACATCATCTGTCCCGCACCCCACAACGACTGGGCGACTTTCACGGCCTGCCCCTCGTAACGGCGGTCGATCGAAACGACGGCGACGTTGTGGGCCGTACCGGCTTCGGGCATCGTCAGGTCGCGGACTTCGGGCTGCAGGGCCATGCGGATCGGGGCGAGAAAGATCCGCTCCGTCGCGCGGGCGATCCATGCGTCCTCCTGCGGCGGGATGCCGACGACCGTAGCCGGATAAACCGCATCGCGGCGGCGGGTCAGGGCCGTGACATGGAAACGCGGATAGCGGTCTTCGAGCGAATAGAAGCCCGTATGGTCGCCGAAAGGCCCCTCGGCCGCCTTCTCTTCGGCCGGCTCGACATAGCCCTCGATCACGAAGTCGCAGTCGGCAGGGACATATATATCGTTGGTAACGCACTTCACCAACTTCACCGGACGGCGGCGCAGGAACCCGGCCAGCAGGTATTCGTCCATGTTGTCGGGCATCGGAGCCGTCGCGGCGTAGGTATAGGCGGGATCGCCGCCCAGCGCGACCGAAACGGGCATCCGACGGCCCAGACGCTTGTAAGCGTCGTAATGGCGCGCTCCGGTCTTGTGGACATGCCAGTGCATGCCCGTCGTACGGTCGTCGAAGACCTGCATGCGGTACATGCCGACGTTGCGCACGCCCGTTTCGGGATCGACCGTATTGACCATCGGCAGGGTCACGAAGCGGCCACCGTCCGCAGGCCAGCATTTGAGGACCGGAAGCGCGGAGAGCGCCGCCTCGGCGCCGGTCAGCACGACCTGCTGGCATGCGCCCCGGCCCGACACGGTCCGGGGAAACCAGCGCGCCATTTCGGCCAGCATCGGCAGGGCGCGCAGTTTGTCTGAGAGCGAATTGCGGGGCGCGGCCGCCTGCTTCAGCAGGACGTCGATACGCTCCGAAAGTTCATCGAGCGTTCCGACGCCGAGCGCCAGCGCCATGCGGCGTTCGGAGCCGAACAGATTCGTCAGCACGGGAAACGCCGTGCCGGTATTTTCGAACAGCAGCGCCTTGCCGCCGCCCGGCGTCTTGGAGATGCGGTCGGTAATCTCGGCGATCTCCTCCACGGGCGATACGGGCGCCCCGATCCGGACCAGTTCACCCTCGCGCTCCAGCCGCGCGATATATTCATTCAGACTCCGGTACATGCTCCAATGCCTTTTTTACCGATCCGTAACGCAGCAGCAGTTCGCGTGCCCGCGTCTCGTCCAGCCCCGAAGCTTCGGCCACCATGCGCGTGCCGCGGGCCACGAGTTTGTCGTTCGTAAGTTGCATATTGACCATGCGGTTGCCCTCGACGCGGCCCAGCCGGATCATCACGGCGGTCGAGAGCATGTTGAGCATCAGCTTCTGGGCTGTGCCCGCCTTCATGCGGGTCGAGCCGGTCACGAATTCGGGACCGACGACCGCTTCGAGAGCATACTCCGCTTCGGCCGCCACGGGCGAGGCGGGATTGCAGGTTATGGAGCCGGTAAGCAGTCCGTGTTTCCGCGCCGTGCGCAGGCCGCCGATCACATAAGGCGTCGTTCCCGATGCGGCGATACCGATCAGTACGTCCTTCCCGGTCGGAGCGTAAGGCGCCATATCGCGCCACGCACCTTCCATGTCGTCCTCGGCATGCTCCACGGCCCGCCGCAAAGCCCCGTCGCCCCCGGCGATCAGGCCGATCACACGGTCGAACGGCACGCCGTAGGTCGGGGGCAGTTCCGAAGCGTCGGTGACGGCCAGCCGGCCGCTCGTGCCCGCACCGATATAAAACATGCGCCCACCGCGCTGCATGCGCTCGACGATGCGTTCGACCAAACGTTCCATCACCGGAATCGTCGTACGCACGGCTTCATGCACGCGTGCGTCTTCGCGGTTGATACCCGTCAGGATGTCGTGCACCGACATCCGCTGCAAATCGTCATAGACCGAAGCCTGTTCAGTTATTCTGTTTTCCATAATGATATTCTGTCAATCCGGCCGCCGGAGAGCGGACGATCGTCACCACCTCGCGGCCGCAGCGCATCAGCGTTTCGCGCAGCAAATCCCCGAAAGCGGCCGCAACGCCGCCCACGCACGCCACGGGCAGATGGGCGGGATAACGGCTCAGGTTGCGCCCGGCGAAATCGGCGAAGCTCCTCGCAACCATATCCCTGATATCGGGACGGTCCAGATGCGCATGGACGAACGGCGCGAACGACGCCAGAAAACGGTTGGCGTAAGGTTCCCGGTAAACCCGGCGAATGATCTCCTCATAAGTCAGTCCGTGCGCCGCGAGAAACTCGTCCCGCAGGGGAATATGCCCCTTGAAGATACCGTTAACGAGGTTGCGCCCCAGCGTCGCGCCGCCGCCCTCGTCGCCGAGAACGTAGCCCAGCGGCGGTACGTTTTCCACGATTTCGCCGCCGCGGCACCAGCACGAATTGGAACCCGTGCCGAGGATGCAGGCCACGCCTTCGCCCCGGCCGAACAAGGCCCGCGCAGCGCCCAGCAGGTCCGATTCGGCTTCGACATGCTCCGCACCGAAACGTTCGGACAGCGCCCGGACCATCTTCGCCGTCGCGTCGGGAAACGTACGTCCGCACCCTGCGCCGTAAAAATAGACGGCTTCGGCCGCGCCGCAGGGCGGAAGTTCCGCAAGGGCCTCGCGTATCTGCTCCGGCGAGTGCTGCACGGCGTTGATTCCCCGCGTGCGCACCTCGCGGGTATGCACGCCGTCGATGAGCAGCCAAGTACATTTGGTCGATCCACTGTCGGCAATGATTTTCATGAAAACAAAAGTAAAAAATAAATGCAAAAAAAACGGTTATCTGCGTTATGAAATCACGATTCCGCAGCGGACGCGGCATCGGCGCGACACCGGACACGGTCCGGAGCGCGGCATCGGGCAGGGATCAAGCGCGACGGCGGCACGGTATCCGGCACAATATCAGGCGCGGGCCGGATTCCGACACCGGGTACCGCAGCGGACGCGTCACCGGCCAGAGCTGCGTCCGGCAGGACCGTTTTCCGCCCCGGCGGCCGCATGCCGGTCCGTCATTCGACCCGGATATTCAGCACGCACTCGTCCCCGCCCCGCAGGATCGACGCGCGGACTTCCACCCCGAATTTCCGATCCGGCCAGAGTTCGGACATCACGTAAAGCACGCTTTGCCGCGAACATTCGCACAACATCGGCGTATTCACGCACCCCGCACGGTGCAGGGCACAGGAACAAGCCTCGAAACAGAGGTTGTACTCCCGTCCCGCACACACGATTTCGCCACGAACGCCCTCCAGTTCGTCTATTTTCACAAAAAACCGGTCCAAATCCCCCTCCGCCGCCTCGAACAGACTTCGGTAGAGTCCGAACGTTCCTCCATGCACGCAGTTTACGGCGCACGCACGGAACAGCACCTCCCGCTGCTGCGGCTGCAAATCGGCAATCCCCTGCTCGAATCCGCGAAACCAACTCTTCAAATACTCCATACTTATTATAATCAATCCGGCGGCCGCACACTATTCGCAGCCTCCGGGGAAGCAAAGATAAAGAAATAATCCGGGCGGCAAGCCCGGATTATCGCACAATACGTCAATACTATTTACTATGGAGCGCATCAGCGCAGGAAAAGCAGCTCGCGGTACTTGGGCAGCGGCCACATCTGGTCGTCCACGATCTCCTCCAGCTTGTCGATATGGCGGCGGATTTCGTCGAAGAAAACCGACACGGTATCGTGGTAGGCGATCGCCTTTTCGCGCATCTGCTCGATCTTGTTGGCCTTCTTGCGCGCGTCGATCATTTCGCCCGTAAGACGCTGAATCTCCGCCGTATGATACTGAATTTTCTTGATCAGCGCAATGTCGGCCGAAGCGTTCAGTCCCGGAATCTGCGACATCTTGTAGACCTTGTCCAGCAGCAGGGCTTCGTATTTCGACGCAATAGGCACGATATGGTTCATCGCCAGATCGCCCAGCACGCGGCCTTCGATCTGAATCTTCTTGGTGTAGGTCTCCCACTTCACCTCGGTGCGGGCCTCCAGCTCGACATCGGTGAAAACGCCCATCGCACCGAACATTTCGAGGGTCGCCTTGTCGAGGTAACGCTCGAAAATCAGCGGCGTCGAGGTCTCGCAGTCCAGACCGCGCTTCTTCGCCTCGGCCTTCCATTCGTCGGAATAGCCGTTGCCGTCGAAACGCACCGCCTTGCAGGCCTTGATCATCTGTTTCAGCACCTCGTAAATGGCCTTCTCCTTCTTCATACCGGCCTCGATCTTGGCATCCACCTTTTTGCGGAACTCCGTCAGCTCGTAGGCCATCGCCGTGTTGAGCACGATCATCGCTTCGGCGCAGTTGTCCGACGAACCCACGGCACGGAACTCGAAGCGGTTGCCCGTGAAGGCGAACGGCGAAGTGCGGTTGCGGTCGGTGTTGTCGAGCAGCAGCGTCGGGATGTGCGAGATGCCGCTCATCTTGAAGACGTTCTTGGCGTCGAAACGGATCGCGTCGTCGCCCTTGCTGGCGGCCAGTTTGTCGAGTACGGCCGAAACCTGCGTGCCGAGGAAGGTCGAGATGATGGCCGGAGGCGCTTCGTTGGCACCCAGACGGTGGGCGTTCGTGGCGCTCATGATCGACGCCTTCAGCAGGCCGTTGAACTTGTAGACCGCGGAGATGGCATTCACGAGGAAGGTGATGAACTGCAGGTTCTCCGAAGCGGTCTTGCCCGGTCCGAACAGATTCACGCCCGTGTCGGTGCCCAGCGACCAGTTGTTGTGCTTGCCCGAACCGTTGATGCCCTTGAAGGGCTTTTCGTGCAGCAGGACGCGGAACCGGTGACGGCGGGCGATCTTGTCCATCACGGTCATCAGCAACTGGTTATGGTCGTTGGCGAGGTTAGCCTCCTCGTAGACCGGCGCCAGCTCGAACTGATTGGGAGCCACCTCGTTATGACGGGTTTTGACCGGAATGCCCAGTTTCAGGCATTCGTATTCGAGGTCTTTCATAAATGCCATCACGCGGGTCGGGATCGCACCGAAATAGTGGTCCTCCAGCTGCTGGTTCTTGGCCGACTCGTGGCCCATGAGCGTACGGCCCGTGAGCATCAGGTCGGGACGCACGGCCCACAGGCTTTCGTCCACAAGGAAATACTCCTGCTCCCAGCCCAGATACGACACGACCCGCTGCACGTTCTTATCGAAGTAGCGGCACACCTCCGTCGCAGCCTTGTTCACGGCTGTGATCGAGCGCAGCAGGGGCACCTTGTAATCGAGCGCCTCGCCCGTATAGGCGATGAAGACGGTCGGAATGCAGAGCGTCGTATCGACGATGAACGCCGGCGACGTCGGGTCCCACGCCGAATAGCCGCGGGCCTCGAACGTATTGCGGATGCCGCCGTTGGGGAACGACGACGCGTCCGGCTCCTGCTGTACGAGCAGCTTGCCGGAAAACTCCTCCAGCACCGAACCGCAGCCGTCGGGATCGGCGAAGGCGTCGTGCTTCTCGGCCGTACCGCCCGTCAAGGGCTGGAACCAGTGCGTGTAGTGGTCCGCGCCGTGCTCCAGCGCCCACTGCCGCATGCCCGCCGCGATGCTGTCGGCTACCTCGCGCGTCAGGCGCGTGCCGTTTTCCATCGTATCGACCAGCGCTTCGTAAGTCGCCTTGTTCAGGTACTTGCGCATGGCGGCGCGCCCGAACACCTTCTTGCCGAAATAGTCCGACGGACGTCCTTCGGGGGCATTAACCTCGACGGCGGTGTGGTTTATAGCCGCATCGACCATCTTGAATCTGAGTAATGATGACATAATCAACTGAATTGGATTAGTGTTCCGAAAAACATACGGGCAGGGGAGAAACCGAAATAATTGCTAAACTAAAACCTAACCTGAAATTCAACGGACAACTGCCTCGCGGCAGGCTCTCTCCGACCTAACTAACCGGAGGCTTCTCCCCCACCGCCGTATGTATTGTTATCTGGTTGCAAATGTAATTATTTTTCTGTTACGTTGTTTTTACAAAAACGGCTATTTTTCGAAAAACACCGATTTTTTTCAACATTTCCCGAAAAACAAGGCCATTTTTCAACAGCAAACCCGAATTTTCACGCCATTTTCCGGAAAAGCACCTCAATTTTTCACCGAAATCCCAAAAATCGCAATTTTTGGTTTTTCCGCAAAACAGAAGCAATAAAGAACATATTTCAACTATTTCACCTCCGACGGAATCAACCGTTCAGCCCGCTGGCGAAAGTAAACGAAATGCACCACATTATAAAAAGAAATTATATAGTGTTATTTTATTAACAATTTCTTGTTTCAATCATTAATAATTTTGTACCTTTACAAGCAATTTTGAAACAACACTTATACTAATCTCTAAATAGTTATGGCAAATACCAAACGTGAAAAGCTGTTCACCGAATTCCCGCCGGTCCCGACCGAGAAGTGGGAGGAAGTGATTACGGCCGACCTGAAAGGTGCTGATTACGAGCGCAAACTGGTATGGAAAACGGGCGAAGGATTCAACGTCCGTCCCTACTACCGCGCCGAGAACCTCGAAGGCATCAAGTTTCTGGGCTCGCAGGCAGGCGAGTTCCCTTACGTACGGGGTACACGCGCACACAACCGCTGGCGCGTACATCAGACCGTAAGCGTCGTATGCCCCAAGGAGGCAAACGCCGAGGCGCTGAAGATCCTCAACGCAGGCGTCGATTCGCTCGGCTTCTGCATCGCGTCGGAGGCTTTCACCGCCGCCGACCTTGACACGCTGCTTGGCGAGATATGCATTCCGGCCGTCCAGCTGACCTTCTGCGGTCAGAAAACGGCCGACGTAGCCGAGCTCGTACTGGCGAAGATCGAAAAAGAGGGCATCGCCAAAGAGGATGTCCGCATCGCGTTCTGCATCGACCCGCTGGTCAAGGGCCTCTCGACCAAAGGAGACTTCTGCTCGCCCAACGGCGAGAAGTGCTTCGCCCGCATCGCAGAGCTGATCCGCAAGACCAAAGAGTACAAGCACATCCGCGTGGTGACCGTATCGGGTCAGATCTTCGGCAACTCCGGTTCGACCATCGTCGAGGAGCTGGCCTTCGTCCTTTCGGCAGGCCATGACTACCTCGTACGCCTGACGGACGCAGGACTGACGATCGAGGAAGCCGCACGCAAGCTGCGCTTCTCGTTCTCGGTAAGTTCCAACTACTTCATGGAGATCGCAAAATTCCGCGCGGCGCGCATGCTGTGGGCCAACATCGTCAAGGGCTACAATCCCGAAAAGAACTGCGCCTGCAAAATGCAGATCCACGCCGAGACGTCGAAGTGGAACCAGACCGTATACGACCCCTATGTAAACATGCTGCGCGGCACGACCGAAGCCATGTCGGCCGCAATCGGCGGCGTATATTCGCTGGAGGTTACGCCCTTCGACGCATCGTTCGAAAACCCGACCGAGTTCTCGAAGCGCATCGCCCGCAACGTCGAACTGCTGCTCAAGCACGAGTCGCACTTCGATCAGGTGGTAGACCCGGCCGGCGGTTCGTACTACATCGAGAACCTCACGCAGTCGATCGCCGCCGAGGCGTGGAAGCTCTTCCTCGAAATCGAGGAGAAGGGCGGCTACACCGAAGCCTACAAGGCAGGCTTCATCGCCGAGCGCATCAAAGCGTCGGCCGCAGCCAAGGACAAGAACATCGCAACGCGCCGCCAGATACTGCTCGGCGCCAACCAGTATCCCAACTTTACGGAGGTCGCCGGCAAGGAGATCACCGCCGAGTCCGTTACGCGCAAGCAGGCCGAGGGCAACGTGCTCGTTCCCTACCGCGGCGCCATGGCGTTCGAGGAGATGCGCCTGCATGTCGATCGCAGCGGCAAGGAGCCGAAGGCATTCATGCTGACGTGCGGCAATCTGGGCATGGCCCGCGCCCGCTCGCAGTTCTCGTGCAACTTCTTCGCATGCGCCGGCATCAAGGTGATCGACAACACCTACTTCAAGTCGATCGAGGAGGGCGTGAAAGCCGCGCTGGAGTCGAAAGCCCAGATCGTCGTGGTCTGTGCCAGCGACGACGACTATGCCGAGGCCGCTCCCAAAATCAAGGAGCTGCTCGGCGGCAAGGCGATCCTCGTGGTTGCCGGAGCGCCCGCCTGCGCACCCGAACTCGAAGCGCAGGGCATCACCAACTTCATCAACGTGAAGTCGAACGTCTTGGAAACACTTAAGTTCTACCTTAAAGAGATGGGAATCTAATCATGAGAGCTAAATTTTCAGAACTGACATATGACGCAGGCCAGCAGAAGAGCTGCTGCGCCTCGAAAGGCTGCGGACAGGTCGAGCCGTGGCTGACGGCCGAACGCATTCCCGTCAAGGGCGCCTATACGGCCGAAGACCTCGAAGGCATGGAGCACCTGAACTACGCGGCAGGTATCGCCCCCTTCCTGCGCGGTCCCTACTCGACGATGTACGTGATGCGTCCGTGGACCATCCGCCAGTATGCGGGTTTCTCGACCGCCGAGGAGTCCAACGCATTCTACCGCCGCAACCTTGCCGCAGGCCAGAAGGGTCTGTCGGTGGCGTTCGACTTGGCTACGCACCGCGGTTACGACGCCGATCACCCGCGCGTGGTGGGCGACGTGGGCAAGGCCGGCGTGTCGATCTGCTCGGTCGAGGACATGAAGGTGCTTTTCAACGGCATTCCGCTCGACAAGATGTCGGTGTCGATGACCATGAACGGCGCCGTGCTGCCCGTGCTGGCCTTCTACATCGTAGCCGGACTGGAGCAGGGCTGCACGCTCGACCAGCTGGCCGGTACGATCCAGAACGACATCCTCAAGGAGTTCATGGTGCGCAACACCTATATTTATCCCCCTGAGTTCTCGATGCGCATCATCGCCGACATCTTCGAGTACACCTCGAAGAACATGCCCAAGTTCAACTCGATCTCGATTTCGGGTTACCACATGCAGGAGGCGGGCGCAACGGCCGACATCGAGCTGGCCTACACGCTGGCCGACGGTCTGGAGTACCTGCGCGCAGGTATCAACGCCGGCATGTCGGTGGACGCCTTCGCACCGCGTCTGTCGTTCTTCTGGGCCATCGGCATGAACCACTTCATGGAGATCGCAAAAATGCGCGCCGCGCGTATGCTGTGGGCCAAGATCGTGAAGCAGTTCGATCCCAAGAACCCCAAATCGCTGGCCCTGCGCACCCACTCGCAGACTTCGGGCTGGTCGCTCACCGAGCAGGACCCGTTCAACAACGTGGCCCGCACGGCCATCGAAGCCATGGGCGCCGCGCTGGGACACACCCAGTCGCTGCACACCAACGCCCTCGACGAGGCGATCGCCCTGCCGACCGACTTCTCGGCGCGTATTGCGCGTAACACGCAGATTTACATTCAGGAGGAGACCAACGTCTGCCGCGAGGTTGACCCGTGGGCAGGTTCTTACTACGTCGAATCGCTGACGCAGGAGATCGCCGACAAGGCTTGGGAGCGTATTCAGGAGGTCGAGAAGCTGGGCGGCATGGCCAAGGCTATCGAGACCGGCATTCCGAAGATGCGTATCGAGGAGGCAGCGGCCCGCAAGCAGGCCCGCATCGACTCCGGCACCGAGAAGATCATCGGCGTGAACGAGTACCGTCTGGAAAAAGAGGCCCCGATCGACATCCTCGCAGTGGACAACACCGCCGTACGCGAGAGCCAGATCAAGCGTCTGAAGGAGCTGCGCGCCAACCGCGACGAAGCCGCCGTGAAGAAAGCGCTGGCCGCGATCACCGAGTGCGTGAAGACCAAGCAGGGCAACCTGCTGGAGCTGGCCGTCGAGGCCGCCAAGGTCCGCGCTTCGCTGGGCGAGATCTCCGATGCCTGCGAAGTCGTCGTAGGCCGCTACAAAGCAGTTATCCGTTCCATCTCAGGTGTATACAGTTCAGAAGTGAAAAACGACAAACAGTTCGAGCGCGCCAAGGAGTTGTGCGCCGAGTTCGCCAAGAAAGAGGGCCGTCAGCCGCGCGTTATGATCGCCAAGCTCGGTCAGGACGGCCACGACCGCGGCGCCAAGGTAGTTGCCACGGGTTACGCCGACATCGGCTTCGACGTCGATATGGGTCCGCTGTTCCAGACTCCCGAAGAGGCCGCCAAGCAGGCCGTCGAGAACGACGTGCATGTAGTGGGCGTCTCGTCGCTGGCCGCTGGCCACCTGACTCTCGTGCCGCAGATCATCGCAGAGCTGAAGAAGCTCGGCCGCGAAGACATCATCGTCATCGTCGGCGGCGTGATCCCCGCGCAGGACTACGACCAGCTGTATAAGGACGGCGCCGCCGCCATCTTCGGCCCCGGTACGCCGATCGCCACCGCAGCTATCAAGATGCTCGAAATTCTGCTCGCCGACTAAAGCGACTGAAAGCAATAGCGATACCCTCCGGTTTTCCGGAGGGTATTTTTTATCCGTTCGGGGAAAAGAGCGGGAAGGCGGGCGATGACGAAATTCCCCGCTTTCGCAAAAACCGACCGATTTACACAAAGCGCACCTCCGAAAACAAAAGGAGCTGTCTAACAAGTCCGATTTTTAGAATTTCACCCCGTCAGATAAAGCTCTGGCAGGGGTGATTTCCAATTTCGGGAACTTGTCAGACAGCCCCTCTGCTTAAATTCGGTGCGAACGGCCTACATGCACGCTTCGAGTATCCGGCGCGCCACGGCGCCGTCCACGTTCTGCGCTTCGCCGTACTTGACGCCGGAGGCATTGAAGCGGCGTTCGATCTCCGCGATCGTCGTTTCGCCGATCCCCTCCTCTGAAAGCCGGGTCGAAAGTCCCAGCGAACGGAAGAATTTTTCGGTGGCTTCGAGCGTACGGTCAATGCGCTCCTCTTCCGAACCGTCGGCAATGCCCCAGATCCGTTCGCCGTATTGGAGCAGTTTTCCGCGCTTCTGCTCCTGGAGCACGCGCAGGGTGCCGTTGATGACGATCGCCAGCGTCGCACCGTGCGTCAGTCCGTGCAGGGCCGTCAGCTCGTGACCGATCATATGCGTCGCCCAGTCCTGCGACACGCCCATGCGGATCATGTCGTTCAGCGCCAGCGTCGCCCCCAGCATATATTCCGACATCACGGCATAATCATGCTGGTTCTCCCGGATTTTCGGAGCGATTTCAATCACCGTATGCAGGATCCCCTCGGCCCAGCGGTCCATCAGACGCGACTGGCCGGGCGTGGTCATGTACTGTTCCAGCACATGCACGAAGGTATCGGACAGCCCGCAGGCGATCTGCCGCTGCGGCAGCGAGTAGAGGGTTTCTGGATCGAGAATCGAGAAGACCGGATAATCGCCGTAGAAGGCGTACTTCTCCTTGGTTTCCTGACGCGAAATGACCGAACCCGAATTCATCTCCGAACCCGTAGCCGACATCGTGAGGACGGTGCCCAGCGGAACGGTTTTATCCGCCTGTCCCTTGAGCACGATATCCCACGGATCGCCGTCGTAGAGCAGGCCCGCAGCGATGAGTTTCGTACCGTCGATGACCGATCCGCCGCCCACGGCCAGCAGGAAGTCGGAACCGTTCTCACGGCCCAAAGCCACGGCCTCGCGGACCGTCTCGACGGAGGGATTGGGTTCGATGCCCCAGAATTCGACCCAATCGCGCCCTTCGAGCGCCTTCACGACCTGATCGTAAACCCCGTTGCGGCGCACGCTGCCGCCGCCGAAGGTAATCATGATCTTCTTGTCGGCAGGGATCAGTTTGCCGAGTCTGGCGATCTGTCCTTTGCCGAAAACCAGTTTCGTAGGATTGTGATAAATGAAATTATTCATAACGGTATGCGATAAGTTTTAATACGACTCCTAAATATACGCAAAAATAACAAAAAGAACGCCGGAATACTCCGGCGTTCTTTTATGTCTCGAAAATCGGGTTTAGAAATATTTGCCGCGCAGGTCCTGAATCTTGGCCATCTGCTGGATAGCCTGCACCGAGAACTGCTGCGCCATGCTCTCGGCCATAGCCTGCGCACGCACCTTCTCGCCTTCGGCAGTCTGCTTGTCCGAGGTCTGGATGTCGTCCACCTCGAAGACATATACGCCGCTCAGACCTTTGACCGGAGCCGAGAGAACGCCTTTCTCGGTCGTAGACGAGATAGCGCCGATCAGACGAGGCTCGAAACCGGGACCGTTCACATAGAAAGCCCCGAAGGTCACGTTGTCGAAGTCTGCGACTTCGGTTCCGAGACTCTTGGCCTGCTCGTCGAGCGTGGAGCCGGAAAGCCCCTTCACGATATAGTCGTACTTCTTGTCGCGGAGTACCTGAGCACGGATCTGTGCCGAAACCTTTTCGAGGGGAGCGAATTCGTTGTCGTCGATCTCGGTCAGCATGGCGATCACATAATCCTTGCCTACCGGGAAGATTTCGGAAACATCGCCCACTTCGGCGCCGTAAGCCCAGCGGGCGACGTCGCGCGAATCCTCAAGACCGCGGATCGTACGCTCGCCCTGCGCCAGCGACGCGATGCGCGGCGTAACGGCAGCAGCCGAAGCGGCGTCGTTGAACGCTTCGACCGAACCTTTGGCGTTCACCGAGAAAGTGCCGGCCTGATTGTGGATATCGCGGCGGGTAGCGGCCGAAGCCTCGACCGGATAGGTGATCGAAGCGACCTGAACGTGCTTCGACGGTTTGTCGGCACGGTAAACCTGCATCAGCTGAATGGCGTCGCCGGAAGCGATCTTCACGATATCGCCGGTTTTCGCATTGGCAAGCGCTGCAGCGAATTCGCCCGAAAAGGCCGAGAACGGCATGACGCCCACCTCGCCGCCGTTGGCGGCGGTAGCGTCATAAACCGAATACTGCGCAGCGACCTGAGCGAAGTCGGCACCGCCCTTGAGCACGGTCAGCAGACTGTCGGCCAACGCCTCCTGCGTATAGGGAAGTACGATGTGGCGGATGCCCATCGAGTCGGGAACGATCTTGGTATCCAGCGCGCGGGCCATCGTCCACTCGTTGTTCTTCAGTACGGGACCGTAGGTGGCGCCGTCGAGCAGGGCCTTGGCCTCCTCTTCCGAAAGCTGCTTCGCCGAGACGTAGTTGTCGGCGATTTTGCCGTTGCGGTTGGCGCGGACAAACGACTTCAGCTCTTCGGTGGCGGCGAACTGCGCGCCGACCTCGGCGACGCTCTTTTCGAGCGCCAGCATGTCGTCGTCGGTCGGAGAAACCTCGAACACGACATACGAAAGCGCACGCGACGGCGTCTGCTTGAACATGTTCTTGTGGCTGTTGTAATACGCCTTGATGTCGCTCGACTTGAGCTGAATCAGCGAATCGGGAACGGCCGAGTATTTCTTACCGGCCCACTTGCCGGCATAGGTGTTGTTGGCGGAGTTCACACCGTTGGCCACTTCGAGCGAATTGACATACACACCGCCCTTGATCAGGCCGAGGAACTTGGCGACCTCGCGCTCCATGCGGGCCTGCTCGTTGAGCTGCGCCCAAGCCTGCTGCGCCTGCGCGTTGGCTTCGGCCTCGGAGAGGAACTGGTGAACGGCGGCGACGTTGTACTCACCCGTGCGGGGATCCGCGAAGGCATTGTAGAAAGCCTGCGAAGGATGCTGGCCGCTGACCATCGACATACGTTCAGGCTCGGTAACGCGAAGGCCCATCTTGTCGAATCCGGGAGTCAGCACGTATTTGCCGATCAGGGCCTGCCATGCAGCGTTGGCAAGCATCGCCGACTGCTGTTCGTTGCTCTCCTGAGCACCGCTCTGCGCCTTGACCTGCTCGTACTGGTTGTAATACTCCGAATAGTTGATCTTTTCACCGTCGATAACACCGACCCGGGGGTCGTTGCCTGAGAAGCCCATTTCGGTCTTCAGGGAGAGAATGAAAGCCAAGAGGGCGCCTGCGATGACAATCGACAGCACGATGCCGAACTTGGTGCGTAAAGTGTTTAAACTTGCCATATAAATTGTAAATTATTCGTATTGTTTCGAATTAGCAGTCAAAGGTAGTAAATTTATTCGGAAAAGGCCCTTATTATGCCATAAAAATTCTCACAACTTCCGGACCCGCGCCAAGTCGATCCGCGAACGCGTCGTACGCAGGATTCGCACCTGCAGACCGCCGACGAAAACGGTCTCGCCGGCCGTGGGAATCCCCTCGTAATTGAAGATGATGAAACCCGCCAGCGTATCGTATTCGCGGCTCTCCTCGATACCCAGACCGTATTTCTCATTGAGGTATTTCACTTCGAGACGGCACGAGAGGACATACTCGTCGGGACCGACCTGCTTTTCGGTCAGGTCGGGCACGTCGTGCTCGTCCTCGATCTCGCCGAAAATCTGTTCCAGCACGTCTTCGAGCGAAATGACGCCCGCCGTGCCGCCGAACTCGTCGATCACCACGGCGATGTTGGTGCGGTGCTTGATAAAGTTCTGCAGCACCAGTTGCAGCGGCATGGTCTCAGGGACGAAATTAACCTGCATCATCACGTCGGAAATACCGGCCGGACGGGTGAACAGACTCTTCGAGTTGATATAGCCGATGATGTTGTCGATGCTCTTGCGCCAGACGAAGATACGCGAATACTTGGAATCGACGAAACGCGCCGTGAGCTGTTCGATGGTCGTATCGTCGATGTCCACGGCCTCGACGTCCACGCGCGGCACCATGCAGTCGCGCACCCGCAGGTCGGCGAAATCCAACGCGTTCTGGAACAGCTTCAGCTCGTTGTCGGGTTCGGGACGCGGCTCGGAACTGTTGGTGTCGAGCAGCGACGCGAGGTCCTCGCGGTCGAAACTGTGCGTCGTCGTCCGCTCTTCGACGCGGCGGCCCGTCAGACGCAGGATACCGTGCGAAATGAGCGTCGTCAGCCGCGCGATCGGATAGAGCAGCAAATAGAAGAAATAGATTACCGGCGCCAGCGCGCGGTAATAGAAGTTCGGATTGTTGCGGAAGACCGACTTGGGCAGGAATTCCGCGAAAAAGATGATGATGACGGTCGAAACGGCGGTTTCGATCGCCACGGAACCGTTCCGGGCGATGCTCTCCCACCCCAGCGCGTAGAAAATACCGCGCAGCAGCAGCGACATGTAGAGCGAGTAGATGACCAGCGCGATATTGTTGCCCACCAGAATCGTGGTGATATACTGTCCGGGGTGGCGGGAGAATATATCCGCTATGCGGTCGAACATGCGGCTCTGCTTGCGGTCGATCTCCAGTTTCAGGCGGTTCTTGCTCGTAAAAGCGATCTCCATACCCGAAAAGAATGCCGACAGCAACAGCATCAGGACAATCAGTATGACCGAAGTAAGCATCTCTTATTGGGTTGATTGTATCTCGTCATCATCCAGTTTCAGATCCACCGGCTTCATCTGCTGCTGTTCCGTTCTGGGCCGGGCTTCGGCAGGCTCCCCTGCGGGCGCCGGTCTGCCGGGCGCATCCCTGCGAACGGGCCGCCGGGCCGGAACCGGAGCGACGGCGGGCTTGACAGCGGGTTCGGGCATAGGCTCGCCGGCGGATGCAGCGGCGGTTTTGCCGGACTGCTGCGCAGGGACAGGTCCCGACGCCCCCGTCCGGCCTCCGGCAGTCGAATCGGGAACGACCTCGACCTCCTGTTCGGTGGGTTTGACCTCGACCTCCATGCGGCCTTTCATACGGCGGAAACGCCAGTCCTTGAACTCCTCGTCGGATTCGAAACCTTCGCCGATAAAGACGTCGCGTCCGTCGTTCTGCACGATTTTCGAATCGACGTTCGAATAGATCTTCTTGGTCTGCTGATTCCAGAACAACTGCTGCGTGTAGAGGTTCTTGCCGTCCGATTTGACGACCACGACATTGCCTTTGGCCTCCCACAATTTGCGGTTCTCGTAGTAGATGGCGTAATTGGCCGTCAGCACGGCATCGACAGTAGAGAGCGAATCGTCCTTATAAGTGGTGATCTTGACCCCCTTGCGGAACTCGCGGTAGGGTTCGCGGGCCAGCGAATAGCCCTCGACCAGCGGAGTTACGAAATGGTAGGAGCGGCGGCCGTTCTTCGATTCGACGATCGACAGGTTTTCGCTGTATTCGGTTCTCATCGTCTCTTCGGAAGCCGCGGCATCCTCCGCCTCTTCGCGTTCGCAGGAGAATAGCAAGATAGCACTCCCCATAACGGAGAGTGCTACCATGGCGTATCTTGCGATGAGCCTGTTCATTAATTAGCGGGGACGTACGGAAGTCACGACACCGGCGGCCGTACCGCAGGTCACGGTATAGCGGGAGCCGGCCTGCAGCTCGTTGAAGAAGCACTCCTCCGAAGTCGGAAAACGGCTGCGGAACGCATTCAGCGACGTTTTGGCGGATTCGAGGTACTCCGAATCCGAGGGCAGCAGTTCGATGGCCTTCGACATCGTGTCGTAAGCGGCCCAGAAAGTGGCCTGACCGGCAAAACCGCCGCAGTTGGCAGCCGAAATGGCATAGCACTGGGCCAGCACGTAATAGGGCACGCCGTCCTCAGGATTCAGGTCGCGGGCCTGACGCGCAGCGGAAGCGGCTCCGGGGATATCGTTTGCAACCAAGTCGATCAGCGCGATGCGCACCAGCAGCAGCTGACGCTCCGCAGGATCCTGCTCGACGGCAAGCGCCTCGTTGAGGTATTTGATCGCCTTGGCGTAATCGCCCTTGCTCTGGAAAGCCTGCGCAAGGAACATGGCGGTCTCCGAAGAGGGTTTCACGGCATAGTATTTCTCTGCGAGCGTAAAATAGAAGTCGCCGTCGCACTTGGCGCGCGACATCAGCGCCACGGCCTGCGCCAGCAGCGCCTCGTCGTCGGGAGCCGCTTCGAGCTTGCCGCGGAAGAGCTTTTCGAGGTTCTCGCAGCTTGCGGCACCGCTCAGACCGAACGCGGCGTCGAACTGTGCCTTGTACTCGTTGGCATTGGGATTCTTCTCGAAGAACGGCGTCAGACGGTCGTATTCGGCGATGATCTCGTCGGGCAGCACCTCGTCGGTGTTCTTGTAGTCGTCGCAGAGGTTGCTGAAATAAGCCACGACGGTTTCGGGATCGGTGTTGTCGCCGCCGGCCTCGATCGCGGCACGGAACGCCTCACGGATACCCTTGCGGTCGCTGGGCTTGTAGCGCAGGTACTCGCGCGCCTTCTGGTCGAGAATGAAAGCGGTGCCCTGCTTGGGATGGTCACCGAAATATTTGGCGCGCAGATCGTACATGAGCATCAGCGAGTCGATATACGTATTCTTCTCGGCGACGCTCTTGGCGCGGTTGATCTTGTTCTTATAAATCACGGCACCGCGCTGGTAGAACGAGACCGAAGCGGTCGGAACGCTGTTGATGAGTTCATTCAGATAATGAGCAGCGGCATTGTAGTCGCGGTTGTCGCACGACTCCTTGAGGAAATTGCTGTTCAGAATGTTCTTTTCGCGTTGTTCGGGCGTGTCTCCCCACTTCTCGTACTGCGGAGCGCTGAAGTCCTGAGCCAGAGCCGTCGCCCCTACGAATACAAGAGCAGCGGAAAGCAGAATTTTAACGTTTTTCATCGGTCAGAGATTAATTTTTGTATTTAATTTTGTATGTTTTAGTGTCCGTCGGATCTACCGAAATCCAATGCAATTTACTGCCGGTTCTCCAAAAGTGCAAATTTTCGGGTCAAAAACTAATCGTATTTAGGCCGCAGGAACCAGTACTCGCCGTTCTCGCTGCCGGCAAAGAGCGTGAAGCCGATCGAGAATTTGAAATACTGCTGCCGCACCAGTCCGAGGCGTTCGGCCAAGTTGTAACCGCGGCGGCCGTATTCGACGCCGACGTCTATGGACGAGATGGCGAGGAACTTCACGGGCACCCCGACGCCCAGCGTCACGGCATACTGTCCCAGTTTGTCGCCGTTGTAGGTCTGGTTGTGGGTTCCATAGCGGAATCCGGCCCGGTAGGACCAGCGTTTCAGGAAATTACGCACATCGTAGCGGTTGGGGGTGTACTCCACGCCGGCCTTGATCGTATGCGTATCGGTATACGCCACCGCAAAGGCGCTCCGGTCCGGTCCGCTGACGCCGGTGGATTCGATCTGCCTGTTACGGCCGCCCCAGTCCTGATAGACGTAATCCACACCCATCGTCCACTTGGAGGTCTGGTAGAAGACACCTGCCGAAAGCTGACGGGGCAATACGAGTGCCAAATGCGTCGTATCGCCCTTTACGGTGGAGTTGTAGAGGTCACCCACATAGATATTTTTCGTCACCGTGGGATTGAGGTCGCCGCCGAAATCATAGGCGGCGCCCAGCGTCAGGGCGCGTTTCTGATTCAGGATGGCGTTCCACTGCACGCCGATCTGCCCCTTGATGCTCGAAATGCTGTAGTTGTCGGTACCTACCGTCGAAGAGTAGGAGCCGTCGCCCGTGATCGGGGTCGGGGTCATCACGAACGAGCGGTCGATATCGCCCCAGTAATACTGCGCGGCGATACCCAGCGAGAAGTTCTTGAAAAGCTCCCAGCCGACGCCGAGTTTGACCTCCGTCACGTCGCCCTCGCCCTGATAGATGTACTGCGCGCGGCCGACGTTGCCCCATACGGGATCGGACGGATCGTAGTCATGGGTGTATTTTGTGCGGTAGCCTACCGAACTGTAAGGCGTGAGGCTGAAGCCCAGACCGAGCTTCTTGGCCAGCGGCAGCTGAAATGCGATGTCGTGGAAGTTGAAGGTGTTGTAGGCCGTGCTTTTCGACATGCCGTCGACCTTCTGGGAGTTGTAGTAATTCTGGCCCTCCAGCCCGAAGTTGAAGAGGAAACTCTTCTGCGGCGCGGCGCTGAAAGCCGCCGGATTGAGCAGATTGACCACGCCCGAACTGCGCATGGCCACACCTACACCGCCCATCGAACGCATCGGCAGGGTACCGGGCGTGTTCTGTTCGCCGATGCCGTACATCGTGTAGGGAGAGAATGCGTTAATACTGCTTGTCTGAGCCGCAGCGGCGCAGGGAATCATCACGGCTGCAATGACAACCAGTTTAATTAAGGTGTTCTTCACTTGCATTGTACTCTAAAATTCTATTCAATCCGCAAAAAACCAGATTACAATTTGCAAATATCGTATTTTTAATTCGTTTAACAAAGAAATTCGCGTCTCCTCCGGTAAAAATTACGCATAAATCGTCTATTTGGCTGCGCATGCGGGCCGCATAGCCTTCGATTTCGAACGCGATTCCGTTCATCACGCCCAGCTCGATGGCCTGCCGGGTGGTAAGCCCCGCAAGCTCTTCGCTTTCGGTCGCGGCGCAGAGCGGCAGTTTGGCCGTATAGTCGTGCAGCGCCCTGAAACGAGTCTTCATACCCGGCGATATGCACCCGCCGCGGAACGTTGCGTCGGCCGTTACCAGATCGATGGTCACCGCCGTACCGAAATCGACGATCAGCACGTTGCGGCCCGGATAAAGCACCGTGGCGCCGACCGCCGCGGCCAGCCGGTCGCGGCCCAGCGTTTCGGGCGTCAGGTAGGCGTTGCCGATGGGTACGGGCGTCTGCGAAGAGAACTCCAGCAGATACTCCACGCGCGGCCGGAGCAGATCGGCCACTTCGTCCACTTCGCCGCGCGTCGAAGCCACGACGGCCCGGCACACGGGCCATGCCGCGAACAGCTCTTCGAGCATCGACGGATGCAGCCGCTCCACGCAGCGCTGAAAAACGATCTCCCCCCGGTCGAAAACAGCGAGTTTCACGAGGGTGTTTCCGATATCTACTACTAAATTCAAAGCTGCTGCAACGTTTTATATGCGTCTTCAATGTCTTTGACATTCCTAACGGTCATCGCCAGACGATTATTGTGCTGTTTCAACACAAATCTGCCGGGATTCTGCGTGACTTTGCGAAGCAGGTCCATGAAAGTGTCGCTCTTGTAGTAGGGCGAGTCCTGCTCGCCAACGAAATGCACGATCATCAGCCCGTTCTTGACCTTCACGCGCTCCATGCCCAGCCGGATCGCCTCCCAGCGCAGGCGCACCACGTTGAGCAGCTCTTCGGTTTCACGCGGCAGAGGGCCGAAACGGTCCACCAGACGCTCTCCGAAGGCCAGCAGCGCCTCCTCGTCCTTGGTCGAATCCAGCTCCCGGTAGAGCTTCAGGCGCTCGGCCTGCTGCGCCACATAGGAGTCGGGAAGACCGGCTTCGACCTCGATTTCGATATGCGCGTCGTCGATATAGCGCAGCTGCTCGACCACCTCCTGTTCCGAATCGTTCAGGCCCGCGACGTGCAGTCCCTCGGCGCGCAGTTCTGCGATCGCTTCGTTCATGATCTTCTGATAGGTCTCGAAACCGATATCGGCGATGAATCCGCTCTGCTCTGCTCCCAGCAGATTGCCCGCGCCGCGGATGTCGAGGTCCTGCATGGCGATATTGAAGCCCGATCCCAGATCGGAGAACTCCTCGATGGCCCGCAGGCGGCGGCGCGCATCGGACGACAGCAGCTCGTCGGGCGGCGAAAGCAGGTAGCAGTAGGCTTTCTGATTGCTGCGGCCCACACGTCCGCGCAACTGGTGCAGGTCGCTCAGGCCGAAGTTCTGGGCATTGTTCACGATGATCGTATTGGCATTGGGAATGTCGATGCCGTTCTCGACGATGGTCGTGGCGACCAGCACGTCGAATTCCCCGTAGATGAAGTCCATGATCAGCCGCTCCAGCTTCTCGGCGGGCATCTTGCCGTGCCCCACGCCCACGCGGGCCTTGGGGCAGATGCGGGTGATAAGCCCCTGCATGGTCATCAGGTCCTCGACGCGGTTGTGGACGAAGTAGACCTGTCCGCCGCGCGCGAGTTCCGTTTCGACGGCGTCGCGGATGATCTCCTCCGAGAAGACGTGCGATTCGGTGACGATCGGCTGCCGGTTGGGCGGCGGCGTCGAGATGACAGAAAGGTCGCGCGAACCCATGAGCGAGAATTGCAGCGTTCGCGGAATCGGCGTCGCCGTGAGAGTCAGCGTATCGACGTTGACCGCCAGCTGCGTCAGCTTCTCCTTGGCCGCCACGCCGAATTTCTGCTCCTCGTCGATAATCAGCAGCCCCAGATCGCGGAATACGATCTGTTTGCCCAGAATCTTGTGCGTGCCGATCAGGATGTCGATACGGCCCGCTTCGAGGTCGGCGCGGATCTGCGACACCTCTTTGGCCGTTTTCGTGCGGTTGAGATACTCGACCCGCACGGGGAAGTTGCGCAGACGCTCCGAAAACGAACGGTAGTGCTGCAGGGCGAGAATCGTCGTCGGCACCAGCACGGCGACCTGCTTGCCGTCCACGGCCGCCTTGAACGCCGCGCGGATCGCCACCTCGGTCTTGCCGAAGCCCACGTCGCCGCAGACCAGCCGGTCCATCGGCTGGTCGGACTCCATGTCCTTCTTGACGGCTGCCACGGTCGTCTGCTGGTCGGGAGTGTCCTCCCACTGGAACGACGCCTCCAGCTCATGCTGCAGATAGCTGTCGGGCGTAAATGCGAATCCCTTGCTGGCCTTGCGCTTGGCATAAAGGGCGATCAGCTCGCGCGAAATATCCTTGACAGCCTTCTTGGTGGCGTTCTTGAGTTTCTGCCATGCGCCGTTGCCCAGCTTGTAGACCTTCGGCGGCTCGCCGTCGCCCGACTTGTAGCGCGAAATGCGGTGGAGCGAATGGACGTTCACGAACAGCACGTCGCCGTCCTTGTAAACCAGCTTGATCGCCTCGTGCGCCTTGCCGTTTTCGTTGATCTTCACAAGCCCGTCGAAGCGGCCCACGCCGTGGTCGATATGCACCACATAGTCGCCCGGCCGCAGCTGGTTCAGCTCGGCGACGGTCATCTGTTCGTCGCGCCGGATCTCGCCGTTGATGCGGTAACGCTGGTAGCGGTCGAAAATCTGATGGTCGGTATAGAGACACAACTTCAGGTCGTTGTCCACGAAACCCTCGTGCAGCGTCACCGAAAGGGGCCGCACGACGGCCTGCCCGCGGCCGATCTGGTGAAAGATGTTTTCGAGACGCTCGACCTGCACCTTGTTTTCCGAGAGGATATAGGTCGTGTAGCCGCGCAGCGAATTGCGGATCATATCGTCGGCCAGCATCTCGAAGTTCTTGTTGAACTTGGGCTGGGGAGCCGTATCGAACTCCACCGCCGCCGTGGCGGGACGCTCCGGCAGGTTGTCGCGCAGGGCGAGCATCCGGCAGTTCGCCAAATCGCCGAGCAGCGCGTTGCGGCTGGTCATCAGGCGGTCGATTTCGTCGGGGCGCTCCATATCGGCAAGCGTCCTGCGGCGGATATCGTTCACCCGACGCAGCACGTAATCGGCGTCGTAGAACCAATAGGCCGCAGCATCGCCCGCAAACTGCACGAACGACACCTTCGCCGCCCCATCGCCGGCATTGAGGTTGGGAATGATCTCCACCCGGTCGAGTTTGTCGGCCGAGAGCTGGCTCGAAATGTTGAAACGGCGGATCGAGTCCACCTCGTCGCCGAAAAAGTCGATACGGTAGGGTTTGCTTTCCGAGAAGGAGAAGACGTCCACGATACCACCGCGCACCGAATACTGGCCCGGCTCATAGACGAAATCGACGCGGGTGAAGTTCGCATCGACGAGCGCGTCCTCCAACACGGCGATCGAAATCCTGTCACCGACTTTCACGGCGATCGTATCCCGCCGGAGGGTTTCGGCGTCGGCGACCCGCTCGGCCAGCGCTTCGGGATAGGTGCAGACGATCAGATACCCTTTCGTGAAGCCCTTCACGGCGTTCATCGCCGCCGTGCGCTGCACCACGCCCTGCGCATCTTCGGCGCCGTAAGCCACCGAACGCTTATAGGATGAGGGGAAGAAATAGACCTGCTTCTCGTCCAGCAGGTTATAGAAGTCGTTCATCAGATAGGCCGCAGCGTCGCGGTCCTCGGCGACGAAGACGTGTACGCCCCCGGTTTTCGCCGCAGCGGCAGCGGCATAGAACGAAAGAGCGCCGCCGACCAGCTCTTTCAGATGGACGGTTGCGCGCTCTTTCTTATATTCGCGGCACAGGCGGGGCAGGGCTTTCGACCCGGCGGCGAACTGCGCCAGCTGCTCGCGGGCAGTCATACGGTTACTTGTTTATCAGGTCGTTGTCCTTGCGGTCGTGGTAATGGACCTCGACGATGCCGAGACTCTGGTCGGCGACGACATGCAGCCGCACCTTGTATTTCCACTGCCAGCGGCGGCGCAGCGACCAAAGGCCCTGCTTGAGGAAGGAGGCCACATAGGGGCTTACGACCAGCTTGATATATTTGTGACCGCGGTCCTGCGTAAGGAACGAAATCTGGTTCTCGATCTTCTTGTCCAGCAGCACCGTCGGTTCGATCTTGCCCGATCCGTTGCAGGTCGGGCAGACGTCCGAAACCTCCTCCACGGCCACGGGACGCACCCGCTGGCGGGTGATCTGCATCAGACCGAACTTGGTGAGCGGCAGGACCGTGTGCTTGGCCTTGTCGGTAGCCATCAGCTTCACCATTTCGTCGTAGAGCGTCTGCCGGTTCTGCGCCTTGTGCAGGTCGATGAAATCGATGATGACGATGCCGCCCAAGTCGCGCAGACGCAGCTGGCGGGCGATTTCGGCCGCAGCGGCCAGATTGACGTCCATCGCCGTCTGCTCCTGATTGTCCTCGGCCTTGGTGCGGTTGCCCGAATTGACGTCGATGACGTTCATGGCCTCCGTATGCTCGATAATGAGGTAGGCGCCGCGGCGCAGCGAGACATATTTGGCGAAGAGCGACTTGATCTGCTTTGAGATGTCGAAGTTGTCGAAAATGGGCACGTTGCCGCGGTAGAGTTTGACGATCTTCTCCTTTTCGGGTTCGATCTGCCTGATATAACCGCGGATGTCGTTGTACATCGCCTCGTCGTCCACGGCGATCTGCGAGAACGAACCGTTCAGCGAGTCGCGGATGATCGTATTGGCGCGGTTCATCTCGCTCATCAGCTGGGCGGGAGCCGTGCTCTTCTTGATCGCCGCACAGGTCTTGCGCCAGCGGTCGATCTGGGTCTGGATGTCGTGCTCGATATCCTCGTCCTTGGCCTCCATGGCCGCGGTACGGATGATGACGCCGAAATTCTTGGGCAGCACGGCGGCGGCGATCCGCTTCAGGCGTTTCTTCTCGTCCACCGAACGGATCTTCTGCGACAGGAAGACCTTCGACGAGAAGGGCACCAGCACGACGTTGCGTCCGGCCAGCGAAATATCGGCCGTCAGACGGGGACCCTTGGTCGAGATGGCCTCCTTGGCGATCTGCACCATGATGTTCTGGCCGACCTGCAGGTAGTCGCCGATCTTGCCCGACTTCTCCACGGGCGGTTCGAGCTTCATGCTCTCGACGCGCAGGCCCCGTTTGCCGGGCTGCTGCGAAGCGACGAGCTTCTGGAGCGAGGGAAACTGACCGCCCAGATCGAGATAATGGATAAAGGCGTCCTTTTCGTGTCCTATATTGACGAATGCCGCATTGAGACCCGGCATGATCTTACGTACTTTTCCGAGGTAGATATCCCCGACGGCGAACCCGGTCTGACACTGCTCCTTGTTGAGTTCGACAAGGACCTTGTCCTCGCAAAGCGCGATGGAAATTTCGGTCGGGTTGACGTTTACAATTAATTCTCTGTTCATCTATATCGTGTGTCGCGCTCCGGAGACGAAGACGCGGAATACTGAAACCGGTTAGGCCGCTTTTTGGTCTGAAGTGGCGGCGAACTCCAAAGGATAAAAAACCGTGCGGACCCGTCGTCCGGCACGCGGTCCGGGCGCGGAAGGCACCCGGATTATTTTTGCGGTTATCGCCGGGACCGCCCCGAACGCCCTCGGAAGAGTATCGGGAGAGGTTCGGATTCCCGGAAACGGCATCTCTGCACGGCGCCCGATGCGCCGGAAGCAGAATGCCGCCACGAAAAACCATAGAAAATAGGTAAAGCTAAAAGAACTTGGGTTCCTTTAGCTTTATCTATCGTTTAGCACTAAAGTGCTACCCTACTTTTTCTTGTGACGGTTCTTACGCAAACGTTTTTTGCGTTTGTGGGTAGCCATCTTGTGTCGCTTATGCTTCTTTCCGTTTGGCATAGTCCTTGATTTTTTGAGGTTCTTATTTATTTAAATTATTTCACCTTCGCCGCGAAGCTCTTGGCGGGCTTGAAAGCGGGAATGTTGTGTTCGGGAATGGTGATGGTCGTATTCTTCGAGATGTTGCGGGCAACCTTCTTGGCGCGCTTCTTTACGATGAAACTGCCGAAACCACGGAGATACACGTTGTTCTTGTTGGTCAGCGACGTCTTGATGCTATCCATGAAAGCCTCAACGATTGCCTGTACCTGCACCTTCTCAACTCCGGTGCTCTTAGCGATTTCGCTTACGATATCTGCCTTTGTCATTTCTATATAGTATTAAATTATTAAGTTCGTGTGAAGACATTCGGACTGCAAATATACGCTTTATTTACATTTTAGCCAACAAACCGCAGATTTTTTTCATTATTTTTCCCGCAGTCCTCTACCTGCCACTGGAACAGTACGATAACAAATATCGGGCAAAACTCGCCCGAAAATTAAAATATTATGTGTCAGGCAATTATTCCCCGCCGGACTCCGCCGGACGGACAACACGGCAATCGATTACAGATCAGCCACATAGCCTCTAAGCATCCAAAAGCGCCCCGACCTTTTGGGAACAAAAATATACCCAAAACGCCATCCGGAATTCCGGCGTGCAGGGGCGGGATTTCCGCCCCTGCACGCCGGCGCCGAAGCGGTTTTATTCCGCGCCGGAAAACACGGGACTCAATAAACGCCCGGTTTTTGCGTTTGATAATAAAATAACTAATTTTGCAAACTAAATTCCGCTAACGGTATGGTCAAAATACTCTGGGTGGACGACGAGGTCGAACTGCTGAAGCCCCACGTCCTGTTCCTCAAACAGAAGGGCTACGAAGTAGACACCTGCAACAACGGCTACGACGCGATCGACATGGCTTCCGAAGGGGCCTACGACCTGATAATCCTCGACGAAATGATGCCCGGCATGACGGGACTCGAAACGCTCCCCAAGATCAAGGAGGTGCGCCCCACCACGCCCGTCATCATGGTGACCAAGAGCGAGGAGGAGAACATCATGGACAAGGCCGTCGGCTCGAAGATCGCCGACTACCTCATCAAGCCCGTGAACCCCAATCAGGTGCTGCTCTCGATCAAGAAGAACGTCCACCAGCAGCAGCTCGTCACCGAGCAGACCACGGCCGACTACCGTTCGGAATTCGGACGCATCTCCTCGTCGCTGCAGATGGCCGAGACCTTCGGCGACTGGTGTTCGCTGTACCGCAAGCTGGCCAACTGGGAGGTCGATCTTTCGGAATCCACCGACCAGAGCATCAAGGAGGTGCTGACCTACCAGAAAACCGAAGCCAATCAGGAGTTCTGCAAGTTCGTGCGCCGCAACTACTACAACTGGATCAACAGGCGTTCGGAAGACACTCCCGTGATGTCGCACACGCTGATGCGCACCAACATCTTCCCGGTGGCGGACGAGAATCCGAAGACCACGCTGCTGCTGATCGACAACTTCCGCTACGACCAGTGGCGGTCGATCTCCTCGCTGCTGAGAGGCTATTACGACGTGGCGCAGGACGATTTCTACTGCGCCATCCTGCCCACGGCCACCCAATACGCCCGCAACGCCATATTCGCGGGACTGATGCCGCTGGCCATCGACAAGCTGATGCCCAACAAATGGCTCAACGACAACGAGGAAGGCGGAAAGAACCAGTACGAGGAGGAGTTCCTCAAACGGCTGATGGCCCAGAACGGCAAGAACTGGAAATTCTCGTTCGACAAGCTCGTGCGCCCGGAACAGGGCCGCAAACTGGTGGACAATATACAAAAGGTGTACGACGCCGACTTCTCGGTCATCGTCTACAATTTCCTCGACATTCTCTCGCACGCGCGCACCGAAACCGACATCATCCGCGAACTCACCGAGGACGACGCGGCGTTCCGCTCGCTGACGCGCTCGTGGTTCGAACATTCGGACCTCTACACCATCCTCAAACTCCTCTCGGAACGGGGACACACGGTGGTCATCACCTCCGACCACGGCACCATCCGCGTGGACAATCCGGTGAAGGTGACCGGCGACCGCGAGACTTCGGCCAACCTGCGCTACAAAACGGGCCGCAACTTGGCCTACAACTCCCGCGACGTCTACGAAGTGCTCAAGCCCGAAGACGTGCAGCTTCCGTCGAGCAACCTCACGTCGAGCTACATCTTCGCCTACAATTCGGATTTTCTGGTTTACAACAACGACGCGAACCGCCATATCCGCTACTACCGCAATACATTCCAGCACGGCGGCATCTCGATGGAAGAGATGATCGTGCCCTACATCGTCTTAAAACCCAAACAATAGATGAAGACCATCCATATCACCTCGCAGGACGACCTGCCGGACGTCGCCGAAGCGGTCATCGAAGCCCTCGGCCGCCGCACGGTAGTCGCCTTCCGCGGAGAAATGGGCGCCGGAAAAACGACGCTGATCCGCGAAATCGCCGCGCAGCTGGGCGCGACGGACACCGTAACCAGCCCCACGTTCGCCATCGTCAACCAGTACAAGGGCAAGGGCGGCCGCCGCATCCACCATTTCGACTTCTACCGCATCAACGACGTCCGCGAAGCTTACGACTTCGGCTACGAAGAGTATTTCTATTCGGGCGACCTCTGTCTGGTCGAATGGCCCGAAAAGATCGAGCAGCTGCTGCCCGACAACGCGATGACGGTACGCATCACCGTGGACAGCGACACGGCCCGCACGTTCGAGATCGACTGACACTCCGAGCCTGCACATACGCCCGGCAACACGCCCCGCTACACCGGGCAGGTTGCCGGGCGGTTCATGTTCCGCCCCGGCGGCGGACAATTTGCCCGTCCCGCGAAAAATCACTACTTTTGCAGGCGGCAGGCTCCGGAAGGGATAAACTCCGGCCGGCCCTGCGCTGAAATCCGATTCACCCATTCAATACAACCATGCAGGAATATATCTCCAAACAGCAACAGATTTTGCGTCCCGCCGAACAGATTTACGCCGTCATCAGCCGTTTCGACAACCTGACGCCCGCCGTGGCCGACAAGGTCGAGGAATGGCAGGCGACCGAAGACACCTGCTCGTTCAAAGCCAAAGGCTTCACCGTAAAGCTCCGCATGGAGGAGCGCGAAGCGCCCCGGCACGTCAAGATCGTCGCCGACGGCGGCGGAGTGCCGATGGACTTCGCATTCTGGATTCAGCTCCACAAGGTCTCGGACACCGACACCCGCATGCGGCTGGTGCTGCACATCGAGCTGAATATGATGATGAAAATGATGATCGGCGGCAAACTCCAAGGCGGACTGGATCAGATCGCCGAAGGCATCGCCAAGGCGATGAACGCCGCACCGCAATATTAACGGAGAGGCGGCACGGAATGCGGGACCGCATGCGACACGGCTCCCCCGCCGACCGCCCCGCATCCGACCGGAAGGCCGGTCGGACGCCTGAACAACCGACACGCGACCATGAAACCTACTGCATACCTGACAACCTTTTTGGGGCTTCCCGGAGCGTCCGGCGAAAAACGGGCCGCGTGTAATTTCGACCTGACAAGCCGTTATTTCTACAACGTCTCTTCGGAAGAGAGCTTTTTTCAGACCATCGACGCCGAGACCACGGCCGACCTCGACCTCAACGCCGTATTCGAGCGCATCGACCGCACCGCCTCCAAGCCGGGACAGCAATACCTGTACGCCCGGCTGAGGACCCTGCGCGGCACGGAAGAGGTGCGGGAGTTCGGCCGCAGGACGGATCATTTCGCCGGGAATGCCGGACATGCCGAACAATGCGCGAAACACCTTTCGCGGCTCTCGGACGACGACGCCTACGACCTGCAAAACCTGATTTTCGACAAACCGGAGCAGGTGCGCCGCATCGCTCTCGTCTACCTGCTCTCGGCCGCAGCCGTGGCGTCGCTGCTGCTGAGCTTTCTCTATCCGCTGCTGCTGTTGCTGTTTCTTGCCGTCTTCGCCGCGAACATGTATATCCATTACAGCAACAAGCTCAACATTTCGATCTATGCTTCGGCCGTGAAACAGTTGACGCTGGCGCTGCGGACCGCCCGGCATCTCGCGGCCGAGGAGGTTCCCGGCACGGAAGAGGCCCTGCAGGTCATCCGTCAGGTCTCCGAGGTCGAACGGCGCAGCCGCGTGGTCGGCACGCAGGGCGACAGCGCCAACGAGCTGGCCGCGGCCGTATGGCTGGTGCTCGAACTGCTGAAAGCGGCTTTCAACGTCGAGGTGATTCTCTTCCACCGCTTCATCGGCAGCATCATAGCGCGCCGCGACGCCATCCACGGACTGTTCCGGTTCATCGGAGAGACCGACGCCGCGATTTCGGCGGCACGCCTGCGCGGCGAAACGCCGACCTGCCGCCCGGAATTCACCGACGGGAAATACCTGCGGGCCGAGGAGGTCGTACATCCGCTCATCGGAAACTGCGTTCCCAACACGCTGGAGCTGGACGGCACGGGGCTGCTGCTCACCGGCTCCAACATGTCGGGCAAGACCACGTTCATCCGCACGCTGGTGCTCAACGCCCTGCTGGCCGAGACGCTCGACATCTGCTTCGCCGAGGCCTACACGGCTCCGTACATGAAGATTTACAGCTCGATCCGCATCTCGGACGACATCGCCGAAGGGACGAGCTATTACCTGCAGGAAGTACTGACCGTCAAACGGTTCATCGACGCATCGCAGGAACCGGCGCCGTGTCTGTTCGCCCTCGACGAGCTTTTCAAGGGCACGAACACGACCGAACGCATCGCCGCCGGAAAAGCCGTACTGGCGCATCTCAACCGGGGACCGCATCTCGTGCTGGTATCGACGCACGACGTCGAGCTGGCGGAGCTGCTCCGCAAAGACGGCTACGAGCTGCACCATTTCCGCGAGGAGGTGATCGGCGGGAAGCTGGTCTTCGACTACCGGCTGCACACGGGACCGCTCACCACCCGCAACGCCATCCGGATTCTGGAAATGTACGACTACCCGCGCGACCTGATCGCGGAAGCGTACGAGGTGCAGGAGAAACTGACGGAGAGATCGAACTGACGCCACGAAAAAGCGGCGGCCGGGCATGAGCGAATCGCTCAACGCCCCGTTCGCCCGATCCGAACGCCCGCGACTGTCCTGCAACAGCACAGTAACGAATTCACAACAATCCGACGCCCCCGTCAGCCCCCTCTGCAACAGGCCCGAAACCGCTCTGCGACAGGCCCCCGATCCGCAATTATCCGCAACCAATCTGCAATCGGTTCGTAACTGTCCCACAACCGCCCTATGTCGGCCCGAAACCGCTCCGCAACCATCCTTAACAGCAAAGACCTGCCGATTTCGGCAGGTCTTTGCTGTAACCGGGAATCTTCACCCGGCAGAGGCCGTCCGTACGACAAAATTACCCCTGCACCGGTTTGCGCTGCATGAAGCGGCGTTTGAGCCACCCGCGCACCGGTTCGTCGTACAGACGCAGGCACAACCACGCCAGCAGGATGCTGCCGCCGTAAACCAGCGCGCCGTACCCCAGCGCTTCGGGCCATGCGGGACGGGTATCGACCACCCACGCAGTGTAAATATAGACGAACGGATAGTGCGTGATATACAGCGGATAGGAGATGTCGCCCAAGAAACCGCAGACCTTTTTCGACACCCGGTCCGTGACTTTGCCGCCCGCGCCGGCCGCTACGACCAGCGGGAAGAGGACGATGATGCACACGGCGTCGTAGAGACCGTTCAGCCACAAGCGGTCCGTCCCCAGATGCGGCATGGCCAGCACGGCGACGACGCAGAGACTGCAAAGCCAGAAAGCGCCGCGCAGACGGATCAGCTTTCCGACGCGCGACAGCAGCAGTCCGGCGATAAACGGATAGGCCAGCCGCGTGAAACCTACGCCGAGCTGTTCGCCGTCGAGCGCCCAGCCGCCGATCATATCGCCCTGTGTCACGGCGAGACGCACCGTAAAGCATGCCGCGACAACGGCGAGCGCCCCCAGCAACAGTTTCGAAAGCCGCCGCAGGACAAGGGCATAGCAGATATTGGCGATATACTCGAAGAAAAGCGACCATGCGGGGCCGTCCAGCGGATAGGTCTCACTCCAGCCGCGAATGTCCATCGACGGCGGCACGGGAATCATCAGGCACCCCAGCAGCAGGATCAGAAGCATGCGTCCGACCGGAACGCCGGCGATCATTTCGTAAGGTCCTCCTGCGCCGAAGTAGAACGCCGCGGCGCCGATCAGCATGCCCATCACCACCATGGGATGCAGACGGATCAGACGGCGCTTGAAGAAATCGCGGTAGGTCATGCGTCCCCAGCGGTCGTCGTAGGCATAGCCGATGACGAAGCCCGAAAGGACGAAGAAGAAATCGACGGCCAGATAGCCGTGGTTGATGATCTGGTCGGCATGGCTCGCGGCATGCGCCTCGAAAAGATGAAAGGCCACGACGACCAGCGACGCGACGCCGCGCAGACCGTCGAGGATCGCATAATGGGGCTTCGAGTCGGGATAGGCGGAAGCGGAGATTGAAAGCATATGGGTTATGGTTTTTTATCGGCGGACAGACAGGTTTCGAGCCGTTCGAGCACGGTGCGCACCGTAGGGAAACTCCCGGCGGCATGAGCCATCGCTTCGGCCGGAGCGCACCAGACGACCGTCTCGATCCCCTCTTCGGTCTGCGGTACGAGGTCGCCGCAGGCCGCCGCGCGCAGTTCGTACCAATGGGTGCGTTTCAGCTCCCAGCGTTCGGTCTTCGGGAAATAATAGGCGTGCCACGTCCGGCACAGCGGCCGCACCGGTTCGGCGCACACGCCCGTCTCCTCGGCGATTTCGCGCGCGGCGCACGCTTCGATGCGCTCGCCGCATTCGAGATGTCCCTTGGGCAGGTCCCAGCGGCCGTTGCGGCGCATCATCAGCCACTCGCCGCGGTCGTTCACCACCACGCCGCCCGCCGCTTCGATCTGCGTAAAATCAGCCGCAAAAGAGCGGAACGCCGCGTCGGGATCGGCAGAAACGACTGCGACGCAGTTGTGCGATTCGAGAATTTTCGTTACCTTCGCTCGTGATAGGTCCGCCGGATCCGCGGGCACGACGGCATAGCATTCGCCGCCGGGCGCGTCCGAAGTGAAAATCACGGATTTATCTGCAAAATATACGGTATGGTTCATGCCGATCGGATTTGAATGCAAAAATACGAATAAATAGAAGAAACCCGACCGAAAATGAAAAAATTACTCCTTTTTATGGCTATTGCAGCTACGGGACTGAGCGCATGCGACGACAGGCGGCCGCAGCCCCTTACCATCGACAATGCCCTGACGGCCGATGAGATCGCCGCAGGCATTCTCACCCCTGAGGTGATGTGGAAAATGAGCCGTGCAGGCTCCTCGTCGCTCTCGCCCGACGGGCGTACGCTCCTCTATGCGCAGACCGACTACAACATGGCCGAAAACCGCGGTGTGACGACCATCTGGGTCGAAGACCTTGCGACCAAGGCCGTGACGCGCCTGACCGACACCGCGTCGAACAACGCCGATCCCAAGTGGAGCGCCGACGGGGAGAAGATCTACTTCCTCTCGGACCGCAGCGGCTCGATGCAGGTATGGGAAATGACGCCCGCAGGCGGCAACGCCAGACAGCTCTCGGCGTTCGACAAGGACGTCGAAGGCTTCGGCATCAGCCCCCGCGGCGACAAGGCATGGTACGTACAGCGCGTCGAGGTCTGCGACCGCAAGTCGTCGGACGTCTACAAGGACATGGACAAATCGAAGGCCCGCATCTACGACGACCTGATGGCCCGCCACTGGAATTACTGGGACGAGGGTTCCTACCTGCATATCTTCGTCGGCGACTTCGGAGCCGAGGGGCTGAAACCCGGCGTGGACATCATCGGCAAGGACGCCGCGTGGGACGCTCCGCTGGCGCCCTACTTCGACATGGCCGAAATCGCGTGGAACAACGCCGGAACGATGCTGGCGTACACCTGCAAGCCGCTGACCGGCACCGAGTACGCCGTTTCGACCGATTCGGACATCTTCGTCTACGTCCTCGAAAACGGCGTGACGCAGAACATCTGCAAACCCGTAAACGTCAATACCGGCGAGCCGATCGCGGACATGGCCACGATGGCGGGTTACGACAAATACCCCGTCTGGTCGCCCGACGACCGGCAGATCGCGTTCCTCTCGCAGCGCCGTGCCGGCAACGAGTCGGACAAGGCGCGCCTGTTCCTCTACGACTGCCAGACGGCCCAAATGCAGGACCTGACCGAGGATTTCGACTACAACGCCATGAACGTCGTCTGGAGCGGCAGCGACATGCTCTACTTCATCGCCCCGATCGAAGCCACGCACCAGATATGCCGCATCGCGCCTTCGGTCGGCGAAGTCGAAGTGGTGACCCGCGGCGACCACGACATCAACGCCTTCTCGATGGCGGGCGACAGGATCGCCGCCGAAATGTGTACGATCTCGATGGCCACGGAGTTCTTCGACGTGAATCCCGCCGACGGCACGCTGACGCAGATTTCGGCCATCAACAAACCCGTCTACGACAATATTAGGATGGGCGAGGTGCAGAAACGCTGGGTCAGGACCACCGACGGCAAGCAGATGCTGACGTGGGTGATCCTGCCTCCCGACTTCGATCCCGCCAAGAAATACCCCACGCTGCTCTACTGTCAGGGCGGTCCGCAGAGCGTCGTTTCGCAGTTCTGGAGCTACCGCTGGAATTTCCAGCTGATGGCGGCGCAGGGTTACGTCGTCGTGGCGCCCAACCGCCGCGGCCTGCCCTCGTTCGGACAGGAGTGGCTCGACCAGATTTCGGGCGACTATTCGGGCCAGAACATCCGCGACTACCTCTCGGCCATCGACGACGTGGCGAAGGAGCCTTGGGCCGACGAGACCCGCATGGGATGCGTCGGCGCATCGTACGGCGGATATTCGGTCTATTTCCTCGCCGGATGCCACGAGAAACGGTTCAAAGCCTTCATCTCGCACTGCGGCATCTTCAACTTCGAGTCGATGTACGGCCAAACCGAGGAGCTGTTCTTCATCAACAACGATTACGGAGGTCCCTACTGGGATCGGTCGAACGAAGTCGCACAGCGCTCCTACGCCAATTCGCCGCACAAATTCGTCGGGAAATGGGACACGCCGATGCTGATCTTCACGGGCGAATACGACTTCCGCATCCCCTACACGCAGTCGCTCGAAGCGTTCACCGCCGCCCGCGTCCGCGGAATCCCGGCCCGTCTGGTGGAGTTCGAAAACGAAGCCCATCAGGTGTTCAAACCCCAGAACTCGCTCGTCTGGAACCGCGAGTTCTTCGGCTGGCTGAACAAATACGTAAAATAACCGCCTGAAAGGCTCGATACGAAGGCCGTCCGGTGATCCGGACGGCCTTTCTCGTTCGCCCGACACACCTTTTCGCTCTTTATCAAAGCATTTCAGCCCGACCACCATCTGTCAAATCAACCGATTCGTTGAAAAAACACGCCTGTTCGTTGAATTTATTTTCATCTCAGTCAGGACCTTCCTACATTTGCTTCCGACGCAATTAACAGATTTTGACTATGAAGAATGTAACCACCCTCCGGGCGGGGAAGCTGTGCTATGTCACACCCCTGCTCGAACAGATCGACGTGCAGCCCGAAAAGGGATTTGCCAACTCCTTCCCCGGCGGCGGCGTAGAGCCGACCGGCGTAAGCTACGACGATTTCTATTTGGACAACGAATAAAAAACGGCGCAGCTATGAAAAACTCCTATAAAGCTTTGGCAATCCTCGCTGCGGCCGCATTGTCCGCGGGCTGCAGCAGTTACGACGAGACGAACGATCCGGCACACGCCGGCAACACGTTCGTAAAACTCCGCGCCGATGTCGCCGACGACGCCGAAACCCGCGCCGGCATCTCCGTCGGAGAAAGCACATTCACCGGATACTGGGAAGACAACGACGCCATGGGAGTTCTTTTCACCGCTCCCGGCTCCTCCCCGGAACTCCGGCCGTTCACTTACAACGACAGCGACTTCGCATTCGAAGGGGAACTGCCGGCGCAGACCGGAGCGTGGCAATACATGGCTTTCTATCCCCATGCGACCGTAAACGGCACCAAAGCCAGCATCCCGTTCGGGAACCTGCGCACCCAGATCGGCAACGCTTTCAACTGCGCCTCCGACGCGCTGGCGGCCCCCATCCTGAGTTTCGCCAATGCCGAACCGGGCAAAACCGACGAAGGCGAACCGATCCGATTCACTCTCAGCCGCCTGACCTCGATTCTCAATCTGGAGGTGAAAGGCGGCGCCAATGCCGACAAAGTCCGCTACCTGCTGCTGACTTCGGAGAACGAAGCCCAGACGCTCTCGGCCGAGAGCATCGACTTCGACATTTCGGACACGGGATCCGGGCTTGCATTCAGCCAAACCGCTCCGTCGAACGTCATCGCGCTGGGCTTCGAGCAGGGCACGGCTCCCGACGCCAACGACATCAACGCCTTCTTCAACATCATGCCGGGAAGCTACGACAAACTGACTGTAGACGTGATTACGGCAACCCGGATCGGTACGGTCGCCATCGAACGCGGGGCAGACAAACCGTTTGCCGCAGGCAAGCTCTACAAGCGCGCCGAAACGCCCGTCTTCGCTCCGCTCGAAGCTCCGTTGTTCGACTGGCCCGGACAGGATATCGACCAAGCGCACGAAATCACCGTGGACGACAACAACCAGCTCACCTACTCCGCCGCCATCAACATCCATGTACCGGGAGGCATTGCCGGTCTGGAAGTCGATGTTTCGTCGCCCGTACTGAGCATGCTGGGCATTTCGAAACTCAATCTGTTCAACGATTCCGAAGTCATCGAGGGAATCTCCTTCGCCGATCTCGGACTCAGCTGCCAGACCGAAATACAATACAAAAAAGAGTGCGTTTTCGACATCACGGCACTCGTGCCGATGATCCTCCTGCTGGGTCCCGACCCCGGCAGCGAACACGTCTTCGACGTCAAGGTAACCGATCTCGCGGGGCAGGTGACCGAGCAATCGCTGACCTTCACGGCCCCGGCGCTCGTGCGGGTAGATCAAACGGACCTTTGGAAAAACACCGCCTCGCTGACGATCAGCAATCAGTTCGCCGACGCCGGCAGCGTCGCACTGGAGTACCGCATCAAGGGCGAAAGCGCATGGAACGCCGCCAGCGTCTCCGGGCCGAACGACGACGGCAGCCGCACGGCCCTGATCAGCCCCGACTGGACCGCCGGCACCAACGAAGCGGGGCTGACGATCCATAGCGTCGATCCCAAGACCGGCATCTTCGCCCGCAAGAGCTACGAATACCAACTGCTCGCCGACGGCGCAACGGTCGCTTCGGGCGAATTCACGCCCAAAAACAACCTCGGCGACATCATTCCCAATGCAGGCATGGAGAGCTGGAGCACGAAATCGATGAAAAAGATCATAGGTTCGACCAACGTACCCTATCCGAATGCCGTCAAATACGAAGACGCAACAGGGACCGACAAATTCTGGGACAGCGGCAACAACGGCTATATGACCAGTTCGGGAACCGACAAATTATGCACTCAGGCAACATATCCCGGCATGGTCGGTGATTATTGCGCGCAACTCGCCGCGAAGTATGCAGTCATCGCATTCGCTGCGGGCAACCTCTACACCGGAGATTTCGTGATGGACGGCACGGTCGGTTACGCACAATTCGGACAGCCGTATACCTATTCCGCACGTCCCGCCGCCCTCAAACTGAAATATGCCGCCGAGATAGGCGAAATCAACCGGGTCAAGAACGATCCGCCCGTAAGCACCGGCCTCGACAAAGGACGCATCTTCGTCTGTATCGTAGAATGGAGCGACCGCCATGCGGTGCAATCGGGCACCACGGTGGACAAGACGACGTTCTGGGACCCGGAAACCGTATCGAGCCTGAACGAAGGCAAAATCATCGGCTACGGTTCCGCCTACATCACGGAGTCTCACACCGGCAGCATGAAGGATCTGGAGCTTCCGATCGTCTATTACGAAAAGACGGACACGCCTCCGACGGGCAACTACACGCTGGTCATTTCGACTGCGACCAGCTATCTGGGCGACTACCTGACCGGATGCGACGCGAACAAACTCTGGGTAGACGATTTCGAGTGGGTGTACTGATCTCCCGATAACAAACCCGAAGGCCCCGCGGCCTTCACCCCCGACCTCCCTGCGCCTGCAGGGAGGTTTTTTGTTGATTTCCACCGCCTTGCAATATTGCCGCAATCGATTCCGGTTCCACAAGGCAAATATGCCTTTTCGTGATGAAACACTGCATGTTCATTGAATTTATTTTCAGATGATCCGCTTCCCGCCTATTTTTGTTAGGTCACTTTAAACTATTGCATACCATGGGAATTGTATCAACCACGAAAGGGGGGGGGAAATACTCCGCCCCGATGATCGAGACGATTGAGGTCGCCGCGGAAAAAGGATTTGCCACGTCCGGAGACGTCCCTTCCTCCGACGGAATCAGCCCTCTGAGCTGCTACGACGATTTTTATTTGGGCGAAAACGAATAAAAAACCGGCAGCCATGAAAAAACAAGTCTCTCTTTTAACGCTGACCGCAGCGCTTCTCCTCGGCGCGTGCAGCACCTACGAGGAAGTTCCCGCAACATCCGGCGACGGAGCAACTGCCGTCGGCTTTCTCGCCGATATCGCTCCCCGCGAACAAAGCCGCGCCGACATCAACGTCGATTTCGAAACCGGCCTTACCGGCACATGGAACAGCGAAGACAAACTCGGCGTCCTCGCCAATGACTTTACGCTACTCAAGCAATTCACGTATACTCCGGACAGCAAGGCTTTTACAGGCTCGCTCACCGGCACCGCAGGCATTTGGGCGTACCGCGCCTTCTACCCCCACAACGGAAACGCCGCCGTTTCCGGCACGACCGTAACGGTTCCTTTCAGCGCCCTGCGCACCCAGAACGGAAACAAATACAACAGCGAATTCGACATCATGGCCGCCGACGCCATCACCCACAACGACGCCGAGCCGGGCAAAACGCCGGAAGGGAGTGCCGTAAAGTTCAATCTTCACCGCATCACCTCGATCCTCGCGCTCAAACTGCAAGGCGGCGCTGCGTCGGAGAAAATAGCCTCCGTCATGCTGACGTCGGAAAAACCGATCGCCTCCGAGCAGCTGACCTTCACCGTTCCCTCAGACCCGAACGCCGCATACGATCCGTCGGCTATCAACCCGACGCTGGTCGCCGAAGGCACCTCCGCAACAGGCTCTCCCATCTCGATCGACTCGGAGCACATCACCGTCACCTACGCCGACGGCACGGCTCCTTCGGCCGATTACAGCGAGACCTTTTTCAACGTGCTCCCTGATGACAGCTACGGCGCTCTGACCTTCTCGGCCTGCACCGACAAAGGCAACGCAGCAAGCTTCACGATCACCCGATCGACGCCCGTCGTCGCCAACTGGGTCTACACGGTGGAGCAGACCGCATCATTCACCAAAGCCGCAGCTCCGACCGTCGAGTGGCTCGGCCACGAAGACCTTACGACCCCCGTCGAGCTGGCCGAAAGCGGCAACAGCGCCGATATCCGGGTCAGCGCACCGGGCGGCATCAAGTCGATGCAGGTGGAGATCATCGCTCCAATCCTGACCGAAAGCGGCATGCTGGAAATCGTAGGACTTGCCCCTGTAATGGAGCTGACAAATCCGGCAACCGATACAATGGCGGAAATGTTGGGGCAACTCGGATTCCCGCCTGCGCAACACCTGCTAAACCAGCAGCACGTATTCTTCCAGATCGGCGACTTGATCGACTTGTTGGCCAACGTCTGCGCCGAAGTAACCGAAACGACGAACTCCAATTTCAAATTCACCGTAACCGATAATGCCGATCAAACTGAAGAGATTACGTTGCAATATGTAAAAACGGTTTTCTCTCCAACACTCAAATTAACCTCCGCAGATCTTTGGACAAATACAGCATCATTCGACTTGATGTACATCCCGGAAAGTGCAGCATCCATTACTTTAACCTACAAGAAATCAACAGATACGGCATGGCAGACAGCAACAGTCAACAATAAAACAGCTACAATAGCCCCCGAATGGGAAGACATGACTAATGCAGACTGGTCTACCCCCAACACCGTATTGCCATACTCACGGATTAAAACAGGCACGGGTATCTTTGCAGGAAACACCTATGATTACATACTAACCATAGACGGAACGCCCTACCAAAGCACTTTCAAGACAGATGCTGGCAATTTAATTCCTGACGGGGATATGGAAAATTCCAATTTACCATGCTTCACACAAAACGGTAGCGCATCTTCAACATTTTGGGGAAGTGGTAACAATAGTCAAAGCAGCAGTCTCTGCAGCCCCAATACATATCAAAATGGGAATAGGGCAAAATGCCAATCTGCAGAACCGGGATTAGGCTCAATCAAAGTATTGGCAGCAGGTAATCTCTTTACAGGAACATTCAAAATGGATGGTACCTATAAAGGAGTTGTGACTTTTGGACAACCATACAAGTGGTCCGCACGTCCTTCTGCTCTTAAGTTAAAATATCATGCTACAATCGGCACTATAAATCATACAGATGGGGCCGATATAAAAATAGCCTCCGGACAACAAGATAAAGCCAGAATCTTTTTTTGCATTGTTGATTGGACTGCACCACATACAGTATCTTCAACTCCTAATGTTAAATTATTTGGCTCTACTTATCTATCCAGAGCAGAAACAATAGGCTCATGGGATCCCGAAATATCGAATAGCACAGACGAAGGTAAAATTATCGGCTATGGTTCAATGTGGATAGATACTAATACAGTCAGTGACGAAATGGCAACAGCCATTATCGAAACCAATTTCTACGACAAGACCGCAGTCCCAACCGACGGCAACTATTCGCTTGTTATTTCATGCGCTTGCAATGCCTATGGAGACTATTTCAACGGTTGCTCTGGTAACACGCTCTACGTAGACGATTTCGAGTGGGTATACTAATCCTCCGATAACAAACCCGAAGGCCCCGCGGCCTTCACCCCCGACCTCCCTGCGATTGCAGGGAGGTTCTTTTATTCAGGTACCGCCCGCACCGCGAAAGAAGGGCGCGCAAGCCATTTCCCAGCAGCGGAAAGACACCCGAAGAGAGGAGAATCCGGCCCGACGGCATGCGGCGTGTCGGGTGTTCGTGATGAAAAATGCGCCGTTCGTTGAATTTATTTTACAAATCCGCGGCGCATGCCTATTTTTGCACATTGTCAATAAAAGGCATGCATCCATGCGAACAAAAAACCAAACATCCCGACCCAAACAGACGCTTCGGGACGTTTCGTATAAAGGCGCCCCGGCAGATACAGTCAAAGCGGCAGATGCGGCTGCCGAACCGGCAGCGCCGTCCGCAAACGGCACGACCGACAACACTCACCATTGAACGACCGGAATACCATGAAAAGACAACTCATATACTTAATGGCATCGGCGGCCCTGCTGGCGGCCGGATGCTCCACGGAAAACAAGGCTGAAGGCACGGAATACGGCACGCTGAAGGTCAGCTGCACCGCCGACGGTTCGATCGACGCCGCATCGGACGACACTTCCCGGATGCCGGCCGTGCCCTCCGTCCCCCAAGCCGGCGATTTCACGCTTACGGTCACCGGAGAATCGGGGACGCAAAAATGGGATGCGCTCGCGGAATTCGAGCAAAGCGAAACCGTCTTCCGGATGGGCGCCTACACCGTCTCCGTCGCCCACGGCGACCCCGATGCGGAGGGAATCGACAAGCCCTATTATGCCGCGGAGAAGAGCGTCGAGGTGCTGCCCCGCCGCGCTGCAACGGTGGAGATGACCGCTACGATCGCCAACTCGCAGACGGTGGTCCGCGCCACGGAACAGTTCCTCAACTATTTCCACGACGCGCAGTTTACCGTAACGACGGCATCGGGCAACCAGTTCGACTTCACGCCCGGCAGCACGCCCGCCGACGAGCCGGTATTCGTCAAAAGCGCCACGACGCTCAAGGTAACCGGCACGGCACGCCGCCAGAGCCAGACCGGAACCGACGAGGGGCCTAAGGTCACCTTCTCCGAGCAAACGCTCGAAGCCACCTCGCCGCGCACCTGCCACATTTTCACCTTCGACGCCAAGGATGCGGGCAGCGTCACGCTGACCGTCACGCTCAGCGACGACTACACCGAAACCCGGCCGATCGACTGCGAAGTCAACGAGGGGGCCATAGACGATACCAAATAAGGAATAAAAACAGCAAAAGATATGAAGACATTTACCAGACTTTTTACGATGTTGGCGGTTGCAGCGTTCGTTGCGGCAGGCTGTGTGAACGAAGAACCTCCCTACAAGGAGGAACCCAAGCCGACACCGGGCGACGCGACGGGCTTCCTGTCAGTAAGCGGCCTTTCGATGCGGGTGGTCTATGACGAGACGGACGTTCGTCCCGACGACACTTCGGACCAAACGCAAAGCCCGCAGGCCGTATCCGGCACCCGCGCCGAACAACCCGACGTGGACGGTTTTATCGTAGAGATTCTCGACGCCGACAACGCGCAGGTATTCAAAAAAACCTATGCCGAACTCAAACAGCAGCTCGCCGAGCCGATGGAACTTCCGGTGGGCGCCTACCGCATGGAGGTGCGCTCGGAGGAGAGCACTCCGGACGTAGCGTGGGAGCACCCGGTTTACGGCGCGACGAGCAGCTTCACGATTTCAAAGGCGCAGACGACCCAGCTCGAAGAGGTGGTCTGCACATTGCAGAATATCAAGGTCACGGTGGATTATTCGTCCGAACTGGCCGGCATGCTGGCCGACACCAGCAAGGCGACCATATCGCTGGGCCAGACCAGTCAGGAGTTTCTTAAAACCGAAACGCGCGCGGCCTACTTCAAATCGCTGGACATCGAGAATACGCTGGATTTCAACTTCGACGGCGTTTTCGCCGACACCGACATCCCCGCGCAGTTCAGCAAGCAGATCACAGGAGTCAAGGCCGGCCAGTGGCGTAAGATTTCGGTCGTAATCAACTATGCCGACAAAGGAACGCTTCTGTTTCAGGTAACGGTGGACAACAACATCATTCAGGACAACTCTTTCGTCGTAGACGGCACCGACAACCTGCTGGAAGAGCTTCTCGAAGACCCCAACGCACCGGCTCTCGCATGGCCCGGACATGACATGTCCAAGCCTTTTACGCTGACGGACGCCATGTTCGACGACAACGGCAACTGCATCGAACCGTTCGTCTTCGACCTCGCATCGCCCAACGGCATCGAATCGCTGCGCGTCAATATCGCTTCGACCAGCAGTCGGTTCATGGCTTCGATGGCGGCGATCCAGCTTCCCGAAACGTTCGACCTCTGCGCGCTCGACGCATCGTCGCCGGCAGGCATCATACTCAAAGGATTCGGCTACCCGGTAGGCGGCGAACTCAAGGGACAGCAGGCCAAGAGCTTCAACATCGCAGGGCAGATCAAAGCGCTCTACGAATTCGACGGCACGCACACCTTCTCGTTCAACATGACCGACGCCAAAGGCGTCTCGACCGCAGCCGCGCTGACGCTCGTCGTGGACAAAAGCGCAGGTCAGAAGGGTCCTGCAATCGTCTGGAGAGGCTACGATATCGACCAGCAGTACGAAGTGCAGAAAGACATGGTCATCGACATCGACGTGACTGCGGCCGCAGGCATCAAGTCGTTCTGGGTTACGATCGACTCCGAGGCACTGAAAGATCTGCTTCCGATTCTCAGCATTCCGGAGAAATTCGACATCTGCGACATTCCGGCCGATCTGGCCGCGATTCTCCACGACGAATTCGGATTCCCGATCAACGAGCAGGTGAAGAACCAGACCGCCGTAATGTTCTCGATCACCAAATTCGTCGAGATACTGCTGGAGATTCCGGGCGAGCATAACTTCGTCCTCGACGTGACGGACAACAACAACGTATTGACGCACAAGACCGTCAAACTCATCGTTAAAGCCGCCGAATAATGAAAAGACACATCACATATATCGCCATGCTGCTCACGGCACTCACCGGCGCGTCATGCTCGCAGGACGAAACTCCTGCCGGCGACGGGCGCACGGGCGTGATGGCGATGACGATTTCGACCTCGCGGACGGAAACCAACGGCGAATACGATCCGCTGCAATACCAGAAAGTGTATATCTATAACAGCGAGGGCGGGCTGCTCCGCAAATACGCCGCGAAAGACGACATTCCCGAACGGCTGGAGCTGCTCTCCGGCACTTACCGCGTAGCGGTCGAGGCGGGCGAAGAGGTCCCCGCGGATTTCTCGAAACGCTTCTACAAAGGCGAGGAGACATTCACCGTCAAACCCGGCGAAACGACCAATGCGGAGGTAGTTTGCAAGATCGCGAACACCGTCGTCGAAGTCAAATTCGACACTTCGATCGTCGAGAATCTCGATCCGGGCTACTTCGTATGGATAGCCGGAACGGACAAATTCGACGAGGCGGAAGCCGAGTCGGGTGCGGTTCCTGCGCTCAAATTCACGGACGAAGGCACGGGCTATTACACCCTGCCCGCAGGTACGACTTCGCTGGCGTGGATGTTCCGCGGCACGCATACGTCGGGCAAGGAGGTCGAGATGGAAAACATGCTGACCGAGGTCAAGGCCGGCGGCAAATACGTCTTCACCTTCCGCTACTCCCCCGACCTGCCGGGTTATATCGACGCCCTGCTGATCCGCGTCGATACCGAGACGGAAGACAAGGACGACGAGATTATTTTCAGTCCCGATCCGGCCCTTCTCACCGAGGGATTCGACAACGACGAACTGCAGAAATATACGTCCGGCGAGAAAAAATACCGGATCATGGCTTTCGCGGAACTGAAAAAATTCACGGTCTCGGTCGGCGACGACAGCTACGACCTGCTCACCGGCACGCACGAAGGCATTTCATTCTCGCCTACCGATAAATACAACACCGAACTGACGTTGTCCGACGCTTTCTTCGGAGGACTACCGGGCGGCGACCACGCCGTGACGATCCATGTGGAAGACGCCAACGGCGGCAGCAACGAGATTTCGACGACCTACCGTCTGCAGGGATTGGTTCCGGTTACGGAAAAAAGCTACGACCTCTGGGCCAATACCGTAACGCTGCAGGTCGTGGATTTCACCCGGTCGGCAAACGTAACGTTCGGTTTGTGCGGCAGCGACGGCCAATGGAAATACCAGACCGGCACGTCGCAGGGCGACGATTTCATCTCGGCGACGTTCGCACCGCAGTGGCAGGAATCGACCAATGCCAACGGCCATACGGTCTACACGCGAGAGACTGGCACCGGAGTCGTCGCAACACACGGTTACGATTATAAAGTCACCATCGACGGAACCGAAAAAAGCGGTTCGTTCACGGCCGGAGCGGCGCAAACGATTCCCAATGCCGACATGTCGGGGTGGAGCATGACCAGCGGTTTCGCATACCCCAATGCGGAGGGAGGGTCGTTCTGGAGCAGCGGCAACAACACCATGACAAAAACGCTCTGCACCTCCACCGACGTAAAATTCGGCAAGGCGGCACCGGCAGCCAAACTCACCAGCACCAATATGCTCGTTCTGGCCGCCGGCAACCTTTTCACGGGAACATTCGCTTACAAAAGCTTCACCGGCACCGTGCAGTTCGGCCAGCCTTATGACTTCACGGTGCGCCCCTCGGCGTTAAAGGTTAAATATCACGCCAAGGTCGGCACGGTAGATAAAGTACGCACCTCCGGCGATATTTGTCCCTACATCAAGAAAGGCGATCCGGACATGGCGCGGATTTTCGTTGCTATCGTCGATTGGAACGCCCCGCATCAGGTAGTATCAGCCATGACCACTACCAAGGGCGCTTGGGACCCGGAGAAAGGCATCGACAACGTATCGGAAGGTAAAATTCTGGGATACGGTTCGCTCTGGATCACGCAGTCGACGGAGGGCGACGATATGCAGGACGCCGAATTGGAGATTGTATGGTACGACCATGAGACGCGTCCCAGCGGGGGGGGGTACTCACTCGTGATCTCATGTGCCTGCAACGCCTACGGCGATTATTTTACGGGCTGTTCGACGAACGTCATGTACGTCGACGATTTTGAATGGGTATATTAACGACTAAACGCACGACAATGCGCAAAATAACCATCAGCACGCTCCTGACCCTGCTGTATCTCGCAGGTACGGCTCAGGCGCTGCGTGCGCAGCAGACAACGGAGGACGCGTCCCTCCCGGCCGACAGCGTCGGACAGGAACGCGCGCTCACAATCAATGAAATGCGCCAGCAGCGCGGTCTGACCGACACGCACAACCTCTTCGTCCCGCGCGGACAGTGGATATTCGGAGGTACGGCTTCCTACTCGACCCATTCGAACGAGACCTACCGGTTTCTGGTCGTCGAAGGCATCGAATCGAAGGGTTACACCTTCAAGGTCAGCCCGATGATCGCCTACGCATTGCGCGACAACATGGCCATCGGAGGACGCTTCATCTACTCGCGCTCGCTGCTCAAGCTCGACAAGGCCGACCTCAACCTCGGCGGCGAGGATTCGGACCTCAACTTCGAGGTGAACGACTACTATTCGCTGCGCCACAGCTACTCGGTGGCGGTAATCTGGCGGCAGTACATTCCGCTGGGACGCAACAAACGCTTCGCGCTCTTCAACGAAATGCAACTGTCCGGAGGCGGCACGCAGGCGCGCTTCGCCAAGGATTCCCCGGTGAAGGGCACCTACGAAACAGGCTACACCTTCTCGCTCGGCGTTTCGCCCGGCATCGTGGCCTTCGCGACGAACAACATGGCCGTCGAAGTAAACGTCGGCGTAATGGGTATCACCTATACGCACACCAAGCAGGTACACAATCAGGTTACGGTCGGCAAGCGCGACGCCAGCATGATGAACTTCAAGGTCAACATCTTCTCGATCGGACTCGGTATGGCATTCTATCTCTAAAATCGGCAAGCACATGAAACGAATCATACTTTCCATCTTCTCGGTATTCATTACGCTCGGCGCCGCTGCGGAGACAGAACAAGCCCGCCCCGCAGTGCAGCAGGCCGAAACCGCTGCCGCCGCGGAAACGCCTTCGGTCACGGCCGAATCCGCCGCAGCTCCTGCGGAACGGACAGCAGCGCCCGCCGCGGAACAGACATCCGGAAATCGGCTGACCGCAGACGCATTTGCGACGCCCGCACCGTCGCCCATCGCCGCCGACAGGCAGAAACGGCCCAAGGAACAGCGCTTCCTGCCGACGCGCAAACGCATCGACCGCGAAATCAACAAACTCAAATTCGCCTACAAAGGCGAAGTGATGATGGGGCTGACGGCGTCGTACGGCACCCTGTCAAGCGACGATACGGACATCATGCTCATCCTCGACAACATCAACGCGGACGGCACGGTAGCTACGGTGAAGCCTTTCATCGGCTATTTCTACCGCGACAACAACTGCATCGGCGTGCGTTTCGGCTACCGCCACATGGGCGGCACGCTCGACAACACCTATTTCGACGCCGGAGAGGGCAACGACCTTTCGGGGCAGCTCCCCTATATCGACCTTTCGAGCGACAACTACTCGTTCGGCATCTTCCACCGTTCGTACGCCGGACTCGATCCCAAGGGGCGTTTCGGACTCTTCGCCGAATTCGAACTGGCCCTCTCTACGGGCACCTCGAATTTCCTGTACGACCCCGACCGCAAGGAGGGCGGCAGCCCCAATCGCACCTACAGTGACAATACGCAGGTAAAACTTTCGTTTAATCCGGGAGCGGCCGTCTACATCTTCCCCAACGTCTGCGCGACGCTTTCGTTCGGGCTGGGTGGCATACAGTACAATTCCGTCACCCAAAAGGATGCCGACGGCAACAAGGTCGGTTCGCGCAAGGCTTCGAACATGCGCTTCCGGCTCAACATCGCAGCCATCAATTTCGGCATGACGATCCATTTGTGGGACAAGAAAAAGCAGTAAGACATGAAATATTTCCGCATACTCTTCTCGGCAGCAGCGCTTCTTTTAGCCGCTTCGTGCATCGACAACGACGTGCCTTATCCCGTCGTCGAACTCAGGATCGCGGGCGTCGAAGGCAGCGGCTTCACCGTGTCGGGCATCAGCATCGCCAACCGCACCGTGACGCTTACGCTGGATGAGAAAACCGACATACGCAAAGTCGGCATCGACAAGGTTACGTTCGACGCCGCGACCTCCAATCCGATGATGACCGACACGGAGTCTTTCATCGGCCAGATCAAAACGTCGCGGCCCCTCAGCGGGGAATTCGACCTGCGTTCGCCGCTGTACGTCACCCTCTCGCTCTATCAGGATTACGAATGGACGATCGTGGCCGAACAGCCGATCGAACGCGCCTTTACGGTCGCAGGACAGATCGGCGCGACGGTAATAGACGCCCAGAAACGTACGGCGACAGCCTATGTGCCCAAGGGAACGAACCTCGGCGACATTACGGTCACCCGGCTCAAACTGGGTCCTGCCGACATCACGACCTACTCTCCCACGGCGGAAGAACTCTCGGCTTCGGGCTTCGAAACGATGCGTTTCGTCGATGCGACCTATCACGGAGCGACCGAACGCTGGACGCTCCATGTCGAGCACACCGACCTGAAAATCGCCTTCCGGGAGACGGACCTCTGGAACAACACGGGCGTCATAACCGCCATGGCAACGGAAGAGGAGTATCCCGACGCCGTGATCCAATACCGTGTGAAAGGCACCGACGAGTGGCAGGCGACGCAAAAGGGCGAGCGGGACGAAACCGGACTCTTCACGGCCGCCGTCGCCCCCGAATGGACGAACTCGACCAACGCCGCCGGGCTACCCGTCAAACGTCTGGTGCGGACCAAGGGCGTCTATGCGGGGCAGACCTACGAGTTACGGCTGCTCGTCAACGGAGAAGCGACCGAAACGTCCGAACACACCGTCCCCGCGGGCGACGTCATACCCGACGGCAATATGGAAAATCCGGGGCTTTCGTGCTTCACACTAGAGAATCAGAATGCGGAATTCTGGGCCAGCGGCAACAACGGCTTCGCTAAGGAACTCTGCACATCGGCCGCTTTCGACGGAATGGGCGGCAGCCGCTGCGCCCTGCTGAAAGCCTCGGCTCCCCCGGTCGTAGGACTGGCTGCGGGCAACCTGATGTCCGGCATATTCTACAAAGACAATCTGTGGACCGGCGTCGTGGAATTCGGACAGCCCTACACATGGACGGCACGCCCCTCCGGCATGAAAGTAAAATACCATGCGACGGTCGGCATCGTCAATCAGGCAAAGCACAGCGGAGCGCCGATCGGCGAGGGCGATCAGGACAAGGCCCGGATTTTCGTGGCAATCGTAGACTGGAATGCCCGTCACCGGGTAGCTTCGGGAACGGGCGCCCCGACCGGCACTTGGGACCCGACGGAAACCACGGCAACGGACGAAGGCAAGATCATCGCCTGCGGTTCGCTGTTCATCGACCGTTCGACCGCCGGCGACCGGATGACCGAAATCACGCTGCCGCTCGATTTCTACGACACGCAGGCCCGTCCCACGGGCAAATACAGCATCGTCATCTCCTGCTCGACCAGCGCCTACGGCGACTTCATGGTCGGCTGCACGACGAACACGATGTACGTCGACGACTTCGAATGGGTTTATTAAACCGGGAGCGTTAAAACCGGAAAACACAACGAAAAAGGATGGGACGCGTCGGCGTCCCATCCTTTTTCATTACGGGTACTCAGGTCCCAGTTCCGCGCCGCTGCCCCCCACCGCAGTCTCAATCGCTCGCTGCTGTTCCCACTCCTTCGCCGCCGCCCCCCTCTCAGAACAAAAAACAGAAGCGGCAGAACCATCGGTTCTGCCGCTTCGTTATCGCACTCAGGCTTACGTTCCGCCGGGCGGAAATCACCTCACGGCGACCCGGCAATATTTGTCATAACGGCCTATCACGTCGTTCACGTAAGCCAGCGTCTGCCGGCTGCCGGTGAAACGGCCGCACTTGACCACTTCGTTCTCGTAGTATTCGGGCTGCGCCTTGAGCTGCAGGTACCGGGCTACCACCTCCCACGAATTGGGATCCTCCCCGTTGACACGCGCCAGACGCCGTGCATCGTTCACATGGCCTATACCGCTGTTGTAGCAGGCCAGTATAATGCTCATCCGGTCCTTGTCCGAAGTTCCCGCAGGAAAACGGAGCGTACTCTTTATTTTCGACATCAGCTTGTTGGCCAGCCATATGTTGGTCTCAGGATTGGCCATATCGCCTGCCGGAACGTCGAACTGACGCGCTACCGAAGGCATGATCTGCATCAGTCCCTTGGCTCCGCTGCGCGAGGTGATATCGGGCGTGAAACGCGACTCGTGATACGCGATGGCGCTCATCAGGCGCCAGTCGTGGCCCTCTTTTTCGCTGATGTTGCGAATGATGTTGTCGTAGGCCGAAATCACGTAATCGCCGTCGCTGAGCAGCGAATTGCCGAAATCGGCCTCTTCGTTCAGCATGTCGTCCGTCACGGGTGTGCTGAACTTGGCGTTAAAGCCGTAAAATGTCGTAAGAATTGTTAAGAACGCAAACGTTAAAACTGTCTTTTTTAACATAAAAGGTTGTTTTGCGGGCAGTTCACACCGCGCAGAACAATACGCTAATCATAGAAACCCCATGAGATACCGATTTTGAACATGCCCGGATTCAGCGGATAGTTAGCCGCCGAGAAATATTCTCCGTTACCGAACAGTCCCTTGTTCACATGCTGATATTTCAGGAATATCCGCATTCTCTTCCACTTACCCATGACGAAAGCGTCCATGTAGGGATAATTCCCCACCTCGACCTCGCGCTGGTTGTAAAACGCCGACAGTGCGGGATTGTAACCGGGCGCATAATAACGCGTATTATAGCGTCCGTCCAAACCGATCTGCAGGCGCAGTACGTTGCGCACGACCCAGAATTCGTAATAATACGAAAGGAAGGCGCTCAAAAGCGGAACGGGTGCAACTTCTTGATTCGTACTCCACTGCAACAATACCCTGTTGTCCAAATGAAGTCCGCCTAAGCGGAAATCTTTGCGAGCGTACACACTCGTGAGGCTTACGTTTCCACCCTGCTGGGTAATCTGGCTGTCTGCGTCGTAATAGATCTTGTCGCTGACGACGCCCTGCCATGCTCCCGCTTCAAACGCGAAATCGGGAATCGAAAACTTCACCTCGAACCGAGTTTCATTCTCCTTGCCTAAAGGAGTGGACCATATATAATGGTTCGAGAAGAGATTCTCCTGCCAGTAGTTCGGCGAGCGGCGGTCCATCGTGAACCGGCCTTCGAGAATCAGGGGGTGTCCGCGGAGATACCCCGTCAGCGCCAGATGAGCGCCCAAGGTGAGGTCTCCGCCTCTGTATCCCGACGGGTAGAACTTGAGGTTCGCATCCCAATCGACATATTTCTTTATCTTGCCTCCGACGGAGCCGTATGCGAAATAGCTGGTCTTGTTGACCTTCGTATACTTTCCCGTCAGGAAATCACGCATCTCGAACTGCGAGTAGGTATGCATGTCGATGCCTATGCCGGCATCAATCGTGCCTACCACGCCGTTGCGGTCCCAAGGCTGCGCCTGAACGAAGAAGCGGTTCGAGATAACGCGCTCGTAAATCGAGTCGCGCGTATCGCGGGGATTGATGAACCAGTCCTTGTAGTAAATCCCCTCCGTAGGCTTGAATTCGCCCGTCTCCGGGTCCCGCTCGCCCCGCTCGTTCGTATAGCCGGCCTTTATATCCGTATAGACCTTGCTCCACGAGCTGTACTCGAACGAATGGCCTATGAATACCGCCGAAAGGTCGGCCAGCGAAAAATCGCTGTCCGTCACCCGCTGCAGCGGAAGCGCATACGACTGGGTGACGAAGAAGGCATTGTTGCGGTAGGTATTCTGCGCCTCGGCGTCGGCCAGCTTCATCGGCACGCCCGACGGCATCTGGAACGTCGTATCGGCAATGGCCCACGTGCCGACCACGCCGCCGTTTTCCTGCTGCTCGATGTGGTTGTTGTAATAGGCCGCATGCACCGAATAGCGTTTGCCCGTATGGTTGAACGCCACCGCAAGGTTGTGGTTCTTGGTGCGGGACCAGATATACTGTCCGCGCGTTCCCCGCGCCTTGTAATCGACGTTGAACCCCGTCGTCGGCGAGACGTTCTGCGCGTGCATGATGTTGAAGTTCTCCTCGCGGAAACGCTTCTGTCCCGATTCGAGATAGGTCATGCGGATAATCGGCTTCTTCGTGTTGTAGAAAGGCACGTTCTCCATGTCGTACGTGTACGCATAATAGGGACTCGCGAAACCGAAGTCGAAGTTCTGGGGCCGCCGGAAATAGTTCATCGGCAGCGAAGCCTGTCCGAGAGCGCCCTGCGCGATGTCGCCCACCTCTTCGCGGTAGAACGGATAGTCGATGCGCCAGTCGGTCAGCGTCGTGTCCAGCGGTCCGATCTCAACGCGGTTGTAGTCGCGCCTGACGTTCCAGCGGAAGTTGTTCAGCGAGCGGACCGAATCGCTGAAAAAATAGGATTCGAGCGGCTTGCGGATCTTGCGCTCCTTCTTGGTCGTATCCTGCGGCTGCTGTTCGCCCTCCTCGCCCTCTTCCGCAGGCTGTTCGAAGGGATTGTTGCCGTACAGGCTGCCGGTCTGTCCGCGCTGCTGCGCACGCATCAGCGTCTTGGCGTCGAAACCCTGCGAACGGACGATGCCGGGTACTGTCAGAAACAGACCGAGCAAAGCTGTCAGCAATATTCTTTTCGTCAATCTCGACATAGAACGGGAATCCGCGGCAAAGGTAATTTAAAAAATTTAAATATGCAATTATTCCTCCGGGCAAGCCGCTGAATCACGGCTCTTTAGCGTCACGATCCACTTTACCGCCGAAACGACGATGTAGAGCAGAATAATGACAGGGACGGCCCGAACACCCAAAGCGACCAACAGGACAACGGACAGCGCAATAAAGAGATAGCGGATCTCGTTGCCTTTAAAAGAAAAACTCCGGAACTTGAAAGCGAACATTCTCACCGGCGATATGAGCAGCCACGACATGACCGGCATCAGCAGGAGCACCCAGACGCCCAGACTGAAGCCCGTCTCGGCGTTCATCCAGCCCAGTGCAGCGAAGAACAGCGCATTGGCCGGAGTGGGCAGGCCGCAGAATTCGGTGTGCTGCGTTTCGTCGATATTGAACTTGGCCAGCCGCAGCGCCGAAAAGGCCGCCACCACGAAGCAGAGCACGCTGCCGCCGTAGCGCATCCACGGTTCGGCATCGGCCGCAAGCGCGTCGTTCCACAGCACGAAAAGCACCGAAGCCGGAACGAATCCGAACGAAACCATGTCGGAGAGCGAATCCAGCTGGACGCCGATGGCCGAGGGACACTTCAGCAGCCGGGCGGCGAAGCCGTCGCAATAGTCGAAGACGCCCGCGGCGACGGTGAGCCAGAAAGCCAGCTCCAGATCGTGGTAAACCAACGCCGAAACCGCCGCAAACGAGCCGCAGAGCAGGCTTGAGAGGGTCAGCAGATTGGGTATGGTGAACAGTTTTATTTTCATCGGGAACCTAAAAATATTTATTCCAGCAATAGGCGGCAAAGTTACAAAATATTTTTATCTTTGTCTCACTTAATTCCATATTATAACTTATGGCAAGCAACAAATATTGTGTCATCATGGCCGGCGGCATCGGTTCGCGCTTCTGGCCCAAAAGCCGGCAGTCGATGCCCAAGCAGTTTCTCGACATACTGGGAACAGGCAAATCGTTTATCCGCCACACTTACGAACGTTTTGCAAAAATCGTCCCCGCCGAGAACTTTCTCGTGGTGACCAACCATAAATACAAGGACCTCGTACTCGAACACATCCCCGAAATCGGCGAACGGCAGGTGCTCTGCGAACCGATCGGCCGCAATACGGCCCCCTGCATCGCCTATGCGGCCTACACGCTGCTGAAGCAGAATCCCGACGCGGAGATGATCGTCACCCCGGCCGACCACCTGATCCTCAACGAAGAGGACTTCCGCCAGATCATCGGCGAGTGTCTCGAATTCGCCGACCGACACGACGCCCTGCTGACCGTCGGCATCAAACCGACACGTCCCGATACGGGTTACGGCTACATTCAGGTCTCGGACACCAACGTCATCAGCAAGGTCAAGTGCTTCACCGAGAAACCGAACCTCGAACTGGCGCAGACCTTCCTGCAGACGGGCGAATTCTTCTGGAATTCGGGCATCTTCATCTGGAAGGTTCAGACCATCGTCGAAGCCTTCCGGAAATACCTGCCCGAACACCACGCCATGTTCAGCGGCGTGATGAAGGCGCTGGGCACCGACGCCGAGAAAACCACCGTCGAAATCGTCTTTTCGGAGTGCCGCGCCATTTCGATCGACTACGGCATCATGGAGAAGGCCGACAACGTATACGTCCGCTGCGGCGATTTCGGCTGGAGCGACGTGGGCACGTGGGGCTCGGTCTACCAGCATTCGCGCAAGGACCGCTACGCCAACGCCGTGCCTGAGCAGGGGTGCTACCTTTACGACACGCGCAGCAGCATCGTTTCGCTGCCCAAGGACAAGGTGGCCGTCATCAGCGGCCTGAAAGAGTATATCGTCGTGGATACCGACGACGTGCTGATGATCTGCCCCCGCTCCGAGGAGCAGAACATCAAGAAATTCATCGACGAAGTCAAATTCCACAACGGAGACAAACACATCTGACGCATCCGGGCCGGCAGCCCGCATATACGGCATCCATATGTCCGAACTGTACGATATTTTCCGGCGGCACCCCCGCATCTCGACCGACACGCGCCGCATCGAGCCGGGGTCCGTCTTCTTCGCCCTGCACGGGGCGACCTTCGACGGCAACCGCTTCGCCGCCGACGCACTCTCCAAAGGCGCCGCATACGCCGTCGTGGACGATCCTGCGGCCGTCATCGGCGACCGCACGGTACTTGTCGGCGATACGCTCGAAGCCCTTCAGGAGCTGGCGCGCGAACACCGCCGCGAACTGGCGATTCCGATTCTGGCCATTTCAGGCAGCAACGGCAAGACCACGACCAAGGAGCTGGTGAGCCGCGTGCTGGCCGAACGCTTCGAAGTCTACGCCACGCACGGCAACCTCAACAACCACATCGGCGTGCCGCTGACGCTGCTCGCCATGACCCGCGACACCGAATTCGGCGTAGTCGAAATGGGCGCCAGCGCCTGCGGCGAAATCGCCCTGCTGGCATCGGTCGCCGAACCCAACTACGGCATCCTGACCAACATCGGCCGCGCGCACCTCGAAGGATTCGGCGGCCCGGAAGGCATCCGCCGCGGCAAGGGCGAACTGCTGGACTATCTGGCCGCGAACGGCGGCCGCGCCTTCGTCCCGCGCGAAGACGAAGTGCTGACCAACATGGCCGCGGAGCGCGACGGGCTGGCTGCGGAATACTACTCCGTAGCACTGGCCGACGGCATCGCGCACCATCTGGAGGGTGACTACAACCGCTTCAACATCGCGGCGGCCGTGGCCGTAGGACGCTATTTCGACATCGACGGCGAGCGCATCCGCCACGCCGTCGGCAGCTACATGCCCGACAACAACCGTTCGCAGCGGACCGAAACGGAGCGCAACACGCTGATCGTGGATTGCTACAACGCCAACCCGTCGAGCATGCGCGCTTCGGTCCTCAACTTCCTCGCAGAGCCGGCCGGCGGCAGAAGCCGCCGCGTGCTGATTCTGGGCGACATGCTCGAACTGGGCGCATGGTCGGAGCAGGAGCACCGCGACATCGTCGCCCTCGCAGGCCGGAATCCGGACACCGAACTGATGCTCGTGGGCGGAGAATTCGCCCGCGTCTGCACTGGCATGGAGCCGCAGCCCGCCAACACCGCCCTCTTCCCCTCGCGCGAGGAGCTGATCGCCGAACTGCGCCGCCGCCCTATCGAGAACGCTTTCGTGCTGGTAAAGGGTTCGCGCGGTATCGGGCTGGAAAAGGCGCTCGAAGAGCTGTAGCATCGCTCGGCCCCCCCCCTGCCGCCGCACAGAATCGTTCCGTCTTACAGAGCCTTTCCGCCGCGCAGGGCCTTTCCGCCACGCAACGCCGAAGCGAAGAGGGGGGGGGCAACGAAGGACCCGAAACGAAGAAGGGGCCGGAACGAAGAGAGGCCCGGAGCAGAAGGAGGCCCCGGAGCAAGCAAGACTCCGGAACGAAGAGGGGCGCCGCGCCGACAAAAAGCACCTTTACCCCCGACAGAACCGCACCGACGAACGCGAACCGCCTAAATAATAATACCATGAAACGATTGCTGGCCGCACTTCTGCTACTGGCCGCGGCCAATGCCGCCGCCGGCGAGAAAAGCGTTTCGCTCGAACGCGATTTCGGGACCCTCTACGGCACGCTGCTCACGCCCGGCAAAGGCGCCGAAACCGTGGCGGTCCTCATCGCGGGATCAGGTCCCACACCCCGCAACGGCAATACGAACAACTACCTCTATCTGGCGCAGGAGCTTGAAAAAGCGGGTATCGCCACGCTCCGCTACGACAAACGGGGCATCGGATCGAGCAAATTCGACGACCCGGACAAAATGGCCGACGCCACGCTCGACGACTTCATCGGCGACGCCGCGGCATGGGCCGAGTACCTCTCCCGGCAGGATTTCCGCCGCATCGTGCTGATCGGGCATAGTGAAGGAGCGCTGATCGCCTTCTGCGCGGCGCAACAATGCCCCGAAGTCGACGCCGTGATTTCGGTGGCGGGCGCCGGCTATCCGCTCGACGAAATACTCCAGCTTCAGCTGGCCGCACAACTCGCCCCGACGCACATGGAGCTGCTGATGCAGGCCCGTGCCATCACCGCCGCCCTGAAACGCGGCGAACGGGTCGAGTCGTGCCCGCCCGAACTGGCGCCCCTCTTCGCCCCCTCGATACAGACATTCTGGATCTCGTCGCTGAGCTACGACCCGCGCGAGGAGATTCGCAAAGTGAGGGTTCCCATACTAATCGTCAACGGCGACATCGACTTCCAAGTGACGCCCGACAACGCCGACGCACTGGCGAAAGCCCAGCCCCGGTCCCGGAAAACGATCATCGAAGGCATGACCCACACGCTCAAAAAAGCCTCCGGCCCCACGCGCACGGAGCAGATCGCCGCCTATACGGACGATACGCTTCCGGTCGCTCCGGAGCTGGTCGCCGCCGTCACCGGATTCATCAAAGGACTCTGAGGTTCGCTTTTCATCGCTTCTCCGCCGGGGGATTTCCGTCATTCGATTATTTTGGTTATTTTTGATTCCGCAAAAAGAAAGTAGCGATCAGAACCTCCCACAATCCAATGCCATGACACTCCTGTTCAGCATCGAATACCGCACCCGCTGGGGCGAACAGCTCGTACTACGCCTCGGCAGGCGGCGCATCGCCCTGCAATACGCCGACGGCGGCGTCTGGACCTGCGCCGTAGAGCGGTACGCCCCTGCGGCGCAGCCGGCAGAATACCGTTACGAAGTCGAGCGCGAGGGCGTGTGCATCCGCCGCGAATGGCGTCCGCACATCCTGCGCATCCCCGCCGCACCCGCGCCCCGCGTACTCCGCATCCGCGACCGCTGGATCGACATGCCCGCCGATACGCCCTTCTACTCCTCGGCCTTCACGCGTGGCATCTTCGGCCGCGGCGAAAGCGGGCCGCAGCAGAAAAACGGCGGCAACATCACCCTGCGCGTCGTCCTGCCCACCCTGCGCCCCGACGAAGTGCTGGCCGTCGCAGGCAGCGGCAGGGAGCTGGAGGGGTGGCAGCGGATCGTCCCGATGGACGACAGCCGGTTTCCGGAGTGGGAACTCCGGCTCGACGCGCGGCAGAGATTCGAATACAAGTTCCTGATCGCCGACCGCAGGACCCTGACCCCGATCATGTGGGAGGAAGGTCCCAACCGCGCATGGAACGACCTGCCCGGCGAAGGCGAACACATCGTCGAAGCCGCGGCGTACCTCCGCTTCCCCGAACGCAGGTGGCGCGGAGCCGGAACGGCGATTCCGGTCTTTTCGCTCCGCTCGGAAGCAGGATTCGGCGTCGGCGAATTCTACGACCTGAAACTGCTGATCGACTGGGCCGCCGCAACGGGCCAGCGGGTACTCCAGCTGCTGCCGATCAACGACACCACGATGAGCGGCACATGGGAAGACTCCTACCCCTACAACGCCAATTCGATCTTCGCCCTGCACCCGCAGTTCATCCGGCTGACCGCCGCCGGCGTCGAAGAGGACGACGAATACCGCAGCCTGCGCGACCGGCTGAACGCCCTGCCCGAAGTCGATTACCAACAGGTCAATACGCATAAACTGCGTCTGCTGCGCAGCGCGTTCGAGCGAGAGGGGCGTCGCACCGCCGCCCGCCGCGATTACCGGGAATTCATGCGGGACAACAGCCACTGGCTCATGCCCTACGCCGCCTACCGCACCCTGCGCGACGAATTCGGCACCGCCGATTTCTCCCGCTGGGGCGATTACGCCCGCTACGACAAAAAGACCGTCGAAGCCTACTGCCGCCGCAACAGCCGCGAAATCGCATTTCACTGCTTCGTGCAGTACCACCTGCACACGCAGCTGTCCGAGGTCTGCGCCTACGCCCGCAGCCGGGGCGTCGTTCTCAAGGGCGACCTGCCGATCGGAGTCAGCCGGACGAGCGCCGACGCATGGATTCATCCGCGGCTTTTCCACATGGATTCGCAGGCCGGAGCACCGCCCGACGCCTTTTCCGCATCGGGCCAGAACTGGGGCTTCCCGACCTATGACTGGGAGCACATGGCGCAGGACGGCTATGCGTGGTGGCAGGCCCGCATGGCGAAGATGGCCGAATATTTCGACGCTTTCCGCATCGACCATATCCTCGGCTTCTTCCGCATCTGGGAGATTCCCGTACATGCCGTTCATGGCCTGCTGGGCTATTTCAATCCCGCCCTGCCCTACTCCGCCGACGAACTGCGCGGCATGGGCTTCGATACGGCCGGAGGACGCTTCACCGTTCCCGCGCCCGACGACCGGATGCTCGGCGAACTGTTCGGCGAGCTGGCCGACGAAGTGCGCACGACCTGCATGAAGGAGGGCCGGCTGCTGCCCGCCTATGCGACGCAACGCAAGGTCGCCGAGCGCTTTCCCGGCGACGATCCGCGCCGAAGCCGCCTGCGCGAAGGGCTGATGGCGCTGCTCGACGACGTGCTGTTCATCGAGGACCCGCGCCGCAAAGGTTTTTTCCATCCCCGCATCGCGGCCCAATCGACCTATATGTACCGCACCCTCGACCCGCAGCGGCGCGACACTTTCGACCGGCTTCACGACGACTTCTTTTACCGCCGCCACAACCGGTTCTGGCAGGAGTCGGCCCTGCGCAAACTTCCCGTGCTCCTCTCGGCGACGCGGATGCTGGCCTGCGGCGAGGACCTCGGCATGATTCCCGACAGCGTTCCCGAAACCATGCGCGCACTGCAAATCCTTTCGCTCGAAATCCAGCGGATGCCCAAATCGCTGGGCGAGGTGTTCGCCGACCCGGCGCGCTACCCCTATTTCTCGGTCTGCACCACCTCGACCCACGACATGAATCCCCTGCGGGCATGGTGGGAGGAGAACCGTGAACTCTCGGAACGTTTCTACCGCGAAGTGCTGGGCATGGAGGGCGACGCTCCCCGCACCTGCGAACCGTGGATCTGCCGCCGCATCGTCGACATGCACCTACGCTCCCCGGCAATGCTCGCCATACTTCCGCTGCAGGACTGGCTCGCGACCGACGCGGCCCTGCGCAGTCCGCATGCGGACAGGGAGCGCATCAACATCCCGGCCGCGCCCCGCTATTACTGGCGCTACCGCATGCACCTCACGCTGGAGGAGCTGCTCCGGCAGGAGCCGTTCAACGCCACGCTCCGCGAAATGATAATTGCCGGCGGCCGCCGTTAATCCGGCCGGACTTTTCCCGTTGATTTCCAACAGCGGAAAGACCGCGTTCGGAACCGCCCCGCGCATAACCGCAGCACTCCCCGATTCGTCCCGCCGTCCGGAATCCGGATTCGTGCGAATCGGGCCGTAGGCGGCAAAACACCCCGCCGCCGGGGAAGCGGCGCGATTCTTCGGCCCTTGTTCGTGAGGAACAAGGGCTTTTTGGTGCGTATTTCTAAATTATTTTGTTATTTTTGTCCGACAGTTATTCCCAAACGTTCAAATTCTCAGCATTCATGACACTCAACGAATATCAGCAGCACGCGCTCGAAACGGCGATCTACCCCGAAAACCGCCGCATCATCTACCCCACGCTCGGACTGACGGGCGAAGCGGGCGAGGTGGCCGACAAAGTCAAGAAAGTCATCCGCGACGGACACGAGGAGTTCTCCGACGAGAAACGGCTCGAAATCGTCAAGGAGATCGGCGACGTATTGTGGTACTGCGCCACGCTCTCGCACGATCTGGGCTACGAACTGGACGACGTGGCGCAGATGAACGTCGACAAGCTCCGTTCGCGCATGCAGCGTCACATCATTTCGGGCAGCGGCGACAACCGCTAACTATGGAAGACTATATCTTACGTGAAATCAACCGCATCGGAGAGCTGATCGCAGCCCTTCTGGACAAAATCGGTCTCCTCAAAAAGTCGGGCGCCCCCGAACTCATCCGGGAAACCGCCAAAACGGAGCTGGCCGGGCAGTTGAATCTGGACATCGACACGCTGCTGGCCGGAGCGGATTTCATCGCCACCCTCGTCGACGAATACGGATTCAGCGACGCGGACCTCGAAAAATTCGCCGAACTGCTGTTCGACTTCACCGCGGCATCCGAAGAGCGCGGCGAACGGCTGCGTCTGGCAGCCGCAATCGGCGCCCTTTACAGCTACCTCGACGAGAAGAAAGCGCCCGCATCGCTCAACCGCTACTACATTCTCAAGGATCTGGACAAATACATCAAAGAACCTCAATAAATGGAACAGGAAAAACAACTTACATCGCTGCCCGAAAACGCTTACCGGGAACTCAAACCGGGCGAAGAGTACACGCCCATCATGCCCGCCTCGTCGTCGCCCCGCGAGGTGACGCCCTATTCGGTCACGATGGGCATCGTCATGGCCGTCGTCTTCTCGGCCGCGGCGGCATTTCTCGGCCTGAAGGTCGGACAGGTATTCGAAGCGGCGATCCCGATCGCCATCATCGCCGTCGGCATGGGCAACGTACTGGGTAAAAAGAACATGCTGGGACAGAACGTCATCATCCAGTCGATCGGCGCCTGTTCGGGCGTAATCGTCGCGGGCGCCATCTTCACCCTCCCGGCGCTCTACATCCTCGGACTCGACGCGGCGTTCTATCAGGTATTCCTCTCGTCGCTCTTCGGCGGCCTGCTGGGCATCGTCCTGCTGATCCCGTTCCGCAAATACTTCGTCAAGGAGATGCACGGCAAATACCCCTTCCCCGAAGCAACGGCTACGACCGAAGTGCTCATCTCCGGCGAGAAGGGCGGCAATCAGGCCAAGCTGCTGGCCGTGGCGGGACTCATAGGCGGTCTTTACGATTTCGCCGTCGGCACGTTCGGCATGTGGACCGAAGCGGTCTCGACGCGCATCTGCGCATGGGGACAGGTCGCCGCCGACAAGTTCAAGGTCGTCTTCTCGCTCAACACCTCGGCCGCCGTGCTGGGTCTGGGCTACATCATCGGTCTGAAATACGCCATGATCATCACCGCAGGTTCGTGTCTGGTCTGGTTCCTCGTCGTGCCGCTGGTGGGTTCGCTGGCCGACAGCATCGACCCGGCGGCCATGGCTTCGCTGCTGGGCGTAACGCGCGCCGACATCATGGCCGATCCGCAGCGTCTTTTCACGGCCGAGAACCTCTTCGCCTTCATCGGCAAGCCGCTGGGCATCGGCGGTATCGCCATGGCGGGCATCATCGGCATCGTCAAACAGTCGAAGATCATCCGTCAGGCCGTAGGGCTGGCCGTTTCGGAGTTGGGGGGGGGCAACAAAACCCAAGCCGCAGCGACCGAACGCACGCAGCGCGACCTGACGATGAAGCGCATCCTCACGATCCTGATCGCCACGCTCGTCTCGATCTTCGTCTTCTTCCACTTCGGACTGCTCGACGGCTGGGTACAGTCCGTGACGGCCATTCTGATCGTCTTCGTCATCTCGTTCCTCTTCACGACCGTGGCGGCCAACGCCATCGCCATCGTCGGCACGAACCCCGTGTCGGGCATGACGCTGATGACGCTCATCCTCTCGTCGCTGGTACTCGTAAGCGTCGGACTGAGCGGCACGACGGGCATGACGGCGGCGCTGATCATCGGCGGCGTGGTCTGCACGGCGCTCTCGATGGCCGGCGGCTTCATCACCGACCTCAAGATCGGCTACTGGCTCGGCACCACGCCCCGCAAGCAGGAGGCATGGAAATTCCTCGGCACGTTCGTTGCTGCGGCAACCGTGGCCGGGGTGATGATCATCCTCAACAAATCGTACGGATTCGTGGGCGAGGGCGCCCTCGTGGCTCCGCAGGCCAACGCCATGGCAGCCGTAATCCAGCCCCTGATGACCGGCGGCCAGACCCCGTGGATGCTCTACTTCTGCGGCGCGGCGCTGGCGCTGGTGCTGACCTCGATCGGCGTTCCGGCACTCGCTTTCGCACTGGGCATGTTCATCCCGATGGAGCTGAACGCTCCGCTGGTAGTCGGCGGACTGGTAGCGTGGTTCGTCTCGAACCGCTCGAAGGACGAAGCTCTCAACAAGGCGCGCTTCGACCGCGGCACGCTGATCGCGTCGGGCTTCATCGCCGGCGGCGCGCTGATGGGCGTGGTGAGCGCCCTCCTGAAATTCGCCGAGGTGGACTGGTTCCTGAGCGGATGGGCCTCGTCGAACGCCGCAGAGTGGACCGGACTGGTCATGTACCTCGCACTGATCGGCTACTTCGGCTGGCACACGCTCCGGGCTAAAAAAGAAGAATAGGAAACACCGAAGCGCATGAAAACCGCCGTCATACTCCTCGTCGCCGCGATGCTGCTGCAAGGCTGCGCCCCGCTGACCGTCGCGCAGCAAAGCAGCACGAAAACCCCGGCGGCCGCCGACGCTCCGCAGCGGAAGAACAGGGCGGGAACGCACATATCCCTTACCGGCCCCTCCTATCCCTCCGTCGTCGTCACGCCCGAAGGAGGCCATGCGGTCGTCATGCCTCCGTGCGGCAACACGTCGGTGGTGGTAAACCCCGACGGCTCGCACTCCATAGCAATCGTCAACGGCTCGACAGCCACAATAGTAACGCCATAAACAACACAACACCATGGACCTCAAAGAAAGATTCCTGAAATACGTCTCCTACGACACGCAGTCGTCCGAGGAGAGCGGCACGTTCCCTTCGACCGAGAAACAGAAAGTCCTGCTGGCCGCCCTGCGCGACGAAATGCAAGCGCTCGGCATGACCGAAGTCACAATGGACCGATACGGCTACGTGATGGGCACCGTCCCCGCGACGCCGGGCTGCGAGAACGCTCCCGTGATCGGCTTCATCGCCCATGTGGACACGTCGCCCGACATGAGCGGCAAGGATGTCAAGCCCCGCGTCATCGAAGAGTACGACGGCGGCGACATCGCGCTGAACGGCCAGCTCACGATGCGGGTCGCGGACTTCCCCGAACTGGAGTTCTTCAAGGGACACACGCTGATCCACACCGACGGCACGACGCTGCTCGGCGCCGACGACAAGGCGGGCGTGGCCGAGATCATGACCGCCGCGGAGTACCTGCTCGCGCATCCCGAAATCAAACACGGCAAAATCCGCATCGGCTTCACGCCCGATGAGGAGGTGGGCCGCGGCGTGGATTTCTTCGACGTCAAGGCTTTCGGCGCCGACTTCGCCTACACCGTCGACGGCGGCATGGAGGGCGAACTGGAGTACGAGAACTTCAACGCCGCGAGCGCCAAAATCGACATCCAAGGCCGCAACGTCCACCCCGGATACGCCAAGGACAAGATGATCAACGCCATCGAGGTAGCCTGCGACCTGCAGCGGCTTCTTCCGGCCTGCCAGCGTCCCGAACATACCGAAGGTTACGAGGGATTCTACCACTGCGTGGGACTGAACGGCACGGTCGAGAAGGCTTCCGTCAGCTACATCATCCGCGACCACGACGCCGACAAATTCGAACAGAAGAAGGTCTTCATGTGGGCCTGCGTCGATCTGCTGAAAAAGAAATACGGCGACGGGGTGCTGACCCTCACCGTCAAGGACCAGTACTTCAACATGCGCAAGATGGTCGAACCGCATCCGCAGGTGATCGACAAAGCGCTCGAAGCGATGGAGCGCGCCGGCGTGAAACCGCTCGTCCGCCCGATTCGCGGCGGCACGGACGGCGCACGGCTCTCGTTCATGGGACTCCCCTGCCCCAATCTCTTCACGGGCGGCATGAACTTCCACGGCAAATTCGAATACTGCTCGCTCACCACGATGCGCAAGGCCCAGCAGGTGATCCTGAACCTCGCGCAGTTGTGGGCCGAATAAACATATGACCGCGACGGCGGCAGTCCGGACCGCCGCCGCGACGAATCCGCCGCATCTCCGTCCCCGCCGCAAAGCGGGGATCCGGAGCGAAGAAGACGGCAAAACAACATACAGACCTATGGATAATTTCGGTTTTCTGAAAGTGGCGGCAGCGGTGTCGCACGTACGGGTCGGCGACTGCGACTTCAACACCGAGCGGATCGCCGCGATGGCCGAAGAGGCTGCGCAGCGGGGCGTCGAGATCGTCGCGTTTCCCGAACTGGCCGTCACGGCCTACACCTGCGCCGACCTGCTGCTGCAGCCGGCGCTGCTCGACGCGGCCGACGAAGCCCTTGCGCGGCTGGTAAAAGCCACGCGCAAACTGCCGCTGGTCATCATCGCCGGCGCCCCCCTGCGCCACGGCTCGACACTCTACAACTGCGCCGTCGTTTTCACGCAGGGCCGTGTGCTGGGCGTCGTACCCAAGACCTACATCCCCGACTATACGGAGTTCTACGAAAACCGCTGGTTCGCATCCGGCGCCGGCATCTCGGAAGAGACGATCTCCGTCGCGGAACAGAGCGCCGACTTCGGCGCGGACCTCACGTTCGGGATCAACGGCACGGAATTCGGCGTCGAAATCTGCGAGGACCTCTGGACCGCCATTCCGCCTTCGTCGCACCTCGCGCTCAACGGCGCCAAGGTGATCTTCAACCTCTCGGCGTCGCCCGAATCGGTGGGCAAGCACGCCTACCTGCGTCAGCTCGTGGCCCAGCAGTCGGCCCGCACCCTCGCGGGATACGTCTACTGCTCGGCAGGCTTCGGCGAATCGTCCACCGATCTGGTGTTCGCCGGCAACGGCATCGTCGCCGAAAACGGCCGGATACTCCGCGAATCGGAACGTTTCCGGCTCGAAGAGCAGCTCGTCGTGGCCGATATCGACATTCAGCGGCTGGAATTCGAACGCCGCCGCAACACCTCGTTCCGCATGCACGAAGGGGCGGCGGAGAACACCGTAATCGAAATGGAGGTCCCCGAAGGACTCCGGGCCGCGGCGCTCGACCGCGACATCGACCCGATGCCGTTCGTGCCGCAGGACGAAACGCACCGCAGCGAACGCTGCGAGGAGATTTTCCAGATACAGTCGCACGGGCTGGCCAAAAGGCTGGTGCACACCCGCTGCGAAAAGGCCGTAATCGGCATTTCGGGCGGACTGGATTCGACGCTGGCCCTGCTCGTCACGGTCCGCACGTTCGACAAGCTGGGACTCGACCGCGCCGGAATCATCGGCATCACCATGCCCGGCTTCGGCACCACGGACCGCACCTACAACAACGCGCTGGAACTGATGCGCGGGCTGGGCGTCACGATCCGCGAAATTCCGATCCGCGACGCCTGCACGCAGCACTTCAGCGACATCGGACTCGATCCCGAAGACCGCTCGGCGGCCTATGAAAACAGTCAGGCCCGCGAGCGCACGCAGATACTGATGGACGTCGCCAACATGGAGGGCGGCCTTGTGGTCGGCACAGGCGACCTGAGCGAGCTGGCGCTGGGCTGGGCCACCTACAACGGCGACCAGATGTCGATGTACGGCGTGAACGCCTCGGTGCCCAAAACGCTGGTGCGCCACCTCGTGAAATGGGTCGCAGACACGGAATCCGACATGGCCGCGCGCGCGACGCTGCTCGACGTCATCGACACCCCGGTCAGCCCCGAACTGCTCCCGGCCGACAAGGAGGGAAAAATCGCCCAGAAAACCGAGGACCTCGTGGGTCCCTACGAACTCCACGACTTCTTCCTCTACAACTTCATCCGCGCAGGCTACGGCCCGGCTAAAATCCTGTTCCTCGCCGAGCAGGCCTTCCACGGCAGCTACGACCGCGCGACGATCCTCAAATGGCTGACGGTCTTCTTCCGCCGCTTCTTCTCGCAGCAGTTCAAGCGTTCGGCCATGCCCGACGGCCCGAAGGTCGGTTCCGCGGCGCTCTCGCCGCGCGGCGACTGGCGCATGCCTTCGGACGCCTCGGCGGCCGTGTGGCTCAAAGAACTCGAAACACTGAAATACCTGAAATAATCATGAAAAGAAATCTCTTACTGGCGATTGCGACGCTCCTGCTCGCCGGAAGCTCCGCCACGGCGCAGGACTGGAAGGAAGCGTTGAAAAAAGCCGCCACGACCGCCGCAGACAAGGCCACCGACGGCAAGCTGACGCAATATGCGCTCGCCGGCACATGGAACTACACCGCTCCGGGCGTGAAATTCGAGGGCAATGACCTGCTGAGCCAGCTCGGCGGCACGGTACTTCAGGACAACATCAAACAGCAGCTCGACAAGGGCTATCAGATGGCCGGCATCAAACCCGGCACCGGTACGGTCACATTCGCCAAAGACGGCAAATTCACCACCCTGATGGGCAAATACGAACTTTCGGGAACCTACGAATTCGACGCTTCGACGCACGTCGCCACGCTCAGCTTCGCCAAGGACAAACTCGATCTGGGTTCGGTTCCGGGGCACGCCTACATCGACGGCTCTAATCTGCTGCTGGTCTTCCCCGTCACCAAACTCATCGACATGGTCAAGGCGATGGGCAGCAAAATATCGTCGATGGAGACCATCGTCGCGCTGCTCGAAAACTACAAAAACGTCTACATCGGCTTCGAATTCAGCCGCCAAGCGGGAGAAAATGCGAAGTAGACGAAAAAAAATTACATTTTTTTCAAATGACAGATTCACAACGGATCTGTCATTTTTTATTACGGATTTTCACCCCCGGTCCGTCCCTTCCCGCAGACAGTAAGCACAAGAGGGTCTGAAACTGAAAATCGCATAAGTAAAATATTTTAGCAAATTCTTAAAGAACTTGCAAAACTCCCGAAGATACATTATTTTTACAGCGGTACTCGAATAATAACCCTCAAAACACAGATTGACTATGAACGATCAAGCCCATCAGTACGTCGAAGATTTCATGGCGCAACTCACCCTCCGCAACCCCAACGAGCCGGAATTCCATCAGGCTGTCCGCGAGGTGGCCGAATCGCTGGCACCCCACATCGTGGCAAGCCCCGTATTGCAGAAAATGAAAGTTCTGGAGCGCATCGCCGAACCCGAACGCGTCATCATTTTCCGCGTGCCGTGGCTCAACGACAAAGGCGAAATCGAAATCAACCGCGGCTATCGCGTACAGATGAACAGCGCCATCGGTCCCTACAAGGGCGGCATCCGCTTCCATCCTTCGGTCAATCTCTCGATCCTCAAGTTCCTCGCCTTCGAACAGACCTTCAAGAACAGCCTGACGACCCTGCCCATGGGCGGCGGCAAAGGCGGTTCGGACTTCAACCCCAAGGGCCGTTCGGACAACGAAGTGATGAAGTTCTGCCAGTCGTTCATGACCGAGCTTCAGCGTCACATCGGACAGGACACCGACGTTCCGGCGGGCGACATCGGCGTCGGCGGCCGTGAAATCGGCTTCATGTTCGGCCAGTACAAACGTCTGCGCGACGAATTCACGGGCACGCTCACCGGCAAGGGCCGCGACTGGGGCGGCAGCCCGCTGCGCCCCGAAGCCACGGGCTACGGCACCTGCTACTTCGCGCAGGAGATGCTCGCCACGCGCAAAGAGAGCTTCGAAGGCAAGACCGTCTGCATTTCGGGTTCGGGCAACGTGGCGCAGTACGCCTGCCAGAAAGCCACGCAGCTCGGCGCCAAAGTCGTGACGCTCTCCGACTCGTCGGGTTACATCCACGATCCCGAAGGCATCGACGCCGCGAAACTGGAGTACGTAATGGAATTGAAAAATATCTTCCGCGGCCGTATCAAGGAGTACGCCGACCGCTATCCTTCGGCGACCTACTACCCCGGCCAGCGTCCATGGGGCGTCAAGTGCGACATCGCCATGCCGTGCGCCACGCAGAACGAGCTGAACGGCGACGAAGCGCAGGCGCTCGTCGACAACGGCTGCATCTGCGTCGCCGAAGGCGCCAACATGCCCTCGACGCCCGACGCCATCCGCATCTTCCAGCAGCACAAGCTGCTCTACGCGCCGGGCAAAGCCGCCAATGCAGGCGGCGTGGCGACGTCGGGTCTCGAAATGACGCAGAACTCGATGCGCATCACGTGGTCGCCCGAAGAGGTGGACGCCAAGCTCCGCTCGATCATGCAGAACATCCACTCCGTCTGCGTGCAGTACGGAACTCAGGCCGACGGCTACATCAACTACGTCAACGGCGCCAACATCGGCGGCTTCATGAAGGTCGCCAACGCCATGCTGGCGCAGGGATGCGTCTGATCCGCAGTCCGCATACGAAAAAGCCCGGAGCAATGCTCCGGGCTTTCCTATTTCAGATCCGCACCGACTACAGAAACAGCACGGCCAGCGCCGCGACGGCGAACCCGCCGCAGAATCCGGCCAGCACCTGCTGCCCGTTGTGACACCCCAGATAGAGACGGGCCGAAGCCAGCGCCCCGGCGCAGAGTATGGCGATCATCAGCGGAACCATCATGTCGCCCACGCCCGCGATATTCATCACCACCAGCAATGCGACCACGGCCCCCATCGCCGTCAGGTGCAGGCTGATCTTCCAATAGAGCGACACCACCAGACACATCACCTCGCAGCAGGCGGCGGCGATCATGAACTTACGCAGGAAGATGGCGGAGGGAATTTTGGCGATCGTAATGGCGCACAGCACATAGCACACGGCGCCCACCAGCAGCGGCAGAAGCCGCTCGCGGCGGTCGTCGATCCTGTAATCCGAAATCCGCCCCAGAGACCGCAGCACCCCCAGCGCCAGCAGGGGGATGATAATGGCATAAAGCGCCACCACCCACAGCAGGTAGATCTTCACGCCCGACGGATAATGCGCGAAGACGGTAAGCGTCAGCAGTACGCCGATCATGTAGAGAGGCAGCAGAAACGGGTGCAAAGCCCACGATATGCCGTTCGAGAGTTTTCTGTACATTCTTCAAATTATCACACCGGCCGCAACTGCCTCTGACCTGCCGCCGCCTTCCGGGGCGGCCCGGCGGATTAGCGCAAATCGATTCCATATCCGGCTGCAACGCCCCGCACGGGGCGCAAACGGCCGGCGGCCGGTTTTCTGTTCTTCATCTATATCTGTTTGCGGAGCCGGGCGACGGGGATTCCAAGCATTTCGCGGTACTTGGCCACCGTGCGGCGGGCAATCCGGTAGCCTTTCGAGTTGAGAATGTCCATCAGCGTCTCATCCGTCAGCGGATGGCGCTTGTCCTCCTCGTCGATACACTCCTGCAATATGTTTTTGATTTCATAGCTCGACACCTCCTCGCCGCTCTCGGTCTGCATCGCCTCCGAGAAGAGCGACTTGAGCAGGATGATGCCGAACTGGGTCTGCACGTACTTGCTGTTCACCACGCGCGAGATCGTCGAAACGTCGAGTCCGGTGCGGTCGGCGATATCCTTGAGGATCATCGGCCGCAGTTTCGATTTGTCGCCGTCCTTGAAGTACTCCTGCTGGTAGTCGAGAATGGTCTGCATCGTGCGCATCAGCGTGTCGTGACGCTGCTTGATGGCCGAGATGAACCATTTGGCCGAGTCGATCTTGTTCTTCACAAACTGAATCGCCTCCTTGTCCTTCTCGCGGACCGTGCCGTCGGAGCCGACCATCTCGCGGATCATGTCCATATAGCGGCGGTTCACGCGGACTTCGGGAACGTTGTACGAATTAAGCGAGAGCTGGAACCGCCCGTCCTGATAATCGAGGATAAAATCGGGAATGATGTAGGGCGTCGTGTCGGTGCCGCCCTCGGCATAGAGGTTGCCGGGCTTGGGCGAGAGCCGCCTGATCTCGGCAATCGCTTCGCGGAAATCCTCCTCCGACACCTGCAGGCGCGACATCAGTTTCTCGTAATGTTTCTTGACAAACTCTTCGAAATAGTTGGTCAGAATCTTGCGGGCCAGCCGTCGGGGACGGCTGTTGATCGGGATCTGCGCCATCTGCAGCAGCAGGCACTCCCGCAGGTTGCGGGCGCCGATGCCGGCCGGTTCCAGTTCGTGCAGGACTCCGAGCAGGCGCTCCAGCTCCTCGGCCGAAGTCTCGATTCCGAGCGTAAAGGCAATGTCGTCGGCGACGGATTCCAGATCGCGGCGCAGGTAACCGTCCTCGTCGATGCTCCCGACCAGATAGGCGGCCAGACGCATGTCGCGCTCCGAAAGGTTGCGGAAACCGAGCTGTTCGAGCAGATATTCGGGCAGCGAACGGCCTTCGGTCAGGAAAACCGGACGCTGTTTGTCGTCTTTCGAATAGTTGTTTATGCGGCTTTTATAGGAAGGCGTATCGTCTTCGCGCAGATACTCGTCCACGGAGATCTGCTGCGGCTGCTCCTCCTCTTCGGACGCATGTTCCTCTTCCTCCAGCACGATGTTGTCCTCAATCTCCTGTTTGATACGTTGTTCGAGCTGCACGGTGGGCAGCTCCAAGAGCTTGATCATCTGAATCTGCTGCGGAGAGAGCTTCTGCTGAAGCGATAATACCTGTTTCTGATTAATAGCCATACTTTTTCCAAATTAAGAATAGTTCGTTCTGAATTTGGTTTCTTCTTTCGGTTAGTAAACAAACGGCCGCAACCGGGGAAATCGTATGGAAAGGCGCTTATTTCTAGGCCTGCACCGCACAGCCCGAACAAGGAATTCGTTCGGGTCCGGCAGCAAGAGGCGTGAAACGGCCTTTCCGGGCGGTTTTAAAAATCGGCGTTCTTCGGCGTGCGCGGGAACGGCTGCACGTCGCGGATGTTGGTCATGCCCGTCACGAAGAGCAGCAGCCGGTCGAAGCCCAGACCGAAGCCCGAATGCGGAGCCGAACCCCAGCGGCGGGTGTCGAGATACCACCAAAGCTCCTTCTCGTTCATGCCCAATTCGGCGACCCTTGCATGAAGCTTGCCATAATCGGCCTCACGCTCCGATCCGCCGATGATTTCGCCGATTCCGGGGAACAATACGTCCATAGCGCGTACGGTCTTGCCGTCGTCGTTCTGCTTCATGTAGAAGGCCTTGATGTCCTTGGGATAGTTGATCAGGATGACGGGACGCTTGAAATGCTCCTCGACCAGATAACGCTCATGCTCCGACTGCAGGTCGCAGCCCCAGTCGCAGGGGAATTCGAACTTGCGGCCCGAAGCCTTCAGTATTTCGATGCCCTCGGTGTAGTCGAGACGCTTGAAGTCGTTCTCCAGCACGAAGTGCAGGCGGTCCAGCAGTCCGTTGTCCCACATCTTGTTCATGAATTCGAGGTCCTCGGCGCAGTTGTCCAGCGCATACCGGATCAGGTACTTGAGGAAATCCTCGGCCAGCTCCATGTTGTCCTCCAGCTCATAGAAGGCGGCCTCCGGCTCGATCATCCAGAACTCCGACGCATGGCGCGGAGTATTGGAATTCTCGGCGCGGAACGTGGGACCGAAGGTGTAGATGCGGCCCAGCGACAGCGCGCCCAGCTCGCCTTCGAGCTGGCCCGACACGGTCAGGTTGCAGGCCTTGCCGAAGAAGTCCTGAGAGAAATCGACCTGTCCCTGCTCATTCTTGGGCACGTCGTTCAGATCGAGCGTCGTCACCTGAAACATGGCACCTGCGCCCTCGCAGTCCGAAGCCGTGATAAGCGGGGTGTGGAAGTAATAGAACCCCTCCCTGTTGAAATATTCGTGAATGGCGTAGGCCATGGCGTGCCGGATGCGCAGCACCGCGCCGAAGGTATTGGTGCGCGGACGCAGATAGGCGATGTCGCGCAGGAACTCCAGCGAATGCCCCTTTTTCTGCAGGGGATAGGTCTCCGGATCGGCCGTGCCGTAGATCTCGATCTTCTCGGCCTGCACCTCGACGCGCTGGCCCGATCCGAGCGACGCCACGAGCCGTCCGTCCACACGGATGCAGGCGCCCGTGGTGATGGGTTTGAGCTGCTCTTCGCCGAACTTGGCAAGATCGACCACTATCTGGATATTCGCAACGCACGATCCGTCATTGAGGGCGATGAACGCCACATTCTTGTTTCCGCGCTTGGTGCGCACCCAACCTTTGACGACGATGTCGGTGTCCTCGGCACCCGACTTCAGAATTTCTGCGATTCTCTGCGATTTCATATCTTTCATTTTATCAATGCTCTTATTCGTTCTTTTCGAATTTACAAAGATACCTATTATTTGCGATTTGGCAAAAAAAAAGTACCTTTGCCTAACCTATATAAGAACACGCACGATGAAACGTACCATACTGCTGACGGCGGCGATCCTCTGCGCCGCAGGCATCCGGGCACAGGACCTCTACAATATCAAGGAGCCGCCCGCGACCGAGATTCTCTCGCGTCCGGTCGAAGCGGGACGCATCTACCGCACCGAGGTCGTTCCCTACGACAAGCGCCACGACGCCGACGCCCGCAACCGCGCTGGCGTCGAAGCCTATATCGCCTACACCCCCGAAGCGTTCGCGGCCACGGACGATGCGGTGGCCGTCGGGCAGGTGATCGACATCCCCTACGTCTGGACCGACGGCGTGGTGTACCTCCACCTCGAAAACGTCGGCACGGCCTACACGCTCACGGTCAACGACACCGAGGTCGCCAAGGTCGAAGACTCCTCGACGCCCGCCGAATTCGCGCTGACGCCCTACATCCGCGAAGGCAAGAACGCCGTCGTGCTGACCCTGCGCCGCAGCGCGGCCGATGCGCTCAACGCCGCCCCGGCGTCGCGCAAGGCATTCGAAAACAGCTACCTCTACACCCAGAACAAACGCTCGATCCGCGACTTCGAAATCGCGCTCGTCCCCGACTCCACCCGCAAATTCGGCGTGCTCGAACTGGCGGTCGTCGCCCAGAACGCATTCAACTACGACGAACCCGTCACCGTGGGTTACGATATCTACTCGCCGCAGGGCAAGCTGCTCGACTTCAACATCCGCGAAGTCGTGATTCCGGGCCGCATGACCGACACGGTGCGCTTCACCCCCTTCATATACGGCACCAACGCCAATAAATGGGAACCGGGCGCCAAGAATCCGCCACTCTACAAAGTCATGCTCTTCACGCGCCGCGACGGAGCTTACCGCGAATACATGCCGCTGAAGATCGGCTTCGGCAAGACCGAATTCACCGACGGCCGCATCACCCGCTTCGACAAGGAGATCAAACTCGTCAAAGCCCGCTACAACGCCGCCGCAGACCGTAAAACCACCCTCACGGAGCTGAAAACCCTCAAATCCAAGGGCAACAACACCGTCTGCCCCGACTACCCGCAGCCGGCGTGGTTCTACGAACTTTGCGACGAACTCGGTCTTTACGTCATCGACCGGGCCAACATCAACGCTCCCGACAGGCGCGACGACCGCCGTGTGGGCGGCACGCCGTCGAACGATCCCGCGCTGGCCGACGAATACCTCGAACGGGTCAAGGCGATGTACTACCGCTCGCGCAACCACACCTGCGTCGTCGCCTTCGCGCTGGGCGGCGAATCGGGCAACGGTTACAACATGTACAAGGCTTACGAGTGGCTCAAGTCGGTCGAGAAATCGCGGCCGGTGATCTACACCGACGCCGACGGCGAATGGAATTCGGATCTGTAATCCGCTTTTCACGGCTCCGGTCCCCGGCCGGGCTACGACACCCCGCATTCCCCCTTTCGCGCAGCTCCGGCAAACGCTTCGACCGGCAACCAAGGCTCCGGTCCGGCGTACGGCGGCAAACTGCGGAAACGATTTACGAGAAGAAATGGTCATCGAACTGATAGTCATAGGCAAAACCGACTCGAAGGAGGTCGCGTCGCTGGTCGAAATCTACGCCCGGCGCGTAAACTTCTACTGCAAATTCGCGGTCACCGCCCTGCCCGACATCCGCAACACCAAGAACCTCAGTGTCAAACAGCAGCGCACGGCCGAAGGCGAAGCGATCCTGCGCCAGTTGTCGGACGGCGACTACGTCGTACTGCTCGACGAGCGGGGCGACGAAATGCGGTCGGTCGAATTCGCCTGCTGGCTCCAGAAACGCATGAACAGCGGCGTGAAACGTCTGGTGCTGGTCATCGGCGGACCTTACGGATTCTCGGAGGAGGTCTATAAACGCTCCGACGCCCGTCTGTCCCTTTCGCGCATGACCTTTTCGCACCAGATCGTGCGGGCGATCTTCGCCGAGCAGATCTACCGCGCCTTCACCATTCTCAACAACGAACCCTATCACCACGAGTAAGCCGATGGAGCGCCGTCCCGCCATAGCCGTCGCAGCGCCCAACGTCCTGATGGGCGTCGGGATGAAATCCATCCTCGAAAAGATCATTCCCGCCGCCGACGTCGAACTCTTCGGCGACTTCGAATCCTTCACGGAAGCGGACCCGGAACGCTTCTTCCACTTCTTCGTGGCGGCGCAGTTGTTCGTCACGCACGGCAGTTTCTTCCGCGCCCGGCGCAGCAAAACGATCCTGCTTTGCAGCGGGCAGCCCCAGCCTGCTTATGCGGACATGCACTGCATCGACGTCTGCACCAACGAGGAGGCGATCGTCCGCGACATCCTGCGCATGCACCACGGCGCGCACCGGTCCGAACACATCGTTCCCGGCGCGGTGCGTCCCGAAGCCGCGCCCCTTTCGGGACGCGAAGCCGAAGTGCTGGCGCTGATCGCCCGCGGCTATATGAACAAACAGATCGCCGACAGCCTGCAAATCGGGCTTACGACCGTCATTTCGCACCGCCGCAACATCATGGAGAAGCTGGGTATCCGTTCGGTGGCGGGTCTGGCCATCTACGCCCTGACGGCCGGTTACGTCGATGCCGGCGAACTGTGAAGCCCCCTCCTCATAAATTAGGATTGCAGCTTCCGAAATAAATCCGTTACTTTGCATCCGAATCAAACGCTTTACCGTGCACCTCAGACAACTGACCATACCGCTTCTGACACTCCTTCCGCTCCTCGCGGCGGCCGGAGGAAAACAGACACCGGAACGGCATGCCGCGGCAACGGCGGCAGTCGCCGGCACGGCCGGGGAGGAACCGGCCGCGGCGGATACCGTGATCGTGGTGGACAAGGTGCAGGTGACGGCCATCAAGCAGGGCATGGTCCTGCGGTCGCAGCCCGTCGCAGCGACGATCGTCGGCAGCCGCGCCATCGAACGGGAGCGCATCGGCGCATTGAAACACCTCTCCCAGCAGGTCCCCAACTTCTACGCCCCCGACTACGGCTCGCGCATGACCTCGTCGATCTACGTCCGGGGACTCGGTGCGCGTATCGACCAGCCGGTCATGGGACTCAACATCGACAACGTACCGGTTCTCAACAAGGACAATTACGACACGGAACTGGCCGACGCCGAACGCATCGAAGTACTCCGCGGACCGCAGAGCACGCTCTACGGCCGCAATACGATGGGCGGCGTAATCAACGTCTACACCCTCTCGCCGCTCTCGTACGAGGGCGTGCGCCTGAGCGCCGAATACGGCAGCGGCGACAGCTACAAGTTCCGCGCCTCGTCCTACTACAAACTCACGCCCGATCTGGGCATGGCCGTAACGGGTTATTATACCCACACGGGCGGATTCTTCGAGAATCTCGCCACAGGCGACAAATGCGACTGGGAACGGCTGGGCGGCGGACGCTGGAAAACCCAGTGGCGCAGCCGCACGGGACTCCGCATCGACAATACGCTTTCGTTCTCGGTGCTCGAACAGGGCGGCTATCCCTATGCCTATGTCGGCGACGACATCATCGGCGACGACGGACGCCCCGTCGTCCGCCGCGGGGAAATCCGCTACAACGACCCCTGCTCCTACCGCCGCACCGCCCTGAGCGACGGACTCACGATCCGCTACGACGCCGGCAGTTTCACCGTCGCCTCCATCACGAGCTACCAGTATTCCGACGACGAGATGATCCTCGATCAGGATTTCCTGCCCCTCTCGTACTTCACGCTCAGACAGGCCCGTACCGAGCATAGCGTGACCGAGGACCTCGTCTTCCGTTCGCGCGGGGACAAAGCCTACCGCTGGCTGCTGGGGGCATTCGGATTCTACCGTCACGGCACGATGAACGCCCCGGTGCACTTCAAACAGACGGGCATCGAGGAGCTGATCCTCAAATACGCCAACGAAAACGACCAGAGCTACCGCTACAGCTGGGGGCTGAAAGACGGAACGGGCGACGAGCTTTTTCTGGGAAGCGATTTCCGCATGCCTTCGGCCGGCGGCGCCCTCTACCACGAATCCAACTATACGCTGGGGCGCTGGCGCTTCACCGCAGGATTGCGCTTCGACTTCGAGCACGCCCGGCTGCGCTACCGCAACCACACCGATACGCGGTACACCAAAACCCGCATCAAGGACGACGCCGTATATGAACTCCAGCTCGAAATCGACGATCGCAGCACATTGAAACAGACCTTCACCGAGCTGCTGCCCAAATTCTCGGTCATGTACTCCTTCGACGAGACGCGCAACCTCTACCTGACCATCGCCAAGGGCTACAAGTCGGGCGGCTTCAACACCCAGATATTCTCCGACGTCCTCCAGCAGAAGATGATGAACCGCATGGGCATCGGCGAAGTGTACGACGTGCAGCGGGGCGTCGCCTACAAACCCGAATACAGCTGGAACTACGAGATAGGCGGCCATTTCTCGTGCATGGAGGGCGCGGTCCGGGGCGATTTCGCAGTGTTCTACATCGACTGCCGCGACCAGCAGCTCACCGTCTTTCCGCCGGGACAGACCACCGGCCGCATGATGACCAACGCCGGGCGCACGCGCAGTCTCGGAGCCGAAGCGGCCGTTCAGATTTCGCCGTGGCGCACCTTCGACATCAACCTCGCGTACGGCTACACCGACGCCCGGTTCGTCCGGTACGAAACGACCGTAAAGAACGACGACGGCGATCCCGTGCGCATCAGCTACAAGGACAACCGTATCCCCTACGCCCCGCAGCACACCCTTTCGGCCGGAGCCGCATGGACCGTCCCGACCGGCGTGAAATGGCTCGGCGATCTGGTGTTTCAGGCCGGCGTCCGCTGCGCGGGCCGCATCTGGTGGAACGAAGAAAATACGCTTTCACAACCTTTCTACGCGCTTACGGACGCTTCGGTACGCTTCGAACACGCCCGCTACTCGCTCAGCGTCTGGGGCCGCAACCTCGCCGACGCCGGTTACGACGTATTCTATTTCAAATCGATCGGCAACGAGTTCGTCCAGCGCGGACGCCCCCGCACATTCGGCATCACACTGAACATTAACTTATAAAACGGATAACGCAACATGAAAAAATTACTATTCCTCCTGCTGGCTGCCGCAGCCGTCACCGCCTGCGACAACGACGAAGAACGAAACGGCAAACAGTCGGCCGTTTACGACGGCACGCTGATCGTCACGGACAATACGAAAACGCCGCCCGAAACTGCGACATCGAAAAACGTACGTTACGAACTTGCCGAAAGCAACGACGGCACGATCACGCTCACCATGCCGGGAATCAAATTCGTAAGCAACATGCCCGCCCTGACGATCGTCATCCCCAAACTGGAATTCGTCAACGAAACCGGCGGAGTCGTCTCGGAGCTCAAAAGCACGGTGACGCCGATCGTTCCCTACATCGGCAGCACGCCCTATCCCGAATACAGGATCACCGACTTCTACGGTGAAATGACTCCGGAAACCCTCAGCATAAGGTTCAACTGTTCGGCAGACATCACACTGCCAAACGGCGGAAAACTCATACTCGACCATGATACGAAATATACTGGAACACTCGTAAAATAAACACCATGAAACCCGAATACAGACCTTTCGTAGACGAGCTTATCGAGCTTTGCATCAAAGAAGACATCGGCGACGGCGACCACACGTCGCTTTCGTGTATCCCGGCCGGCGAACACGGCCGCATGCGCCTGCTTTGCAAGCAGGAGGGCATCATCGCCGGCATTGAAATCGCCCGGATCGTATTCGACCGTCTCGACCCCGACATGCACTTCGAGCAGGTGCTTCACGACGGCGACCGCGTAAAACCCGGCGACGTGGCGTTTTACGTATCGGGCCGCCTGCGTTCACTGCTGCAGGCCGAGCGCATCATCCTCAACATCATGCAGCGCATGAGCGGCGTGGCGACGCAGACCGCCGTTTACGTCGCGCGGCTCGAAGGACTGCACACCAAAGTCCTCGACACCCGCAAGACCACGCCCGGCATGCGCGTACTGGACAAGATGGCCGTGAAGATCGGCGGCGGCGAAAACCACCGCATGGGTCTTTTCGACATGATCCTGCTGAAAGACAACCACATCGACTTCGCCGGCGGCATCCGCAAGGCGATCTGCGGCGCCCGCGAATACCTCAAGGCCAAGGGCAAGGATATTCCGATCGAATGCGAAGTGCGTTCGCTGGAGGACATCGACGAAGTCTTCGCCGCAGGCGGCGCGGACCGCATCATGTTCGACAACTTCACGCCTGCCATGACACGCGAAGCGGTGAAGAAGGTCGCCGGACGCTGCGAAACCGAATCCAGCGGCGGCATCACGCTCGACACGATGCGCGACTACGCCGAGTGCGGCGTCGATTTCATCTCGGTCGGCGCGCTGACACACCAGATCAAGTCGCTCGACATGTCGCTCAAAGCCTGCGAATAGCCCGCGCACGAACCGCACACGAAAACACCCCGGAACATGAAACGCCTGCTCCACACCCCCACGGCCCTGCTGCTTCGGCGCATCGCACTGCTTTACGCGGTGCTGATGCTCTGCCGTGTGATTTTCTATCTCTACAACGCGCGGCTGCTGGGACCGTTGAGCTGGGGAGAGCTGGGGCAGCTGCTGACAGGCTCGCTCAAATTCGACACCGCGTCGGTCGTCTACGCCGACGGGGTGTTCGTATTGCTCTCGCTGCTGCCTCTGCACGTGCGCGAACGCAAGTGGTACCGCCGTCTGCTGTTCTGGTACTACGCCGTCGTAAACGCCGTGCTGGTCGTGGCGGTCAATATGGCCGACTGCGTCTATTTCCGCTACACGCAGAAGCGGTTCACCGCCGATGAAATCTTCTTCGCCGACAACGGCAACTCGTTGCAGCTGGTCGGCAAATTCATGGCCGAAAACTGGTATCTGGTCATCGCGGCGGCGGCACTGACCGCCCTGCTCGTATGGGGTTACGGCCGCAAGATACGCGAGGAGAGCCTCCTGAGCCGCGGCTGGGCCTACTATGCGGGCGGCACAGCGATTTTCGCCGTCGCAACCGGACTCTGCATCGCCGGCATGCGCGGCGGCATGACCCGCATGACGCGGCCGATCACCCTCTCCAACGCCACGCTCTACACCGCGGACAGCGGCAAGGCCAACCTGATTCTGAGCAATCCGTTCTGCATCCTGCGCACCATCGGCAGTGCGGGCAGCGTCAGCTACCGGAAATTCTTCCCGCCCGAAGAGCTGCCGCGCCGCTTCACACCGGTCCACCGGCCGGCAGACAGCACGACCGTAAACCTCGCGGGCCGCAACGTCGTGATTTTCATTATGGAGAGCATGTCGGCCGAACATTCGGCGCACCTGATGCCCGAAATCTATGCCGACCGAAAGACCAAAGGTTTCACGCCGTTCCTCGATTCGCTGATGCGCAGCGGGTTGTGCTTCAAACGGATGTATGCCAACGGCACCCGCTCGATTCAGGCCATGCCGTCGGTACTGGGCAGCATCCCGTCGTTCAAGACGCCGTTCGTGCTGATGCCGCAGTCGTTGGGCGAAAGCCGGCAGCTGCCGGCCATCCTGCGCGACAAAGGTTACGCCACGGTGTTTTTCTGCGGTTCGGAACGCGGCTCGATGGGCTTCGGCGCCTATGCCCGTTCGGCCGGCGTGGAGCGGCTCGTCAGCCGCGAGGATTACGAAGCCCGGCACGGCAAAGAGGATTTCGACGGCTACTGGGGCATCTGGGACGAACCGTTCCTGCAATTCATGGGCGAGGAGCTTTCCGAAACCCCGGAACCCTTCTTCGCCACACTCTTCACCCTCTCGTCGCACCATCCGTTCGTCGTACCCGCCCGATACGAAAACGCGCTGCCCGACGGCTACACCAAAATCCACAAGGGCGTGGCTTACGACGACAATGCATTCCGCCTCTTTTTCGAACGTTTCGGCCGCGAAGAGTGGTTCCGGCGCACGGTTTTTGTATTCGTGGCCGATCATGTATCGTCCGAAAAATTCGCACCCGTGACCCGCACCTACCCCGGCAACTACCACATCATAGGCTTCATGTACACGCCCGACGGCGCGCTGCGGGGCGAGGTCGGCGACGTAGTGCAGCAGCTCGACATCATGCCCACGGTGCTGGGTCTCGTGGGCAGTGAGGAACCCTATTTCGCCTTCGGACGCGACGTGCTGAACGAGCCTGAGCGGCCCCGCTGGTCGGTGTCGTACGACGGGAAGTTCCGCGCGCTGACCGGCGAAGGCGCCGTCGTGCTCGACGATTCGGGACCGCAGGTGCAGGAGTGCCCGGTCACCCCCGACGCCGACAGCCTGATGCAGTCGTTCCGGGCGCTGATCCAGCAGTATTACAGCCATATCGAACGCAAGAGTTACACCCCCGATGATTGAATTCAAACCCGTACGCCTCGAAGACAAACAGATCATCGAGCGCCATACCATGCCTTCGGGCATCCTCAACTGCGACCTCGCATTCGCCAACATGTACTGCTGGCAGGCAATGTACCATAGCGCATGGGCCGTGATCGACGGCTTTCTGGTCATCCGCTTCCACATCGGCGGCGGCGAGAAGATCGGCTACATGCAGCCCGTCGGCGAGGGCGATTTCGCGGGCATCATCCCTGCCCTGCGCGCAGACGCCCATGCCCACGGGCAGCGTCTGCGCATCATCGGCCTGACGGACGAGGGCCGCGAGATGATCCGCAACATGCACGCGGGACTTTTCGCATTCGAATCGGACCGCGCACTGGAAGACTACGTCTACAACGCCGAAGACCTGCGCAACCTGACGGGACGCCGCTACCAGCCCAAGCGCAACCACATCAACCGCTTCATGTCCGAATACCCCGACTTCCGGTACGAGAATCTGACGCGCGACCGTTTCGCGGAGTGCATGCAGCTCGAACGCGAATGGCGCCGGGCGCACGAGGGACACACCTCGGAACTCTGCGCCGAACAGCGGGCCATGCAGCGGGCCTTCGACCACTTCGAGGAGCTGGAAATGCTGGGCGGCTGCATCTACGTCGGCGACAAGCTGGTCGCCTTTACGTTCGGCTCGGCGGTCAACGACCACACGTTCGACACCCACGTCGAGAAGGCCGACACGGATTACGACGGAGCCTTCACGATCATCAACAAACTCTTCGCCGAGCATCTGCCCGAACGCTTCACGCTGATCAACCGCGAGGAGGACCTCGGCATCGACGGTCTGCGCCAGTCGAAACTCTCCTACCACCCCGCCGTCATCCAGCACAAATTCACGGCCATACACCTGCACCCCGACGAAATCGCCTGCAAAGAGTTGTGGACCGCGGCCTTCAGCGACGACGAACAGTTCATCGACTCGTTCCTGATACGCTACTACAGCCGCAGCCGCATGCTCACGGCCGAATACGAAGGCCGCACGGCGGCGATGCTCCACCTGCTGCCGTTCGAAAGCCAGCTGGGCCGCACGACCTATATCTACGGCGTGGCGACGGCTCCCGAATTCCGCCGCCGGGGGCTGGCCGGCAAGCTGATGGGCGAAGCGATGCGGCTGATCGCCGATCGCGGCGACGACGCGGCACTGCTGATCCCCAGCGAGGAATGGCTGCGCGGATTCTACGCCCCATACGGATTCTCCGGCGCAATTCCCGTAACCTTCGCTTCGCCGGACGGCTTCGACTTCGGCACGGGCGACCCGTCGAAGGACCTTGCGATGGTCTGGCGCCGCGATGCCTCTGCCCCGATACCCGAAACGCTGCAATGCAGTTACTATAAGAAAAAATAGTGCATCCAGAGCAAATTCCGACAACGGCTCTTACAATAAAAAGGGAACTGTCCTTGCAGACAGTTCCCTTCATGTTTAGGTCGGGGCAAACGGGCAATCCCCTTATTTCAGATCTGCCGAACCGTTACCGCCGGCAGTCCAATCCGGGACCTGCACGCCGGAGACCGATATCTCCGTTCCCGTTATGTTTATCGTAATGTTATAATTCGCGCCGGCATCCAATTTGGCAATATCCTTGACTGCGATATTCTGATAGGAAGTCCCGTCGAGCGTACAATCGAGTGTCAACGAAGCTGCAGTTTTGGGAAGGACCAATGCCGTAACGGCATTCGGACTCGTAAAGTCAGTAGCCGTACTGACCACCGTCAGGTCGGCATCCGTAACAGTCGAATAAGAACCGTTTGAAATATCTATTGTCGAAACTCCGGGAGTTCCCTTGACCACGAGCGACGAAAGACTCGGCGCACTGAACGGATAGTTCGTGGCGTTCAACGTAAACGTCAGTTTTGCAAAAGCGTGTTTCAGGGTCAATGCCAGATCCGTGCACTTACCGGAATTCACTTCCGTATTCTCCTGATATACAAAATCGACGGCCGCAGTTGTATTCCCCGGATTCAGCGTAAAGACATTGGGAGCAGCCTCGGCATCGGGTTCGACGCCGACCGGAGCCCAAGCGACCATATTCCGGGAAGATTTCAACAAATAAATCGCGGGAGAAATCGAATAGCCGCTGCCATCCGTATATTTAACTTCCTGATTATTTACAGCCGTGGAATAAGCATCATTGGTGTCGAGATTGATTTTGAACGAGGCATTGAGCGGAGTCGGATCGCCTGCCGCACGGGTCTCCAGACCTGCAGTAACAACCGACTGGAATCCTAATGCTGCGCTTTCAGGCTGGGGGGGGGTAACTTCCTCCTGCTTGTCGCACGAAGTAAAAAAGGCCGCAGCCATCGCTGTCGCTGCAAGGGCAGCAACCAAATAAAAACGTTTCATTGTTGAGATTTTTTTAAATTAGTGTACGTATTTTCCGGACGGTCTGCAACTCGCAGGACGAATTAAGCGGGCAATCCTTATTGTTCCATCAAAAAAGGTCGCAAATATTCACACCGATCCGAATTGTTTAATTTCGCACACACAATTTCGTTCATTGTGACATTCGAAGGTAAGCACAATCCCCTGTAGATGTACTCCAAGAACTGCTAAAGCCCATCAAAAGGACTTTTTTGTATACCAAGTCGCACTACAACGGACAGCCCATGGACGCAAATGTATACCAACACCAGCAAAAAGGATAAAGACAGCACGCAAAACCCAGCGAAAGCCGTCCGCCGCCGCACACGGCACACAACACACAACACACAGCACACGACACCAATCCCTGCGCAGCGGCACGGAGATAACGGCAAAGGCAAGACGCAGTTTGTCCCGCAGGAAAACAAATGCCCCGAAGCTTTCGCTTCGGGGGATTTCGGTCCGGGCCACGGACCCTATCTTATCGGAATGCTTGTCCCAACCGGGAAAACCCGATGTCAGGCATTCATCATCTATTTCCGGCCCATCCGCCGCAGAAAACACTCGATCGTATTCTCCATCAGGCAGCAAATCGTCATCGGCCCCACACCGCCCGGCACGGGGGTGATGACCGAAGCCTTCGGCTCGACTGCGGCGAAATCGACGTCACCGCACAACTTCCCGGTCTCAGGATCGCGGTTTACACCCACGTCGATCACCACGGCGCCTTCACGCACCATGTCGGCCGTTACGAATTTCGGCCGGCCGATCGCCACGACCAGAATATCGGCCCGGCGTGTCACCTCCGGCAGATTGCGCGTGCGGCTGTGCGTCATCGTCACCGTAGCATTCTCATCCAGCAGCAGTTTCGACACGGGAAGCCCCACGATATTGCTGCGGCCGATCACCACGGCCTCCTTGCCCGCAATCCCGACGCCTGCGGCCTTCAGCATCTTGATGATGCCTTTCGGCGTGCAGGGGAGCGTGCAGGGCTGTTTCTGCCACAAAGCCGCCACGTTCAGGGGATGAAAGCCGTCCACGTCCTTGGCCTTGTCGATCGCCTCGATCACCTTGTCCTCGTCGATATGTTTCGGCAGGGGCAGTTGCACCAGAATACCGTCCACCTCCGCGTCGGCATTCAATTCGGCGATAATGCCGAGCAGCTCCGCTTCCGAAATCGTCTCCGGCTTGCGGATCGTCGTGTTGCGAATCCCCACCTCGGCCGACGCCTTGGCCTTGCCCGTCACATACGACACGCTGCCGGGATCTTCGCCCACCAGAATCACGACCAGATGGGGCACCCGGCCGTATTTTTCGCCGAACGCCGCCACCTCGGCGGCCATTTCGGCCTTAAGTTTCGCTGAAAGTTCTTTTCCGCTGATTATCATATTTCCCAACTATTTTTCAAATGCCCAATGTCCGATATCGGTCCTGTAAAAAAGATTGTCGCATTCGATCTGCGCCACGTCCTTCAACGCATTCGCACGGGCTTCGGCCAGCGTCGCCCCCTTGCCAACGACGAAGAGCACACGGCCGCCCGCCGTCAGAATACGGCCGCCGTCGGACTTTGTGCCCATATGGTACACAGCGCTTCCGACCCGGTCGAGTCCCTTGATCTCGTGTCCCTTCTCATAGGAGCCGGGATAGCCCTTCGAGGCCAGTACGACGCCCAGCGTCGCGAAATCATGCCATTCGAGCCGCGTATCCGCTCCGTCGGCCACGGCGCAGAAGATATCGACAATATCGCTCTTCAGGCGCGGCAGCACGACCTCGGTTTCGGGATCGCCGAAACGGGCGTTGAACTCGATCACCTTGATCCCCTGCGGAGTCTTCATCAGACCGCCGTACAGCACCCCTTCGAACGGACACCCTTCGGCGACCATCGCGTCGGCCGTCGGCTGCAGGATCTTTTCGAGCGCATACCGCTCATCCTCCGCCGTAACGAACGGCAGCGGGGAATAGGCCCCCATACCGCCCGTGTTGGGCCCCTTGTCGCCGTCGAAGGCGCGCTTGTGGTCCTGCGCCAGCGCCATCGGCCACACCTTGCGGCCCGACACGAAACACATGAACGAAAATTCGGGTCCCGTGAGGAAGTCCTCGACCACGACCTTGCCTTCGCCGAACTTGTCGTCGAGCAGCATGTCTTTCAGTGCGGCATCGGCCTCCTCCTGCGTCTCGGCGATCACTACGCCCTTGCCGGCCGCCAGCCCGTCGTACTTCAACACCGCCGGAAACGGACGCGAAGCCACGTAATCCAACGCTTCGGCATACTCCGTGAAAGCGCGGTACCCCGCCGTCGGAATAGCGTATTTGGCCATCAGGTCCTTGGCGAACTCCTTGCTCGATTCGATCCGTGCGGCGGCTTTCGTCGGGCCGAAGATCCGCAGCCCGGCGGCCTTGAACGCATCGACGACTCCCGCCGCCAGCGCCACCTCCGGCCCCACGACCGTAAGGCCGATTTCGTTGGCCGCTGCGAAGTCGCGCAGTCTCTCCACCTCGGTCTCCTTGATCGCCACGCACTCGGCCTGCACCGCAATGCCCGCATTGCCGGGGGCGCACCAGATTTTCTCCACCTGCGCCGAGCGTGCGAGGGCGTCTACGATCGCATGTTCACGGCCGCCGCCGCCTATTACCAGAACTTTCATATTCGTTTATTTTATCCGTTCTTTCAAAGAAATTTCAAAAAACATCCAGTTTTTTCACAGATGAATCAAGCGACAAATCTGACAATCTTTATCCAAAGTCCCCCTTATCAAAGGGGGATTTAGGAGGATTATCAATTTAGTTTAGCCGCACTAAAGCTCGCTTTAGTGCTTGAAATGCCTTTCGCCCGTAAATACCATGGCGATGCCCTTCTCGTCGGCCTTCTTGACCGAATCTTCGTCGCGCACCGAGCCGCCCGGCTGCACGATCGCCGTCACGCCGTATTCGGCGGCCAGCGTCACGCAATCGTCGAAGGGGAAGAAGCCGTCCGAAGCCAGCACCAGCCCTTCGGTAACGCCCGCGGCATGCGCCTGTTTGAGGGCGATCTCGGCCGAACCGATGCGGTTCATCTGGCCTGCGCCGACGCCCAGCGTCCGGCCGTCCTTCACGACCACGATGGCGTTCGACTTCACATGCTTGACGATATGCCAGCCGAAGTTCATGTCGTCCATCTGCTCCGCTGCGGGCTTCGCCGCCGTCACGCACATATCGGCCGTCACGCTCTTCGTCTCCACGTCGAGGTCCTGCACCAACAGACCGCCGTTCACGCTCACGTACTGCTTCTGTCCGACGGCGCCCTGCTCCATATCGACCTCAAGCAATCGCAGGTTTTTCTTCGTGCAAAGCACTTCGAGCGCGCCCTCGTCGAATTTGGGAGCCATGATGATTTCGAGGAAAATCGGCTTCATCAGCTCGGCCGCCTCCTTCGTAACGGTGCGGTTCGTCGCCACGATACCGCCGAAAATCGACACCTTGTCGGCTTCATAGGCCTTGGTCCACGCTTCCACGACATCCTTTCCTACCGCCGCGCCGCAGGGATTCATATGCTTCAGGCCCACGCAGAAGGGCTTGTCGAACTCGCGCACGATGCACAGCGCGGCGTTGGCGTCCTGAATATTGTTGTAGGACAGCTCCTTGCCGTTGAGCTGTCTGGCAAAAGCCAGCGAATAGGGCACCTTTTTCCCCTCGCGGTAGAATCGGGCCGACTGGTGCGGGTTCTCGCCGTAACGCAGCGACTGCACGAGGTCGAATTCGAGGAACAGCTTCTCGTTCAGCCCGGCCTGCGCACGCATGTAGGTCGCGATCATCGAATCGTACTCGGCGGTATGGGTATAGGCCTTGGCCGAGAGCTTCAGGCGCGTGGCCTTCCCGGTGTTGCCGCCGGCGCGGATTTCGTCGAGAATCTGCGCATAGTCCGCAGGATCGCAGACCACCGTCACATCGGCCCAGTTCTTGGCCGCCGAACGCAGCATCGAGGGACCGCCGATGTCGATATTCTCGATGGCGTCCTCCATCTTCACGCCGGGCTTCGAGATCGTCTCCCGGAACGGATAGAGGTTCACGCAGACCATGTCGATAAACTCGATATTGTTCTCCTTCAGCGCCTTCAGGTGTTCAGGATCGTCGCGGCGGGCCAGCAGGCCGCCGTGCACGTTGGGGTGCAGGGTCTTGACGCGGCCGTCGCAGATTTCGGGAAATCCCGTCACGTCGCTGATGTTGATAACCTCGACACCGCTGTCGGCCAGCAGTTTCATCGTGCCGCCCGTGGCGATCACCTCCCAGCCCAAGGCACGCAGGCCCTTGGCGAAATCAACGACACCCGTTTTGTCGCTGACACTTATCAATGCTCTCATCTGTTACTATTTTATTTCGATATTTTCCGAATGAAAATTACTGTAATACCTGCCTTCCACGGCCGTAAACCGCAGTACGCTGTAGTCCGGATCGTCCACGCCCTGCGGATAATACTCCGTATCGCCCTCGCGCCAGATCAGCCGCCGGCTGGCAGCGTCCTCCAGTACCTCCATCGTCCCGCGGAGCATCAGCCCCTCGAAAGAAGCCCCGTCGCAGAAATAGACGGCCGCCTTGGGATTGCGGCGGTATTGCGCCGCCCGCATCGACGAGGTGTTGGTCGTAAAGTAGAAGACCTTCAGCCCCTCCCGTACGCGCGGTGCGAGCATGGCCTTCATATTGGGGAAACCCTCGGCATCGACCGAGCCGATAAAGGCGACGGCCTGCCGGTCGACGAGCGATTCGAGCGTATTGAATGCGACACTCATGGATCGAGCAGTTTTTTTATCGTTTCTACGTAAAGCGGATATTCCACCGCATGAATCCGGGCTTCCAGCTCTTCGATGTCATCACCGTCGTACTCGAAGGCCCGCTGGGCGATGATCCGTCCGCCGTCGAGCGACGCATCGACATAGTGGATCGTCACCCCGAACACCTTGACCCCGTATTCCATCGCCTGTTCGATGGCATGCGCTCCGCGGAACGCCGGCAGCAGCGAGGGATGGATATTGACGATCCGTCCTCCGTAAGCCTCCAGCAACACGTCGCCGACGATGCGCATATACCCCGCCAGACAAACCAGTTCCACGCCCGCGGCATCGAGCAGCCGCACGATTTCACGTTCGTAATCGGCCTTCGAAGCGTACTCCTTCGGCGCGAAGACAAACGTTTCGACACCGTGCGCGGCGGCGCGTTCGACAACCCGCGCTCCGGGTTTGTCGCAGACCATGAGCACCACCTCGCCCCCGGTCACGCCCTGCTCGCAGGCCGAGACGATGGCTTCGAAATTGGTGCCGCTGCCGCTGGCGAAGACTGCGAGGCGTCGCACGACCTTAGCGGATTACGACACCTTCGGCGTCGGTTACACGTCCTATCACCGAGGCCTTTTCGCCCTGCGCGGTCAGGATGCCGATGGCCTTGTCCGCCTCCGATGCATCGAGGGCGATGACCATGCCGATACCCATGTTGAAGATGTTGAACATCTCGCGGTGAGCCACCTTGCCGTACTTTTCGAGGAAGCGGAACACGGGCAGAATCTCCCATGCGCCCTCTTCGATTTCGAGTCCCTGCCCGTCGTGCAGGATGCGGGGAATATTCTCGTCGAATCCGCCGCCCGTGATGTGGCTGATGCCGTGTACGTCGCAGTTGCGGATCACCTCCAACACCTGCTTGACATAGATTTTGGTCGGAGTCAGCAGCACCTCGCCCAGCAGTTTGTTTGACAGTTCGGGATATACCTCGTGCAGGTCGAAGCAGTTGTCGGCGACGATCTTGCGCACAAGGCTGAAACCGTTGGAGTGCACGCCGCTCGACGCGATGCCGACCAGCACGTCGCCCGCCTTGACCTTCGAACCGTCGATCAGTTTCGACTTCTCGACCACGCCGACCGTAAAGCCCGCGATGTCGTACTCGCCCTGCGCATACATGCCCGGCATCTCGGCCGTCTCGCCGCCCACCAGCGCGCAGCCGGCCTGACGGCAGCCCTCGGCCACGCCGCTGACGATGGCTTCGATCTTCTTCGGCTCGTTGTGGCCCACGGCCACGTAATCGAGGAACACCAGCGGTTCCGCGCCCTGCGCCAGCACGTCGTTCACGCACATGGCCACGGCATCGACGCCGATCGTGTCGTGCTTGTCCATCTCGAACGCCAGCTTGAGCTTGGTGCCCACGCCGTCGGTGCCGCTCACCAGCACCGGCTCCTTCACGTTCAGCGCCGAAAGGTCGAACATGCCGCCGAAGGCGCCGATATTGCCCATCACGCCCAAACGCGAGGTCGACGCGACGTGCTTCTTGATGCGCCGCACCACTTCGTATCCGGCTTCGAGGTTTACGCCGGCCTTCTCATAACTCTGTGCCATTATAGTCTACTTGAATGGTTTACTTAACATTTTACATCTTTGTTCGCCTCATCGACCGACTGGTACAGCGCCGTGGGATACTCGCCCGTGAAGCAGGCCATGCAAAGCTCCTTGCGGTTGCCGGCCTTGAGCAGCGCGCCGGGCGTCAGGAACGCCAGCGAATCGGCGCAAATCTCCTCGCGTACGCCTTCGAGGTCCTTGCGGGCCGAAATCAGCTCGTCGCGCGTCGAAGTGTCCACGCCGTAAAAACACGGATGTGTCATCTGCGGACTGGCGATGCGCACATGCACCTCCGTCGCCCCGGCCTCCTTGAGCATCGTGACGATGCGGCGCGAAGTGGTGCCGCGCACGATCGAGTCGTCCACCAGCACGACGCGCTTGCCCTTGACGATGCTGCGCACGGCCGAAAGCTTCATCCGAACACCCTTCTCGCGCAGCTCCTGCGAGGGCTGGATAAACGTACGGCCGATATACTTGTTCTTGATGAGTCCCATTTCGTACGGCAGGCCGCTCGCTTCGGCGTAGCCCATCGCCGCGCTGAGGCTCGAATCGGGAACACCGACCACGATATCCGCATCGGCCGGCGACTCCTTGAAGAGCAGACGGCCCGACTCCTTGCGGTAGGCGTGGACGTTGCAGCCGTCGATGTCGCTGTCCGGACGGGCGAAGTAGATATACTCCATCGAGCACATCTCGCAGCGCTTGTACATCGAGTAGTCGCGGCTGCGGATACCCTGCCTGTCGATCGTCACGATCTCGCCCGGCTCGACGTCGCGCACGAATTCGGCACCCAGCACGTCGAACGCGCAGGTTTCGCTCGACACGACATAGCCGTCGCCCAGCCGGCCGATGGCCAGCGGACGCAGGCCGTATTTGTCCCGGCAGGCGTAAATGCGGTTGGCGGTCATGATCAGGAACGCGAACGCCCCCTCCAGCATGTTCAGCGCATCGATGATCGAAAAGATGCGCGGCCGGTCGTGGTAGCGGGTCTCCTTCTTGATCAGGTGGGCCAGAATCTCGCTGTCCGACGTGGACTGGAACAGACTGCCCTTGTTCTCCAGATACTCGCGCAACAGGGCCGAATTGACGATGTTGCCGTTGTGGGCCAGCGCGAAATCGCCCGTGTTGTGACGGAACAGAAACGGCTGCACGTTCTCGATGCCGCCGCCTCCGGCGGTCGTATAGCGCACATGGCCGATGGCCGTATTTCCCTTGAGCGTCGCCAGTTTCGCCTCGTCGAACACCTCGGTCACCAGTCCGCTGCCCTTGATGCGGCGGAAAGTTCCCCCTTCGTCGACGGCCACGATACCCGCGCCCTCCTGTCCGCGGTGCTGCAGCGCATGCAGGCCGTAATAGCTCAGCGATGCAGCGTCGGGCACCCCGAAGACGCCGAACACACCGCACTCCTCATGCAACTCCCGGTCGCTAATCTGCCGCATCGCCATTACTCCACGATTTTCTGCAGACGGGCAAGAATCTCCTCGTAAGCCTCGCGCACCTTGCCCAGATCGCGGCGGAAACGGTCCTTATCGAGTTTCTCGTTGGTGGACATGTCCCACAGACGGCAGGTGTCGGGCGACACCTCGTCGGCGAGGACGATCTCGCCGTCCGACGTGCGGCCGAACTCGATCTTGAAGTCCACGAGGTTGATGTTCATTTTGGCGAACATGTTCCGCAGCACTTCGTTGATGCGCGAAGTCATGGCGTAAATCAGATCCAGCTCGTCGTAGGTCACGGCGCCCAGCGCTACGGCGTGGTGGTCGTTGATCAGCGGGTCGCCCAGTTCGTCCTTCTTGTAGCAGATGTCGTAAATGGTGTTCGACGGCTGCGTGCCCTCCTCGATGCCCAGACGCTGGGCCATCGAGCCTGCGATGATGTTGCGCACGATCACCTCCAGCGGAATGATCGTCACCTTGCGGCAGATCTGGTCGCGGTCGTTGATCGTCTCGATGTAGTGCGTCTTGATGCCCGCCTTCTGAAGCTCTTTGAAAATCAGGGTCGAGATGGCGTTGTTCAGCACGCCCTTGTTCTCGATCGTAGCCTTCTTGATGTTGTTGAAAGCCGTCGCCGCATCCTTGTAGTGAATGATGATCTTTTCGGGATCGTCGGTGCGGAAAACCTGTTTTGCCTTGCCCTCGTAGAGCATTTCGAGCTGTTTCATGATGTTTGTGTTTTTTAAGTTTATTTGTTGATTCGTTCTATTTCATATCAAAGTCCACCAGAATCGGACGGTGGTCCGAGGGGTGGTAGAAGTTCGACAACTTGCCCGGATCGCGCACCGGCTCGGTGAAGTCGTCCACGACCACTTCGGCACGGGTGATCCGCTCGCAGAGCGGCGGCGTGCAGTAGACGAAGTCGATGCGGCTCTGCCCGTGGGTCGTGGTGTGGAATTCGCCGGGGTGCTTCTCCGCGATCACGTCGACATAGGGCGTATGCTCCGCGATATAATCATGCACCAGCAGGCGCGTGTCGTCGTCGGGATAGTTGTAAACCCGGTTGTCGAGGCGCGAGCGCGAATTGAAGTCGCCCATCATCATCCACAACTGCTGTCCGGCGTCGGACTGCGTAGCGATCGTATGCGAGCAGATATACTCGATCTCCATGCGCCGGTAACGGTCACCGCCGTGTTCGGCCCTGCTGGCGTCGCGGTCCACGGCCTGAAAGGCATACGCCTGCGGCCACGTATGGAGCGTCACGATATTGACCGGCCTGCCGTTCTTCACGATCCGGGCCCAGCCCGCGCCGTGCGAAACGATGCTGTCGGGAGCTTGGCCGACGATCCGCCGCACGTTCTCGATCGGATACTTCGACGTAACGACCTGCGGGAAATTGTCGCGGTGGCCGCCCACATACCAGTATTTATGACCATAACGGGCCGCCAGTTCGCCCCAGTTCGCCGTCAGGTAACGATCGACCGAATCCATCCTCTCCGCCGTACCCGACTTATAGATCGACTGGGCCTCGCACCACACGCATACGTCGGGATCGTAGCCTTTGACCCACGCCACGAAATTGTCGTAGCCGTTGCTCTGGTCCGACCACATGCCGTTCTGAATATTCCAATAGAGCAGACGCATGTCGTCCGTCCGCTCGCCGCATCCTGCGGTCAGCGCCGCCGCAAAAAGCAGGAGCGCCGCAAAACGATAAAAAGAGGTCTTCATAGGCATATGGTTTCGGTTTACACTATTTCGATTTGCGGAAATACTCGACGGCATTGCGGAACAGCGCCTGCTCCTTGTTGCCGGCGATATTCTTGAAAAGGTTCTTCCCGTAACGCTCCGTATGGCCCATCTTGCCCAGAATCCGGCCGTCGCGCGATACGATGCCTTCGATGGCGTACGACGAGCCGTTGGGGTTGTAGGGCGCCTCGGCCGTCACGCGGCCTTCGGCATCGACGTACTGGAAGGCCACCTGCCCGTTGGCGAAAAGCTCCTTGGCCAGCTCCTCGCTGACGACGAACTTGCCCTCGCCGTGGCTGACGGCGATCGAGTGCACCTCGCCCAGTTCGAAGCCCGCGAGCCACGGGGAGTTGAGCGTCGAGACGCGCGTCGAGACGATCTGCGAGATATGCCGGTTGACGTCGTTGCGGAACAGCGTCGGGGAATCCTTCGTCACCATGCCCAGACGGCCGTACGGCAGCAGTCCCGACTTGACCAGCGCCTGAAAACCGTTGCAGATGCCGAGGATAAGGCCGCCGCGGTCAAGCAACGCGTGAATTTCCTCGCGTATATCCTTGTTGTTAAGTACGTTCACGATAAACTTCGCGCTGCCGTCCGGCTCGTCGCCCGACGAGAAGCCGCCGCAAAGCACGAAAATATGGGCGCGGCGGATATGCTCCTTCATCTGGGCGATCGAGCGCAGGATGTCGTCGCCGCCCAGATTGCACAATACGCTGGTCGTCACCTCGGCTCCCGCGTTGCGGAACGCCTTGGCCGTATCGTAATCGCAGTTCGTGCCGGGGAATACGGGCAGGTAGGCCACCGGACGCTCGACGGCTTCGCCCTCATAGGCAAAGGTGCGGCGTTCGGGTTCGGCGCTCATCACGTCGGCACGGTTCTCGCCCTTGTCGGGGTAAACCGTCGTGAATTTCACGGTATTGGCTTCGTACAACCCGTCGAGCGGCATCCGTACGCCGTTCACGGTCAGGGCTTCGTCGGCGACGGTCGCACCCAGCAGTTCGGCCGCCGGGAAGTCCAGTTCGCCGTCGCTCTCCACGAGAATCGAACCGTAGGCGTATTCGTAAAGCCTGCTTTCGTCCGTCGTCACCTCGGCGCCGATCCGGTTGCCGAAAGCCATCTTCGCAAGGCCCTCGGCCACGCCGCCGAATCCGACGGACCATGCCGAAAGTATCTTCCCGCTCTCGATCTGCCCGCTCACGAAACCGAAGTTGGCCTTCAGCTGCGCCGTGTCGGGCATGTAATTCTCCTTCGGAGTATGGCGCACGAGGTAGATGCGGCTGCCGGCCTTCTTGAAGTCGGTCGAGATGACCGTTCCGGCGTCGACCGTCGTGATGCCGAAAGCCATCAGCATCGGCGGGACGTTGATATGCTGGAACGTGCCGCTCATCGAGTCCTTGCCGCCGATCGACGGAAGTCCCAGCTCGACCTGCATCTTCAGCGCGCCGAGCAGTGCGCCGAGAGGCTTGCCCCACGATTCGGGATTCTTGGTCATGCGCTCGAAATACTCCTGATACGAGTAACGCATCCTGTCGTAGCGCGCACCCGCCGCCACGACCTTCGCCGCGGCTTCCACCACGGCATAGGCCGCGCCGTGGTAGGGGCTCCACGAAGCGATGAAGGGATTGTAACCGAAGGCCATGATGCTGGCCGTGTCGGTGTAGCCGTCGGTCGGAAGCTTCTGCACCGAGACCTGCGTCTCGCTGCCCTGCGTACGGCCGCCGAAGGGCATCAGTACGGTCGAGGCGCCGATCGTCGAGTCGAACATCTCGACGAGTCCCCGCTGCGAAACGACGTTGTTGTCCCTGAGGTTATTCTCAAAACGCGCGGCAAGCGTATCGCCGGCGATTTCACGTACGAACGGATTGCGGTTTTCCACCTCGCCGACCTTCGCTTCGGCATAATGCCGGGCGCCTGCGCTGTCGATGAATTCGCGCGAGAGGTCCACGACCTTGCGATCCTTGTTGAACATCCGCATACGGGCCGTGTCGGTCACGTCGGCCACCTCGACGGCTTCGATATTCTCTTCGAGACAGTAGCGCATGAACGTCTCGACGTCTTTCGCTTCGACGACTACCGCCATGCGTTCCTGCGACTCGCTGATGGCCAGCTCCGTGGAGTTCAGGCCGCTGTACTTGGTCTTCACGCGGTCGAGGTAAATGTCCAGCCCGTCGGCCAGCTCGCCGATGGCGACGCTGACGCCGCCTGCGCCGAAGTCGTTCGATTTCTTGATAAGGCGCGTCACCTCCGGACGGCGGAACAGACGTTCGAGCTTGCGCTCCTCCGGAGCGTTGCCCTTCTGCACCTCGCTGCCGCAGGTCTCCAGCGACTTGGTGTTGTGCTCTTTCGACGATCCGGTAGCTCCGCCGATGCCGTCGCGGCCCGTACGGCCGCCCAGCATGATGATCTTGTCGCCCGGAGCGGGTTTCTCGCGGCGGACGTTCTCCGCCTTCACGGCGCCCACCACGGCGCCCACTTCGAGACGCTTGGCCACATAGCCGTCGTGGTACACCTCGCGTACGTGGGTCGTGGCCAGACCGATCTGGTTGCCGTAGCTCGAATAACCGGCCGCGGCCTTTTTCGAAATCACGCTCTGCGGGAGTTTGCCTTCGAGCGTGTCGCCCACCTTCTGGTAGATGTCGCCCGCACCCGTCACGCGCATCGCCTGATAGACGTAGCTGCGGCCTGACAGCGGGTCGCGGATAGCGCCGCCCAGACAGGTCGAAGCGCCGCCGAACGGCTCGATCTCGGTCGGATGGTTGTGGGTTTCGTTCTTGAACTGCAGCAGCCACTTCTCGGTCCGGCCGTCCACGTCGACATCGACATAGACCGAGCAGGCGTTGTTCTCGTCGCTCACCTCCATATCGTCCAGCAGCCCCTTCTTGCGCAGGTAGCGGGCGCCGATCGTGGCCATGTCCATCAGGCAGATGCTCTTGTGTTCGCGGCCCAGCTCACGCCGGATGTGCAGGTAGAGGGCCAGCGAATCTTCGATTTCGTCCTTGACGAACGACTCCTCGACCGTAATTCCCTCCAGCTCGGTCGTGAAGGTCGTATGGCGGCAATGGTCGCTCCAATAAGTATCGAGGATGCGCAGTTCGGTTTCATAAGGATCGCGGCCCTCGGCGCGGAAATACTTCACCACCTCGCGCAGATCGTCGGCGTTCATCGCCAGTCCGTACTGCGCGCAGTAGGGCGCCAGCTCGGCGTCGGTCATCTTCGTGAAGCCTTCGAGCACGGCGACGGGCTTCACCTCGGCCTGCTCCATGTCGCTGAGCACGCTCAGGTCCTTTTCGCGCGACTCGACGGCATTGATATAGTAGCGTTTGATCCGCGCGATCTCCTCGTCGGTCACCGCGCCGTCGAACAGCAACAGCTTCGACGAACGGATGCGCACCTCGGCCGACGGGTCGATCAGCCGCACGCAATCCACGGCCGACGCGGCGCGCTGGTCGAACTGGCCGGGAAGATACTCCACGGCGATATACTTCTGTCCCGCGAGGTCGCACGCATCGGTCACGCTGTCGGTCACCACTTCGCCGAAGACGCTGTAGCGGGTCTTTTCGAGCAGTTCCTCCGAAAAGCCGAACAGATCGTAAACGTTCAGCAGCCGCAGTTCGCGGATATCGAGGTTCAGGTTGGCGTTCAGTTCCCGGCGCAGGCTTTCGGCCTCGACCCGGAAACGGGGATGTTTTTCAACAAAAATCCGGTAGTTTTTCATCCTATATCGTTTAATATTCTTCATTCGTTTCTGCGGTCCTTACCGACCGTTCCGCCGGTCTTCGTCCTCGCCGCCGCTTCCGGAAGCCCCTCCCGTCCGCCTGCGACGACGCATGCGGGACCGGCCCCGCTATTTCACAAACCGGTCGGCCCAGACGGCCCCGTATTCCGCCGGAGTCATGCCCACGAAGGTAATGTGTCCCATCTTGCGCTTCGGCCGGCTCTCGGTCTTGCCGTAGAGACGGACATGCACGCCCGGACGGTTTTCAGCGGCGATCGCTTCGGCCGCTTCGAGGTCCTGTCCCAAGATATTCTTCATCACGGTCGGCGCCACCAGCCGCGGCTCCTGCAGCGGCTCTCCCAAAAGGAAGCGCACCAGCTCGCGGAACTGGTTGGTCGTACAGCCTTCGATCGTATAGTGTCCCGAATTATGGGGGCGCGGCGCCATTTCGTTGAAGAAGAATTCGCGGCCCTTCACGAAAAACTCGATCGCCAGAATTCCCCGGTAACCGCACGTCAGCATAAACCGCTCGCCGGCGGCGGCCATCCGTCCGCGCAGCTCGTCGTCCATCTCCCCGGCGGGCACGAAGCACAGATCGAGGATGCCGTCGCGGTGGACGTTGCGGCCGATCGGAAAGGTGACGACACGGCTCCCGTCGGAGACCAGCACGACGCTGGCTTCGAAATCGAAGGGCACGAACTGCTCCAGAATACAGGGCACGGCGAGCATCGGCAAAGCCTTCTCGATGTCGGCCTCGGTCTTCAGCACCAGCTGTCCGTGACCGTCGTACCCCAGCGTCCGGGTCTTCAGCACGGCGGGCAGGCCGATCTTCGCCACAGCGGCGCGCAGCGACGCTTCGTCGTCCGCGGCGGCGTATTCGGGCGTCGCCAGCCCGCCGGCACGGGCGTTGTCCTTCTCGCGCAGACGGTCCTGCGAATCGAAGAGCGGACGGAAGCCCTGCGGGATGTTGTATTTCTTCTCAAGCGGGATCAGCACGCTGCCCGGCACGTTCTCGAACTCGTAGGTCACCGCGTCGCTGCGGCGGCAAAGCTCCTCCAGCGCCGCAGGGTCGTCGTACGCCGCCACGATCCGCTCGTCGCTGAGCGCAAAGGCCGGAGCGTCCGCCGCCGGATCGAGACACACCGTGCGCGCTCCGAGCAGGTGCGCCTGTTCGATAATCATCAGTCCCAGCTGGCCGCCGCCTATGATGCCGATCGTCTTCATCTAAAGTTCCGCTTTAAGTACGTCGGCGGTCTGCTTGGCGCGGAACGCTTCGAGCCGGGCCGCGAGTTCCGCGTCCTGCAAAGCGAGAATCGAGACGGCGATCAGCGCCGCATTCTTCGAACCGTTGATCGCCGTGGTGGCCACGGGAACGCCCGCGGGCATCTGCACGATCGACAACAGCGAGTCCAGCCCGTTCAGGGCGCGCGACTTGACCGGAACGCCCACCACCGGCAGCGTCGTCATCGAAGCCACCATGCCGGGCAGGTGCGCCGCGCCGCCCGCACCGGCGATGATCACGCCGATACCGCGCGCCTTGGCCGTCTTGGCATACTCGCACAACAGATCGGGCGTACGATGGGCGCTTACGACGCGCTTTTCGAAATCGACACCGAATTGTTCGAGCGTGGCGACGGCGTCGGCCATCACCTCGTAATCGCTCACCGAGCCCATAATCACACCGACCTTCATATCCTTTGGTTTTAAGTTTTTCAAAAAAGCAGACCGCCACGACATCGCATGTCATGGCGGTCTGGTATCTATCCGCGCATCCCGCTGCAGGACATCTGCTGCCCCTGCGACTGCGCGCTCTGACCCTGCTGTCGGCACGACGAATAGAATGCAGCGGCTTGGCCCTGCTGTTTCTTTCGTTCGCGTTGATCGATTTTGCCTGTGGAGGTCATGAGATATGTCCGGATTAACCTAACAATTGTAAAAACAACGCTACAAAAGTAGTATTTTCCGGCCAATTTTCAAAACCGAAAGTCAGATTCTATTGACAAATTATCGACATTCTCCGCGGCTGAGCGAATAGGGCGCGTCCTGCGGGTCGACACCCCGTTTGTACGCCGGATCGGGCTGCATCGCAAAGTCTATTTTCGCGCCTTTTACGAGGTCCGACCAGCGGATGAAGTTGCGGTCGTATCGCTTTCCGTCGAGCTTCATGGTGCCGATATAGCGGTTTTCGGGAGCGTTGTCCGGAGCCTCGATCACGATCTTCTTTCCGTTCTCCAGTTTCACGGTCGCCTTGCGGAACAGGGGCGACCCTATGACGTACTGGTCCGAAGCCGGACATACGGGATAGAATCCCATCGCCGAGAAGACATACCACGCGGAGGTCTGGCCGTTGTCCTCGTCGCCGCAGTAGCCGTCGGGCTTGGACGAATAGAGACGGTCCATCACCTCGCGCGTCCAGTACTGCGCCTTCCACGGCTGGCCCGCATAGTCGTACAGGTAGATCATATGCTGCGCAGGCTGGTTGCCGTGGGCGTAGTTGCCCATGTCGGCCACCTGCATCTCGGTGATCTCGTGAATGCGGGTCCCGTAATAGCTGTCGTCGTAGATCGGCGGCACGACGAACACCGAGTCGAGCATTTCGGCGAATCCTTCCCGGCCGCCCATCAGCTCGGCAAGTCCCTGCACGTCGTGGAACACCGACCATGTGTAGTGCCATGCGTTGCCCTCGGTGAAGGCGTCGCCCCACTTGTAGGGGCTGAACGGCGACTGGAACTCTCCGTTCTCGTTGCGGCCGCGCATCAGCTTGGTCGTCTTGTCGAATACGTTGCGGTAGTTGCGCGAAGCCTCCTCAAGCGCCGCGGCATCCTCCGTCTTACCCAGCTTGCGGGCCACCTGCGCGATACACCAGTCGTCGTAGGCGTATTCGAGCGTGCGGGCGACGTTCTCGTTGATCTTCACGTCGTAGGGAATGTATCCCAGCCGGTTGTAATACTCGTGTCCCAGACGTCCGGTCGAGGAGACGCCGGGGTGGACGTTCGTTCGTGCGTGCATCATGGCGTCGTAGAGCGTCTGCCACTCCTTTTCGGGCGTGACGCCCTTGAGGAGCGCGTCGGCCACCACCGATGCGGAGTTGTTGCCCACCATGCAGCCGCGATGGCCCGGCGAGGCCCATTCGGGCAGGAAGCCGCTTTCGCGGGCCGTGTTGGCCAGTCCCTGCTGGATTTCGGCGTTCACCGAAGGATAGACCAGATTGAGCAGCGGGAACAGACTGCGGAACGTGTCCCAGAACCCGGTGTCGGTATACATGTAGCCGGGGAGCACTTCGCCGTTGTAGGGGCTGTAGTGCATGATCTCGCCCGAAGCGGTCACTTCATAGAATTTACGCGGGAAAAGCACCGAACGGTACAGGCACGAATAGAAGGTGCGCATCTGCTCTTCGGTGCCGCCCTCGACCTCGATGCGGCCCAGCACTTCGTCCCAGCGCTCCTGCGCCTTGGACTTGACGGTCTCGAAGTCGTCGGTCCCCAGCTCCCTGAGATTCTGAACGGCCTGTTCGGGCGAGATGAACGACGAAGCCACGCTGGCGCAGACCTGCTGGCCGCGGCGGGTCGGGAAGTGCACCTTCGCCACGGCGTGTCCGCCCGTCACCGACTTGCTGCCGTCGGGATAGAGCAGGCTGCTGCCGGGTTCGTACTCGCCGGGAGCGTCGGTCAGCTCGACGGCAGTAAACGGCGTATCGAAGCGCACGACGAAGTAATTGCGGAAATTATCAGGAACGCCGCCGCTGTTGCGCGTGGTGTAACCCACGATCGTGCGGGCGTCGAGCATGCCGATCTGCGAACCGCGGTCGAAGGCGTCGATCACAACGCCCGACTCGTCGCTTTCGGGAAAGGTGAAGCGCATCATCGCGGCACGTTCGGTCGGGGCGATCTCGGCGCGGATGTCGTGGTCGGCCAGATAGACCCTGTAATAGTAGGGCTTCGCCACCTCGGCTTGGTGCGAATACCAGCTCGCGCGGGACTCTTCGTCCAGCTTATCATTCCCGCGCACGGGCATCAGCGCGAACTGGCCGTAGTCGTTGATCCACGGCGAGGGCTGGTGGGTCTGCTTGAAGCCCCGGATTCGGTGCGCCCCGTAGGTATAGGCCCAGCCGTCGCCCATCTTGCCGGTCTGGGGCGTCCAGAAGTTCATACCCCAAGGCAGAGCGACGGCAGGATAGGTATTGCCCGTAGAGAAGGCAACGTCCGACTGCGAGCCTACCAATGTCGAAACATAGTCCGACGGACGCTGCGGGAATCGCTGCCCGGCCGAAGGGCACGAACAGCCGGCCAAAACGGCGGCGCAAAGGGCCGCGAAAAAGATATTTCTACTTTTCATTGCTGTCATTTCCGTTTAAAGTTCGTACCATAGGGCAGGCTCCGGTCCCATTTCGAATTCGAGCGTGCCGCCGGCGGCGATCTCTTCGAAACCGATATAGGGCTTGGCGTACGGCTCGCCGTTGAGCTTCACGCGCTGAATGTATTTGTCAGCCGCCGAATTGTTGTGCGCGATCACGGTGAACACGCCGTCGCGCACGCGCAGCTCGGCCTTGTCGAAGAGCGGCGAACCGAAGAAGTAGCGTCCTCCGGCCGGCTCGACCTGATAGAATCCCAGCGACGAAAGCACGTACCACGCCGACATCTGGCCGACGTCCTCGTTGCCCGACAATCCGTCGGGCTGGTCGTGGTAGAGCGTCGTCAGGATTTCGCGCACCTTGTCGGCGGTCTTCGCGGGCTGGCCGATCATCGTATAGAGGTAGACGACGTGGTGGCTGGGTTCGTTGCCGTGGGCGTACTGACCGATCAGGCCCGAAATGTCGGGCGAAGCGGCGCCCTCCAGCACGGAGCTGACCGTGAAGAGCGAGTCGAGTTTTTCGACGAAAGCCTCCTTGCCGCCGAAGCAGCCGATCAGCCCCTCAACGTCGTGCGGCACGAGCCACGTATACTGCCACGCGTTGCCCTCGCAGTAGTCGTCCTCGCGGTGGGTCGAAGCGAACGGGTTGAAGGGCGTGCGGAAGCTGCCTTTCGAATCCAGCCCGCGCATGAAGCGGGTTTCGGGATCGAAGAAGTGGCGGTAGGATTTGCTGCGATCGAGGAAATAGTCGTAATCGGCCGTATCGCCGCGCTGCGCCGCGACCTGAGCCACGGCCCAGTCGGCCAGCGCGTACTCCATGTCGTAGGCCACCGCTTCGTTGAAGAGGTCGCAGGGGATATAGCCGTATTTCATGCGCAGGTCCATACCCCGCTCGCCGAGCATGGCGGATTTCTTCAGCGCCTCGTAGGCCAGCTCCTTGTCGAAGCCGCCGTAACCTTTCAGCACGATGTCGGCCATGGCCGGAATGCCGGGATTGCCGACCATGCAGTCGGTCTCGTTGCCCGCAAGGTGCCAGACGGGAAGCTTGCCCTGCTGCGTGTAGATATGGAGCATCGTATTGGCGATGTCGGGCATCTTCTCAGGATGGAGAATCGTCATCAGCGGCTGGGCGGCGCGGTAGGTGTCCCACAACGAAAAGGTCGTATAGTTCACGAACGGCGCGGCGCGGTAGATCTCGCCGTCAGCGCCCCGGTAGTCGCCGTTCACGTCGCAGAACTCCGACGGAGCGACCATCGTGTGGTAGAGCGCCGTATAGAAGATGCGGCGGGCGGCTTCGTCCGAAGTCTCGACACGCACCTTCTGCAGCTCGGCGTTCCACGCCTTGTCGGCCGCCGCCGCCGTAGCTTCGAAGTCCCAGCCGGGAAGTTCCGCCTGCATGTTGAGCTTGGCGTTCTCGATGCTCACGGGCGAAATCGCCACTTTCATATAGAGCGGCTCGCCGTCGGTCGTATCGAACTCCACGCGGGCGTAACGGCCCTTGACCGTAACGTCGCCCTCCTCCGGAACCGTCTCCGACGCATCGGGATAGGAGATATTCTTCACCGGCTTCGAGAATTCGGCCGTGAAGTAAACGCGCTGATCCTTGGCCCAGCCCGTCGAATAGCGGTAACCGCTGAGCCGGAGTCCGTCGGAAACGAATGCGGTCTCGGTGGCCTTGTCCCAGCAGCCGCCGTTTTCGAGGTCGAAGACCACGGCAGCCTCCTGCGACGCAGGGAAGGTGTATTTGTGCAGCCCGACGCGCTTGGTGGCGGTCAGCTCCACATCGACGCCGTAGCGGTCGAGCCGCGTGGCGTAATAGCCCGGACGGGCTTTTTCGTTCTTACGGCTGAAATAGGACCAAAGCCCCGACTGCGGGTCGTCCTCCGTGCCGCGGGCGTAGGTCACCCCGCCCACGACGGGCATCACCGTGACGTCGAACAGGTCGCCGATACCCGTACCGTTGAGGTGGGTATGGCTGAAACCGATGACGGTCGTATCGGAAATGTGGTATCCCGACACCCAGTCCCACGACTGCGGGATGCTGGTGGGGCCGAGCTGCACGGCGCCGAACGGAACGTTGGCCCCCATGAAGACATGGCCGTGGCCGCCCGTGCCGATATACATGTCGACATACTGCGTCAGCGGCTTCTGCTCAGGCTGCGAACAGGCGGCCGAGATCAGCAGAACGGATAAGGAAAGAAGATGCTTGGGTTTCATTATGCAATCGTTTAAAATTTTTCGCAACGTTTTATTTCACGGTCACTTCGTCGAGGAAGAACCAGCAGGGGCAGCCTACGCCGTAATGCCACGGCGGACAGGTCTTGACGCCTTCGATTTCGACTTTGACATAGCGGGCCAGCACCGGTTGTGCGGCCGTGACGGCAGCCGGAACGAACTTTACGGGCACCGACTGGTCCTCAGGAAACTCCACCTGCCCGAACGGGGTCCAGTCCGCGTTGTCGGACGAGACGGAGTAGCGCACCGAACGGGGCAGCAGAATCCACTGGCCCAGCTGATGCAGGAAATCGGTCTCGACCGTCGAGAAGGCCACATCGCGGCCCAGATCGACGACGAAAGCCCCGTCCTTGCCCTCCCAGCCCGTCCAGCTCTCGACGAACGATGCGCCGCCGAAAAGACCGTCGGTCAGGGTCTTCTCGCCCGACGCCCGGTATTTCTCCGCAGGAGCGTCGATCCAGACGATCCGCGCGCCCAGCGCCAGATTGGAGTTCTCCGCAGGAAGATAACGTTTGCGGTAGAGCCGGCAATATTCCTGCGGACTGTTATTGCGCTCGTTGAGCGTTTTCACGCCGAATTGGGTCACGTATTTCTCGAACGCGTCCAGCTCGCTCACCACGGCGCCGAGGTCCTTGTCGGCCGTCGTGCGGGCGATTTCGAGGTTGGAGTACATCAGCGGCAGACGCGTCAGGCGCACGCGGCGCAGCAGGACGGAATCCCCCGCCACGGCCCGCTCGGCGCAGTCGAACAGCTCTCCGTAACGCTTGCGGCAGGCGGCGTTGAGCATGCCGTCCTTGTGCGAGACGGGAGAATCGTATATCCACAACCGCTGGCCGCCCGCCAGCAATGCGCCTTCGAGCAGTTTTTCGTACTGATAAATATAAGGTGCAGCAGGTCCGTAATAACCGCGCATGAAACGCAGCATGAGCGAATCGGTATCCTGATCGGGATTCCACATCAGCTTGGCGACCACATAGGTGCGCATCTCCGAGAAATCGCCGCCATACGAGCCGCCGATCTGCGAGAAGTGCATCGTGGCGTGGTTGCGCCGGAAAAGCCCGATATTGGGTTTCAGTATCGGAAAGTTGGGGAACGGAGCGACCATGTTGTCGAAATTGATGCCGTAGTCCCACACGAAGATATTGTCCGACAGGGCCGCCCACCCCTCCATCGCTTCGATGAACTCGCGGCCCGACGCATTGTCCGTAAGGGGCACTTCGCGGTCGCAGTCGATGTCGCACAGCATGATATTGACGTTGGGCAGCGGCTTCACGTGCTTCGGGGGCTGCATCGTAAAGAGGTAGGCCAGCGTCGAAAACTCCTTGTCGGGGAAACGCTCCGCCAGCTTGTTCAGGAAGCGGATATAGTTGCCCGAAGGCGCGCCCTCGTACTGGTTGACCTTCTCGCACTCCTCGCAGCGGCAGTAGGTGAAATTGCTGTCATTCTGGCTTATGGAGATGATGTTCATGCCGGGGTTGGCTCGGAAGATCGAATCGACCTTCGCAGCCGCCAGCTCGAAAAGCTCGTCGTTCGTCAGACACCATTGGCTGGCGCGCCCCGGACGGCGTTCGCCGTTGATGAACGAGTAGTATTCGGGATGCTCCGCGCCGTAGACCGACGCAGGAAGCAGGCTGTTGAAGGTGTGCACCCACAGGCCGCCGGCAAAGATGTCGCGCGGCTCCTCCAGACGCAGGGCCAGCCGGTACACGGAGTCCTGCGCCATGCCGTAGCCCTGACTCTGGCGATAGCGGAACGCCGGGTTTTCGGCGAAGTCCATCGCCGGAAGCGTGACGGTCGGATTCCGGTCGAGTTCATAGACCCCGGCGGCGAAATAATCCAGCCCCAAGTAACGTTCCAGCAGCGTCATGACGCCGTAAACCGCCCCCTTGTCGCCGCCGCTGCTGATGCGCAGCACGCCTTCCTGCGTGCGAAGGCGGAAGCCGTCCTCGGCAAGTCCCGCGGTGTCCGAAGCTCCGATCAGGATGTCGCCCTTGCGGGGCGTCACGTCATGCAGCAGGGGCAGTGTCGCACCGGTCGATTCGCGGACGAATCGCTGCAGCAGCTGCGCAGCCGTGAGATCGGCGGCAGTTTGCTGCGCCACGACGATCCGGGCCGCAGGTTTGCCGTTGCGGGTCAGCCGGGTCTGCGCCCGGACTCCGGACGAGACGAGCAGCAGCGAGACAACGAATATCCAGCGGAAGAGTCTCATCTATTTGCGGTTTTGAAGTTCGAAAGTCAGCCGTCCGCCCCGCAGCAGCTCGTCGTGGCCGATGCGGTATCGCTTCAGCGGTTTGCCGCCGAGCGTCATCGAGCGGATATAGACCGCGCCGGAATCGGGACGCTTCGTCTCGATGACAAGTTCCCCGGCCGGATAGTATTTCCTGTCTAACGTAACGGTCACCCGATCGAAAACGGGCGAGGTGAGCGTGTAATACGGCTCGCCCGGACAGTCGGGATAGAAGCCCATCATCGAGAAGACGGCCCACGCCGACATGGTTCCGGTATCATCGTTGCCGGGAATGCCGTCGGGCGCAGTGGTGAAATATTTGGCCAGCAGGCGGTTCACCTCGCGCTGCGTACGCCACTCCTCGCCCCGGAAATAGCTGAAAAGGTAGGGATAGGCGATGTCGGGTTCGTTCGCGGGATCATAAAGCCCCTCGTCGAAGACCATTTGCAGCTTGTCGATGAATTTGCGCCGGCCGCCCATCAGCTTCGACAGTCCGTAGACGTCGTGCGGGACATAGAACGTATAGTTCCATGCCGAGCCTTCGTGGAAACCGGGAACCGGCTCGAAATTCTCGCCCTGCCGCGGATCGAACGGCGTCAGGAAACCGCCCTCCCCGGTGATCGGACGGAAAGTGCCCGATTCGGGGCTGTAGTAGTTCTTATAGCCGAGCGAACGGTTCCGGAACAGCACCGCGTCCTCCCTGCGGCCGAGCGAATCGGCCAGCAGCGACAGGGCATGGTCGGCGATATAGTATTCCAGCGCGTGCGACACGGAGTTGTCGCCCGAAAGGTCGCGGGCGTAGAAGCCCAGCGGCACGTAGCCCTTTTCGACATAGGGATCGATGTCGGGGCGCATCCTGTTCTGCGCGCCGGGCGTCGTGGCCGACTTGCGCATCGCCTCGTAAGCGGCGTCCATGTCGAAATCGCGCAGGCCCTTCATCCACGTATCGACGATCACCGGGATGGCCGGGTCGCCCTCCATGGTGAAGGTTTCGCGGCCGTAAAGCTCCCACTTCGGCAGCCAGCCCCACTCCTTGTACATGCCGATCATCGAACGCACCATTTCCAACTGGCGTTCGGGATAGACCAGCGTCATCAGCTGGTGCAGGTTGCGGTAGGTGTCCCAGAGCGAGAAAACCGTATAGCGGTTGCCCTCGGCGGTGCGGATTTCGGCGCTCTCCATCGCGGGGTATTCGCCGTTGACGTCGCTCAGCACATTGGGATGGATCAGCGCATGATAGAGTCCCGTATAGAAGACCTTCTTCTGCGCGTCGGTGCCGCCCTCGACGCGGATGCGGCCCAGATCGTCGTTCCACGAGCGGCGCGCCGCGGCACGGATGTCGTCGAACGAACGCTCCTGCTGCTCGGCTTCGAGGTTCAGGCGCGCATTCTCGACCGACACGAACGAAACGCCCATGCGGACTTCGAGCTGCTCGCCCTCCGTCGTTTCGTAGCTGAACCACACGCCAACGTCGTCGCCCGCGAGTTCACGGTCGTAGTGCGTATAGAGCTTGTAATTGCCGGCATCCTTGTCCCACTCGGCTTCGACACCGTATTTGGGGGGCTGTTTCTTCCAGAATCCCGTGGCGGAGGGGCGTTTCGAGACGCGCATCACGAAATAGATCGGGAACACCGCCTGCGGGTTGTAGCAGAACGTGCCGAGCAGTTTCATGCCCTCGACCTCGGTGTCGCTCACGCGGCGCACCCAAGCTCCCGATTCGTTGGTAAGGCCCTCGCCCAGATTGAGCAGGATATGGCTCTCGCCCGCCGGGAAGGTGTAGCGTTCGGCCGAGCTGCGCGGTGTGGCCGTCACTTCGGCAAGGACGCCGTACTTCGAAAGCAGGTTCGAATAGTAGCCCGGAGAAGCGGTTTCACCGGTGTACTTGCTGCCGTAATTGCGGTAATCAACGTCGAGCGCGCCCGTGGTCGGCATCACCAGCAGCGATCCCAGTTCGGGGCATCCCACGCCGCTCAGCGTGACATGGGCGAAGCCCGTGAAGAACTTGTTGTGGAACTCATAGGGCGCGGACCACCAGCGGGCGTCCTTGTCGTAGACGTTCTCGTCGGAACCCATCACGTTGAAGGGAACCACGGACATCATGCCGTTGGGACACACCGCGCCGGGGTTGGTCGTGCCGAAGTTGGTCGTGCCGACGAAAGGATCGACCCAGTCGGCAGGTTCCTGCGCACGCAGCGGTGCGCAGAAAACAGCTGCGGCGAGCGCAGCAGTTAAGAGCGTTCGTCGCAGCATCGTCAGAGAATATTGTTTTCCTTGGTAAACTTGACGATTTCGGGGATATAACCGAAGGCAAGGCCCGTGACGGTGTCGGCGCATCCGTAATAGACGGCGATCCGGCCCGTTTCGGGGTCATGGAGCGACGCGCAGGGGAACGTGACGTTCGGAACGTCGCCCGTCAGCTCGTAAATCTCGCGCGGCGAAATCAGGTACGGGCCGCTGCGGGCGATCGTCTTCCACGGCTGGTCGAGGTCGAGCAGCGCCGAACCGAACGCATAGACATAACCGTTGCACGAGCGCAGCACGCCGTGGTAGAGCAGCAGCCAGCCCTCGCTCGTCTCGATGGGCACGGGACCCGCACCGATCTTCATGCACTGCCATGCCGACACCTCGAAGGCCGCGGGCGACATCACATGACGGTGGCGGCCCCAGAACTCCATGTCGGGCGACTCCGAGTAGAAAATGTCGCCGAAAGCCGTATGGCCGTTGTCGCTCGGACGCGACAGCATGGCGAAACGGCCGTTGATCTTGCGGGGGAACAGCACGCCGTTGCGGTTGAAGGGGATAAAGGCGTTCTCCAGCTGGTGGAACGTCTCGAAGTCGTCGGTCCACGCGATGCCGATCGTCGGGCCGTGGTAGCCGTTGCACCACGTCACATAATACTTATCCTCGATCTTGGCTACGCGGGGATCGTAACCGTAAACCCACTCGGCGATTTCGGGATCGGCGCCCACGAGTTTGAAATCCTCCTCGCAGATATCCCACTTGATGCCGTCCACCGAGAAAGCGGCGTGGATGCGCATGCGGCGGTTGGTGTCGTCGCAGCGGAAAACGCCCGCATAATTATACTTGCCTTTCTTGAAGGGAATGACCGCCGAGTTGAAAATGCTGTTCGACGTCGAAAGCGCGTCGCGCGGGATGATCGGATTGGCCGAATAGCGCCACATCACTTCCTTGGAGCCGGCGGGACGATCCTCCCACGGCATATCCGGCATGGCCGGGCCTACGATTTTCAGGTTGTTGTCCATAGTTTTACGTTATCTGTTTATTCGTTGATCAATTCTTTGTCGATCTCCTCGGCCGTCACCTCTTCGGTATCGGGATGGGTGAAGGGAATGCGCGCGGCGAGCAGGAAGGCGGGAACCGTCGCCAGCAACGCCCACATGAAGAAGTAGTGATAGCCGCCCAAACTGTCACAAAGCCAGCCGCTGATCATACCCGGAAGCATCACGCCGAGGTTGGCAAGCGACGACCCGAAGGCGTAGTGCGCCATCTGGTGCGGGCCGGGCGCCACCTGCTGCATGATGAAGAGCGTGAGTCCCACGAAGCCGAAGCCGTAACTGAAATATTCGAACACGATGGCCGCGCAGATCAGCACGGGACTCGAAGGCTGGAACCACGCCAGCAGCGCGTAGACCACGAACGGAACGTTGAAGATGCAGACCAGCGGGAACAAGGCGCGCCGCAGTTTGAGCCATGAAATGAAATAGCCGCCCAGAATGGACCCCACGACGAAGGCGATCACGCCGAACGTACCGTAATAGAGTCCGATCTGCTGTTCGGTAAGGCCCATGCCCTGCTGATCGAGCGGAGCGTTGAGGAACAGCGGCACGATCTTGATGACCAGACCTTCGGCGAAGCGGTAGAAGAGGATGAATGCGAAATAGATCCAGATGTATTTCTTCTTGAAGAACTCCAGAAAGATGCGCTTCGTTTCGCGCATGGCGCCGCCGAAACTGTCAGCATGGGCCGTCGCGGCACCGCCCGAAGGCAGCATGCGGATGTGATACAGCCCCAGCAGGAAGAGAATGCCGCCGCAAAGGCCCATCACGGTCATCCACGCCTGCACGATTCCGACATGGTCCTTGAGCGCGCCGGCCAGATAGACCAGTCCGCCCATGGCGAAGACCTTGGCGATGTTGTAAAAAGCGCCCTGCCAGCCGATGAACTTAGCCTGCAGGTCTTTGGAAAGTTCGGTGATATAGACGCCGTCGGTGGCGATGTCGTGCGTCGCACCGCTGAAAGCCACGACAGCCATCAGGGCGATGGCATAGGGGAAAAAGTTGGGAAGCGGAAGCGACAGGGCGACCAGCGCAAGTCCCAGACCCGAAACCAGCTGCGTGGCGACGACCCAGAATTTCTTGGTCCTGAACATCTCCATCAGAGGACTCCAGAAGGGTTTGAGCGACCACGGCAGGATAATCAGCGAGGTCCAGAGCGTGATGCGGGCATCGTCGATACCCAGCCCTCGGAACATCAGCGTCGCTACCATGTTTACGATGATGAACGGGAGCCCCATGGCAAAATAGACCGTGGGGACCCATGCCAGCGGCGATACTTTTCGGGAATTTGCAGACATCGGTTCTTTTCAGGTTAAGGTTAGAATTGATGCAAAGATAGTAAAACTTTTTGCAACCACAGACGGTATTGCACCCTGTTCTGCGCCTTTGTTTCTATAAATAATACAATTTCACAAGACAGGTTACTAATCGAAATAACAAATTTTACATTCGAAACCGGGAAATCGGCCGAACAGGGCGCATGCACTCCGTCCGACCCGCCGAAAAGCACCGCCCGGACCGGAACACGCCCTAAGGCCCGGAAGAGCGGCGAACTCAGGAAAAACGGAAGACAGACTCAGGCAGGCGGAAGAAAAAAAGCTCCCGCAAGGGAGCTTTATATGAAAGGCCATACCGGAGATCACTTCGCCTTGGCCTCGCAGTAGGCGCAGCGGCACGAGCCGTCGGGCAGGCGGTGGAAAAGCCGGTCGACATCTTCGGTCGCCGAGATACAGCGCCGGTTGGAACACTCCATCTCATTGACGACGTAGTCTTCGCTGAAAACGGGAGTCTTCTCGAAGGGCTTGTTTTCGTCGGCCCAGCGCAGCAGTGTAAGGATCAGCGCCATGCGTACGAACTTGCCGTTCTCGACCTGCCGGAAATAGGCTGCGCGGGGATCGTTGTCCACGGCGCGCGTGATTTCGTTCACGCGCGGCAGCGGATGCAGGATAATCATATCCTCCTTGGCGGTTTCGAGCTTTCCGGGATCGAGCACGAAGCTGTTCTTCACGCGGTCGAACTCCTCCTCGTCGAGGAAACGTTCCTTCTGCACGCGCGTCATGTAGAGGATGTCCAGTTCGGGCATCACCTCCTCCATGGTCTCGACTTCGCGGAATTCGAGTTTCGAATTCTCGCTCATCTCGGCCAGCATGTAGTCCGGAAGACGCAGCTCCTGCGGGGCGATCAGGATCACCTTGATCCCCGAATAGCGCGACAGCGCCTTGATGAGCGAATGGACCGTACGGCCGAATTTCAGGTCGCCGCAGAAGCCGATCGTCATGTTGTCGAAACGCCCCTTCTCGCGCTTGATCGTCAGAAGGTCCGTAAGGGTCTGCGTCGGGTGGCTGTGGCTGCCGTCGCCCGCATTGATGACCGGAATTCCGGCGTACTGCGAAGCTACGAGCGGCGCGCCCTCCTTGAAGTGGCGCATGGCGATAATGTCCGCGAAACAGCGGATCACGCGTACGGTGTCCGCCACGGTTTCGCCTTTCGACACGGACGACGAATTAGCGTCCGAAAAGCCGATGACGCTGCCCCCCAGCTCCATCATGGCGGAGGTGAAACTCAGGCGGGTGCGGGTCGAAGGCTCGTAAAAGAGCGTCGCCAGCTTGCGCCCCTTGCACGCTTCGCTGTATTTGGCGCGGTTGGCGATGATATCTTCGGCCAACGCCACGATTTGTTCGGTTTCGGCCACCGTCAGGTCGGTCGGGTCAATCAGGTGTCTCATAGGTTGTTTCATTTATCAAAATCGGGGTTTGCAGCCGGCCGGCGGCACGCTGCGGATTGCACGCGGCGCCGACCGGAGTGCGGAGGGGGCGCAAGCCGCATTTCCATGCCCCCAAGCGAGGTGCGGAAAAGCGTCGTGCGATCCCGGCAAACTATTTTTCCATCCAGCTTTCGTCCGACGGATTGTCGCGGAATTTCAGCAGACGGGCCTTGTCTTCGGGCTTGATGTATCCCTCCTCGGCGGCCACTTCCACCAGCGCGTCGAGATTCGAGAGACTGTAATTGACGACGTTCGCCTCTTTCATGCGGTCCAGTCCCTTCTTCATGCCGTAGGTGAAGATCGACGCCACGCCCAGCACCTCGGCGCCGGCTTCGCGCAGGGCGGTCACCACCTCGATGCACGAACCGCCGGTCGAGATCAGGTCCTCGATCACGACCACCTTCTGCCCCTTTTCGAGCTTGCCCTCGATCTGGTTGCCGCGGCCGTGATCCTTCGAACCGCTGCGCACATAGCCCATCGGCAGGTCGAGGATCGTCGCGGTGATGGCGGCGTGGGCGATGCCCGCGGTCGAAGTTCCCATCAGCACCTCGGCTTCGGGAAAGCGGGTGCGGACGATCTGCGCCAGCCCCTCTTCGACGTGTCCGCGCACGACAGGCGCTGTCAGCGTCAGGCGGTTGTCGCAGTAAATCGGGCTTTTGATGCCGCTGGCCCATGTAAACGGCTGTTCGGGGCGCAGGAACACCGCGCCGATCGAAAGCAGGTCTTTAGCAATTGATTTCTCCATGATATTCTGTAGTTGTTTATTCCAGCGCCGAACGTAAAATCTTCTCCACCTCCTCGGCATAGATGCCGCCCTCGTGGACCTTCACGCCGTCGACATAAAACGTCGGCACATAGTAGTAATCGAACGTGTCGGCCAAGTCGGACTGCTCCGACTCCTCGATCATTTCGATCGCCACCGGCTGCAGTTCGGGGTGTGCGGCCTTGGCCTGCTCGATGTAACGCAGCGCCTTGCGGCAGAAGGGACAGTTTTTCAGGTAGAAAAGTTTTACCGGTTTCATAATCGACTGTTTTTAATCGTGTTTAATCGCAAAATTCGCTTACGCACCTGCGGTACGCGGCCACGGGGTCCGCTGCGGCGGTGATCGGACGGCCCACGACGATGAAGTCGGAGCCGATCTCCCGCGCACGGGCGGGCGTGGTGACGCGCACTTGGTCCGCAACGTCTCCGTCTGCAAAACGCACGCCGGGCGTGACGGTCAGGAACTCTTTTCCGCAGGCTTCGTGCACCATGCCCGCTTCGAGCGGCGAGCAAACCACGCCGTCCAGCCCCGCGGCACGGGTGTTCTGCGCATATTTGACGATCGTGTCGTTGATCGAGGCGTTGATAAGCAGCTCCTGCCGCATGCGCTCCTCGCTGGTCGAGGTGAGCTGCGTCACGGCGATCAGCAGGGGTCGCGTGCCGTCTTCGCGGGTAAGCCCTTCGAGGGCGTATTTCATCATCTCGACCGTTCCGGCCGCATGGACGTTGCACATATCGACGTCCAGACGCGACAGCACGGCCATCGCCTTCTTCACGGTGTTGGGAATGTCGTGCAGTTTGAGGTCGAGGAAAATCCGGTGGCCCCGGCGCTTGATTTCGCGCACGATGGCAGGACCTTCGGCATAGAAAAGCTCCATGCCGATCTTGAGGAACGGTTTGCGCTCCTCGTCCCGGAACAGGTCGAGGAACTTGAAAGTGTCTTCCGCCGACTTGAAGTCGCAGGCGATAATTACGTCGTGTTGCATCATATCCGATTTTAACTTTATTCTACGATTCCTATAATGTCGCTCAGCCGCTCGATCCCCAGCCGCTCCATCTCGGCGGGCAGGGCTTCGACGATCTCCTTCGAGGCATAGGGATTCACCAGATTCGCGGCGCCGACCTGCACGGCCGTGGCTCCGGCCATCATCATTTCGATCACGTCGCGGGCCGTCGTCACGCCGCCGCATCCCATGACGGGTACGGAGCAGGCTTTGGCGACCTGATAAACCATCCGCACGGCCACGGGAAAGACCGCGGCACCCGAAAAACCGCCCATCGTATTGGCGATCACCGCCTTGCGGCACCTCACGTCGATCCGCATTCCCAGCAGGGTGTTGATCAGGCAGATGCCGTCGGCACCGGCCTCTTCGCAGGCGCGGGCGATCGAGACGATGTCCGTCACGTTGGGCGACAGTTTGATATAGACCGGTTTGGTGGTCACGGCCTTCACCGCGCGCGTCACCTCGGCCGCACATTCGGGCGAAGTGCCGAACGACATGCCGCCGTGCCGCACGTTGGGGCACGAGACATTGACCTCGATGATGCCGACCTGCTCCTCGCGGTCGATCCGCTCGCAGCAATAGGCGTACTCCTCAATGGAGAAGCCGCTGATGTTGGCGATCACGGGTTTATGAAAGAAGCTCTTCAGGCGCGGCAGCTCCTCGGCGATCACGGCGTCGATGCCGGGATTCTGCAGCCCCACGGCGTTGATCATCCCCGCCTCACATTCGGCGATGCGGGGCGTGGGATTGCCGAAGCGCGGTTCGCGCGTGGTGCCCTTGAACGAGAACGAACCGAGGATGTTGATGTCGTAAAAATCCCGGAATTCATTGCCGTATCCGAACGTACCGCTGGCCGGAACGACCGGGTTGTCCAGCTTCAGACCGCTCAGGGTGACGGACATATCCGCGGCAGGTTTTCCTGCCGGCCGGTTCTGTGCGATGAACTGCTTGCTTACCATATGATCTCCCCTTTCGTTAATACGGGTCCCTCCTTGCAGATGCGTTTGTTGCCGTATTTCGTTTTGCACGAACAGCCCATGCAGGCGCCGAAACCGCATCCCATACGCTCCTCGAACGACAGCTGGCCGTCCTGTGCGACCGAGTCGCACAACGCGCGCAGCATCGGCAGCGGACCGCAGGCATAGAAGTAGTCGAAGTCGATGCCCTGACCGGCGATGGCCGTCGTGACGAAGCCTTTCGTCCCGGCCGAACCGTCGGCCGTGGCGACATGCACGTCGCACCCCAGCGCCCGGAATTCGTCGGCGTAGAAGACCTCGTCCGCCGTGTTGAATCCCAGCACGACGCTCACCGGTTTGCCCTCCGCCAGCAGCGCTTTGGCCAGCTTGTAGAGCGGAGGCACGCCTACGCCGCCGCCCACCAGCAGGGGCCGCCGCGCATCGTTGGAGGTGTCGAATCCGTTGCCGAGTCCCGTCAGCAGGTCCAGCTCCGCGCCCGCCGCCATGCGGCTCATCTGCTCCGTACCTCCGCCCACGACCTTATAGATGAGCGTGAGGGTCCGTGCATCGCAGTCGCACACCGAAATCGGACGGCGCAGGTAGCGGCCTTCGAGCGCGATATTGACGAACTGTCCCGGACGGACGATCCATTCGGTATCGCCCTCCAGCACCATGCGCCACACCGAGGCCGTCAGCGGCTCGTTCGCAAGAATCTTATAGATGCCTTTCTTATACATGTATTCCCTTTCGATTTTTGATCCGGAGAACAGCCCCCGCGCTTCGTTCGTTTCGCTCCGGACGGGACCGTATCCCGTTCGGAGCGAAAGAGGTGCGTACGAAAGGCGTCCTCACGCCGGAAATCACTTCGCGTCGATGGTCGAGACTCCGAAGGTGATCTCTTCGAGCACGTCCAGCAGCACCTGCACCGTTTCGAGCGCCGTGAAGATCGTCACGTTGTTCTCGACGGCCGTGCGGCGGATTTCGTATCCGTCGAGCCGGGTATTGTGCTGGTTGATGTCGATGGTATTGATCACGTAGCTCACATGGCCCTGACGGAGCGCGTCGATGATCTCCGAACTGCCCTCGCTCAGCTTGCGCCGCGTGCGGGTGCGGATGCCGTGTTCGCGCAGGAACTCGGCTGTCCCTGTCGTCGCCTCGACGTTGAAGCCGAGGTCGTAGAAACGCCGCACGAGGGGCAGCGCCTGCTCCTTGTCGTGGTCGGCGATGGTGACGAAGATCGTGCCGTAGTTGCAGACGTTCATGCCCGTCGCCTGCAGCGCCTTGTAAAGCGCGCGGGTGAGCTTGTCGTCGTAGCCGATGGCCTCGCCCGTGGATTTCATCTCAGGCGAGAGGTAGGAATCCATGCCGCGGATCTTGGCGAACGAGAAGGCCGGCGCCTTGACGTACCAGCGTTTCTTCTCCTTGCCGTATACTTCGGTGACGCCCAGTTCTTTCAACGTCTTGCCCAGAATCACCTGCGTGGCGATATGGGCCATCGGAACGCCCGTCGATTTGGAGAGGAACGGCACCGTGCGCGACGAGCGGGGATTGACCTCGATGACGTAGACTTCGTCGTTGCCGTCGAGGATGAACTGGATATTGTAGAGACCGATGATGCCGATCCGCAGACCGAGCTTCACCGTGTAGTCGATGATCTTGTCCTTGGCCTTCTGGCTGACGCTGAAGGTCGGATAGACGCTGATCGAGTCGCCCGAATGGATACCCGTGCGCTCGACATGCTCCATGATGCCGGGGATAAAGACGTCCTTGCCGTCGCAGATGGCGTCCACCTCAAGCTCCTTGCCCATGATGTAGCGGTCTACCAGCACCGGCGAGTCGTCGTTGACCTCGACGGCCGTCTGCAGGTAGTGGCGCAGGCGCTCCTCGTTCGAAACGATCTGCATGGCGCGGCCGCCCAGCACGTAGCTCGGACGCACCAGCACCGGATAGCCGATGCGGGCGGCGGCCTTCACGCCCGACTCGATGTCGGTGACGGCTTCGGCTTCGGGCTGCGGGATGCGCAGCTCCTCCATGATCTTCTCGAAACAGCCGCGGTCCTCGGCGTTGCGGATGGCTTCGCAGTCGGTGCCGATGATGGGCACGCCCAGCCGGGAGAGCGGCTCGGCGAGGTTGATGGCGGTCTGTCCGCCGAGCGACACGACGATCGCCTTCGGTTTTTCGAGGTGGATGACGTTCATCACGTCCTCGACCATCAGCGGCTCGAAGTAGAGTTTGTCGCTGGTGGTATAGTCGGTCGAGACGGTTTCGGGGTTGTTGTTGATGATGATGGCTTCATAGCCCGCCTCGCGGATCGACCAGATGGCGTGTACGGTCGAATAGTCGAACTCGACGCCCTGACCGATGCGGATCGGACCGGAACCGAGCACCACGATCTTCTCCTTGTCGCTCACCAGCGACTCGTTCTCGTCTTCGTAGGTCGAGTAGAAATAAGGCACGTAGGAGCTGAACTCGCTGGCGCAGGTGTCGATCATCTTGTAGACCGGGAAGATGCCGTTCTTCTCGCGCAGCAGGTACATGTCGTGCTGCGAGACACCCCACAGCTGACCGATGAACTTGTCGCTGAAACCCATGCGCTTGGCTTCGCGCAGCACTTCGATATCCATCGGAGCGGCCTCGACGACGCGCTCGAATTCGACGATATTCTTGAACTTTTCGAGGAAGAACATGTCGATTTTCGTGCGGTTGTAGATCAGCACCAGATCGACGCCGCCGCGGATCAGCTGCGCGATGGCATACAGTCGGTCGTCGGTAGGCTCGGCGATGTATTCCAGCAGCCGGTCGTTCGTCCAGTCGTCGAACTTCTTGTGGTAGATATGGCAGACGCCGGTTTCGAGCGAACGCATCGCCTTCAGCAAACTCTCCTCCATCGTGCGGCCGATCGACATCACCTCGCCCGTGGCTTTCATCTGCGTACCGAGCTTGTTCGACGCATCGCTGAACTTGTCGAACGGGAAGCGGGCGACTTTAGTCACGACGTAGTCGAGCGTCGGCTCGAAGCTGGCGGGCGTATTGGCCAGCATGATCTCGTCGAGGGTGAGACCCACGGCCACCTTGGCCGTAACGCGCGCGATCGGATAACCGCTGGCCTTCGATGCGAGGGCCGAGGAGCGCGACACACGGGGATTCACCTCGATCAGGTAGTATTTGAATGACAGGGGGTCGAGTGCGAACTGCACGTTGCAGCCGCCTTCGATCTTCAACTCGCGGATGATCTTCAGGGCGCTGTCGCGCAGCATCTGGAACTCCTTGTTAGTGAGCGTCTGGCACGGCGCCACGACGATCGAGTCGCCCGTATGGACGCCCACAGGGTCGATGTTCTCCATGCAGCAGATGCTGATGGCCGTGTCGTTGTGATCGCGCATCACCTCGAACTCGATCTCCTTGTATCCCTTGATGCTCTTCTCGACGAGCACCTGATGTACGGGCGAAAGGAACAGGGCGTGGCGCATCATCTCGCGCAGCTGCTCCTCGTTGTCGGCGAAGCCGCCGCCCGTGCCGCCCAGCGTATAGGCGGGACGCAGCACGACGGGATAGCCGATCTCGGCGGCGACCTCGACGGCCTCCTCGACCGACATGGCGATCTTCGACTCGATCACCGGCTCGCCCAGCGATTCGCACAGCTCCTTGAAAAGTTCGCGGTCCTCGGCACGTTCGATCGACTCGAACGAGGTGCCCAGAATCTCGACCTGACACTCTTTCAGAATGCCCTTCTTGGCGAGCTGCACCGCGAGGTTCAGACCCGTCTGCCCGCCCAGTCCCGGCACGATGGCGTCGGGGCGTTCGAAGCGGATGATCTTGGCGACGTATTCGAGCGTCAGCGGCCCCATGTATACCTTGTCCGCAATATGCGTGTCGGTCATGATCGTGGCGGGGTTCGAATTCACGAGAATCACCTCGTAGCCCTCTTCCTTGAGTGCGAGGCAGGCCTGCGTGCCCGCATAGTCGAATTCGGCGGCCTGTCCGATGACGATCGGACCCGAACCGATAACCATTACCTTCTTTATATCTCTTCTCTTAGGCATTTTTACGCTCCTCCATTATTTTGGTAAACTTTCTGAACAAATAGCCGCTGTCCTGCGGACCCGAAGCGCTCTCCGGGTGATACTGCATCGAGAAAACAGCGTCGCCGACACACTCCACGCCCTCGGCCGTGCCGTCGAGCAGGTTTACGTGGGTCAGCTCCAGCCCCGTACCGGCCAGCGAATCGACGTCCACGGCGTAGCTGTGGTTCTGGCTCGTGATCTCGATCTTGCCGGTGGACAGATTCTTCACGGGGTGGTTGCCGCCACGGTGGCCGAACTTCATCTTCACGGTCTTGGCGCCGTAAGCCAGCGAAATGAGCTGATGGCCCATGCAGATGCCGAAGATCGGCAGTTTGCCGCGCAGCTGCCTGACCAGCTCGATCACGGGCGTCACGTCCTGCGGGTTGCCGGGACCGTTCGACAGCACGACGCCGTCGGGACGGAAGGCCATGATCTCCTCCAGCGTCGAGTCGAACGGCACGACCGTCACGTTGCAGCCCACGCGGTTCAGCTGGCGGATGATGTTGTACTTGATGCCGCAGTCGACCGCCACCACGTCGTATTTGTGGTTGGGGACGCGCGACATCCAGCGTTTCTTGCAGCTCACGCGCGAAACCATGTCGTGGGGAAGGGCGTACTCGCGCACTTTGCGGAGCGCCTCTTCGAGGGGCGTATCCGCGCCGGTGATAATCACCTTCTGGGTGCCTTCGTTACGGATGATGCGCGTCAGGGTGCGGGTGTCCACGCCCCAGATCGCGGGAATGTCATGCTCCTCGAAGACCTCGTTCAGGGTCTTCGTGTAGCGGAAGTTGCTCGGCGAGTCGTTGTACTCGCGCACGATCATGCCGCCGATGGTCGGAGTCTTCGTTTCGTAATCCTCGTCGGCCATACCGTAATTACCGATCAGCGGATAGGTCATCACGACCATCTGGTCCGTGTAGGAGGGGTCGGACATAATCTCCTGATACCCCACCATCGAGGTATTGAAGACGATCTCGTTAATGACCTCGCGGTCGGCGCCGAAGCCGTAGCCGTAAAACTCACGGCCGTTCTCCAAGACAATTTTCTTCGTAAATGGTTTCATATTTATTTTCGGTACGGGCTTTTCGCATCGCCCCTTTTTATGGATTTGTTTCGTTCTGTCGATCCGGATTCCGCTCCATATGAAACCCGGCATTCTATAATCCCGCTAAATCTCCCTTTGAGAAGGGAGACTTCACAACTGCAATCCATCATCCCGGTATGCCTCCCGGCCCCCGACGACCGTCAGCACGGCGCGGCCCTGCACCGGCCAGCCGGCGAAAGGCGTAGCGCGGCCCTTCGAGAGGAACGCCGCAGGGTCTACCTCGTACTGCGCGCCGAGGTCGAGCACCGTGAAGTCGGCTTCATCGCCGACGTTCAGGCCGCCGCCCAAACCGAATATCCGGCGGGGATTGTCAGACATCAGCGCGACAAGCTTTTCGAGCGTGAGCGTTCCCGGCAACACCATATATTTATACATCAGCGGGAAAGCGCACTCCAAGCCCACGATTCCCATGGCGCTTCCGGCCAGTCCGCGCGACTTCTCTTCGGCGGTATGGGGCGCATGGTCGGTGGCGATCACCTCGATCGTACCGTCCGCGACGCCCGCGATCAGCGCGGCGCGGTCTTCGCGGCTGCGCAGCGGCGGATTCATCTTGAAGCGTCCGTCCTCCTGCAAATCCTCATCGCAGAGCAGCAGATAATGCGGCGCCGTTTCGCAGCTCACGCGCACGCCGCGGGCCTTCGCACGCCGCACCAGCTCGACGCTCTCCTTGGTCGAGACGTGGCAGACGTGATACTGACAACCGGTCTTTTCGGCCAGCGCAATGTCGCGTTCCACCTGCTTCCACTCGCTCTCGGAGCAGATGCCCTTGTGCCCGTGCGCACGGCAGTATTCGCCGTCGTGGATATAGCCGCCCCGCAGCAGATCGTCCACCTCGCAGTGGGCCACGATCGGCCGGCCGGCTTTTACCGCCCGGCGCATCGCCTCCTCCATCAGTTCGTCGGACTGCACGCCGCGGCCGTCGTCCGAGAAGCCGACAACATCGGGCGCGAGGGCCGCGAAATCGACCAGCTCGCCGGCGCCCCGCTGTCCCATCGTGATACAGCCGTAAGGCACGACCCGCACCACGGCGTCGCGGCGGATGATGTCGGTCTGCGCGCGGAGCGTATCGGGCGCATCGGGCGCAGGGTTCAGATTCGGCATCGAACAGACCGTCGTGTATCCGCCCCGTGCGGCCGCGGCCGTTCCGGAGGCGATGGTCTCCTTCTGCGAGAATCCCGGTTCGCGCAGGTGGACGTGCACGTCCACGAGTCCCGGAATCACATGCCAGCCGCCGAGGTCCACGGTCCGGTCGGGCGCCGCGCCCGCGACGGGCACGATGCGGCCTCCCTCGACGGCGAACTCTCCGGCCGCAAAACGGCCGCCGGCATAGATCGCGGCATTGGTATAAAGTGTCTTCATCCGTACGAGCGTAAAAAAATAGGGCAACCGAAACAGTTACCCTAATAAAACAAAATTACCGAAAACCGGGGATACGTCGCCCGACCAATAGTCCTGCTGCCAGAATGCCTGCGCTGACGATATGAGGGGGTTACAATTCATAGGTATTCGGAATCGCTGTAATTGAGGGCAAAGGTAGGACATTTTTACGGGGCGTGCAAAACTTTGCCGGAAAAAATTTTCAACAATCCGCACACACCGGGCCGATCCGCGGACGGAACCGTACGAACCGCGGCAACGTCACCGGCAAAAATTCTCCGTTCCTTTCGGTTTCGGGAGACTCGGCATGCAATTTCGGACAAGAAAAAACAAGAAAGACGAGCGGGTTCCAAAAATTTTCATTACATTTGAGATGAATCTTCATGTCAAACTAATCCCATTCACTATGAAACAGCTATGCACTCTGCTATGCCTGCTGCTACTGGGCGGCGCATGCTCGGACGACGACACCCCGAATCCGGCGGTCAAATTCAGTTCGCCCGATTCGGATGTCAAAATTTCACAAGACGGAACCTCTGCCGCGATAACCGCGACACACCATGCAGGCCAGTTCGTCCTCACCATGGAAAAGAACTTCGAAGCCGTGCCGGAATCCGACCGGTCGTGGTGCACGGCCGTCCTGTCCGGGGATCGGCTGACGGTCGAAATCGAAGAGAACGCCGAGGAGCTGCGCAATGCCGCAATCTCCATCATGAACAGAGAAAGCGTCATCGGCAAAATCACGGTCGAACAAGGCGTTGCGCCGACACTGAGTCTGGGAAGCAGTACGGCGGAATTCACCAACGAGGGGGGGGGAATTGACCCCATCACGGTAACCACGAATCAGGAGCGGTGGGACGCCGCCTGCGACGCAGGATGGATAACGATCTCCAAGGAGGGCGACAAACTCCGCCTCACGGCGTCGCCCAATCCCGACGGCGGAAACCGGCCGGCCGTGGTGACGGTCACCACCGGCTGCAAAGACAACCCCGCCGAGGTGTCGGCCGCCATCAATGTCACCCAAGGTCCTCCGTCGCTCATCCTCGAATACACCGTTCCGGCAGGCGGCAAGATCATACTGCCGCTCTCCGGCGCCATCGACTGCACGGTCGATTACGGCGACGGATACAGCGAGAAACTCGCCCTCAACCTCAACCCCGCAACGGGCAGCCTGATAAATTACGAATATGCGGAAGCGGGCGTCTACGAAGTATCCGTATCCGGTTCGGTGGAACAGCTCTACAGCCTGCAGGGACACTCCGAGACCTCCCGCAGCTACCTGACGGCCGTCAAACAATGGGGCAACGTAAACCTGACCTCGATGTACTATGCGTTCTACCTCTGCTCCAACCTGAAAACGCTCCCCGAAAACACGACCGACTCGTTCGCCGAGGTAACCACGTTCAAATACGCATTCGAAGGCTGCAGCGGTCTGCAAACCATTCCGGCTTCGTTGTTCAGCGGCTGCGACAAGGTCACCGACGTATTGGGGTGTTTCACCAAATGCGCCTCGCTCACGTCGGTTCCCGAAAATCTGCTCGCCCCGCTCAAAAACGTCACGTCGCTGCAAAGCTTCCTCGCCCACTGCACCCAGCTCAAAACCGTTCCGGCCGGATTTTTCGCCCGAAGCCCTCAGATCACGACGCTGAAATACACCTTCTCCGGAAATACGGCTTTCGAAACGCTGCCTGCGGGCCTGTTCAAGGGGCTTGCCAACGCCACGAACTTCGAGGAGACTTTCTACGGCTGCACCGCACTCAAAGAGATTCCCGACGAATTTTTCGCAGGATGCACGTCGGCCGACATTTTCCGAAGCTGTTTCTTCGGCAACAAAGCCCTGACGAAAGTGGGCAGAAACGTATTCAAAGGGTGTACCAACGTCACATCCTACAAATGGCTTCTGGCAAACTGCACCGAACTTGTGAGCGTTCCCGCCGACATGTTCGACGACAGCCGTAAGGTCACCGACTTCAGCGGCACATTCCGCGATGCGGCCAAACTCGCCGTCGAATCGCCCTACACGACCATCGACGGCGTGAAAGTACACATCTACGAACGTTCGCTCCACCTCGACGCATTCACCGCGCCGAAGAGTTTCGGCACCTGCTTCCGCGGATGCACGGCGCTGACCGACTGGGACGCGATCGGCAGCGGCTACGCCGCATGGACCAAATAACCCTCCTGCCTTCCGACAAAGTAGAGGCGGCTCCGAAATTTCGGAACCGCCTCTGTTTCTCGCACGCAGGGCGCGCCTGTCATTTTTCCGGTTGGCGACAGCCCTACTTGACGATAATCAGGTCCACGCCCGCCTCCTCGACGATGGCGACCATCTGTTCGGAAATCCGGTCGTCGGTAATAATGACGTCTATGTCCTCCAGCGCGCAGATGCGTCCGAAGCCGCGCTGTCCGAATTTCGAAGAGTCGGCCAGCACGATATTCTGCGACGACGCCTTCATCATCTTGCGCGTGAGCTTCGCCTCGTCGATCGTGGAGGTCGTGATGCCGTGTTCGAGGTCGATGCCGTCCACGCCGAAGAAGAGTTTCGAACAGATGCAGTCGTCGAGTGAACGCGCGGCCTCCTCGCCCAACACCGACAGCGACTTCTTGTGCACCGTGCCGCCCAGCTGCACGACATTGACATTCTCCGCCTCGTTGAGCAGCACACCCAGCCGCAGGAAAGGCGTAACGATGTTCAGGTGATGCCACTGGCGCGCCTTGATCTCCTCGGCAAAGGCATAGATCGTCGAACCGGAAGCGACGATGATCGAATCGTTGTCTTCGAGCAGTTCGAGGGCGCGCTGGGCGATAAGCCGCTTGGAGTCGCGGTTGATGTTGTCCTTGACATGCACGTCCATATCGGCCACATGGGGGTTGGCAGGACGGGCGCTGCCGTGCACTTTGTAAAGCAACCCTTTGCTTTCCAGTATCTTGACATCCTTGCGGATCGTCACCTTCGTAACCCCCAGTTCGTTGGCGACGTCGGTAATACGCACGAACCCGTATTTGTTCAGGTTATCGAGGATGTATTTGTGTCGTTCGGCAATACTCAGCATATCACTCTGTCTTTTAGCAGTTAACTGAACAAAGGTAACAATTTTTTTCTCAGATTTCAAAATAAAGTGTCCGAAACCGCAACCGGCTCCGGACACTTTCGGACCCGAAAGTCCATATCGTTTTTCCGTCAGCGGACGAACATGCCTAATTCCGCTCCGGTCCGGCATCGTAACCGTCGGCACGGGCGCCCCACATCAGCAGGAAAACCAGCATGCCCACCACCGCCATGCCGAGAATGCCGACATAGGCCCAGTTCCAGCCGTAATGCTGCGCCACATAGCCCAGTCCGACACCCGAAACGACGGTGCTCGCGTAACCGAACAGCCCCGTAAGGCCGTTGGCCGTCGCGGCGGCGTTCTTCGTAGCCTGATTCGCCGCGGCGATGCCGATCAGCGCCTGCGGACCGTAGATGCAGAAACCGGCGGCGCAGAGGGTCGTGAAGAGCAGCCAGACGGGAGCGTCACCGGGCAGCTGCCAGAAGAGGAAGACGAAAATCGCGGCTCCCGCCATGCAGAATACGCAGGTGCGGTGGGCACGGCCTTTCAGCCACCTGTCCGTTGCCCAGCCGGCGACCAGCATGCCGACGATGCCCGCAATCTCGAACATCGCCACGAGCCAGCCGGCGTGCTCCATGCTGACGCCCTTCGACTGGCTCAGCAGCGAAGGCCCCCAGTCGAGGACCGAAAAGCGGACGACATAGACGAAGAAATTGGCAAAACCCAGAATCCAGATCAGCGGGTTCTTGAAGACGTGCTTCATCAGGAACGCACGGTGCTCGGCACCTTTGGCGGCTTTCTTCTCCTTCCTGACCTCGGTGCCCTCCAATTCGGGAAGCCCCACCGACGAGGGCGTGTCGCGCAGGAAGACTACAAGCCCGACAGCCCCCGCGAACGAAATGGCAGAGGGAATCCAGAAACACCATTTCCACGCCCCGGCATGCGCGGCGGCCGCCATGACGCGCTCCATACCCGCGGCGTCACCGGGCTGTACGCCCAGATTGGCGGCCATGGCCGCCACGGCGTCGGGATCGGCCGAGACGTTCATGCCCAGCGTACCCATGATATACCCGCAGAGGATCACGACCAGACCGGCCCCGATCGAGTGCGAGGTATTCCACACCGACATCTTCGTCGCCAGCTGCGTGGGCGGAATCCAGTGGGTCAGCAGTCGGGCGCAGGGCGGAAATCCCGTCCCCTGCAGCAGGCCGTTTATCACCCACATGATACCCATGAAGAGGATCATCGTATTGGTGAACTGCGAACCGTCGTGCTGGCCCGTGATCCAGTAGGAGACGTCTTCGCCGAATCCGAAGGCGAAGTTGGCCAATGCGCAGAGCGCAAGTCCGACAGCCATGTACCAGCGGGCGTTCATCCGGTCGGCCAGAATGCCGTTCACGAAACGCGAAAGTCCGTAGACCACGCCGTTCAGGGTCAGGAAAATTCCCAGACTGGTTTTCGAGATCCCCAGATCGGCCTCAAGACCGGGCATGGCCAGCGAAAAGTTTTTACGCACGAAGTAAAAGAGCGCGTAACCGATCATCGTGGCGACGATCGTACGGGTCTGCCAGTACTTGAAGCGCTTGGTTTGTTCAGGAGTCATTTCGGAATGAAAGTTTAGTAGTTTCAGAAAGCAAATATACTACTTTATTTCCCAAATTCCGCCTTTTCCGAAGAGTTTGTCGAGCCATTCCTCCATCCATCCGCAGCGGAACGCGATATCGATCACCGTAAAGCGGCTGCGCATGTAGGGTATCTTTTCGAAGCTGGCGCGGAACTTGGCGCGCGAAACGCCGATATGCTCCGGCTCGTAAGGCGCACCGACCAGTTCGAGACGACGGCGGACCTCACCGAAGGGAATGATCTGCCGGCGGATATGGCCGCTCAGCGCGGGCCACGCCTTCTGCAGACGCTGCAGCTGGCGGCGCAGCCCCTCCTTATCGACATACTTGCCTTTGGTCTCGACCAGACCGCGGGCCACGAACTCAGGATCGTTGTCGAAAATCCGGTAGATATCCTTTTCGGTCTCCTCCCACGATTTCCATGCGGCGACGCATTTTTCGACGTCGAGCGTCTCGACCGGCGTATCGAGCAGCATCTCGATAAAAGCCGTCGAAGCCAGCGTGCCGATGCCGACCTTGAAACCGTGCGAGACGGATGCGCCGTTGTATTTGAGGTGCTCCATGTCCCAAAGGTGGCTGAACTGGTGTTCGGCGCCCGACGCGGGGCGGCTCGACTGCGTGGCCTGCATCGCGAAACCGCTCAGCAGCAAACCTTCGGCCAGTTGTTCGACCTTGGCCACATTGCCGGCACGCACGCCTGCGGGGTCGCAGAGGGCGTCCTTCAGTCCGTCCTGCACCACCGAAAAGGCGAATTCGTCGAGCAGTTCGGAGCCGACCGCATCGGCGAGCATCCAATCGGCCCCGGCCGGAATCTTCGCAATCAGGTCGGCATATCCCGACGCCGACATTTTCGCAGGCGCGGCGGCGGCGATCGTCGGATCGAGCACCATGCCCAGCGGAGCCGGACAGTCGAAGGTCTGCTTATTGCCGTCCTTGGTGATCGAGGCTCCGTAGGCCGTATAGCCGTCCATCGACGCCGCGGTTCCCACGACCATATAGCGGCGCCCGTTGTGGTGCGAGCAGAGTTTGGTCAGGTCGTTGATAACGCCCGATCCCACTGCGACGGGAATGGCGTCGGTGCAGGACAGCACCCCGTCCAGCTGTTCGACGAACGTCCACTCGGCATAAAGCTTCGGATCGGTGAAAACATGCGGCTCGTCCTGCGCAACACCCGCCTGAGCCAGCATCCGGTGAACATCGCCGCCGGCCGCCCGCCACGTATTGGCATCGGCGACGACAAGCGCACGCCTGCCGGGAAAGAGTTCCTTGAACATATCCGCGACCCGCGGAAGGGTTTCGATTCCGATCACCAGAGCTTTGGTATCGGTCGTGCGCGACAGAGCGCTTTCTACTTTATTCATTACTATTGATGATTGAATTAATTCACATAGGAGCGACAAAAGGGCATCCAAAGCAAAGGCAAATATATATAATTATTTGTTTTCACACAACAAATAGCACTATATTTTTTCCTTTTTTATTTCTTTACAACAAAACCACAACACAAAAACAGCAAAAAAGATTTCTTTTTCAGGATTATTCCCTTTAGAACAGAAGCCCGCCTTCTCCGCAGCAAGCGACCGCCCGAACCGACAACCGCCCATATCGGTCCTGTCCCACCGCCGGGCAACCCCTCCGGCAATAAAAGCGAAATAAATGCAAAATCTATTCGGTTTCGTTTTGGAACCTGAGGGATTTTACCTATTTTTGTAAATCAGAAGCACAACAGAAAGAAACAATATGAAAAATACACTATTTCTATTAATTTGCTTTTTAGCATCATTACCCGCAAGTCCGGCATTTTCACAACCGTCGGCACGCATCGCCGGAGGTCCCTACCTCCAGAACGTGACCGAGGACGGATTCACCGTAATCTGGACGACAACGACGGACGCGGCAGCGTGGGTCGAAACGGCCCCCGATGACGGAACGCACTTCTATGCCGTCGAACGCCCCAAATACTACGACTCGCACCTCGGACGGCGGCGTCTGGGCAAACTGCACCGGGTGCGCGTCGGCGGACTCGAACCGGGCAAAACCTACCGCTACCGCATCATGCAGCAGGCCGTGCTCAGCGACGAAGGCAACAAACGGGTCGTATTGGGCGAGGGCTACGGCAGCGACATACTCAAACACGCGCCCTATCCCGTCACCACGCCCAGCACGGACCGTAACGAGTTGAAATTCTGGATGGTGAACGACATCCACGGCCGCGATTCCGTCTTCCGGCTGCTTATCGGGGACGCCCCGAAACAGAAGCCCGACTTCGTATGTCTGAACGGCGACCTGCTGAATTCGATCGAATCGGAGGAAGCGCTTTTCGCAGGATTCCTCGCATCGGCGTCGGAGCTGCTCACCCCGGCGGGCATTCCGCTCGTCGTGACGCGCGGCAACCACGACGGACGCGGCAAGTTCGCCCGGCACTGGCTCGACTACTTCCCCACGCCGACCGGCGAAAGTTACTATACGTTCCGCCGCGGTCCCGTTTTCTTCGTCGTACTCGACGGCTGCGAGGACAAACCCGACAGCGACATCCGCTATTACGGGCTTTCGACCGCCGACGCTTACCGCGAACAGCAGGCGCAGTGGCTCAGGGGCGTAGTCGCCGGCGAAGAGTTCCGGTCGGCGCCCTACCGCATCGTTCTGATCCACATGCCGCCCAACAAGGGACGCGGCTGGCACGGCGAGCTGGAGATCGAACGGCTGTTTCTCCCGATACTCGACGGAAGCGGCATAGACCTGATGCTCTGCGGCCACTACCACCGTTACCAATGGATCGACGACCTAAGCCGCGGGGCCGACTTTCCGATCCTTATCAACTCCAACAGCGACAAAACGGTCGTCACGGCCGGCGCGAAGGGCATCGACATCCGGGTAGTCGACACGGCAGGCGATGTGGTGAAAGAACACAAGATTCCGAAAAACAACCGATAAAAACCACCCATGAAAACTTTCAGACTACTGACAGCCCTTACGCTGGGCACCCTGCTGTGGGGATGCACCGAAAGCGGCAAAAAGGCCGAAGGACCTTTTTATATCGACATCAAAAGCCGCGCCCAGCTGCACGACTGGTTCCGGTACGCACCGGAGCGTCCGATCGTCGTCAGCGGCCACCGCGGCGGCATGGTGACGGGCTATCCCGAAAACTGCATCGAATCGTTCGAGAAGACCCTCTCGATGATGCCTTCGTTCTTCGAAATCGACCCGCGCCTGACCAAGGACAGCGTGATCGTGCTGATGCACGACGCCACGATCGACCGCACGACCACCGGCACGGGCAAAGTGTCGGACTACACCTGCGAGGAGCTGCAGCAGTTCTTCCTCAAGGACCGCGAAGGCAACGTCACGCCCTACCGGATTCCGACGCTCGAAGAGTGCATCGTCTGGAGCCGGGGCAAAACCATCCTCAACCTCGACATCAAGGACGTGCCGCTGGAGGTGATGTCGGACTTCATCAACCGGCTGGCGCCCGCCAACGTAATGTACACCGTGCGCAACGCCCGGCAGGCCCGCACCTACTTGGACCGCGACCCGCAGGCGATGTTCTCGTGCTGGTGCAAGAACATGAAGGAGTTCGGCGAGTACGCCGAAGAGCGCATTCCGTGGTCGCAGATGATGGCCTACGTCGGCACGATGATGCTCCCCGACCAGCAGGAGCTTTACGGCAAGCTGCACGAGAAGGGCGTGATGTGCATGATTTCGCTCGCCCCGACCCACGACCGGCGGGCAACCGACGCCGAGAAAATCAAAGGTTACGAACTCGAAATCCCCACGGGATGCGACGTGATCGAAACCGACTATCCCTACCTGTTCCAGCATCTCAATCTAACACGAAAATAATGGCAACATTCGACAAATTCCGCTCGGTTTACACACACGACGAACTGATGGAGCGGCTGCGCGGCATCAGACACGTGGCGCTCGACATGGACGGCACGATCTACATGGGCATGTCGCTCTTCCCCTACACCAAACCTTTCCTCGAAGGGCTGAAAGAGCTGGGAATCGGCTATTCGTTCCTGACCAACAACCCCTCCAAATCCATCGCCGACTACCTGCACAAACTCGAAACGCTGGGCATCCGCGCCACACGCGAGGAGATGTATACGACGGCGCTGGCGACCATCGACTACATCAAGGAGCACTACCCCGCGGCCAAACGGCTCTTCCTGCTCGGCACGCCGAGCATGATCTCGGAATTCGAAGCCGCCGGGTTCGAATCGGCGGCGGATTCGGCCGACGACGTGCCCGACGTAATCGTCGCGGCGTTCGACATGACGCTGCAGTACGACCGGCTCTGCCGCGCGGCGTGGTGGGTGTCGCAGGGCGTGCCCTACATCGCCACCAATCCCGACCGCGTATGCCCCACCGACCAGCCGACGGTGCTGGTGGACTGCGGCTCGATCTGCGCCTGCATCGGGCATGCCACGGGACGGCATCCCGACATCACGCTCGGCAAGCCCGATCCCAACATGCTTTCGGGCATTCTTTCGCGCCACGGCCTCAAGCCCGACCAGATCGCCATGGTCGGCGACCGCATCTACACCGACGTGGCGATGGCCCACAACGCCAAAGCGATGGGCGTGCTGGTGCTTTCGGGCGAAACGACGCTCGACGTAGCCGACAAAGCCGATCCGCAGCCGCATATCACCGCAGACAGCATCGAAGTGCTGGGCCGGCTGATCCGCGAGGCGCACGGCAAATAGGCAGGCCCGTCTCCGCACCGGGGGCATATCAGGCAAAACGGAGCGGGAAAGCCATGTTCGGACCAACGGAGCGAAAAAACCCGCCCAGACCAAAGGACGGGAACAACCGCACACGGACCGGCAAGCCGGAACGACCTGCACCGACAAAGGGGCCGGAACAGCCGCGCACGGGCAAACAGACCGGAACAGCCGCACACAAACAAAACAGGCTGCAATTATGCCGGCATCAGAAAAACCGAATCCAAATGGATTCGGTTTTTCCGTCTCTTTCGCCGGAAAAGCACTATATTTGCGAAGTCAACGACAAACCGCATATCAATATGGAGCACAATATCCTCATCCCGCTGCTGCTGACGCTCGGAGCCGGTCTGGCCACCGGCATCGGCAGCGCGATCGCCTTTTTCGCCCGCCGCACCAACAAGCGGCTGCTGTCGTTCTCGCTCGGACTGTCGGGCGGCGTGATGATCTACGTCTCGTTCGTCGAGTTGTTCCAGCAGGCGCAGATAACTCTTTCGGAGGAGTGGGGCGCGCATACGGGGATAATCGTCACCGTGGTCAGCTTCTTCGCGGGCATCCTGCTCATCGGCGTCATCGACCGGCTGGTTCCCTCGTTCGAGAACCCCCACGAAGCCCACATGGTCGAGGAGATGGACAAACAGCCCCGCAACCCCAAACTGATGCGCATGGGCATGATGACGGCGCTGGCCATCGGCATCCACAACTTCCCGGAAGGTATCGCCACCTTCACGTCGGCCGTGGACAACATGGCGCTGGGCGTGGCAATCGCCGTGGCGATCGCCATCCACAACATTCCCGAAGGCATTGCGGTCTCGATTCCGATCTTCTACGCCACGGGCGACCGCAAAAAGGCGTTCAAACTCTCGCTGCTGTCGGGGCTCGCCGAGCCGGTCGGCGCACTGCTGGCCTATCTGGTGCTGATGCCCTTTATGTCGCCGACGCTGATGGGCTGCATACTGGCCGGAGTCGCGGGCATCATGGTCTTCATCTCGATCGACGAACTGCTGCCCGCAGCCCGCGAATACGGCGAAGCTCACATTTCGATTTACGGCGTGGTGGCCGGCATGGCGCTCATGGCCGTCAGCCTGATTCTGCTTGCATAGATTATGGACATTCTGCTGCTGATCGTCGGACTGGGACTGATTCTCGCCGGCGCAAATTTCCTGACGGACGGCTCGGCCGCCGTCGCGCAACGCTTCCGGGTTCCGGAATTCATCATCGGCCTGACGATCGTCGCCGTAGGCACCTCGACGCCCGAACTGGTCGTCTCAGTACTCTCGGCCGCGGCGGGCAACAGCGACGTGGCGATCGGAAACGTCGTCGGCTCGAACCTCTTCAACGTCTTTCTGATCCTCGGCGTCTGCGCCCTGATCCGGCCGCTGCCCCTCACCCGGAGCAACATCCGGCGCGACATTCCCTTCGGCATGGCCGCGTCGCTGATCCTGCTGGCCGTCACTTCGGACCGCCTGATATGTGCGGGGGCGGCGGACAGAATCAGCCGCATCGACGGCATCGTCATGGTGGCGCTCTACATTGCGCTGATGTGGTTCACGATCCGCACCACGAAACGGCCCGAAGCGGCGCCCGCCGATGCCGGCGCCAAAAAGCCGGCGGCCCTCTGGCTGGCGGTCGTCATGATCGCCGGAGGACTCGCCGGGCTGATTTTCGGCGGCGACATGTTCCTGAAAAGCGCCACGGAGATCGCCCGCAGGCTGGGCATCAGCGAATCGGTTATCGCCATTACGCTCGTCGCGGGCGGCACGTCGCTGCCCGAACTGGCCTCGTCGGTCGTATCGCTGCTCAAAGGAAAATCCGAAATGGCGCTGGGCAACGTCATCGGGTCCAACATCGCCAACATACTGCTGATCCTCGGCGTGAGCGCGACGATCCGCCCGCTGACGATGGGCGGCATCACGACGACCGACATTCTGATGGTGGTGCTAAGCTCCCTGCTGTTGTTGCTGACAGCGTTCACCTTCCGAAGGAAGCAGATCGACCGCTGGGAGGGCGCGATCTTCCTGATGATATACGTCGCCTATATCTGGTATCTGATACGCTGACGGAACAGATACACGCACAAAACACGCCCCCGGCGGCGTTTGCACACAAGACGAATCCCTGCCTCGGCAGGGATTTTTCACGGCTGCCGGTCCAGATAGCGGTCGATCAGCCGCGGCACGGCATAGTCGCCCAGCGTGGCGGTCGGCACGGAGGGGAAATCCACAGGGGAAAAGATCTCGATGCGGTGGAACACGGCATGCAGCGTCTGGTGCGAGAGCTGGTGTTTCGGCATTGCGACGCTCCGCAGCAGACGCCATTCGACGCCGCCCAACACGGTTCGGAACTCTTCCGAAGCGGTTAGTTCCGAAAAATCCGCCGCACGGTCCGTCTCGATCATCGGAAACTCGTACAGCCCCTGCCAGATGTCGCCTTCCCCGCGCCGCCGCAACAAGGTCCGGTCGCCGCATGTAACGTGCAGGTAGTTGAACCAACGGTCGCGCACCTTGGTTTTCGACTGCTTGACGGGACGCTCCGCAACCGTTCCTGCAGCCAGAGCCAGACAGCGCGACGCAAGCGGACAGTCGGCGCATCCGGGCTGCGCCGGAGTGCATTGCAGCGCCCCGAAATCCATGACGGCCTGATTGTAACGCCCCGGACAGCGCTTGTCGAGCTGCATCTGCGCCAGTTCGGCGAACGTGCGCTTTCCGGCCGTGGAGTCGATCGGAAGGTCGATATCGAAAAGCCGCGCCAGCACCCGGAAAACATTGCCGTCGAGCACGGCGCAGGGAGCGTCGTAAGCGGCCGAGCAGACGGCCGCGGCGGTATAGTCGCCGACGCCCCGCAGCGAGCGGACCTCGTCGTAAGACCGGGGAAACACGCCTCCGAACCGCTCCGCGACCTGCCGCGCCGCGGCGTGCAGGTTGCGCGCACGGCTGTAATAGCCGAGTCCCTGCCACAACTTGAGCACCTCGTCCTCCGGAGCGGCGGCCAGCGACCCGACGTCGGGAAAGCGCTCCGTGAAGCGCAGGTAATAGTCCATACCCTGCGCGACGCGGGTCTGCTGGAGGATAACTTCGGAAAGCCAGATGCGGTAAGGATCGCGGGTGCGTCTCCAAGGCAGATCGCGGCCGTGTCGGGCGTACCAGTCCAGCAATATATCGGAAATGTTGTCCATATTCTGTCTGCAAAAGTAGCAATTTTCCCGTTTAGGCTCTATATTTGAAGAAACAAAGCCGACATCTAAAACTCAGGATTATGGAAAAGAAACACGAACTGATCGACAACGCTGCGGAAAAGCGATACGAATTCGACCTCGGCGGGGATCTCGCCATGATCGAATACATCAAGGCACAGGGATTCATCGTCCTGACGCACACCGAGGTTCCCGAAAAATACGAAGGACAGGGCATCGGTTCGGAGCTGACGCGCGCCGTATTGGAGGATCTCCGCGCCAAGAAACTGCCGATGATCCCCCAGTGCCCCTTCGTCGCACAATACATCTACCGCCATCCCGAATGGGCGGACGTGGTGCTGAAGGAAGTACCCGCCAAATAACGCAGGAAACGGCCGGACAAGCGGTCTCAGACGATTTCACCCCTGCGCAGCGAAGTGCGGCAGGGGTGAATTTCATTTTTCAGGGCCGGGTCCTGCAATTCCGACGGTCAGCAAACTCAGAAATCGTCCGTACGGAAAGGAACGACCGGCAGTTCGCGGGTATCGGCCAGATTGCCCGGCTGGAAATCGCGGAAACAGTAGCGCACGGCCACGGGTTCCGGCACTTTCTCCGACGAAACGACCAGAGCGAACTGGTTTTCGACGACCGCATCGGCCGGATAAAAAACCTTGTCGGCGCCGCAGATCTCGAATCCGCGGATGTCGGCCATCCGGTTGAAACCCTGATCCATATATTTGAACCTGATGCGGGCTTTGCCGTCGCGGATCTCCATCGACTCGTACTGCGGGCTTTGGCAGGCGATCTCCTTCATCCCGTAGGTCTTGTTCAGCGCCATGAAGGCCAGCCGGTAGCCCACGTCCCGCTTGTTCTTCGGGTGGACATTGCAAAACTCGTAAGGCTCCACCAGATCGTTGGTGCAAATCATGCCGCTGTTGGGAATCAGCTCCTGCGCCCGGCACTGCGCTTCGCGCAGGTAGGGCGACTTTCCGTTGCCGTACTCGAAGGGAGCGATCTCGACGTAATAGAACGGCAGGTCGTCCTGCGCCCACAATCCGCGCCACAGCGATACCATATCGGCCAGCCGCGCGGCGTAATCCATGTAGCGTCCGACGTTCGATTCGCCCTGATACCAGAGGAATCCGCGGACGGTATAGCCCGCCACGGGACGGAGCATGGCATTATACATGACCATCGGACGCAGGTGCTGCGCGACGCGGGAGATTCCCTCTTCGGTCAGGTCGATGTCCGAATAACCGCTCAGCACTTCGCGGCTCATCCAGCTTTCGACGCGGCTTCCGCCCCACGAGCAGTCGATGATGCCGACCGGAACGCCGAGCACGTCGTTGAGCATTTCGGCGAAGAAGTAACCCGCAGCGGTGAATTTCGCCGCAGTAGCGGTCGTGCAGGGGGTCCAGCTTCCGGCAGTCCGATCCTGCGGCGTATAAGCGGCGGCATGCGGAATCTTCACATAATGGAGTTTTCCGCTTTTGGCGCCCGCGCGGGCGATGATCTCGTTCGCATCCGTAACCGGACACTGCCAGAAACCGCCGAGCGGCATCTCCATATTGCTCTGCCCTCCGGCGAACCACACTTCGCCGATCAGCACGCGGTCGAACGTCACGCGGTCGCCGCTGGCGAAGGTAATCCGCTGCGGCTCGTAACTTCCGGCCGGCGTCCGGACCGATACGGCCCAGCGACCGTCGGCGTCGCTTTTCACGGCGGCTCCGGCGCCCCACGAGGTCTCGACTTTCACCGCGGCATGCGGCTCAGCCCAGCCCCACAACCGGACCTCGGCATTCTGTTGAAGCACCATGTCGTTGCCGATGATTTCGGGCAGCCGGATTTTAGCCGCGGCGCCCCATCCGGCCGCAAGGGAGATAAAAAGCAGGAGGATTCTTTTCATAACGGATCAGTATCGAATTTCCGCAAAAATACGATTTTTCGGCGGATGAAAAACAGTGGGAAGCGGAAAATTTCCCCGCAATTAATATAGGTATCTGTTTTTTTTGAAAAAATCCCGCCGGAAAATTTGGTTTATTATATAAACTACTTTATATTCGCAATATATTTACGACACGACAAAAGAATCTTAAAAACCGAACAGCATGGAACTCACGAACACCTCCCCGGACAAACGCCGCCTCTTCGGCCGCTGGTTCGCCCGCCGCATCACCACCTACCTCGTAGTCTGCGCATTCCTCGCCTTCGTCAACTGGCAGACCTCGCCCCATTACTGGTGGGTGGCATGGGTCGCAGCAGGATGGGGGCTGAATCTGGTGCTGTCGCTGGTATGGTATCTGACCGACTGCGACGACGAAAACAATTACCGCTAAAACCTCCGCAACCATGAAAGCATGGAAACTCGTCCTGACCGTCGTTTTTGCGCTGGCATCCGTTGCCGCCGCGGCCAAAACCCTTGAAATCACCGTAACGGACATCCGCAGCGACAAAGGCAATGTTCTGGCGATGGCGAAAGTCGCCGGACGTGAACAGCCCGTATACGGCATGTCGCCCGCCAAGAGGGGCGAAGTCGTGGTAACACTCGAAGGCATCGACGCCGAAACGGCCGAGGTATCGCTCCTCCACGACGAGGACGGCGACTACAAAATGAAGACGGGCGAACGCGGCCCGGCCGAAGGCTATGCCGCGAAAAAGTGCACCCTGCCCGCAGAGCGGAACACCGTGACGATACGCCTCCGCTACCCTGCCGCGGAATAGACCGCCGCCCCGCGTACGGCTGAAACGCCGCAGAAGACGCGCAGACATCCGGTAAAAAGCGAGGAACACCCGGAATAAATTCGTAACTTTAACCCCGAAATCCGACAGACATGGAAGACAGGAAGCTGGACGCCGCCGAGAGTTTGGCGCTCATCGGGCGGATGATCGAAAATACCCGCAGCCGCATGGTCCGCAACGCCGGACGGCCGTTTCTGGCGTGGGGCTATGCGACCGCCGCGACATTGATCGCCGTATGGGCCGCAGTGTCCTGCACCGGCGACGTACGCTGGAACTACCTTTGGTTCATGCTTCCCCTCTTGGGCGGCGCGCTGATGTACTTCACGCGCCCCAAGGCGGCCGAAGGCTCGGTGCACACCTACGTAGACCGCGTACTCGACCTCATCTGGAGCGTAATAGGCCCCGCCACCCTGCTGATAAGCACGCTGGCGATCTGTTTCGTCGTCCGGTTTCCGGTCGCATTCACCGTATTGCTGATGATCGGTCTGGGCACGACCATCAACAACCTGATCATCGGCTTCAAGCCCGGCGTGGCGGGCGGCATTGCCGGAATCGTGCTGGCGTCGGTCTCGCTCGTCGTCACCGGAAACTGGCACGCCGGACTGTTTCTGGCAGCCTTCGTCCTGATGACGATTATTCCGGGACATATCCTCAATTACCGGTACAGACACTCCCGCAGCGACGTGAAACAAGCGGCCGGACCGCGGCCCGGCAAGGCGACGAAAGACGGCGCAGCAGAGGAAGACGGCAGTACGGAGGAAGACGGGGCAGCGACCGAAAACGGCACTGCGGAGGGCGGCGCGGCAACGGACAGCGCAGCGGCGGACAACACAGCGGCGGACAGGCCGCTGAACGCCGCCGAAAACATCGCACTCGTCGGCCGCATGATCGACAACACCCGCAGCCGCATGGTCCGCAACGCCGGGCGGCCGTTCCTGATATGGGGCTATGCGACCGTCGTCACGACACTCGCCGTATGGGCTGCCTACGCACTCTTTCCGGGTCGGAACTGGTACTACTTATGGCTACTGCTGCCCGTGTTCGGAACCGCGCTGAGTCTGCTGACGATGCCCAAGGCGGACGGCGGCAGGGTCTACACCTTCATCGACCGCGTAATCGGTCAGGTGTGGCTGGTAATGGGTCTCACGGCATGGTTCGTCAGCCTGCTCTCGGTATTCGGCGACATGCCGGTCCCGATCCTCTTCGTCATCCTGCTGATGATGGGCATGGGAACAGCCATCACGGGGCTTGTCATCCGCTTCGTCCCGGCCGCCGTCGGCGGGGCCGCGGCGATCGTCCTCGCCCCCGTATCGCTCGCCGCGACCGGTTATTGGGTGCCGGCGCTCTTTATCGCCGGATTCGTCGCAATGATGATCGTGCCGGGGCATATCCTCAACTACAAGTCGAATCATCCGAAACAATAGCCGTATGGAAGAACGGAAAATGTCCGAAAAAGAGGCGATGGAGCTGATCGCCCGCTCGCTCGAAGCGCAGCGACGCAAACTGAGTTTCGTGCGGAGCACGCTTTTCTTCGGCGCAGGAGCGCTGGCGCTGGCCGTCACAACGGCGGATTACGTCGTCCGGCGGACGACGGGCCGGGATTTGACGCTGCTGCTGGTCCTCGCCGGAACGGTCGCCGGGCTGGCCGCCCTCTATTTCCATTACAGAAGTCACCGCACGGTCACGGCCAACGACCGGACACTGATGAACGTCTGGGCCTATGCGCTCGGCGTATGTCTCTACACTGCGGGATATGTCGCCACGGGCGACGGACTGCAGCTGCCCGTCATGGGACTGCTGACCATGGGCGCAGCCATTGCGGCGGGCGTCACGGGCGAACTGTTCCGCCGCAGCGAAACCAACCGGTCGAACCAGAGCGGATCGCTGGCCGGACTGCTCTTCATCAGCATTTCGGGGGCATTTCTCGCCGCATGGATCTTCCGGGCCGCAGCAGCAGGAGAGACCGTCTCCCAATTCATACTCACCCTTGCGGCAGCCGTCATCCTCTTCTTCGGAACGGGAATCGTGCTGCGCTACAACGAACGCCGGAACCGTGTTTAAAGAACTCAACCCCCTGCTGCATTCCGAACTGCGTCTGGCCGTGATGTCGATCCTCATCGGGGTCGAAAGCGCCGATTTCGTCTTTATCCGACAGCAGACCGGAGCCACGGCGGGCAACCTTTCGGTACAGCTGGACAAGCTGGCGAAAGCGAATTACATCGAAATCGAAAAGACCTTCCGGGGCAAGATGCCCTGCACCGTCTGCCGCATCACCGACACGGGACGCGACGCCTTCGCCGAATACGTCGCGGCGTTGCAGACCTATATCCGGAAATAAAGCGCCCGCAGGAAACAAGAGGCCCGCAAAGACAAGAGGTCCCCGGCCGAAACCGGAATTACCGCACGCACGGACTCCCGGACTCGGCAGCAGCCCCGCAGTCCGATTCCCCGCACGTCCGGACTCGGACCGGATTCGACCTTATCTCCCTGCTCCGGCGGGGATTTTTATTGCGGCCAACAATTACAGCGTACAGAAAAACGTCACCAGAAACGGAACGCTGAAATCGAGCGTGCAGCCGTGGAAAATCGAAACCACGGCATAGGGTTTTCCGGCCGCCTGCGTGATGACGGGGAGCGTGGTGTCGAAGGTGGTCGCACCGCCGATCGAGACGGCCGCCAGCGGTCCGCACCAACGGGCGACCAGCGGAGCGGCCAGCAGCGTGAAGATCTCGCGCATGACATTGCATAGCAGAGCGACGGTTCCCAGCTCCGCGCCCCGGAAATCGGCGATAAAGATGCTCGACAGCGAATAATAGCCGAAACCCGAACCGACGGCCAGCGTATCGGTCACGGCCAGCGGCGGCAGAAGCGGCGTCGCGAGAGCCGCGCCCGCCAGCGTTCCGACGGCAGTCATCACGGGCAGCAGCGCCAGCCGCGGATCGAGCCGCCGGACACGTCCCGCAAGGGTTTCATCATGGCCCAGCGTCACGCCGACACAAAACATCAGCGCATAGAGAACATACGTGCTGACACGCGCCCCGGCGACATCGAACGGCACAAGAGCGAAAAGTCCCGCAACGCATCCGGCGACAAAGAAGGCGACGATCACCAGACTCCCTTTCAGAGCACCCCACATCGACAGCGGTTTTTCCGGCTCGGAGGCCGGAGAAGCAGGCGCGGGCGTCGGCTCGCACGCCGCCGAAGAAGATTGGGGAGAACACGGCGCGCAAAACAATGCCGGCTCCGAAGGTTCGGGCAAGCATGACGCGCCACACGCCGCTGAATCCGAAGATTCGGGCGAACATGACGCGCCACACGCCGCCGGATTGGGGAGCGCTTCGGAAGATTGATCCGCAACACTCCCGGAAAAGCCATTCGCACCGCAGCCCCCGCCTCCGGCCCCAAATCCGCGGCCCGCAACAGAGCCGGCAGATGCCGGATTTGCCGCGGCGCCCTCCGTCCCGGAAGCAGTGCGGCCCCGGATACGCCGCCACAACAGCCACGAAGCCCCGATGCTTCCCGCGACCGAGAAGACGAAGATCACGAAGGCGGTACGCCCCAGCGTCGCCATGCCGCCCACGACGGCGGGATCGGAACCGACTTCCAGTCCGAGCAGGAACAACAATGCCCAGATGATGACGGCGATCAGCCGGGAGACGAACGCGAGGCGCCGGCTTTGCAGCAGGCGCCCCGTGACGATTCCTCCGAAAATGACGGCGAAAAGAACAAGCATTCCCTACTCCTGCTTCGCCGTGAGTTTTTCGATCTGTCTTTCAGCTTCGGCGCTGAGTTTATCGGCCTGTTTCTTGGCCTCCTCGACCAGCTTGTCGCCCGCTTTCTCGGCCGCCAGCTTCGCCAAAGCACCCTTCTCCTTGGCGCCGTCCACAAGTTTCGTGCGCTGCGCTTCGGCGGCTTCGACCAGCTTGTCGCCGGCACGTTTGGCCTCCTTGCGCAGGTTGTCGGCCTGCTTCTGAATCTCCTCGCCGAGCGATTCGCTGCCCGTGAGCTTCTGGATCTGCTGGTCGATGACGTTCTTCACGGCCTGCTCGGCCGCTTCCTTCACGCCAAGCGTGATCTTGGGCGAGGTGAACGTACCGCCTATGCCGACATTGACCGACTCCAAGATCCCGCCCGCAGAACCCGCAGGCAGGGCCACCTTGGCCGTATAGTCGATGGTCTGGTCGAGTCCCGTCGAACCGGACATGTTGATCTTTATGTCGCCCATCTTCAGGTCGAAGGGCTGGGTCGTAATCCGGCCGTCCCTGATCGAGAAACGGACGGCGACGTCCTTGGCTTCGATTTTCCGCAGTTTGTCGTTGTCGAGCGCCTTGGCCAGCGCATCGAACGCTTCGAGGTTCTGGATACGGATGTTCGCCGACTTGATTTCGCCCGTGGCGTCGAGCGACTGCAGGTCGGGTTCCATATTCGGATCGAGCGCGGTCGTCATGTCGAGCGACAACGAATAATCGCCGCCCGTTTTGGCGAACAGCGGCACGAGTTTCTGTACCATCTCCAGCTCGTCGAACGTCTTGGAGAACGAAGCGCCCGCAAGTCCCAGCGCCAGCTTCAGCGCCGGACGCTGCGGATCGGCCGCCGTCGAATAGCTGCCCGAAGCGGTCGCCGAACCGCCGAAGAGCTGCATGCGCAGCCGTTCGAGCGAAAGGGCGCCGCCTGCTACGCGCATCTCGCCCGATATGCCGGAGACGGTCATTTTCTGGAAGAGCACCTTCTGCAGTTCGGTATTGAGCGAAAGATTCAGGTTGCGCGGCACTTCGAGCGCCTGCGCCGGTTCGGCGGAAGTCCCGGCCGACGACGTCTCCGGGGTCTCTTCCGGTGCGGAATCGGGCATGACGTTCATCATTTCGTTCAGGTCCAGCAGGTCGGACTTCACATAGAGACGTCCCGAAAGCATGTCGCCCCGCAGCAGGTAGCCGATGTAGCCTGACAGCTGGCCGTTGGCCGCCAGATCGCTCCGGCCTATCGTAAGGCCGAGTTCGCCGAGCGTCATGGCCGCGGGCGTAATGGTCGCGGCGGCACGGCGGATATGAACCGCAGGCAGTTCGGGCATGGTCAGGCCCAGCCGCTCGACGACGAACGTTCCCGACGCGCCGATCCGCTCGTAGCGGCTCTTTTCGATGTCGGACATACGGCCCGAAACCTTCACGTCGGCGGTAATCAGGCCGCTCAGCTCCATCCCCTTTTCGAGCGGATACACCTCTCTGACGGCCCCTAGATCGACACGGCCGTCCACCGCGGCACGGAACGTCGGGTCGCTGACCAGATTGGTCGCATAGGCCGACGCCGAAAGCGAATTCCCGGCCATCCGGAGCGTGAATTTCGAGAGGTCGAGTTCGGTCTTATCCGCCACGCCGCCGGGATTGGCGATCCGGACGTCGATGTTGATGCCGTCCACCGCCTTGGGCAGCGACGAGTATTGGAAGCTGCCGTTGCGCACCTCCGTCCTGAGTTCGAACGCCGGAAGCGCCGCGCCGCGCATTTCGCCGCGCGCCCAGAGCGCCATCGAAAGTTCGCCGCCGGCCGCAAGATTGCGGAAGTCGCGGGTGTAGAAGGCCGGAACGAGCGAAAGCACGTCCTTGAACTGCACCTTGTCGCAGCCGGCCGTGACATCCATGGCCACGGCGTCGTCTTTCAGCTCCACCCAGCCGTCGAGACCTACCTCGATGGCGTTCAGGCGCAGTTTGTTCTGCGAGAAGGTAAAACGGCTGTTAGCCAGATCGGCCGCAATCACCGCATCCAGCTCCGCTTCGGCGCCGCTGAGCATCGGAATACCGCCCGAAACCAGCCGCATGCCCTTGGCCGTCAGCCGCAGGTCGAGGTCGGTCTGGTCGGCCGACATGTCGCCCCGCAGGCGAAGTGACAGAGGTGCGGTCGAGAAGCGCATGCCCGTCGAATCGTCCTCGTAACGGATCGCCGCGTCGCTGATCCTGAAGTCGCGGACCGAAAGGCGGAACGACGAAGGTTCCGCATCGGCGGGGGTCTCCTCTTCGCCCTGAGCCTCTTCCGAAGCCTTCACAACGTCCCAGTTCACCCTGCCGTCGGCAAGTTTGTGCGCATGGAGCGCAGGCTCCGAAAGAATGATCTTCGTCACCTCGAACCCCTCGTCGCCGAAAAGCGACATCACATTCACGACCACCGAAATCCGCTGCGCGGCGACGATCGTATCGCCCGCAAAAGGCTCCTCGCCCACCAGCGTCAGTCCCTTCAGGTCGAGCGAAGCACGGGGAAAATGGCGCAACAGGCTGATGTCCAGCTTCTCGAAATCGAGCCGCGCATCGAGCATCGCATTGGCCTCACGCTTCACAATCTCGGCGATCTTGCCCCGCAGCACCATCGGCGCCACCAGAGCGATCACCAGCACGACGGCCACCACGATGGCCGCAATCTTCACGAATTTTTTCATCACTTATCTGTTTTAAAGGCGAAAACCGTGGTTTCCACCTCTTCGAATCCGACTTTGCGATAAAGCGCCCTAGCGGCTTCGCGCGCCGGGTTCGACGTCAGCATCACCTTCCCGGCGCCGATGCGGGCCGCATGCTCCACGGCAGCGCGCACCAGCGCATCGCCCGCGCCGCAGCCGCGTGCCGCGCCGTCCACCACGACGTCCTCGATCCATGCCTTGCGCCCCGAAGGCGCATCGTACCACGCCAGCGTCAGCACCCCGACGATCCGTTCCCCGGCCACGGCGGCCAGCAACGCTCCGGTTTCGCTTCCGGCCACACGCCGCAACACCTCGCGGGAGGGCGCGCCCAGCCGCGGCGAAAGCTGCGGCATCAGCCGCGCGAACGCCTCTTCGAGCGCATCCGAGACTTGGGTTATCCGTCGTATCTCAACCGTCATAACATCCGATTTTCGGGCAAAGTTAATCTTTTTTTCACAACAGCTCCGCCGATCACCCTCGCCGGAGTCCGCAGAGCCGCAATTTACTCAACAAAGTTAATATTTTCGTCCGAATCTTTGGGGCATGTCTCGAAAAAAGATTACTTTTGCGTCGCATCGGTTCCCGAAACGCCCCGGAAGGGCGCGGGGATTAAAAGGGAATGCCGTGAAATCCGGCAACAGTTCCCGCTGCTGTAAGTTACGCAACATGTTCCGGCACTCTTTGGCCACTGTCCTCCGGGACGGGAAGGCGCCGGAACGGTAACGAGTCAGAAGACCTGCCGCATGCCGTTCAACCAATATGCACCCTGCGGAGAATGGGGCGCAGCAGACCGTCGCCGACACCGGCATCCGACACGTCAGCCCGTACCAGCCGCAGTCATTTGAAAGCCGATGAAACGCGTTTTACGACATATGGCGGTTTTATGCGCCGGCGCAGGATTCTGCTGCGCCTGCATGGACTACGGACCGCTGCATGAAGAGCCGTTCGCGCAGTCGCAGCGCGGCGTGTTCATCACGTGCGAGGGCAACTTCGGCTGGGACAACGCTTCGCTGTCGTTCTACGATCCGGCGGCACGGAGCGTCGAAAACGAAATCTTCATCCGCGCGAACGGCATGAAACTGGGCGACGTCGCCCAGTCGATGACCCTCCACAAAGGACGCGGATACGTCGTGGTGAACAATTCGGGCGCGGTCTATGTCATCGACCCGGCGACTTTCCGCGTCACGGGAGTGATCGAAGGGGTCGTCTCGCCGCGTTACATCCACTTCCCCAACGACACGACGGCCTACATCACTGACCTTTACGATCCGCGCATCACGGTCGTGGACTCCCGCAGCAACCGTATCCGCGGCCGGATTCCGATGAACGGCCACAAATCGACCGAACAGATGGTGCAGTGGGGCGACGAAGTGTTCGTAAACTGCTGGTCGTACGACGACAAGATTTTGGTCGTGGACGCCGCACGCGAAACGCTGGTGGACTCGATCGAGGTCGGGCCGCAGCCTTCGTCGCTGGTCCTCGACCGTTTCGGCAAACTCTGGACCGTCACCGACGGACGCACCGCAGGCATTCCGGCGGCGCTCTACCGCATCGACGCCGCCACGCGCCGCGTCGAGCAGACCTATACGTTCGCCGCGGGCGACCATCCCTCGTCGGTCACCCTCAACGGCACGCGCGACACGCTCTACTTCATCAACCGCGACGTCTGGCGCATGCGGGTCGACGCCGAGGAGCTGCCCGTCACGCCGTTCCTGCCCTATACGCAGACTACCTATTACGAAGTGGCGGTCGATCCGCTGACCTCGGAGGTCTACGTGGCCGACGCCATCGACTACGTCCAGCACGGCGTGGTCTACCGCTTCACGGCGCGGGGCGCGGCCGTCGACACGATACGCGTCGGCATCACCCCCGGATCGTTCTGTTTCAAACCGTAAAAAACATTCGAAGAAGATGAAAAAATACGCATTTCCTCTGGCGGCTCTTCTGCTGGCCGCCTGCAACTCCGGCGAAGAGATCACGACCACGCAGACGGACGAACCCGTGGCCCGGATTCTCGAATACACTCCCGCACCGGGACAGTTCATCAACGAAGAGGCGCGCTCCGGCGGCGCGTTCGACAACGTGGATACGCCGGAGAAAGCCTGCCGGTACGCCGCCGCACGTTTCGCCGAGAACAACTGGGTTTCGCTCGGCGGATGGGGCGGATACCTCGTCGCGGCATTCGCCGAGCCGGTACCCAACACGGGCGGTTACGACCTTTACGTCAAGGGCAACGCCATGAACACCTCGTCCGAGCCGGGCGTCGTCTGGGTCATGCAGGACGCCGACGACAACGGAAAGCCCGACGACACGTGGTACGAACTGAAAGGCAGCGAGTACGACAACGCCGCGACGATCCGGGGGTATGCGGTCACCTACACGCCGCTCGCCGACGGCTCCGCCGCATGGACCGACGACCGGGGCGGCAGCGGCACGATCGACCGGATGGACGAACATACGCAGGCCTCCTACTGCCCGGCATGGATCGAGCCTGCCGACCTGAAATTCACGGGCACGCGGCTGCGCGACAATGTCGAACAGGCCGACGGACAGTGGAGACCTCAGGCGTTCGCATGGGGCTATGCCGACAACTTCTCGACGGTGGACCGGATCGGCATGACCAACCGCCTGCGCATCAGCGACGCCGTGACGGCCGACGGTTCGCCCGCCAACCTGCAGCAGATCGACTTCATCAAGGTGCAGACGGGCGTGAACGCCAAAGCCCCGCTGATCGGCGAGATTTCGACCGAAGTGTGCGGCATCGGCTGCTACCGGACCGTAACCAAACGCAACTGACCGCGTGCTGCGCACCGCGACGATACTCCTCTGCCTGACCTGCGCCCTGCCCGCCGCGGCGCAGCGTGACTCGACGGCCCGCACCATCGCCATCGAGTCGGTCGATATTTCGGGACGCCGCCCGATGAAGGAGATCGGCGTGCAGCGCACCGAGCTGGACACGCTCGTCCTGCGCGAAAACATCACCGCATCGCTGGCCGACGCGCTGGCGACGGGCTCGACCATCTTCATCAAATCCTACGGCCGCGCAACGCTCGCGACCGCCTCGTTCCGCGGCACGGCGCCCTCGCACACGCAGGTGACGTGGAACGACATGAAGGTCAATTCGCCGATGCTCGGACAGGTCGATTTTTCGCTGATACCCGCCTATTTCATCGACGACGCGACGATCTATCACGGAGCCAGCTCGGTGGGCGTCACCGGCGGCGGGCTGGGCGGCGCGGTGACGCTGGCGACCAAAGCCCCTGCGGAGCAGGGATTGGGGCTGCGTTACGTGCAGGGCATCGGGTCGTTCGCCACGTTCGACGAATTCCTGCACCTGACCTACGGCGGCGCGCGGTGGAGCAGTTCGACGCGCGTGCTCTACAGCACCTCGGACAATGATTTCCGCTTCCGCAACTACAATTCGAAAGAGTTCGTCACCGACGACAACGGCCAAATCGTCGGCGAATATTACCCCCTGCAGCGCAACCGCAACGGCGGATTCCGCGACCTGCACGTCATGCAGGAGCTTTATTACACCACGCGCGGCGGCGACCGTTTCTCGCTGGCGGCATGGTACCTCGACTCGCACCGCGGACTGGCGATGCTCACGTCCGACCGCAACAAAAGCAAACAGAAGAAGAATACGCAGGACGAACGCACGCTGCGGGCCGTGGCAGGCTGGGAGCGGCTGCGCAACGGACTGAAAATCAGCGCACGCGCGGGTTACACCTACACCGATCTGCGCTACCTGCTCAAGCAGGACCCCGAAGGCAAAGGGCGGTTCGTCGTCAATACCGACGCCCGGAGCCGCATCCACACGCTCTTCGCCAAGGCCGAAGCCGAATATGCGCTCGGCGAGAAGTGGCTCTTCTCGGCCAACGCCGCCCTCCACCAGCACCGGGTGCGCAGCGGCGACCTCTCGGTGATCGGCAACAACGGCCTGCGGGCCGATACGCTCTACCGGCAGGAGCGGTTCGAACTTTCGGCGTTCGCCGCCGTGAAATGGCGTCCCGTGCCGCGGCTGGGCGTCGCCGCCGACCTGCGGTGGGAGTTATACGGAGACCGTACGACGCCCGTCATCCCGGCGCTGTTTGCGGACTACGTGCTCTCGAAACGCGGCAGCGTGGTCGTCCGGGCTTCGGCCGCCCGCAACTACCGCTACCCCACGCTCAACGACCTCTACTTCCGCCCCGGCGGCAACAAGAACCTCAAACCCGAACGGGGCTGGACGTTCGACGCGGGCTTGGAAACGACGCTCAAAGGCGACGCCCGTTCGCTGCGCGCGTCGGCCACGGTGTTCGATTCGCGCATCGACGACTGGATACTCTGGATAGGCAGTCCCAAACTGGGCATCTACACCCCGATCAACATCCGCCGCGTCCACAGTTACGGCATCGAGACCAAACTCTCGGCCGAAGCCGAGACTTCGGGCGGCTGGCGACTGCTCCTCGACGGCAATTTCGCATGGACCCGTTCGATCAACCGGGGCGATCCGTTCAGCCCGGCCGACGAATCGGTCGGCAAACAGCTCGTCTACATTCCCGTCTATTCGGCGGCCCTCACGGCGCGCGTCGAGTGGCGACGGTGGGAGCTGACCTACAAATGGAACTGGTACAGCGAACGTTACACCATGTCGAGCAACGACCTCGGCGTCTTGGGCCGCGTGAAACCCTACTTCATGAGCGACCTTTCGCTCGAAAAGGGACTCGACTGCAAATGGGCGTCGTTCTCGCTCAAAGGCTGCATCCACAACCTGCTCAACGAGGAGTACGAATCGGTGCTTTCGCGCCCCATGCCGCGGCTCAACGTCTCCTTTTTCATCGGCATAACCCCCAAATTCGGCAAACGATGACGCTGCGTGAACAACTGCTCGAACTCACCGAGCCTAAATACATGAAATTCACCTCGGCGCTGATGCCGGGCGTCGAAAACGTGCTGGGCATACGCCTGCCCGTATTGCGCAGCATCGCCAAGGAGATCGCCGCCGGAGACTGGCGCGCATATCTGGCCGAAGCCGAGGATTTCTACTTCGAAGAGCGGATGCTGCAGGGGCTGGTGATCGGCTATGCCCGGTGCGAACCCGCCGAAAAGCTCGCACACGTGGCCCGCTTCGTACCCAAGATCGACAACTGGGCCGTCTGCGACTGCTTCTGCTGGCGGCTCCGCGCCGCCGAGCGGCAGCCGATGTGGGAGTTCATACAACCCTATTTTCACGCGCAGGCCGAATACGACACGCGTTTCGCCGTAGTCATGGGGTTGGGCAATTTCGTCGATGAACAGCACCTCGAAGCGTTTCTGAGGCAGCTCGACGGCATCCGCCACGAAGCCTACTACGCCCGCATGGCCGTGGCATGGGCGGTGTCGGTCTGCTACGTCAAATTTCCGCAGCGCACACACGCTTGGCTGGGAAGCTGCTCGCTGGACGACTGGACCTACAACAAATCGCTGCAGAAAATCATCGAGTCCTACCGCGTGAGCGACGCCGCGAAGCAGGAAATCCGGGCGATGAAACGCCGCCGGTAAAAAGCGTACGCGGCTCCCGCGCAAAGCGCCGGAAATATCCGCCGTCCCCGCAGAAAAAGAGCCGGGGCGGCGCGTTTTTGCAAAATAATGCTACCTTTGTATAGAAAATCCGAAAACAAGGCCCTATGCGCAAACTGGTAATCATTCCGACCTACAACGAGAAGGAAAACATCTCGGCGATGATCGACAAGGTCTTTTCGCTGCCCGAACCTTTCGAACTGCTCGTCATCGACGACGGTTCGCCCGACGGGACGGCCGAAATCGTCAGGCAACGCCGGAAAGAGTTCCCCGAAACGCTTCATCTGCTGGAGCGCAGCGGCAAACAGGGGCTGGGAACGGCCTATCTGACGGGATTCCGCTGGGGACTGGACAACGGATTCGACTACATCTGCGAAATGGACTGCGACTTCTCGCACAATCCCGACGATCTGGTGCGGCTGTACGAAGCCGCCGCCGAGGGCAACGACGTGGTGGTCGGCTCGCGCTATGTGCAGGGCGTAAACGTCGTCAACTGGCCGATGTCGCGTCTGCTGATGTCCTACTTCGCCTCGATGTACGTGCGCATCGTGACGCGCATGCCCCTGCGCGACGCGACGGCGGGATTCGTCTGCTACTCGCGCCATGCGCTGGAGACGCTCGACCTCGACGCCGTAAGGATGAAGGGATACGGCTTTCAGATCGAGATGAAGTACTCGGCGTGGCGGCTGGGGCTGAAACTCAAGGAGGTGTCGATCATCTTCGTCGAACGCCGCGAGGGCACCTCCAAGATGAGCGGCAGCATCTTCCGCGAAGCGTTCTTCGGCGTGCTGGGACTCCCGCTGCGCAAAATCAGGGCCGCGAAAAAAGCACAGTAATATGGATTTGTCACTGAAACGCTGCGACTGGTGCGGAACCGATCCGCTGTACGTGGAGTACCACGACAACGAATGGGGCAGGGAAGTTACCGACGACCGGAAAATGTTCGAATTTCTGGTGCTGGAAAGCGCGCAGGCCGGATTAAGCTGGATTACGATTCTGCGCAAACGCGAAAATTACAGAAAAGCGTTCGCCGGCTTCGACGTGCATAAAGTGGCGGCCTTTACGGACGACGACGTGGAGCGGCTGATGCAGGATCCGGGAATCGTCCGCAACAGACGGAAGATAGAAGCCGCGGTGACCAACGCAAGACTCTTCATCGAAATCCAGCGGGAATTCGGCTCCTTCTGCCGGTATCTGAAATCGTTTCTTCCCGACAACAGGCCCGTGGTCAATCACTGGAAAACCATGCGTGAAATTCCCGCATCGACGGCGTTGTCCGACGCCATAAGCAGAGACATGAAAAAACGCGGGTTCAAATTTTTCGGCACCACTATCTGCTACGCCCACTTGCAGGCCGTGGGATATGTCAACGACCACCTTGCAGACTGCCATTGCAGAAAGCCCCGGTTCTAAAATGACAGACGGAATCAATACGCTGCGCTATTCGGACTTTTTCTTAGCGATGTACTTCGACGGAGGGAAAAGCTGCCTGCATCGGAATCATTCCCATGTGTTAGTATATATGTACTCCGGTGAAATGGTAATCGACGAACGCGGGGAAATCACCCGGCTGCATAAAGGCGATTGTGCCTTTATCCGAAAGGATTTGAGTGTACAAATGACCAAACAGGCATGGAACAGCGAACAATTCAAAGCGATTTTTCTGATGTTTACTCCCGAATTCCTGCGTGGTTTTTACAGCCGTTTAGACCGGAACGCCCTGCCGAAAGATGCCAAACGGGATAAAATAAGCTTATATAAATTGCCGTCCAACCGTCCCGACATCGTAAGTCTGTTCGAATCCATGACTCCTTATTTCGATTCGAACATCCAGCCGACAGACGAGTTGCTGCATCTGAAAATGATCGAGGGGATCTATGTATTGCTCAATACGAGCAAGCATCTGTATGCTTCCGTTTTCGATTTTGCGGATCCGTGGAAAATCGACATATTGGATTTTCTGGAAAGCAATTACATGAATGACATATCGATGGAAGAGATCGCCAACTACACCGGTCGCAGTCTGTCCACATTCAAACGCGATTTCAAAAAGTGCAGCGCGCTTTCGCCGCAGGAATGGTTGATACACCGTCGTCTCGAAGCCGCCCGCGAATTAATCCGGAAAGGCGGACGAAAGGTGTCGGAAATCTGTTTCGAGGTCGGATTCAAGAATCTTTCACACTTCTCAAAGGTCTATAAAGAAACGTACGGCATTCCTCCGACTGAGGAGCTGCAACACGAAACGAGTCTCGCATAAATGCGGGGCTTTTTTATTTCATGAACTTTACAACAAAGCAACTTGAACCGCACAACAAAGCCATTGTACGGTATTCCGTCTACCTTTGCATCAGAAAACATTAAACAGAAAATCATGAAGAATATTTTTGAAAAAGACCTGTCAGGCGAGATGGTTTCGCCCGACGAGCCGGGTTACGAGGCATTGATTAGCGATATTTTCGCCACCATCGAAACTGCCACGAAGATGAATACGGGCTACCGCACCCCCGAAGAAGTGCACGAATATATGGGCCGGATTCTCGGCAAACCGCTCGAAGAGAGTACGACAGTGCTGCCGCCTCTGTACATCGACTACGGCAAACCCGTCACGATCGGAAGGGGGTGTTTCATTCAACAGTGTTGCACGTTTTTCGGTCGCGGCGGCATCACGATCGGCGACGAGGTATTCATCGGCCCGAAGGTCAATCTGATTACGATCAACCACGCCCCCAATCCGGATAACCGCAGCGCAACTTACGGCCGGCCGATCGTAATCGAGGACAAGGCATGGATCGGTATCAATTCGACTATCCTTCCGGGAGTACGCATCGGTTACGGAGCCATTGTCGGGGCTGGCAGCGTAGTAACCAAAGACGTGCCACCTATGACTGTAGTAGCCGGGAATCCGGCCAAGTTCATCAAGAGAATCGAAGTCAAATAAATTAGGAATAAAAGCGTCAGAACGTAAAGAAATAGTTCATGAAGAAGTTCCAGAAGGTGACCACGCCGATGGCGAAAAGCTTGGCCAGATAGAAATTCAGGCGGAAACGGCCGTGCAGCAGCCAGATCGTCAGGTTGTTGATGACAAGCCCCACGGCGGCAATGCCCAGAAAACGGAGGTACTGTCCCGTAATGTCGGGATTCTCGTTGTGGAAAGTCCAAATCCGGTTCAGGATGTAATTCGTCGTCGAGGCGCAGAGAAAGCCGAGCGAATTGGCGACGTACTTGTTGAGCCTCAGCCACTCCTTGCAGAGGTAGGTGATTCCAAAATCGACGAAGACGCCCGAACCGCCCACGATGCAGAATTTGAGAAACTGCTCGATCATCGCGCAACCTCCGTGCGGAGGGGTTTTCCGTTAAACCAATTCGTATACCCTTCCCGGCGCAGGGCGAAGCCGGCGTCGAAATCGGTCCCGGCCAGCTGTCGGGGCACGACGAACACCACCTCGCGCCGGATCTCCTCCTCGGCGGGAATCCGGAAACGTTCCCCGGTGTCGAATTCCTCGACGCGAAAACGGCCGTGCTTCCAGAGCATGACGAGCAACATGTCGCCGCCCAAGTCGATGTTATAAGGATAGGGATTGTCGATTCGCAGCGAAAGCCGCAGCGTATCGCCCGCGGCGACTCGTTCGGGAAGCCCCGTGAAGGAGATGTCCACAAGGCGGGTCGGATGGAAATGCGTATCGACGAACCACGTGAAACGCTTGCCGTTGGGCAGTACGACGCTCCGGACGCGGCCCGTCGTGTCGGCTTCGTCATAAGGCGTCTCGACCAGCACTTCGCGGCCGGCAAAGCGCGTATCGTCGTCACGGAACTGCCATTGGTGGGTCCGGTAGCGGATATTGGGCTGGCAGTAGGCCTCTCCGCCGGTATAGAAGGCGTATTTGGCCGCGACGGCGTAACCGTGGCGGAAAACGACGGGACGGCCGTCGGCGATTTCGGCGATCTCCCCGTAACTGGTGCGGTTGTCGAACACTTCGTAACGGATGCCCAGCGGATTGAAGATCATCACCAGCCGCGTCAGGGCGATCAGGGCGAGCGTCACCCACCCCATGCGCATCAGGTAGCGGCGCGTCCGGGGATGACGCCGGGCGTAGGTGAAGAGCGTATAGAGCAGTCCGAACACGGCGACGATCACCCACTGGGGCTGGACGTATCCGCGCAGCGTCGAAAGCAGGAAAAAGACGATAAACGCCGCCGGAATGAATCTCAGCGCGCGTTCGACGGCGTTCTGCGGCTTCACGGCGATCCACGACCGGACATAGAGCGGCACGAAGAACGGGTTGAAGACGACCAGCAGGTTGAGCAGGTATTCGGCGACGTAACCGGGCCGGAAGACCGAGTTACGCCCCGCCAGATGATAGGCCAGCGACGCCCAGTCGTGCTCGTACTGCCACACGAAATGCGGCACGAGCAGCAACAGCGCCACCGCGCCGCTGAGATATAAGGTCGGACGCAGGAACACGCGGGGGGGGGTCGCCGCAAGCGCGAAGAGCACCACCAGCGCCCCGTGGTACTTGCTGTAGGCCATCAGCGCCATGGCCACACCCATCCAGAGCCACGCCGCGCGCCGCCCTTCGGTGAACCATTTGAAGGTGAGCAGGAACAACGCCGCGGTCATCATCAGCGGACCGTCGGGCACGGCGATAAAACCGTACAACTGCAGCATGAGCGTCGCGGCCGAGAGCATGACGAAAAGCCCCGCATCGCGGCGGTCGGCACCGGAGGGCCGGATGATGCACCAGAAGACAAAGAGGTAAAGCGGCTGCAGCAGGGTAAAGAAAAACCGCACGCCGAACTCTCCGCCGAAGAGATGCTCCCCAAGCCAGACCAGCAGCGCCGTCATCGGCGGATGGTCGAAATAGCCCCACGAGATGTTTTCGGCGAACATATGGTAGTAGGCCTCGTCATTGGCCAGCTCCGTGAAACCGGCCTGAAAGAGGTTGCAAATCCACCATACACCCAGCCAGAACGCGACCAAGGCGTCGGGACCGAACGAAGCGTATATCTTTTTGACGGATGCTCTCATACGGCGGCAAAGGTAGCAAAATTTATCGGTTTTGCGCCACCCGGCCCCCAAAGAGAGGTGCATGCGGACAGCTTTTGCGAAAAATCACCGCATGAGGGCGGACGCGGCATATTTTTTCCGCGTCGGCCGACGGCGGCCGTATTGTTTACAATTTGTTCATTAATTGGAGCGCCGAACGATTGCCGCCTCGGAAACAATCTCTATATTTGCTCCCGGTCAAGGTTCCCCGCCGGCGGCTGCCGGCTTGGGATCAAAAGGGAACTCCTGTGCAAATCAGGGACTATCCCCGTAGCTGTAAGCTCCGTTGCGCTCCGCACACTCTCAGAGCCACTGTCCGTCGGACGGGAAGGCGTGCGGAAGGAGCGAGTCAGAAGACCTGCCTGACCGATATACGGCACCCGCTTTCGGGATATAGAGCGGTGCAGCAACTTTGTTTTACACTGATTTTTTTGGTGAAACCATGCTTTTCAGGCGGCCGTCCGCCGGCAAAAGCGGGCTTTATCGCATAACCGGCCAACAACAAAAACAGGAGAAAATATGGGCATTTCCGAACTTTACATCGTAAAACGCGACGGCAAGCGCAAAGCGTTTTCCGTCGAGAAAATCAAACGCGCCGTACGCAAGGCCTTCCTTTCGGTCGGCAGCTACGCCACCGACGACGACATCACGTCGATACTGAGCCGCGTACACGTGTCCGACGGCATGAGCGTCGAAGAGATTCAGAATCAGGTCGAAGTGGCGCTGATGGCCGAGCGTTACTTCGCGGTGGCCAAGAGCTACATGCTCTACCGCCAGAAACACACCGAAGAGCGCGAAGACCGCGAGAAACTCGAATTTCTGATCAACTACTGCGACGCCTCGAACCCGGCGACCGGCTCGAAATACGACGCCAACGCCAACGTCGAAAACAAGAATATCGCCACGCTGATCGGCGAGCTGCCGAAGCAGAACTTCATCCGCCTGAACCGCCGCCTGCTGACCGACCGCATCAAGGAGATGTACGGCAAGGAACTGTCGGACAAATACCTGCACCTGCTCAAGGAGCACTTCATCTACAAGAACGACGAGACGTCGATGGCCAACTACTGCGCCTCGATCACCATGTATCCGTGGCTCTTGGGCGGCACGCTCTCGGTGGGCGGCAACTCGACCCGTCCGACGAATCTCAAATCGTTCTGCGGCGGATTCGTCAACATGGTTTTCATCGTGTCGTCGATGCTTTCGGGCGCATGCGCCACGCCCGAATTCCTGATGTACATGAACTATTTCATCGAGCAGGAGTACGGCGAAGATTACTACAAGCGGGCCGACGAGGTGGCCGACCTCTCGAAGAAACGCCGGACAATAGACAAGATAATCACCGACTGCTTCGAACAGATCGTCTACTCGATCAACCAGCCGACCGGGGCGCGCAACTTCCAAGCCGTGTTCTGGAACGTGGCCTACTACGACCGCTACTACTTCGAAAGCCTGTTCGGGGAGTTCGTTTTTCCCGACGGTTCGCATCCGCACTGGGAGTCGCTGTCGTGGCTGCAGAAGCGTTTCATGACGTGGTTCAACCGCGAGCGCACCAAGACCGTGCTGACTTTCCCGGTAGAGACGATGGCGCTGCTGACCAAAGACGGCGACGTGATGGACCGGGAGTGGGGCGACATCACGGCGCAGATGTACGCCGAGGGGCACTCGTTCTTCACCTATATCAGCGACAACGCCGACTCGCTGTCGAGCTGCTGCCGTCTGCGGAACGAGATTCAGGACAACGGATTCAGCTACACGCTCGGCGCGGGCGGCGTCTCGACCGGCTCGAAGAGCGTGCTGACGATCAACCTCAACCGCTGCATCCAGTACGCCGTGAAGAACGGCATGCACTATCTCACCTATCTGGAAGAGATCACGGATCTGGTACACAAAGTGCAGACGGCTTACAACGAAAACCTCAAGGAACTGAAGTCCAAAGGCATGCTGCCGCTCTTCGATGCGGGCTACATCAACCTTTCGCGCCAATACCTGACCATCGGCGTAAACGGACTGGTCGAAGCCGCCGAATTTCTGGGAATCCGCATCGACGACAACGACGACTACGTCGCTTTCGTGCAGAACGTACTGGGGCTGATCGAGCGTTACAACAAGAAATACCGCACCAAGGAGCTGATGTTCAACTGCGAGATGATCCCCGCCGAAAACGTCGGCGTGAAGCACGCCAAATGGGACCGCGAGGACGGATACGCGGTGCCGCGCGACTGCTACAACTCCTATTTCTACGTCGTCGAGGACCAGTCGCTGAACGTCGTCGACAAATTCCGGCTGCACGGACGCCGCTACATCGACCACCTCACGGGCGGCTCGGCGCTGCACATGAATCTCGAAGAGCACCTTTCGAAGGAGCAGTACCGCCACCTGCTGCGCGTGGCCACGGCCGAGGGCTGCAACTACTTTACGTTCAACATTCCCAATACGGTCTGCAACAAGTGCGGGCATATCGACAAACGCTATCTGAAAGCGTGTCCCGCATGCCATAGCGACGATCTGGATTACCTGACGCGCGTGATCGGCTACATGAAACGGGTCTCGAACTTCTCGGCCGCACGCCAGCAGGAGGCCGAACGCCGCTATTACGGCAACATGAAACCGGCGGCGGGCGGCGCGGAAACACCCGGACAGCAGGGTGCGCACCCGCAGCAGGAAACGTTCGCACAGAAAGAACCGGCCGGACAGAAAAGTTCGCCCGCTCAGGAAGCCGTATGACAGCTCCGGAAACAGTAGTCCGATACTACAATTTCGACATCGTATTCGCGGAGATTCCGGGCGAAACGACGCTGGCGATCAACATCGCCAACTGCCCGAACCGCTGTCCGGGGTGTCATAGCCCCCACCTGCAGGCCGATGCGGGGCATGTGCTCGACGCCCCGGAACTGCGCGCCCTGCTGGAGCGATACGGACGGTCGGTGACCTGCGTCTGCTTTATGGGCGGGGATGCCGCGCCGCACCGGATCGCCCGGCTGGCGGAGGTCGTGCGGCAGGAGTTGCCGGTCCTGCACGTCGGCTGGTATTCGGGACGGCAGGAGTTGCCGGAAGGATTCGCGCCGCAGATGTTCGATTACATCAAACTGGGCGGGTGGGTCGAGTCGCTGGGGCCGCTGACTTCACCGACGACCAATCAGCGGCTCTACAGAATCGGTCCTGCGGGCGCAATGGAAGACATTACGGAGCAATTCCGTCACAAGCCGTAAAAGGAACGGCGTTTTGTTCAGGGGAGCCGGAGCACAGGAGATTAGTTTAGCGTTGTCTGCCATACAACGATTTACCTCCGGTTCCCGGAACAAAACGACCCTCCGCCGGAGCCGATCGGAACAGCGGCAGAAAAACCGGCGCGTCTGTTTACGAACGCCGCACATCGGTCATCGGACGGGTTTGCACGATACGGAATTCCGAAACCGAGGACGGAACAAGAACTTATCTTGTGGCATGGATCATGCGGCGGTACTCCGTGGGAGACATGCCCGTTTTCAGGCGGAAAAAGCGGCTCAGCGAAGACTGGTTGGCGAAGCCGGCCCGCCGTGCCACGGCCTTTATGTCGAGCCTCGCGTCCCGGAGCAGGGTTTTGATCTCGATAACGACGTAGTCCGCAATCATTTCATGGGCGGACTGGCCGTTTACTTCCTGAATGACTTTGGTCAGATATACGGGCGAAATGCACAACTTATCGGCATAGAAAGCGACCTCCCTGCGCGTTTTGTGGTGTTCGCTGACCAGCATGGCGAACCGCATGGCGATGTTCTCCTTGTTGGTATTCACGAAAGGGCGCTTCTTGGCGCTCGTCTTCTGCTGGAAAAGGACGTAGAAATCCCAGTAATAAATCCGCAGCAGATGCAGAATGGTCTCCCGCAGGAAAAGGGGATCGTTGTTGCTGCCCCTGAGATCGATCGCCCGGCAAAACCCCAGAAACCGGTTTCGGTCCACATCGTTCACGCTGTACAGGAAGTTCTTCCGCATATAGAAGAAAAAATCCGGGGTTATTTTCCCCAACCCGCTCATGATGTCGAGGAACATCCCCTTGTCTACTTTGAAAAAGGTCATCGAGAAATCGTCGCTGACCTCGCGGATCGACACCAGCTGCAACGGCAGAATCGTCACGATATCGTTTTCGGAAATCGGACTGCGCACCGAAAAAACCTCTATCACAGCGGTACCTCCCGTGCAAATACCGCAGAAACCCTCCTCCTGATAGGCCTCGTGTTCGCTTATCGGAAGAGACGAAATATCGGTATATATTTGGAATTTGGGATGCATGCTGATTTTTATTGCATTAAATATACGACATTCGCCTTCCCCGCATCTCCTTAATGCAAAAATTGAACTCGAATGGCAAACTTAAGTATCAAAACTCAAAATCGCACCGGAGAGACGGCATAACGCGAAAGCGCATATCATGCTCCGCCGCAGGAAATTTCCCGAACGGGCAAAATCACGCTCCTTCTCAAAAAGCGGCACCGCCTGAACAAATCTGCGAAAAGCAAACCGCCGCAGAAGGGCATGGCAAAAAAGAAAAGGCGCCAAAACCTTGACAATCAAAGTTTTGACACCTTAATCAGTACCCGGAGCCGGGGTCGAACCGGCACGACATTGCTGTCATTGGTGTTTGAGACCAACGCGTCTACCGATTCCGCCATCCGGGCAAACCTCATCCGTAGAATCGGGATGGCAAAGATAGTCGAATCTTTGCAATTTTCAAAGAATCCGGCTATTTTTCAAAAAAAGCCCTGATTTTTTTCGCCTTGGCCGGACCGACCAGCGCCGAAAGCTCCTCGGCCGGAGCGGCCTTGACCTTGGCCACGGAGCGAAAGTGCTGAAGGAGCGTGCGGATCGTCTTGTCGCCGATGCCTTCGATCTGCTCCAGTTCGCTATGGATAAACGCTTTGCTGCGCTTCTGACGGTGGAACGAGACGGCGAAACGGTGCACCTCCTCCTGAATGTGCGCCAAAAAGTGGAAAAGGGGCGAAGTGGGACGGATGCCGACCAGCACGGGCGGATAGCCGCAGAGCAGTTCGGAGGTCCGGTGGCGGTCGTTCTTGGCCAGTCCGGCCACAGGTATGTCCAGCCCAAGATACTCCAGCACCTCGTGAATGATGCCCATCTGCCCCTTTCCGCCGTCGGCAATGATGAGATCGGGCAGCTCGGCCCCCTCTTCCTGAAGACGGCTGTAACGCCGGAAGACGACTTCGCGCATCGAAGCGTAATCGTCAGGCCCTTCCACGGTCTTGATGTTGAAGTGACGATACTCCTTGCGTGCGGGTTTTCCATCGCGGAAGACCACGCACGAGGCTACCGGATGGGCCCCCTGCAGATTGGAGTTGTCGAAACATTCAATGTGCCGCGGCTGTCTGTCGAGACGCAGCTCCTTTTGCAGGGCATTCAACAGCCGTTCGGTATAGCGTTCGGGATTCTTGATTTCGAGGTTCTTGAGCTGCTCGGCGCGGTAGATGCGGGCGCTCTTCTGCGAGAATTCCAGCAGTTCGAGTTTTTCGCCGCGCTTCGGCACCGTGAAGGTCACGCCGTCGAACAACAGCGTCGTCGAAGGCAGGAACGGAACGACGACCTCTTTGGCGAGCGTTCCCGCGATATGCTCCACGATATGCTGGATGGCCAGCGTCAGCATGTCGCGTTCGTCGCCGCCGACGCCCGTAGAGAGTTTCACCGTATAGACGCCCACGATCGAGCCGTGGCGGATGCGCACGAAGTTGCAATAGGCCACATCGTCGTCCGGAAGAAGCGAAAAAACATCCACATCGACGATCTTCGCGCTCACGATCACCGACCTGCTCGAATAGTTGTCCAGCGCGTCCAGACGCTGTTTGTAGCGCTGCGCCAGTTCGAATTTCAACCCGGCGGCGGCATGCGACATTTCGCCTTCCAGATAGCTCCGCACGAGGCGCAGGTCGCCCTTGAGCACCGCGACGACCATATCGACCAGCTTTGCGTACTCCGCTTCGCTCTGCTCCCCGACGCAGGGACCCTTGCAGTTGCCCAGATGATACTGCAGGCAGACCGAATACCTGCCTTTGGCGATCTGTTCGGGCGCCAGATTGAGCTTGCACGTCCGCAGCGGCACCACTTCGCGCACGAATTCGAGCACGCTGTGCTGCATCATCACCGAGCTGTAGGGACCGAAATACTGCGAGCCGTCGCGCGTCAGCTGGCGGGTGGACTGCACGCGCGGAAAATGTTCGCGCCGCACCACGATCCACGGATAGGTCTTGTCGTCTTTGAGCAGAATGTTGTAACGCGGCTGGAGAGTCTTTATCAGCGAATTTTCGAGCAGTAGCGCGTCGGTCTCGCTGCTGACGACGATATGGCGGATCTCGGCGATCTGCCGCACCAGCACACGCACTTTGGCGCTGTGCTCCTTGCTCTGCACGAAATAGGAGGAGACCCGTTTGCGCAGGCTCTTGGCCTTACCCACATAGATGATCGTCCCGGAGCGGTCCACGAACTGGTAGACGCCCGGTGACAGCGGCAGCATCGCCACCTGTTCCCTGAGGTTGTTTTTTCCGGTTTCGGCCATAACGACAATAGCAACGCAAATGTAACAAATATTTCGCAAAACCCGCAGATGCACCCCTGAAGCCCGTCAGAGGACGATATAGCGGGCCGATTTGTCCGCTCCGCTGACGAATTTGTCCAATTCTTTGGTTTATTCGTCGGAACGGCATATATTTGCAATCCAATGCAAACACCCTCAAAACTATGAGATTGATTTTACCACTGTTTCTGTTCGGTATGCTCGTAACTTCGTGTATCGACAACAATTACGATCTGTCGGAAATCGACACGGACGGCGTCGTCATCGGCGACGAATTCCGGCTGCCGCTGGCTACGGTCACCGTCAGCATGGGCGAACTGAGCAAGGAAGGCACCGACATCAAAGCCCTCTTCGACGAAGCCGATATCTGGCTGCCTTCGCCGCTGCCCGCAGGCGGAAAATACGTGGATCTTCAGAAGATTCAGCACACCCCGTCCTATATCGACGAGCTGCTCGACGAACTGATCGAACAAATGAAGAGGTCCGACGCCAAAATCAACGCCGTGGCGGACCTGCTCTATGACAAGTATCTCGGCACGTTCCTGCCCCTGCTTCCGCCGAACACGGACCCGAAAGATTTCAAGCAGGTATTCATCACGATGTTCCGCGCTACCACGGGATTGCAGGAGGAGCTGGCCGGCGAGGTCCGAGATTTGGCCGGCAGCTACCTGACGGATCTGAAAATCGAAGACGTAACCTACGACCTCGGCAGGATCGACCTCGGCAGCGACGTGGTGGACATGCTGGCCGACAACCTCGATCCGAAGGGCACGGCAAATCCCAAAAACACGCTGGACATCTACGGCGAAATCATCAGCGCACTGCCTGTCAGCCTGCAGTTCAGCCCCCGATTCTACCCCACGGAGGTGGAGTTCGACATACGCGTCGAACCCAACGTAAAGACCGAGATCGGCGAAACGCGGCTCCACGAGAACGACCTGCGCCAGATCATCGACGGCACGGAGATCATCCTCCCCGTCAAACTGGAGAAATATTTCCCCGGCTCCGGATTCACGCCCGACCAGAAAATCGTCATCGCACTGCGTCTTGTCAAGCGCGGCGGTCTGAAACTCAACCTCTAACCCGGCACCGCACATGAAAAAAACATACGCTTTTCTCGCAACGCTGCTGCTGGCATCAGGCGTTGCCGCCCAGAACCCGACGGCTTACTTCATGGAGGGAACGACCTTCCGCAGCCAGTTCAACCCGGCTTTCGCACCGCTGCGCGGCTATGTCAACATTCCCGGTCTGGGCGGCATAGACATCAACGCCAGCGGCAATCTGGCCGTGGACAAACTGCTCTATCCCCGCAACGGGAAACTGGTCACGCTGCTCGACGAAGCCGTTTCGACCAGACAGGCGCTTTCGGGACTCAAGGCCGACAACCTGCTGGGCATCGACACCCGCGTGAACCTCATCGGCTTCGGCGCCTTCACGCGCAACCACAAGAATTTCTGGTCGTTCGACCTCAACGCCCGCGCAACCGCCGACGCTACGCTGCCCTACTCGCTCTTCGCATTCCTCAAGGAAGGCACGGGCAGCGACATCCACAACATCGGGCTCACGGCCGACAGCTACCTCGAAGCGGCCTTCAGCTACTCGTTTCCGTTGCTCAACGACCGGCTTTACATCGGTGTCCGCGGCAAATTCCTCGTCGGAGCCGCCCGCGCCCGCATGTACTTCACCCGATTCAACGTGACGCACGGAGAAGAGGAGTGGCGGATCGACGCCGCAGGCGGACTCGACATCACCGCCGCCGGTCTCGACGTCACGACCAAGCGCAACGACGCCGGCGAGGAGGTTTACAAGCTGGACGACATCGACTTCAAACCCACGTCGCCCGCAGGCTACGGCTTCGCCGTCGATCTGGGCGCCACGTACGACATCCTGCCCAACCTGCAGGCGTCGCTGGCCGTAAACGATCTGGGATTCATCGGCTGGAGCAAGAAGAAAAACGTCACGGGCTTCTCGTCGAAAGAGCTTTCGTTCACGGGCGTCAACGTCACGGAGGACGGCACCGAATCGCCCGATTTCGACATCGACGTGCTGGAATTTCACAAAGGAGCGCCCCAAAGCGTGTCGCGCATGCTGCGCGCAACGATCAACGCCGGACTCGAATACGAAGTATGGCGCCACAAAATCGGCATCGGACTGTTGTATTCGGCCCGTTTCTGGGAGTACAAGACCTTTCACAACATCACCGGTTCGGTCAATTTCCACCCGATCCGCTGGTTCACGCTCACGGGAAGCTACTCGGTGATCGACAATCGCGGCGGCGCCGTGGGGCTGGGACTCAACCTCTGCCCCAGCTGGATCAACTTCTTCATCGGCACGGACGTCCTGATAACCAAACACACGCCGCAGTTCGTCCCAGTCAGACAGAGCATCATGAACGTCACGCTCGGCATCGGCGTTCCGATCGGCAAACGCAGCCACCGCATCCCGGCCTACGTCTACGGCAAGGACAGACGTTAGTCACGCATAAAACGGATTACACGAAAACGTTCCGGCGGCAAGGCCGGAACGTTTTTATTTACAGCCGCGGAAAAAACCGGCAAAACAAGCCGTAAAGTCAGCCCATATACGAGAAAACAACAAGCCCCGATGCCCAAACAGTCCGCCCGTTTCCATATTTTAGGCGCACGAATACCACTTTCGGTCAAGGGCATTGCAATTTCAGAAACTTTATTTACCTTTGTAGTGCAGAGTACTATAAAAATCCCCGGAGGACAAAAACTGCGTCCGTCCCCGGAGATATCCGCGTCATAAAAACCATTGCGACGGCCCTCAAATCTGTGTGAAGTTGCGTCACTACTTTTGAATTCTTCAAAATTCGGGCCGTCGCAATCTTTTCTTCTTCCCAAAACAAAGATCATGCCACAACGGCCCGGTTTTTCCTGCATTCCGGCAGAGGATATCCGCTATCCGGCGACGACCATGTGCTGTTCGAGTGCGGCGCGTGCCGCCAGACGGCCGGCTTCGACGATCTCCCGCGCACGGTAGAATTCGAAGATTCCGAAACGGTCCGCCGGCATCTCGATCAGCAGGTCGGGTTTGTAGATCTCGCACATCAGACGCGCGATATGCTGCTGCATGATCTCCGACGAAGCGGTAATCACCTTATAATAATTCAGCGAAGACCTGACCCGCGCGGCCATCTCGTCGGAAAACGGCGCGCTCACGTCCACGGCGACCAGCACGTCGCCCGGTTCGCGGCGAACGCGGTTCAGCGGAAGCGGATTGACCGTACCGCCGTCCACCAGCACCATGTTGCCCCGGCGGACGGGCCGGAAAACCGAAGGAATCGAAATCGAAGCACGGATGGCGTCGTACAGCCCGCCCCGTTCGAGCACGACCTCGCGCCCGGTCAGCAGGTCGGCCGCCACGGCCGCAAAAGGCAGCGGCATCTGTTCGATCTTCACGTCGGGCACCAGCTCCTTCATGGCGCCGATCACGCGGTTCCCCTTCACGAGACCTTCGGTGCTCAGCGCAAAATCGACCAGACTGAAAACCTTGTATTTATCGAGCGTATACATCCACTCCTTGAATGCTTCGAGGTGTCCCGAAGCATACATGCCGCCGACCAGCGCCCCCATCGAAGTGCCTGCCACGGCATGCACTTCGAATCCCTGACTCTCCAACTCCTCGATAGCCCCGATGTGGGCCACTCCACGCGCTCCGCCGCCGGCAAGCACCAGCGCCGCTCTTCTTTTTTCCATAAAATCAATTGTCGTTATTAATCCGTTCGCGAACTTTGCTCCACGCATGCGTATCGAACAGACAGCTTGCACGCATCATGCCGCACATCTCCCGAAAGCGGGACATCGGAACGACGAAGCTCAAAACATCCGGCTCCACCCACGGCCGGACCGAAGGGTCGAAAAGGCCCAGAAAACACCTCCGGCCGCCGTTGCGGTTCTCCTGCACGGCCTGCGCCACGACCGAGCTGCACCCCGACCCGAAGGGCGACGCCACGGCGTCCGCCGCATTGTTGTCGAACGTCGCCCACGTCACCAGCCCCGCCAGCGCATCGGGCACCGCGAAAAAGAGGACTCCCTCCGCTCCGTCGAACGTCTCCGCAACGTCCGCCCGCACGAATTCGAGCCACGCCTTCGGCGCGGGACGCAGGTCGAGAGCGGCGATGAACTCCAGCACCATTTCGGGCGTCCGCTTATAGCGCTCCTTGAGCGACACGAACTGCGGAACGAATTCGGGCATCGGGCTGAATCCCGTGTAGAACTTCCCGCCACCGCAGCCGATATTGCCGGCATTCAGACTCACGGGCAGCCCCCGGCGCGCTTCGGCCAGCGCCTTGAAGAAACAGCCCCCGACCTTTTCGACCGGGCGCATCGGACTGTCCGTATAGCGGAACAGCAGGGGCAGTTCGGGCCGTTCGCCGAAGGCCTCCCTGTATGCGGCGGTAAATTCCTTCACATCCATATTCTCAATCGTCGGTGACAACGTAATCCATAAAGACGTCATGCGGCTCGACGGGCAGCTCCCTGACCAGCTGATGCGCATAGCAGACGCCGGCTTTCACACCCCGGAAACCGGACTGCGACAGATATTTGTCATAATATCCGCGGCCGCGGCCCATACGCGCTCCGGCGGCGGTAAAAGCCACTCCCGGAACGACGATGAAGTCGATGTCCGCCGGATCGCACGGCCGTTCCGCAGCCGACGGCTCGGCGATTCCGAAAGCGCCCCGGCACAGCTCTCCGGGCACATAGTCGTAAAACCGCATCGCATCGCCCTCGACCCGCGGCACGACGATGCGCTTTGCGGCGCTCCACCGCGCCAGCGCCGCACCGGTCTGCGGCTCGTCGGGCAGCGCGCAGAAAAACGCCGCGCAGCGGGCCTGCGAAAATCCGGGCAGACGCTCCACCCGGCCGAAGATACGCTCCGACGCCGCGGCACGCTCTTCGGAAGAGAGCGAGAGGTTCCGTTTTTTCATCGCAGCGCGCAGTTCTTTCTTGGTCATAAAATCCCACCTTTTCGGTCTAAAATTCCCGCCCGTTTCTATTGTTATTCTGCAAACAATGGCTATCTTTGCGTCCGGGAACACAAAACTTTAACAAATATAAACAAATTTAAATCATTATGAGCTGTTTTTTATCTAATTCCTCGCTGGGCAAGAAGTTAGTGATGAGCGTAACGGGGTGTTTCCTCGTGCTCTTTATTCTCTTCCACATGTCCATGAACATTGTGGCGATCATCTCGCCTGAGGCTTACAACATGATCTGCGCGCTGCTCGGAGCCAACTGGTACGCTCTGGCCGGCACCGCAGTGCTGGCGGCCGGCGTCGTCGTGCACTTCATCTACGCGGTCATCCTCACCTTGGAGAACCTCAAGGCGCGCGGCAGTCAGCGCTACGCCGTGACGGTAGTCGAACCGGGCGTGTCGTGGGCATCGAAAAACATGCTCGTACTGGGATTCATCATTCTGGGCGGTCTGGCGCTCCACCTCTTCAACTTCTGGGCTAAAATGCAGCTCGTGGAGGTCTTGGGCGGCCACGAGAACTCGCTCGGACTCCATCCGGCGGACGGCGCTTCGCTGATCGCCTACACCTTCTCGCAGTGGTATTACGTGGTGATCTACCTCGTGTGGTTCTTCGCCCTCTGGTTCCACCTCACGCACGGCGTATGGTCGATGTTCCAGACCGTGGGATGGGCCAACGACACGTGGTATCCCCGCCTGAAGTGCATCGCCAACATCGTGGCGACGGTCATCTTCCTCGGCTTCGCCGCCGTTGTGGTGATCTACTTCATCAAGAGTGTCTGCCCCTGCTGCGCAGGCGCCTGCTAACCGATTATCCAGAACAATAAACACACAACAGATATGGCTTTCAAATTAGATGCTAAAATTCCTGCCGGCGCTCTCGCAGAAAAGTGGAGCAACCATAAGGCAGCTATCAAGGTCGTAAGCCCCGCAAACAAGCGCAAGCTCGACATCATCATCGTCGGAACGGGTCTGGGCGGTGCATCCGCAGCCGCTTCGCTCGGCGAACTGGGATATAACGTAAAGGTATTCTGCATTCAGGATTCGCCCCGCCGCGCGCACTCGATCGCCGCGCAGGGCGGTATCAACGCCGCGAAGAACTACCAGAACGACAACGACTCGGTATACCGTCTGTTCTACGACACGATCAAGGGCGGCGACTACCGCGCCCGCGAAGCCAACGTCTACCGCATGGCCGAAGTCGCCAACCTGATCATCGACCAGTGCGTGGGACAGGGCGTGCCTTTCGCCCGCGAATACGGCGGCCTGCTGGCCAACCGTTCGTTCGGCGGCGCGCAGGTGTCGCGTACGTTCTACGCCCGCGGCCAGACGGGTCAGCAGCTCCTGCTGGGCGCCTACTCGGTACTCAACAAGGAGATCGCCGCCGGCACGGTGAAGAGCTATCCCCGTCACGAGATGCTCGACATCGTCGTGGAGGACGGCGAAGCGAAGGGCATCATCGCCCGCAACCTCGTCACCGGCGAGATCGAGCGCCACGGCGCACACGCCGTCGTGATCGCAACGGGCGGATACGGCAACGTATTCTTCCTCTCGACCAACGCCATGGCGTCGAACGGCTCGGCCGCATTCCAGTGCTACCGCAAGGGCGCAGGCTTCGCCAACCCCTGCTTCACGCAGATCCACCCCACCTGCATCCCGGTTCACGGCGACCAGCAGTCGAAACTGACGCTGATGTCGGAGTCGCTGCGCAACGACGGCCGCATCTGGGTTCCCAAGAAACTCGAAGACGTGAAGGCGCTGCGTTCGGGCGCCAAGAAGCCGTCGGACATCGCCGAAGAGGACCGCGACTACTATCTGGAGCGCCGCTACCCGGCCTTCGGCAACCTCGTGCCGCGCGACGTGGCTTCGCGTGCCGCCAAGGAGCGCTGCGACGCAGGCTTCGGCGTAAACGAGACCGGACTGGCCGTATTCCTCGACTTCAAGACCGCCATCGAGCGTCTGGGCAAGGAGATCATCAAGAAACGTTACGGCAACCTGTTCGACATGTACGAGGAGATCACCGACGTTAGTCCCTACGAGCAGCCGATGCAGATCTTCCCCGCCGTGCACTACACCATGGGCGGCATCTGGGTCGATTACAACCTGATGACCACCATCCCCGGCCTGTACGCCATCGGCGAGGCCAACTTCTCGGACCACGGTGCGAACCGTCTCGGCGCTTCGGCCCTGATGCAGGGTCTGGCCGACGGCTACTTCGTACTGCCCTACACCATCGGCGACTACCTCTCGCACAAGATTCAGGCTCCGAAGGTGAAGACCGACACCAAGGCTTTCGACGAAGCCGAAAAGGGCGTCAGGGAGAAGATCGCCAAGCTGCTGTCGATCGGCGGCAAGCAGTCGGTGGACGACATTCACAAGAAACTCGGCCATATCATGTGGGAGAACGTCGGCATGGCCCGCTCGAAGGAATCGCTCGAAAAGGCGATCAGCGAGATTCAGGCGCTGCGCAAGGAGTTCTGGAAAGACGTGAAAGTCGTAGGTCAGGAGAAGGATTTCAACGTGGAGCTCGAAAAGGCGCTGCGTCTGGCCGACTTCCTCGAACTGGGCGAACTGATGGCGCGCGACGCACTCAACCGCGAAGAGTCGTGCGGCGGTCACTTCCGCGTAGAGCACCAGACCGAAGAGGGCGAAGCCAAGCGTGACGACGAAAACTTCGTATACGCCGCCGTTTGGGAATACAAGGGCGAGGACGCCGCTCCCGAACTGACGAAAGAGCCGCTGAACTTCGAATTCGTACACCCCGCTCAGCGCAACTACAAAGACTAAGCTTTTGACGTTGAACTTTAATAACAATTTGAAATTATGAATTTTACATTAAAGATATGGCGTCAAAAGGACGCTAAGACCAAGGGCGGTTTCGAGACGTACAAAGTCGAGAATATCTCGGCAGACACCTCGTTTCTTGAGATGCTCGACATCTTGAACAACAACCTGATCCACGAGGGCAAGGAGCCCGTAGCGTTCGACCACGACTGCCGCGAGGGTATCTGCGGCATGTGCTCACTGCACATCGACGGTCACGCCCACGGTCCCGGTCAGGCGGCTACCACCTGCCAGATTTACATGCGCAAGTTCAAGGACGGCGCAACGATCACCATCGAGCCGTGGCGCTCGGCTGCGTTCCCCGTCATCAAGGACCTCGTCGTGAACCGCTCGGCTTACGACCAGATTCTTCAGGCCGGCGGCTTCATCTCGGTACGCACCAACTCGGTGCCCGACGCCAATGCGATTCCGATCGCGCAGGCCGACGCCGAAGAGTCGATGGACGCTGCCGCCTGCATCGGCTGCGGCGCCTGCGCGGCAACCTGCAAGAACGGTTCGGCGATGCTCTTCGTCGCCGCCCGCGTATCGTCGCTCGCCAAACTGCCGCAGGGCCGTGTGGAGGGTGCACGCCGCGCCAAGGCGATGGTCGCCAAGATGGACGAGCTGGGCTTCGGCAACTGCACCAACACGGGTGCCTGCCAAGCCGAGTGCCCCAAGTCGATTTCGATCGCGCACATCGCGCGCCTGAACCGCGAGTTCCTTTCCGCGAAGTTCGAAGACTAATAAAAGTGCCGGAACAATCCGGAGAAGGGCGGGAATATGCTTCCCGCCCTTTTTCATGCCCCGGAACGCAGACGCTTGCATCATGCATCCCCCACTTTCTTCCCCGGCGACTCACCGCCGGCAACTCTCCTCAGTCATTCACCCCGATCCCTCTCCGGGCACTATTCTCCGGGCACTATTTCCGGCCGCAGCCGCGGAGCGTCCCGGCGAATACCCGAAACGACGGCAGACCGTGCTTTTCTTCCGCAAAGTTCCGCAGCAACGGTATCGTTCTTGCGACGAAACGCGAAAAACCAAAACGACAAAAGCATGGACATCGTAGAATTTCCCAACGACCGCACCGTCATCTCCACGGAGAACAACGGATTCGCAGGCGGCGAACGCGACGAAAACCTGATCGACGAAGAGCTGTTGGAGACGGAAATCCCGCTCGACGACCGGATTCCGGACGCAGCGCACGAAGATGCGGAGAACGACCGCCCCGTCTACGACGAGGAGGGCTACCGACACGATCCGGGCGGAGAGTGAAAAATCCCCGGAGTAGCCTCCGGGATTCCGTCCGCAACGACGCAGACACCGGCCCTGCAACAGCACGGGAATCGGCTCCGAAAATAAAAAAAACGCAGAAGCCGCGCCGGCTTCCGCAGGATTCGCATGCAGCAAATGCCGCTCATCAGACAGCAACAAGCATCGTCCATACAACGCCGAAATCCGGCACAGAATACAGAAAAAATGCGCCACGGAATCCGTGGCGCATCTACTTTTCATAACGGCGACCGCTTGATGAAGCCGCCCGAATTTTCCGAATCCGGCCCTTATTTCGGACGTATCGACGAAAGGCGGGCGACCTGCCGGAGATCGAACACCCCGAAGATATTCACCACGACCGTCTCCTTCGCGCCGTAAGTTATCATCACCAGTTCCGATTTGACCGACAGCGCGGTTTCACGGATATAGAACTTCGTGGTCTGCCCGTTCTCCGAGCCGGAAGTGACAGGCTGAAACTTCCGGTCGGCGGCAACAGCCGCCTCGGCATCCCGGACGAACCGACCGCCGTCACCCTCTTTCAGAGCGATGATGCGGATATACTGAATGTCCTTCAGCAGTACGGCAAGCCCCTTGTCGCCCCGTTCCGCGGCCTGACGGCTCATCAGCTGCATCATCTTCTGTTCCAGCTGCACGCTCGTAAAGCCCTCGGCGGCGGCATAACGGCTGAAAAAGTCGTTTACGGAATTGCTCTGGGCCGCGGCCAGCCGAGGAAGGAGCAGTATCAAAATCAACAATAGTCGTTTCATGTCCGTTCGTATTTGGTTACATGAGCAGCGAGATGCCGAAACTGAACGTATGGCACTCCGGTCCCGCATGCTTCTTGAACAGCGGGGTTACGCCGTAGCTGGCGAAGATGCCGATGCCGTAATAGGAAACCGTTCCTCCCACACCGAACTGATAGGTTCGCAGCCCCGACAGCTCGTACTCCACGCGCGGTTTCTTGTGGAGCGACGTCAGCTCTATTCCGAAATCGGAATAGGCGATCACCGAGGCCTGAAAATGTTTGAACGGCTTGTAGATAAGCCGGAGCGGAATGCCCAGCGACGAAGTGACGAATTTCGATTTGTCGGCTGGTTCGTCCAGCGCCACGGGCAGCAGACGGCCCTTTTCGTAGCCCAAGCGGATTCCGGCATCCGCAAGCCGGTAGTTGTCGACGGCGAACCGCAGATCGGTGGCGAAGTAGAGCGTCCGGCTCTTGTTCAGGGCGACCTGCACCTGCATCACCGAAGCGGCGCAGTGGAACGAATTCCCCAGTTTCTGATCCAGAAACCCTTTCTCTTCGGGGGCATAGCCGCCGTAATCGACGCCGACGAGCTTCGTAAAGCCGAATTCGCCGCTGTTAAAAAAGTAGAGCTTCACACGCCCGGACCTCATGACCAGATCCGCCTGCGAATCCGTCTCCGGAGCACGTCCCAGCGTCAGGCCGAAACCGGCCACTTCGAGCACCACACTCCCCTCGCGCCCGTCTCCGCGCAGCGTCATCAGCTCACCGCCCATCGCATCGAGCCGCCGCAGGGTGTCGAGCCCCAGCGAATCGCGGTCCACGGTTTCGATGGCATATTCGCGGCCGGTACGGTGGCCGGCCGAATTGGCCGGTATCCGGTCGGCAGTCTGCGCGGCAGTCCGGTCAACGCTTTGCACGGCAGTCCGGTCGGCGCTCTGAGCGGCAAGTAGCTGCGGAAGGAGCAGAATCAGAATCAACAGCAATCGTTTCATAATCGACACGTATTAGGTTGCAATCAGAGCATGAGTCCGACACCGAACGAGAAGGCATGGCAGTCGGGTCCCGCATGCTGTTTGAACAGCGGAGTCACGCCGTAACGGGTGAAGAACCCGAAACCACGATAGCTGACACTGAGACCGACCCCGAACTGATAGGCCCGGAACCCGGACAGGCTGTTTTTCTCCTTCGGTTTCTTATAAATCGCGTCGGCGCCCAAGAGGAAGTCGGAATAGGCGACGGCCGTGATCCGTAGGTGTTTCGCCGGAGTGTAAGTCAGCCGGACGGGAATGCCGAGCGAAGAGGTGACGGCTTTCGACTTGCCGGCGGGTTCGTCCAGCGCGACCGGAACGATACGTCCTCCGTCGTTGCCGAGCGTGACGGTATTGTCGGAGAGCCGGTAATTGTCGAGCGTGTACTGCATGCCCACCCCCAAGCAGAGCGAACGGCTCCGGTTGAGCGCCAGCCGGAGCTGCACCGCCGAAAAACTGAAATGGAAGGAAGATCCCAGCCGCTGATCCAGAAAGCCCTTTTCCCCGGACGCATACCCCGAATAGTCGACGCCGACCAACTGCGTGAATCCCAATTCGATATTGCTGAATGCATTGAACCAGACGCGGGGCTTTTTCAGCTCCATTCGCTGCATCGGCGTATGCCCCAGCGTAAGCCCGAAACCCGCCACTTCGAGGATCATGTTGCCGTCACGGCCGCCGTCGCGCAACCGGATCAGGTCGCTGTCCACCGTATCGATCCGCCGGAGCGTATCGATCCCCGTCGAATCGCGCTCCACGGTCTCGATGGCAACCGGTTTTCCATCGGCCCGGCGGAAACAGGCCGAATCGGCTTTCTGCGCCGCAGCGACTTCATGGGCCGGAGCGAGCGAAACAAAGAACTGCGCCGCAGCAGGCGAAACCGCCAGCAGGAGCAGCGCTCCCGTACAAACAAACAGTTTTTTCATACCCGTATCGTTTTATTCGTTTATTATCAGTTCATCCACCATGCGGACCTGATCGCCGAAATCCGAGAGTCCCTGCAGGTAAACCGTCGCCTGCATGGCAGCCTCCTTGTCGTAAATCGCCACACCGTCGATATAGCAATAGGGCTTGCGCAGATATTCGGCATAAAAAAACACGCCCAGCACCACCGCCGCAGCGGCAGCCACGCCCCAGAGGGGACGGAGTTTCCGGCCGCCCCGCGCCCCGCGCCCGGCAGCGGAGCGCGTTTCATAACGCCGCATCCCTTCCGCCGGACGGACAGCCAGACCGGTTTGCACGCTGCCCTCGCCGGGATACCGCTCTTCGGCCAGAGCGTCCAATCCGCCGAACATCGTCCGCGCATAACGCAGGGATGCGGGAATCTCATCCACGTACCGGAAATAGTCGCGCAATTCGCGCTCTTCGGCTTCGGTCGTCCGCGCATCGAAATAGCGCTCCAGCAGCCGCTCAATTCTTTCGTCCTGCTCTTTCATCGTCCATCATTTTTTTCAGTACCTCTCTCAGTCCGTTGCGGGCACGGGAGAGAATCACGCGCACCTGCGCTTCGTCGCACGCCGCTATCTCGGCGATTTCGCGGGTCGGATACCCCTCGATATCCTTCAAGTGGAGCACCTCGCGCTGCCGTTCGGGCAGGCAGGCCATCGCGCGTCGCACCAGATCGCGCGCCTCCCAGCCCTCCGCATCGCCCGTCGTCGAACGTTCGGCCCACCCCGCGACCGCATTGTCGCGCCGCTCGCCGGCCTGCCGGCTGCGGAACCGGTCGTAACAGCAGTTACGCACCGCGACCATCACGAAGGAAGCGACGTCGCGGCAGCCGTCGAGCCGATCACGCTCCCGCCACAACCGCTCCAACAGGTCGTGCGTCACGTCTTCCGCCTCGTCGGCGCAAAGCAGCAGACTCTGCGCGTAGCGGAACATACGATCGCGCAGCGGCACGACATATCGGGTGAATTCGAATTCCTCCATTGTATCTGTAAGACGAAGCCGACGGGCAAAACGCAACATCGCAACGTCAAATTTCGCATTTTTTTCGGTCCGGCAGCATTTTTCCGGACAAAATGAGGGTCATCTATAAACATAGGTGAAAATATTTTTGAAGAAAATATAGTACTTTGTATTGCATAATACTAAAAACTGTATTATATTTGCAGTACCAAAGTAGCAGTAACCCGGACACATTAACCCTAAATCAGCTTCTACGACTATGAAAGAGACAGTAAACGTAAACATCGGTTCGCAAGCCTTCACACTCGACGAAGACGCCTACCGCGTACTGAGAAACTATCTCGAAGATATCCGCAGCCGCCTGCCCGAATACGACACCGAGACCATGGGCGACATCGAATCGCGCATCGCCGAGATTTTCCGCGAGATCGTTTCGTCGCCGATGCGGGTCATCACCCTCGACACGGTACGCCAGACCATGAACCGCATGGGATCGCCCGCCGACTTCGGCGAACGCTGCGGCAGCGCCCCGCAGGAGGAACAGCCCGAACCGGAACCCCGCAAACTGTTCCGCTCGCGCACGGACCGTTCGATCGCCGGCATCTGCGGCGGACTGGCCGAATTCTTCCATGTCGATACGACCGTCCTGCGCCTGATCACCCTGTTCCTGATACTTTTCGGCGGACTCTCGATCTGGGCCTACATCATCCTCTGGATCGTCATCCCGGAAGAACCCGCCCGCAAATTCAGCATTCACAACAAAAACCGATAAAACCATGACAACGAACAACACCAAGAGACTGCTGCGCACTCCCGACGGCATCATCGCCGGCGTCTGCGGCGGACTGGCCGAATTCTTCGGTCTCGACGTATCGCTCATACGCATAGCAACACTGATCCTCATACTCTTCGGCGGCCTTTCGATCTGGGTCTACATCATCCTCTGGCTGATCGTGCCGAAGGCTCCGAAGCGATTAACCGAATAGCACAATGGCCGAAGACAACGTAAAAGCGCAGATGCGCAAAGGAATTCTGGAGTACTGCATCCTCGCCATTCTCTCCCGCGAAGATTCATACGCTCCGAAGATCATCGCCGAACTCAAGCAGGCCGAGATGATCGTAGTCGAGGGTACGCTCTACCCGATCCTCACGCGGCAGAAGAACGCAGGGCTTCTGACCTACCGCTGGGAAGAGTCCCCGCAGGGACCTCCCCGCAAGTACTACACGCTCACCGAAAAGGGGCGCGAATACCTCACGACGCTCGACGAGGCATGGGACGAACTCGTAGGACAGATCCGCATCATTCGTCACGGCAAACAATAAAAACCTCAAAAAATCACAACCATGAAAAAGATACTCCTGATCGCAGTCCTGCTGGGCGCCATGCTCTCCGTAACGGTCTATTTCGTCTGCATCGCAGCGCCGTCCGTCCTCTTCGGCAAAGGGCTTAAAGGCAGCGGCAACATCGTCACACGCACCATCGAGGCCCCGGCCTTCGACCGCATCGACGCCGCACGCGCCGTCAAGGTCGTCATCACCGACAAGACCTCCGGCAAAATCACCATCGCCGCCGACGACAACGTTATGGATTACGTCGTAGTCGAAGCCAACGGCGGCCGGCTCACCGCGACGATCGACAAGTCGATAAACAACCTCTCGAACGCCGACGTCACCGTGACGGTTCCGGCCAACGGCAGCATCCGCGCCCTCGACGCATCGAGCGCCGCGAAAATTTCGGGCGACGTGGTGCTGAATGCCGACAAATTCGCCATGGACGCATCGAGCGCCGCAAAGATCGACGTTTCGGTCAAGGCCCAATCCTGCGCCGTAGCCGCATCGAGCGCATCGAAAATCAACGCCTCGGTAGAAGCGGTCTCCTGCAGCGTGGAGGCTTCGAGCGCATCGAAAATCACGCTGAAAGGCTCGGCCGCGAAGTGCACCGCCGACCTCAGCTCGGCCTCGAAGCTTTCGGCCGGAGACTTTGTCGCCGCCGAGTGCTCGGTAAACACTTCGAGCGCGGCGAAAGCCGTCGTAAACTGCACGGAGCGTCTGCACGCCGACGCATCGAGCGGCAGTTCGATCCGCTACAGCGGCGACTGTCAGACCAGCATCAACAAGTCGAGCGGCGGCAGTGTCGGCCGCAACTAACCCCCAAACCGAGCAACCATGAAAGAGGTTAAGAAATGCAGCATTTCGGGCGTGGCGTTCACGATGGATACCGACGCTTATCAGGAGCTGGAAGCCTATCTCGAAAGCCTGAAAAAGACCTACAAGGAGACTCCCGACGGAGCCGAGATCGTCGCCGACATCGAAGCCCGCATCGCCGAGCTGATCCTCTCGGCGCAGGACAGCACCCGCGTGGTCGAAAAGCCCCTGATTCTGAATATCATCCGGCAGATGGGCACCGCCGAGGACATCTCCGAAGAGGAGCCGGGACGAAGCCCCGAAGAGCCGCGCATCCCGCGCCGTCTCTACCGCGACACCGAAAACGCCAAGCTGGGCGGCGTCTGCGCCGGCATCGGCAAGTATTTCGACGTCGATCCGGTCTGGATACGGCTGGCCATGTTCCTGCCGATACTGCTCACCGTCTTCCAGTGGATTCCCTTCATGCGCTGGACCGGTCCGATGATGGGCAACCTGTTCGGCATCTTCGTCATCTGCTACATCATCATGTGGTTTGCCGTTCCGGCTCCCCGCACGGCGCGCCAAAAACTCGAAATGAACGGCGAGAAGATCACGGCGCAGTCGATCCGCGAAACCACCGAAGCCAGCGCGAGCTGCGATCCCGACGCCAAGGCCAAACCCATCGTCGCCGAAGCCGTGTCGGTATTCGGCAAGGTGGTGCTCATCCTCCTCAAGCTCTTCGCCGGAGTGCTCGTATTCGGACTCATCATGGCGGCCTGCGCGCTGATTATCGGACTCTTCGCGCTCATCATCGGCGGCGCCAGCATCTCCATTCCGTTCTTCCCGCTGGGCATGACGCTGTGGGTTCCCGCGCTCGGCATACTTATTGTACTGATACTGGTAATACTGCTCATTTACGTACTGATGTGCCTCATCGCTTCGCGCAAGCCCGGAGGCAAGACCATACTGGTAATCTTCCTGTTGTGGCTCGCCGGTATCATCGCCTGCACCTGTATCGCCATCCGCGAGAACGTCGGCGACCGTATCCGGACCAGACACAGCGTTATCGAACGGATGCTCAACAGCGAGATAATCATCGACAACGACACCACGACGGTCGAGCGGCTGCTGGAGGAGTACGACAGCCAGAACGTCATCGAAGACGGCCGCAAAACGCTGCATATCAGCGTTCCGAACCAGTCGATCGACATTACGATCGACAGGGAGAAGGCCGGACTGGAAGTGAAAGCCAACGGCAAACGGGTGAAAGTGCAGACGGGAGGCGACAAAACCGAATCCGCAGAACCGGATTCGGTCCGACAGCCGGACGCCGGCCGAGTCCCCGCAGAGCAGACCGAATAAAGGCCACAGGCGTTAGGTAAAATAAAAAGTTTTTTCGAAACGCAGGGCGGATCCTCCGGGAACCGCCCTCGTTTTTTGAAAAAATTGAAATAATTACTACCTTTGAGCGATTTTGTTTTCTAAACGAAAAACTATGGCTGGAATCAAATGCATCGGTATTCTGACCTCAGGCGGCGACGCTCCGGGAATGAACGCCGCCATACGCGCGGTAACCCGCAGCGCAATCTATAACGGCTTCGCCGTCAAGGGCATCATGCGCGGATACAAAGGTCTCGTATTCAACGAGATCGTATCGTTCAAATCCCAAAGCGTAAGCAACATCATCCAATTGGGCGGCACGATCCTCAAGACGGCCCGCAGTCAGGAATTCACCACGACCGAAGGCCGCAAGGCGGCATACGACAACATGGTGGCGGCCGGCATCGACGCGCTGGTGGTCATCGGCGGCGACGGTTCGCTCACGGGCGCCGGCATCTTCGCCGAGGAATACAACGTGCCGATCGTGGGACTTCCCGGCACCATCGACAACGATCTGGGCGGCACCGACTCGACGATCGGCTACGACACGGCGCTCAATACGATCGTCGAAGCGGTCGATAAGCTCCGCGACACGGCGTCGAGCCACGAACGGCTCTTCTTCGTCGAGGTAATGGGCCACACGGCGGGTTATCTGGCGATGAACAGCGCCATCGCCACGGGTTCCGAAGCGGCGATCATACCCGAAATGGAAACCGAAGTGGACCAGCTGGCCGAACTCATCAACCACGGCTTCCGCAAGAGCAAGAACTCGGCGATCGTCATCGTGGCCGAGAACCCGAAGACGGGCGGCGCCACGGCGCTGGCCGAACGTGTCAAGAAGGAGTTCCCGCAGTACGACGCGCGCGTCACGATTCTGGGCCATATCCAGCGCGGCGGATCGCCGACGGCCGTGGACCGCATCCTCGCCTCGCGCATGGGCGAAGCCGCCATCGAAGCGCTTCTCGACGGACAGCGCAACGTGATGATCGGCACGATGAACGGCAAGATCGTCTACGTCCCCTTCGCCAAAGCCGTGAAGCACGACAAGGGCATCGACCGCAAGGACCTCGAACTGGTCAAGATACTCTCCATATAATCCAAAACGCAATCCCGAACTTACCGAATGAAACGTGTTATAGGCATCGGCAATGCCCTGACGGACATGCTGGTCAATCTGAAATCCGACTCCGTGCTGAGTCGCTTCAAACTCGCCAAAGGCTCGATGAGCCTCGTGGACACCACCCTGCAGACCGAAATTTCGAAATCCGTGGCAGGACTGCCCTACTCGCTGTCACTCGGCGGCTCGGCGGGCAACACCATCCGCGCCATGGCCAAACTGGGCTGCGATGTCGGGTTCATCGGCAAGGTCGGACAGGATACGACTGGCGACTTCTTCGTGCAGGCGCTCGAAAACTTGGGTGTGGAACCGGTCATCTTCCGGGGCACGGAGCGTTCGGGCAAATGCGTGTCGCTCATCTCGCCCGACGGCGAACGCACGATGGTCACCCATCTGGGCGCCGCGCTCGAACTGACGGCCGAAGAGATCGAAGCGTCGATTTTCGACCATTACGACTGTCTCTACGTCGAGGGCTATCTGGTGCAGAACCACGACCTGATTCTCAAAGCCGCCAAGACGGCCAAGGAGTGCGGGCTGAAAGTCGCCGTCGATCTGGCCAGCTTCAACATCGTGGCCGAGAATCTCGAATTCCTGCGCGGTCTGGTCCGTGACTACGTGGACATCGTTTTCGCCAACGAGGACGAAGCCAAGACCTTCACCTGCGAAGCCGAACCGCTGAACGCCCTGCAGGTAATTTCTGAAATGTGCGAGCTGGCCGTGGTGAAGATCGGCATCAAGGGCGCCATGATCAAGCAGGGCGACGAAGTGGTGCATGTAGGCATCATGGCCGCGGCCAAACGCGTGGACACGACGGGTGCGGGCGACTTCTACGCCGCGGGATTCCTTTCGGGACTCTGCGACGGACTTTCGCTGCGCCAGTGCGGCACGATCGGCGCCATCACGGCGGGCAAGGTCATCGAGGTCGTCGGCACGACATTCGGCGAAGAAGCGTGGGAGGACATCTCCCGGCTCGTGAACAAGGTCAAAAACGAAAAGTATCTTTTCTAAAGAGAAGATCGCAAGACAGACAGAACCGCAGTCTCCGGACTGCGGTTTTTCATTGCGGATCGGAGAGAAGCCCCCGGCTGATCTCATAGCGCATCCGGATCAGCCAAAGCGACTTGCGGGGCGGCATCGTAAGCGACAGCAGCAGCGTCGCGCCCCATTTCAGGCACTCGAACAGAAGCGTCTTCGGATAGCGGCGATACATGCCCGCCCGCAGACGCTGGCTCACGCCGACGTTGTAACAAAGGCGGCGGAAATAGGATTCGGTCAGTTTTTCGGGCGGAATGATATGCCACATAACCGCACCGGGCACATACCAGCAGGTCTCGCCGCCGCGCATCAGGCGTTCGAAGAAATCGTTCTCCTCACCCCCGATCAACATCCGTCCGACACGCCCCAGCGAAGGGTCGAAGCCCCCGTAGCGCAGGGCCGCCGAACGCCGGAACGCCATGTTGCCGCCGCCCGGCACCCGGCCGGCAGGAAACGGCCGCACGGCGTCGCCGAAATCCATCGGATTGGCGATCGGCATCTCGGTATATTTCGAGAGCCACGCGGGACGTCCCGTCACATACTCGGCGATAATGCGCCCCCCGGCCACGACGGCGTCGGGATGCGCATCGAAAAAGTCGGCATAGGCGCGCAAGAATCCCGGATTGATACGCTCGTCGTCGTCGATGAAAACCAGCAGCGGGGCCGAAGTCTCGGCAATGCCCCGGTTGCGGGCATAGGAGACGCCCGGACCGTCCTCCGTCACGAGGCGCAGGTTCAGGCCGGGATAACGGGCCGCAAAATCCCCGAACCGCGCGACGGTGTCGTCCGTCGAGTTGTTGCTCACGACCACGCACTCCCAGTCGGCGGCGGGCAAATCCTGCCGTATGACCGATTCGAGCGCGGCGATAAGCCGTTCGGACCTATTGTGCGTGGGGATTATGAGCGACAGGCGAATCATCGTGCGAATGTAGCAATTTATCCGCAAAAAACACCTATCTTTGCACAAATTATAACGCGCCACGACTATGTACAAACTGTTTCGCACACTTTTACTGCCGGTTGCCGCGCTGTTCGCTTTCACGGCGGCCACGGCTCAGAACGTCAGCTGGAAAAGCTCCGTGGAGCACCTCGAAGGCGATGTCTACCGGATCGTTCTCGAAGCGTCGATTCCCGCCCCCTACCATATGTACGACATGGGACCCTACGAAGGCGGCCCCAACGCTACGGCCATCGTCTTTACGCCGGGCGACGGCGTAACGCTCGAAGGCGGCGTGGAACAGCTTTCGACGCCGGAACGCCATTACGACAAGACATTCGAGATGGAGATCGGGACCTTCGCCGGCAAGGCCCGCTTCGCCCAGCAGGTAAAACTCGCCGCGGCCAAAGCCACCGTCAAGGCCGCAATCGAATGGATGATCTGCGACGAGGTAAGCTGCATGCCCCCCGACGACACGGAACTGACGGTCGAGCTGACCGCACGACCCGGCTCGGCTGCAGCTAACAGTACTGCAGCCGTCTCCCCGAATAACGACTCCTCCGCCAAAGACACCCCGGCGGAAGCCGCCGCGGATACGGCCTCCGGCACGGCCGAGACAACTACCGCGGAGATCGTCCCGGCGCAGCAGAACGCCGCAGGAAGCGGTACGCTTTGGGCGCTGATTATCGAAGCCATCCTCTGGGGCTTTGCGGCCCTGCTGACCCCCTGCGTGTTCCCGATGGTTCCGATGACCGTTTCGTTCTTCATGAAGGGCGAAGGAGGTCCCGCACGCGGCCGCTTCCGTGCCGCCATGTACGGATTCTTCATCGTCGCGCTCTACACGCTCCCCATCGCGGCCATCATCGTCATCACACGCATTCTGGGCGGCGACACCGTGACGGCCGACATCTTCAACTGGCTGGCGACGCACTGGCTCCCGAACATCCTCTTCTTCCTCGTATTCATGGTCTTCGCCGCTTCGTTCTTCGGGGCTTTCGAGATCACGATGCCCTCGTGGATGGTGAACAAGACCGACGCCAAGGCCGATTCGAAAGGCTTGGCCGGCATCTTCTTCATGGCCCTGACGCTCGTGCTGGTGTCGTTCTCCTGCACGGGACCGATCGTCGGTTCGGTGCTCATCAAATCGACTTCGGGCGAATTCTGGAGTCCGATCGTCACGATGCTCGCATTCTCGGTGGCATTCGCCCTGCCGTTTACGATCTTCGCCTTCTTCCCCTCGATGCTCAAGAAACTGCCCAAGAGCGGCGGCTGGCTCAACTCGGTGAAGGTCGTGCTGGGCTTCATCGAAGTCGCCCTCGGCATGAAGTTCCTTTCGGTCGCCGACCAGACCTACCACTGGGGACTGCTCGACCGCGAGATCTATCTGGCCGTATGGATCGTGACCTTCTCACTGCTGGGACTCTATCTGCTCGGAAAAATCAAATTCGCGCACGACAGCGACATGCCCTACCTCGGCGTAGGACGGCTGGCGCTGGCGATCATCACCTTCTCGTTCGTCGTATACCTGATTCCCGGCATGTGGGGTGCGCCCCTCAAGGGACTTTCGGGCTACCTGCCGCCCCTGCATACGCAGGACTTCGTCATCGGACAGGTCGGCTCAGCCGCAGCGTCGGGCGAACCGGGCATGCTGCTGACCGCAGACGGCAGGAAACCCAAGCACAGCGACTTCCTGCACCTGCCGCACGGACTCGAAGGATTCTTCGACCTGCAGGAGGCCGAAGCATACGCCGCGAAAGTCGACAAGCCGCTGTTCATCGACTTCACGGGCCACGGCTGCGTAAACTGCCGCGAAATGGAAGCCCGCGTTTGGTCCGATCCGCAGGTGCTGGATATCCTGCGCCGGGATTACGTGATCGCGGCGCTCTACTCCGACGACAAGAAAGTCCTGCCCGAAAGCGAATGGGTGACCACCGATTCGGGCAAAGTGCTCAAAAGTCTCGGCAAGATCAACTCCTACTATGCGCTGAAAACCTACGGCGTCAACGCCCAGCCCTACTACGTACTGCAGGGCCGCGACGGGAAAACGCTCGTGCCGCCGCGCGGATACGACCTCAACGTCGAAAACTTCGTGCAGTTCCTGCGCAACGGCATCGAAGCCTACAAGAAGCAGCAATAACACGGATATACGCATAAAAGAGCCTGCTACCTCACAAGTAGCAGGCTCTTTGCATACACACCCGGCGGCGTTACTTTTTCTCTTTCCCGCGGTCGGAGAAAGCCGCTTCCACTTCGGCTTCCTTCTCTTCACGCTCTCTGGCGGTCGGGGCCTTGCCCTCCTTCACCAGTTCATCGACCTTGCGTTCGAAATTCTGCTCGCAAGGCGTGCAGGTCGTTTTCGTATCCTCTTTCATAACTTTTGGAATTTGACGTTACACCTTCCCCGGCAAATTACGCGCCGGAGTTTGCGACCCGACGGCAGTTCGTACCGTTTTTTTGCGTATCTTGTTGAAACCAAACGCAACTTCAACACAACGACATGAAAATTCACAAGACCGACATTCCGCCCCGGTCGCTGCTGACACCCTGTCTGCCGGGTGATTACCACGACTGCTTCACATACGGCATGACCTGCCGGCGCAAAATCTCGCCCGACGACCTGATGACGGCATTCTGGACGACGATGCCCGGATGGGTAAACACGCTGTTCAAACTGCGCAACGCGCTGGTCAGACCGTTCGGACTGCAAACCGACAACGGCGATGCGAAACAGCTGGAAAAGGCAATCCGCAGCGGCAGGGATTACCGCATGATGTCGGTCGTCGGCAAAACCGACAATGAAACGGTAATTTCACTCAACGACAAACACCTGAAAGCCTACCTCTCGGTTTACGCCGAAGCGCACGAAATCCACCTGAGCACCTTGGTCCGATACCACAACCGGCTGGGATTCTTCTATTTCAACCTGATCCGCCCGTTCCACACGCTCGTCGTGAAAAGCATGTTCCGGAGGATTATCAAAGCGCACGGCTTGTAGATCGCCGCCAGCCTGCATCATTCGCCGTCGGTTTACAAAAAACAGGGGTCGGATTGAAAAATCCGACCCCTTTGGTAGCGGGAGGAGGACTCGAACCTCCGACCTTCGGGTTATGAGCCCGACGAGCTGCCAACTGCTCCATCCCGCGATATGTCTTTAGTGATGTACTATCGCTTTTGCGTGTGCAAAGATAAGACAAAAATTCGGATTCTACAAATTTTTCCGGGCACAATACGGCATTTACGATCTATCATGCTATTTATCAGCCGCCAACAATTATTTTTTTTCGTTTCTCAGCATCCAGCACAACCCGGAAGTTCTCCAACAGCTCCCGGAATCCGAATCTACCGGCCCCAAGCCCGCGCTTGCCGGGCCTCAATCCTCAAACTCCCGGAACATCGTCGTGCTGAGGTACTTTTCGGCACGGTCGGGAAATACGACGACAATATTCCCCGATTCGATACGCGCCGCGGTGCGTACGGCGGCCAGCATGGCGGCGCCGCTGCTCATCCCGGCGAAGATACCCTCGGCAGAGATGATCCTGCGGGCCATGTCGATCGCCTCCTCGCTCTCGACCAATTCCTGCACGTCGATCTTCGAGGGGTCGTAAATATCGGGCACGATCGCCTCCTCCATATTCTTGAGACCCTGAATATAGTGCCCCTTGGTCGGCTGGGCGCAAACCACCTTGATCGCGGGATTCATCACTTTCAGAAAGCGCGACAGCCCCATCAGGGTCCCCGACGTTCCGATCGCGCAGACAAGATAGTCGATCTGTCCGCCCGTCTGCTGCCAGATCTCCAGCGCCGTGTTTTCGTAATGCGCCAAGTAATTGGCGGCATTGGCGAACTGGTCGGGCATAAAATATTTGTCGGGATTCTCCGCGACGAGTTTGCGGGCCAGACGGATCGCGCCGTCCGTCCCTTCGGCGGCAGGCGTCAGACGCACCGTGCCGCCGTATGCGCGGATGATCTTGCGGCGTTCGATCGACACGGCCTCGCTCATCACGATCTCCACGGGATAGCCTTTGACGATGCCGACAATAGCCAGTCCGATGCCGGTATTTCCCGACGTAGGTTCGATGATCGTCTTCCCTTTGGTCAGACGGCCTTCGCGCTCGGCGGTTTCAATCATCTTGACCGCAATGCGGTCCTTGATGCTGCCCGTCGGATTGAACCCTTCGAGCTTGGCGAATATCTTCACTTTCGGATTGGGCGACAACGCATTGATCCGAACCATCGGCGTAGAACCGATGGTATCCAAAATCGTTTTCTTTGCTTTCATCTTATACTCACTAACCTAACTCAGTCTTATTTCAGCCCGGCGGCGACGATCTCCGCCAAGTCGCGCACCTCGCCCCTCGTGCCGCGGCCGATGGCCTTCTTGCAGAGCGGACAGGCCGTCACGATCACTTCGGCGCCCGTGGCTTCCAGTTCTTCGGCCACCGCCTGCGCAAGACGCACCTGCTGACCGTCGGAAATGGCCGTATTGGCGACCGAGGAACCGCAGCAGGGTGCGTTCTCGCGCGTCTGCGCGGGTTCGAGCAGTTCGCCCACCGCTTCGATCACGGCACGCGGCTCGTCGTAAATGCCGCTTCCGCGCCCCAATTCGCAGGGATCGTGGTAGGTGAAGCGCGTCGGGCCGTGCACGACATCCAGCCGTCCGGCCCGGATCAGACGCAGGATATATTCCGAATGGTGCAGCACCTCGATTCCGGCCAGTTCGTAATCCTCGCGGAAAACCTTCAGACAGATCGGACACGAGGTCACGAGCGTCGTGATGCCGTGTTTGCGGAACAGATCGGTATTGTAGCGCATCATCCTGCGCGCCGAATCGGTCTCGCCGGCCAGCTTCAGCGGCCGGCCGCAGCAGACGCCCCCTTCGCGGTCGGCCCACCACACCTCTTCGCCCGCGGCGCGGAACACCTTGTCCATCGCCGACATCGTACGGGGCGTAAGCAGGGTCATGCACCCCGCGAAATAGCCCACCTTGCCCTCTCCCGAAGAGCGGTCCAACCCTTTGAAATAGTCGTAGCGCTTCTCGTCGGGCACGTTGCGCATCGTATCGCGCGAGTTGAGCCGCAGCGTATTGAGGTCTATGTCCACGGGGCACTTCTCGGCGCAGCGGCCGCACATCAGGCAGTTGTCGGCCGTCGCCAGCCGCAGCATCCGGTAACGGCGGTCACGCAGGAAATAGACCGACTGCACGTCATTGATTCCCAGCACGCTCTGCAACTGACAGGGATCGATGCAGATACCGCAGCGCGAGCATGCTTCGACCTGAAAATGATCGAACGCCCCCTCCTTTTCGGTCGAGCGGAGTTCGTAATGCCGCAGGAAGATCAGGGGAATCTCGGTAAAGATATGCATATACCGCGAGAAAGGCAACGCCACGAAGAAAATACCGAGGCATGCGGAATAGGCCCACCATGCCGCGCTTTCGAGATTCATCAGCGCGAGCGTGCTGACGTGCTCCGCCATCCACGCGCCGACCGACCCCGTCAGGAATCCCCCGCCGCCGTAGAGGGCGCAGGTCGTGCTCTCGGCAATCAGGCGCACCGGGAAGACGAACCACAACGCCGAGAGGGCCACGCGGTCGCCCAGCACGTGTCTGGTCGTACGCCGCATGCCCATCGCCCGCGAGTAAACGCGCTTGCCCCAAGCCAGCGCCACGCCCGAAAGGACGAAGAGCAGCAGCAGGTCCATCAGGAAGTCGAACACGGGCTTATGTTCCAGCCCCGTGGCGAAATATTTGAAAAAGACGTGTCCCTGCAGCGGCACATACCGGAATCCGAGGTAAGCGATGGTCTCGATCCACCCCACGGCGATCAGCAGGAACCAGCCGAAAGCCAGACTCATGTGCATGTAGCCCAGCAGCGGATTGACCTTGAAGATGCGGCGGTGCAGCAGCGATTCGCTGATCACCTCCCACACGGCCGCCAGCGTGCGGCGCGTCGGCAGTCCGAACAGAATCCGTTTCTTGTCGGCGCGGGGCAGTCGGCAGAGCCACGAACCCCACTTCCAGAGCAGTACGACGAACATCACGGCCGCGCCGACCATGAACGGTATGCAGAATGGTGCGAAAAAAGTCATCGTCAGAAGTCTCCCAGTTTACGTTTGATAAGCATGACCACGCCGCGCGTATTGATACCGCGCGGACACACCAGCCGGCATTTGCCGCAGAGCATGCATTTGTTCATCTCCTCGTAGGCACCCTGATACTCGCCGCGGCGGACGAGCGTGTGAACCTTGCGGAAATTGAACTCCGTGAGGTTTCCGGCCGTGCAGACCGCCGTGCAGGCCCCGCAACCGATGCAGGCCTGCAGCTCCGGCATTTCGTGCAGGATTTCGTCGCTCTTGCGCAGGTTGTTGCGGTCGATGTCGATCGCCCGCGGCTTGGAGATGGTATATCCGAAATTGATCGCCGCCATACGCTATGCCCCCAGATATCGGGCCGCAGCGTCGGCAGCGGCCGTTGCTTCGTTCAACGATTCGCCGATATTCTTCGGCGCCGTGACGGTTCCGGCGTAAAAAATGCCCTCCACGTTGCTCTTCACGTTGCCCAAGAACATGTCGCGCGGCGCCATGAAACCGCTCGGCGCACGGTGCAGGCCCGCGCCTTCGGCCAGCACGGCGTTGTCGTCGTTGGCCCGCATGCCGACAATCAGAATCAGCATGTCGACGCTCATGCGCAGCGGACGTCCCGTCAGCGTATCCTCGGCCTTGATCTGCACGCGGCCGTCGATCGTCGGGCTGGCTTCCGAAATACGTCCCCGGATAAAGTGGATGTTGTATTTCTGCTGCGCCTCGCGGTACATCTCTTCGTATCCGGGGCCGAACATGCGGATGTCCATGTAGAAATTGAAGACGTCGGCGTCGGGAAACAGCTGTTTCATCTCCATCGCCTGCTTCACGCCCGTAATGCAGCACACCTTGGAACAGTGCTGCTGACAGACCTTTTCGTCGCGCGAACCCACGCAGTGCAGGAAAGCGATGCGCTTGGGACGCGAGCCGTCGGCCTTGGCCACACGGCCTTCGTTGAGCATCCGCTCGATGTCCACCGTCGTAAAGACGTTGTCGTAGATGCCGTAGCCGTACTCCTCCTTGATCGACGCGTCGAACAGCGTGAATCCCGAACACAACACCACCGAGTCGCACGCGATCGTACGCCCGTCGGTCAGCCGCACGCCCTCGCGGGTAAACCCGGCGGCTTCGGTCTGCGTCAGCACCTCGATACCGCGCTCCGCGACGCGGCGGCGCAGTTCGGTGAGAATCTCCGACGCCGGGGTAAACGACGGGAACAGCACGTGCCAGCCCCGGAGTTTGCCGCCCAGTTCGGCCTCCTTTTCGATGATTACAGGTTCGATGCCCTGTTCTGCCAGACGCAGGGCCGTTTGCATGCCCGCAACGCCGCCGCCTATGACTGCCACTCGTTTCATTACTCTCTGATGTCGTATATTGTGTCCGTCGGGCAGCAGTTCACCACCGCCGACGCAGGTTTACCGATATATTTTCCGTTGCGGCCGAGGTATTTGGCCGCGGGGTCGTACTCGACGCCCATCTTGTCCAGCAGGGGTTCGACGTCGACCTGATGCATCTGCATGCCCAGCACCCAAGGATCGTAACCGAGCACCAGCCCGGCCATCTCCTCGTAGGTCAGGACGGGAATCCCGTGGCCGTTCTGGCCGTAAGTCGTCCCCTCCATCTCGGCGATCGTGTACTGCCACTTGTCGAGGAACATCGCGCACCCCGGACAGTTGGCCACGATGAAATCGGGCTTGTAAGGGGCCATGCTCTCCAGTTTCTTGTGCGAATTGGCGATCGAATAGCCGCGGTTGGCCTGCACCAGATAGTTGCGGAACCCGAAGCCGCAGCAATGCCGCCGTTCGGGATAGTCCACGCACTCGCCGCCCCACGACTCGACCATGCCGGCCAGCACGTAGGGAAATTCCGATCCGCCGATACCCGATTTGGGGAATATCTTGGCGTAGTGGCAGCCGATATGCTCCACGACCTTCAGCGGTTCGCCCGTCTGGGCATTGACCAGCCGGTGTTTGGCCCGTGCGGCGATCTGCTCGCGGAAGTGGAAGACGACGTCCGACGTGTGGGCCAGACTCGCAGGCTTTTTGAATTCGCGCCCCGTGGCCTTGTAAAGGTTCTCGCGGGTCTTCGCCTCGGTCTCCGGGAACTCGTGCCATGTGGCCAGAATCTCCGTGTAGACGCCGAACGAAGTGATGCACGACGAAACGAGGTTTTCATACCCGGCTTCGGTCATCAGCGCGAACTGCCGCGCCACGACCGTCATGATCGTTTCGAGCGGCACGATGTCCGAGTGGTAGCCGATGCCCGTGCAGGACGAGTGCATCGGATCGTCCGTCAGGTCCTTGCCCAGATCGTTGCGCAGCATGTCGATGAACAGCTTCTCGCTGCCGGGAAAGAAATTCTGGCGGATACAGCTGCGGGCGTAATAGTAGTGGTCGTCGGCAATCTCCTTCTGGTAATCCTGCCAACTCTTTCGTTTTATCATCTGCTAATAGTGTTCGTTGCTATTATTGAGGAAGACGTCCATCATGTACTTCTGATCGGCTCCCTCTTCGTAACCCAATTCGCGGGCCTTGCGGTCGGAGTGCTCCTCGATGGCGTCGAACATCTCCTTGCCGCCGCTGACCTCGAAAATCCGGTGAATCTCGTCGAGCGACTTCTCGTCCAGACGGCGCAGCGCACCCGCGCCGTGGCGCATGTAGACCGGCGTGAACTGACCGTAAATCTCCTTGTCGTTATCGTAAATCCACTGCCACACGGTTCCCTGTTCGGGGTGCAGTTCGGGTTTGACGAGCCGCGGGACGATGCAGTAACCCGTGCGGAGGATGTTCTCGCCGATGATACGCTTGAGCGCCAGTTGCTGACGGCCCTTTTCGCTCTCGACGAAGAACCCCAGCTTCTGCGAAAGGGTCCGCAGCGCCTGAATCACATAGCCCGGCGTGTTGCCGCGCGGACAGCGCGGACGGCACGACATGCACTCGCCGCAGTACCAGATCGTATCGCTCTTCAGAAGCTCCTCGATGGCGTCGTCGTCGCGTGTCTGCACGATGTTCACGATCTGACGGGGATCGTAATTGTAAAACTCGGCAGCCGGACAGACGCCCGTGCAGACGCCGCAGTTCATGCACGACTGAAGGCCCTCCTTCATCCGCACGTCCTCCATCAGCATGTCGAAATATTTTGCCATTTTTCTCTTTTCTTTGTTCGTTCGCCCTTCCGCCGGCACCGAATCGCCGCATGCGGTCCGGACTGCCCGGCGGATTTGCACCGCTTCCCGCATCCGGTCCGGCAGTCGCCCGCATTCGCCGCGCAGTGCGAAAAAAAGCGTCCGGCATATGCATAAAAAAAACCTTTGCGTCTGCAAAGGTAGGGATTACGGCCGAGCCGTGCAGTGGTATAAATACCTAATTTCGCCGCCGTTCGTAGGTCTCGAACGCAAAGGGATAGGGATAATTCGCGCCCGAAGCGAACGACTCGGACGACACGAGCCGCCACTCGGCGTCGTTCCATGCGGGAAAATGCGTATCGCCCTCGTAGGCATGGAAAACCCGCGTCAGGTAGAAGCGGCCGGCCAGCGGAAGGGCCTGCGCATAAATCTGCGCGCCGCCGATGACGAAGACCTCCTCTTCGGCCGGGAACAGCGCCACCGCCTCTTCGAGCGAATGGGCCACCCTGCATCCCGGAATCTCCATCTCCTGCCGCGTGACGACCACATTGGTCCGGTTGGGCAGCGGCCGTCCGAGTGACTCGTAGGTCTTGCGCCCCATGACGACGGGATGGCCCGACGTAACGGACTTGAAGTATTTCAGGTCTTCGGAAATATGCCACAGCAGGGCGTTCTTATCGCCGATCACGCCGTTTTCGGCGACGGCTACGATGATGCTTACCATATATATTTATTAATGCGATCCGCCGCCGCAGTCCGCCTGAGACGTCCGGCCGCCCTGCAAAGATAGCAATAATTCGGTTCGGCGCAATGGCTCCGCCTGCGAACCGAAACCCCGCCCGGCCCCCGCATCCGGCAACTCCGCAACCGCTCCCGGCAATCGCAATCGTTCCCGAAATCGTTCCCGAAGATTTTATTCGCCGATCGTGCGGAATATCTTCCGGCAAATTCTATTTTTGTTCGTAAACTACAACCTGAGCTATGGAAATTCTGGACTACATAACCATCGCCGTCTTTGCGGCGGGCATCATGTTCGTCGGTTCGCTGTTCTCCTCGACCGGCAAAAACATGAAGAGTTTTTTCGCCGGAGGCGGCAACGTCCCTTGGTGGATCAGCGGACTGTCGCTGTTCATGGGCTTCTTCTCGGCCGGAACGTTCGTGGTATGGGGGTCGATCGCCTACTCGATGGGCTTCGTCGCCGTCACCATACAGCTCACGATGGCCGCAGCCGGATTCGCCGTCGGCCTGCTTATCGCCCCGCGCTGGAACAAAACGGGCTGTCTCACCGCCGCGGAATACATCACACGCCGCTACGGAGCCTCGACGCAGAAGCTTTACACCTACATCTTCCTTTTCATCTCGATCTTCACCACCGGCTCCTTCCTCTATCCGATCGCCAAAATCATCGAAGTGGCCGCCGGGATTCCGCTCTCGTCCAGCATCCTGATACTCGGCGTGTTCTGCATGATATACGTCTCGCTCGGCGGCCTTCGCGCCGTGGTCGTGACCGACGTGCTGCAATTCATCATCCTCTTCGCCGCGGTCATCATCGTCATTCCGCTCGCATTCGGCGAAGTGGGCGGCGTCCCGGAGTTCCTCGCACGGGTTCCGGAGGGATTCTTCACGCTCTTCGCGGGAGAATACAACTGGGTGTTCATCGTCGCGTTCATGCTCTACAACCTCTTCTTTCTGGGCGGAAACTGGGCTTATGTCCAGCGATATACGAGCGTGCGCACGCCCAGAGACGCGAAAAAGGTCGGCGTGCTGTTCGGCGTGCTGTATACCTTCAGTCCGATCCTGTGGATGCTGCCGCCGATGATCTACCGCGTCTTCGAACCCGGACTTTCGGGGCTTGAAAACGAAAACGCCTACCTGCTGATGTGCAAGCAGACGATGCCCGCCGGCATGCTCGGACTCATGCTCGGCGGCATGATCTTCGCGACCGCAAGTTCGCTGAACGCCACGCTGAACATCTCGGCAGGCGTCTTCACCAACGATATCTTCAAACGCCTCCGCCCCGCCGCCGGAGAGACGACGCTGATGAAAGTCGCCCGCATCTCCACGCTCGGCTTCGGGGTGCTGGCCATCGCCGTGGCGCTGCTCATCCCCAACATGGGCGGCATCGTCAACGTCGTAATCAGCGTGGCGGCACTCACCGGAGTGCCCCTCTACCTGCCGCTGATCTGGAGCCTCTTCTCCAAGAACCTGAACGGCAGGGCGATCCTCAGCACGACCGTCACCAGTCTGACCGTCAACGCCGTTCTCAAATTCATCATGCCTGCGGCCGTCGGCTTCTCGCTCAGCCGGGCCGAAGAGATGCTGGTCGGGGTGCTCTTCCCCGCGCTGCTGCTGGCCGGCTATGAAATCTATCACAAACTCTCCGGCTCGCGCGTCTGCGTTCCGATGCCTGCGGCAGAGAACGCAGCGGCGCCCGCCGCCGAGGACGCCGGCACGGATAACAACAACAGCATCCGCATCATCGGCGCCGGAGCGGCGATTTCGGGCTGTTTCATCTCCCTGATCGCGCTCCTGTCCGGCGGGGAGACCCTCGTTCCCCTCACGACGGGTATCGTCCTGACGGTATTGGGCGGCCTGATTTTCCTCACGACAAAAAACAAATAACATATGTTTATCGGTGAATTCGAAAAAAGCCGCAAACCGGCGAAAGTACACAGCCGTCACAGTCTGGTGATCGTGGGAGGAGGCCTTACCGGCGTATGCTGCGCCATTACCGCGGCCCGTGCGGGCGCCGACGTCGCGCTGATTCAGGACCGTCCCGTGCTGGGCGGCAACGCTTCGAGCGAAGTCCGTCTGTGGGCGCTGGGAGCGACCTCGCACATGGGCAACAACAACCGCTGGTCGCGCGAAGGGGGCGTCATCGACGAAATATTGGTCGAGAACACCTTCCGCAACCGGGAAGGCAATCCCGTGCTGTTCGACATGGTGCTCATCGACAAGGTGCTCTCCGAACCGAACATCACGCTTTACCTCAACACGTGCGTATACGACGCCGAAATGTCCGGCCGCACCGTCAGATCGGTCACGGCGTTCAATCCGCAGACCGGAACGCACCACACGATCGAAGGCGATCTTTTCGCCGACTGTTCGGGCGACGGCGCGCTCGCCTACATGGCGGGAGCCGAATACCGCATGGGAGCCGAGGACCGCGAAGAATACGGCGAGAAGTTCGCGCCCGACAAGACCCGATACGGCGAGCTGCTGGGGCACAGCATCCTGTTCTACATCAAGGACACGGGGCGTCCCGTACGCTTCGAAGCTCCCGAATTCGCCTTGAAGGAGGTCGAGGAGCTGATTCCCCGGCTCCGGAATCCGGAGTATTTCAGCACCTCGCAGCACGGCTGCAAATACTGGTGGCTGGAGTACGGCGGACGGCTGGACACGATCCGGGATACCGAAAAAATCAAATTCGAACTCTGGAAAATCGTCTACGGCGTCTGGAATCACATCAAAAATTCGGGCAAGTACCCGGAGACGGAGAACTACACGCTCGAATGGGTCGGCCTTTTCCCCGGCAAACGCGAAAGCCGGCGGTTCAAGGGCTACTACATGCTGACCCAACAGGACATCATCGAACAGCACGAGCACTACGACGCCGTTTCGTTCGGCGGCTGGTCGATCGACCTGCACCCCGCCGACGGCGTTTACGGCGCAGGGCGCGCCTGCAACCAGTGGCACAGCAAGGGCATCTACCAGATTCCCTACCGCTGTCTGGTGACGCCCGATGCGGACAACCTCTTCATCGGGGGGCGCATCATCAGCGTCAGCCATGTGGCCAACGGCTCCACGCGCGTCATGTGCACCGCCGCACACGGCGGGCAGGCGATCGGCATGGCGGCCGCAATCGCCCTGCGCGACCACCTCAAACCGGCCGACCTTATCGGCAGGGAGCGTATGGGCCAGCTGCAGTCCGCACTGCTCCGCACCGGACACTTCCTGCCGGGCGAACGGTTCGGCCGCGGCATGCTGCCCCCGAAGGCCCGGATCAGCGCATCCAGCGAGTTTGCGCTCGAACGGCTGCGCCCCGACGGCACCCGCTTCCGGCTGGACTGCTCCGCCGCCGAGCTTATCCCGGTCGGCGGCCCGGTTCCGGCCGTCGGTCTCACCGTGCAAGCGGACAAGGCGACCCGGCTGACGGTCGAACTGCGCAGTTCGTCGCGCAGGGGCAACTACACCCCGGACACGACCGACAAGCGGCTCGTTTTCGACCTCCGGGAGGGAGAAAACAGACTGACCGTCGATTTCGGAATGTGCTACGAAGCGCCGCAGTACGTCTTCATCTGCTTCATGGCCAATCCCGACGTAAGCATTCCGATGAGTTCGGAGATCGTCTCCGGCCTGACTTCGGTATTCAACACCGTCAATCCCGCGGTCTCCAATTTCGGCAGGCAGACTCCGCCGGAGGACATCGGGGTCGATGCGTTCGAATTCTGGTGTCCAAAGCGCCGTCCCGAAGGGAAAAACATCGCGCTCGAATTCTCCGCGCCGCTGACCTGCTTCGGGGCCGAAAACCTCCTCAACGGCTACTTCCGGCCCTACATACAGCCCAACGGCTGGATCCCGGCCCCCGACGACCGAACGCCGTCGGTCCGCATCGACTTGGGCGAAGAACGGACCGTCCGGCAAATCAGGCTGTTCTTCGACACCGATTTCGACCACGCACTGGAGAACGTGCAAATGGAGCATTTCGATTCGGTGATGCCCCAGTGCATCCGCAACTACCGCATTACCGACGGCGACGGGAACCTCCTGTTCCGCACGGAAGGCAACCACCAGAGCTGCAATACGATTGCATTGGACGCCCCGCACACACTGCGCTCGATACGCTTCTGGCCGGAAGACTCCGCCCCCGGAAGGCACAAGGCCCTGATGGGGATCATTGTCGAATAAATTGCATAACTTCGAACCGGAAACCGAAACCATGAAACCGCACTTCAAAATATTCTCCGCATTCGTCCTGCTGCTGTCGGCCGCCTGCACGCCCTCCGACGAACTGGCCGTCAGAAACAAAGAACTGGAAATCCGCTGGGAGCAGACCGCGGAAGGATGGAAAATCTCACGGGTCGCCGACCGCAAAGGCCACTGCTGGGGAGTGCCCGACGGAGCGTATACGATACTCTTCAGCAGCGAAAAGCCCTCGGCGGAACCGGAAACGATCACCAACCGCGGTGGCGACACCATGAACTTCGACATCGCGCGGTTCCACTACATCGCCAAGGATTTCAACAGGGCGGTCTCCTCCGTGCCGATGAACCGCGCGGGCGAAGCGCTGCGCTTCTACCCCGAAAAAGGCTGGAAAGAGGGGCGCACCGTCTGCTTCGAAGCCCGCAACGAACTGGGCCGCCTGCGCACGACATGGAGTCCCGACCCGGATTATCCGGCGGACATACGCATCGAAAGCGTGTTCTACCCGGCGCGCAAGGGGTACTATTCGGTAAGCACGCCCACGCTGGCCGTACTTCCCGAAGAGCGGCTCGGCTGGAGCGTCGTTCCGGGCTTTTTCCAAGGCGACTACATCCAGCCCGTATTCCACCTCGCCTACATGTACGGACAGGGACTGCCCCACCTGCCGGTCATATGCAACGACAATACGGTCACCACGATGATCACGTCTATGACCGAAAAAGCGGGCAATACGCTGGCGCTGATTCCCGACAACGGCTACCCGCGTTCCGAATACAGCGGCGACAAGCGCACGCACGGCATCTCGTGGCGGTGCGGCCTTTCGCACATGAACCGGCAGGGAGAACTCTCCCCGACGCTCTATTATCCGGTACTCGGACAGGAGGGGTCCGAAAAGCAGGCGGGAGACTCCGTCCGGTTCGGATTCCGCGTCAGCATGACGGACAAGGGGTGGTACGAAGCGCACAAACACGCCGTTTACGACATTTACGGTCTGGGCAACTCCCTCGCGCTCAAACATACGACCCTCCCGCTCTACAAGCGCATGGAAGCGATCTGGGACTACATTCTCGACGACTCGCTCTCCTTCTGGCGGACCGCCGACTACAAGGGGCTGACCATCGGAGCGCAGGACTATCTGGGCGGAGTCGTCGAAGCCGACCGCGACGCCATGAAGAATTCCGACATCGGCGCATCGTGGATGCTCGCCTCGATGACCGGCGATCCGCGGCTTACCGAAGAGCGGCTTCCCTACATGCGCAACTTCAAACTGATGCAGCAGGCCCCGGCCGGCGATCCCAACCACGGCGCGGCCATGGGACAGTATTACCTGTGGAAAAAGCAAAAGTTCGTCGAAGAGTGGGGCGACCATATCGAACCGATCGGCATCACGTACTATACGCTCATGGACTTGGGCAATATCCTGCTCTTCGAACGGGACGACTCGCTGCTGCGCAGCGGTTTCCGGGCCGGAGCCGAACGGCTGCTGTCACTGCAGCAGGCCGACGGCGGTTTTGCCGTGGCCTACGGCAAACACGACGGGAAAGCGCTGTTCACCGACCTGAAAGACCTCCGGCCCACGTTTTACGGCTTCGTCGTCGCCTATAAGCTGCTCGGCGAACGCAAATACCTCGACGCCGCGGTGCGGGGCGCCGACTGGTTCGTCCGCAACGCCGTGGACAAGGGGGCTTTCACCGGGGTCTGCGGCGACGCGCGCTTCATCAACGACTTCGCCACGGGACAGGCCGCGCAGGCCCTGCTCGACATGCACGGCCTGACCGGAGAGACCCGATACCGCGACGCCGCGCTCCGCACGGCCCGGATGTACGCCACGTCGATCTACACGCATCCGACGCCGGGCGACCGTGAAATCGAGTACAAAGGGCGGAAAATGCAGGAATGGCAGATCAGTCAGGTCGGTCTCTGCTTCGAGCACGGCGGCTGCGCCGGGTCGGCGGTCAAGAGCGGCCCGATCCTGCTCACCAGCCACTGCGGCATGTTCGTAAGACTGTACGAAGAGACCGCAGACCGGTTCTTCCTCGACCTCGCGCGGGCCGCGGCTACGGCGCGCGAAGCGCACCTCGCACCGGACACGCACATGGCGACCTATTACTGGAGCCAGTTCGACCGGGGTCCCGGTCCCTTCCCGCATCATGCGTGGTGGCAGCTGGGGTGGATCGCCGATTACGTCTTCGCCGAAGCCGAAATGCGGAGCGGCCGCCGAATCTCGTTCCCCCGCGGTTTCATGACCCCGAAAGTCGGTCCGCAGCGCATCTTCGGATTCGAACCGGGAACCGTATACGGCGAGCAGGCGAATCCAATCATGGTCAAAGGGCTGTTCGAGGCAGACAATACCGACATCGAAATTCTTTCGGCCCTGACGACGGACCGGAACAGGCTATTCCTGATCCTGATGAACAGCACGCCACGGCCCCAGCATACGGCGCTGACGGTGCACCCCGCGGCCATCGCCGGCAGGCGCATCGGCACCGCTTCGGCCGACGATCCCGCAACCGGACGCAAAATCACGCCCGGCGGCGACGGAGCGTTCGGCATCACCCTGCCGGGCTACGGAATACAGACCCTGAAATTCGACCTCGAACAATGACAAGAGCCAGCCGCATACTGCTGATCATACTGGCCGCGGCGGGAGCGTGCCGCCCGGCGCAGGCGCAGGAATTCAGGGTGAAATCCGACCATACGGTCGTGTTCGGCGGGCAGCACCTCCTGCCCGACTACCTGCCGGAATTCACGGTCCTCTTTTCGGCTGCGGACCCGCAGCTGAGAATGCGTCCGGCGGACATCCCCGACGTTCAGTACAACGTGGCTACATGGCTCAGCGACCGCCCGGACCTGAACCGTACGGACCGCAGGGCCGATCAGTCGGGCGACGGCTTCGACGATGAAATACTCGAAGGCTCCGTAGAATCGCGCACGGCCGACCTCTTCAACGCAGGGCGCATCATCGTCGTCCGCCCCGTCTCCCACCGTGCGGAAGAAACAGACAAGATCACCTTCGGCTACCCCGAAAACGACCTTTTCCGCATCGCGGCGGAGTTGACGGCCGACACCGCGACGGGCCGGCCCCTGCTCACCTACCGCCTCACGGCGAAAACCGGAGGCTGGTATTCGGTCGGATTCACCGGTTTTGCGGGGAGAGACCCGAAACGGACCGACGAAATCTGGCAGCCGCTGATCTGGCAGGAGAAACGGTTCCCCGACAAAAGTTACCTCACGCTCGCGTTCCGGTGTCCCGTCTCTTCGGCGTTCGTCACCTACCGCAACGCGACATACGGCATTCTGGCCCACCCCGCCGAATTCCCGTTCGATCCGCTGCCGACGGCCGCCAACAGCCGTTTCGGCGTCGCCGTGCGCAACCGGCAGGGATTGGCCTCGCCGATGCTGTTCGCCCCGGTTCCGGGCGGCATCGGCTCCGAAACGGCTCCGGGCGGGGAACTCGTCTTTTCCGCACTGCTCTGCGGAGAGCGGGGCGACACCACGGATGCGCTCCAAAATGTCGCAGAGCGTCTGTTCGGCTTCACAGGCAACCGGAACAATGCGCTCGGTTCGCTCAACGAGACGATCGAAAACATGATCTCCTACGTACTCGGCCCCTACAGCCGTTTTCTGGACAAGGAAAAGGGCTGCACCTATGCGACGGACGTTCCGGGCGCGGTGAAAAACGTTTCGAGTCTCAATCCGCTGGAAATCGCCGTCCTGAACGACAACCGGACGATGCTTCTCGAAAGGGCGCTTCCGGTATACGAATACGTGCTTTCGCGCGAGAAGCTGCTCTTCTGCGCCGATTCGACGCAGAACATTCAGTACCCTTCGCGGCGCATGAACGGCCCCTGCTGCCCGGTCTCGGAACTGACGGCGCTCAGCAGCATCCTCAAGGACAATGCGCCTTACCTGCTCTCCTTCGCCGGAAAAGAGTACCACTCCACGCGCGTGCGCAATCTGGACGTCGTCGAGCAGGGCGGCACATGGAGAAACGCCATGCACCTTTACCGGGCCACCGGAAAGCCCGGATACCTGAAAAAAGCCGTCGCGGGGGCCGACCGTTACATCCGCCGGCGCATCGACACGCCGGCCGCCGATTTCCGCGACCCGGAAGCCGGGGGATTCTTCTTCTGGACGGGATTCGCCCCGAAATGGATCGACCTGCTCGAAATGTACGAACTGACGGGCGACAAGACCTACCTCCGCGCCGCCCACCGCGGGGCGAAACTCTACACGCAGTACGTCTGGTACTCCCCCGCCGTCCCGGACTGCGATATTCCAGTCAATCCCGACGGGAAGGCCCCGCACTACCAATACCTCAAATCGAAAGGACATGCGCAGATGGACGCTCCCGCCGAACGGGTTCCGGCATGGCGGCTTTCGGAGATCGGGCTTACCCCGGAATCCTCCGGAACGAGCACCGGACACCGGGGGATTTTCATGGCCAACTACGCCGCATGGATGCTGCGGCTGGCGCATTACACGGGCGACGGGTTTCTGGCACGCACGGCGGACCACGCCGTCATAGGCCGCTACCGCAATTTTCCGGGCTACCACATCAACACGGCCCGCACGACCGTATACGAAAAGGCGGACTATCCGCTCCGGGGCCACATGGAACTGGGCGCCAACTCCTTCCACTACAACCACATCATGCCGCACATATCGCTGCTTTACGATTTTCTCGTCACGCAGGCCCTCTACCGGAGCGGCGGAAAGGTGGATTTTCCGGGTGAATTCATCGAAGGATACGCCTACCTGCAAAGCAAGTTCTACGGTCACCTCCCCGGCACAATCTACGGCCGCGAAGCCCGGTTGTGGATGCCGACGGGGCTGGCGGCGCCGGACGACCGGCAGCTCAACTACATTTCGGCCGTCGACGACGACGCGCTGTATATCGTTTTCATGAACCAGTCTGCTGAAACCGTCGAAACGGACGTCGCGCTGGACTACGCCCTGAGCGGACATTCCGCCGGAAGGCACTACAGGACGCAGGTCATAGGCGGCAGCGGCGCATCGGGCCAGCTCGCCGACGGACGTTTCACGGTCCGCGTCGCCGGAAACGGGATCGCCGCGGTCAGGATCGAAACCCCGGCCCCGGTCCGGCCGCAGCTCACCGCACTCTTCACCGCAGAGACGCGCTGGCAAACCCCTTACGCCGCAACGCAGGACGACGCCGTACGCTGCATGCGGGTCGGTTTCGGCCGGGCCGCAAACAACGTATTCGTCTTTCTCACCCAAGACGACACGCAGTTGCGGAAAGTCTGGTTCACCGTAGACGGACGTACGACCGAAGACACCGACTATCCGTTCGAACATACGGCACCCCTCGACGGGGAGCGGACGGAAATAACGGTAAAAGCCCTCACCCGGCAGGGCCGAATCATCGAATGGGAAACTCTGGAACTTAAAAAATAACGCAACGTGAGAAAAACAGCATTTTTCGCCTTCATGGCCCTTCTGTCCGCAGGCTGCGGCGGCACCGCACAAAAAAGCCCTTCGGGCAACATCCGGGCAGAGGTATTCGCCGGCAAGGAGGGGTTGTACTACACCGTAACCCACGACGGCCGCACGGTCATCGACACCTCGGCCATGGGCGTAACCGTCGACGGCACGGAGCTGTTCCGCGATGCGGCCCTGCGCCCGGCAGGCACGCGGAAAATCGACGAGACCTACTCCGTCACGGGACGCAAAGCCGTGTCGGAAGGGCGGTGCAACGAATACCTCTTCGACGTGACGCACCGTCCTTCGGGCTATAAATACCGGCTCCAGACCCGTCTCTACGACGACGGCTTCGCCTACCGGTTCGTCCTGCCGGGAGACGGCACGCGGACCGTCAACGGGGAAGCTGCCCAATGGCGGCCGCCCCACCAGAGCAGAGTCTGGTTCGCCGAACGGAATTCCGGGTGGAAACTGCTCACCTATGCCGGAGAGTGGATATCCACGACGGCCGACAGCCTGCACATCGTCTCCCGGCAGGGACCGGTGCAGACCATGCCGCTGCTCTACCGAACCCCCGACGAATACGTGATGATCGCCGAAGCCGCGCTGTACGACTACAGCGGCATGCGTTTGCGCGCGGAACCCGGAGCCAGCCTGCGGGCCGACTTCACCGAACAGGAGGGATTCGAGCTGTCAGGCGACATCGTCACCCCGTGGCGCGTCACGATCATCGCCCGCGACCTCGACGCACTGGTAAATACCGACATCATCACCAGTCTCAACCCGGCTCCCGACCCGGAACTGTTCGCCGACACGTCGTGGATCGTCCCCGGACGCTCGCTGTGGAGCTGGTGGAGCGGCATCGACGGCCGCTTCATGACCCTCGAAGGCGAAAAGCGGGTGATCGACACCGCAGCGTCGCTGGGCATCGAGTACAGCACCATCGACGACGGGTGGGAAGAGCGTCCCGACAAATGGAAATTCCTGCACGAGCTGGCCGGATACGCCCAATCGCGCGGCGTCGGGCTGTTCGTATGGCGCCATTGGGAGAAGTTCAACGATCCGGCGGACGACTACCGCCAGATGCGCGGCTTTCTGGACTCGGTCGCGGCGGTCGGCATAAAGGGCGTCAAGGTGGACTTCATGAACGGCGAAGGCATTCGCCAGATCGACTTCAACACCCACCTGCTCAAAAATGCGGCGCGGCGCAGGCTGCTGGTCAATCTCCACGGCTGCCAGAAGCCGACGGGCGAAATCCGCACCTACCCCAACGAAATCACCCGCGAGGGCGTGCGGGGCATCGAACTCAACCGCATCACGGCCAACTACGAAAAGCGGATGCGGGACGAAGGCCGCACCCCCGATCCGGACCGCTACGTCCCCGGCGACGAAAACCAGAACATTCCGGCCAGCCACAATGCGGCCCTACCCTTCACGCGCGGCGTACTGGGCGCCGCGGACTACACTCCGGTCGCGTTCACCATGCCCGGCGGCACGACGGCCGCCCACCAGCTGGCGTTCGCGCTGCTGCTCGACTCACCGCTGCTGACGATCGCCGAAAATCCGTTCGTCCTCTCCGGCGACGAGCGTTACCGCCCGGCGCTCGACATCATCCGCCGCCTGCCGACGGTATGGGACGAAACGGTCGTACTGCCGCAAAGCGAAATCGGGCGGCTGGCCGTCATCGCCCGCCGCAAGGGCGGCACGTGGTACATAGCCGGTGTGAACACCGCTCCCGCCGCGGTGACGATTCCCGCCGGATTGATCCCCGCGACGGCCCGAAAGGCGCAGATCGTCCGCGACGCGGCGGACGGTTCGCTGCAGACGGCCGAAGTCGCACTGCCGGCGCCGGAACCCCTCGTCATGCAGTTGCCGGAGAACGGGGGATTTATCGTCGTGCTCGAATAATCTTCCGGGAAGCGGGAATCTTTTATTTTTTGTAAACTGTAAAAAAAATACTATTTTGCGTGAAAAAGCTGGAAATGATAAAACATGCCACGATAAAGGATCTCGCCCAAGCTCTGGGCATATCCAAATCCACTGTTTCACGCGCTTTGGCCGATCACTCCGACGTCAAGCCGGAGACCAAACGGCTGGTGCTCGAAATGGCCGAAAAGATGAACTACCGGCCTAATCCGTACGCCCAGAACCTGATACGCAGACGCTCGAAGGTCATCGGCGTCGTCGTACCCGAATTCGTCAATTCGTTTTTCCCGCGCATCATCATCCAGATACAGAAGGTCTTCGAGAAGGAGGGATTCAACGTCCTGATCACCCAGTCGGGCGAATCCGCAGAGATCGAACTCAAGAATCTGCATCTGCTGGAAAACAGCATGGTGGAGGGCATCATCCTCTCCGTCACCGAGAAGGACCGCAACGACGAATATTACCGGAGACTGATCGACAACGGAATCCCGATCGTCTTCTTCAACCGTCCGAGCAACGAGGTCGAAGCCAGCAAAGTGGTCATCGACGATTTCCGGATGGCGTTCTTCGCCGTGGAGCACGTTCTCTACGCCAACGGGACAAAGCGCACCCGGCCGCTGCACCTGATGGGACCGAAAGGGATTTTCAACTCGGCCACACGCCACCAAGGTTACAAGCAGGCGCTCAGCAAACACGGCATCGACCCCGCGCCCGATACCTTCGTCCAATGCAGGGACATCTCCCGCGAATGCGGCTTCGAGACCATGAACGCGATACTCGACGGCGACCGCATTCCCGACGCGGTGTTCTGTTTCAACGACCAACTCGCCATCGGGGCGCTCAAGGCGATCAAAAAACGGGGTTACCGCATTCCGGAACAGATCGCCGTGATGGGCTTCTCGGAGTCGCAGTCGGCCCTGCTGACCGAACCGCAGCTGAGTTCCGTGGCCCAGCCCCTCGACCTGATCGGCGAAACGGCGGCCAACCTGCTGCTGGAAAAGATCAAGAATCCCGACGCTCCGGACCGCACGGTGGTACTCGACGCACGGATCAACATCCGCGAATCCACCGACGTAAGGCCGCAGCAATAGCGGCACGCACATTCGGCGAAGCGGGAGAAGCATCCCCAGAATAGCAGAATCAGCCTCAATTCCGTCCTGAAAAAGTTTTTTCAGGGCGGTTTTCTTCCTTTTTGGGACTTTTTCGGGAACGCTCCCGGCCAATCAAACCGTTCCCGAAACCGTTCCCGCTAATTTATTTCACGACACGGGGGCCAAAAAATATTCATCCTGATAATTTTGCTTACAGGATCAGGCGATTTATCCGCCGCATGCAACCAACAAACAAACCCTAAAATATGAAAAAACTTCTTTACGCTTTTCTGATCGCTGCCGTCGCTGCCGTCCACTCCGGCTGCAAAGACGACGAGGAGACATTCGTCCATGTCGAGAAAGTAAGCATCGACGTTCGGGAACTGCACCTCAACCCCGGCAAGACGCACCAGCTTTCGGTCACGATCGAACCGGCGGACGCCACCAACCGGAGAATCGCTTGGTACAGCTCCAATACCAACGTGGCCACCGTCGACAAGAGCGGTCTGGTCACGGCGCTGGCTTTCGGCGAAGTGACGCTCACGGCCGAAGCCAACGACATGCACGTCAACGACGCGATCCGTCTCACGATCGACGACGTGGACAACAGCATTCCCATCGAAAGCCTGACGCTCGACGCCACGTCCAAGACATTCGACTTCGCGGCCGATCCGGGTGTCGGAGCCTTCCGGTTCGCCCCGGCGATCCTGCCGGAGAACGCCACGAACAAAAAGCTCAAGTGGACCTCCGACGATCCGCTCGTCGCCGGAATCGACAACGACGGAGTGCTGGTTCCCGTATCGCACGGCAAAACGACCATCCGCGTCTCGACCACCGACGGCGGAAATAAAACCGCCCGATGCGAAGTGACCGTGATCGGCGTAAAGGACCTCAACTACGATTCGGCCGACGACTATTACAAGATCATCTACTTCCCCGTGAACATCACCGTCAAGGACGAGAACGGGCAGGATACGGAACAGACATGGCTCGACCGCAATCTCGGCGCGAAGAGCGTTGCCGCCGCATCCAACGACCACACGGCCTTCGGATCGCTCTTCCAGTGGTCGCGCAAAGCCGACGGACACGAAAAGACCAAATGGACATCGCCCACGGCAGGTTCGTTCGTCAACGCCCTCGCACCGCTGAACACCCCCACCGCCGACCGCCGGGAGTCGGGCCGGGAAGGTTTCATGCCGACCAACAAAGAACCCCACGACTGGGCGCGCGACGACACGTCGAACCGGGACGGACTCTGGGGCGGCCGCTTCGAGGACAAGACGTATGCGGCGCCGCTCGATGCCGCCACGCAGGACAACAACCCCTGCCCTCCGGGCTACCGCGTACCGACGGTGAACGAATTCATCGAAATGGCCAAAGCCGTCACCGGACTCGAAACGATGGTCTACGGCGACACCTCCTACAAGGTGACCGATCTGGCCGCCGTATTCGCCCGAAGCCCGCTCAAGATGCCGTGGGCAGGACAGGCCGTCGTCGGAGGAACCGTATCGGGAGGCCGCGGCGTCTACTGGACGAACATGCCCATCATCGCCGGCGCAGGCAACATCTTCACCAATGCGGCGCGTTTCATCATGCTCAACGGCACCAGCGTATACCTGAACAACTACCAGCGCACCAACGCCTACTCGGTGCGGTGCATCCGCCACACTCCGCTCGACAAGGAGTCCGCCGAAATGAGATAATTCCGTGTCCGGCATCTCCGGAGCCGCCCGTATCCGGGACGGCTCCGGGGGCATCGGACCCACGACATACCATCCAGTAAAAACCAACCCGAATATAACCATGAAGAAAAGTGTACTACTTTTACTATTATCGGCCCTGTTTACGTGCGGCAGCGTCTATGCCCAGCTTCGAGTAACGGGCACCGTGCTGGACGCCGCGACCGGCGAACCGATGGCCGGCGCGAGCGTGATCGAGCAGGGAACCACCAGCGGAACCACGACCGACACCAAAGGCCGCTTCGCCATAAGCGTCAAAAACCACCAGTCCGTCCTGACCTTCTCGTTTATCGGCATGGTACCGCAGAACATCATGGTCGGCAGCAACACCGATCTGCGGGTCGAACTGCAGCAGGATGTGACCCAGATCGAGAACGTCGTCGTGCAGATCGGCTACGGCGACGCCCAGAAGAAAAACGTCGCCGGCTCGCTGGGCGTGCTGAGCACGTCCGAGATCACCAAATCCAAGGGCACGAGCTTTATGGATGCGCTCCAAGGACGCATGGCAGGCGTACAGGTCAGCTCCAGTTCGGGCGAACCCGGCGCGGGCATCGACATTACGATCCGCGGCGGCAACTCGATCAACGCAGGAACGCAACCGCTGTATATCATCGACGACGTGCAGATCGACGTCAACGCCGACGAAGTAGCCACAAGCAGCTACACTTCGGCCAACGTGCGCTACAATCCGCTGGCGGGCATCAACCCGTCGGACATCGAGTCGATCACCGTCCTCAAGGATGCGTCGGCGACGGCCATTTACGGATCGCGCGGAGCCAACGGCGTCGTGATCATCACCACCAAGAGCGGGCGCGGCGAAAAGGCCTCCGTCGATTTCGACATGAGCGTCGGTCTGGCCCGGATGTCGAATACGATCGACGTGCTTCAGGGACAGGAGTTCGCGGACTACCGTTTCGCCAAGTTCCCGACCAGCGATGCGTGGGGCATCGACACCAACGGCGACGGCCTGCCCGACCGGGTGAGGGACTTCTCCGACTACCCCAGCCGCAACTGGCAGGAGGAGGTCATGCGCACGGGTATCATCCAGAGCTACAACATCGGCGTCGCTTCGGGCGGCAGCGCGAAGACCAAGGTGGCCGCTTCGGCAGGCTACCTCAATCAGGAGGGCATCGTCAAGAAGAACCAGATGGAACGTTTCACGGGCCGCATCCGTTTCGACAGCGACCTCAGCAAGCGGTTCACCATCGGCGGTACGATCAACTTCTCCCACATCGTGACCAAGGGAGCCGTCACCAATGCGGGCGCCAACTCGTACAACGGACTGGTGCAGAGCTTCGTCCTCTACAAGCCGATCTTCCTGAGCGAGGACGATGACGAAGCCTCCAACCCCGAAAACTACAATCTGACCAACCCCATCACCTTCATCAACGACTCCTACAAGGCTTCCACCCAGAACCGTACGATCGGAGACCTCTACCTCAAATACAAGATCCTCAACAACCTGACACTGCGCATCAGCGGCGGCGGCACGATCCTGAATTCGAAGACCGAGGAGTGGTATCCCTCGACCACCTCGTGGGGGTACTCCAAAAACGGCATGGCCGTCGTAGCGGAGAGCGGCGCCGAATCGTGGCAGACCTCCAACACGCTGACCTACGCCATCTCGCGCGGCAAGCACTATTTCAACGCCGTACTGGGATTCGAACTGCGCGGCTACACCGCCACGCGTCTCAGCACCCGCGCCGAAGGATTCGAAAACCAGAGCTTCAACGGAGCGTTCGACATCGGTCAGGGTTCCGTATTCCCCGAAAACGTACAGACCAACCGCGAACGCAACACCTCCGAATCGGAATTCCTGCGCCTGAATTACACCCTCGCCGAAAAGTATATCTTCACGGCTTCGATCCGCCGCGACGGTTCGTCCAAATTCGGCAAGAACAACAAGTACGGCTACTTCCCCTCGGCCGCTTTCGCATGGAGCATCGGCAAGGAGGAGTTCATGAAGCAGCAGAAGATTTTCAGCGACATGAAACTGCGGCTCAGCTACGGCGTGACGGGTAACGACCGCATTCCGGCCTATCAGTCGCTGAGCCGTACCGACAAGACCTACTATTCGGGCGACAACAACTCCGTGCAGCTGGGCCTGTCTCCTTCGGAGATATCGAATCCCGACCTCAAGTGGGAGACGACCTACCAGCTCAACGGAGGTCTGGACATCAGCATGTTCCGCAACCGTCTGAGCATCGAGGCCGACGTTTACTACAAAAAGACCAAGGACATGCTCCTGCATGCCGACGTTCCCAGCCAGATCGGCTCCTACCGTCAGTGGCAGAACATCGGGCAGGTGGACAACAAGGGTTTCGAGCTTACGATCAACACGGTCAATATCCAGAAACGCAACTTCACATGGTCGACGAGCCTGAACTTCAACCTCAACCGCAACAAGGTCGTATCGCTGGGCGACGTCAGCTCGATCCCAGTCAAGGTCGCCGGCGGACATATCACCGAAGTAGGCCGCGTCATGGTGGGACACCCGATCGGTTCGGGCTGGGGATACGTCTTCGACGGCATTTACCAGCAATCCGACTTCGACGAGCGGGGCAACCTGAAAGAGGGCGTGCCGTCGTTCGCGGGAATCACCGTGAAGCCGGGCGACATGAAATTCAAGGACATCGCGGGCAACGACAACGTCATCGACCCGAACAACGACAAAACGGTCATTGCGAACAGCGACCCGAAGCACTTCGGCGGCATGACCAACAGCTTTACGTTCAAGAATTTCGACCTCAGCTTCATGTTCCAGTGGTCCTACGGCAACGACATCATCAACATCGGCCGCTACCGCTACGAGGGTTTCGTGGGCTACAACAACGTCTCGACGGACTACTGGCGCAACCGCTGGACGGAGGAGCGTCCGGGCAACAGGTATCCGTCGCTCAACGGCGAGGGCAAGACCGAAATGTCGAGCTACTACGTCGAGGACGGCTCCTACCTCCGCCTGAAAAACCTGACGGTGGGCTATACGCTGCCCACGCACATCACGCGGAAAATCGGACTCTCCCACCTGCGGGTCTACGTCACGGCCGAAAACCTCTTCACCTGCACGGGCTATTCGGGCTATGACCCGGAGGTGTCGTTCTGGAACCGCCTGATTCCCGGACTGGACTACACCAACTACCCGCGCGCACGATCCGTATTCTTCGGAGTTTCAATCAAATACTAAAACAGCGATATGAATATGAAAACGTTCTATTCGAAAGCACTAAAATACACGGCTGCGCTCCTGCTCTGCACGGCGACGGCGGGCTGCACCAGTTTCCTCGACGAGAAGACCTATTCGTTCGTTTCGGGCGACGACCTCTACACCACCGCCGCGAATGCGGAACTGGCCCTCACGGGCGTATACGACATACTCAACGCAGGTGCGATTCAGGGAACCGGCAACCAGCCCCTCTGGGGACGCGGCATGCACTACCTGATGATGCTCGGCGACGAGATCGCTCCCAACGGCATCAGCGACCCGCACCATCAGATCATCGCCAGTTGCGGTTACAACGAAGAGGCCGATTTCGTCTCGATGGCATGGTTCGGACTCTTCGTCGGCATCGACCGGGCCAACCACATCATCCAGAAAGTGCCGGCCATCGACATGGACCCCAAACGCCGCGACGAGATCGTCAACGAAGCGAAGCTGCTGCGCGGCCTTTACCGGCTCTATCAGGCGTGGCTCTGGGGCGAAGTGCCCCTGCCCAATACGCCCAACTCGTCGGCCGAGGCTCCGCGCGAACCGCTAGACAAGGTTTACGCCTGCATCGAGGAAGACCTCGACAAAGCCTACAAGGAACTTCCCGACCGCAATTCGAACGTAAACGGCCGCGTCAACAAATGGACCGCGGGCGGCTATCTGCTCAAGATGTATACCTATCTGGCCTCCTGCAAGGAGAACCGCGTGGGGCGGGAACTCGGCTCGCCGACCAACAGTTTCGACTGGGTCGATGCCGAAGCGTGCTGGAAAAAAGCCGCGGCCATCGCCGAAGATATTTACGCACACAGCGGCTACAAGCTCATCAAGCCCTACCACTACAACTTTCTGGCCGACACCAAAAGCAGTCAGAAAGAGGAGTGCATGATGGTCGTACAGACCGGAGCGGGCGGCTCGAACGAATATTTCCTCTTCGCCTACTGGGCCGGGCCGCAGGGCAACGTCGGCACCAACGGAGGCGGTTACGGCTGGATACGCCCGACGGGCGAGCTGTCTGACAAATACGTGACCGAGGACAGCCGCATGGGCTGGAACCTCTGCGGCAGTCTGGGCAACAACGTCACCGACTACACGACGATCAACGGAGCCAAATACTTCAGTCCCGTGGCGCTTTACGCATCGGGCGCCAACCTCTGCCACGGCAAATTCCGCCAATCGGACCCCGCGGTCAGAACGTCGCAGGGCATTCCGACGTGGGCAAGCAACATCGACTTCCCGATGCTCCGCTTCGCCGACATCGTTCTGCTGTACGCCGAAGCGCTTTACAAGACGGGCGACGAATCCCTTGCGCGCGAACTGGTCGAGGAGGTGCGCGAACGCGCCTGCACCGATACGGACGGTAAACTGGACGAATCGGCGCTCAACGCCATGAATTCGGCCTACTACAAGACCGACTTCATGGAAGAGCTGCTCGACGAACGTTCGCGCGAACTCTGCGTCGAGGGGTGGCGACGCATCGACCTGATCCGCACGGGCAAAATGACGGAAGTCATCGGCAACATGAAAACCGTCAACGACGCCGGCAACAAATACTACTACTTCGCCCCGCAGATGGAGCCGATCAAGAACAACTACAAACCGTACAAGATCTGGATGCCGGTGCCCAAGCGCGAACGCGAAGTGAACAAAAACCTGAGCCAGAATCCGGGGTACACGCAGACGATCTGACGATTCCTGCCGACGAACTCCGACAACGAACCCTATTCAGATGAAAAAACTGACTGTTTTCTGCGCTGCCGCATGTCTCGCGGCATCCGCGGCGGCGCAGAATCATCCCGATCTTCACGAGGTCCTCGACCGGCAGAAAGGCCGGAACCTCATCGAAATACCCAAAGGCACCTACACGCTCGACGTGCGCAGCAACGGGCCGTACAAGTTCCACAACCTGACCGACGTCCACATCAACGGCAACGGATCGACGGTCATCTGCAACAATCAGGAGCAGGCGTTCAGCTTTTACAACTGCGTGCGGGTGGAGTTGCGCGACCTGACCATCGACTACGATCCGCTCTGCTTTACGCAGGGCGAGATTACGGCCGTGGCCGAAGACGGAAGCTGGTTCGACGTCCGGATCGACGAGGGGTATCCCGTAACCGGTCTGGCCGCCAACCGCGTGCAGTTCTACGATCCGCAGACACGCCTGCTCAAGCGCAACAGCATCACCACCTACACGAGCAACTACTCCGCACTCAAGCAGCTCGGTCACAACCTCTTCCGGGCCGTAAAGAACGGAACGTGGAGCGCAGGCGAGCAGGTCGGGGATCTGGTGGTCATGGACGTCAAGACCGACAAGCCGAACGCCGGCGTACATACCGTCATGCTCAACAAGTGCTACAACACCAAACTCGAAAACGTCACGGTATACGGGTCCAACACCTTCTCGTTTTTCGAGAAGGAGGGCTACGCCAACGAGTACAGAAACTGCGTCGTCGACCGCGGCCCCATGCCGCAGGGCATCAGGCCCCGCCTGCGTTCGGGCAACGCCGACGGCATACACAGCAGTCAGGCACGGAAAGGCCCGACCGTCACGGGGTGCAAGGTAGGCCACAACGGCGACGACTGCATCATCGTCTGCGGACGCTCGTTCCCGGTCGGATCGGCCGACGCCGCGAAGGGTACGATCGACTTGGTGACGCGCGAAACCCACCCCGTATTCCGGCGCGGCGACAGACTCGTCGTGGTCGGTTACGACGGGAAACGCAAAGGCGAACTCCGGCTGGTTTCGGTCGGCCGCTTCGACCCGACCGAAGAGCAGCGCAACGCCGTGACGACGGGTTATCCCTCGCTGCTGTCAAAAGCCTCCTACAAACTCGGATTCCGGCTCAAGGTGAAGCAGATGCCGTTCGAAATCGGCCCCGGCGACGTGGTTTTCAACGCCGACGCCGTCGGCAGCGGATTCCTCGTCAAAGACAACGAAGTGGGCCACGTACGCTCGCGCGGAATCCTGATCAAGGGTATCGACGGAGTGGTGGCGTCGAACAGGATAACCGGATGCGCCATGCAGGGAATCCTCATGTCGCCCGAAATCGAATGGATGGGAGGCGGCTTCTCCTCGAACGTGCAGATCGTCGGCAATACGATCGAGGAGTGCATGTTCGAACGCGGCAATCCGCGCATGCCTCCCGGAGCATTGTCGCTCTTCTACATCACGGGCGACGCGAAAGTCGCGGATCCGGGCGCATTCATGAACATCACCGTCCAGAAGAACAAGGTGACCGACTGCCCCTGCCCGGCAATCGTCGTCACGTCGGTCGACGGGCTGAAAATGTCGGACAACGAGGTCGAAAACTCAAAAGAGCTGACGCGCAGCCACGGAGAGCGGTACGGCGCCGACACGGGTGCGCCGGTCTGGGAAAAGAACAACATAAAGAAATAGCCATGCGCATGAAACCACGCTTGGGAACGGTCATACTCCTCGTGAGTATGGTCTGCGGTACGGCATCCGCCCGAACCGGGGTAATCGACATCGCGGACTACAAAGGCCGGTACGACACACGGGACATGACCCCGTTCGTCTACACCCTGCTCGAAAGCCTTCCGGCAGACAAACCGGTAAAACTGGTATTCCCCCAAGGCACCTACCATTTCCGGCCGGAATTCGCCGCCGGAAAATACCACTGCATCACCAACCACGACAACGGATACCGGCATTTCGCATTCCCGCTGACGGGACGGCGGAATATTGAGATCGACGGCGGCGGCGCGGAATTCATTTTCCACGGCCGGATCATCCCGTTTCTGATCGAGGACTCGCACGGCGTGACGCTGCGCAATTTCACCGTAGACTGGGAGGTTCCCTTCACGCTGGAGGCGAAGGTGACGGCCGCGGATGCGGAGACGCAGCGTGTCGAGATCGAGATTCCGGACGAGTTCGGCCATGCGGTCGAGAACGGCAAGCTCATCATGCGGGCGGAAGGCTGGGAAGAGCGTATTCCGGGCGAGAACATCGTTTTCGATCCCGGTACCATGGCCACCGCCTACCGCAGCGACGATTACTACATCCCCAAGCCGGACAACTTCGACATACGGGTTACGCCGACGGCTTCCGGCCGCTATGAACTCCACACCCGGTTCGTGCGCGCCCTGCCGCCCGTCGGAACGATCCTGACGTTCAAAGGCGTCTTTACCCAGAACCGGCATTCGCCCGCCATCCACGCGACCGCGTCGTCCGGCGTTCTGGTCGAAGACGTAACCATCCACCACTGCGGCGGCATGGGGCTGATCGCCGAAAAGACCGACAACGTCACCGTCCGCAGGCTGCAGGTGGTCCTGCGGAAGGGAAGCCCCCGGATGATAACGACCACGGCGGACGCCACGCACTTCTGCAACTGCCGGGGAACCGTCCTGATCGAAGAGTGCGTTTTCGAGAACATGCTCGACGATGCGACCAACGTACACGGCTCCTACGTCCGCGTGACCGGCATCACGGCGCCCGATCAGGTCATCGCCCGCATCAACCACCCCCAGCAGGCCGGATATGAGTTTGCCGGAAAGGACGACGAAATCGACGTGGTGGACGCAGAGACCCTGCTTACGAAACACACCCTGCGGGTGAAAAAATCGGAACGCATCAACGCCCATTACATCCGGCTGACGTTCACCGCTCCCGTCGAAGGCCGACTCACGGTCGGCGACGGGCTGGAAAACATGTCGTGGTACCCGGAACTGATCTTCCGGAACAACGTCGTGCGCAACAACCGGGCGAGAAGCATTCTGGTCAGCACGCCCCGGAAAGTCGTCGTCGAGGGCAACACCTTCTCGTCCATGATGTCCGCCATTCTGTTCGAGGGGGACATGGACCACTGGTACGAATCGGGAGCCGTGCGCGACGTGACGATCCGCAACAACAGGTTTCTCGACGGCACATACGGCGGCGCCGATTTCCCGACGATCTTCATCAACCCGCACCAGAAAAAAGAGGTTCCGGGCCATCCCTACGAACGCAACATCACCATCGAAGGCAATCTGTTCCGGACCTTCAACGAGCAGCTGCTCCGGGCGAAATCCGTCGGAGGACTGATTTTCAGAGACAACACCATCGAATTATCGGAGAAGTACAAGCCCTACAACGACCTCCCAACGATCGACATCCGCAGCTCGCAGCAGGTCGTCATCGAAAACAACCGCTACAAGAAGCCGGGGAAAATCAGCATTGTCCGGAAATAACGGTCAGCGAAACAGTCAGCGAAAACAGGCGTCCCTGCAAAGGGGACGCCTGTTTTTTTTCGGTTCCGGCGGATCAGCGCGCAAGTGATTCGCCGCCCCTGCCGGGAGCGAAACGATTCAGAACGACATCGGCGCCTTGATCGCCGGCCACGGATCGTAGCCTTCGAGCGTGAAATCCCCGTAGCGGAAGTCGAAGAGCGACTTCACGGCAGGATTGAGCCGCATTACGGGCAGCGGACGGGGTTCGCGCGCAAGCTGCTCGTCCACCTGCTCTAGATGGTTCAGATAGAGGTGCGTGTCGCCGAGCGTATGGACGAATTCACCGGGCTGCAGGCCGCAGACCTGCGCCGTCATCAACGTCAGCAGGGCATAGGAGGCGATATTGAACGGCACGCCCAGAAACGTATCGGCACTGCGCTGGTAAAGCTGGCACGAGAGTTTTCCTTCGGCCACGTAGAACTGGAACAGCACATGGCACGGCGGCAGGGCCATATCCTCCACCTCGGCGACGTTCCATGCGGAGACGAGAATGCGCCGCGATTCGGGATTGCTCCTGATAAGCCCGACCGCCTGCGCGATCTGATCGACGAGGGTGCCGTCGGGCTTGGGCCAGCTGCGCCACTGATAGCCGTAAACGTGGTTCAGATCGCCGAATTTATACCCTTCGACCGGCGATTCGACTCCCTCCTGCGCCGCCCGCAGAAACGTGTCGCGGTCGACAGGCAGCACGCCGTGGCGCACGCAAAGCTCGTTGTAATAGCGGAATGCATCGTTATCCCAGATATGCACCCCGTTGTCCACGAGGTATTTTATATTGGTATCGCCGGCCAAGAACCAGAGCAGTTCGTGGATCACGCCCTTCAGAAATACTTTTTTGGTCGTCAGCAGGGGAAAGCCCTCCGCCAGATCGAAGCGCATCTGATGTCCGAAGACGCCTTTGGTACCGGTGCCGGTACGGTCGCCGCGCACGACGCCTTCGGTCTTGATCCTGCGCAGCAGATCGAGGTATTGTTTCATCGTTCTTCTTTAATAGACACTTGAGTTCAACTTATAAATGCAACTTTTTGGGTGCGGATAATAAGCAATAAAA